>Ga0208883_100024_pt1 | contig 285819 bp, 258 predicted proteins | sample LakWasMet43_HOW7_2_FD_183881 | JGI IMG/M metagenome (GOLD analysis project Ga0208883, IMG submission 183881) | Freshwater sediment methanotrophic microbial communities from Lake Washington under simulated oxygen tension - Sediment Metagenome... | ecosystem: Environmental > Aquatic > Freshwater...
ATCTCGTGTGACTCAGACTTTGATACTCTCTCATTTTGGATTCTCCAAACTATTGATCAAGTTTCCGAGAATCCTATTGACCGCCTTATAGGTCAAACCTCTGAGAGTCCCCCGGCATAGCCGGGGGTTTACCATCATTAATTATCAGCGTTCCCCGCACCCGCGGGGATGAACCGAAATCACCGCACTGGCAATAGCTGCATCAGGGGCGTTCCCCGCACCCGCGGGGATGAACCGACAGCTCTTGGAGACGTCAACAAATCGACAACGCGTTCCCCGCACCCGCGGGGATGAACCGCGATTGCCAGTGATTATGGCATACCGATAGAGGCGTTCCCCGCACCCGCGGGGATGAACCGGAGTTAAGCGACGATGAGATAAATCGGGCAATGCGTTCCCCGCACCCGCGGGGATGAACCGTAATGCCCATGTCTGCGATAGAATCGCGGTCAGCGTTCCCCGCACCCGCGGGGATGAACCGGTTGGCTTCTTTTTCTGGTGCTATTGGTGCGGGCGTTCCCCGCACCCGCGGGGATGAACCGTGCAGCTGTTGCAATGTTTGGCGATCAATTAAGCGTTCCCCGCACCCGCGGGGATGAACCGCACAAGCTATGGAGTTGACTTGGTAGAGAACAGCGTTCCCCGCACCCGCGGGGATGAACCGTTTGCTAGGGTTCCTAAACCGAATAAGTCGTAGCGTTCCCCGCACCCGCGGGGATGAACCGATGAATGTTTTGGGTTGGGCGCATAAAAGCGGGCGTTCCCCGCACCCGCGGGGATGAACCTCAGATTGCAGCTCACTGTTCGCAAGCGGGTTAGCGTTCCCCGCACCCGCGGGGATGAACCGGTACAGGTATCGCCACTACTGCTGGCTGATGGGCGTTCCCCGCACCCGCGGGGATGAAACCGATGAAATACATTGCCGAACACATAGCTTAGCTGCGCAAAACCCTGTTATTCCTTAACTTTCCAAGTCAAAGCGTGTTGATAGTAGAACTACTCGATATAATAGCGGGCTGATTTCGTTTCCCGGCGTTTTAGTGATTTCTGGGTAACTTTTTAATTGCGTAACTAATCGAGCACACAAACACACATGACAGATTACCTGGAAGCCGCACAGCTTGCGGAAATAAAGAGGCGAAGGTCTTTCGCCATCATCTCGCATCCTGATGCGGGAAAAACCACGATTACTGAAAAACTGTTGTTATTCGGGGGCGCTATTCAGCTGGCAGGATCGGTAAAGGGGCGTAAAGCTGCGCGCCATGCGACTTCCGACTGGATGGAGATGGAAAAAGAGCGGGGCATTTCGGTCACGACTTCGGTGATGCAGTTTGAGCATAATGACTGCATCCTCAACCTGCTCGATACACCGGGACACGAAGACTTTTCTGAAGATACTTACCGCACTTTGACGGCAGTGGATTCTGCGCTGATGGTGATCGACGTGGCTAAAGGCGTCGAAGAACGCACCATCAATTTAATGGAAGTGTGCCGCTTGCGCACTACGCCGATTCTGACCTTTATCAATAAGTTGGATCGTGAAGGGCGCGAGCCGATTGAGTTGTTGGACGAAGTTGAAACAGTCTTAAAAATCAAATGCGCGCCGATGACTTGGCCGATAGGTATGGGTAAGCGTTTTAAGGGTGTTTATCATTTATATAAGGATGAGATTCATCTGTTCAGCGCTCAACATGGCGGCAGAATTGCCGAAGCTGAAGTGATTAAAGGCTTGAATAATCCCAAGTTGGATGAGCTGCTCGATGATCAAGCACAAGAATTGCGCGATGAAATCGATTTAGTCAAAGGCGCCAGTCATGAGTTTGATTTGGAAGACTATTTGGCAGGCAGGCTCACGCCGGTGTTTTTCGGTTCTGCAATCAACAACTTCGGTATATTGGAGCTGCTGGACGCCTTTGCTGAATATGCGCCATCGCCACAACCCAGAAAAGCTGAGCAACGTGTGGTTGAGCCGGAAGAAGATAAATTCACAGGTTTTGTCTTCAAAATCCAAGCCAACATGGACCCTGCGCATCGAGATCGGGTGGCGTTTTTAAGAGTGTGTTCCGGTAAGTTTGATAAGGGCATGAAGATTTATCATGTGCGGCTGGGTAAAAATATTCAGGTTGCCAATGCCATCACTTTCCAGGCCGATACGCGTAAAAGTGTTGAAGAAGCTTATGCCGGTGACATTATCGGTCTGCATAACCACGGCACTATTCAGGTGGGCGATACGTTCTCGTTAGGCGAAACGCTTAAATACGGCGGCATACCTTACTTTGCCCCGGAGCTGTTCCGGCGCGTGGTGTTAAAAGATCCGTTAAGATCGAAAGCCTTGCAAAAAGGCCTGGTGCAATTAACCGAAGAGGGCGCGACTCAGTTGTTCCGGCCATTAAGAAATAATGACCTGATTTTGGGTGCGGTCGGTGTGTTGCAGTTTGATGTGACGGCGTTCCGGCTTAAGGGCGAATATAACGTGGAATGTGTTTATGACAGTGTCGCCATTTCAACCGTTCGCTGGATAAGTTCAGACAAACCGGCCAAGCTGGAAGAGTTTAAGAAAAAGGCGTTTGATAATCTGGCAGAAGACGGCGGCGGCTATTTGGTGTATTTGGCCAATAGCCGGGTCAATCTGCAATTAACGCAAGAGCGCTGGCCGGACATTAAATTTAGCGCGACGCGGGAGCTGTAATTTTTAACTTTGTGTAGATACTAAGGATTTGGGGCAACTATTCAGCATCAGTTGATTGCTGTGAAAGTGTCTTGTGGGAGCGACGCCCACGTCGCGACCGAAGGCTTCAAATCGCGACGTGGGCGTCGCTCCCAACGAGTAGAAATTCCTCTCGCTGAAGAATAATCAAGTGAATATCGAGTGCTATGCCGACAAGGTCAAGACTGAGTATCTCAACCAGCTTTTAAAAAAGGCTGATGGGCTAGCCGCATAGGCAAGTAGGTCGATAATATTTCCCTGGAGAGCCCCGCTATGACTGATTTAGAAAATTTCAAATTTTTAGGGGTCGCGCTGGCTATCGGCTTGTTGATTGGTTTGGAACGTGGCTGGCGCACTCGTTCCAGAGGCGAAGGCATGCGCGTTGCCGGGCTGCGCACTTACGGGCTGATCAGCTTGCTCGGCGGTTTGTGCGGCTTGCTTGCCCAGGAAGCCGGAATTCTATTCATGGGCTTTGCCTTTCTAGCGCTGACTTCGGTGTTGCTGGTGGCATACAGTCGAAGTTTGGATAAATTCGAAGACTTCAGCATTACCAGCTTAGTTGCTTCGCTCACAGCTTTTACCCTGGGGGCGCTGACTGTTTTTGGCCATGTCACTTTAGCCTCGGCATCAGCGGTGGTGATCACTTCATTGCTGGGATTTAAGCCATTGCTGCATGGCTGGATGAATAAGCTGGAAGAAGTCGAATTATATGCAACCCTAAAGCTGTTGCTGATTTCCGTAGTGATATTGCCGATACTTCCTGATCAGGACTATGGGCCTTGGCAAGCTTTAAATCCGTATCATATCTGGTGGATGGTGGTGTTGATTGCCGGGGTTTCCTATTTCGGCTATTTCTCTATCAAGATTGTCGGTAATCAACATGGGCCGGTGCTTACCGGCGCACTGGGCGGTTTGGTGTCGTCTACAGCAGTAACCATTAACCTGTCACGGCTGGCAATCCAGAGTCCAGCTTCAGAAAATGCATTGTCGGCCGGTATTTTAACCGCCTGTGCCACCATGTTTTTACGTACCCTTTTACTCGCTTCAGTGATTAATCCAACGTTGTTTCAGGAGATGCTTCCGGCTTTGTCGCTGATGAGCGGATTGACGTATTTGCTTGCTTTTCTGTTATGGCGAAATACCCCGGCATTCGTTACTGAACATGAAGTGGCGCTGGAGAACCCATTTCAATTAGGTATGGCATTAAAATTTGGTGCATTTTTGCTGGTCATCATGTTGCTGTCAAAGTTACTTAACTTCTACTTTGGTGACATGGGAGCTTATTTTTTGGCGGCAGCCTCAGGTATTGCCGATGTTGATCCCATTACCCTGACCATGTCGCGCATGGCTGGAAAAGGCGTGGATGTTAATGTCGCAATTACTGCAATTTTTATTGCCGTCGCCGTAAATTCCTTATTTAAGGGCGGAGTGGCGTTCGTCATTGGCGGCCGGGGCATAGGCTGGCGAGTGGGTGGTGCATTAATAGCCGCTGTTGGTGCGGGTTTAATGGTAGTGTGTTTATAAGTTCAATTGTTGAGCAAATTCAAAATCTTTCCGCCTGGAGTGCGCAATGAATCCACAGAAAATACAGTGGCATAACCTGCCGTCAGACGAATTGTTTACAACCCTGGGCACTGATGCTGAGCAAGGCCTGACTGAAAGCGAAGCGCAACGTCGAATCGATACTGTTGGCCCCAACCGGCTCACCCCACGCCGAGGCAAAGGGGTGCTGGGACTGTTTTTGTCGCAGTTTAATCAACCGTTGGTTTACATCCTGTTGCTGTCGGGTGCGGTCACGGCTTTTTTGCAGGAATGGGTCGATAGCAGTGTTATTTTTGGCGTGGTGCTGGTTAATGCCATCATCGGTTTTATTCAAGAAGCCAACGCGCTTAAAGCCATCAATGCCTTAGCTCAGGCGCTCAACATTAGCACCACGGTGTTGCGCAACGGTCAACGTCGAACCCTAAGCGCCAGCGCGCTGGTGCCGGGCGATGTGGTGATTTTACAATCCGGCGATAAAGTGCCCGCCGATTTGCGCTTGTTGCAAAGCCGAGAATTGCAAATAGACGAATCGGCATTGACCGGAGAATCGGTGCCTGCACAAAAACGCCCAGCCATGCTCGAAGAAGCTACCGGACTGGCGGATCGTTACAACATGGCTTATTCATCGACGCTAGTCACATACGGTACCGGGTCAGGCGTGGTGGTTGAAACCGGCGATCGCACCGAAATCGGCTTGATCAACCGCATGATCGCCAACGCGACTGATTTGGACACGCCGCTGACTCAAAAAATGACTCAGTTTAGTCAATTGCTGCTTTGGGTGATCATTGCTATGGCGGTACTGACTTTTGCGGTTGGGGTATGGCGAGGTGAATCGATGCTGGCGATGTTTATGGCGTCGGTAGCGTTGGCGGTCGGCGCAATTCCCGAAGGTTTACCGGCGGCATTAACTATCACACTGGCCATTGGCGTATCGCGGATGGCAAAACGTAACGCCATCATTCGTAAATTGCCCGCCGTAGAAACGCTGGGCAGCACGACGGTGATTTGTTCAGATAAAACCGGCACCTTGACCCAAAACCAGATGACGGTGCAGGCGATCTATGCGGGCGGCGAATATTTTCAGGTCAGCGGTAGCGGGTACACGCCGGAAGGTGAGTTTAATCGATTGGGTAAAACGATTGATCCCAATCATTACCCCGCACTGCTGGAATGCCTAAAGGCTGGCTTGTTGTGCAACGACGCGCGCTTGCTGGCTGACAACGATAACTGGCGCATTGAAGGCGACCCTACCGAAGCCGCGCTGTTGGTGGTTGCCCACAAAGCCGGGCTGCATCATGCCAGCGTCAACGACAACCATCCACGGTTGGATGCTATTCCGTTCGAATCCCAACACCAGTTTATGGCCACGTTGCATCACAATCTGGACCAGGATGCGCGCCATATTTATTTGAAGGGTTCGCTGGAAAGTCTTCTGGCACGTTGCGATAGCGCTTTTGATACGCAGTTGAATCTGATACCACTGGATAAAGACCAACTGCATCAACAATTAGCAGATATGGCTGCTCAGGGGCTGAGAGTGTTGGCATTTGCTCGATGTGATCATTGTGCCAACGCCGTGCAGCATCACGAGGTGGTCGGTGGACTGACCTTTTTGGGCTTGCAAGCCATGATCGATCCGCCCCGGCCGGAAGCTGCCGCGTCCATTGCCGCCTGTTATCGGGCCGGCATTCAGGTGAAGATGATTACCGGCGACCATCCCATCACCGCGTTGGCGATTGCCCGCCAGTTGGGTATGAAACATACCGAACGTGTGATTAGCGGCGCGGAACTGCAAGCTATTCCTGACCATCAACTGCCTGAGTTGATAGCACAATGTGCCGTGTTTGCGCGCATTGCGCCTGAGCAAAAACTTCAGCTGGTACAAACTCTGCAGGCCAACGGCCATGTCGTGGCGATGACCGGTGACGGTGTCAACGATGCGCCTGCGCTAAGGCAAGCCAATATCGGCGTGGCCATGGGGCAGGGCGGCACCGAAGTCGCCAAGGAAGCTGCGGCAATGATTCTTACCGACGATCACTTTGCGACCATTGAAGCCGCCGTGGAAGAAGGACGTGGCGTGTTCGATAACCTGGTGAAATTTATCGCTTGGACCTTGCCGACCAATCTTGGCGAAGGCTTGGTGATTATGGCGGCGGTTTTTGCCAACGTGGCTCTGCCGATTACTCCGGTGCAAATCCTTTGGATTAATATGACGACGGCGGTATTGCTGGGTTTGATGCTGGCATTTGAACCCAAAGAGCCGGGTTTGATGCTCCGCAAACCGCGCGAACCGCAACAGCCAATCCTGACCAAGCATTTGATTTTTCGTATTTGTTTAGTAGGCGTGTTGATGTTGACAGCGGCGTTTGGCATGTTTAGCTGGGAGCTGTCGCACGGCGAATCACTGGCAAAAGCGAGGACGGTGGCGGTAAATGTGTTTGTGTTCTGCGAACTGTTTTATTTATTTAACTGCCGCTCGCTAAATTATTCGATGTTTCATGTGGGCGTATTTTCTAACTTGTGGGTGATTTTTGGCGTTGTTAGTATGACTCTACTGCAATTGCTGTTCACCTACTGGCCGCCAATGCAAGGCTTGTTCGGAAGTGCGTCGATAGGCGTGGATGAATGGCTGTTGATTCTCGCGTCGGGTGTAATAGTTTATGCTGCGGTGGGTTTCGAGAAATTGTTACTGCGACAGTTTCGTAACAAACATTGATTGAGTATTGCCGAGAGCCTGTCCTGAGCGGCATGGCCGGGTAGTTTAGATGTCCCATATTAACTTTGGAGAATGCCATGCCGTTGGTTACGTTGGTGATAAGTTTTTTAATCGCCCTACTTTTTGTGGTGATGATTCAAATTCACGTCTTTGAGGTTGCTTTTGCCAAATTAGGTTTAACGCCTCAAGACTCATTATTGTTAGTCGTCAGCACCTTGGTGGGCAGCGGCATTAATCTGCCGCTCTTTACAAAGCACGCCAAACAACTTGGGCATATGGTTATATCGCGCGACAAAAAGCCGGTGTGGGAAATTTATCAACCTGCCAGAGAAGGTAAAGTGGTGATTGCTCTTAATGTGGGAGGATGCCTTATTCCAGTGGGTTTATGTCTTTACTTCATCTCATTACAAATCATTGAACCTTGGAAAATAGTATTGGCGTTATCTGCGATAACGTCACTGAGTTATAACCTCAGTCGAATAATTCCCGGTTTGGGTGTGGGCATGCCCATATTCATAGCGCCGCTGGCCGCCGCCGCCCTTGCCTTGATTCTCGACCCCGACCATGCGGCGCATCTGGCCTATATCAGTGGTGTATTGGGTGTATTGATCGGCGCGGATATTCTGCGTTTGAAAAATATCATCGACCTAGGCGCGCCAGTTGCCGTCATTGGTGGCGCGGGTACGTTTGACGGTATTTTTATTACCGGGATTATTGCGGCGTTGTTGGCTTAATATGTTTGACCTAAAAGTCCGTTAGCTGAACAAAACAAATAACATGTTGTTCCGTAGGTGCATATTCCACCCCAAACCAGCCACCCATTCCGATACGATTACGCCAGTAGTGAATGGCTACTTTAGGACGTGGCGAATTGTCGCAATCGACCCCAAAGCGACATTCGCTCTGATTTTATTAATGTCCGGGAATTTCCATAAAGCGGGCAAACACATTAGATCAACATCCTATGTGCTAAAACAACAGAAGAGGTCATGGCCGATTGCGAGGGATCACTTGGAATGTTAGAGTTGCATGTCTTTTAACTTACATGGTCGGTTGGTGATGAATATTAAATTTGTTTTGTCTGTCTTTATAGTGTTTGGCTGGATTGGTATAGCACCAGTTTCTCAAGCGGAGCTAGTTTATAGATTTACAGGGCATATAACGCAGATCGAGTCCGATAGTGCTGGATTACTTGCGGCAGCTGGATTAAGTATTGGAAGCGACATTCACTACGCTTTTTCAGTCGACTTTAACCATCAGGCCGTGATTACGCACTATGACGGAAGTGTTGAGGAGCTAGAGGATCTTCCTCGTCCGGGAGAGCAAGGTAACATCTACGCGGATTTGTTTTATGCAGATTTCTTAGAAGGTGTTTTCATAAAGGACCCGGTTGCTTCAAACATGCAATGGCCAAACGGCGCCTTAAAGAACGATGGCGGTATTTACTCAACACTCCCATCATTTTCATCCGGCTCTTTCTTTCACGATGGCGGTTACTACTCAATGTCAGTGTTTAGAGACAACCACCCTGAATTTTGGAATGTTGGCGATCAAGTAAACGTTTTTAGTGGTGCAAATGTTCTTGACGGTCGCTTTTCGGGATTTCGCGGTGTAGTAACCCTAGATCAAATCTCTCAAGTTCCTTTACCTTCTCTCGCTTGGATGTTTGGGGTGTTTATTATGGTTATTTTTAAAAGAGAGAGGGGCTATTTGAGGCTACGTGCTGGGATATAACCGTTCCAAGATCAACAGGACAACAGATCGTGCAATCAAGCATACATGGCTAAACTGACAGACAGGTATCTCGTCAACTGCTGTCACTGAGAGTCAAAATGCAGTTGTCCGCAACTGGCCGTTCCAAGGCGTTCAAAATCTGGCTGGGTTTGTATCGGAATCAGTGGTGGTTTTGATCGGAATACGCAGTAGGCCGGAAACGCCCTCCCGCGCTACCCTTAGAAGGGCTTATTCAGGCCTACTTCGGCCAATCGCCAACCCGTTTGCCAGCCCGGTATAAACTCCAGCCGAGCACCACGACCATCAAACCAATCGCCACGCCCAGAAATAACTTACTGTTCAACAGGTTGACGAAATCAAATTTATCCTCAATCGGCGCATTAGCGGTTTCAGAACCCAGGTCGGCCGCCGTGCTTTGATAGCCGCGGCGCAGCAATTCCTGGATCGGGGCAGTGTCGTAATGGGGCGGTTCAGCTTTGTCTGAGCCGTAATGCAGCTGGTAGTTTTTACCGGGTTGCGGCAGAAACAGTAGTTGATAGCCGTGGCCTGTGCCGATCACGTTGCTGATTTCCAACAGCGGGTTGTCCTGATTATGAATGACGATGCGGTAATGTGGCCGGCGTTGTTCCGGGAAGCTGATGAGCGTTTGTTCGCGGTTGATGTCTTGAAAATGCAGCGCTTCCAACGTGCCAGTGCCGATAGTTTGCATGCGAATTTTGCCACGATGTTGTTCCGGGATTTGCACGTCGGCATTGCGGCTGAAACTGGCTGTGGCAGTTTTTAGGGTAAAGCCGGTGAGTGGTTGATTCTGCGTGTCGATGTCGATCAAGCTGGTTTTATGTTCTGTATCTTGGCTGATGTTGAACGCGGCAACCGGGTAATCGAATGGTTGTTCGGTTTCCTGCAGGGTTTCGGTTTGGTTGTGCCAGAACTCGATACGGTCGATGTGCAGCGGCTCGTTCAGCAGCTCGAGTTTTTCGCTGAGTTGCGGTTTTTCGTCGCCGCGAATTGTTCGGGTCAACTCCAGCAGTTTGCCGATTTTGGCCTGGGCCGCTTGGGCGATGACGATCTTAAAATGCCGGTAGTTATTGCTTGGCAAGTTTATGTCGTGGTTGCTGACGGCCATATAACGCGAGTAGTCGTAAATGGTGGCATTGTCGGTCAATAACTGCCAATTCTTGCTGTCGCTATCATCACTAGCCCCGTAGATTTGCAAAACGTATTCGAAATCGTGCTGCGCGGTAATCACGGCCAGCCCGTCAGCGGCAGCTGCGTTTTTGTCTAAATCGACCATTACGACAATCCCGTCGTCGCCGGATTTTTGCAGAGTTTGAATTTCGCTACGGCTAGGCAAACGCTGGATCACGGTTTTGCGGCTGGTGATTTTTTGCAACAGATACGGCGTTTCGACGCCGTCCTGATCTGTCAGGCGCAGGTCGCGAAAACCGGTTGCCCCGGCAGCGTAGACCGGGTTGTCCAAAGTGACGGCCAACAGCGTTTGTTCACTGTTATCCTGGCGGCCAATATCCCGGGTAAACCGGTAATGCGAAGAGTCGGCAGCGAAAGCTTGCGTTAACAACAAGCCGGAAAGCAGGGCGATTTTAGCGATCATGACGATTTCCCGTCGGTAGGTTTGCCGATAAAAGTTTGTTGATAGCGCATATAGAAAAACGCGCCGCCCAGTGCCAGCATGCCCAGTACGATGAAGGCGATAATCCGGTAAATCTGGTCCAGACGGGCCAGGTCGATAAAGAATACTTTCCAGGCCACCAGTGCAAACAACGCCAACCCGACCAGTCGCAATGCCGAAATTTGCCGCTTGATGCCCGCAAACACCAGTGACAACCCGAATATCGACCACAAAATCGATACGCCGCCGGAGCGCAGGCCGGGCACGTATTGAGACAGCATGGAGTTGATTTCCAAACTGAGGAAGGTAAACAGCAGCACCAGCGCCGCACCGCCCAGCCATTGCCGGATGTTGCCGGTATCTTCACTGTTGGTAGCCAGGCGACGGAATGCGAACAGCAAAAAGCCGATGATCGCGGCAAAATCCAACAGTCGCATTAACGCCAGTTGGAAGGAGTATGCGCCGCCGTAACGCAAAGTTAACACGCTGTCGTTTGAGGCAATTTGTCCCAGGTTTAAATCCCAGGACGGCAGGTCGAAAAACAGTAATTTGAGCACTACGCCGATCACAAATAAGCCCATCGCTTGCAGCAGCCATGGGCCGGGCGTGGTCAGGTAACGCAACAGTAACAGCAGGCTCATCGCCAGCCAGACCAAGGTCAGCACCGGCAGTTGCAGCGGCGGGTACAGATAGCCGAAGCTGCGATACAGCTCCAATTGCAGCACGATAAACAGCATACCGGCAGCGATAATCAGCGTTGCTTGTAGCAGCCAGTTATCTTTTAGCCACAACGGTACGTCGTTATTTGCATCGCAAGCCAGCGGTGAAGCGGGCGCTGGTTTTTCAATCAGCCTGAAGGCCAACGCCAACGAGGCTATCGGAATGCCGAAGCTGATCACGCGTTCCAGCAGACCGAACAGGAAGTCGCCGAACGGCTGCTCGCTGTCCATCGTCATACCGTATTGGCCCGGCAAATCGATAAAGCTGAAGCGCACCAGCACGATTAGGTATAGCAAGTAAGAAACTTGCTGCAAAAACGCGCTGCGCAATTTACCGGCCATCCACAGCATCACCAAGGCCTGCAGCGACCAGCTGACGGTAATCCACTGGTTGGACAAGAGCAGCGGCAAGGTGATGGTGACAAAGAAGGCTGCCAGACCGATGAAACTGATCAACAGTTCGCGATCAGCCACGCGCCGGGCCAGACAGTAATAAACATGGCCGACATAAAACGCCGCCAGCGCCACGGTCAATAATGCTACCCAGATTTGCCCGTAAGCGCTTTCAACGAGATGGTAGGCGGTGCCGAAGAAAATCGCGGCGTTGATAATTAATGCCAGTAAATCCAGCAATGTCGATTTGGTCTGATTGACCAGGCAAAACAGAAATACCGTGGTCGAATACAACACGAAAAAGCCGGTTAAATACGGCAGCACCTGCCAGAAATAGCTGACTTCGTAGTTTTGCATCGCGCCGAAAAACAGCAGGTAATTGAAGAAAAAGCTCAAGAAATTCAGCAAGTGCCATTGCTTATACCAATTGATTGCCAGTATGCCGACGCCGAGCAGCAGCATGTAGCTGAATAAACCGGGGAAATTAACTTGACCCGTGGACAGCAGAATTGGCGTGCAGTAGCCGCCGATGATTGCGAAAATCGCCACCAGCATTGAATCCAGACGTATCGCCAATACAGCAGCGCAAGCGGTGACCAATATCATCAAGGCAAAGGTCGGATAGACGTCCAGCAGATGATAAAAACTATGCGCGGCAAACACGCTGAAATACAGCACGGCGATGCCGCCGCCCAGCAAGCCTTGGCTGAACAGATGATACTTGCCGCCCACTAAGCGCACGCCGCCGACGATCATACCGACCCCGGCCAGCACCGACAGCGCCACCCGCGCTTGTTCGCCGAGCAGGCCGTTGTCGATTGAGTATTTCAGGAAAAAGCCGATGCCGGTAACCAAAATCAATACGCCGACACGCAACAGCCAATTGCTGGCTACCGCATATTCCATCGCCATGCCTTCTGGACGATGGCCTTCACCGACGATGATCCAGTTCCAGATTTCCTGCAGGATTTGCTTGGCGGCCAGCTCAAAACGACTGGGTTCGGCGGCTTGCCAAGTGCTTTGATTCCAGTCGTCGTTTGAGGTGGCGGTTGGAATTGGTTCGGCAACGATTTCAGTGATTTCCGCTTGCGGCGGACTGGGTTCAATGATGGCTTCGGTGGCCGGGATTTCGAATAACACCTGTGCTGTTGCCGACGTTTGCGGCTCGAATACCGCTGGCTGCGGCGTTTCTGCCACCGGTTCGATAAGTCGTTTTGACAATTCCTTTAGCAGTTTACGATCTTCGCGCAGGGCTTTTTCTATCTGGCTTAGTGATTGGCTGATTTCGTCCCGGTAGCGGTTTTGCCGTGTCATCAGCATTGCCAACATTACGATTAATACGATGGGGACAACTATTACGATGAAGGCAATAAAGCCGAAAAAATCGTCCACTATAAAACTCCTGGGCTGGGTTAATCATTAGGTTGATTATGTTAGGAAAAGCATAGCCGGTCACGAACAAGATTACCATTCAAGCAATTTGGTTTGACCATGAGCAACTGATTGGCAAATAGTTAAAGCGATAGAGGCTACTAACCTGCGCTGATATACTTCGACGCTGTTTTTGAACGGCGTTCATCTATAGCGGAACGCCCTACTACCGGCCAGTTGAAGGAGTAATCTATGCCCGAGCTATTTCTCAGTTACCGCCGTGCCGATACCGCCGGTTATGCCGGGCGACTCTCTACTGTACTGCGCAAGCAATTCGGTGAGGATCAGGTATTTCAGGACATAGAGACCATCGCGCCGGGTAGTGATTTTCGTGCTGCCATTGAGACTGCAATCGGGAAGAGTCAGGTGCTGCTAGTGTTGATCGGCAATACCTGGCTGACCGAGTGTGATAAGCAGGGCCAGCGGCGGCTGTCCGATCCGGCGGATTTTGTCCGTCTGGAAATCGCTATTGCATTGAGGCGAGGTTTAAAGGTGTTGCCGGTGTTAGTGGAGGGCGCGCGGATGCCGTCCGAAGAGGAGTTACCGGCCGATCTCAAGACGCTGGCTAGGCGGCAGGCGCTGGAGCTGTCCGATTCCCGTTGGGATTATGATTGCGACCGCTTGGTGAAAGCTGTTGAAGCTCTTATCCGAAAGCCGTCTCTAATCAAACATTGGCTGGGCGTCTTGGCTGTTGTGCTGTTATTGAGTGGGTTAGCTGGCGGGATATGGTTTACCCTGGAACGCCCTGCGGATGTATCCGGGCACTGGACGTTGCCTAACGGGAGTACCTGGTTGGTGACTCAGCAGGGCACGGATATTTCTATCGACGAAGTACATTACCAGTCCAAACAGGTATGGAAGCGGGGTAAAGGAAGCATCGAGCGCAAACATTTAAGCTTCAATTTGGATTTGGTGTTCGATCAGCATGGTCCTCACTACAGTGGCGAAGCTGATATTTCGGACGATGGTAAATTGATCAAGGGTGAGGTTGTTACTCAAGGCTCAGCGAGGCGAGAGCCTTTGCTGTTGAATAGATAGACGTGAAGGGCGAGAAGTCGGGTAAAGCCGGATTTGCTTATAAGGGAACCTCTAAAAATTATCCATTCATGCTTCGACAGGCTCTCGGCAACTGCTCCTGCATTGCTCTACCTCTTGCATCCATGCAGTCGAGCACGAACGGATAAGTAATTGATTTAATAAGATAACCGTTCGCATTTATGCCCTATGGGTACTGAGCTTGTCGAAGTGCAATTTTTAGAGATTCCCATAAATTAATGATGTGTCCATACGGAACTTGAAAGAGAGGCAGTAAGCTTTTTTGTTATGACAACCATTTATAGTTTTCCTGCGATTGCCGACGATAATGCTCGCATCCTGATTTTGGGCAGTATGCCCGGCAAGGCATCGCTACAAGCAGGGCAGTATTATGCGCATCCGCGAAATCAGTTTTGGCCGATACTTGGCGAACTGGTGGGAGCGAGTCCGGCTCTGGATTATGTTGAGCGCACGCGTGTTTTGATGTCCGTTGAGATTGCACTGTGGGATGTGCTGAAATCCTGCTATCGATCGAGTAGTCTCGATGCCGACATCGATAAATCTTCAATTATTGTTAATGATTTCGCAGCGTTTTTTGCGGGACATCCGCATATCAGGCAGGTGTTTTTTAACGGAGCAACCGCTGAGCAGGCATTTCGTAGGTATGTGTTGCCAGATATTGACGCCGAGGATTTGATGTTGCAGCGTTTACCATCGACCAGTCCAGCCCATGCGGGGATGTCATTTCAGCAGAAGTTGCAGTGTTGGCAGAGTATCAGGAATTTATGAAAGTTGATTCCGTTCGTGGTGAGCCTGTCGAACCATGAACGGAATCAACTAAAACAATGCCTTACCCCTTCAACGCCTTCAACACAGCCTGCATGGTGGCATTGGCATCGCCAAATAACATGCGGGTGTTATCCAGTACGAATAACGGGTTGCCGACGCCTGCATAACCTGAGGCCATACTGCGTTTAAGCACGATGGTGGTGCCGCCTTTCCAGCATTCCAGTACCGGCATACCGGCAATCGGGCTGTTCGGGTCGTCCAGAGCGGATGGATTGACAATGTCGTTGGCACCAATCACGATGGAAACATCGACATGCGCCCAGTCTTCGTTGATTTCATCCATTTCATAAACGATGTCGTAAGGCACTTTAGCTTCTGCCAATAATACGTTCATGTGTCCAGGCATACGCCCCGCCACCGGGTGAATACCAAAACCTACTTTTTTGCCTTTTTCTTTCAGCAGTTTGGTGATTTCGTTGACGGTATGCTGGGCTTGAGCCACAGCCATGCCGTAACCGGGGATGATCATGATGTTTTTCGCTTCCAGCAATAATTGGGCTGTTTCATCAGCATCAATTGGTTGTACTTCACCTTCAATAACCGCTGCTTCACCGCCAGCAGTGGAACCAAAGCCACCGGCAATGACGCTGATAAAGTTACGATTCATCGCACGGCACATGATGTAACTCAAAATTGCGCCGCTACTGCCGACCAATGCGCCAGTCACAATTAGCAAATCATTGCTTAACATGAATCCCGTCGCTGCTGCCGCCCAACCGGAATAGCTATTGAGCATCGACACCACGACCGGCATATCGGCACCGCCAATCGCCATGACCATGTGTACGCCAAACACCAGCGCAATGCCGGTCATGATGGCCAATGGCACTACGGCTGAGCCGTTTTCGTTTTGTTGTAAAAATACGCCGGCTAATACCACAGCGGCAATCAACAACAATAAATTGAACCAGTGACGACCAGGTAATAATAAAGGCTTGCCGCTGATTTTTTCGCTGAGTTTACAAAAGGCAATTACCGAGCCGGAAAATGTCACCGCGCCGATTAATATGCCGATATAAATCTCAACTTCATGGATGGTTTTTTCTACGCCGATTAGCGGGTGAGATGCATCTAAGAAATTGGCATAACCTACCAACACCGCAGCCATTCCCACCAAACTGTGCATGATGGCGACCAGTTCCGGCATTTGTGTCATTTCAACTTTTATTGCCGCTCTTGCGCCTATCGCGCCGCCAACAACTAATGCCCCCAGCAACACTTCATAACTGGTGACATAGCCGCTTAAAGCGGTGGCAGCAATGGCAATAGCCATCCCCAGCATGCCGTAATAATTACCTTTTCGGGCGGTTTCCTGCTTGCTTAAGCCGCTAAGACTCAGGATAAACAAGATGGTGGCGATGATGTAAGACATCGTGACTAAACTATGAGACATGATGCGCTCCCGTTATTTTCTAAACATTTCCAACATGCGACGGGTGACCAAAAAGCCCCCGGCGATGTTGATAGATGCGATGAGTATGGCCAGTCCTGCCAGGATTTTTATGGTGCTGTCAGGTGTGGAAACCTGGACTAACGCGCCGATTACAATAATGCCGCTGATGGCGTTGGTCACGCTCATCAGTGGGGTATGTAATGAGGGCGATACGTTCCAGATCACCTGATAACCAACGAAGCAGGCCAGTACGAAAACGGTAAAGTGCGCCATGAACGCTTCCGGAGCTACCGCGCCAATCGCAAACAATGCCGCACCGCCGATGATTAACGGTAACAATTGTTTTAATGGGCTGGCTTTGGGTTGTTCTTGGGGAACATAAGCCGGGGCTTCGGTTTGCGGGGCTGGGGAGGCCGATAATTTTGGCGGCGGTGGCGGCCAGGTAATTTTGCCTTCTTTTATCACCGTCGCGCCGCGGATGACTTCATCCTCCATATTGACATTGATTTCGCCATTCTTTTCCGGGCTTAGCTCAGTTAATAAATGTCGGATATTGGTTGAATAAAGCTGGCTGGATTGATTGGCCAAGCGGCTAGGCAGGTTGGTATAGCCGATGATAGTGACATCATGCCGGACTACGACTTGATCTTTTTCAGTCAGTTCGCAGTTACCGCCTTGTTCAGCAGCCAGATCGACAATAACGCTACCCGGTTTCATCGACTCGACCATGCCTTTAGTGATCAGCTTGGGTGCCGGTTTGCCGGGGATGAGTGCGGTGGTGACGATAATGTCCACTTCCATGGCTTGCCGTGCGAACAGCGCCATTTCCGCTTCTATGAATTCTTTGGACATGGTTTTGGCATAACCGCCGGTGCCGCTGCCTTCTTCTTTGAAGTCCAGCATCAGGAATTCGGCGTCCATACTTTCGATTTGTTCTTTTACTTCCGGGCGGGTATCAAAGGCCCGGACGATTGCACCCATGCCTTTGGCTGCGCCAATGGCGGCCAGACCTGCGACACCTGCACCGATCACCAGCACTTTGGCCGGTGGGATTTTGCCGGCAGCGGTGATCTGTCCGGTGAAAAAGCGCCCAAAATGCTGGGCTGCCTCAACAATGGCCCGGTAGCCTGCAATATTGGCCATGGAGCTTAACGCATCCAATTTTTGTGCTCTGGACATGCGCGGCACGCTATCCATCGCCAATACAGTGGCTTGCTTAGAAGCCAATTTCTCCATTAATTCGGGGTTTTGTGCGGGCCAGATAAAGCTGATCAGCTTGCCGCCTTCGCGTAACAGATCGGTTTCATCGGTGGTTAATTCGGGGTGTCGTTCGGGGGCGCGAACTTTAATGACAATGTCCGACTGCTCCCAAAGCGTTTTAGCATTGTCGACAATTTCGGCACCGGCTTCTTTATAAGCGTCATCGGAAATATTTGCGCCGATACCTGCACCAGTTTCAACTAGTACAGAAAAGCCAAGTTTGATGATTTGTTCGGCGGCTTCGGGGGTGGTGGCGACGCGTTTTTCGCCGGGGTGGATTTCTTTCGGTATACCAATCTTCATAACATCTCCTACACAGTGGTTTAGAGCATGACTAGCGAAGCTTTAAAGCGTCCAGGGTAAGACCCTGAGCGGTGTGAGGATAGGAGATTGAGCGCTGTTAAGCAATAAAAAACGCTATGGAGTTATTTATTTTGGCTGCACAAGCAGCGGTGAAGATAGCTGTTTAAAAACTGGATAGCAGTCGGCGCTTTATAAAAAACTACCGACTGCTTTTGATGCGGACTCGTAGGGTCAATTCACCTTGATATTTGTTAGTTGTTTTTGGCAGTTCTAAGTGCTGGCTTTGACTTGGTTACAACGGGTTTTATCGTCAACTTAGCGCTAGGTTTGGTAATTACTCGGCTGCTTTTACTGGCAACTACGGTATGTTTTGGTAGCGGGGTGACTTGCCGCGGTTTAATGGAGCTTGCTGATTTATATGATAATTTATTGTTGGTTTTCTTGGTGGGCACTTTAATTACAGCAACTTTGTTATGGCCAACGCGGCTTCGCCCTGAACGCACATATTTGACGCGTGACGGTGCAGCTGCAACATGTCTGTGACGCGTCGAAGCTATGACGGGTACCCGATTGGCTGCTGCGTAACTATTGCTGGCACCATTGCCGCAATCCAATTGATACGGAGGCGTGCCTGCAGAGCCAGTGGGCATGTTTTCGACTGTTCTGCTGGGGTCGCTAAAGTTGCCGGCAAAACCGGCATCCATTTTTTGCATCATTAGCTTGTAACGCTCTTGGCTGGTCATGCCGCCCATGACCACACCAATCAGGCGTTTGCCGTTTTGCTGCGCTGAACCGATCAAATTAAAACCTGAGCCGCAAGTGAAGCCAGTTTTCATACCTTCCGCACCTGGATAGTTGGCAGTAAATTTATTGATGGCGTGTAGGTCTGAGCCTCTGAAGTTAAGGCTGTGGGCAGAAAAATAATGATAATGTTCAGGGAAATTGCGCAATGTTTTCAATGCCAGCAAGGCCATATCCCGAGGTGTGGATACCTGCAAGTCATGCGGTAAACCGGTGGCATTCATGAATTGACTGTTATACATGCCTAAAGCATGGGCTTTCTCAGTCATTAAAGCGGCGAAATTTTCTTCGGAACCGCCGATATGTTCCGCCAACACCACAGAGGCATCATTGGCAGAGCGGGTAATAATTGCGAGTACGGCATCTTTTACGGTTATATGCTCGCCGGTTCTTAAGCCCAATTTGCTATTGGGTTGCCGAGCCGCATGGCTGGACGCGGTCATAGATTCTGATAACTGTAGTCGGCCGGATTTTACGGCGTCAAAAGTCATATACACGGTCATCAATTTGGTAAGCGATGCGGGATACCAAGCATGTGTTGCATTTAATTCATGAAGCACAGCGCCGCTTTCGGCATCAATCACAATGGCGGCATGGCTGGCAGTACTGACACTCGGCATAGTCAGCAAGCAAATAGCATTCAAAAGTAACAGCAAAAATTTCAGGTGAGCCATGTAACAGAATTTAGAGGTAGAGTGTGAAAGTAAAACCCGATGCTAAAAAGGCGGGGAGTGAAAACGACAAAGATAATGTAGGGCAAAATTCAGAATTTTTACAATAACTATTCAGTTACCTTCAAAATATTGCTTTTTACCAGCATACAAAGCGACATTTAAGCACTTCGGCTTGTTGTTAACTGCATCACATTCTAACAAACCCAGCAGAATGGCGAAAATGTAATTTTCCGCAGACATCAAGTGGGATAATTATTTTAGAAGCTCGTCGATAAACAGAGTCCAAAGAAAAGCCGGGCAAGCCCGGCTATTTGTAGAGCAATGGGTCAAATCCAGAACGGATTTAAGCGACCATTTTACGTTTTTGCAGACCTAATAAACCCATCAAACCGCCCATCATCAGCCAAATTGCAGCAGGAACCGGTACAGCCGCTACATCGGTTACGGTTAATTTAATGCCCCAGCCTCTAGGTGTAATGTCATCATCGGGGTTGGCCGCTGCCAGAGCAGAGTCGCCGCCCAAGACGACGGAATATGTTCCTTGTGCTAGCCAATAATTATTTAACGCAATGTTGTTTTGAAGATTATTTTGATCTTGTTTTACATGAGTCAAGTAAGTAATTGTGCCAGAGTCGCCTTCATCATTGCCCATGAATGTATTGCCTAATGCATTCCAGGCGCCGCCTTTGTCTGCGGGTACGTTGCTAAATTCTTCAAAGGCTAAATCTGGCACTACACCGCTGTATATCGTGAAAGCAGGTGTGAGGTCGCTGGTTTTAAGAACGCCAAATTCTGGATGTATAACAACTTTGCCATCCGTAAACACGCTCAGATCAATGAATGCACCGTCAGCGTTGGTAATGTCAAATTTAGCCCAACCGCCGTGGTGACTATCGCCCCAATTGCCATCGGCCGCATCTGCCCAACCAAAGTTGCCGAGAAACTCACCGGCTGAATTAACGGTGTAGATTGATGATTGAGCGTTTGTAGTTTTGAAGGCTGGATTAATCAAATCCAAATAGCTGACATGGGCTGAAGCTTCTTGAATCGGAGCCAAAGTAGTTAAACTGATGGTTGCTAGTGTTAATAATAAATTTTTCATGTTGACTCCAAAGAGCTAAAACAGCAAATGGCTGGACACCGTAAAGTGCCCAGCCATATTGGAAACTTACTAAATCCCTAAAGACTTAAGCAACCATTCTACGTTTTTGCAGACCTAATAAGCCCATCAAGCCTGTGATCATTAACCATACTGCGCCAGGAACAGGCACCGCCGCTACATTAAGTAATTGTGCTTGAATACCATAAGATCCAGTATGGGCGCCAGTTGCAGGGTCAATTGCACCGCCAGCAGCCAGTGAGTAGTCGCCTGCAGCAAGGAAAAAATTCAGTAAAGTTTCAGTATTTCCTGTGCTGCTATTTACTGCAGTTTTAAAAATAAGGTTACCCGCTACGCCCGCATCGTTATAAAGCTGGGTATCGCCTAAAGCATTCCATCCGCCTTGTTTGCCTTCAGCAGCAAAATCTCTGTATTTAACGCTGCCATTAGCAACACCGTTATTTGCATTTTCATATACTGCTGGAGAGATTGGGAACAGGCCTTGATAAATACTGAAGCCAACGTCGGTAAGATCTGCAGCTGCTGTATATGGAGTTGATGGAGCGCCAGCATTAGTCAGTGCTTGACCATCGGCTCTTAATGTTGGATAGGTTCCTGCAGCCAAACCAGTTACTTGAATAGAGACTAATGAGTCTTGAGCAAGATTGAAGTTAAACCAAGCGCCATGATGGCTATCGCCCCAATTAGCTTCTGCCGCATCAGCCCAACCTACATTGCTGGTGACTGAGCGTTGGAATGGGTTTGAAACATCCAGGCTGCGGTAAGAAATATGTGCAGAAGCTTGACCAGAAACGGCCATCGCGCCGCCAATTAACAAAGCTGATACTAGATTTTTACGAAATTTCATGTGATACCTTCATCCAAATTAAAGTTGATAACTGCAAATCATGGGTTGCTTGCATGTTTCACTCGTACCATAAGATAAGAGGCGACCCGACTATCTTGGGTAATCAAGATTCGTGGCTTTCCGGCCCCGACTCGCATCGGGTGTGGCAGTGGGTCAGTTTAGTTACCCATGTGACGAAGATATTAAAACTGACAATAAATATAATGCAGGGTCTGTGCCATTTTAAAAATATGTTGCGAGATTAATATGTATGTATATTTAAGTGTTTGAAAATAAACATATTAATTTTATTGCATTCTTTGTCTTGATCGTATATTAGAGTTTAATAATTCTATAGCTTTAAAATTCTGTCGACAGTAGTCATTTACTTACAAAAACCATTGAAAAATAAGATTTTTTTCATACTAAGCCACTTGGTTTTTACTCAAAACGATATTTTTGATAGAGATTACTATGGGATATGACACAGCAAAAGTGTGTTAAATAACACAGTTTAATTAGAATGACGTGGGTGGGCGCTGATCTAAGGGGTTAGATCGTTTTCATCCCTTCTTCGAATGAATTACTTCGAACGGCAAAAATCACCTGCCTAATACAAAGTCATGTCTAATCCTACTTTAAGCAATAAGTCGAGAGGACAGGTTTTGTAGTCTATATGTTTTAATGAGATAGAATAACGCTTCTTTATTTATTTTTAGCAGGATAGATGTGATGAATACGAAGTTGTTAGTGCTGGGTCTGTTGCTGTCGGTTAACTGCTTGGCCGCAGAAAAAACCACTATCCGGATTGGCGTGCAGGCGGCCGGTACGGTGGAGTGGGAATTTCCCGTGTTGCAAGATGCATTAAAAGCTAAGCCGAGTGATTTTCAATTGGATATTCAACATCTTGCCAATGCTGAGGCCGGAAAAATTGCGTTGCAGTCGGGGGCGGTCGATGTGATTGTCTCGGACTGGATTTGGGTATCCAGCATGCGTGAAAAAGGCGCTGACTTTACCTTTTACCCGTATTCGGAGACTTCCGGTGCATTAGTGGTGCCCAAGGACAGCGCTATCAAATCATTGCAAGATCTTAAGGGTAAGCGCTTAGGCATTGCCGGTGGTGAGCTGGATAAAAACTGGTTATTGCTGCAAACCTTGGCTAAGCAACAGCACGATATTGATCTGGATGCATCGGTGGAAAAGGTATTTGGTGCGCCGCCGCTGATTAATGAACAGATCAAACAAGGCCGTATCGACGCGGCACTTAATTACTGGCATTTTGCCGCCAGACTTGGCGAAGACTATCGAACTATTATTGATGGACGCGGCATTTTACAAGGCTTGGGCATTCAGGAGCGGGTCGCTAATCTTGGTTATGTCTTTAAACAAAGTTGGGCGGAACAACACAAAGACGCACTTAAACATTTTTTTGCCGCCAGCAAACAAGCCAAGCAAACACTGTGCAGTTCTGATGTTGAATGGCAAAAAATCATTCCTTTGACCAAAGTGGATGATCAAGCCACCCAGAAGCAGCTGCGCCAAAGCTATTGCGCCGGCAACATTGAGCATTGGGGTGAGGCAGAACAGCAAGCGGCCGGACGCGTTTATCAACTTTTACATAAGCAAAGCAAACATGTTCTAACCGGTAATTCTGAGCAATTACAGCCCGGCACTTTTTGGACAGAGAATTAATTAAAAGCATGCAAAAAACGCTGACGAGAAAGTTAATTCCCGGTGCAGCCAGCTTGTCGGTGTTGGCATTTCTGGGATTATGGCAAATTTTGGCGATGGTGCTACACAGTAGCAATTTGCCGCTACCGGAAAATGTTGCTCGGGTATTCTGGCAAGCCTGTGTATCAGGCGAGTTGCCTTATCATTTAGGCGTGACCTTACTCCGATTGGTGGTGAGTTTTGTTATTGCGATGAGTTTGGGCTGCGCTATCGGTATCTTGTTGGGACAGCATAAAAAGCTGGATGCTTTTTTTGATAACTGGCTGGTGATTTTTCTGAATGTGCCGGCGTTGGTGACGATTATTTTGTGTTACGTCTGGTTTGGCTTGGTGGAATCAGCAGCTATTTTGGCGGTGGTGATTAATAAATTGCCCAATGTCGTTGTCACTGTTCGTGAAGGAACACGCACGTTGGACCAGGATTTATTGGAGATGGCGCGTTGTTATCGTTTCGGCAAGCGCAAAACCTTTGTACATGTTATTTGGCCGCAGTTACACCCGTTTGTAATGGCGGCGACGCGCTCCGGGCTGGCGTTAATTTGGAAGATTATTTTGGTGGTTGAATTATTGGGTCGCAGTAACGGCATGGGCTATCAGCTGCATTTGTTTTTTCAAATGTTCGATGTGGCCAGCATTTTGGCGTACACGATTGCCTTCGTCAGCGTTATTCAGCTGTTTGAAGTGCTGGTGTTAAAACCATTGGATAAAAAATCGCAACGCTGGCGCCGCTAAGATGATGACCACAGTAGAGATAAATATCGACAGTAAAACCTATCCAGCGAAGTCGCGCGCTGGCGAGCATCAAGCCATTGCTGACTTTAAGCTGTCATTAAATCCAGGTGAATTTGTCTGTTTGGTCGGTCCGTCAGGATGCGGTAAAACCACGCTGTTAAACATCATTGCCGGGTTGGATAACGATTACCAAGGCAGTATCAGCGTTGGACAACAACATGCGTCACCGAAAATCGGTTATGTATTTCAAAATCCACGGCTGTTGCCATGGCGCACGGTGCGGGAAAATATCGAGCTGGTACTTCCCGAAGCGACAGATCCCGCATATTTGGATGCGTTATTTGATGTTATGCAGTTAACTCACGCGCAACATGCCTATCCTGAACGCTTATCCTTGGGTATGAGCCGCCGGGTGGCAATCATCAGGGCCTTTGCCGTCAATCCGGATGTGTTGTTAATGGATGAGCCGTTTGTGTCGCTGGATGCCCCCACCGCAAGACAAGTTAGAGAGCTGTTAATGACGCTTTGGCGACAGCGCCCGCATACCGTGTTGTTTGTTACCCATGATTTACGTGAGGCTATTGCGCTGGCTGACCGGTTGGTTTTTTTGTCGTCGGCACCGATGCAGGTTGTTAGTCAAATTGATGTGACCATTGCCAGAAATGAACGGGAAGATGAAGCTAAAGTAGAGGCCTTCAGGCAGCGCTTGCTAAATGATTATCCGGCGATAAAAACGTTGCTATAACTTGTGCCAAGTGGTTGTTTTGGGTGAAAAACAGTTGCAGACCCGGGAAAAATACCCGATACTTTTCGGCGTCCAGACGCTGTAATCAAAGGGGCAACAGGGTCTGCCGAATAACTACTCGAGGTTTACACACATGAAGAAAGCTATAATTTTAGGATTGGCGACAGCCGCACTTTCTATGACAGCGTTGTCGGTTTCAGCTGAAAGTGATGATGCAAAATACCCGGCTGCAAATTTCCAACCCAAAGTCGTTTATATCGATAAAGACCTGGCTAAGGCGCCAAGCAAAAAAGCAAGTAAAAAAGCCAGCGCTGCCGAAGCCGAAAAATCGGACTTTGATCCTAAATACCCAGCGGCTCACTTTAAGCCAAAAGTTATTTATCCTTAAGCAGATTGGGTTTTAAGGTTGTACAAAAAAAGGGGTGTTTCAACGACGCCCCTTTTTTTTGTCTTAAAGCTAATGCACTAAAACCAATCTTCGACAGCCAGTCCGGGAACTCTTTCAAATTCGCTGAGATTATGAGTAATCAAAGTAGCGCCATGGGCAAGGGCAGAACCAGCGATTAATGTGTCAATTGGTCCTATCGGTTTGCCAATTTTTTCCAGAATCGCCCTTAATTGGGCAGAAATTCTGGCTTCATTTTGGTCAAAAGGTATAAGTTTCACTACAGATAAAAACTCTTCAAATTGATTTCGCCGCCGTAATGGATCAGAAGACTTAGCCAGTCCAACCTCGATTTCATAAACTGTTAACAGGCTAATAGCAATTTCTGAAGGTGTTGTATTTAGTAAGCGTTCGCTAACATTACCCTGTCGCTTAAAAAAATAGATAAGGGTATTGGTGTCTAAAAGATACATTAAAATGGTTCCCGTTCTATATCTGATGTATCTGTTTTGCGTAGCTCCTCAATATTCGGAAAATCCAGCCATGCTCCGGACAATTCTTTAACCGAATCAGGCCACTGATTTGCAGTTCGCTGTTGAATTAACTCAGTCACCCACTTGCTCACGGAAACGCCCGCAGATTTAGCTTCTTTTTTTAGCCTGATTTCTAACTCATCATCGACATAGATTGTAACTTGTCCCATTGTCCTTCTCCGCAAGAAAACACATATAAGCACAAGTATACTTAAATCTTAATGGTTATCGCTATTTCCCTAATGAGTAAGCCGCAAAACCAAGTAGGCCTGATAAATTGTGGCTTGGGGTTTCTTTAGCAGCGCAAAGGTGACTCACCTTAAGCCGCTAACTCTGCTCTGGTACAATACAACTTTCTGTTTACTCCAAAAAATCATCAATCATGCAACCAGCGTTTGTTCATTTAAGACTGCACACTGAATTTTCACTGGTCGATGGCATCGTAAAAATTAAGCCGTTGGTTAAGCGCCTGGCTGAACTGAACATGCCTGCGATAGCAGTTACCGAGCATGCCAATTTATTTTCTTTGGTTAAGTTTTATAAGGCGGCGATGGGCCAAGGCATTAAGCCGGTAGCCGGTGCCGATGTACTGATTTTTAACCCGGAAGAGCCTGCTACACCTTATCGATTAACACTATTAGTTAAAAATAAGCTCGGCTATACCACACTGACAGAACTAATTTCGAAAGCCTATCAAGAAGGCCAGCATCAAGGTGTGCCGATGCTTAGGCGGGAGTGGCTTGAAGATAATCATGATGGCTTGATTGCGTTGTCCGGTGCAATGAGCGGCGACATTGGCAGGGCGCTATTAGCCGAAAATACTGAGGCGGCTACACGGCTGGCGCAGTTTTGGAGCGCCATGTTTCCGCAAAGCTTTTATCTGGAAATTCAGCGTGTCGGCAAACCTGAAGAAGAACGTTATATTGCTGCGGCTGTTCAACTGGCAATCGCTGCCGATTTACCGGTGGTTGCCACCAACGATGTGCGCTTTATCGAGCAAAAAGATTTTGCCGCACATGAAGTACGGGTGTGTATTAATCAGAGCCGGGTGCTGGATGACAACCGCCGTCCGAAAGATTACACCGACCAACAGTATCTACGCAGTACCGAGGAAATGCAGGCGCTGTTTGCTGATATTCCCGAAGCATTAGCAAACACGGTTGAGATTGCCAAGCGTTGCAATATCCAGCTGACTTTAGGCGAGAATTTTTTACCTGATTTTCCTGTGCCTGAAGGCATGACCTTGCCAGAATTTATGACTGAACAGTCATTGCAGGGTTTGGAAGAACGATTGCAGCATCATCCTGCCAGCGGTAAAGGCACGGATGAAGAAAACCGGCGTGTGTATTATGAGCGCTTGGATTTTGAGCTGAAAATGATCACGCAGATGGGTTTCCCCGGTTATTTTATGATCGTTGCCGACTTTATTCAGTGGGCCAAAAACAATCTTATCCCGGTCGGTCCAGGCCGGGGCTCAGGCGCCGGCTCCTTAGTCGCTTATGCACTGAAAATTACTGACCTTGATCCCATCGAGTATGACTTGCTGTTTGAGCGGTTTTTGAACCCGGAACGGGTCTCCATGCCTGACTTTGACGTCGATTTTTGTATGGATAGGCGCGACGAGGTCATCGATTACGTTGCCCGGCATTATGGTCGCGATCATGTCGCGCAGATTATTACTTACGGTTCCATGGCGGCAAAGGCCGTGATTCGTGATGTTGGTCGAGTATTAGGGTTCGGTTACGGCTTTGTTGATCGATTAGCCAAGCTGATTCCGTTTGAAATCGGCATGACTTTAACCAAAGCGTTAAAAGATAGCCCAGAGCTTAAGCAGCTTTACGATACCGAGGAGGAGGTCAAAACCCTGATTGACATGGCGCTGTCGCTGGAAGGTACGTCCCGCAACGCCGGTAAGCATGCCGGTGGTGTGGTGATTTCACCGACCAAATTGACAGATTTTGCGCCGCTGTATTGCGATCAAGATGGTAACAATTTGGTTACTCAGTTTGATAAGGATGACGTGGAAGCGGTCGGGTTGGTTAAGTTCGACTTTCTTGGCTTGCGCACGCTGACCATCATCGATTGGGCGCTGCAAACCATCAATACCAAACAGCAACTGCTGGGCTTGCCGCCGGTAGACATCACTACGATACCTAGAGATGATCCGGCTTCTTACGAGCTATTGAAAAACGCTCAGACCACGGCGGTGTTCCAGTTGGAATCCCGAGGTATGAAAGAGCTGATCAAAAAGCTCAAACCGGATTGTTTTGATGACATTATCGCCTTGGTGGCGTTGTTTCGGCCCGGGCCGCTGGAATCGGGCATGGTCGATGATTACATTAATGTTAAGCACGGCGCTAAAGCGGAATACGCCCATCCTTTACTGGTGCCGATTTTAAAGCCCACTAACGGCGTTATTTTGTATCAGGAACAAGTGATGCAAATCGCCCGGGAGTTGGCGCTATATACCTTAGGTGGCGCCGATATGTTGCGCCGTGCCATGGGTAAGAAAAAGCCGGAGGAGATGGCTAAGGAGCGCGATAAGTTTACTAGCGGTGCAATAGCCAATCAGGTAGATGAAGGCATCGCTACTTACACCTTTGACTTGATGGAAAAGTTTGCCGGTTACGGTTTTAACAAATCGCATTCAGCTGCTTATGCCTTGGTGGCGTATCAAACTGCCTGGCTTAAAGCGCATTATCCGGCCGCATTTATGGCTGCGGTATTGTCCGCCGATATGGATAACACTGACAAAGTGGTGGTGCTGATTGAAGAATGTAAGCAAATGAAGCTGGAAATTTGCCCGCCCAACATCAACATTTCCAATTTTCGATTTACTGTCAATGGTGCCGGGCATATCGTTTATGGGCTAGGTGCGCTCAAGGGTGTAGGGCAGGCGGCCATTGAAGATATGTTGGCAGAACGTGCCAACAATGGTCCGTTTTTGGGTTTTTACGATTTATGTAAACGGGTCGATTTGCGTAAATTCAATCGCCGTGTGTTGGAAGCGTTGATTCGTGCCGGGGCCTTTGATGAGTTTGATGATAATCGTGCCCGCCATTTGGCTGAGTTGCCCACGGCTTTAAAAGTAGCGGAACAGCACGGCAAGATGGCTAAAACAGGCCAGAATGATTTGTTCGGCTTGGGTGGCGACGATACTGAAGATGAAACATCCGATGCGTACTCTTCTGTTGTTGAGCCCTGGACGGAAAATGAACGGCTAGCGGCTGAGAAGCTGACTTTGGGGCTGTTTTTAACCGGTCATCCGATCACTCAATACGAGCCGGAATTAAGACAATTTACCAACGGCACAATTGCATCATTATTGGCTGATGTTGAGCGCTCAAATATGCCAAGAGGGCGCAGTAAAATGGAAGCAAGGACGGCCGGTTTAGTGGTTGATCTGCGTACTCGTCAGACTAAGCAGGGTAAAACCATGGGCTTTGCCATGCTGGATGACCGCACGGGCAGGCTTGAGCTTGCGGTGTTTGGTGATATTTACGAAAAATACCGGGTTCTATTGGCGCGAGATAGTCTGCTGGTGGCTGAAGGTGGCTTGGCTATTGATGATTACACCGGTACTTTGCGGTTAACCGTAGAAAAGCTCTACAGCATGGAGCAAGCCAGGGAGATGTTTGCTCGCGGCATTCAGTTGAAGTGGAATTTAGCAGAACAAGAGCTACAGGCTGGGGTATTTATTGCTAAATTAAAAGCTGTGTTACAGCCATTTAAAGGCGGTGGTTGTTTGGTAGGTTTAACTTACACATCAACACAAGCCAAAGCGGATTTGCAATTGGGTGATGAATGGCGAGTCAATCCCACTGATGAGTTGCTACTAAGATTAAAGACTTTAGTGGGCGCTGATGGTATGGAAATCAGGTATCGCTAAAAAGTAGTTGAGTCGTTATTAATAACGACTCAACTACTGGTGCGCTTACAACGCTTGCTCGACGCGTGCGTTGGTTTTTACAGGCTTAAGAATCGCTAACAGAGTCAGATCTTGTCGCTTCGACGATGACAGCTGGGCTAGGTTCTGAGACTGGCTTGGGAGCAGGCTGTTCGCGAGGGCTCTCTTGATGGCTGTCAGTGTCCTGTTTTGGTTCAGGGCGGCGCTCAGAACGAGGCTCAGGAGCATCTGCGCTTTGATTGGCGTTGTTACTAATGACTTGATCAGGTGCTGAGGGCTGTGCTGCTACTGCGTTATCAGCAGAATGCTCTGGGCTGTCGCTGGTATTGCCTTCGGTTTCCGGTTTTTTGTAATTTGGATTACGTGGTCTTCTGCGATTTGGGCCGCGTCTATTGTTATTTCTGTTGGCTTTACGCGGCTGCTCAGTTGTTTCTACAGCAGTTTCCGGCAATTCAGCAAAAATCAGCGAGTCATCAAATAGCTCTGGTATTACCGGTTCCGGGTTAGCTAGCGGCAAAATGGCTGTTGGTGGAATGTTTGGTTTAACATTTCTTCCGGGGCCACGCGGCGGACGGTTGACAGGAGCCGCTTCTTGATTTTGCTCAGGTTTAGCCTTAGCTTGCTGAGTATTATCGCGATCTCTGTCTCTATTACGATCCCTATCTCGTCCACGATTACGGTTTTGCTCATTTCTGGGCTTGTTATGCCTTTGCTGTTGATTGCCATTAGCAGCAGGCTTTTCTGGTTCAGCAGCGAGCACTGGCTCGTTAATTTCAACGGCGGCGGTTGTGCCAATCAGTTTTTGCCAGAAGCGTTTAATCAGGCTGGCAGATTCGTTTTTGTTTTGCACTGGCACCGGAGAGTCGTGCAAAAATTCCTTAATAGCTGGTTTTTCTGAGTTGTGTTTGATCTGTTGAGCAAACTCAGGAATGCTAATTTCTTCAGATTTTATTTGTGAATAACTCGATCTTTTTTCTTCAGCAGTTTCTTTTTCTTTAACACGCTCAATGTCGTAGGCTGGTGTTTCCAGATGCTTACTAGGTAAGACAATGATGTCTACTTTTAAGCGCGACTCAATTTGCTGGATAACGCTACGTTTTTCATTTAACAGGAAGGCAGCGCATTCAATAGGTAAATGCGCGATGACTTTTTCTGTACCCCGCTTCATTGCTTCTTCTTCTAACAGTCGCAATACGGAAAGCGCAACCGATTCCACGTTGCGAATACTGCCTTGGCCTTTACAGCGAGGACAAGTGATTTGAGTGGAGTCACCCAGCGAAGGGCGCATCCGCTGCCTGGACATTTCCAGTAAACCAAAGCGCGATATGCGTCCGGTCTGAATGCGTGCCCGATCAATCTTTAGTGCATCGCGAAGGTGATTTTCGACGTTTTTTTGATTTTTGCTGGACAACATGTCGATAAAATCGATGACAAACAAGCCACCTAAGTCCCGTAGTCTAAGTTGACGGGCAATTTCATCGGCAGCTTCTAAGTTGGTATTGAGTGCTGTTTCTTCAATATCACTGCCTTTAGTGGCGCGAGCGGAGTTTATATCGATGGAGGTGAGTGCTTCGGTATGGTCAATGACGATTGAGCCGCCGGAAGGTAACGATACTTCTCTGCCATAGGCAACTTCGATTTGTGATTCAATCTGATAGCGATTAAACAACGGCACGGCATCTCTATAAAGCTTTGCCTTAGGCAAAACATGAGGCATGACTTGTTTTAAAAAGTTTTGTACCAGTTTGAAAGATTCTTCATTGTCGATAAGAATCTCATCAATATTCCCGCGTAAGTGATCGCGTAGAGCTCTGATAATGACATTACTTTCTTGGAATACCAGGAATGGAGCTGCTTGTTCACTGGCAGAGCGCTCAATGGCTTCCCAAAGTTGCAATAAGTAATTCAAATCCCATTGCAGCTCTTCAACATTTTTGCCGCAACCGGCAGTTCTGATGATTAGTCCCATAGTTTCAGGGATTTCCAGCGCGGCCATGACTTCACGCAGGTCATTGCGGGTTTCGCCTTCAATGCGTCTGGAGATGCCGCCCGCTTTAGGATTGTTGGGCATTAATACCAGATAGGTACCCGCCAAACTGATATAGGTCGTTAATGCCGCGCCTTTGTTACCGCGTTCTTCTTTTTCGATCTGGACGACAATTTCCTGGCCTTCCTTGATCAAGTCTTTTATGACAGGTTTACGGCCATCATTTTCCACGCCTTCTTGAGTATGGCGATATAGCGGAGAGATTTCTTTGAATGGCAAAAAGCCGTGTTTTTCGGCGCCATAGTTGACGAAAGCGGCTTCTAGGCTGGGTTCTACATGGGTGATGATACCTTTGTAGATGTTGGACTTTTTTTGTTCTTTGGAAGGTACTTCGATGTCAAAATCGTATAATTTTTGACCATCTACCAAAGCAACGCGGAGTTCTTCCGGTTGAGTGGCATTGATTAGCATTCTTTTCATTCAATATTCCTTGTGGTGTTCTGCTCCATGGTCAGACTTTACTGCTTTAGACTGGTTTTGATTTTTTGACAGGCCAGGCTGGCGATAACAAATGTTATACGTTCTTGGGGCCGTTGATTTTTTTGCTTAGCCTTTTTGTATTTGTTATATGGCTCGCGGTCGGTATCGTGGGCATTTATCGGTGACAAGGTTGGCACGGCACACACATTAAGCAAATCACACTCGGTCAGTCTTGGTGGTAAATTCTGTATTTAAGCAGGTGTTAAATCGTTTGTCATAGGTCAACGATGAACCCTAAAAATCTTGCAGTGAAGTATCAGTATTGTGTGTTGATCTTCTCTGGTCAGCCCTTGTGCGGTTGTAATTATTAAAATCCACAGGGCAAAAGTATGTTTTTATTATAAAAACTTGCTTAATATAGCAATGTTATTGAATAACGGCAATTTTAAGAATCAACCCAACAGGATGCTGATACTATTTACCTCATGAATAATCAAGAACACAGCGATACACCCAGCAACACACCCAAAGTGCAGTTGGTGGAAATTACCGAAGATATGTGCGATCAGCGTTTGGATAATTTCTTAATAGCGCGTTTGAAGGGCGTGCCTAAAAGTCGGATTTACCGGATAGTGCGTAAGGGCGAAGTCAGGGTTAATAAGGGCCGCGTTGATGTTAATTATCGCTTGCTTGCCGGTGATGTCGTTAGAATTCCGCCCGTTCGCGTGGCAGAAAAAACTGAAGAAATGTTCGTCGGTCAAAACCTAAAAGACGCATTAGAGAATGATATTCTGTTTGAAGATGATGGCTTTTTGGTGTTGAACAAACCAGCGGGTTTTGCTGTTCACGGTGGTAGCGGTTTAAGCTCCGGAATTATCGAGGGATTAAGGCAGATTAGGCCGGACGCTAAATTCTTGGAGCTGGTGCATCGACTAGATCGCGATACTTCAGGCTGTTTATTGATAGCCAAAAAGCGTAGTGTTTTAAAGCTGTTGCACGAATTTTTTCGTGATGATCAGGTGCAAAAAACTTATCTGGCCTTGCTTACCGGGCAATGGGCTAGAAAAAAATTAGTAGTGACAGCGCCTTTACTGAAAAATGTCAGTAAAGGCGGAGAGCGAATGGTGGTTGTCAGTCAATCCGGCAAAGAGGCTGAAACATTATTTAGGCGCATAAAAACCTTTAACGACGCCACTCTGGTTGAAGCCTCGCCTAAAACCGGCCGTACTCACCAAATTCGTGTCCATGCTGCTTTTTTGGGGCATCCTATCGTTGGCGATGATCGCTATGGCAGTGATGAGTTAAACCGCAAGTTTAAAGCACGCGGCTACAAACGGATGTTTCTCCATGCCCAGCAAGTTACCTTTAAACACCCTATTACCGGCGACAGCCTGACTATCGTGGCGCCATTACCTCGGCAATTAGAAGCATTGTTAAAGCATGAAGAACAGGTTTGATTTAATTATTTTTGATTGGGATGGCACGCTGATCAATTCGATAGATTGGATTGCCGGTTGTATTCAGCGTTCAGCCGAGCGCTGTGGTTTTGCTACGCCAGATTATCAAGCAACTAAAAATGTGATTGGCTTGAGTATTGAACGAGCTATGCAAACCTTGTTGCCAGAGGCTGATGAAGATACCCAAAATCAATTAGTGGCTAATTACGCAGAGGAATATTTTTCCAAGCAATTAAGCCGGGAGGATTTTTTTCCTGGCGTTTACGATATGTTGATGCAGTTGCAACATACCGGTTATCAGTTAGCGGTAGCGACCGGCAAAACAAGAGATGGTTTGGCGCAGGCCTTGCATGCGACAAATACCAACGACTTGTTCTCTGTAACTCGTTGTGCTGATGAAACCCAATCCAAGCCACATCCTAAGATGCTCCAAGAAATTATAGAAGTTACCGGCATTGCACCGGAGCGTGCGTTGATGGTGGGTGATTCCATTCACGACTTGCAAATGGCATTAAATGCCCAAATATCGTCTGTCGGAGTGTTGTGCGGTGCAAACTCAGAAGCGTTATTGCAACAATACAATCCGTTGGTGTGCTTGTCCCAACCGGCGGAATTACTAAATTTTATCTAAAAGGTTAATAGCAAATTATGGATAACAGCTCAGAACAATCTAACAAATTGGAAGTGACCCAATCACCAGGTTGGGAGCGGGAATTGCTCGAGAAATTGGCTTTTGCAGCCGTGACTGAACAAACCAAGGCACGACGGTGGGGGATTTTTTTCAAGAGCTTGATGTTTTTGTACTTGATCGTATTGCTCGGCATGGCGGTCTACCCAAAATTTAAACAAGATATTGGTGTCGATGGTAAATATCACACTGCGGTAGTTGATGTGGTCGGCCCTATTGCCGAAGACAAACAAGCCAATGCGGACAGCATTATTGATAGCCTCAGAGAAGCGGTAAAAGACAAGCACACCAAAGGCATTATTTTGCATGCCAACTCGCCTGGCGGCAGTCCGGTGCAATCTTCTTATGTTTATGACGAGATTCGTAGTATCAAAAAACAACATCCTGACCTGCCGATTATTGCGGTAGTCAGTGATATGTGTGCTTCTGGGTGTTACTACATTGCCGCAGCCAGCGATAAAATTATTGTTAATCCTGCCAGCTTGGTCGGCTCTATCGGGGTGTTGATGGACGGTTTCGGTTTTGTCGATGTCATGCAAAAAACCGGTGTCGAACGTAGATTGCTGACCGCAGGTGCGCATAAAGCCATGCTGGATCCGTTTTCGCCACCTAAAGAAGACGAAACCCTTTATATGAAGGGGTTGTTGGCGCAGGTACATCAACAATTTATTTCCGCAGTCAAAACCGGTCGTGGCGATCGTCTGAAAGAATCTCCTGATACTTTTTCAGGTCTCGTTTGGACAGGTGAAGAAGGCGTCAAATTGGGCATTGCTGATGGCTTTGGTAATCAGGACTACGTAGCCAAAGAATTGATTGGTGCGGAAGAATTGGTTGATTTTACCCAACAAGAACGTTTGTTAGACCGCCTTGCAGGTAGGTTGGGCGCCTCCTTTGGGCAATCTTTTTCAAGCGTTGTTAAAGGATGGAGCTTGCAGTAAAAATTCAGCGTTTATTCAGACAGCATAACTAGAATAGTTTTGCAAAGAGAGTCCAGTGATGGCGCTTTCTGAATTACACAACTTAGCATCGCTGGAGTGTCATGAAAAATCTCATTAAAGCTTTTGCACTGTTTTTATTGATGAACAGCAGCAGTTTTGCGCAAAACGCTACCTTGTTGTTGTCCTATGTCAGCCTGGATGATGCTACCAAGCAAATCATTGAAGGGACTTATGACAAAGTCTTGGGTGCGCAAACAGAGTTTATTGACGGCAAAGAAGTGCATGTCATTAAAGTGTTAACCCCTGATGGCCGGATTCGTTATTACAGAATTGATGCCGAAACCGGACAGCTAGTCAACGAAACTCACTCTTAAAATTACCATGCGCATTCTTGTCATTGAAGATGAAGTCACCCTTTGCGAACAAATAAAGCAGTTTTTTGTCGATAAGGGGTTTGCTGTGGATACTGCGCATAACGGCCAGGATGGCTATTTTATGGGTAAGGAATACCCTCTTGATGCGGTGATTATGGACCTCGGTTTGCCGGACTTTTCTGGCGTTGAAGTTCTTAAACGTTTGCGCAGAGATAAAATTAATACACCTATTTTGATTTTGACAGCTCGCAGTAGCTGGCAGGAAAAAGTCGAAGTGCTCGACGCTGGTGCCAACGATTACATCGTTAAGCCTTTTCAATATGAAGAATTGCTTGCCAGGGTTAACGCCCAAATCAGGGCAGCTGCAGGTAAAACCCATCCGGTATTAACGCATGGCACAATTGAATTGAATACCGTAGCGCAAGAGGTCTTGGTAGCTGGTATAGCGCAAGAACTCACCACGTTTGAATACAAAGTACTTCACTACCTGATGTTGCACAAAGGCGAAGTCATTTCCAAAGCGGTGTTGATTGAGCATGTTTACGATGAAGACTTTGACCGTGATAGCAACGTGATAGAGGTCTTTATTCTTAGGCTTAGAAGAAAGCTGGGTCGTAATCTAATAGAAACCCTGCGTGGTCGTGGCTACAGAATTCCGAGTGCTGAATGAAAAATAGCGACTGCTTTAGCTTTTGAGTTGATTGAGCGGTTATGCAAAGTCAATCCTTAAGCTTTCGGCTAATCATATCGGCTACATTAGTGCTGGCCGCATTTTTTGGTTTAGTGTCGTTAGTGCTGGAAAATAGTTTTCGTGAGACAGCCGAACAAGCATTAAGAGAAAAGCTACAAGTACAGATATATATGATGTTATCTGCGGCGGAGGTGAAAAACTCCGGCGAACTCAGTATGCCGGCCAATCTGCCGGAACCCCGCTTTGCCACCCCCGGCTCAGGCCTCTATGCATTTATTCAGCAGCCCAATAAAAAATTGGTGTGGCGCTCACTGTCAGCTGTTGGTTTAGTTGCCCCTGCGCCGCCGCTTGAGCTTTATCCCGGCAGCAGCGAGTTCTTACCGACTGAACAAGGTCGTTATGCCTTGCATTACCACGTCATCTGGAAAAACGTCGCCGGTATTGAGCGCGAATATTTTTTTACTATTACCGAAGATGCCGAATTTGTTAGTCAGCAAGTGCGGCGTTTCCAAGAAAGCTTGCGAGTGTGGTTATTGGCGTTGGGGGTGATGCTGGTATTTATCCAGTTTATGGTGATGCGCTGGAGCTTAAAGCCGCTACGCCTGATTGTAAAAGACCTTGAAGCCATAGAAGAGGGTCAAAAAACGCATCTTGATGGTCAGTATGCTACTGAATTAGAAGGTCTGGCCGGGCACCTCAATGTCTTTATTAATATTGAGCGGTCGCACTTAGAGCGTTATCGTGATGCCCTGGGCAACTTGGCACACAGCCTGAAAACACCGTTGGCAATTTTGCGCGGTTGCACCGACTCATTTGTTGGCAACAAAAATACCGTGGAAGAACAAATACTCCACATGGATAAAATAATCGAATATCAGTTAAAGAACGCAGCGGCCAAAGGTGCTCAGAAAAGCACCCGGACAGTGGATGTGTCGACCACCATAAAAAAAATATCCTCGGCATTAAGTAAAGCGTATGTCGATAAAAGCATCACCTTTGAAATGAATTTGCCTGAATCCTGTCAGATGTATTTCGATGAAGGTGACTTGTATGAAATAGCCGGTAATCTAATAGAAAATGCCTGCAAATGGTGCGCAAGCACTGTAAAAATTAGTATTCTCACTGATCAGCTGAAAGGCCAAAAGAACTTTGCGTTGCTATTGCAAATCGAAGATGACGGGCCGGGTATTCCACCGGGACGACTGAATGAAATATTAAAACGCGGCGTGCGTGCCGATGAAAATATTAAAGGCCATGGCATTGGTATGGCTGTGGTTTTCAATCTAATCAATCTATTAGGCGGCAAGCTGGTGGGCGGTAAAAGTGACTTGGGTGGCACCAAGTGGAGCGTTTACTTGCCGTGAAATTCTTCACTTCGTATCGATAGATTCATTTTCAGATCTTGCTGCAAATTGCATAAAAAACTGCCCGGCTTCCGGGGCAGGATTTTGTTCCAAATAAAGCCCTTCCAGCGACAGATTACCTTCCTGCCCCAGCACTGAACCGGTTAACAAAGTACGAAAATCTTTGCCGCCCAACAACTGGTGGGTGATGGTCAAATACAGTCGCGATAACTGGTGTTCTTGAATCATCGTATCGAGCATTTGTGGCCCGGCGATCAGATAAATACTTCGATAACCTAGTTTGCCAAGTTCGTGGACTAGCGCGGCACCTTGTACCAATTGCTCTGCGCCGGTAAAAAGTACCGTGAATCCTTGCCTTTGCCAATAATCAACTTTTTCAGGATCAGCATTTTTCCCGGTGGCTATATAAACCGGCTGACGGGTATTGAGTAAGCTTTCATGCATTGGAAAATCCAAGCTGGCGCTGGCAATTATTACTGCAGGCTGAGGTTTTAATCCGTGCTCGTGACGCCATGCCATCAGCGCATCGTCTTTAATCTGTAAAATATTCCCCAGACGTCCTTGGCTGAGTGCGCGCAGATAGCCGCCATGAGTAATCAGGCAATCTGCTTGTGCATGTAATTCCATAAATAGCCCGAAATCAGATGCGCTGGTTAAATGCTTGGGGACGAACGTGCTTCCTTCAATCGCGTCTTCCAAGGCAATGCGTCCATCCAAGCTGGACAAAAAATTGGCATAAACAAAAGGCGATTCGCAGCTGCCCAGTAGATGGATGTTATGAGCCAGATATAAGCCTTTAATGTCAACTTGTTCGCTAGAAGGAGGGACGAGTTTAATGAGTTGTTTGGTCATAGTGCAGTGAATAGATAGCTGAAAACAGTATTTTGCTGGAGTTATTGTATATGAAGTCTGCAAGCGAACATTAGCAGGCATAACTCCTGAATATAGGTAGCAATAGGTATGGCTGCAGATTGGTTTTGAGTGTGGTTTTTTGCCCAAAACTTGCTGGGCGGTATTGGGCAACCAGCAAACCCAATTAATCAATTGGGGAATGAATAACTGCCCATTAAGTATTTAATTCATCAAAGATGTTCTATTCAGTTTTGGCCGTTAATCTGAGGGTAGCATGCCGCCAACAATGTCTTCATTTTGGTAAGTCCTAATTCCCGGGTTAGGGCGATATTGCGCTCAGGGATGTTTTCAGGGTCTGGGTAATGGGCAATTGCCTGTTCAAGACTGCTTTCTCTTAATAAATGCAGCATTGGATAGGGTGAACGGTTAGTGTAATTGGCTGCATCATCGAGCGCTGCCTCTTCAAAGCTGTAGTCGGGGTGGAAACTGGCAAGCTGGTAAATGCCTTCGTAGCCTTGATCTGACAAAAGCGCTTCGGCCAAGCCAAGAAAATCCAGATAATCATCAAAGTCAGCGAAAGCGCCGGCATAAATCAATAGCGACGTTTCAATTGCTGGTTCTTGGTCGAGCTTTTCACATGCCAAAATTAGGTTTAATAAGCATTGCTCAAGATCGGTACTGAGTTCGACAGTAAATCCTACGCTGCCTTTGTCCAATTCACGCTTGGCGAACGGACAAATGTTATGGCTGATAATTACGGTTTTTAGCCATGAACGAGTGGCTTCAATATAGGCTTCTACAGGTAATGTGGTTGGGCTAGTCATGCTGGCTTCTTAGTTAGGCAGGTGGGTTGATGAGGCGTATTTTTTACAAGAGAAAATCGTGTTGTGTTATAGAATACGCGGTTTAGCTTTATTTAGCCGGTAGAGCTTGTATCGTAACGTCATTATCAGTCACAGCGACACACTTGGAGTCATTATTATGCACATCATCCTGTTAGGAAGCCCCGGTTCTGGCAAGGGTACTCAAGCCCAATTTATCACCGAAAAATACGCTATCCCACAAATTTCAACGGGCGATATGCTGCGTGCTGCAGTGCGTGCGGGAACACCGTTGGGTATTGAGGCAAAAAAAGTTATGGATGCCGGTGGCTTGGTGTCTGATGAAATTATCCTGGGGCTAATTAAGGAGCGCATCGCTCAAGCTGATTGTGCCAACGGCTTTTTACTTGATGGCTTTCCTCGTACGATTGTTCAGGCGCAAGGTTTGGATACCATGGGTGTGGCAATTGATACTGTGATTGAAATTGTCGTCAACGATGAAGACATTGTTAAGCGTATGGCCGGCAGGCGCGTTCACCTGGCATCTGGAAAAACTTATCACGTCGATTTTAATCCACCTAAAGTGGCTGGAATTGATGATGTTACCGGCGAGCCATTGGTGCAGCGTGATGATGATAAAGAAGAAACCGTGCGTAAACGACTCAATGTCTATCACGAGCAAACTAAGCCGTTAGTGGCTTTTTATTCTGATCCAGCACGGCAGGTTAAATTTGCGTCGATTACCGGTGTTGGTTCGGTCGATGAAATCACTGCGAAAATTTTTGCTATTTTGGACAACAACTCTCAATCCGCCGCATAAACGGCATAACCCTACAAAAGAGCGCTATGTCAGGTAAAACCTTATATGACAAATTATGGGATGACCACGTTGTTTATACCGAAGACGATGGTTCTGCACTTATTTATATAGATCGGCATTTGGTGCATGAAGTGACCTCGCCGCAGGCATTTGAAGGCTTGCGATTGGCAGGTAGAACACCATGGCGGGCGTCACGTAATCTTGCAGTGGCCGATCATAATGTACCGACTACAGATCGGGATAAAGGCATTGCTGATCCGGTTTCACGCTTGCAAGTCGAAACCCTTGATCAAAATTGCGCAGAATTCGGTATTACCGAATTTGATATGAATGATGCCCGTCAAGGTATCGTCCATGTGATCGGGCCTGAGCAAGGTGCAACCTTACCCGGTATGACTGTGGTCTGCGGTGATTCCCACACATCAACCCATGGTGCATCCGGTGCGTTGGCGTTCGGCATCGGTACTTCTGAAGTTGAACATGTATTGGCAACGCAATGTCTGATTCAGAAAAAAGCCAAAAATCTGTTAATCAAAGTTAACGGCAAAACCGGCTTTGGCGTTACCGCTAAAGACATCGTGCTGGCAATTATCGGCAAAATAGGCACAGCTGGCGGTAACGGTTATACGATTGAATTTGCCGGTTCCGCGATTCGCGACCTGTCTATGGAAGGCCGCATGACAGTCTGTAACATGGCCATCGAAGCCGGTGCTCGCGCCGGGTTGGTGGCGGTGGATGATGTCACCATTGATTATTATCGTGATCGTCCTTATTCGCCTAAAGGCAATGACTGGTTTATGGCGGAGCGTTACTGGCAACGGCTGCATTCGGATGACGATGCCGTGTTTGATAAAGTCATTGAGCTGGATGCTGCCGGCATTAAGCCACAAGTGACTTGGGGCACGTCGCCGGAATTGGTGGTAGCGGTTGATCAAAATGTACCTGACCCTGCGCAAGAACCTGATGCAGTAAAGCGGCAAAGCATGATTCGCGCACTGGAATATATGGATCTTAAAGCCGGGCAGGCGATTACTGACATTGCGGTGGATAAGATTTTTATCGGCTCCTGCACCAATTCCAGAATTGAAGATTTACGTGCCGCCGCTGTGGTCGCCAAAGGTAAAAAATTGGCTGATAACATCAAATTGGCTTTAGTGGTGCCGGGTTCCGGCTTGGTTAAACGTCAGGCGGAAGCCGAAGGATTGGATAAGGTTTTTATCGACGCCGGTTTTGAATGGCGCGATCCTGGTTGCTCGATGTGTTTGGCGATGAATGCAGATCGTTTGGAAGAAGGCGAGCGTTGCGCATCGACGTCCAATCGTAATTTTGAAGGCCGGCAAGGTTATGGCGGGCGTACCCATTTAGTCAGCCCTGCGATGGCCGCAGCGGCTGGTATTGCCGGTCATTTTGTTGATGTGAGTTCGTGGGAGGTGCAACAGTGAGAGCGTTTACTCAAGTTACCGCGCTGGTCGCGCCGCTGGATCGAGCCAATGTCGATACCGATGCCATCATTCCTAAACAATTTTTAAAATCTATACGCCGCGCCGGTTTCGGGCCGTATTTGTTTGACGAATGGCGTTATCTGGATCACGGCGAACCGGACATGGATTGTACACATCGCCCAGTTAATAAAGACTTTGTACTGAATAAGCCGGAATATAAAGGCGCAGAAATATTGCTGACACGGGAAAACTTCGGTTGCGGTTCCTCGCGCGAACATGCGCCGTGGGCACTGGAAGACTTTGGTTTTCGGGCAATTATCGCGCCTAGCTTTGCTGATATTTTTTATAACAACTGCTTTAAAAACGGCTTGTTACCGATTGCGTTGCCGGCCGAACAGGTTGATGAGTTATTTAAAGAATTAACTCCAGGCTATCAGCTGACTATCGATTTGGATCAACAGCAAATTACCACGCCCAGCGGCAAAAAAATTGCCTTTGCGATAGATGAAGAGCGTAAATATCGTTTGTTTAACGGCTTGGACGATATTGCGTTATCACTGCAACATGCCGAACAAATCAAAGCTTACGAAGTTGAGCGTGCTAAAAGAGCGCCTTGGCTATTTGCCGAATAAATAATTACACATAGAACAACAGGTTTTACATGACAAAAAAAATTGCAGTATTGCCGGGTGACGGCATCGGGCCAGAAATTGTTGCCGAAGCGATCAAGGTGCTGGAAGTCTTGAATACAGAAGCAAATTTGGGATTGGAATTTGAATACGGTTTGATCGGTGGCGCAGCCTATGATGTTCATGGCTCACCGTTTCCGCAACAAACGTTGGATCTAGCCAAGCAGTCCGATGCGATTCTATTAGGCGCAGTCGGCGGCTATAAATGGGAATCACTGGATATTTCAGTGCGTCCTGAAAAAGGCTTGTTGGGTATACGTTCTGAGTTGGAATTGTTTGCTAATTTGCGTCCAGCCATTTTGTATCCGCAATTGGCTGGCGCGTCTTCATTAAAACCTGAAATCGTTTCCGGTCTGGACATTATGATCGTGCGTGAGTTGACCGGCGGCATTTACTTCGGTCAGCCGCGTGGTATCAGAGTGTTGGAAAACGGCGAACGCCAAGGCTTTAATACACTGATTTATAAAGAGTCGGAAATTAGTCGCATTGCCCATACTGCGTTCCAAACAGCGCAAAAAAGACAAGGCCGTTTGTGCTCGGTCGATAAAGCCAATGTGTTGGAATGCACAGAATTATGGCGCGAAGTGGTGACTGAAGTTGGTAAGCAATACCCGGATGTGGCTTTAAGTCACATGTACGTTGATAACGCGGCGATGCAGCTGGTGCGTGCCCCCAAGCAGTTTGACGTGATCGTCACCACCAATATGTTTGGAGATATTTTGTCGGATTGTGCCGCGATGCTGACCGGATCCATCGGCATGTTGCCTTCTGCGTCGTTAAATGCTGAAGGTAAAGGTATGTACGAACCTATTCATGGTTCGGCACCGGATATTGCCGGTAAAGGCATTGCTAATCCGTTGGCAACCATCTTGTCGGCAGCAATGATGCTGCGATACACCTTTAATGAAGGTGCGGCTGCGGATCGTATTGAACAAGCAGTCAATGATGCATTAGATGCTAATGTGCGTACTGCGGATATTTATTCTGACGGTATGCAAAAAGTCAGCACCGCGCAAATGGGCGATGCAGTTGTTTCAGCTTTAACAAAAGGTGCTTAAATCATGACCAAACTTTATAACGTCGCCGTTGTTGGTGCGACCGGTGCAGTCGGCGAAGCCATGCTGTCTATTTTGGAAGAGCGCAATTTCCCTGTGGGTGAAGTTTATGCGTTAGCCAGCAGTAGTTCAGTCGGTAAACGTATTCCATTTAAAGGTGGCTCATTAAAGGTTGAAGATCTAGCGACTTTTGATTTTTCCAAAGCGCAAATTGGCTTGTTCTCGCCTGGCGCTTCGGTGTCAGAAATTTATGCTCCTATCGCTGCTGCGGCAGGTTGCATAGTCATTGATAACACCTCGCAGTTTCGTTACGACGACGATATTCCGTTGGTGGTTCCAGAAGTTAATCCAGAGAAAATTGCCGATTATAAAAATCGCGGCATTATCGCCAACCCCAATTGTTCAACCATACAAATGTTGGTGGCGCTAAAACCGATTTATGATGCAGTGGGCATAGATAGAATTAACGTGTGTACCTATCAGGCAGTTTCCGGTACAGGTAAAGAGGCGATACTGGAATTGGCTAATCAAACCAGTAACTTATTGAATGCTCAACCGATTACGCCTAGCGTTTATCCTAAACAAATTGCCTTTAATGTGTTGCCGCAAATCGATGTCTTCATGGACAACGGCTACACCAAAGAAGAAATGAAAATGGTTTGGGAAACCCAGAAAATTCTCGGTGATGACACTGTTAAAGTGAATGCGACAGCTGTCCGAGTACCGGTATTTTTTGGTCACTCTGAAGCCGTGCATATCGAAACGCGACAAAAAATTGATGTTGAAACTGTGCGGGCATTACTCGAAAAAGCGCCCGGCGTTACCGTAATGGATGAGCGTGAGAATGGCGGTTACCCAACAGCGGTGACTGAGTCTTCAGGCCATGATGATGTGTTTGTTGGTCGCATCCGTGAAGATATATCGCATCCTCTAGGCATAGATTTATGGGTGGTTGGCGATAATGTGCGCAAAGGTGCCGCACTAAACAGCGTTCAAATAGCTGAGGAGCTGGTAAAAAATTACATCTGAACTAAGCTTCACGACATTACTTGACTGTTAGCGGTGTAAGACTGTGGTGATTTTTGTGAAGGAGAGCAACGTGCGCAATTTAACTAAAACTTTAGCGGTGGTATTAATTTTGGCACCTGCTAGTGCTTATCCACTAGGGATAGGCGATATTAAATTGCACTCGGCGCTCAATCAAAACCTGAATGCCGAAATTGCTTTGCAGCTTTCCGGCGAGAATATTGATGATATTAAAGTCAAATTAGCCCCGCCTGAAAAATTCGACGAAGCCGGTGTCGCGTGGAATTATTTTTTATCGAAAATCAAATTTTCAACAATTACCCAGGCCAATGGCTCTGTAGTCATTAAGTTGACTTCCAGTGAAGCATTGAAAGAACCGTTTTTGGATTTGTTGCTGGAAGTTAGCTGGCCTAAAGGCAATTTGTACCGTGAATTTACCGTTCTGGTAGATCCGCCGTCAGTTTACAACCAAGCCACTATCCCCGTTCAGTCAAGTTCCCAGCCTGTAGTGTCGCAACAGGCCTTGCGCACCGAGTCACAAGCGCAGCGTTATGCACCTCAATCCGCTCAAGTAAATAACGGCAGCGCCGATGAATACGGCCCAACGCGCAAAAATGACACGCTTTGGCATGTTGCTGAGGGCTTAAGTCGAGAGCAGGGTGTGTCTGTAGAACAAATGATGGTTGCGCTTTTTCAAGCCAATCCTGATGCGTTTTATAAAGATAACGTCAACGCGTTAATCGCTGGCAAAACGCTAAAAATTCCGGAAAAAGATGTCGTCGTAAAATTATCCCGTAGTCAGGCGTTGGCAGAATTTAATAGGCAGCGCCAAGCTTGGAAAAATCGTTTAGCGCCTGCGCCGGTTAAATCGGCCGAGATAAAAGAAACGGTTACAGATAATCAATTAAAGCTAACTGCACCAGTTGAAGCAACGGTAGCTGATGATGCTGTTGTTGCACCAGGTAGCGATAAATCGACATCGGCAAAGAAAAGCACAACAAGCCAGGCAGGCGCAGAAGCGAGCAGTAGTGCTGAAACTGCCGCATCTCCAGCAGACGCAGCGATACAAACTAAAATCGCGGCACTTGAAAAGCAGCTGGCTGTTATGCAACAGATTATTGCTTTAAAAGATCAACAGCTTGCTGCAATGCAAAACCAAGCGCAACAACCGCAACTGCAACCTGCAGAAGTGGCACCAACGCCAAGTCCTGCTGTTGAATCTAAAACGGTTGTAGCACCTACCGCAATTGAGCCGCAAAGCGTAAATCCACAGGCTCAAACTGTGCCAGAGTCTGCGGAATCATCTAAGCCACAAGCACCAATCGAATCAGCACCCACTCCGCAAACGCCTGCACCGGCTGAAGTTAAGCCTGTAGAGCCAGCAAAAACTAAACCACCAGTGGTTCAGCCAACGGCAACAATTGAAGAATCACCTGATCTTATTTATTTGGGTGCTGCAGGTGCAGGTGTGAGTATCTTAGGTGCATTGGGTTGGCTCTGGTGGCGCAAGCGTAAAGTTGAAGAAGAAACCGGAACTGAAAGCATGTTCGCTTCTTCCAGCCTGTTGCAGGTGCCTGAAGATGAAGATATTTTTTCAGTACCGGTGGTGGCTGATAACACTGCTTACACCGTTGGCGAAAGTTCATTTTTAAGTGAATTTACCCCTAGTGACTTTAATTCATTTGATACTGATCAAGGTGAAATAGATCCAATTTCCGAAGCGGATGTGTATTTAGCTTATGGTCGTTACCAACAAGCAGAAGAGTTAATGCGTCATGCCATTAATGATTACCCCGACCGTGATGAATGCAAATTAAAATTATTGGAAATTTATTACGCCAGTGAAAACAAGCAGGCTTTTGCCGCTTATGCCGATGAATTGGCACAGTCAGGCAAAAATAAACAAGTTGAATTTTGGGGTAAAGTCGCTGAAATGGGTGAAGAGCTTTGCCCTGATGTTGCCTTATTTTCAAATGGAGATGCGCATTTTGCCAATCACAAAGTGGCCGTTCCTGAGAGTGCATCAATCAGTCATACAACTGCAGATACAGAAGAGTTGGATTTTGATTTAGTTTCATTCGAAGAATTGCCAAGTAAAGTTCCTGCTCCAGCCGCCGTTCAACAACCTAAAATATCTGCACTTGATTATGATTTAACTTCATTTGAAGTTGAAGATGATACTTTTGTTGATGAAGAGCGTAACAATCAAGAAATAGATTTTGATCTGACTGCGTTTGCACCTGAATCGGATAAAACCGAAAAAGCTGAAAAACCAGTGGTTGAAAGCATTGATGCCTTAGAAAGTTTTGATTTTAATTTTGACCTATCCAATGAAGACGATCAGCCTATTAAAGAACCTTCTATAAGCGTTAGCGAACAAAAAATCACCCCCGCCAACGAACTGTCTTTAGATAATTCCTTAGATTTTGACAGTGACGATTTTGATTTTAGCTTTGACCTTGATGAAGATAGCCCTGGATCTAATAACCCAAATGACCAATTTGCTGTTTCTGATTTAACCGATATGGATGAGCTGGAAACCAAACTGGATCTGGCAAAAGCTTATGTTGACATGGGCGATATGGGGGCTGCACGAGATATTGCGAGCGAAGTATTAACTAAAGGCACCGATGCTCAAAAGACAGCTGCTCAAGAATTGCTTGATGATCTCAGTTAAGATCAACAGAGATGTCCATAAAAAAAGCCCGATAAGGGCTTTTTTTATGGACATAACAAAAACAAATGGCTTTGGATGGCACAGATGCTGCTTCTATTTGGGTGGCTTGTCAATATATTGACGCGTCAACTTGTCATGCTTTGTTTCGTTGACTATCTTTAATTTTGACACTTAGCACAAGCAGGCTCTCAGTATATTCGGAAGAGCCATTGCAACCAGTTCAATTCAAGGAAAAACCATGTTTGATAATCAAACTATTTTAATCACTGGCGGTACGGGCTCTTTTGGTAAACATTTTACCAATACTATTTTGGCTAACTACCAACCTAAGAAGTTAGTGATCTATTCCCGAGACGAGCTTAAGCAATTTGAAATGCAGCAACAATTTGATGCGCCCTGCATGCGTTATTTTATCGGCGATATTCGCGATCAAGATCGATTGAGGAGAGCGTTAGAAGGCGTCGATATAGTGGTTCATGCCGCGGCACTCAAGCAAGTGCCGGCTGCTGAGTACAACCCTTTTGAATGTATTAAAACTAACGTTTTGGGAGCACAAAACCTTATCGAAGCCTGCCTGGATACTGACGTTAAACGGGTAGTCGCTCTTTCCACTGATAAAGCAGCAGCACCGATTAATTTATACGGAGCAACTAAATTGTGTTCGGATAAATTATTTGTCGCAGCGAATAATATTAAAGGCAAGAGAGACATTCGTTTTAGCGTTGTGCGATATGGCAATGTTATGTGTAGTCGTGGCTCGGTGATGCCCTTTTTTCAGGACAAGCGCTCTTCTGGTGTTCTGCCGATTACCGATCCTGCAATGACTCGCTTCAACATTAGCCTTCAAGAAGGGGTTGATATGGTGGTATGGGCCTTGGAGCATGCCTGGGGTGGCGAAATATTAGTACCGAAAATTCCTTCTTATCGCATTACCGATGTTGCCTTGGCGATTGATTCCACCTGCGAACAAAAAATTATCGGTCTGCGTGCAGGAGAGAAAATTCATGAAGAAATGATTACCGCCAGCGATAGCTTTAATACTGTCGATTTAGGTCAGTATTATGCGATTTTACCTGCAGGTGGGCATTATTCCATCCAAGACTATTGCACAAAAACTGGTGCTAAACCTGTTGAGCCAGGATTTTGTTACAACAGCGGCAGTAACGAACATTTTTTGACAGTCGACGAATTATGCACTTTAGTGAAAAGTCAGTTGGGCTAGGCAGGTAGCTTATGATTCCTTACGGCCGTCAAACGATTAGCGAAGCTGATATCCAGGCAGTGGTAGAGGTATTGCGTTCAGGTTTTTTGACACAAGGCCCGGCAGTTTCCTTGTTTGAAAATGCTGTTGCCAATTATTGCGGCGCGCAATATGCGCTTGCTGTTAACAGCGCTACTTCGGCATTGCATATCGCTTGTTTAGCACTCGGAGTCGGCAAGGGCGATAGCGTTTGGACCAGTCCTACAACTTTTGTAGCCAGCTCAAATTGTGCACTGTATTGCGGTGCCGACGTTGATTTTGTCGACATCGATCCTCGCACTTACAACCTTAGCACCGAAAAGCTGGCGGAAAAATTATCATTGGCAGAGCAAACCGGAAAATTGCCAAAAGTAGTTATTCCGGTGCATTTATGTGGGCAGCCCTGCGATATGGCCGGTATTTACGCGCTAAGTCAACGCTATGGTTTTAAGATCATCGAAGATGCTTCGCATGCCATCGGCGGGAAATATCAAAATCAACCAATCGGTAGTTGCCGTTACAGCGACATCACGGTATTCAGCTTTCATCCAGTCAAAATTATTACCACTGGCGAAGGTGGCATGGCGCTAACCAATAATGCAAAGTTGGCCGAACGGTTGGACAGATTACGCAGCCACGGCATTACGCGTGATCCGGCACAGATGACGCATGCGCCGGATGGTCCTTGGTACTACCAGCAGCTTGAGTTGGGTTTTAATTACCGGATGACCGATTTGCAAGCAGCACTGGGTTTGAGCCAAATACAGCGTTTGGACGAATTTGTCAGTAAACGCCATGCACTTAGTCAACGTTATGACGCCTTGTTAGCCGATCTACCAATAATTACCCCATGGCAACATCCTGACAGTTATTCTGGGCTGCATTTATATGTGATTCGGTTGAAGCTGGACGAGATCAATGCGTCTCATCGTGCAGTGTTTGATGCATTGCGCGCCGCTGGTATAGGCGCGAATATTCATTACATTCCAGTTTATCGCCAGCCTTACTACGAGCAGATGGGATTCAAAGAAGGATATTGCCTTGAAGCAGAGCAGTATTACGCAGAAGCGATTAGTCTGCCAATGTACCCGGCATTGACAGAAGCGCAGCAGGATTATGTGGTTGCCAAATTACTAGAAGCGATAAAGTTATGAATATCGCCATCATTCCTGCCCGTGGCGGTAGTAAACGCATCCCCCGTAAGAACATTAAAAATTTCTGCGGTAAGCCTATGATTGCCGGGGCCATTGAGGTTGCGAAGGCGTCAGGGCTGTTCGATCATATTGTTGTGACCACCGATGATGCCGAAATTTCAGAACTGGCACGGAAGTGGGGAGCAGAGGTTCCTTTTGTTCGGCCGGCAGCACTGGCGGACGATTACACCCCCACCGTTCCCGTCGTGGCGCATGCTGTTGGCGCTTGCCAAGCGCTGGGTTGGCAAGTCGATCAAGTCTGCTGTATTTATCCCGCCGTGCCGTTTATGCAATGTGCCGATCTGGTGGCCGCATTGCAGATGCTGGAGACGAACGATGCGGATTATGTTTTTCCTGTTGCCGCCTATCCTTCCGCTATTCAGCGTGCGCTACGGCAATTGCCGAACGGTTTGATGGAGCCGTTTTATAGTCAATATGCTTCTACTCGAACCCAAGACCTTGAGCCGGCTTATTACGATGCCGGACAGTTTTATTGGGGGCGAGTGTACGCTTGGCTGGACGGGAAAAACATTCATCAACATGGTATGGGGTTGGTGATTCCCAGTTGGCGCGTGGTGGACATTGATAATGCAGAGGATTGGCAGCGGGCTGAATTGATGGCTGCGGCGTTTAATGGCGCGAATCGTCCTGTCTAACGACCTTTAAAAAAATAATTGCCGGAGATAAAGATGGTTGAAAAATTTAAAACGCCGCAAGAGGCGTTCTGGGCAGGCGAGTTTGGTGCCGACTATATTGGCCGAAACAACAGCCCGCATCTTTTGGCATCCAAACTGAATTTTTTCTCGAAGGCGCTTAAACAGGCGGGTCCGGTAACATCCTGTCTTGAGTTTGGCGCGAACATAGGGATGAACCTGAAGGCGCTGCAACTGCTTTATCCGGATATTCAACTGCAAGCCGTCGAAATCAACCACGATGCGGCAATGCAGCTTAAAAATCTGATTGGAGAAAGCAATGTATTTGAAGGCTCCATCTTTGAATATCCGGTAGTCGATAAAGTAGATCTCGCATTGATAAAAGGTGTATTGATTCATATCAACCCGGACATGCTGGATAGCGTTTACGAAAAACTGTACCAAGCGTCCAACCGGTTGATTTTGGTCTCCGAATATTACAATCCTGCGCCGGTGGCCATTCCCTATCGGGGGCATGCGGATCGCTTGTTCAAAAGGGATTTTGCCGGTGAAATGCTGGACAAATACCCTGACTTGAAGCTGGTGGATTACGGTTTTTGCTATCAACGCGATCCGGCTTTCCCTGGGGACGATGGCACTTGGTTCTTGCTGCAAAAGGCTTAAGCATGCATGACGACTACATGGACGCAGGAGGTAGAGCAACGCATGGAGCGGTTGCCGAGGTAGAATCACGTCTGGAACAGCGATCGAGAGCAATGCAGGAGCAATTGCCGAAGATAGCCTTCCGTGTCGATGCTTCCGCTCAGATCAGTACCGGACACTTCATGCGCTGCCTGACGTTGGCGGATGAATTAACACAGTGCGGAGCGCAGATTCGTTTTGTCAGCCGTCATCTGCCGGAATACTTGGCTAACCTGCTGGCAGCAAAGGGCTATGAGTTGGCAATGCTCGATAGCGCTGAAAATGATGCGGCCTTCGATGAACTGGCTCATGCGCATTGGCTGGGTTGCAGTCAGGCACAGGATGCGAAGGATACTATTAAGGCTTTGTCCGATAGCGTCTGGGATTGGCTCATCGTTGACCACTATGCATTGGATTCCCGATGGGAGTCCAGGCTTCGGCAAACCGCCCCGAAAATCCTGGCGATTGACGACATTGCCGATCGTCAGCATGACTGCGACATACTGCTCGACCAGAATTACTATGCGGATATGAACACTCGGTATGCGGGCAAAGTGCCCGATCATTGCCAGCTGTTGCTTGGCCCGCGCTATGCGTTGTTGCGCGAAGAGTTCCGGCAACTCCGCGAACAGGTCGAACTCCGCAAAGGTTCGGTGCAACGTATTCTGGTCTTTTTCGGCGGTGTGGATGCCGACAATTATACGGGCCGAGCCATCCAGGCGCTGACTGATATTGGCGTTGCGGATATGCAGGTGGACGTGGTGATTGGCGCACAGCATCCATGCCGCGAAGCAATTGAGGCGGCATGTCTCCGCCATCATTTTACTTGCCATATACAAACGAACCGGATGGCCGAGTTGATGGCGGCAGCCGACTTGTCGATTGGCGCGGGAGGCGGCGCAACCTGGGAGCGTTGCTGTCTCGGCTTGCCGACGATAGCCATTAGTACGGCTGAAAATCAGCGCCGTCAGGTTGCCGATGCGGCGTCAGAAGGATTGGTGTACGCCCCTGATTTAAAATATGAGTTTGATCTGGTAATCGGGCGTCATATTAGCTCCCTGCTCGAAAATAGTTGCCTGAGGCAATTGATCTCGCGTAATGCCATGCAGGCCGTGGATGGTAGGGGCGTGTTGCGTGTCATTACCGGTATGGGCTGTAGCGGGATTGTGATGCGGACTGCAATGGCGGACGATTCGGAGAGCTTGTTTGCTTGGCGCAATCATCCGGCAATCAGGGCGGTTTCACGAAATTCCGGTCTCATCAACTGGGAAGATCACAGCCGCTGGTTTGCATCGCTGCTGACTGATCCGAACAGGGTGATGCTCATCGGTCAGCGTGACGGTGTTCCGATTGGCGTTGTGCGCTTCGATATTCAGAGTCACCGGGCGGAGGTCTCTATTTATCTGGTACCCGGCATTACCGGTTGCGGACGCGACCTGTTGCACAGTGCGGAAATGTGGTTCGCCCAAAATCGCCAGGACATAAACGTCCTCCATGCCGATGTGCTTGGGGGTAACGAGCGTTCACATCAACTGTTCCTATCCTCTGGGTATGAGGTTGAGTCCACTTCCTATTTTAAGAAGCTTCAATAGAATGAATAATGTAGTCAAGATTGCCGGGAGATCAATCGGGCGAGGCCACGCTCCCTTTATCATCGCCGAGATGTCGGGCAACCATAACCAGTCGCTTGAGCGAGCACTTGAGATTGTGGACTTGGCCGCCAAGACCGGTGCGCATGCGCTGAAAATTCAAACCTACACTCAGGATACGATGACGCTGGACCTGGACGAGCGCGAGTTCTATATCAGCGATGCCAAGAGTCTGTGGGCGGGAGCGTCTTTATACCAGCTCTACGGAGAAGCCTACACGCCGTGGGAGTGGCATAAACCCATTTTCGATAGGGCGCGTGAGCGGGGTATTATCGCTTTTAGTACGCCGTTCGACGATACGGCTGTGGATTTTCTCGAAAGCCTGGATGTGCCGTGCTACAAAATCGCCTCTTTCGAAAACACCGATTTGCCGTTGATCCGCCGCGTGGCGGCTACCGGAAAACCGCTGATCATTTCAACAGGCATGGCGACCGTCGCCGAACTCGATGAAACCGTGCGCGCGGCACGAGGCGCAGGCTGCAAGGACTTGGTCCTGCTCAAATGCACCAGCACTTATCCTGCCACGCCCGAAAACACCAACATCCTGACCATCCCCCATATGCGCGAGCTGTTCGGCTGCGAAGTGGGGCTTTCCGATCACACGATGGGGATTGGCGTGTCGGTGGCCAGCGTGGCGTTGGGCGCGACCGTCATTGAAAAGCACTTTACCCTTAACCGTACGGAGGGTGGTGTGGATAGTACTTTTTCAATGGAACCCGATGAAATGGCGCAGTTGGTGCTGGAAACCGAACGTGCCTGGCAGGCGCTGGGGCAAGTGAGTTACGGACCGACTGAGGCCGAGCAGAAATCTCTCCAGTTCCGCCGCTCACTCTATATTGTGCAAGACCTGAAGGCTGGCGATGTGTTGACGCATGACAACGTGCGGGCAATCCGGCCGGGATTGGGATTGCCGACCAAGTACCTGGAACAGCTGCTCGGTAAGTCCGTGAAGCACGCTGTAAAAAAGGGAACGGCGCTGGGGTGGGAGCTGATTAAGTGAGCGCGGCAAGCACAGATTCAACGGCTTTGCGCGTCCTGGTCGTAGGCTGCGGCAACATCGCCGGCGGCTTTGATTTGGGGCGCCCGCCGGGATATTTGCCGTATACCCATGCGGGTGCTTACACTTGTGATGGACGCTTTGATTTGCTTGCCTGTGTTGAACCAGACGATAAGCGGCGCAGCGAATTCATGGCTGCTTGGGGCGTACGCGCCGGTTTTCGCTCCATTGAGGAGGCGTTAAGCTCAGGCAATCAGTTTGATGTGATCAGCATCTGTTCGCCGACGGATTGCCATGCCAATGATCTGGAAACGGCTTTGCGTTTCCGGCCAAAGCTGATTTTTTGCGAAAAACCGCTGACAACATCGGCAGCAGAAACCAAAAGGCTGGTCGATGAATGTGCGCAATTGAATATTCCGTTGGCAGTAAATTACACGCGTCGCTGGGATGCAGAGCTTTCAACGCTTCAAGCCGATATGCAAGCGGGCCGATGGGGACAACTGCGCTCAGTCGTGGGTTATTACAATAAGGGCATAGCGAACAACGGCTCCCACATGGTGGATCTTTTGCACTTGCTGGTCGGCCCCATGGAAATTGTTAAAGTCGGCAAACCCAGTGATGATTTTTTTGCCAATGATCCAACGCTGCCGGTTTGGCTGGAGGGACCTCAAGGCGTGCCCGTGTTGCTTGCCTGCGGTCACGCTGGGGATTATGCAATCTTTGAGCTTCAGCTGGTTTTTTCGCTGGGCACGTTGACGATGGAAGAGGGCGGACTGTTCTGGCGCGAGCGTCGTGTCGTAGATAGCGAAACATTCAAAGGTTATCGCACCCTTGACGCGGGTGTCCGGCGGCCGGGTCAATACCCCGCCGCTATGCTCAAAGCGGCCGACAATATTTACCGCGCAATTAATCAAGGCGATCCGCTGGCCAGTACAGGTGACTCGGCACTGGCGGCGCAATGTGTCTGCGAGCAAATCAAGCAGAATGCCAGACAATACACATAGCAAATAAGGACGGTCAGGATGAGTAATCCCAAACTCGCGCTGTTTGGTGGCCCCAAAACCATCCAAACGACGTTTAAACGTTACAACCCGATTGGTGTAGAGGAAGTTGAAGCCGCCAAGCAGGTCATCGAAAGCGGCGTGCTTTCCCAATTCTTGGGCGTATGGCACAAGGACTTTTATGGTGGTTCCAAGGTCAGGGAGTTTGAACGTCAGTGCGCCGAGTATTTTGGGGTAAAGCATGCCGTCACCGTTAATTCCTGGACTTCGGGACTGGTCGCTGCGGTGGGTGCGATTGGTATAGAGCCGGGCGACGAAGTTATTGTTACGCCGTGGACCATGAGCGCAACTGCAACCGCCATCTTGCATTGGAATGCAATCCCGGTGTTTGCGGATATTGATCCCGAGACCTTTAATCTGGACCCAAAGTCAGTTGAGGCAAACATCACACCCTATACCAAGGCTATTATGGTGGCGGATATTTTTGGTCAATCGGCCGACATGGATGCGCTGATGGCAATCGCTGCCAAACACGGACTTAAGGTTATCTCCGATACCGCGCAAGCGCCCGGCGCTCTTTACAAGGGCAAGCACGCCGGCACCTTAGCTGATGTGGGTGGGTACAGTCTAAATTATCACAAGCATATTCATACCGGCGAGGGTGGGATACTGGTCACCGATAATGACGAGATCGCCGAGCGGGTGCAGCTGATCCGCAACCATGCGGAAGTGGTTGTGGGCGATAAAGGTGTGACCAATCTGTCGAATATGATCGGGCATAACTTCCGGCTTGGAGAGATTGAATGCGCGATGGGGATTGAGCAGCTCAAGAAGCTCAGCGGATTTGTTGAGTCACGACAAGCATTGGCTAGTAGATTGTCTGAAGGATTGAAAGGATTGCGCGGTCTTCGGACGCCGGTGGTGAAACCGGGCTGTACCCATGTTTATTACGTTTATCCGATGGTGTTGGATATTGAGGCATTAGGCGTCAGCCGGGAGCGCATTCACGCCGCCCTTCAGGCCGAGGGCGTTGCAGTGAGTAAGCACTACCAGAACATTCACCTGTTACCGCTTTACCAGCGCAAAATAGCTTACGGATCGATGGGGTTTCCTTGGTCATCGGATATTTGCCGCCGGGATGTCGATTACAGCAAGGGTATCTGCCCGGTGGCGGAACAACTGAACGATTCAACCTACCTTGGGTTTGGCATGTGCGTTTATGACCTCACCGAGGATGATGTCGATGTGATTGTTACGGCATTTCACAAGGTCTGGAACAATCTTGAGCTGTTGAATATATGAATAATTCCGGAATCGTAGCCATCGTTGCCCATGATGCGGGTGGGGCGGAAATACTTGCCAGTTATGTCGCGCAGAACAATGTAAGTTGCAAATTGGTATTGGATGGTCCCGCGGTCAACGTGTTCAAACGTTGGTTTGAGTCAGTCGAGATATGCACTCTGGAAGAGGCTTTATCGGCCTGCGACTGGTGTCTGTGCGGAACAGGTTGGCAATCGGATTTGGAGTGGCGCGCGATTGAACAAGCGCATCATGCGCAAAAGCTGGTCGTCGCCTTTTTAGATCACTGGGTAAATTATCTGCCGCGCTTTGTGCGTAATGGCGTTCAACATCTTCCTGACGAACTATGGGTGGGCGATGTGGATGCGGAACGGCTGGCGCGAGAACATTTCCCAAGTATCCCGGTTCAGCTTGTGGCTAATCCGTACTTCATCGAACTCAAGCAAAAAATTGCCGGACTTGAAATGAGCAAAGATTCAGCTCATGGGGGCGGCAAAAAAGTCTTGTTTGTCAGTGAGAATATTTCAGATCACGCCCGTTTGCAGTATGGCGATGAGCGTTATTGGGGATATACCGAATTTGATGCAATCGAATACTTCCTTGAAAACATCAACGTGCTCGGCGATCCTGTCGAAAGGGTAGTGATCCGCCCGCATCCTTCCGATATTTCGGGTAAGTACGATTGGCTTTTGGATAAATACGCAGGCATTGTTCAATTGAGCGGTGGAAAGCCGTTGATCGAAGAAATTGTCGGCGCTGATGTAGTGGTTGGTTGCGAGAGCATGGCTTTAGTGATTGGGATATTGGCGCAAAAGAAGGTGGTTAGCTGTATCCCGCCCGGCGGTCCTGTTTGCCGCCTTCCGCAAGTAGATATTCTGCATTTTCGAGAACTGGTGGGTAAATGAGTCGCTGGGAAGTTAATTTTAAAGAGGGCAAACAAGATTGGGATGCTTTTGTGTCGACATCCCCGCAACGGAGCATATTTATTTACAGTAAGTTTTTGGATTCCTTGTTGGCTAATTATGATTTAGTGACCTGCTACGAAAAAGGCAAAATTGTTGCGGGGGCGGTGTTGATTTATTCAGACTCTGGTTACCCCATTGATGCGCCCTATCCTTTTACCCAATTTCAGGGCATTTTATTGGCTGATAACGCCAGTCAGCCGGTGCATTCCCAAATTACGCATGAGTTCAAAATCGTCGAATATTTTATTGGCCGAATAACTGAATACTACAAGCAATGCTGTTTTTGCCATTCCTGGAGACTAAACGACCTCCGTCCGTTTTTGTGGCATAACTATCACGAGCCGGACAGAGGGCAATTTAAAGTAGACCTGCGCTACACCGGGGTTCTGGATTTAAAGAAATACGATAATTTCGATGCTTATCTGTCATCAATAAGGTCGTGTAGAAAGCAGGAATTTAAAAAGGCATCTCAAATACTGACGTTGGAATTTAGTGATGATGAGGGCATACTTGATCGCCTTCATGCTATGACTTTTGAACGCCAGAGTATAGAAAGAAGTCATCATGATTCAGCGCTGGTTAGGACCATTTGTAATCATGCCATTACCGGTGGCTACGGAAAAATGAGCGTCGCCTTGTTGGATGATGTACCGGTATCCGCGGTTTTATTCCTTTACGACGATAGAACGGCATATTATTTGTTTGGTGCGAATGATCCATCTCACAGAAACACCGGTGCGGGCAGTTTTTTGCTGTTACACATGATAAGAGATGCGTTTGAGAATGGAATAGAGGAAGTTGATTTTGTGGGCGTAAATTCGCCTAGTCGTGGTGATTACAAAGTCAGTCTTAACACAGAGTTAAAAAACTATTTCATCACTTCTTTTGCTTCTTCATAGACGCAGGTGGTTTTTGCCGATAGTAGCGGCGAGAGCGATGTCGATTGAAAGTGTTCTGCGCAAAAACACCCATCTGTTCCTGCTATCCTTGACCAAAAATCTGCGCTTCGCACTGTTCCGTTTTCAATGTTTTCAGCAAGGGGAGAATGGCGCTAACACGTCGTATAAATCGACACGATAAGGGTGTTTTCTGCCTAGAAATTCGCTACTTGTATCACTAGGGTAAGCTTTCTCGTGCCGCTATTATCAACAAGTGAGGGCTCTATTGAGCCTCTTCTGAAAGGCTCGCTTACTGAAAACGGCTCATTTTTGTTGGGCATTAACAGGTCACGTAATTTCGTAAAAAAATAATTAAAGAAATTTGTCCATACGCCGATAACCCTTATGAGTTTGAATAGAGCAGTTTTTTAGCAAACTGTATTTTTTAGGTATTTTGTGAGGATAAGAACATGGCAATGGTAATTAACACAAATATGGGCTCCATCAACAGCCAACGGCAGTTGACCTCAACTAACAATAACCTATCTACCTCCATGGAGCGTTTGTCCTCGGGTTTGCGGGTTAACTCAGCAAAAGACGATGCAGCGGGGTTGGCGATTAGTAATAAAATGACGTCCCAGATCCGCGGTATGACCGTTGCGACTAGAAATGCTAATGATGGTATTTCCCTGGCGCAAACCGCTGAATCGGCCATGGGAACAATGACTGAGACCATGCAGCGTATGCGTGATTTGGCCGTGCAATCGTCTAACGATGCCGCAGTCACGTCATCAGATAGGGAGAAAATCCAAACAGAATTTAAGCAGCTTAATGATGAGTTGGCTCGAATCATTACCAACACTCAATTTAATGGTAAATCAATTATCAATGGTGCTTTGTCAGGCGGCTTGGTGATCCAGGTAGGTGCCAACACGACTGCTGATAACCATATATCTATCGATATTGCTAATTTGTCAGTTACCATATCTGGTGTTACTGGAGCCAGTATAGGAAGTAATGCAACGGCGACCGGTGCTTCCGGAGCGATCGATGCCTTAGATGCGGCTATTGCGGCCATTGACACGTCAAGAGCGGCATTGGGTGCTATTCAAAATCGCTTTACCACTACCATTGGTAACTTGCAGTCATCTATAGAGAATCAGTCAGCAGCCCGTTCACGGATCACTGATACTGATTTTGCTGCGGAAACCGCCAGTTTGAGCCGGAACCAGATTTTGCAGCAAGCGGGTACCGCGATGTTGGCGCAGGCTAATCAGTCAGGACAAGGCGTGCTTAGTCTGCTCAGGTAGGCTTTATGACGATAACCGGGGAGGCACCTGCCTCCCTTTTTGAGCGTATATAAATTAGGTTGGTGTCATGAACAGTGAAGCTATTAGTGAAGCTATTAATGTTGATGTGCCAACATTTTTTCAGGCAGATGGTTTGGCTGCTTTTTGCTGTAATTCATAGGCTATTGGTGACAAATAGCTATTTCCTAAAGTACTGTCTTTCTCGGTAGTACACCACAATATATTCAAATACAGCCTATTTAGCCTCCTTTCGGGTTTGATAGGACTGATGCTGTATCAATTCGGGTTTCAGTGGGGGATTTCTGAAGCCGCATTGATGTTCCTATATTAAGTCGCAAAAGCGGCACACTCAGATCAGCCACGATAAGCGAGTAAGGTTCGGGAATAGTGTAGTGCTTTAGATAACGCTGAATTCTTTGGCTAATTTATCTTCGGCTGCCCGGCGGGCGATATATGATGGCCCCTGCATTAGTATTGCTAGGGGGGTAAGCTTTTCTCGCTTCGCTATTATCAGCAAGTGAGGGCTCTATTGAGTCTCTTCTGAAAGGCTCGCTTACTGAAAATGGCTCATTTTTGTTGGGCATTAACAGGTCACGTAATTTCGTAAAAAAATAATTAAAGAAATTTGTCCATACGCCGATAACCCTTATGAGTTTGAATAGAGCAGTTTTTTAGCAAACTGTATTTTTTAGGTATTTTGTGAGGATAAGAACATGGCAATGGTAATTAACACAAATATGGGCTCCATCAACAGCCAACGGCAGTTGACCTCAACTAACAATAACCTATCTACCTCCATGGAGCGTTTGTCCTCGGGTTTGCGGGTTAACTCAGCAAAAGACGATGCAGCGGGGTTGGCGATTAGTAATAAAATGACGTCCCAGATCCGCGGTATGACCGTTGCGACTAGAAATGCTAATGATGGTATTTCCCTGGCGCAAACCGCTGAATCGGCCATGGGAACAATGACTGAGACCATGCAGCGTATGCGTGATTTGGCCGTGCAATCGTCTAACGATGCCGCAGTCACGTCATCAGATAGGGAGAAAATCCAAACAGAATTTAAGCAGCTTAATGATGAGTTGGCTCGAATCATTACCAACACTCAATTTAATGGTAAATCAATTATCAATGGTGCTTTGTCAGGCGGCTTGGTGATCCAGGTAGGTGCCAACACGACTGCTGATAACCATATATCTATCGATATTGCTAATTTGTCAGTTACCATATCTGGTGTTACTGGAGCCAGTATAGGAAGTAATGCAACGGCGACCGGTGCTTCCGGAGCGATCGATGCCTTAGATGCGGCTATTGCGGCCATTGACACGTCAAGAGCGGCATTGGGTGCTATTCAAAATCGCTTTACCACTACCATTGGTAACTTGCAGTCATCTATAGAGAATCAGTCAGCAGCCCGTTCACGGATCACTGATACTGATTTTGCTGCGGAAACCGCCAGTTTGAGCCGGAACCAGATTTTGCAGCAAGCGGGTACCGCGATGTTGGCGCAGGCTAATCAGTCAGGACAAGGCGTGCTTAGTCTGCTCAGGTAGGCTTTATGGCGATAACCGGGGAGGCTCCTGTCTCCCTTTTCGAACACATAGAAATTAGGTTGGTGTCATGAACAGTGAAATTACTAATGTATCTAAGCTTGTTCCTGTGACAGTTCTGAGAAATAAGCAAAATGACCTGAAAGTTGTTTCAGACAATGCTAATGTGCGAGGTGCTGCAGTGTCTGACGAGGGTTTAAAAATGCAAGTTGTTGCATTAAAAGCCGATACTCAAGATACTCCATTGGAACTGCTGAAGTCGGCAGCGGTGAAGGGAAATACAATCTTGCAGGCGACGAATCGTAACCTGGAGTTTCAGGTGGATGAGTCGACCCAAAAAGTTGTGGTTAAAATTGTTGATAGTAAGAGTGGTGATGTGGTTCGGCAAATTCCTTCAGAAGATATGCTGGCATTCATTAAAAGAATGCAGGAACTAGAAGGGCAACAGGGCACTATGCTTCAGGATAGGGCTTAAGGTATTGAGAGAAAGCGGATAGGAGAGGGCTATGAGCATTACATCGTCGTTAGGAGTCGGCAGTGGCATGGATATCAATGGTATCGTTACTCAGCTGGTTGCAGCTGAAGGCCAGCCTCAGTTTAATGCTATTACGCGACAAGAAACTGCTGCAAAGGCCCAAGTGAGTGGGTTGGGTAGTCTTAAAAGCGCGTTATCAACTTTTCAGACAGCTTTACAAAAGCTTAATGACATCAATCTGTTCAAAACCACTAAGGCTGTATCCGGAAATGAATCGATTGTAAAAGTGACTTCGGGCGCCGGTTCGACAGCAGGCGCGCATGTTATGCAAGTGACTCAGTTGGCTAAGGCGCAGAGTTCTATTTCGGGGACTGAATTTACTGGGGCTACCGAGGTGGTTGGATCAGGCACAATGACGTTTTCAGTGGGAGCTAAAACCCCCTTTTCGTTAACCATTGATTCTACCAACAACACATTGTCGGGTATTCGAGATGCCATCAACGGTGCGGCAGGCAATAATGGTGTGACCGCAAGTATTATTAATGTTAATAATTCAACTAATACCGGCACCATATCGAAATTGGTGTTGACTGCCAAAGATACTGGTCTGGCTAATGGGTTTTCTGTAGCTGTGACTGGTGATGCCGGTTTGAGTCGACTTGATTCATCAATACCTGCTAATTTTACTGGTGTGGCTGCTTTAGATGCGAAGATTCTCATTGATGGTCAAGCTGCAACACGTAGTAGCAATGTTATTACTGATGTATTGCAGGGTGTGACATTGAATTTGCAATCAACAGCAGCGCTGAATACTGATGTGAAGGTGGACATTGCATTAGACAATGCGGCTATTAAGGAAACCATTTCAGGATTTGTGACCGCCTATAATGCACTGAATAGCACGACCGCTAGCCTTGGCAAGTTTGCAGGTACAACTGGCGGTAGTAATGGTGCCTTATTGGGTGACTCGACTCTACGTAGTATTAGGACTGATTTACGCCAAAACACCAGCGCTCCAGTTACTTCAGCAAGCAATAATTTTAATACCTTAAAAACCATTGGTATCGATATAGATAAAGACGGTGTGATGACGTTGAATAGCACCAAGCTTGATCAAGCTTTGTCTACCAATCTATCATCGGTAAGCGATGTATTCTCATCCACTGATGGGGTGGCCACTCGATTGAAAGCCAAGGTGACGCAATACTTGCAAACCGGAGGCCCGTTGGATACACGTCAGAATTCGCTGAATAAGCAGTTAAAAGCGCTCAGCGATAAACGTAATACTGTCCAATTACATTTAGATAACGTACAAAAAAGTTTGATGAAGCAATATATTGCTATGGATACGGCAGTGGGCAGACTTCAATCAACGGGTGCGTTTTTGACTAATCAATTAGCACAATTTAGCAATAATTAAGCGAGTGAGGCAACAGATGACACCTGTAGCGTATAGAAATAATGCTAATAAATATGCGGCCGTACATGCCGAGTCGGTGATAGACGGTGCATCGCCGCATAAATTGATACAGATGCTGATGAGTGGTTTTTTGATGCGTGTTAATGCAGCAAAGGGCGGCATAGAACGAGGCGATTTTCAGGAAAAGAGTGTGCAGATTTCCAAGGCTGTCGCCATTGTCGGAGGTTTGATAGACGGCGTGGATACTGAAAAAGGCGGCGACATAGCGGCTAATTTAATGAGTTTGTATGAGTACATCAACGCCCGGCTGTTTCAAGCCAGTGCTCAAAACAGCATTGAAATACTTGATGAAGTCCAGGGTTTGATGAGGGAAGTTAAGCAAGCTTGGGATACTATTCCTGAAATGTATCAGTAGCGGCTAATGAGCGATGTCGCTGAATTAGTGCAGCAGCTTGAAGGGTTTGTTGAGCTTATTGCAGCTACTGTTGAGTCTAGGGATTGGGATGGCTTGAATGTCCTACTGGTTAATCGGCAGGAGGCGCTGGAGCAGCTATGTGCATTACCGCTATCGCCTCTCGAACGTCAGGTTGTTGTAAATATGATGGTTTCGATTCAAGCCGCAGATAAGCAATTGTTGGGATTGGTGCAAAGTCAAAAAGAAGAGTTGCGGAAGCAAACTGCATCGCTTGTCCATGATAGAAAAGCTATTCAGGCGTATCAATCCGAATAGTTTATTTCGATGCGTAAGTTGCCGAGATACGGACGAATATTGTGGCCGTTCTTAAACACAAATGTCTGCATGTTCATCCATGAAACGTTGGTAACCTTCAAGATAAACTTTACTCTCATTCTCGGTAAACCAAGGTGGACTTGACCATTCGTTGTACCTAAAATGATTCTTTTCGCCATAGTTGGCCCATTGTTCGAATGAGTTTATATTGATATAGCCTTGTTCCCGGACGTAATCATAAAGCTCTGTTCCAGGCAGAGGTCCAAAAAAAGTAGTGCTTATCCTGAAGTTTTTATGAACTTTACGGATTTCCCTGACGTATTTGATCGTATCATTTAGGTCGTCAATGGTTTCTCCAGGGAAACCAAAAATGACGCCTGACAGCAAGTCAATACCAGCGGCGTTGGTGCGTTTTGCGACCTCATAATAATTTCGCAAATGACCATGCCCTTTCTTAATTGGGCCCTCCGTCATTCGGACGCTGCCACTCTCCAGACCGACCACCACTTTGAGCAAGTTCATGCTGCAATTTCTAAGGGCCTTTAGGTCATCTTCCGAGTATCGGATCAATTCTGCTGCCCTGGCATCGGCAATCCACTCGCGTCCTGCAAAACGATTATCGAGGTGTGCGACTAGCTCCATTGTACGGGGGCGGTTGGTAAACAAGGTGGCGTCAAAAAAGCATAGCCTATGAAAATTGGTTAGCTCATCAAGGGTATCTAAATCTTGATAAACAATATCTAGCGGCTTCGACGTCCATTTACGGGTTTCCGGAGTTGCACAAAAGGTACAAAGGGCCGGGCAGCCATACTGGGATATGTACATTACCAACCGGGTTTCCGGGTTAATGTAACTGTCTATATCCAAACGATGATAAGGGATTGGCGCCCATGGAATATTGGTGTATTTCTTCGGCGTGATTGTGCCCAAAACAGTTTCGCTATTTGATGGATCCTTAGAGTAGACGCCAGGGATTGCAAGTTTGAGTGCGCTTTGTTTTTGTCCCGTCTCCAGGATGTTAAGCACTAAATTGGCAAAGGAGTTTTCGGCATACCCGGCCACCGCATAATCCACTAATGGTGAGGCCACCGTTTCTTTCGGTAGCGCCGTTACATGAGGGCCGCCGACGATAGTGATAGCATTGGGATTGTATTCGCGGACGATTTTTAGCCAATAATGCCCTCTGTGTGTTTGATAGCCGGTAAACATCGTAACGCCAACGATGGCGTAGTCGGAAAGTCGTTCCAAGATGCTTTGCTCACTGGCGACGCGTTCGTCGAAAATGTCGTAGGTGACGCCGATAGTTTCCAGTGCGGAGGCGAGCGCTAAGCATCCGAATGGAAAGTGGTGATAATCCTTGTTCGGCTCCAGTTTCGGCATGATAAGTAAAACTTTATTTTTCATTATGTACCTAAAAAATGAAAGGATAAGAGGGGCAATAAGTAGGAAGCTCAATCACTTTGGTGTAAGTAATCTCGAACATGTGCCCACAATGAGTCATTATGCTATGTCTTGGTTGGGCTGGTCTTCGCGTTGTTCAAGAGCTTGTTTTTTTATCTTGGCAAGTTGGTTTTTTAAACCGATTGCCGATTCCAGGTCGGGAGTCGTTTGTAAAATATGCTCCAACATCAATTCCGCTGCTTTGTAAACCTTAATATCGATATAAAGTGCAGTCAATTTTAGTTGGCTTAAAGTATCTTCCGGAAAAAAAGTGATATAGGCGTTATAGCTATCAATAGCCTGCAGATGATCACCGGTAATTCGCGCCAGTTCTGCCTTGTATGGCAGGTAAATAGGGGAAAGATTAGCAAGGCAATCCATAGCCAAGAACGCATTTTGTTGGTTTTGTTGTTCAAGGCTGATTGAGGCGACTCGAAGCAATGCTTCTTCAAGTACCGGCGATTGTCCTAGGTCGATGATGTTGTTATAACCAGTCAGGGCTGTTTCTGCGTCGTTTTCCAGCTCAGCAAGATAAGCATCGATCAGCAATAGATAGGGCTCTTTATGGGCGTAGTTGGGGTCGTTGATAAAACCGGTTTTCAGGTTGATTAAATCGTCGTTTTTTTTGTGCTTAAATAATAATTTTATTTTGCTCTTAAATAATGACAGGCTGGAGTGTTTGGCAACACTGGCCTTGAATACAGTATCTTTGTTGGTTAACACCTGATTGAACTGCTCTTGCAGCGCTTGTAATGCCGAGGTGGTTTGTTTCGGACATTGTACAGCCGGGTGTTTTTTTATCCATAACTCAGCCCTACGATAGCTTTTGTCTTTCTTCCACCGCTCAAGCAGCAAAGTAAAGTCCGGTGTTTCTTTTAATTCTTCTTGCCTGGTTTTAGTGCGGGCTATTGCAGCATTAATAAGGGTTGAAAGATAATTAGCACCAGAGCGGTAGGCCTGATAATAGATATTGCCCAGCTTTTTGGCTTTTTCTGCATTACACTCATCGGAGTCATGCGGGGAGGTGATTTTTATAAATTGCCGTACACCAATTTTTTTGACCAATTTACTGTGATGACGGTATTTGCGCTTAAGCTGTTTTTCAATACTGTCCAGTTCGCGTTTGTCCTTGTAGTTGTCAATCCGGCCTTCCGGGCTATACATGCGTTCATTGATGTCCAGAGCTTTTTGAGCCAGTTTGGCAATGGCTTTCATTTGAAAATCGGCTTTCTCCAACTCGTCAACCACTGTCTGGTAATGCGTTTCCAATACGCGATGGCTTAACTGGGGAAGGCGCTGTCTTGCGCTGCTTAGATCATCAGCCTGAAGCTCGGGCAGCACGATTTCTGAGGTGGGAATGTGGATAATTTTTTCGATTTTAGCCGCAGTGGGTGCGAGGTTAATGATTTCACATTGGTCGCGGGTAATGAACTCGGCTTGTTGGGCAAGTGCTGTCAGTATCATGGAATAACCATGGCAAGTAGGCCTGAATTCACCGCAATAGGTTTCAACTTGTAAGGGTATAAAGTCGTACTTTGGCCCTGCCAATTGTTCGTCACTACCGGTTGCATGAGTGATGCCGTCTTTGGTATAGCATGCATCAAAGCCTGCCAACAATATTCTGCTAAAGCCAAAATAATGCGCCATTGCTAATGCCGAATTACTTACCGTAGGGCCTACGCCATCCATGTTGTTAATATTGAGATTCGATTTCCACGGTAATCTTGGTCCCATATAAAGGTTTTGCCCTTGCCATTGGTTAAGTAATGCCGGTTGTACGTGGAAGGAATTTATAAAGATGGTTTTGTCGCTGAATAAAAACATTTCTTTACTGACATCAATGTTTTCATCTTGTGGGTCAACTGAAAACACAAAATCCGGTTCAATACCTGCGGCAATGAGTTGTCTGGATATGCGAGAAACTGCAAAAACCACCAATTTGTGCCGATTGTCCAGTAGCCATGGAAATACTGTAGTGACTGATGGGCCACCGGTAAGAATAATGACTGTCTTGCCTTGATAGGCATTGGCCAGTAAGGTTACGGGTGAGATGTTTTCGGCAATATTTTCCAGTTGGCGGACAATGAATGACTCGCAACCGATCACAACATTGTAGCGGTAGTGAAGTATGTTCAGGGTTTCGTTAATGGCCCAGCTTAGCTCTACATAATCATCGAGAATGGCTTGCTGCGTACAGATAGCATTAAATGATTTAACGCCATTGATGTAAGAATATTCTCTTATTTTGAAGGTGTCGGCATGATCTTCCCATTGCGAAGCTGTAGTGCAAACAATTTCCGGGGGCAGATCGTCAAGTAGCCGATATTGCTGTAATTCTTCCAGAATATGGTCGGGTTCAATAAAAATGAAACGTGAGCCAACAGGAATACCTTGTTGTTGAACATATTTGGGCAGAAGGCCTGAGTCAGTCCCGATGATGACGTTAAGGGAGTCTTCTTGCAGTAACGATTTGCTGAATTCAGCATCAAATATCGCTTGTGCGCTGACCCTGTCAAAACTGCCGCGGCTGAGGTTATACAGGTAGCTGTCACCGAAGACATTAGTTTTTAATGCGCCTGCCGTGGATGCTTGGGTAAAAATGTCTGTGGTCATGATGTTCTGTATAGAGTCTGCCAAAAAAACACACTGCCTAGGCTGTAGATGCGCTAGACAGTGTCTGTATTGTGCTCACAGTGTAGATATTATTGTAGTAATTTCAAAACAGACTGACTGGATTGATTGGCTTGTGCCAACATCGCGGTGCCCGCTTGCTGTAAAATCTGGTTACGGCTCAAATTGGCAGTTTCCATTGCAAAATCAGCATCGGTGATTCGTGAGCGGGCAGCTGATTGATTTTCTATAGATGATTGTAAGTTGGCAATGGTGGTGGTAAAGCGGTTTTGAACCGCACCTAAGTTCGCTCTGGAAGTATCGATGCTTGCGATAGCCGCATCTAATGCGTCAATTGCTGCAGATGCGCCGCCTGGCCCTGCGTTACTTCCTATGCTGGCGGCCGTAACGTTAGATATAGTGGTTGATAAATTGGCAATGTCGACGGATATATGATTATCCGCAGCAGTATTGGCACCTACCTGGATCACCAAGCCGCCGGACAAAGCTCCATTGATAATTTTTTTGCCGTTAAATTCGGTATTACTAATAATCCGGGTCAACTCATCACTTAGTTGTTTGAATTCGGTCTGGATTTTCTCTCTATCTGATGATGTCACTGCAGCATCGTTAGCCGCTTGTACGGACAAATCACGCATACGCTGCATAGTGTCTGTGAGTGTTCCCATCGCCGCTTCAGCGGTTTGCGCCAAGGAAATGCCGTCATTAGCATTTCTAGTGGCAACGGTCATGCCGCGGATCTGAGATGTCATTTTGTTGCTAATCGCTAATCCTGCCGCATCGTCTTTGGCGCTATTGACTCTTAAGCCTGAAGATAATCTCTCCATCGAGGTTTTTAAGTCATTGTTGGTTTTATCAAGCATGCGTTGGCTATTAATTGAAGCCAGATTTGTGTTGATTATCATGCTGCCGGCCATGGTGGTCTCCTGGTAGAAAATAAATGAAAGTTTAATCGTCGTAAACTATTAAGCTATTTCTGTGCCAATGCTAAAATTAAATGTAACTAGTTGAATTTTAAATATTTAAAATTATGATTTTTGGGTGGGTCAGTTTTTTGACGGAGACGTGGGGTAGGCTTTTTTTGCTGGGCGGCAGTTTTTTGCCGCTAAAGATTGAGTTAGGCGTTAAAGATAATTTCGGGGTAGCCGATAACTATTTGTGGTTAAATTTTTCGGAGAAAATTATGAGTACTATAAGCGGTATTGGCGCAACAACAGGTTTATTGGCTTCCGTCGTCAAGAGCGCGGAAACTAAAGAAGCAATTGACGTAGCGGTTCTTAAAAAAGGACAAGATGTTCAAAAAGCTAATGGTGAGGCGGCGTTGAATTTAATTGAATCTGCAACGTCTCAAAAAATTGATGTGCATGTTTGATTGGCGGGAGATTTAATTTCTTCGGTGGGAGCGATGCCTACGTCGCGACGTAGGCATCGCTCCCAAACATAACAAGCTTCCGCTAATTGTTTAATGGTTGCGAATCTTTAAATAGTAGTCACTTATGCTCTTAAATCTCATAGGGCATTAACATCCACAATTGTCATCTCGACCGTCCGGCATATTTTGGTATCAAAATATCCCTCCCCAAATTAGAAACCTTTGTAAATAGGGAATCTCTAAAAGTTATCAGCTTAGCGCCAATTGAAATCTCGCTTAGCAAACTGTCGTCTATACTCATTTTTAATAAAGCAGTGACGATTCTGTGACGGTGTCATTTTTTCGGCACAGTACGTACTGTCTTTTGTTAACCAATTGATTTATTTGCATTTATATTTTTGGCACTTGATTTGCTTTATTTTATTAAAACTAAAGCTTATCCAAATTTAAAGGATTGCCGACATGGCTGAGATTCAACACGAAGGCGCAGAAGTAAAGAAGTCTTCCAAAAAACTGATCATTATTATTCTGGCGGCAGTCATTTTATTGGCAGGTGGCGGGGGAGCGGCTTACTTCTTTTTGTTTAAATCTGCTCCAGTAGAAGAGGGGCATGACGAGCATGGCAATGCGAAAACCGAGGAAAAGCATGAGGAGAAACATGAAGACCCTGAGGCTGCTGCGGCGGAAAAACTGTATTTTGACTTGACCAAACCGTTAGTGGTTAATCTCCCGAAAGGTACTGGCGCCAAATTTGTGATGATCGCCATTACTTTCTTGGTTGAAGGCGCCGATATGGTCGATGCACTGAAAAAAAATGAACCGATGATACGCAATAATCTATTGATGTTAATCAGCGCGCAAAATGCTGAGGAGTTAAAAACTCGCGAAGGCAAAGACAAGTTACGCGCCGGGATACAAGAATCGGTGTCTGCCACGTTGACCAAGATGGCAGGCAAGAGCCGACTTAAAGACATTTATTTCACCTCTTTTGTTATGCAATAACCATGAGTGACTTACTCTCCCAAGCTGAAATTGATGCGCTATTAAATGGCGTCAGTGACGGCGACATTGAAACTGACGCTGACGAATTTGAGTCCGATTTTTATGCCGAACCTGAAGTTAGCGCCCTTCAAGAAAGGGGGGTAGTTAAAGAATATGACTTGACCAGCCAGGAACGTATTGTTCGTGGCCGTATGCCGACCTTGGAAATGGTCAACGAGCGCTTTGCCCGTTTTATCCGTATCTCGTTATTTCATTTTTTACGCCGCTCAGCGGAAATATTTATTTCCGGCATACAAGTACAAAAATTCTCCGAATTCATCCAGGGTTTATTGGTGCCTACCAATTTGACGGTCGTTAAATGTCATCCTCTACGTGGTAAAGCCTTAATTGTTATTGAACCAAGATTGGTATTTACCGTTGTCGAGAACTTTTTTGGCGGTGGTGGGCAGTTTTACAACCAAGCGGAAGGCCGGGAGTTTACGCCCACGGAAATGCGAGTGGTGCGCATCATCATCGACATGATTTTTAAAGATTTAAAAGAAGCCTGGCGGCCGGTGATGGATTTGGATTTTGAATATATAGGTTCGGAAATCAACCCGCGTTTTGCCAATATTATCGGTCCGGCAGAAATTATTGTTATTTCCACCATTCATGTTGAACTCGAAGGTGGCGGCGGTGATGTCAATATTGCTATGCCTTATGCAATGTTGGAGCCGATTCGTGAATTGCTTGATGCTATCAGTAGTGATAGCGGCGATGTTGACGGTAGTTGGCAGCTTGCTTTGCGCAATGAAGTGATGCGTGTGGAAGTCGGCGTTAACAGTCAATTGGTTGAAAAGACCATGACCATCCGAGACGTAATGCGCCTTAAAAAAGGCGATGTAATTCCGATCGACATGCCTGAATCCGTGATTTTAAAAGCCGAAGGTATTCCAATCTTTGAAGGTAAAGTAGGCATTTCGGATGGCAATTACGCCATCCAAATTATCGATAAAGCTAACACATAAAACGCTAATAACAGGGAATTAACATGAGTGAAGAAACTAATTTTCCAGATGATGCAGAATCCATTGATGATTTTGAAGCGGCTGCATTTCAAGAATTTAACAATCCCTTTGAAGACAAAAAGCCGGCGCCCGGAGCGGGTGATGAAGTTAATCTGGATGTGATTCTGGATGTGCCGGTGACTATTTCTATGGAAATAGGCCGCACCCAAATCAATATCCGCAACTTATTGCAGTTAAACCAGGGCTCGGTTGTTGAGCTGGAACGTTTTGCCGGTGAGCCTTTGGATGTGTTGGTCAACGGCACCTTGATCGCACATGGTGAAGTAGTGGTAATTAACGATAAATTCGGCATTCGTTTAACCGATGTGATCAGTCCGTCGGAACGTGTCAGAAGATTGGCGTGATGCGCATTAGAACGATTGTCTGTGGATTGTTAATTGGCTGGATGCCGGTGTGTTTGGCTGAGGTAGAAAAGCAAACAATTAAGGCTTTGTCTTACGGCAATATGCTTAACTGGTTAGTTGGGCTGTTGTTGGTGCTAGGTATTTTTTTTCTCTGTGTTTGGAGCATGCGCAAGGTCAACGGGCTAGTCGTCAATAATGCCGACAAAATGCGCGTAGTTGGTGGCTTATCGCTAGGTATGCGGGAAAAGGTGGTGTTGTTGCAAGTTGGTAAAAAACAATTGCTGCTGGGTGTTACGCCTGGGCGTATCGATACCCTACATGTATTGGAAGGTGAAGATTGCCTAAATACCGACACCCCACAAGTTAATATCGCCGAGTCAGGCTTTGCCAAGCATTTGCTGCAAGCCATTCAGGCTAGAAAGGGGCGGGTTGATGCTTAATAAAATGGGTTGGTCAGCGCTGCTCATCACCATGCTAATGCTGGTCTTGCAAACTCCAGCGTGGGCAGCGACAGGTATTGAAGCGGTGACGGTCACTACCGGTAAAAATGGCGCCCAAACTTACAGCGTCACTATTCAAGTTCTGGCGCTGATGACCATGATGACGTTGTTGCCGGCGATTTTGCTGTCGATGACCTCATTTACCCGCATCATGATCGTGTTGAGTTTACTTCGGCAGGCATTAGGTACAGGTCAGGCACCCAGCAATCAGGTGTTGTTAGGTTTGTCGTTATTTTTGACTATTTTCATCATGATGCCGGTGCTGGAAAAGGTCAATGTAGATGCGGTACAGCCGTATCTGGAAGAGGAAATCGATGTTGCCGAGGCGTTGACTAAAGCCACGGAACCTTTTCGCCAGTTCATGCTCAAGCAAACGCGCGAGGCCGATTTAGAACTGTTTATCAGAATATCCGGCAAAGCAGATTTGAACTCCGCTGAAGACGTGCCTTTCTCGCTGTTATTACCCGCCTATGTCACCAGTGAGCTTAAAACCGCGTTTCAAATCGGTTTTATGATTTTTCTGCCGTTTTTAATCATCGACCTGGTGGTTGCCAGCGTGTTGATGTCGATGGGTATGATGATGCTGTCGCCGATGATTGTGTCGCTGCCATTTAAAATTATGCTGTTTGTGTTGGCAGACGGCTGGTCGTTAATTATGGAAATGCTGGCGGCGAGTTTTTATGCGACTTGATACAAGAGGAGCTAAATCATGACCCCGGAAATCGTCTATCAAGTTGGACAAGACGCAGTGATGATAGCGGTTAAGCTGACTGCGCCGGTACTGATTCCGTCTTTAGTGGTGGGGTTGATTATCGCGATGTTTCAGGCGGCCACGCAAATCAACGAGTCGACGTTGACTTTCGTCCCCAAGCTAATCGTCATAGGCCTCGTGCTGATGATAATGGGCCCCATGATGTTGCAAATGTTCATTGATTATTTTCAGGATCTGATTCGCGACATTCCGCATTTGATTGGCTAAGCCATGAATTTTACTGAGGCGCAATTACTCAGCCAGACGGCGGCCTTCATCTGGCCGTTGCTGCGTATTAGTGCCATGTTTATATCGGTGCCGTTGTTTAGTATTCGCGCGGTACCGGCACGCATTCGCTTAATACTTTCGGTAGCGTTGACTTTTATCATGATGCCGTTGCTGCCGGCATTGCCGGCGCTGGAAATGTTTAGTTACGACGGTTTATTAGTGACCATTCAACAAGTCATGATCGGCTTGATTACAGGCTTTGTTTTACAGATGGTGTTTGCCGCAGTTGTGTTTGCGGGGCAGGCGGTTGCATTAAGCATGGGCTTAGGTTTTTCAACCATGGTTGATCCGCAAAACGGTCAGCAAGTGCCGGTGGTGGCGCAGTTTTACACCATGACCACCACGTTGATTTTTTTGGCTATGGATGGGCATTTATTGTTGATACAAATGCTCATGGACAGTTTTACCTCGTTGCCGATTGGCATTGACGGCATAGCAAAAGCAGGCCTTTGGTCAATTATTACCTGGAGCAGTCACATGTTCACCGGTGGCTTGCTGCTGGCGATGCCGCTAATGATCAGCTTGTTACTAGTCAACATCAGTTTTGGCGTCGCCGCGCGCGCCGCACCGCAATTGCAAATTTTTTCGGTTGGATTTCCAGTGACATTAATGTTTGGGCTGTTGTTGATGTGGTTGACCTTACCCGATTTTCTTGAGCAGTTTTCCGGTTTACTGACCGGTGCTTATGATGTTCTTGAGCAAATATTAAGGGTCTAATTCATGTAAGCCTCTAAAACTTATCCATTCATGCTTCGACAAGCTCAGCACGAACGGATAAGTTCTTAAATAGACACCCGTTCGCACTGAGCTTGTCGAAGTGCAATTTTTAGAGATCCCTCTCATGGCCGACGACTCCGATCAAGAAAAAACCGAAGAACCCACCGGCAAGCGTCTGGCTGACGCTAAGAAAAAAGGCCAGATTGCCCGTTCTCGTGAGCTCAATACCTTTGTGATGTTGATGGTCAGCGCGGCATTGTTTTGGATGCAAGGCAATGCTATCGGTCAAGGGCTGATTAAGATGATGCGCACTGAGTTTCAGCTCAAACGTGAAACTATTTTCGATCCTCTCAGTCTAATGCAGCATCTTCAGCAGACCATGATAGATGGGGTAATGCTGATAGCGCCGTTTTTGGCGGTGTTGTTAGTGGCGGCCATTGTCGCGCCGCTGGCATTAGGCGGTTGGATATTTAACTGGGATGCGGTATCTCCTAAGCTCGATAAGATGGATCCCATCAAAGGCATGGCCAGGCTATTTGCAATACGTGGCCTGGTTGAAATGGGTAAAGCGTTATTAAAAATCACGCTGGTGTTTATTGTCGCCTACATCTTATACAACTCGTATATTGCTGAATTATTGGGCTTGGGAAATGAGCCGCTGGCTGATTCCATCGCTCATGCACTCAATATCATCGCTATGTGTTTTTTACTATTAAGTGCCTCGCTGGTGTTGGTGGCGATGATCGACGTGCCTTATCAATTGTGGGATCACAATAAAAAACTGAAAATGACGCTTCAGGAAATCAAGGATGAGAATAAAGAATCGGAAGGCAGTCCGGAAGTCAAAGGCCGTCAGCGTCGCATGCAAATGGATATGGCGCAAAAACGTATGATGGCGGAAGTGCCTAAGGCCGACGTGATTATCACCAACCCCAGTCATTATGCAGTAGCCCTCAAATACGATCAAAACGGTGGCGGTGCGCCTAAGTTGGTCGCCAAAGGTGTGGATTTAATTGCCGCCCAGATCCGCAATTTAGCGATAGGCGCTGAAGTGCCGCTGGTGGCGTCGCCGCCATTAGCGCGAGCCTTGTATTACTCAACCGAATTGGACAAGGAAATCCCTCAAGGTCTTTATCTGGCCGTTGCCCAGATTCTGGCTTATGTCTATCAATTAAAAACCGCCCAACAAAATAAATGGGCCGCACCTATGCCTCCGGGAAACATTAAAGTGCCCGACGAATTCAGACAGGATTAATCTCATGGATTTCAGTAAGTTAAAAGCTCTTTTGACCATGCTCGGTAAAGCCGAGCTGGGTGCGCCGCTGGTAATCGTCATGATTCTGGCGATGATCATGCTGCCGTTGCCGGCCTTTATACTCGATTTACTATTCACTTTTAATATTGCTTTTTCGCTGATTATTTTGCTGGTGGTGGTTTACACCTTAAAGCCTCTGGAATTTGCCTCATTTCCAACGGTGATTTTGCTGGCAACTTTATTAAGGCTGGCGCTTAACGTGGCATCAACCCGTATCGTGTTACTGGAAGGTCATAATGGCGGAGATGCTGCCGGTAAGGTAATCGAAGCCTTTGGTGCGTTTGTGATTGGCGGCAATTTTGCCGTGGGTTTGGTGGTGTTTATTATTTTGGTGGTGATTAATTTCATGGTCGTTACCAAAGGCGCGGGTCGGGTGGCTGAAGTTGGCGCGCGTTTTACCTTGGATGCGATGCCCGGCAAACAAATGGCCATTGATGCCGATTTGAATGCCGGCTTGATTACGCAAGATGAGGCGCGTGTTCGCCGTGCGGAAGTGGCGACAGAAGCGGATTTTTACGGCTCCATGGATGGTGCCAGCAAGTTTGTCCGTGGCGACGCCATTGCCGGTATTATCATTCTGTTCGTCAACGTGATTGGTGGATTGGCGATTGGTGTCGGCCAACATGGTTTAAGTTTTGCCGATGCCGGACATATCTATGTGTTGCTGACTATCGGTGACGGCTTGGTCGCGCAGATTCCTTCGTTGTTGTTATCTACCGCGTCGGCCTTGGTGGTGACTAAAGTGGGTAGCAGCGGCCAAAACATTGGTCAGCAAGTCAGCACCCAATTATTTGAAAATCCCAAAGCGTTGTTGATTACCGCAGCCGTGATTGGCGCATTGGGCATTATTCCAGGTATGCCCAACGTGGTGTTTATCTTGTTGGCGTCGATCTTGGCGGGCTCTGCTTATTTGATCGATAAAAAACGCAAACAAGCCGAGTTGGTGGAGTTGGATTATCCGATGACTCTAGTAAATTCTGCCCCCGAAGTTAAGGAATTGGGCTGGGATGATGTGATGCCGGTCGATGTGATCGGTCTGGAAGTGGGCTATCGCTTGATTCCATTGGTCGATAAAAATCAGGGCGGGCAGTTGATGACCCGGATCAAAGGCGTGCGCAAAAAATTGTCCCAGGAGTTAGGGTTTTTAGTGCCTTCGGTACATATTCGCGACAATCTGGATTTAACGCCAACGTCTTACCGGATTTCCTTGATGGGCGTGACGGTAGGCGAGGCCGACATCATGCCGGAGATGGAAATGGCGATCAATCCAGGCCGGGTGTTTGGCAGTTTGCCGGGCAAAGCCTGTAAAGATCCTGCGTTCGGGTTGGAAGCGGTGTGGATCGAACCGAATCAAAAAGATCATGCGCAAACTTTGGGCTATACGGTTGTCGATCCGGGCACTGTGGTGGCGACGCATTTGAGTCATTTACTGCAAAGTCATGCCCACGAATTATTGGGTTATGAAGAGACCCAAAAAATGCTCGAAAACCTGGCCAAAAGCGCCCCCAAGCTGGTGGAAGATTTGGTGCCGAAAACCTTGCCGCTGGGTGTGGTGGTCAAAGTATTACAAAACCTCTTACAAGAGCGGGTGCCGATTCGCGATATGCGCACGATCGCCGAAACTTTGGCGGAGTATGGAACCAAGAGTCAAGATCCCGACATCTTGACTTCGGCAGTGCGGGCCGCATTAGGGCGATTAATTATCCATGAAATCAGTGGGATACAAAATGAGTTGCCGGTTATCACTTTAGATGGAGAGTTGGAACAGTTGTTGCATAAATCATTGCAGACGGCAGGAGAAAGTGGAGTTGGTATCGAACCTGGCCTAGCGGAACAGATGCACACGTCCATTCAAGACAGTGTGCAAAAAATGGAAATGGAAGGTGAAACAGCGATATTGCTGGTTTCATCTTATATCCGACCATGGTTGTCTCGCTTCGTTAGACATTCAATACCTAGCTTACATGTCCTGGCCTATAACGAAATTCCGGCAGATCGGCAAATCCGAGTGGTAGCCACGGTCGGGCGACGCGCATAACAGATGAGGCAACATCATGAAAATCAAACGTTTTTTTGCACCGGATATTCGACAAGCCATGCGAATGGTTAAAGAAGAGTTGGGTGCCGATGCGGTGATTATGTCTAACAAATCCGTAGATGGCGGCGTGGAAATCGTCGCAGCAAGAGACTTTGATGAGCAAATGATTCAAAGTCAAGTTAGTCAAAATAATTCGCAAAAACAACCCCAACAGTCAGTCGAAGCTCGGGAGAACTTAATGTTTGATCTGCCTGACTTTGAGGCGGAAAAAAATCGCCTGCATGTAGTCAGTAGTCCCAGAAAATCGGGTGCGGAAGGTAGTATGCCGGAACGGCCGCGTCGCAATATTGATCAGTACGTTGGCTATGCAGAAAAAATACATTTGCGCGGTACGGCAACAGCATCTGCTGGTGAGCCAGAGCGTAGTACCAGACGCGATGCAGCTTCACCCTCCCATATTAGTGCCGGACCGGCATCCAATCGTGCCGCCGAGGCGATGCATGAGTCATTAGCGGCATTAAAAGCGGGGCGGCCTGCAACACCTCCACAAGCTAAGGAAAAAAACACCCGCACTACACAAATCGAAATGCCCGCTAATCCTGCAGCAGATAATCTCTTACAAGAGATGAGCAAGGAGTTGAAATCGCTGCGTGCGGCAATGGACGCCAAATTAGCCAACATCTCGCAACTGCAACCAGCTCAGAACACACCGGTGCGAGCCGATTTGCTAAAACGTTTGGCGGGTATGAGCATTTCCAACAAACTAAGCGTCAAAATTGCCAATCGCTTTGCACATCATACCGATGCTGAGTTTGTGTTTTCTCAGGCCCAGGAATTGTTGGCTAAAGTATTGCCGATAGAGAATGATGAACTGTTGGAATCAGGCGGTATCGTTGCCTTAGTTGGACCTACCGGCGTTGGCAAAACCACCACGATTGCCAAATTGGCTGCTAAATTCATTCTTAAACACGGACCTAGACAAGTGGCGCTGATCACTACCGATAATTACCGTATCGGCGCACATGAGCAGCTCAGCACTTATGCACGTATTTTGGATATACCGGTACGCGTGGCGTCCAATGCCTTTGAGTTGCGCAATTTGATTCAAGGTTTTTCAGACAAACGGCTGGTGTTGATTGATACCGCCGGGATGAGTCAACGCGGCATGAAACTGGTTGAGCAAATCAACACGCTGCAACAAAGTGCGGTGACTATTAAAACTTATTTGGTGATGTCAGCGGCGACTGAATACAAGGCGATGCACGAAATTATTAATGCTTTTAACGTTTTCGAACCACAAGCTTGTATTTTGACTAAACTTGATGAAGCCGCCACCGTGGGTGCAGCAGTTTCTGCGATTATTGAACAAAATCTACCGTTGTCGTTTGTTACCGATGGACAGCAAGTCCCGGAAGATATTCACAGCCCTTGTGCGCGCACTTTAATAGACCAATGCGTGGACGAGCTGGATGTGGCAAATGATTATCACGAGATGAATAACGAAGCCTGGGTGGCACAAGGTTATGCATAACCAAACTGATCAAGCAGCCGGAATTAGAAAAATGAATACAATGAAACCCGTTAGGGTTATCGCCGTTACCAGTGGTAAAGGCGGCGTGGGCAAAACTAATATATCGGTCAATATCGGCATAGCGTTGTCGCAAATGGGCCAGCGCGTGGTGTTGATGGATGCCGATATGGGATTAGCAAACGTCGACATACTATTAGGCGTCTATCCGCAATTTAACCTTTCGCATGTGCTTTCAGGTGAAAAAACCTTGAATGAAATCATGATAGAAGGTCCGGAAGGACTAAGGGTTATCCCTGGCGCTTCCGGCATTCAGAAAATGTCTGAATTAAACACTATTGAGCAAGCGGCCGTTATCAATGCCTTTAGCGAAATTGATCACGATCTGGATGTGTTGATAGTCGATACCGCAGCCGGTATTTCTGCCAGCGTGGTTAATTTTGCTCGGGCTAGTCAGGAAATTATTGTGGTGGTGTGTGATGAGCCGACCTCGCTGACGGATGCTTATGCGTTTATTAAATTGCTTAATCGTGACTACGGCCTGTCGAATTTTCATGTCATTACCAACATGGTGCAAACCGTGCAGCAAGGGCATGCGCTGTTTCAAAAGCTAAGCAAAGTCACCGATCGATATTTAGACGTTGCGCTGCACTATGCGGGCGCTGTGCCTTTTGATGAATACCTGCGCAAATCTGTGCAGAAACAGACTCCTGTCGTTGCTGCATTTCCAAGAAGTAAATCCTCCCAAGCCTTAAAAACGATAGCCACCAGAATTAACGGCTGGCCAATCAAATCCCAGGCTGGCGGCTATATCGAATTTTTTATTGAAAGAATGATCCAATATGGATCACAAAAGGATGTCGCATGAACGGTGTGGCAATGTACAGTTCGGTACAAGGGGGCGGTACGGATCAACTCGTCTTGCAACATGCCCCTTTGGTGAAACGCATTGCCTATCATTTATTGTCCAAACTACCGGATACCGTGCAGGTTGAAGATTTGATCCAGGCCGGTATGATTGGTTTACTGGAAGCCATTAAAAACTTTGATGCTACTCAAGGTGCCAGCTTTGATACCTACGCAGGCATTCGTATTCGCGGCTCCATGTTGGATGAAGTTCGTCGTTGCGATTGGACACCGCGTTCTGTCTATAAAAAAGCCCGGCAAGTCTCCGATGCTATCCGCACCATTGAAAATCAAACAGGATATGAGGCTAAAGAGGCTGATGTTGCCGCACATTTAGGGGTATCAGTTAACGAATATAACCAGATTTTGCAGGATTCAAGCAGTTGCCGGATATTCAGCACTGAAGAACTGGCGGAGGAGGGCGATCATTATCTTGATGAAAGCGCGAATTTGAGTGACGATCCCGCCGAAGGTATCAGCCGGGAAGGTTTTCAGCAGGCGTTGGCCGAAGCCATCATGACGTTGCCGGAGCGCGAACGCTTGGTGATTTCGTTGTATTACGATGAAGAACTTAACTTGCGCGAAATCGGCCAAGTATTAAATATCAGTGAATCCAGGGTCAGTCAGATTAGTTCACAAGCGGTTCTGAGACTGCGGTCGAGATTGTCCGGCTGGATATAAGGAAATAAATATGGATATTTTAAGTATTGTCGGTGTGATAGTCGGTCTAGGGGCCGTTTTGCTTGGCATTGTGCTGGATGGTGGAGAAATATCCTCATTATTTAATGCCCCAGCACTGATTATCGTTTTCGGCGGCACCTTGGGCGCCACGTTATTGCAATTTCCAACGGCTGTTTTTATCAAAAGCATCAAAATGTTCGGGTGGATTTTGCTGCCTAAGAGCGTCAATCTTAAGTTACAAATCAATAAAATTATTAAGTGGAGCGTGCTGGCGCGCAAAGAAGGCCTGCTGGGTCTTGAAAACGAGATGCCTAGAGAAAAAGATCCCTTCTCTCAAAAAGGCTTGCAACTGTTAGTCGATGGTAATGAGCCTGAAGTAATCCGAGATACTTTAGAGCTGGAATTGGACTGCCGCGAACACAGTGACTTACAAGCCGCAAGAATGTATGAAGCCATGGGCGGATATGCACCAACTATCGGTATTTTGGGTGCCGTGATGGGGTTGATTCATGTGATGCAGAACCTCACCAACCCCGAGCTGTTAGGCCAGGGCATTGCTACCGCGTTTGTGGCAACGATCTATGGCGTGGGGTCGGCGAATTTAATTTTTTTACCCGTCGCCAATAAATTAAAAACCCACATTTTTACCGCCAGTCAAGCTAGAGAGTTAATGGTAGAAGGCATTATCTGTATTGCCGAAGGTGAAAATCCAAGGAATATCGAACTGAAGTTAAACGGTTACATGCATGATAAGAAATGAAGCACAAAGTTATGGCGCGCCGTAGAAAGAAAACCCAGGAAGAGAGTCATAACCAAGATCGGTGGATGGTGTCGTATGCCGATTTTGTTACCTTGTTGTTTGCTTTTTTTGTGGTGATGTATTCGATTTCTTCAGTTAATGAAGGTAAATATAAGACATTGTCCAATTCCATAGGTGATGCGTTTTCAGATAAAAATCAGTCCAGCGATGTGGCTGAAACCATTCCTATAGGCGCGCCGCCTACTGTGATTCAGCCTATCCCTTTGGATAATCCGACGGCAGTAGAAGTTGAAAAAAGACGTGAATTAAGCGATGAAATCCTTAAGGAAAGACGCGAGCTTGAACAAGTCTCTGATCAATTTAAAGAAGTGTTGGCCCCTTTTATTGATGACAAATTGGTGTCGGTAAAAAAGAATGATTACTGGATAGAGCTGGAAATGAACAGTGAAATGCTGTTCTTAAGCGGTGAAGCGGAATTATCCAAAACCGTAATACCGATATTAAGCAAGGTCGCCGAAGTTATTAAACCACTGCCTAATGCTATCAATGTAGAAGGACATACCGACAACGTCCCCATAGTTAATGTAAAATTCAGGTCGAATTGGGATTTGTCATCAGCGCGTGCCACCAGCGTGGTGCATGAGTTTGTTAAAGATGGCATCAGTCCGGCTAGACTATCGGCCATTGGTTACGGTGAATTTCATCCCGCTGCCGAAAATAAGCTTGATGAAGGCCGGTTTAAAAATAGACGGGTAGTGATTGTGCTGATGTCGCAAGCATTTGCCCGCTATGGTGCGAACGATGAAGAGCGAGCAAAGCTTCTAAATCTTGCTCCAACAGTAAAGCCAGACGAGCCAGCATCTGTAGCCCCATAAATATCTAGCGTTAAATAACTGTGTCACCAGGAGGTTGGTATGATAGAAATACACCCCATATTTCCAGCTCTCCCCATTGTGAAACCCAAAAAAATACATAAAGATGAGCATCCGCCTCAACAGCAACATCATGAACAAAAGCCTGCGCCAGAACCACAAGAATCTGATCCTGTGCAACATATTGATGAAATCGTCTAATGGATAATCCACTGCTTATTGCATTTATCGGCTTGGCGGCAACCGTTGTTGTTATGCTTGCTGTCTTGGTTTGGGTGCTGCGAGTTAATACCAGGCTAAAGCGAGATCTGCTGAGACTTGAGGGCATTGTTAAAGTCAATTGCAATGACATTGCCGGATTGTGTAATGCGGCGGTGACTGTTGATAACCGCATCAACACGACTGAGAGCCAATTAAACGAATTGTGGGGCCAGCTGGATCAATATCAGCAGCAAGCCGAACGCAATATTGAGGAATCGGCTCACCCATACAGCGGCGATATACGCAAAGTACGCAGCGGTGCCAGCGTTGATGAGCTTATGCAAAGCTCAGGCTTAACCCATGACGAAGCGGCGTTATTAATTCGATTGCACGGCTCAAGCCAGCGTTAACCGTTTCATGAAGTATCCCTCCGAAGACAATCGCTTTCAGCTTGAACATGCGAACATGCTTAACAGCAGTTATCGCCGAGTGCAGGGCAAAAATCTGATTGCCAATGTTGGTAGCGACGAACAGTTTGCCAGAGCCTTGTTCCATGCTCCCTTTGCCGTTGTTTCCCACAACACCGCAGCCGAGCCCATTTTTAATTACGCCAACCTGACTGCCTTGCAATTGTTTGCGATGGACTGGGATGAATTTACCCAGCTCCCATCCAGGTTGTCAGCCGAGCCTGTTAATCAGGCAGAACGGCAACGTTTATTGGCAGAAGTCACTGCTAAAGGCTATATCAATAACTACCAAGGCGTGCGGATTGCCAAAACCGGTCAACGGTTTTTGATTAAAAATGCCGTGGTGTGGAACTTGGTTGATGATGCAGGCTATAAAGGCCAAGCCGCATGTTTTGCAGAGTGGGAGTTTTTGTAAGTTTGAATGATGGGTTTCGCTGCGCTCTACCCATCCTAAACAAATTCATCTTGCGAGTTGTTCTATTAATGCTCAATTAAACTGAGCCAAGTTTTTACAACGCATGTCTTAGTAACGCTATCCCAACCCAAATAAAACCAATCGTTGTGATTACAAAGCTTATAGCTGAATAAACTTTCCATTTAGTTTTGTTCCAAAAGTCCGGATCAAAAGCTGCAATCGTAAAAACAGTCGGATTAGCGAAACCGCCTATCGCCACGCACCAACAAGCAATGACCGGCAACTCAATGCCGGTGCCATAAAAGCCTAAATTAAATAACGCCATCAGCGCATAATCGACATGCGCTCGAATCATGGTTTTGTAATCGACCAAAAATTTGCCATCGATACCTTCGACCGGAAACCAACGGGCAAATGTCATCAGCCATGCCGATAGAATTAGTGCAGCCATACAGGCAACAGCGCCGATTAATAAAACTTCCATAACACCTCTTTTTCATTATTGGAGTAAAAGTTAAGTGCTAACTGAAAAAAAAACTTACCAGTCAGTAAGTTGTAATATTACTTACCGCTCAGTATAGTGTCAACCTGCTTTTTATCTTAAGAAACTAGAATGGAAAATAAGCCGCGAGACCGCATCCTGCAAGCCGCATCTGAGCTCTTTTATAGCCAAGGTATTAAGGCTACAGGAGTTGATACCATCGCTACGCAGGCGGGTTCCAACAAAATGACGCTGTATAAACACTTCCCTTCTAAAGACGATTTGGTGATTGCCTTTCTGCGCAAGCGGGACGAGGATTTTCGGACTTGGTTCGTCGATCAGGTCAACAGCAGGGCGGATCAGCCCAAAGATAAACTGCTGGCGATTTTCGACGTTATCGGCGAATGGCTTGATATTCCCGAATTCCGGGGCTGCGCGTTCATTAATGCGGCGGCGGAATTTCCCCTAGAAGGCAATCCCGTACATCAAGTATCGGCAGAGTTTTATGATCAATTTAGAAGCTATATGAGCGATTTGGCCGGACAGTGTGGCATCGCATCGTCGGAAACTCTGGCCGTGCAATTGAGCCTGCTCGTTGAAGGCGCGATCGTTTCCGAACAAATGAAACGCCATTCCGGCGCGGCCGAGCAGGCCAAACAGGCAGCCAGCGTGCTGATTGAAAACCGTTTGAGCGGCACAAACTAATCAATATTTTAGGAGTAAGCGATGACCGATTTTTACCATGAAGGCAGCAGGCAGCTACAAGACCGTTTCGAAACCCGGCCACTGGCCGATCGCTTGGCAGAGGCTATCGTCAGCCCGCAAATCAGTCCGGAAGACAAGGTCTTTATCGAAGCGCAGAACATGTTTTTTCTAGCTACAGTGGATAAGGAGGGCCGTCCCGATTGTTCTTACAAGGGCGGCAGCGTCGGATTGGTTAAGGTGCTTGACGAGCAAACCCTGGCGTTTCCGAGTTACGACGGCAGCGGTATGTATTTGTCGGCGGGCAATCTCTTAATCAATCCTCACGTCAGTTTGCTGTTTGTCGACTTTCAACGCCAGGCTCGTCTGCGCTTCCACGGCAGTGCGCTTATTCAAGACAACGATCCGTTGCTGGCGAATTGGCCGGAAGCGGAATTGATCGTGCGGGTCAAACTGCGGGAGCTTTTCCCCAATTGTCCGCGCTACATCCACAAAATGACCTTGGTGGAAGAGTCGGCATTCGTGCCTAAAGCGCATTGTGAAACACCCGCGCCGGCCTGGAAGAGTTTAGAAGTGGTCGCCGACGTGTTGCCGCCGCGTGACGCGCATCTGGCCGGTAATGAGCAAGACGCGGCAGCAGCCTTGAATCGCGATTAATTTCAGATGGCAAATGCAAGTTAGTTAAAGCTTATGACAGCGGCGGTATGAGGTTGTTTGCATCGTAGGCCGGAATAAGATCATCCAAGCGAAGCGCAGGATGAGCGTTTCCGGCAAATTGGGAGTGGTTTCGCCGGAAACGCCTGTTCCTCACTTACGTTCGAACACGCTTATTTCGGTCTACAGGGCTTACGGCGTTACATCTCATATAAGCTTAAACCCATTGAACTTGCTAAAACATACCAAATTTTTTGCCACCTTACATTTACTAAGTCAGTGCCGATATAGCTAGTTTCGTGATTTCCCCTTCGCAGTAGTTTGCCATTGCTAATGTAATTATGTTCGTAGTCTCCAATTTTGGTGACATTCAATTCACTTGGTAACACTTGAAGTAATGGCTGTACATAAGCAGGGTCATCAGCTAAAACCAAAAATTCATCGAATAAGTGAGAAAAACTAACCATGTGTTCACCTAATTCGAGGCTATACCATTCTTCAGATATGGTGTTTATTCTTATTTCCCCTTTTTCGTACTCGTGAACAGTTCCATTCAAGTGCTCTATTTCGTGCCCATATTCTGGAGGGTGAAAAACAAATGCAGTTATGTATGACTTTTCGTGTAGCCATTCAATAGCTGAAGGGATAACTTTCTCCAAAGGCTGAGGACGTAATTCTCGATCAGGATATAATTCCCTATAAAAACTTAACGCCCTTGCTGTTTCTTTATATATAAATGGATAGTCTATATACATGACTCGGTATTTGACTGGCTCACGTTGCATGCGTTCTTTGTATATTGTCCTCACTTCCTCTACACATGCTTTAGGGTCTCTTTTTACTTCACGTCCGGTGAATCTAATTACAGTATATCCAGCTCGAGAAAGATATCTTTGCCTACTAGCGTCTTTTGCAAGCTGTTCAGGTGAAGAATGGTAAGCATGCCCATCTAACTCAATGATTAATCGAGCATCCCTTAATATAAAATCTACTCTGTATCGACCATGCTTTTCTTTGTCACCAAACCATTGCTCACTTTCTATTAAATTTGCAAGGTCATTAAGTTCATTACTGAACTCTGCTTCTATATAAGATTGACCGCGATCGCTATACCAGCTTGGCGCATTTTTTGGCTGTCCTGGATACTTCAATTTATTTCTCCTAAGCTATGAGCGCCTAACGTAAAGTTAGTAGAGTAGGATGTATTGCCTACCATTAACAAAAAAAGGGCACGTCCCAAATAGGAACGCACCCTTTAATATTTCCGGTAAAGCTTAAGAATTAATCGTCGCCGCCAAATATACCCAGTATTTGCAACAAGCTCAGGAACAAGTTGTAGATGGATACGTAAAGGGAAACTGTCGCCAAGATGTAGTTGGTTTCGCCGCCGTGAATCATGTCGCTGGTTTGATATAAAATCATGCCGGACATCAGCAGGATAAACATTGCAGAGACTGCCAATGACAATGCCGGGATTGCAAACACTATCGCGCCGAGTCCGGCCAAAAATGCCACCAGCACGCCAACCATCAGAAAACCGCCCATAAAGCTGAAGTCTTTACGAGTGGTTAAAGCATAAGCAGATAGTCCTAAGAATATCGCACCGGTGCCGCCCAATGCAGTCATCACCAGTTCAGTACCATTGCTGAAATTTTCGATGTACATGTTCAAAATCGGTCCCAGGGTTAAACCCATAAAACCGGTTAATGCAAACACACACAGCAATCCCCACGCGCTGTTGCTGAATTTGGTGGTTAAAAATAACAAACCGAAATAACCTACCATGGTGATAATCATGCCAGGGTGCGGTAAATTAAGCGCCATGGATGCGCCTGCCGTCAGGGCGCTAAACAACAAGGTCATGGATAACAACATGTAAGTGTTTCTTAACAGCTTGTTAGTAGCCAGAATGCTTGCTTCCGGCCTTGATATAGCAGTATTTAGTCTCATATGTTTATGGACTCCTTTTAAAAGATGGAACGAAAGGGTAGATTCCCGTCCAGAATGGTACAAGAGATCGCCGGTCTTTGTAAGATATTTCCAATTGAAAAAAATTAACGCCAACTTATTAGTTCAGTAGCCACTATGACAGAAACCAAAGTAACCCCTTATCAACTGATGGGCGGAGAATCCGCCATTTTGAGTTTGGTTGATCGCTTTTATTTTTTTATGGACAGTTTGCCCGAAGCGGCTGAACTGCGGGCTATTCATGCACCTAGTTTGGCAAACGCAAAGTCTAAGTTGTTCAAGTTTTTGTCTGGTTGGTTAGGTGGGCCGGGTTTATTTGAGCAGGAATTCGGCCATCCGCGCTTGCGGCAGCGGCACTTTCCTTTTGCGATTGGTCCTGCTGAAAGAGATCAGTGGATGCTATGCATGAACAAAGCGTTAAATGAAATGTCTATGGATGGGGAATTAAGAGAGGCGATTAGAGAAGCGCTGCAGAACTTGGCCACCCACATGATCAATCAACAATAGATGTCTGCATTACCATTTACCTACCTCCTTCGACGCAGCCAACGGGCAACGCGGGTACGCATCGTCGTTAAGCCGGGATCTGTTGAAGTGGTTGCACCGCCTAAAGTCCCCGAGAGCAAAATCGTGCAATTTATTCATGCCAAGCAGCTATGGATTATGTCGGCTTTAGGCAAAATGCAGGCGAAAGGTCATTTTGCAAATAACGGTGTTGCCGCAATTGTTTATGGGCATGGCGCAGATGTTTTTTATCAAGGGCGAATTTATCAATTAGCGACCAAACCGTCGAAGTTAAAGAACGCTAAAGTGGAGTTTGTTGACGGTTTTATTGCTCATGTACCGGAATCTTTGCGGGTCGAACAGCATAGCGATGCCATTAAAGGTGCGTTGGAACGTTGGATGAAGAAGCAGGCTAAAGTACATGTCGAGCATCTGGTGAATCGGCATGCGCCCAGAAAACAGTTATTTCCGCAGTCGATAAAAATCAAGACTCAAAAAAGCCGCTGGGGCAGTTGCGGCATCCACAATGACATCAATATTAACTGGCTCTTGGTCATGGCCCCGGAGGAAGTGCTGGAATATGTTGTGGTTCATGAGCTGTGTCATATCCAGCAGCGCAATCATTCAAGGCATTTTTGGGCCTTGGTCGAAGAACATTTACCGGACTATCAGCAACACCGGGTTTGGCTTAAAAAGCATGGCAGTCATTTGATGCGGGGCTTGTGAATTTCATAAGAGAATTATCCGTTCGTGCTGAGTTTGTCGAAGCATGGTTGGATAATTTTTAGGATTTACACAATTTTAAGCCCTGAAAAAATCCAGCGCTCTGGCAATTTGTTCCTTGGCATCATGTAGCACTTGTAAAGACATGTCCGGAGTTAACGCGTTATCGCCCAGCTTAAGAAACGCCGGCAAGGTGTGCAGCGGCGGCAAATGGTGTAAGTGTGTGCTTCCGAATTGGCTATGAAATCGGGCTAACAAAACAATATCGCTTAACTGCAGTTCCGGGTTTTCATCGTGATACCAATTGCTGACCTGGGCGGGTATTTGTTGCAGACTCTCTGGAAAACGCCATTTTTTTAAAATATACATACCTATCCGACTGTGCAAGGTCGCAATGGTTTGCTCAAGTTCCTGTTTGGTATAGTTTGATTCAGCCTGGCTTTCAGCATAAGTAACGATGGGTAATGCGCCGATGTTATGAACTAATCCGGCGAGCAAGGCTTCGTCAGGATTGATTTTTTGGCTTAACGAAGCCAGCGTGTAACTCAGGCTGGCAATTTGTATGCTTTGTTGCCAGAGCTGTTGAATGCGTTTATTGAGCTGCTTATTGTTGCTGCGGAACAGGTTGTTCATGCTGATGCTGGTCACCAGGTTTTGCGTGGTTTTTAAACCCAGGCGATTGACCGCGTCATGGCTATTGGTGATCGGGTTAAAGGTTCGATAAAAAGGGCTGTTGACGACTTGGATCAATTTGGAGGAAATCACCGGGTCCAGGTTGATAATTTTCACTGCATCGGCAATGTCGATGTCTTTTTGCAGCGCGCTACGCAAGCGTAATGCTACATCCGGCAAGCTGGGAACGTGCAACTGGTCTTTTCTGTAGACGCCGCAGCAACCATTGAAAAAATGGCTACTGCGCAATATGGATGGTATGTCTTTAGGGGTTATCAGCGGGTTGTTGACGTAGGCCGCAGTTGAGCTGCGCTGCAACATAGATAAAGGTAAATAAATGATTTCAGTTGCCGATTTTGCAATGGCACTGAAACAATGCTCGATATTAGCCGATAAGGGGTAACAGGCTTTAAAGGTGGTGGCGTCAACGTTGTAGCCGCTGCCGTTAACAGTCTCAAGAAATACTTCGCCAGTGCGTAAATAGATCAGCTCATCGGCACTATCGCCTCGATTGAAGATGATGTCGCCGGGGGCAAAATGCCTCGATGTCACTTTTAAAGCGTGTAATTCATCAACAGGCAGGTCGCCAATCGGGATGAGTTTTTGTAAAAATTCTAGGGGTAACGCGATACTGATGCTGGAGTTTGTCGAGCTGACGGTCCTAGTCTCAGGCTTGGCAGCGGATTTTTTTAAAAAATTCCAGAACATAGTGTGTCGGATAGCAATGGTGGCAAGCGGTTTAGGAGATTAATATCGTCGATTGAAAGTATAGAGTAGCTGCAAAAATGGGGTGCGTTGTGGGTACCTTAAAAGTGGGCGATGAAACTTTCAAGGCTTTACAATTATGGGCTGGAACTCATGTGCAAATATCAATTAATGGAACTCTGTATGGATCACAAACAATTTAAAGTAATCGCCTTGGCAAGCCTAGTGATGGCGGCAAGTGCGGCAAAAGCCGATAACATTGTTGAAACTCCCGATTTCTGGTTGGAATCGGGTAAGCGCAATATCAAAGCGGCCGAGCAACTCAAACCTAACAATACTTACGCTAAAAACGTGATTTTGTTTGTCGGCGACGGCATGGGTATTTCTACAATTACCGCCGCGCGTATTTTTGAAGGTCAATCCAAACCTAATAACCGCGGCGGTGAGGAAAATTCCTTGAGCTTCGAACAACTGCCTTATCTGGCGTTATCGAAAACCTATAGCGCCAATCAACAAACCCCCGATTCTGCGCCGACTATGTCGGCGATTATCACCGGCGTTAAAACCAATGATGGCGAGCTATCGGTCAGTGCCAAATTGCCACGCGAAGAAAAAAACGCCGATGTGGTGAATGCCAATAAAGTTAAAACCTTGCTGGAACAAGCTGAAGAAAAAGGCCTGTCAACCGGCGTGGTATCGACGGCGCGCGTTACTCATGCCACGCCTGGGGCTTGCTATGCGCATACGTCCGAGCGTGATTGGGAATCCGATGCACAACTTCCGGCCGATGCGAATGTTAAAGACATTGCCAGACAGTTGGTCGATTTCAATATCGGCAATGGCTTGGAAGTCGCTTTGGGCGGCGGTCGCAGCATGTTTTTGCCCAGCACTGCATCAGACCCAGAAGACACTGACAAAAAAGGAGGCCGCAAAGATGGCCTGGACTTAACCAAACAATGGCTGAATAAATATCCAAAATCCGCTTATGTCTATGACAAAGCCGGGTTTGACGCTATCGATCCCAAAAATACTGAGCACTTGCTTGGCCTGTTCGAGCGTTCGCACATGGAATACGAACATGATCGTCTGAGCGATGCGGGCGGCGAACCGTCACTGACCGAAATGACCAGCAAAGCCATCGATATTTTGTCGAAAAATAAAAAAGGCTATTTTTTGATGGTTGAAGCCGGTCGCATCGACCATGCGCATCATGCCGGTAACGCTTATCGGGCGTTGTCTGAAGCCGTTGAGTTGTCCAATGCGGTGCGTAAGGCGTTGGAAAAAACCAATGCCAAAGACACCTTGATTATCGTTACCGCCGATCATAGCCATACTTTCACTATTGCCGGTTATCCGCAGCGCGGCAACCCGATTTTGGGGCTGGTGAAACAACCGGGCGAAACCAACTTTGCCAAAGACAAAAACGGCTTGCCTTACACGACGCTCGGTTATGCCAACGGCCCCGGTTATCGCGGTCCGAATATTCGTCCGGATTTGAGCTCTACCGATACCGCGCATCCTGATTTTTTGCAGGAAGCTGCCATTCCACTCGGCAGCGAAACCCATGGTGCCGAAGATGTGGCGATTTTTGCCGGCGGCCCGCAAGCGCACTTATTTCATGGCGTACAGGAAGAAAGCTACACCTATCAAGTGATGGCAAAAGCCTTAAAACTTAAGCCCGGTCAGTAGGTTCACTCTGATGTTGAAAATAGTGTTATGGGGTGCGGTGCTGTTGTTGAGCGCTTGTGCTCAACAACCGGGCAAGCCGTTACAAATTCAGGCGCTTGAGCAGCTACCGGCGTTAGCCGCGGAGTTTGAGACGATCGTCGAAACGGATGATGGTCAACAAAGCTATCAATGGCGATTCTGGCGCACAGCAAAGCGCGTTGAAACCCATAATCTGCAAGACAACACTGGAGAGATTTGGACTAAATCAGCCGATGGTAAAATTGCTTATGAGCGAGTGTTTCACCAGCAACAGCAGGTGATTGAATACACCCCCGGTGATTTAAACGCCATCGGGGCCGTCCCCGATTGGTCTACTATTGCAACACTATTAAATCAGCCGATGACTGCTGGGTTAGTTGAAGATGATCATGAACAAGTATTAGGCCGTCCAGCCAGCCATTACCAAAGCAATAACGGGAACATCCCGCTGGAAGTTACTTGGTTTGACCGTGAGCAATTACCTGCGCTGATCAAACGTAACGATCATGGTCAGACCATCACCACGCGCGTTGTCGGGATTTATCCGCTTGCAGAATCACCTTGGCCTTATCAGCGTTCAACAAATTATCGCTATACGGATTTTGCCGATATTGGTGACAAGGAAAGCGATCCGTTTATCCAATCGATTCAGCACAAAATCAAAGGCGGGCATAGTCATAGTGAATAATGGCTTTAGTCTTAAGTGATTGGCAGTTAAAAACCTCAGCACTGTGTCGATAGGCTGAGGTTTTTTTACAACTTTAAATAGTGACTTGAGTACCGTCGAATTTGGTAAAGGTATAGCCTTCAAAGTACTCGTTGTAGGTGGGGTTTTGATCGCTCAGGATACTGATTGCCAGCGCTTCACCTAAGGTATGCGAGGCTGAAATATCGGAACGAACATGGAAGCCGTTAAAGTTACGGCCATAGCCGATATTGTTAACCAATTTATTCAATTCACCGCCGAGCGTCAGCGCTGGGCCAGTGTAAGGAATGAGCTTGGTAGGATCATTTGGATCAACTTGTACCGGATTCGGTATCACATAGTTTTCATCAAAAAATGCTTTCAACAGCGTAATTGGCGTTGCGGCAGAAATCGTTGCGCCACTTGGGTAACCCGGGTGAGTTGGTGCGCCGACATTATTCGCCAGTGGTAATAGATAGCTGCCAAACACAGCAAACACGCGGGCCAATACATCGGACTTTAATATGTCGGCATGTATCGGGTATTGCGCGCCATTGGCTTTAATCTTATGAACAAGACCCGCATAATCTTCCGGGCGTAAACGGCGGTTAACATACCAATTCTGGTAGTAAGAGGCCTTTATTGCTAATGGCCCCGCTAGTGCTACCAATCCTTGGATAAAGCTGCCTGAGAATGACGAGCCGCTACCCAGGGTCTTGGATTTGACATAAGGATTGGCAGGGTTCAGTGGCGCACCAATGCCACCGGCAAGCGGGTTGCCTGCAACTGGAGCAGCCTGGAGAATCTGCAGCAAATGCAGATAAGTGGGACCAGAGTTACGGGCCAAGAAGGCCAAATCGCGACCATTGATGATATGGCGGCGACCGGATTCCACAGTGATGGTTTTGCCAGTACTAATGCCGTTACGAATTTTTAACCATTCATCAAAACTGGTTCCAAAGCTTTCCCCGGCCTTTTGTATTGGGCGAAGTTGCGGTTGACCGGCGATAGTTCCCCAGCCAGGAATAGGTCTTAACAAAAATTGAGAAATATACGGACCATCCAGAGTGCCAGGCGGTGTGACATATTTACCTGTTTTACCGGTAGGGTCAGTATCATAGTCTACATAAGCTGCAGTGCTTCTAAACAGCGTTTCGGGAGTCACGTTACCATTCTGCCTGGGACCGTTAAATGCGGGTAGGCTGTTAAGCTCGGCTACAGCCGCTTTAACCAACTCATTAGTTGTATCGTTACGATATTCAGAAAATGGTACATCTCTTAGTAAAGCCTGCCAGTAAAGCTCTATGTGTTCAGCGGCAAGTTCGGCGCTATCCAAGCGTGCAGCTTGAGGAATAGCCAATTGCGAGTTGTTGATGCCTTCCAAAGCAGTTGTTAACGGGCCTTCAGGATCAGCTAGTTTAGAGGTGCCACCAAGAATGATTTTCTCAAAATCTTGATGTTTGCCGGTTTGTAGTGCTTTCAGTAAGGATTTATAAGAAGCGGGAACAACATGGCCATTGGCATCATGCTTTAGGCCTTTGGTTGCTACGCTGATGTATTTGGGATAGCGCGTTTCGTCGCCATTATTAGGTTGCGGCGGAATTTCTTGGTTGTATTCATCTTCAGCTGATTTGATACGCGCTTTGTAGGCTTTTTTACGTAAATCTTTGCTGTGCAAGGTGCCAAAGGTGTCGTTCCGAAGTTTACTGGCCAGATCTTTACCTGATGAAGGCTTAACGTCATCACCAAAAAATCCACTCCGCTCATCGGCATTTGCCGAAGACGATAATACCGGACCCACAACACCCGCCGCGGTCAGAAATCCGGCTTTGCCAAGAAATGACCGGCGACTGGCTACGTTTGCTTCATCAATATCCGTATTGGCAGAATTGCCGGTGTTATTTGATGCAGTAGCATCACCTTCAGTTGCTTGCTGGGTAAACGATTTGGTTGTCATAGAATTTATCTCCGTAATATTCAATACAGTAACGTGAGAGGAGGGGGCTAATGTTTCTCCTCGCTTTAGTTTCAGCAATCGGTGTGCCAATGCTAAAAGCCTATATTTGCTGGCTTGCCGAGGTTGTCTGTGTTGTTACATCAGCAGAAAGTGGTTATTGCCTGCTGCTTTGGAGTTGTTAGTAGCGGAGTGCTTTGCAATTAGGGTCGGTGCCAGGTTTGGTTTAACGAGGTGTTGATCGATGTTACGGTGGTTCGAAACGAAGTGCGCGGGATGAATGTTCTCCTGGCAGCTTTGCTGCCAGTTTTTAACGGGCGTAGTTGTTCGCTATTTAGATTTAAACTGATTCGGATACCAAAAAACTTTATGGCATTGCTCGCAGGTTTCATCGATACGGCCACCAATCTCAATCAAGGCATTGGGATTTCTGGCATCAATAGCGGCGAGTGATTCTTCAGCTCTAACGCGAAGTTGTTGGGCATACAGCGTGAACATTTTCGGGTTGGCGGCAATTAATTTTTGAATCTCTTCAGGGTTTTCTTCAATGCCGGGGTTTTCAGACTTTGCGCCTGTTGCTGCGACCGGTCGGCCTGTGTCAGCCAACAGGCTTGCTGCTTCAATTAATGCAGTGGCGTGTTGTTTAACAGCTGTCCATTCATCATCGGTACGTGGTTGTTTTTCGTCAATGCCTGCTGCGGTCACCGTTGTGCTGACTGCATTCCAGACGCCGTCAGCATGAGGATCTATGTGGTTAAGCATGAGCTCTTGAATCGTGCCGGCTGATGTCGGGTTGGGCAGGGAATTTAGCGATACGGTTTGCTCAGAGCAAGCGGTCAAGCTCAATAGTGATGTTACGAGTAGCGCAGATTTTGTGATTAAGTGCATTTGAATTTGTTATATAGAAAAAATACTTTGTGTATTTGAACACGTATGGTCAAAAAATATTTTAGCCGTAGACGTGTTCACGCCATCGAACTACTCGAAATATTAATTTATCGCGAAGCAATAGAAAAGCCCGGCACTTCGATCAACTCAGTACTTACAGGTCGTTTGTGCTCCGGTGCTTTAAAAATCAATGTGTTCTTTTCGTGGTGAGCTCTGAACGGAATAGGTGTTTTATATAAAGCCAATAGCACGTCCCGCCAGTCCAACGACAACCCACAATGTAAAGCTTAAAAAAGCCGCACTTTTTATAAAACCATGCGGAAGTATTTCTGTACTAAGTACCTTGGCAAACAGAAGCAATTGGATCAGCGAAGCAACAAAAAACAATGCCATTTTGTATTGAAAGGCCGGATTAGCTGCGTAAATAACCGCATTGCCGACAAACATCAGGATGCCGGAGCTGACTGTAAAGCCATAGCCGAGCCAGAATATTGGTGTCGTCGCTTTGGTAATGTCACGCAATGACTGACGGCGCAAGCCTTGGCCAAATAATCTCAATGTCACTAATAGCGCGACAGTCAGCAGTAAGATTAAGCCAACAATATGAAACACTTGGATAGCCGCACCGACTAAATGGTCTGATTTGCGTACAAACAAGCCAACGACGGAATCTTGCAGCCAGTGTAATAAATCAAAAGTTGTCATTTTTTCTGTCAAATTCAGTTGGGTTAAGCGACTTATGTTTGGTTTTGCGTTAAATAAGGGATAAAGCGGGAACTTATGATGACAATCGTCCAAAGAGTCAGTGAGGCCAAGCCGGCATATTTGACCGCTGTTGGCAGGGCTTTTTGTTCGCCCCACTGTGTCACGCTGCGGCCCCATCTAAATTCGAACCATAAGGCGTTAGCACAGCCTAGAACCACAAATAGAATTTTGACTATAAACGCCGGGTTTTCGATGATGGTTGCGGCTTCCGCCCAAAACAAAAAGCCGCCGGACACAAACGTACCGATAAAGCCACCGATGACCCAGCAACGGAGTTGATGCAAAATATCCGCAACCGGTACATCTTTCATAAATAGGCCAAGCAGGCGAAGGTCGGTTAACACAATTAAACCTGACGATACGGCGAGACCCAGTAAATGAGCGGCTTCAATGAGAGGGTAAAGAAATTGCGATTCGCGAATATCAGTACCTATCGGTGAATCGTAAAGTACCTGAGCAAAATCAAGGAGTAACGACATAAGAATGTTTGATTTAAAGAAATTAGTGTCTCGATGGTTATAAAAAATCGGGACCGTTATTAACTATGGGTAGAAAATTTGAGACTTTCGAGCTGATGGCGACATCAATTACCTGAGATCGAAAATTCTGTTTATTAAGCCGTTTAAAGCATGGCTTAATAGCATAACGTCAACTTAGTAAGCAGAATCTGCGCCAGTTTTCACAAGTGTGTCTTGTGCGCTAGGTAAAAAGTGTAAAACTGAATTAACGCTATGTTTTTAAATCTGTTTTATTTTTGTATGACGTTATTAACTTTTTGAAAACCGACTTAAGTGCATAAAGTCGGCTGGCAATGTGTTGATATGCATGCACTAAATCAACACTTAATATTGATGTAACAACAGCTGTAAATCCCCTGAGTAAATTGATCAGTTGTCTTTTGTAAATTAGCGGCATCAAGATGCTTTAGACTATCAGCCATGTGGTTTGTGCTTTTAACCAGCAGGGTAGTTAAAAGCGATACGATAATTAACGAAGCCGAGATACGGCATGTTGCCTTTGTGAGTGTATGAGTAAAAAAATCAAAACAGCGTTTGTTTGCGATCAGTGCGGGGCGGATTATCCGCGTTGGGGCGGGCAGTGTACGAGTTGCGGGGAATGGAACACGATTAAAGAGGTTCGGCTGGGTTCGGCGACAACTTCGCGTAGCAGTAAAGCCGCAGGTTATGCCGGCAGTCGGTCGGAAGTGACCTTATTGTCCGATGTTAACCTTACCCATGCCGAACGTATTTCCAGCGGTATTTCCGAGTTTGACCGGGTCTTGGGTGGCGGCATTGTCAAGGGCAGCGTGGTGTTGATCGGCGGCGCACCGGGTGCCGGCAAAAGTACAATTTTATTGCAGGCGATTGCCAATATTGCCGAACGCGGTGTGAAAGTGTTGTATGTGTCTGGTGAAGAATCCATGCAGCAAATTGCTGAACGGGCACATCGACTGAAGTTGCCCGCGGGTAATATCATGATGCTGGCAGAAACGTCTGTGCAGCGTATTTGTGACGTGTTGGATGAAGTAAAGCCGCAGATTTTGGTGATCGATTCCATCCAAGTTATGCATACCGATGATGCCGAGTCTGCGCCGGGGTCGGTGTCACAAGTTAGAGAATCGGCCAGTTACTTGACGCAATATGCCAAGAAGCACCAGGTGTCTATTTTTATGGTGGGCCATGTTACCAAGGATAATTCTTTGGCAGGGCCGATGACCTTGAGTCACATCGTCGACACGCAGATCATGTTGGCCTCCACCGATGATGCCCGCTTTCGGGTGCTAAGAGCGGACAAAAATCGCTTTGGCAGTGTTGGTGAGTTAGGCTTTTTTGCGATGGACAGCACCGGGCTTAAAGAAGTTAAAAATCCGTCGGCGATGTTTCTCAATCGTCCGGATAAGCCTTCGTCGGGCAGCGTGGTGACGGTGTTATGGGAAGGTACAAGGCCATTGTTGGTGGAAATTCAGGCGCTGGTAACCGAATGCCAATATGGCAATCCAAGACGATTGGCGGTGGGCTTTGATCAAAATCGCTTAGCGATGTTGCTAGCAGTTCTGTCTAGGCATGGCGGCATTTTTACTGCGCAAGATGAGATTTATGCCAATGTCGTCGGCGGTATTAAAGTGACTGAAACCAGTTCCGACTTGGCGATTTTGATCGGTATTGTCTCTAGTTTGCGCGACAAAGTGGTTGCTCACGATGTGTTCTTTTTTGGTGAGATTGGCTTAAGTGGCGAGATCCGGCCGGTTGCCAACGGTTATGCTCGATTGGGTGATGCCGCTAAGCATGGCTTTAAAAAGGCGGTGATTCCAAAAGCCAATGCGCCTAAAAAACCTTTGGAAGGTTTGACTATTTATCCGGTATCTACACTGTCAGAAGCGCTGGATATTCTGTCTGAATTTGAATGAGATTTGGGGTGGGGTGAAAAAAGCGCCACCAAATCATTATTGATAGAGAGGGGTGAAAAGGGAGGATTGTGTACGAGTAGCTGTTAATTTTTGGGCTACGAACTAACCAGCAATAAGGTTTAATAGCTCGCCAAGGCCTGCAAATCCCTTTCCAACAAACTACTGTCGCCAAGGTTAAGTTCAACCAGGCGGCGGAGCTCGGAAATACTGTCCAAATCAATGTGATCACATTTAAACCCAGCAGTATTACCGATCACGTGGGCAGTGCTTAACTGCATTTGTATTAGCTGATGCTCGGACAGTTGCAGGCTAAGAGTGTAAGTTTTTTCCAGATCTTCTTTCCAGTTAAAATCAAACTTTAGTAAGCAGCCTTTTAGTGACAGGTCGATGATTTCACATAACCAGGTTTTGTTGTCAAAGCTTAGGGTGGCGTCGGCTTTATATATAACGCGATGAAATTGACGATTGTCTTGATTAATTTGCTCTGACATGACGTTAACTAATGAAAAATTGCAGGGAAGTGTCACCGACAACTAAAACATCATTATCGTTTAATTGTGCGGATTTATTGCCTAATGGCTGATCGTTTATCAGTATGGCGTGGACATGTTCTAAAGCGGAAACGAAATAGCCGTCTTTTCTTTTAACAATGGCGATGACACCTTTGTCGCTCTGCCCCAATCGAGTCATGGCATTTTTTAGCGGCAGGATTTTGCCAATATTGTTTCCAGAGATAACCTGTAAATTGGCCGTCGGTATGCGTAAATCACTTTCAATTTCCTTATTTAGAGTTGCGACATCTCTGTTTACCAAGTCTTCTAGTTGCTGAGGTATCGCATCGATAGCTTCGCCATCGTTAAAAATGATTTGATGCTTGCCAATAGCAATGGTGTCATTGTTGTTTAGATTGCCGGACTTAATTGCTTCACCATTGACGATTAACGGAAAATCATTGTGCAGTTGTTTGATGCTGCATTCACTGTCTTTAATGACAATAACGGCATGAGCTGGAGCCACCGCCAAGCTGTCGATGACAAGATCATTGGTCTCATCTCTGCCGATATGCACAATGCCATTTTCAAAAAGCCGAGAATGAATTGCCTTATCTTTAAAAAATACAGTGAGTTTTGCCATTGCGTTAGTTAAGTTAAGCTCTAAACGAAATTTGAGTATAGACTCAATTATTGGTTGTTCAAGTGAACAGGCATTTTGCCAGCCGCTAACAGCTAAAGTTTGCTGCTTTGTTTGGGTAAAAATTTAACTAACTTAACCGCGTTATTGTCACGCTCAATAATTTCCAGCAAATGCCCGTGTAATTTAACACCGGTGCCGGTATCAGGAATGGTTTCCATAAATTCAATAATGAGCCCGTTGAGCGTTTTAGGGCCTTCGGTCGGTAAAGACCACTGGGTAATTCGGTTGAGTTCTCTTAAGTTAATATTTGCATCAACTAAATAGCTGCCGTCATGCTGTGCTTTTACGCCCACTTCATCAGTAATTAATTCGCCGACAATTTCTTGCAGCAAATCATCTAAAGTCACTAAACCTTGCACGTCTCCATATTCATCAACGACTAGTCCTAGACGCGATTTTTCTTGTTTGAAACGCTGCATTTGATTATGTACAGGCGTGTTTTCGGGAATAAAAGTGGGCTTATCGAGATAGTTAATCAAGGTTTGTTTATCAAAATTCGGTCGGTTAAACAGTGCCAGGACTTTTCTTAAATCCAAAATACCAATGACGCGGTCGACATTTTTTTTGTAAACCGGTAAGCGAGTGTGCGGGCTCGACTCTATACAACTGACAATACCATCAATGGGCAGTTCCAAATCAATACCGACAATTTCATGACGTGGCGTCATGATGTCTTCAATAGTTGCTGATTCAAGATCAAGTATTCCTAGCAGCATTTTTTGATAACGTGCAGGCATTACACTTTCAGCTTCAGCAATGATGCTTTTAAGCTCGTCTTTATTGAGACGTTCGTGGGTGTTTTTTTTCAGATCTACACCTACCAGTCGCAGCAATAGATTTACGAATAGATTAACGAACCAGACTATCGGGTAAAAAATTTTAAGTAGAGGTGTATAAATCCACGCGGCAATGAATGCCAGCAGTTCCGGTTTGACGGCGGCAAGTGTTTTGGGAGTGGCTTCCGAAAAAATCAGCATTACTAATGTTAAAACCCCGGCAGCGATAGCGATGCTCGATTCCTGATTGTCTGGAAATAGGCGGATGGCGATGACTGTGGCGACCGACGCGGCAGCGGTATTGACGAAATTGTTGCCCAGTAAAATCAAGCCGAGGATGCGGTCTGGACGTTGTAACAACCTTTGCGCCTTGATCGCGCCGGAATGTTTGAGTTTAACTAGATGCCTTAATCGATAACGATTTAAGGTCATTAAAGAAGTTTCAGAACCGGAAAAAAAGGCAGAAAGAATAAGCATTGCGGCAAGAATGCCAAACAATATGCCGAGGGATAAATCGTTCAAAGAGAGTCTCTGGGGTTGTTAGAACGCTTGTAGTGTCTACGATGGGGATTTTTTGTCAAGCAATCTAGTCCGGCAAGCGGCCTAAACTATTAGCAATCAACATTAACAAAAATACAAAACTACTTGATACAACGGCAGTTTACCCATAAAGGGGGTGTCGATTTTAAAACCGTGTGGAGTAGTTAAATAAATTACTTGGACTATAGTTACTGGCATTCTGTAAGCGCAGTGCCAGAGTTTTGACACTGTTTTTTGAATATCTCTTTGTTAATAATGAGAATAAAACATGGCGTTGCCGCGTATTTTGTTGATTGATGATAACAAGCCAAGAGCTCAGTCGCTTGAGATAGTGCTCCGCTTCATGGAGTTTGAGATTGAAACTGTCGGTTCTTTTGAATATGACACCTATCTTGATAATCCAAGCCAGTGGATTGCTATTTTTGTCGGTGACGGTCTGGAAAAACAGGCAGTAATTATCAGCGATGTTGCCGGACGCGAATCTGGCGTTCCAGTCATTCTATTGATCGACAAGGGGCGAGCCGAACAAATATCTACAGCGATAAACGCCAAGCTGTTGCAGGTGCTGGAATGTCCTGCTACGTATTCAGATTTGAAGCTGTTATCGGAAAAACTCACCGGTTTTTACGCCGCTGATAAAGTGCTGCAAAGAAGCGGCGATGACCGTCGGCAATTTGACCGGCGTCGGCAACCATCGATTGCAAGATTGAAGGGTAATAGCAGCGGTATGACCGCGATCCGGAAACTCATTTCACAAGTCGCTGAATCGGATGCCACGGTGCTGATTCTGGGCGAATCGGGAACCGGCAAAGAAGTTGTTGCCAGAGCATTACACGATGCCTCATTACGTGCCGAAAAGCCGTTTGTGCCAATTAACTGTGGTGCCATTCCGGGCGAGTTGTTGGAGAGTGAACTATTCGGGCACGAAAAAGGTGCATTCACAGGAGCGTTGAGTGCAAGACAGGGGCGTTTTGAAATGGCCGAGGGCGGCACGCTATTTCTTGATGAAATTGGCGATATGCCCGTGTCCATGCAAGTCAAACTGTTGCGAGTATTGCAAGAACGTACCTTTGAACGGGTAGGCAGTAACCGAACGATTCATTGTGATGTGCGCGTTATCGCGGCGACGCATAGACATCTTGAAAACGAAATCAGAGAAAACCGTTTTCGAGAGGATTTGTTTTATCGCTTAAATGTGTTCCCGATTGAAATCCCGGCGTTAAAAGAAAGAGTGGAGGACATTCCTTTATTGGTTAACGATCTCATAGCCAGAATGGAAGCTACCAATCGCGGTACCGTAAGGCTTACTCCCTCTGCGCTTGCGGTGCTAATGCAGCATGATTGGCCGGGTAATGTCCGAGAGTTGGCAAACCTGATTGAAAGATTAGCCATCATGTTCCCTAAAGGATTGGTTGATGCTGCAGATTTACCGGAAAAATTTCAGCATTATCATGTACCTGAAGGCTTGACCATAGAATTGCCGAAAACGTCGCATGATGAGGAAGATGACGCGGGTGCAACTATAGAAGTAGTCGGTCATTTTGATAGTTTGACATCGCCGTTGGTGCAATTACCAGCGCAAGGGATTGATCTGAAAGAATATCTCAACGTCATGGAAATGGACTTAATACGTCAGGCCTTAAATGAATCTAATGGCGTGGTTGCGCATGCGGCCAAACGCTTGAACATGCGCCGCACTACGCTGGTGGAAAAATTACGTAAGTTTGATGTGCAACGCTGATTGGCGGGTCAAATTACTGGCGGTAATTTTTAACATGTTGAAATAATTGATATTTATAAATTGGTCTGATTGTTGCTGTGCTTCAGGATGAGTCAAAAAACAAAGTATCAGCCATGAATATTCAAAACAACGACAACGCCCACAAAACCGAACAACTCACCGATGCCTTTCGCGCATTTAATGAGTGGTCGGAGCATTTGTCAGCCTCCTACCAAGGGCTGGAAGAGCAGGTGGCGAAACTGCATGGTGAGCTGGCATTTGCACGCAGTGAGCGGCTAAAAACCCTGGAAGAAAAAGAAAAACTCGCCTCTCGCCTTGAGAGAATCCTGGCGGCATTACCAGCCGGGGTCATCGTGCTGGATGCGGTTGGTAAAATCCTGGATTGCAACGCGTTGGCAATCACCTTTTTGGGTGAGCCCTTACTTGGCGTGTCTTGGTCTAAAGTGGTTGAACGCAGTTTTATTCCCGTTTTTGATAACCCGCACGAACGCCAGTTAATAAGCGGTAAACCCGTCAGTATTACTTACAGTCAGTTGGAAAATGATGCCGGACAAATCATCCTGTTGTCAGATGTCAGCGAAATGCGCAGCTTGCAGGAATTATTAAATCAACAAAAACAGCTATCGGCGATGGGCGAAATGGTCGCGAGTATGGCACATCAAGTCAGAACGCCGTTGGCCACCGCCATTCTTTATTCTTCACAACTCGGCAATGCGGCACTTGATGAAACGAAGCGCCAACGTTTTGCGCAGAAAATTCTTGAGCGCCTGCAATACCTGGAGCGGCAGGTCAACGATATGTTGATCTTTGCTAAAGATGGCCGCTTATCCATGGAGAACTTTTCGCTGCATGCCTTATTAGAATGCCTTAACGAAACATTAAAAGATTATGTAGGGCAAGGCAGGGTGGATGTGCAAATTATCAATGTTGCGCACGATGACGTGATGTTGGGTAATGAAAATGCCTTGCGTGGTGCATTAATGAATGTCTTGAACAATGCTGTCGATGCGCTTGGCAACATGGAGAGTGGGCAGGGGCTCATTACCATCAACGTCAGCCAACCGGATGCGCGCAATTTGAAAATTGTCATCAAAGATAATGGGCCAGGCCTCGCTAAAGAACACTGCCAGCGTATTTTTGAGCCGTTTTTTACCACCAAAACTAATGGCACCGGCTTAGGGCTGGCAGTGGTTGATAGCGTGGTTAAAGCGCATCGCGGCCAAGTTTATGTTGCCTCGGCTTTAGAAGCCGGAGCGACGTTTACATTTATTTTGCCCTGCGTCATGCAGACACCCGAATTATTGCCGGGTGGTTTTTCGGGTAAAAATCTCAGTCAGGAGAATCACCATGAAACCGTTTGATGTGCTGGTTGTTGAAGATGATCTGTCTTTATGTGAGGCTTTGTGCGATACCTTGGAGATTCAGGGCTACCGGGTGACGTCCGCTCGTAATGGTACAGAAGCATTGATTAAATTGGCTTCTGAACAATTCAAGTTGGTGGTCAGTGATGTACAAATGCCGGTGATGGATGGTCTGGAGTTACTGGCCAACATCCAGCTTAGATATGCGCAAACGCCGGTGTTATTAATGACCGCCTACGGCACTATTCCAAAAGCGGTGGAAGCCATGCAGGCTGGCGCTTGTGATTATTTGATCAAGCCTTTTGATGCCAACGCGCTGGTCAGCAAAGTCGCTGAGTATGTGAACACTGACTCTGCTGCTTCAACTACGCTGGAGCGCGTGGTTCAGGATGAAAGCATGAAAAAGCTTTATGCGCTGATTGCCAAAGTCGCAAAAACCGAGGTGGCGGTGTTGCTGCAAGGAGAAAGCGGCACCGGTAAAGAAGTGATTGCCCGGTATATTCATGAAAACTCGTTGCAACATGCCGGCCCCTTTGTCGCCGTCAATTGCGCAGCCATTCCTGAAAACATGCTCGAAGCTATGCTGTTCGGTTACGAAAAAGGCGCCTATACCGGTGCAGTGCAGTCCATGCCAGGTAAGTTTGAACAAGCCCAGGACGGCACGCTATTACTGGATGAAATCGGTGAAATGGATGTGAACTTGCAGGCAAAGCTGTTGCGGGTATTGCAAGAAAAAGAAGTGGAGCGCTTGGGGAGCAATAAAAAAATCAAACTCAACGTCAGAATTTTGGCGGCTACCAATCAAAATTTGAGAACACAATTGGAGCAAGGCCGGTTTCGTGAAGATTTGTATTACCGTCTGAATGTATTCCCTATCAATATTCCAGCACTGCGCGACCGACCAGGCGATATTTTGCCGCTGGCAACAGAATTACTGCGACGGCATAGCCCAAGGGGCAAATCTTTGCCTCGTTTCGATGCCCAGGCAACAGCAAAAATGCGCGCTTATCAATGGCCGGGCAATGTTAGAGAGCTTGAAAACGTGGTGCAGCGAGCACTTATTTTGCGCAGCGCAGATGCCATTACTATTGATGATTTAATCTTTGAAAGTACCGGCAATCTAATCAATGTCGATCCAATCAAATTACCTGCATACCAAGAAAATGTCATTGAAAATAAAGAAGAAAACGTCGATTTAGCACGGCTGGATGCAAACGTTCGCAACACCGAAGAAAACATTATTTTACAAACTTTACAGATGGAAAATGGCAGCCGAAAAACGACGGCAGAAAAACTTGGCATCAGCCCTAGAACCTTGCGTTACAAAATTGCGCGCATGAAAGATTCTGGCGTGGTGATTTCTTGTTAAGTGGCACTAAAAATGCTTAATAAGATTTATATGAACAAAACGTCAAGGAAACTGCCATGAGCGAAATGAATGTTAACCAGGTATTGGCGCAAATGCGTGCGATGTCCTTGGAAGCTGGCGGCAAACCGCAAGCCACTGAAACAGCTGGTAATGCTGATTTTGCGGCCATGCTGAAACAATCCATCGATTCAGTAAATGATACCCAGCAAACCGCCGGAAAAATGACCAGCGCCTTTGAAACCGGTGATTCATCGGTGAGTCTGGCAGAAGTGATGGTGGCAACCCAAAAAGCCAGCGTGTCATTTCAAGCCATGGTGCAAGTGCGCAATAAGCTGGTTGAAGCCTATAAAGATGTCATGAATATGCCCATGTAGCCTATATAACCCGTAAATAAACAATGAGCGAACAAACTGGTAATGAATTAGTGGCAGACAATCCTCGGCAGGATGTTGTCACATTGGGGTCGGAGGCAAGCAAGGCGGTTAATCCGTTGCTGGCCAAAGTCGATGCCCATCCGGCTATGCGCGGTTTGGCGGGCCTATCTATCGCCAGACAAATCGGGCTAATGCTGGGCATAGCGCTGAGTGTTGCGATCGGTGTTGCTATCGTGTTGTGGTCGCAAGAATCTTCTTATAGCCGCCTGTATGCAGAAATTGGTGAAAAGGATGTTGCCGAAATTATTGAAGTTCTTAATACGCAAGCCATCAAATATAAAGTTGAAGCCGGCTCTAATGCCATTTTGGTGCCGACCGATCAAGTAAGCGATGTCAAACTGAAATTGGCCGCTCAAGGGCTACCCAGAAGCAATAGCTTAGGTTATGAATTATTAGACAAAGATCAAGGACTCGGCGCCAGCAAAGGCGTTGAATTGATGCGCTTTCAACGGGCATTGGAAGGTGAAATAGCCCGCACCATCATGGCTATCCAAAGTGTTAAATCAGCCCGCGTGTTACTGGCGTTGCCGGTGCAATCGGTGTTTGTGCGCGAACGCAAAAAGCCCAGTGCTTCAGTCATTGTTAACCTTTATCAAGGTAGAATCTTAGATAAAGGTCAGATTGAATCCATTATTCATCTCGTAGCATCCAGCGTGCCGCAAATGGACTCGGATCAAGTGACGGTGGTGGATCAAAAAGGTCAATTATTAAATAGTAAAAATTCAACCGCTGACGCCAATCTCTCCACTCGGCAGTTTGAGTACAAAAAGAGCATTGAAGAACACTTGATGGAACGCATTGCCAACATCTTGACGCCGCTAGTGGGTGCAGACGGTATGCGCGCACAAATTTCTGCCGATGTTGATTTTACCGAGACCGATCGTACTCAGGAGATGTTCAATCCTGATTTACCGGCCTTACGCAGCGAACAAACCTCGGAAGAGCAAAATACTTCGCCTACGCAAGGTGTGCCGGGCGCGTTATCTAATCAACCCACCCCAGCGGGAACTGCTCCGGAAACGACAACTGCACTTGCGCCAGGCGCGACAGCAAGCGCAGCCGCTTCAGGCGCAAAGTCAGCGACTCGAAATTTTGAACTCGATAAGACCATCACCCATACCCGCTTAGCGACTGGCTTATTACGCCGCTTATCCGTGGCTGTGGTGGTGGATGACAAACGCATGCAGCAAGCTGACGGCACATTAAAAACCCAAAGTTACGCGCTGGAAGACATTAATCGCTTTAGTGATTTGGTTAAGCAGGCCGTTGGATTTGATAGCAGTCGGGGTGATCAGGTCACCGTTACTAATGTCGCATTCAAATTGGCAGAGCTGGAAGCCTTGCCTGAACTACCACTTTGGGAGCAAGGCTGGTTTTTGGATGTAATAAAGCAAGCTGTGGCAGTGTTAGCGGTGTTATTTCTATTATTTGGCGTGTTGCGACCTACCATGCGTGGCTTGGTAGGCCGGGATGAAGCCGAGAAAAAAGCCGTAGAAATGGCGGAAGGCAAGGCAAAGGCTGAAGCCGCCGCAGCAAGCGCAGTACGCTTCAATCAAGACGGCACGCCGGTTGCCGTGCCTGCCGGTGAAGGTATGACTGGCTTTGAAATGCCGCAAGCGGCTGAAGATTTGTTGTTGCTGGATATGCCCAAAAGCTATGAACACCGTTTGGAATATGTGAAACGACTGATTGATGACGATCCTAAAATTGTCGCGCAAGTGATTAAAACGTGGGTGAAGAAAGATGGCTGAGGGCTTAAGTTATTCAGAACGGTCGGCAATTTTATTGCTGGCGGTAGGCATGGACCGGGCGGCGTTGGTGCTAAAACACATGACGCCAAGAGAAGTGCAGATTCTCGGTACCAACATGGCAACCGTTGGCGATATATCGATCGGTATGATGGATGAAGTGGTTGAGGAATTTATCACTGCCGTTAAAAGCCAGACCGCATTGGGCATGGATACCGACGATTACATTCGCAACGTATTGGTTAGCGCGCTGGGTGCTGATAAAGCTAACAGTATTCTCGATCGAATCTTGCAAGGCGGCAGTACCAAAGGTATTGAGCAGTTGAAATGGCTGGATACGCGCTCGATTGCCGACATGATTCGCTTGGAGCATCCACAGATTGTTGCGACTATTTTGTCGTTAATGGAAAGCGAACAAGCGGCTGAAGTGGTGATGTTTTTACCCGAAGCCATGCGCGCCGATTTATTTATGCGTATTGCCACAATGAAGGGCGTGCAGCCTTCGGCATTACGCGAACTCGATCAGATTATGGAGCAACAACTCACCGGCTCCGACAATGTTAAATCTACCAACATCGGCGGTATCGATGCCGTGGCGAATATCCTTAACTTTATGGATGGCGGTGCGACTGACTTGGTCATGAATGAAATTACCGAGCATCGCGCCGAGCTGGCACAGGAAATCCAAGAAAAAATGTTTACCTTCGAGGACTTGTCGACCATTGATGAAAGAGGCATGCAAACCTTGCTGCGCGAAGTATCCACCAGTCAACTATTGCTGGCATTGCGGGGTGTGGGTGACGATCTTAAAAGCAAAATCTTCAACAATATGTCCAAGCGTGCGGCAGAAATGTTGCGAGATGATTTGGAAGCCTCGCCTCCTGCCAAGTTGAGTGAAGTTGAGTTGGCGCAAAAAGATATTCTGGCAATCGCCAAAAAATTAGCGGATGCAGGCGAAATTATGTTGGGAACAGGTGGCGATGAGCTTGTCTAAAAAACCCAGGTTTTCAGAAGCCGAATTGGAAATGTTACGGATATGGAGTTTACCGGATGTTTCCAACGGCGAAGAAAACGAGGCAATGAACATCAGGAGGCCGCCTCCTGCCACCGAACCGACGCCAATTTTGACGGTAGAAGAAATCGAAGCCATGCAAACACAGGCTTACGATGAGTCCTTTCTACAAGGTCAAAAAGACGGTTTTCAGCAAGGTTATGATCAAGGCTACGAGCAAGGTTCAAAACAAGGTTACGAAGAAAAAATCCAGTTACTTGAACAACAAGCTGCACAGTTTGCGGCACTGATGACGGCATTGAGTGAGCCATTTAAAAAACTGGATGAAGAAGTCGAAAAGGAATTGGTCAAACTGTCGATAGCTGTCGCTACACAAATTATCCGCAGAGAAATCAAACTTGATCCAGGGCAAATTGTCGCGGCAGTTAAGCAAGCCATTAACGTGCTGCCATTGTCGGCGCAAAAAATCACTCTCTATCTTCACCCGGAAGATGCTGAATTAGTGCGATCTGCATTATCACTGGATGACATCTCGCCAGCATGGGCAGTGATTGAAGATCCGTTAATTACTCGCGGCGGCTGTAAGGTCGATACTGATGTGTCGCATGTTGATGCCAGTGTTGAAAACCGTTTGGCGGCTGTGATTGCCAACTTGTTGGGTGGTGAGCGAGGCAATGACAACAAGGGGAGTTTGCCACGTTTCTCTGAGCATGCGGCTGATACATCGAAAGAAGACGTTATTCAGGAAGCCGTTGATGCGGAGCCAACGCTATGATTCCCGCCCTTGACCGATCTTCGATTTGGCTCGATAAATTAAAGCCGTACTCTGATAGGTTATCGGAAGAGCCTGAACTGATTGTGGAAGGCAAGTTATCACGCATGGTCGGCTTGACTCTGGAAGCCGTCGGTTGTCGTGCGGCAATTGGTTCACGCTGTCGTATTGAAACTAAAAGCGGCCGATTGATTGAAGCGGAAGTGGTCGGTTTTTCTGGAACCCGAGTGTTTTTAATGCCTACCGCAGAAGTGCATGGTTTGGAGCCGGATTGCCGCGTTATTCCTATGGGAAAACACAGTTTGGCGCGGGTCGGTATTGGCTTGTTGGGGCGCGTGCTGGATGGTGCAGGTAATCCATTAGATGACAAGGGGCCGCTGAAAACCGATGCCAAAGTCTCACTCAACGGCGTGCCGATTAATCCCCTCACAAGAAAACCAATACGTGAGCCGTTAGATGTCGGCGTCAGGGCCATTAACGCGATGCTCAGCGTTGGCCGCGGTCAGCGTATGGGGCTGTTTGCCGGTACCGGCGTCGGTAAAAGTATCTTGCTGGGGATGATGACCAAATTCACCAATGCCGATATTGTCGTGGTCGGTCTGATTGGTGAACGTGGCCGAGAAGTGAACGAATTCGTCCAAAAGATTCTGGGTGAAGAAGGTCTTAAACGGGCGGTAGTCGTAGCTACACCTGCCGATTGTCCGCCATTGATGCGAGTAAACGGCGCATTGCTGGCCACCAGTATTGCCGAATATTTTCGCGATCAAGGGCTGGATGTATTGTTGTTGATGGATTCATTAACCCGATTTGCCCAGGCGCATCGTGAAATTGCCTTGGCGATAGATGAGCCGCCAGCCACCAAGGGCTATCCGCCATCGGTATTTGCCAAATTGCCGCATTTAGTGGAACGGGCCGGTAATGCGGATCATGGCGGCGGTTCGATTACCGCGTTTTATACCGTCTTGGCGGAAGGCGACGATAACAATGATCCGATTGCCGACGCCGCTCGAGGCGTACTTGATGGGCATATTGTTTTGTCCAGATCCCTGGCGGATTCCGGGCATTATCCTGCCATCGATATTGAAGCGTCAGTCAGCCGCGTTATGCCGGATATTATTGATACCAGACACTTGCAAATGGCCAGAGAGCTGAAGCGCTTGTATTCCCTGTATCAACAAAACCGTGACTTGATCAGTGTCGGTGCTTACCAGCCTGGGGCCGATCCGCGCATAGACAAAGCGATTGAAAAAAATGTCGCGATTCTGGATTTTTTACAACAGGACATGGACGAAGCCGTTGATTTGGAGCGCAGTGTCGATGAGCTGGCAATGTTGCTAGGCGTTAAATAAGCATAAGAAATGAAAAAATCAGAACGACTTAAAACAGTAGCCGATATTAAAGCATCGCAAGCGAATAAGGCGATGGAGACGTGGGGCTTGGCGCAGCGTAAATATTCTGATCTGCTCAAGCAAGTCGATGGCTTAAAAGTCTATCGATTGGAATATCAAAACAACTTTAATAAGCTGGGCGGTGGTGGCGTTAAAGTCGCGCAATTGCTCGAATATCGATCGTTTATCGAGAAACTGGATAAAGCCATACTCGGCCAGGAACAGGCATTAGCCATGCTGGAAGCCGAGATGATAGGCAAACGTAAAGTCTGGGAAGAATTGCATAATCGTTCTCAAGGCTTAAAGAAAGTTTGTGATGCCGCGTTGGCAGTGGAAATCAAGCAGCAAGATAAGCGTGAGCAGTTGGAACAAGACGAGCGAGCCGGTCGTTTGCGACGAGATGTTTAGGATCTTTAGATTGGTACGTAACGTGCTTTGTTTAAAGTAATCGATGAAAGATTGTCGCAGCATTTATAAAGAGTTGAGGAGTTAACAATGAATATTGACAGCGCAAATATAGTCAACGTGTTGCCCGGTAGCACCGCTATTGAGGGTTTAACGACTTTATTACCGGTCGAAGGTGCCGTCACAGAAGGCTTTGCCGACGCTTTGAAAATGCAGCTCCAGTTTTTAACCGATGTCGGCACCGGCACTATCAGCCCAATCAATACAGAAACCCCGCCGCTTGCTGCTGAGCAACTTTCGGTCGAGGTGCAAAAAACTGCCGATTTGCTCGGCAATGATTTGCCGGTGTCATACAAAGTCGATGATAAAGACGATGTTGATGCGACCTTGAGTGTTGTCACTGATTCATTGAAATACCTGGAAGCCGGTGCGGCAGCCCAACCTGAAACTCCACAGGTGCCATTACCGGTAATCGCCGACCAACCGCAACTGCAAGCGGAGACTGAGCAGCAGTCAAAAGATGATGATACAGCGCAATTGGCGGTGGTTGATGATCAAGAAGCACAGGCACTGTTAGCACAAAGAATGATGGTCTTGACTCAAGGTCAGCAGCAACTGCAAGCGCCCGAGTCTGAGGCGAGCGCAGCTAGTCAGGCTGAGGTACTGAGCTTGCTGAAATCAAGTTCAGAAATTGCCAAAATCAATTCCGATAAGCAGTTGAATCAAATCAAGAGTGAACAGGTGCAATTGAAAACACCGACAACGTCGGAAAGTTTCAGCGCTGATCTGGCTCAGCAAGAGCAAAATGCGGCAACAGGCAAAACCGCGCAAACAGAGCAGTTGACAGCTGTAACCGGTAAATCCGATCAAACAGAACAGTTAGCGGCGGTAACCAGCAAGATTGAAGCAAACGTTGTCGGCACAGCATCAGTAAATGGGCAAGTCGATAAAATCCCGGCTGATGTAAAAACCGAAGTACCCGCCTTGACGCGGCCGTTATCGCATCCGGAATGGAATAAAGATCTCGGCGAAAGGATTGTCTGGATGAATAACCGGGCGCTGCCGGCTGCAGAAATCAACCTGAATCCCCAGCACCTTGGGCCCGTGTCAGTGCGCATAGATATGAATCAAGATCAGGCCAGCATCGTGTTTACCGCTCAGCACGCAGCGGTGAGAGAGGCGATTGAAGCGTCATTGCCCAAATTGCGTGAAATGTTGGGTGAGCAACAACTCAATCTAGTCAACGTCAGCATCGCCCAGCACGGCAGCTCAGAACAGAAACAAGCCCAATCTCAATCCCAAGCGCAGCCACAGTATGTCAATCAAACGAATGGCGAGGTTGCCGCGGATGGGGCAGACGGAAATAGTGCAGTTGAAGGCGAGCGCGTTGTGGTGAGTAATGGCTTATTGAATATGTATGCGTGATTAAGTAATGACGCATAGCGAGTCGTTTTTCATGCGGAGTTTATTGAACTAGCCCGGCAATAAAGTTGGTAAGCCCGCTGTCATAAAACTCAGTAGCAACGCTTAAGGTATCAATCTCTTGGTTTTGAATGACGGCTAAGACAAAGGTATTGGGCGCCCATTTAGATTCACTAATAATCCTGGCATTGTTATTAACGATAAATTCGTCGATTGTGGTTCTGTGTACTTCAGCTTTGAACTGAACATTAAATTTAGCCATAAATATTAATGGCGTGTTCTCATTGAAAGATCTTGCCTGTGCATTTGTAGTAACAAGAGTTATCCCGTTGGGTAACACAAATTCTGCCGATTTTCGAGAAAGGGCATCAACATTAGTGGTGATGCCTGGTTGAGTGACTTGATGGTATCTATCAGATTGCAGGTGGTCTGCTTGTTCTTCTTGACGGTATCCGTTCATTAGTAGTGTTTCCATATTGCTAATAACTCAAAGTAGATGGGGATATTAGAAATATTGTTCTTTGGCTAATCAATATTTGTAAGTCGTAGTAATACCTAGGTAAAACTACCTAGTGATTAAGCAATACGCCATTGCGACAATTATTTGTTAAGAGGGTGGTTATCCCGGCCACCTGCGATGACTGAGATAACCAAACCAGCAATTCCTTATGCGATTAGCTCCTTAATCACTTTGCCGTAAACAATAGTTGGGCGCTCGGAACGGCCATTTAGTTGGAAAGTTGTTTTCAGGTGATCGAGTCCTAACAACTGTAAAACGGTTGCATGCAGATCGTAAGTATCGACTTTTTCACCGACCGCCTGTAAACCCACTTCGTCAGTTTGTCCAAAGGTCGTCCCCGCTTTGACGCCGCCACCTGCCAGCCATTGAGTGTAGCCCCATGGATTATGGTCACGACCGTTGCCGCTTTGTCCATACGAAGTACGACCGAATTCAGACGTCCACACGATCAACGTCGAATCCAACAAGCCGCGTTCTTTAAGATCAGCAAGTAAGCCCGCAATTGGTTTGTCTACCGCCTTGGCGTGTTTGCCATGGTTTTCATCCAAGCGGTTGTGGGCATCCCAGTCCCTATTTTCACCGGCAATTTCTAATTGTCCGGAAACTATTTGAATAAAACGAACGCCTCTTTCGACCAAACGTCTGGCTCTGAGCAGGTTTGATCCATAACCTTTGGTCAGCTCGTCGTTTAGGCCATATAGCTCTCTGGTGGCGTCAGATTCTTTGGAAAGATCAACGGCTTCCGGCGCGGCAACTTCCATGCGCGCCGCCAATTCGTAAGAGCGGTTACGCGCTTGCAGTTCGGTATCTTGCGGATACCGCGCTGCACCTTCTTTATTCAAGCGGTTTAACAGACCTAAGGTACCGGTTTCTTCTTTTGCAGTGACATATTCCGGACGTTCTAAATGCAGGATAGGCGAGTCGCCGGGACGGAAAGCAGTGCCTTGATGTACTGCGGGTAGAAAGCCTGAGCTCCAGTTAAGCCCGCCGCCTCGTGGTTCCTTTTTATCGTTGTAAAGCACAACGTATGGCGGTAAATCCGGGTTGGCGGATCCCAATGCGTAGCTTATCCAGGCGCCCAGCGTTGGCCTGCCTGGGGTCAAGTTGCCGGTATTCAACTTTAGAATGGAAATGTCATGAGTCGCACCAACGGTAACGCTGCTCTTGATAAATGCCAGCTTGTCAGCATGCTGCGCAAGATTAGGCAGCAGGTCGGAGAACCAAGCGCCGCTTTCTCCGTGCTGTTTCCAGGTACGATTTGACGCATACAGCTTGCCGGTTCCCCCGCGGATAGCCACTTTAATATCCTTAAGGAACGATTGCGGTATTTCTTGCCCAGCCAGTTTGATCAATTCTGGTTTGTAGTCATAAAGATCCAATGTACTGGGGGCGCCGCTTTGATGTAGCCAGATGACCGATTTAACTTTGGAAGGAAAATGTGGCTGCTTGGCCGCCAATGGGTCGACTAAGTCGGCTGCCATGACCGGAGTAGCGAGAAAACCGCCACCGGGCAGTAAGCCGCTTAAAGTGAGTCCGCCAAGGCCATAGCCCGTTTTTAGAAGAAAGTCGCGACGTGAGTTGTTGCTCATAAAATTGTCCTTTTATTTAACGTGGTTAATTCAATTAGAAGCGGTAAGCAAATTCATTTGAATTTGCGACGGTATGCACTAGATCGACGAATGCAGACGCTCTGATTGGATCCAGATTTTGGGTGTCTTTCAGGTCAGTCGGTACATTCAGACCAAATTTTCCGGTCAATGCCTTTTCTTTGATCACTTTTTCTTGGCTTGCCAAGAACTCTTGTAAGGCATCTTTTTCGGATTGATATGGACTGCGTGCAAACAGGATCTGATACAGCCGATCTAATTGGGCTGATGTATCACTGCCTGTTTCATTGATGATGCGCCCTGCCAATGCCTTCGACCATTCAAACACCACATCACTGTGATAAAGCGCTAAGGCTTGCAGAGGCGTAGTTGTAACGTCGCGCTTGCTGTGTACTTCTTGAGAAGACGCCATGTCGAAGGTTTCCAGCAATGGATACGGAACGCTACGACGGGTGAAGATATAAAGGCTGCGACGATTGTGGTCATGTGCATCTAAAGACGTTTTCCAAAATGGCGTGCCGTCGACATTGGAATTGCCGGTGACTAGATTTGCCGGTACCGGAGGGAACACGCTGGGTCCGCCGATTTTTTCTTCAAGCTTGCCTGAAGCCACCAGCAACGAATCGCGGATTTCTTCGGCTTCTAAACGTTTGCGAGGAAATACGGCTAGCAATTTGTTGTCAGGATCTGCCTTGTAAGCATCTTCGCGATAGGCAGAGGATTGTCGGTAAACGCTCGAGAGAAGAATTTGGCGATGCAGCTTTTTGACGCTCCAGCCATTCTTAATAAAGCTGTCGGCCAAGTAATCGAGCAGTTCCGGATTGGTAGGTTTGTCACCGGCTTTACCAAAATCGCTGACGGTTTTAACAATACCATTGCCGAAATATTGTTCCCAGACCCGGTTGACATAAACGCGAGCCGTCAGCGGGTTTTGCGAGCTGGCAATCCAGTTGGCAAGCGCTGTGCGCCGTCCTGATGAATTAGCCGTTGGTACGATTACCGGTTTTTCACTGGTTATAGCTTCCGGGAATGCCGGTTGTACTTCTTCCAGTGGCCGTTCTTGAATACCGCCGAAAAATACATAAGTGGGCGGTGCGTCAGTATGTCCAAGTTCATTGATGGCAGAAATCGTATCCGAGCCATTGGGTTTGAGTTTTTGGGCAATTTTCTTAGACTCATCAGTCAGCTTTTTGTAGGCTGCCCATCGCTCTGCATTTGCTGGGTTGTAATCCGGGGCATCCTTGTTAACAGAGGTGTCTTGTAAATAATTCGCCAGCCTGTCGTCATCAATGTATTCACCATAGACGTGATTTACCCAGCGATCATGTGCGTTCCATTCGCTTTTAGCCTTTTTGAGTGAAACCAAACTTGCTTCATCGTAACGCTCGAGGTAATAGTTATTAGCTTCTGCTCTGACTGGGTCAATAATGGCTTTTTTGGCTTCCTTAATTGGTTTAAGTGCTTCCTCGTATTTTGCCCTAGCTTCTTGAAATGCAACTTCCTGCGGTCCCTTTTGCGCTGGAATGTTATCGACTGCACTGGCATTGGCAAAGAACGCCTGCAGCGAGAAATAATCTTTTTGGCTGATTTTGTCGAATTTGTGGTTGTGGCAACGCGCGCATTCAACAGTTTGTCCTAAAAATACCTTGCCTACTGTGTCGGTCACATCGGTGGTGTGTTGGTACTTCTTCTGCACTAGGGCGCGACCATTGGGATTATCTGGAAAGCCGCGTAAGAAACCTGTCGCAATCAAGGCACTTTGATCGTCAGGCGAGATTTCATCACCGGCCAATTGTTCCTTGATAAAGCGATCGTAAGGTTTGTCTTGATTGAACGAACTGACCACATAATCCCGATAGCGCCACAGATTTGGGCGCGTTTCATCGTTATCAAAGCCGTTACTGTCTGCATATCGAGCCAAGTCGAGCCAGCGACGTGCCTGGCGTTCACCGTATTTAGGAGATGCCAGCAAACGGTCCGCAAGTTTTTCGTAAGCATCTGAAGACGTATCATTAACAAAACTTTTAACTTCTTCAGGTGTAGGAATCAAGCCCCAAGCATCAATGGTTGCCCGACGAATAAATGCCGCGCGATCAGCTTCAGGTGAAGGTGCAAGTCCCTTGCTTTCTAAAGGTGCCAGCACAAATGCATCAATGGGGGTTTTTACCCAATTTTGGTTATTTACCGCCGGTTGAGTTGGTACTTTTACCGGTTGATAAGACCATAGCGTTGATTTAACGGCTTGTTGGGAGTCAGTTTTATTTTCCGCAACGACAGGTGCGGTTTGTGATGCAGGTGCAGCCGTTGCTTCGTTGGTCGGAATCGCTGCTTGCGAACCGGTCGCGGTTACTGGATTTTGCTGTTTTTTTACGCCGATTTCACCGACCGGATTGTTGAAAGTGTCAACAGCAGTTGCAGACTTTTCGGCGACAAGGCCGACCAGTGCGCACATGACTGCGAGGTAAAGTTTCTTCTTCATTTAAAACTCCAAAAATTAACGATGTAAGAGGTTTTGGATATTGGAAATATGTGATGACGTTGATTTTTTGCTGTTTTTTAAGTCGCTCCAAAAGCGGATTGATTAGTAAAAGGTTTTGTTGTTGCCAGCTAGAAATCACTGAAAAAGTAGGTCGTGCCTATTAATTTCAGAGTTTTCTAACTTTTGAACAAAGCAGCTAATGTGCCAATAGGTATTGAAGTTATAGGGATGGCATTTATATAAGCGATAACATATTGAAAAATAATTAAAAATTAGGATCCTTGTGATTGCTTCGTCGGATTTAAAAATGGGCCTTTTTTAGAAAGGCAAGTCTTTTTTGCTGCTTGATCATCAGTCCGTAAACAGAATTGTCATTTTGTAAGCAATAGTTGCTTCGATTGCAGGCGAACGCGGTTCGCCTGCTTGAAACGCCAAGCGCGGGCCAACCCCGCCGGTGTCTAAAGCATTCTGGAGCGTTTGGCTTATTAAAAAATCCTATGAAACAATCCTGTCGTTTGTTTAAATGCTGCTCTTTCAGCCCTGGACAATGCGTTATGTCAACCAATAGGCTCGGCTTCAAAACTCCTGAAGATGAAAGCAATCTGCTATACGGGATAGTTAACGGTCTTAAAGACGCCGTCGTTGTGCTTGACCCAGCGTTCAAGGTGATCTTTATAAATAAGACGGCAAGATTACTGTTTGGATTTGAGCTTAGTCAGCGACCGCCAGAGCACAACGGCCAACTTGACGGCATATTTTTTCCAGATCGAATCACTCCTTGCTCGCTAAGCAAGCTGCCTTTCTTCACCGCAGGCCGTAATGACGCCGGCGCTGAAATTGAGTTGTACGTGCAACGCCCTGATGGCTCCTGCACCGCAGTTAGCGCGTCCGGTCGCACTTTGCTGGGTAACGACGGAGACGTGCAAGGTTGGCTGGTAACACTTACCGATATAACCCAGCAAAAACAACGGGAGTACGAGCTGCGCCAGCGCGCCGAACATCTTGAAGACGCACAGATGATGGCAAATATTGGCAGTTGGTCGTGGGATGCGCTCAGTGACAAAGTGTATTGGTCGGATGAGCTCTACCGAATTTTTGGCCTGGATCCGCAATCACCTGCACCTAGTTATTCGGAGCACCCGAACTTTTATACGCCTGATAGTTTTGCCCGCTTGAACGATGCCGTTCAAACAGCGCTTAACACCGGATTGTCCTATGAGCTTGACCTGGATGCTCTGCACGCAGATGGCACGATTAGAACGTTGGTGACACGTGGGCAGGTTAAGCGCGACCCAGCTGGGCAAATTGTCGGACTCAAAGGCGTAGCCATCGATATTTCCAATCGCAAGCGCGTTGATGAACAACTGAAACTGATCATCGACATGATCCCGATGCCTGTTTTTGTGAAAGATGCCAATAGCCGTTTTCTCATCATCAACAAAGCTTGTGAAGAGCAATGGGGATGGATGGCCGCGAACTTACTGGGCAGTGATGGTGGTCAATACTTTCCGGCGGAGCAAATGCAGGTGTTTCTGGCTAAGGATCGGGAAGTATGGGCAAGCGGGTCTTTGGTAATCAATGAAGAATTGGTGTGGACCGATAAATTAAAAGAAAGCAGGCTTTGCGTCACCTTGAAAAAACCGATCTTCGATAGCTTTGGTAATCCTCTTTATCTGATTGGAACCACCGAGGACATTACTGAACGTCGGCATGCTGAAAATTCTCTTAGGGCAACACTGGCAAGCTTAAGGGCGGTGTACGACAACTTGCCTTTTTTGGCTTGGATGAAAGATCGGGAAGGTCGGTATCTTTTAGCTAATAAGCATTGGTCTCAAGCGGTCGGGATCGATGACCGGATCAATTTAAACGGCATTACCGATTACGATATTTGGCCGAAAGAATTAGCTGAGCATTATCGGTCGGTTGACCAACAAGTCATGGCATCCCGTCAACAGATATTATTGACGGAGAAAGCCTTGGACGAAGGTCGGGAGACTTGGACCGAAACAATTAAAGCCCCCATTATTGATGATAAAGATCAGGTGTTAGGTACGACGGGAATCGCCAGAGACATTACCGACAGTCTGAGTGCTGAACAACAACTACACAAATTTAGTGAGCGCTTGCGTCTAGCTTCTAAAGCGGCGGCTATTGGCATCTGTGAGTGGGATGTCAGTACAGGATTGGCTGAGTGGGATGAACGCAACTACGAAATTTTTGGCATCCCCCCCGGCACACCCATCGATTACCGGACATGGGCAAAATTGGTCTTCCCCGAGGATTTACCCAACGCCACCATTAAGCTTCGGAAATTACTTAATAAAAAGCAGGAGATACACTGGGAATTCCGTATTCATCGCCAGAACGATGGTGCGTTGCGCTACATTCAGGCATCTGCGATTCCGGCTTACAAGCCAGGCGGTGAAGTCCATAAAATTATTGGCGTTAACCTGGATGTCACCGATTTTAAAGAAATTGAAATTGCGCTACGAGAAAAGAAAAAGCACCTTTCGCATGCTCAGGCTATGGCCCATTTGGGCAGCTGGTCGCTTGATTTAGACAACAATGAACTGACATGGTCCGATGAAAATTACCGTATTTTTGGAATAGCTATCGATACACCTCTAAGCTATGAGGACTTTCTAGCACAAGTACACCCGGATGACCGAGCGTATGTGGATGCCAAATGGACAGCCGCTTTGCAAGGAGAGCCCTATGACATTCAGCATCGCATTTTGGTGGACGGCAAAGTGAAATGGATTAGGGAACGAGCGGTACTGGAGTTTGCCCCTGATGGTAGCTTGTTACGTTCAGTCGGTACCTCTCAGAACATTACCGAGCTCAAGTTGGTTGAAAGCGATCTTGAAGCCTCCCGTTTGCAATTGCGACAGCTTGCCGCTCGCCGTGAAAGAACCAGGGAAGAAGAGCGTAAGCGCATCGCACGTGACATTCACGATGACCTGGGCCAAATGTTGACCTCGCTACGCATGGAAATTGCGCTGTTACGTATCAATTTTGCCGGGGACAATATCCAACTTTTAGAAAACATACAAAGTCTGACCCAGCTATTGGATAACACTATTCAGGTTACCCGGGAGGTGGCGACAAAATTAAGGCCCACGGTGCTCGAAATGGGTATTGGGCCGGCGCTGGAATGGTTGGTTAAGACGACCTCGTTGCAATCCGGTATTGAATTCGACATTTTCTATTCCGAGAGCGACCTGGATTTGGATGAAGAAGCGGCGATTGTGGTATTTCGGATTGTCCAGGAGTCTATCAACAATGTGCTAAAACATGCTCAGGCAACCAAAATGACGATTTCCATGAAAGTAGAGTCCGGCAATTATTTATTAGAAATCGGTGATAACGGCAAAGGCTTTGACTATAAGTCTCCCAGGGAAGTTAATTCACTCGGACTGATTGGCATACAGGAACGCGCCATCATGCTTGGAGGAGAGGCTAAGATCTCAAGTACACAGGGCAAGGGCACACTTATCCAGGTGCGGATCCCGGTGAGTACTGCGGGGCATCGGCAATGATCCGACTCATTATTGCCGATGATCATCCTATTGTCCGCGGCGGGCTTAAGCATTTATTTCAATTGTCATTAGAAATTGATGTCGTTGCTGAAGCAGATAACAGTCAGCAGCTGCTGAATCTTCTGAAGGATAATGAAGTCGATCTGCTATTGCTGGATTTGAATATGCCAGGCTGCAGCGGGATAGAATTAATCACCCATATCCGCAGCCACTATCCTGATTTACCGATTCTTGTTTTAAGCATGCATAATGAGTTGCAAATTGTCGCGCGTGCTTTGAAAGCCGGTGCATCAGGCTATCTTACTAAAGATAATGAGCCTGAAATCTTACTAAGTGCTATCCGCAAAGTGGCGGCTGGCGGGCGCTTTATCGATCCTAAACTTGCCGAAAATTTGGTCTTCGAATTTGAAGGTTTAGACGAAATAAAACCACACGAAAAGCTATCTGAACGAGAGTTTGAAGTGATGAAATTGCTGGCTAGCGGCAAGAGTGTCAACGAAATTGCAGACGCGCTTTTTATTAGCAATAAAACCGTCAGCACTCACAAAACCCACCTGTTGAAAAAGTTGCATCTCAACAATATCACCGAACTGGTGCGCTATTTCGATGCCCAAGACTGGCAAAAATAATCGTGATGTAAACATTAGTTGTTATTAGTTATAGGAATTTTCCTATATTTTCATCAGGAATTACTGTTTAAAAAATCCGAATCACACGATATTCAATCACTCCCTATTTACCTATCCTTAAAACCAATGGCTAAAGGCCTATTTGGAGGCGGGAATGCAAGTATCAGTAGCAGATGAAGTGATTGAAGTGACCATTCGTGGAAATTTAGATTTTAATATCGCTCAAAAACTTTTGCGCTGTTGCAAAGTCCATTCAACGGTACACCCGGCGGCTAGAGCGCATATCAATTTAGAAAATGTAGTCAACGTCAGAAATTGCGGCATCGCCGCGATGTCACTAATAGCAGATTGGATGCCGGGTGGTTTACAGATAACCCTCAGTCAATGCAGTCGAGAAGTTCATCAATGGCTTGACTTTGGCATAGGCAAGCAACTTCTTAGTAACGCGCCACGGTTCTCCTGTGCTTTTGTCTGCAATAGTTGTTTTGACAATAACGACTATCTGGGTTTTGGGGATAGCGTTCATTCTCCTGCTCGGTCAGAGTGCTGAAGATGGCTTTATTAGACGTATTCAATTTGGGCGAAATGGTCCCGCACGGTTTCTGCATTAAATGGACACCGGGTCTGCTTTGGTCTTACGTGGTTGCCGATACGTTAATTGCGCTGTCGTATTTCTCCATTCCTTTCTCACTGGCCTTTTTTGTCTCGCGCCGCAAAGACTTGCAGTTTCGCTGGGTTTTCCTGATGTTCAGTGCTTTTATCTTAGCGTGTGGCACCACGCATTTATTTTCGATACTGCTGCTGTGGCAACCTTTTTACTGGGTAGATGCCATTTTAAAAGCCATCACGGCAGTTATCTCTATCGTCACCGCGATTTATCTGGCACGGATCATTCCGCAAGCCTTGTGTTTACCGTCTCCGGCAGTACTCGAAAGGGAAATTGAACAACGGAAACAATCCCAACTTGCACTACAAGAAAGTGAGAGCAGCTTACGCATTCTCAGCGAGCAACTCACCACGTTAATAGAGACAATACCGGACGCCATTTTTCTTAAAGATGGCGAGGGTCGCTTGCTCATCGCCAACGAGTCTACCAAGCAGCTTTTCAAGCTTCACAATCTGTCCTGGCAAGGTAAAACACCATCGCAACTCGTCGCAATGCACCCACAGCTGCAGGAGATATACGAGAAATGTCTCACCGATGACGAGTCAGACTGGAGTGTGGACAATCTGCTTGTTATCGAAGAAAGTGTTACGGATAGCGATGGTAACTTCCATCAACTCGAGATACGTAAAGCGCCTCTATTCAAGGACAACAGTGTCAGCAATGGGATAGTTGTTATTGTTCGAGATATTACTGAACGTTGGCTGGCCGAGCGTGAGCTGCGTATTGCTGCCACCGCCATTGAATCGCAAGAGGGCATTCTGGTCACGGATGACAAAAATCGTATTCTGCGCGTCAACCGTGCCTTTACGCGATTAACCGGCTATAGCCCTACCGAAGTGATCGGCAAAACCCCCGCCATGCTGAAGTCTGGTCGTCATGACACAGCCTTTTACCAGGCCATGTGGGAGAAATTAATCGCAGAGAAACACTGGCAGGGCGAAGTGTGGGACCGTCGAAAAAGCGGTGAAATCTATCCTAAGTGGTTAACCATCAACGCAGTAGTTGCCCCCTGTGGTCAAGTCACCAACTACGTCGCCGCATTTACCGACTTAAGCGAACATAAGGATGCAGAGGCGGCCATCCATCGTCTTGCCTTTTACGATCCTCTTACCGATCTTCCCAATAGACGCTTACTTAACGACCGCTTAACCCTGGCCTTAACCGGGAGTGCGCGCAACCAAATTTATTGCGCAATTATGCTGATCGATTTGGATAACTTTAAGGTGATTAATGATACCAAGGGCCACGGTATCGGCGATTTGTTGCTGATTGAAGTAGCAAAACGCTTGAAAGCGTGTGTTCGCCAAGGAGATACCGTTGCACGATTAGGCGGCGACGAATTTGTTGTCATGTTGGAAAACCTGGATTCAAAACAAGATTCGGCAGCTGTCCAAGCCGAACGCGTGGGCGAAAAAATCATTCAAGCACTCAATCAGCCTTACCTGCTGGATGGTAAGGAACATCACAGCTCTGCCAGCATCGGCATTAACTTATTTACCGGCAACCGCTTAACGAGCGAGGAGGTGATCAAGCATGCCGATACCGCCATGTATGAGGCTAAGCAAGCTGGACGCAATGCGTTACGCTTTTTCGATCCACTCATGCAAGCTTTATTGGAAGACCGCATGGCGCTGGAATCAGATTTGCGCCATGCGCTGGAACAAGATCAACTGCAACTCTACTATCAACTACAGATCGACAACACTGGCCGCGTGTCCGGTGCGGAAGTGTTGTTGCGTTGGCTGCATCCGCAACATGGCTTTATTTCTCCAGCCCAGTTTATCCCGATTGCAGAAGAATCCGGGCTGATCGTGCCAATCGGCGAGTGGGTTCTGCGCACGGCTTGCATGAAGCTTAAGGCATGGGAGAAAGATCTCCTTACCAATAATTTACAGCTTGCGGTCAATGTCAGTGCCCGCCAATTCAGACAATCCGATTTCGTAGAGAAGCTGTGGAAGATATTAAAACAAACCGGTGCTGACGCGTTAAAGCTTAAGTTGGAGCTTACCGAGAGTCTGGTCATGCACAACGTTAGAGACACCATCGAAAAGATGGAAGAGCTGCAACTGTTTGGCATCCGCTTCTCTATGGATGATTTTGGTACCGGCTACTCGTCACTGAGTTATCTGAAGAGGCTACCTTTGAGCCAGTTAAAGATTGATCAATCTTTCGTGCGTGACCTTATTAACGACCCGTGCGACGCCGCCATTATCCAAACGATCATCGGCATGGCCAACAACCTGGAGCTTAATGTGATTGCCGAAGGCGTGGAAACTGAAGAACAGCGTGCTTGTCTGGAAGCCCTAGGCTGTCTTTCCTATCAGGGCTATTTATTCAGCAGGCCGATCCCTGCAATGGAGTTCGAGGCGCTGCTGAGCAGTCGTTCTCAGCAGGTGTGTTGACGAGTCTATACGGTTGTTTCGGGGCGGACACAAATAGGGTGTGCGCTGCGTTTTCAAGGTAAACATAACAGAGACAAGTTTATGAAGATGAATATGCCGGTAACGGATAATGAAGTTTTGATGAAAAAAGATGACATTTTGGTCACACGCACAGATTTAACAGGCAAAATCACCTACGCCAATGATGCATTTGTGGCTATCAGCGGCTTTAGCCGCGATGAGTTGCTTGGTGCCGACCATAGTATTATTCGGCATCCCGACATGCCGCCGGCTACTTTTGAAGATTTATGGGCCACCGTAAAACAGGGTAACCCATGGGCTGCACCGGTAAAAAATCGAACTAAATCGGGCGATTATTACTGGGTTGAAGCAACCGTCATCCCCGTTTTTAAAAATGGCGTCATTCAGGAGTATCTTTCCGCCCGTTATGCGCCTAAGCGGGAACAGATTGACCAAGCGGAGCAGTTTTACAAAAAACTCAATGCTAAGACAGCCACGATGAGACCTACCGGTGTAGCCGCCGTGGTTAAAGCGATTAAAGAAATAGCCATCTGGAAAAAAGCCGCTTTCTCAATGCTAATTCTGGCAGGGCTTATTTTATTGTTTTGCTACCGGCTATTATTAGCGGAGGAATACGCGCTGCTGACCGGTGTTGCAGTGCTTGCCATGCTTGGGTTAACAGTCAACACAATCCTGTTCACGTCATTTAACAACGTGTTGGAATACTCAGTTGGAATTATGTATCGATTGGCTGAGGAGCGGTTCAGAAATACCATTGAGCTAAACCGTAACGATAAAATCGGCGATTTTTATCGAGGAATTTATTCCATGCAGGTTAGGTTGAACGCCAATTTAGCGGAATCCAAACAAATCGCTACCGATGCCATGCGCATTAATCAGGCCTTAGATAATGTGCAATCCGGCGTCATGGTGACAGACCCCGATTTAAACATTATCTATATGAATCAATCCGTGCAGGAGTTGTTCAATAACGCGGAACGGGATATTCGTAAGCAGTTGCCTCATTTTGACGCCAGTAAGTTGATGGGTGCCAATATCGATATTTTTCACAAGAACCCGGCTCATCAACGCGCCATGCTGGATAAATTAACCGGCACATTCCGTTCCGAACTGTCTATTGCCGATTTGCATATGAAGGTGGTGGTTAATCCGGTTATCAATTCGGAGGGTGGGCGTATCGGCTTTGTTACTGAATGGTTAAACAGAACCGATGAAGTTATTGTCGAACAGGAAATCTCCAGAGTCGTCGGCAGTGCCGGACTAGGCGACTTTACCCAACGTATCAATGAGCAGGGAAAAACCGGTTTTTCTTTGGCACTGAGTCAAAACATTAACCAGTTGATGGCAACCAGTTCCACCGGATTAAACGAAGTTGTTCGGGTGCTGGCTGCTCTGTCCAGTGGCGACTTGACGGAAAAAATCACCAATGATTACTCGGGTACCTTTGGACAACTTAAGGATGACTGTAATACCACGGTAGAAAAGCTTAAAGAAGTGATTAATAACATCAAGGATGTCAGTAACAACATTAACAACGGCGCTAAAGAGATTGCCACCGGCAATAATGATTTGTCGCACCGTACCGAAATGCAAGCCGCCAGTTTGGAACAAACCGCCGCCAGCATGGAAGAGCTAACATCTACCGTTCAACAAAACACCGACAATGCCAAGCATGCTAACGAACTTGCGGGTAGTGCCACAGACATTGCAGGTAAAGGCGTAAAAGTGGTGGGTGAAGTTGAAACAACGATGCAAGAAATTAATGAGGCTTCACGTAAGATTGTGGAAATTATTTCAGTTATCGATGACATTGCTTTCCAGACCAACATACTGGCGCTCAATGCCGCCGTGGAAGCAGCACGTGCCGGTGATCAAGGCCGCGGCTTTGCGGTGGTCGCTTCAGAAGTCCGCAATCTTGCTCAACGTGCCGCCGCAGCCGCCGGGGAAATTAAAAGCCTGATTAACGATACGGTAGAAAAAGTTGTGGACGGCACTCAATTAGTTGCTCAAGCCGGAAAGACTATGGAAGAAATTGTGGGATCGATTCGTGGTGTGTCTGTCACGATGTCGGAAATAAGCGCCGCCTCAGTTGAACAAACATCAGGCATTGAACAAGTCAATACAGCGATCAGCCAAATGGATGATGTTACTCAACAAAATGCTGCATTGGTTGAGCAAGCCGCAGCTGCCGCAGAATCACTGGAAGAGCAGGCACAGAGTTTGGTCTCTATAGTAGGGAGCTTCAAAATAGACAATTATTCGAGCAATGCTGTTTTCCAACCGCAAGAAATAAAGGCGACAAACAAAGAGCCAACACTGAGCAGAGCAAGCCCACCTAAAAGCCTACCAACAACCCAGCCGAAACCACTACTACAAACTGTTGATAGTGGTGATTGGGAAGAGTTTTAAGACCGTTTTAGAAATCCGTCAAACGCCGTAGGAAATTGATTGCATGGTTATTATTTGTCAGCCACTTTGTTGAATTTAAATATTAAAGTTGCGGCGTAAAAAACCGAATGTTACTGAATCTTGCCACACCTTATCGCATAACGACAGGCAATAAAAAACCCGCGAAGCCAGAAGACTTGCGGGTTTTTAATTCTCTTTGCACATACTCGGACCTATAAATGGTACCGAGGGCCGGAATCGAACCGGCACGATGTCACCATCACCGGATTTTGAATCCGGCGCGTCTACCAGTTCCGCCACCCCGGCAAAGAAACGACATTATAGAAATCAACCTTGCTAATGGCAACACTTTTTTGGGGTGTTTTTAGAGTACCTAACCTGATAATATCGCCAGCCTATGAAAAAAAGTGACTTTGTTTATCAATTACCCCCCCAATTAATCGCCCAAAAACCACTGCCAGAGCGGGATGCAAGCCGTTTGTTATGTATGCATCGTGATGACGGGAGTCTAAGTAATAAACAGTTTGCCGATTTTATTGATTTAATCGATGAGCGTGATTTACTGGTTTTTAATGACACCAAAGTAATTCCGGCTCGGCTATATGGCCAAAAAATTAGCGGCGGTAAAATTGAAATTCTTATTGAGCGTGTTTTGGATCAGCATCATGCGTTAGCTCATATTCGCGCCAGCAAGTCGCCAAAACCTGGTAGCGTGCTTGAGTTGGATGGTAGTTTTAGTTGTGAGGTACAGGGGCGGGTCGATGATCTGTTTCAGCTGCGATTTAACGGTGATGTTGATGTGTTAGATATTCTGGGGAAGATTGGTCATATCCCGTTGCCGCCTTATATAACGCGTGCCGATGATGAATCTGATTTAACACGCTATCAAACGGTATTTGCTAAGCAATCAGGTGCCGTTGCGGCACCGACAGCGGGGTTGCATTTTGATCAGGCAATGATGGCAAAGATTGCCGCGAAAGGTGTAAGAGCGACTTTTGTGACCTTGCATGTGGGGAGTGGCACCTTTCAACCGGTTAGGGTGGAGGATTTGTCTGAGCATTTAATGCACAAAGAGTATTTTGCCGTGGAGGCTGATACCGTCACGGCCGTACAACAGGCCAGAGCTAGAGGTGGGCGCGTCATTGCGATTGGCACGACGGCTGTCCGGGCGTTGGAGTCTGCTTCGCAAAGCGGCGCCTTATCTGTTGGTTTTGGTGATACCCAGTTATTTATTACTCCCGGCTATGAATTCAAATCGGTGGACGCATTGCTGACCAATTTTCATTTGCCGGAATCAACGTTGTTGATGTTGGTGTCTGCTTTTGCCGGTTACGAGCATGTAATGAATGCCTATCAACATGCGGTAGAAAATTCATATCGTTTTTTTAGTTACGGCGATGCGATGTTTTTGAGCCGCTAACCTGCCTAACATCCTCAACACACAAGTAAAATTCGGAGTCTCCTCGTTGTTATGATTTTTTCCCCACAAGTTCCGAACAAAAAAGATCAGCAGGTCACCTGGGCTGGATTATCCGGTTGCGGCGATGCCTTGGCCCTGGCCGCGGCGATCAAAAACGAAAATCGTCTGTTTATTATCGTAACCCCCGATAACCAGACGGCCTTACGTTTGGAACATGAGCTGGCTTTCTTTTTAGACGGCGACGGCAGGGATGCCGGAGGTAGAGCAACGCATGGAGCAGTTGCCGGTGAGTATCCCATTTTGCAGTTCCCGGACTGGGAAACATTGCCTTATGACGTGTTTTCGCCGTTGCCGGAAATTATTTCCGAGCGCTTAAAAACGCTGGCGTTACTACCGCAAGTTAAACGCGGCGCCCTCGTGGTGTCAGTGGCAACATTAATGCATCGGCTGGCGCCCAGAGAGCATGTGCTTGCCAATAGCTTTTCAATAAAGCTGGGTGATCAATTCAACCTGGAATTAAATCGCATTAAGCTGGAAAGTGTCGGCTATCACTGTGTCTCGCAGGTTTATCAGCACGGTGAATTTGCAGTCAGGGGCGCGATTGTCGATTTATTTCCGATGGGCAGTAAGGTGCCGTTTCGGATTGAGTTGTTTGATGAAGACGTTGACTCTATTCGCACCTTTGATCCTGAAACCCAGTTGTCGCTGGAAAAAATAGAGCAGATTCAGTTATTCCCGGCCCGCGAATTTCCGTTTACTGATGAAGCTATTAAACATTTTCGGCAGGCATTCAGGGAGTATTTTCCACAAGCATCACCCAAAAACACCCTGTATACGGATGTCAGCAAGGGCATAACGCCAGGCGGTATCGAATACTATTTGCCGTTATTTGTAGACCAAACGGCCACGTTATTTGATTACCTGCCGAATTCCGCCACGATGGTGACCTCGGCAGATTTTGCGGCTACCGCGCAGACTTTTTATGCCGAAGCCGAAGAGCGTTTTCAACAACGTAAATATGATGTTGAACGTCCGCTGTTAGCGCCAGAATTATTGTTTTTATCGGCGGCAGAGCTGGCTGAAAAATCTGCCCGCTTTACGCGGATTAATATTGCCAACGGCCCCTTAGATGACAGCGCGCAAGTCAATTTCGGTTGTCAGCCACCGCCCGATTTAACCCTGAATGCCAAGTTGAGCGAGCCCGCTCAAGCTTTGCGGCAGTTTATGGAGCAATCAAAAGCCAGAGTGTTGTTTGTTGCCGAGTCGGCAGGCCATCGCGAAGCGTTGATTGATAAGTTACGGCAGTACAAAATCGCCCTAAAGCCTATTGAAAGTTGGTCGGCATTTGTAGCGGCTGAATCATCGCCGCATGTTCTGATTGCTCCGATGGATCATGGTCTATGGCTGCAAAAACCGTCACTGGCAATCGTCACCGAAAGCCAGTTATCAGGGGAAAAAGTCCAACAGCGGCGTAGACGACGAAGGGCGTCGGTGCGTGCGCTGGAAAATATGGTCAACAACCTCAATGAGTTGACTGTAGGTTCGCCGGTAGTGCATCAGGAGCACGGCGTCGGGCGTTATTTGGGCTTGCAGATTCTGCAGATCGGCGGCATTGAGGCGGAATTTTTAACGCTGGAATATGCCAATAATGACAAACTTTATGTGCCGGTTTCGTCACTGCATGTGATTGGCCGTTACACCGGCATAAGTCCGGAAAATGCGCCGCTGCACAAACTCGGCGGCGATCAATGGAGCAAGGCCAAGAAAAAAGCCATTGAGCGTATTCGCGACGTGGCCGCCGAGTTGTTGGAAATTCATGCCAAACGCGCCGCCAAAGCAGGCCATGCCTTTGATGTCGAAAATACCGAGTACCAGGCGTTTGCCGATGCGTTCCCATTTGAAGAAACACCAGATCAGCAGTCGGCTATTGAAGCCATTTTGGTCGATATGGCCAGCCCACAACCGATGGACCGGGTGATTTGCGGCGATGTGGGTTTTGGTAAAACCGAAGTGTCTATGCGCGCAGCTTTTATCGCTGTGCAAAGCGGCAAACAAGTTGCGGTGTTAGTGCCGACGACCTTATTGGCGCAGCAGCATTTTCAGAATTTCCGTGATCGGTTTGCCGATTGGCCGGTGCGCATTGAGGTGATGTCGCGCTTTGTCAGTCCCAAGCAGCAAAAAGAAATTCTCGACGATTTGGAGCAGGGCAAGGTCGACATCGTCATTGGCACCCATAAATTGTTGTCCAATGAGATTAAATATAAAGCCTTAGGCTTGGTCGTTATCGACGAAGAACACCGCTTTGGCGTGCGCCAAAAAGAGCATTTTAAAAAGCTGCGTAACGAGCTGGATATGCTGACCTTGACGGCAACGCCGATACCGCGCACCTTGAATATGGCGATGGCAGGTTTAAGGGATATTTCCATCATCGCCAGCCCGCCGCCTAATCGTCATGCCATCAAGACCTTTATCAGCGAGTGGGTGGATGCGCAAGTGCAGGAAGCCTGTTTGCGCGAAATTAAGCGCGGCGGACAGGTGTTCTTTTTGCATAACGATGTCAAAAGCATGGAGAAAATGACCGCCGAGTTAGCGGTGCTGGTGCCGGAAGCACGCATCGAAATGGCGCACGGGCAAATGCCGGAGCGCGAGCTTGAGCGCATCATGCTGGATTTTTATCACCAGCGTTTTAATATTCTGGTGTGTTCGACCATTATCGAGAGCGGCATCGATATTCCCAGTGCCAATACCATTATCATCAATCGTGCCGACAAGCTGGGGCTAGCGCAGCTGCACCAGTTACGCGGCCGGGTAGGGCGTTCGCATCACCGCGCTTATGCTTACTTTATGGTGCCGCCGAAAGCGTTAATCAGCAAAGATGCCGTTAAACGGTTGGAGGCGTTGGAGGCTTCCGGTGATTTGGGCGCGGGCTTCATGTTGTCATCGCACGATATGGAAATACGCGGTGCGGGTGAGTTGTTGGGTGATGAACAAAGCGGTCAGATTCAGGAAATCGGTTTTACCTTGTATACCGAATTGCTGGAGCGTGCGGTCAGTGCGTTGAAATCCGGCAAACAACCTGAGCTGGACGCGCCGATGGATAAAGGGCCGGAGGTTGATTTGCAGGCATCGGCGCTAATTCCGGAAGATTATCTGCCGGACATTCATGCGCGCTTGGTGCTATACAAACGTATCTCCAGTGCCGAAAATCAGCAGGAATTGCGGGATTTGCAGGTGGAAATGATCGACCGTTTTGGTTTGCTTCCGGAGCCGGTCAAAACCTTATTCAGCATTGCCGAGTTAAAGCTGCGAGCTGAAATTTTGGGCGTTAAAAAAATCGAAGCCAATGCCGCTGGCGGACGGATTATTTTTACTGCTACGCCTAATATCAATGCCGATCAGCTGATCATGCTGATTCAGACGCAAGCGCAATGTTATAAGTTTGATGGCGCCGATAAATTACGCTTTATAAACCCATTTGAGACGGTTACGCAGAAGCTGGAGTTTATTACCGAATTATTGAAAAAACTAACGCCGGTGGGGCTGGATAAATGATAACGACCAGGGCATTGCTTTTTAGTTTAGTGATGGGGCTGTTTAGTGGGCTAGTGTGGGCGGAAGATCGGGCCTATCAAGTCGAGCTGATTGTCTTTACTCAGGATTTTCCTAACACCGAACTGTTTGACCAGACGGAAAGCAAAATTAATTGGCCCGCCGGAATAACCGAGATTTCTGATCAACAACGTGCGACTAATACGACGCTAGACGAAAGTCTTTCTTTACTCAGTAAGAGCCCAAATTATCGGGTGATTAAGTATGCGTCCTGGGTTCAAAGCTTGGCTGCAGTTAGTGCTGGTGTGCCGGTACGCATTCGTAGCACGGATGGTCAATTGCATGGCTATCTTCAATTGCTACAGGAACAAACGCTGCGAGTTAATGTTGAACTTGAGTACCCTTCCGGGCTCAGTGATAATTTTGGCAATATGATTTTGTATCGCCTGAACGAAAAACGCTCCGTCAAATTGGGTGATATTTATTATTTGGATCATCCAAGAATCGGAGCGATTGTAAAAGTCACCGGTCTATAAATTGCGTTGCTAAATCCAGCCGGAAATAGCGTCGACATTGCGTTTACTGAACTTTTTCATATTTCTTCTGATTTAGGTAATGCACGATAGCTTGAGTATCTTCCGCACTGATTAATGCTTCGAAACTGGGCATCTTAGTACCTGCTCGGTAAGTCGGAGCATTTCGAATAAAGCCTGCGAGTTCTTGTTCCTTAAAATATTCGCTAACATTTTTAGGGATGTTTAATTCAGGTCCGACACTGCCGCCAGCAAGATTGACAGAATGGCAGCGAATACAATAACGACTAAATAAGCTAAAACCGTTTTTGACCTGGGGATTGTTGCTGTTTGTTGGTGCTGCCGCACCATAATATTCTGTAGCCGGTTGTAACGACACGGTGACTAATTGAAATGGCCACGGATAACGCCATTCATCAAGCCCTGCCTTAGACCAGACTAAATAAAAGGGCTCAGGTGTGATGGTTTTTTTGCCAAATTTGAAGGACAGCCAATTATTGCTGCCGGCTGAATTATCTTTAAAAGCGATATAACCTTGTTCTTGAAGGGCATCGGGGTAAGTCATCGCTACTTTGTAACCATCGGTCGCGGTAAATACCACCATCCAATCCTCACTTTGCTGACCATCCGGTATGGCGAGTTTTTTGATTATGTCTGATAGAAGATACGCTTGGTATTGTTTGGCGGATTTGTAAACCGGATCATGGCTAATGTCTATTGTTTGTGCTTTCAGTGAGCGCACCAGATCGGCGCTGGTTAGTTCAAATTTAGGCCAGTCGGCGGCTAAACTTGATTGAGCCCAGATAAAAATTATCAGGCTGAGAATGCATTGTCTATTGTTCATAAATGTCCTCTCAAATGTCGTAGTAGTTCAATAAGTTGATCTTCGTCAACCGGTTTGGTCAAGTAAAAATCAAAGCCGGCTGACAATGCTTCGGATATTTTCTGTTCGTCGGCATAGGCGCTGATGGCGACTATGTGCAGTCGATTATGCTGCTCCCGGAGCATTTTGACCAATTCCAGGCCGGTCATCAATGGCATGTTAAGGTCGATGAGGGCCAGGTCATAATGATTGCTGTTAAGTCGTTGTAGAGCTTGTTTACCATTGCTGACAGCGTCTACTACGCAGTCTTGTAGTTCTAATAAGTTAGCTAACAATAGCAAATTGATGTCGTTGTCATCTGCAATTAAAACGCGCAACGAATCTTGGTTGCTAAGTACAGATTGTTTTGAATAGCTGGCCGCGCTGCTCTTTTTGGTGCTGGCAGGTAAGGGAATGCTAATTGAAAAAGCACTGCCTGCGCCGACGCAGCTGGTCACTGACAGTTCGCCATGCATTGAGTTAACCAGCTCGCGGGTAATCGCTAATCCTAAACCGACACCTTCTCGTATGTAGTCAGTAGGATTGATTTGTACAAAAGGAGAAAAAATTGCGGTTAAATTTTCTTCGGCAATGCCGGGACCCGTGTCGACAACGGACAGCTTTAGATGTCCGCCCTGGTATGCAGAACTTATAGTAATTTGCCCTTGGTCGGTATATTTGATGGCGTTGTTAAGCAAGTTGGTAATGATTTGTCGAATGCGTTTTTCGTCACCCTTTAACAAATGTGGAATCACTGCATTGATGACTATGAGGGGCAGTTTTTTTTCTTCAGCCTGAAGTTTAAAAATATCAATAACGCCACTTAGAAGTATTTCAAAATCAAAGTCATTAATATTTATTTTAAGTTGGCTGGACTCAATGGCGGCAATATCCAGTAAATCGGTGATGAGCGTCAGTAAGTGGTCACTGCATTGTTTGATAATTTCGATTTGTTTCTTATCATTTTCGGCCAGAGATGATTTTTTTTGGATTAATCTGGTAAATCCTACTATGCCATTTAATGGCGTGCGGAGTTCATGACTGATGTTAGCCAGGAATTGGCTTTTGGCTTTATTGGCGGTTTCTGCGGTATTTTTGGCTTTTAGCAAATCGGCCGTTCGTTCATCAACAATTGACTCTGTTTGAAAATGTCGTCCGGTCAGCATTAAAAGGCCTATGCCCAAGGAACTGGTAAACAATAAACCACTGATTAAAACCCACCAGATAGACCAGTGAATACGGGAGTTTTCCATAACGAGGTCATGGTAAAAATTCACTTGCCATTGCTGATTGGCGACCTGGAGTAAGTAGTTTTTATATGGCGCAATATTAGGCGTGTGGTGGCTGCTGTATATTGTTACAGGATCAGCAAATGAGTTGTTTTTCGCACTGATTGTTAAAAAACAACCATGATTGTTCAGTTCTTCCAGTGCTTGTTGAACCAGTTCTTTTATCGTAATAGATGTCACGATGTAGCCGAGCAATGTGTTATCTGCGTGTGAAAAAACCGGTGTTGAAAAGTTGATGATGTCCTTTTCATACGAAAGATATTCTGTTTCTTGGGTGCCGTAAACTCTGTCGAGGACATGTTGAGAAATAGCACTAGGCGCCTCTGTCTGGTTATTGAGTAAAGTGGTAAATGCTGTTTGACTGGTTTTAGCGTTATTGATGGGAAACCATCTAATGGCTTTAATTTCTTTAAATGGCGACAGGGTGCGAACGCTAAATAAAGAAAACTCTTTAGCTTCGACAGAGTGAGAACCTATAAAAAAATTTGTTATTGCATTAATGGCGCGAAAATCGCCGGCAATGCGGTTTTTTAAAGCTTGAGATAGAGTAATCGATTGATCAAGAAGCTGCTGATGGTGTTGCTCTTGTTCTGCTTTGCGGACATAGAAAAAAAATATCACAACTAAGGTAAAGCTTATTAGTAGTGGTATTCCTACTGAGATGCGTCGCTTAGTCCAAATGGTTTTCGGTTGGGCAAAGGCGGCTAGCATTAATGGGGTGAATACTAAAACACCAATGGTGTCGCCGACCCACCAGCTAACCCAATTGACGGTGATTTCTGGTGCGGTGACGATGTTAGCCAAGACCATCGCAGCGATGCCTATTGATGCCGGTATTAAGCAGCTTAATGGGCCGCCAAACAGCATGAATAATAAAATACTACGATCGTCTGTTAAGGGCGTTGGAAAACCGACAAAGCGTTTGATCAGCGCTGTGCCGACCAGTGCGCAGCAGGTGGCGCCAAAGCCAGTGGCTACGTAGATGGGGAGGGAAGTTTCGGTAAAACCAAAGGCATAGGCGCTGATGCAAAAATTGCCAATAAAGATTCCAGGCCAGATGCGTGGACCTAATAAAAGCATTGCGGCTAAGGAAATGCCGGCAGGAGGCCATAATCCACCAGCGTTGCTGGGTGGAACTTTTAGGAGTAGGCCTAATAAACCAAAAATAAAATAACTAATTGCGACAAGTCCGATTACGCCTATGTATCTAAATGGCCTGCCGGTAATCATTTATAAAGTGGCATGTTTGATCGCCTGCTTGATTTTTATTACGGCTGACTGGCTCAATTGCGCGGTTCTATTGTGTTGATTGCAAAGTGCGCCTCTAAACCCTAAGTAATCAGGATTTAGCGGCATCAGTTTGGCAATGTCATCTGCTTTGAGCGAGCCTGCTAATCCGCATAACAATTGGTGCTGTCTAGTGAGTTTGACAAATTGTGTAATCGTGGCAAGTGCCATCACTTGAGTTAATGAGCCTTTTTGTTTATCCATGGTGTCGAGCATCACACCTTTAAAGCCACTATTTTTTAGCGTGCTCAAGATGGTTAAATCCGGTTGCGTATCGGCAAATAATACTGCGATTAATCCGGTACGCTGCTGTTGCCAAAGATCAGTATGGCTGTGTAATTTTTGCAGTGTTGCCAGCCAGTCGCCGTCCGGGAAAAAACCAATTTTGACATAATCAACGCCGGTATTAACCATGTCATCAACTGCCTTAAAGACGCTGTCCGGTTGCATGGGTAAATCACCAATCGTCGCGCTTATTGGGCAAACACCGTTAATGGCGGTAACAATTGTTTTTATGAGGTCGATTTCCAATGCACCTAGCGCGCCTTTGCTTGGCTGTTTCAGGTCGATAATATCAACCTCTGCGTCCAGTGCCAATTGGGCTTCTTGTAGGCTGTTAACACTGGCTAGCATGCCCGTCATGCCTTGATCTCCGCTGTGTGTTTTTCAATAATTGCCATTAGCCAACTCCAAGCTTCAAGTTCTCTAACGCCAGCGGTTTTTTCCAAACCGGTGCGCAGATAGTCAAGCTCTGCAGTTATCTTTTCTAAAGGCAATCTGTCTAGGCGGCTGATTAAAATCGCAGCTTCCAATACGGAATATTGGGCTCGGTTGAAGCCCTGAAAGGGAGCATAATTAACAGTGTGAATGGCTTTGCAAAACAAGTTTGGTCGAACTGGATCTTCTTCAATTCGTACCAATTCGACTTCAGTGTGAGCAAGGGCGCAGTCAAGAACGGCTCCAGCAATTTTTTCTGCGGGTTTAACTGGCCACTCACGCCGCCCAGTTAAACAACCGGCAAAAACACGAACATCATCGCAGTAATTAAGCACTGCGGTTTGCGTTGAAATTATATTGTCCAGCGTAGTGGACGGACGGAAGGGCAAAATAACGATGTCATCACCGTCGACATGAATACCCATAGGGGCAATATGTGCAGTGCCATGACGATTTTGCGTGGTAACGATAATTTCCTGAATCATGAATGTTTTTTTAAAGTGCTTCCAGCAGGTTTGAAAGTATGCAGATCTATGGTCGGCTCTGTTGTTTGCGAAGCGCATCCCCAGTTTAAGGCTTGATCTTGGGTAAAACGTTTGCCTAGCTGCCAGGCAATTTGTGCGCGGGCTAGTTCAACGCCCAAGTAGAAGGCATGTCCGCCATCGTTTTCAACATGCAATTTAGGAAATAAATCAAATGGATCTGTGGCGGTATGGAAACCATCGCGATTATAGATGTGTACGCCTTCTTCGCTAGTTTGAATTCGAAAACTAGGGTCTTTGATTTGTGCCGCCCAATCTTTGATGTCTTCCAATTGATTAGGGTAAGGCGATGATTCGTGTAATGCCATTAAACCAGCGTCGATGTGTTTGGGTAAGGTGTTTTGTTGTTTTGCGGCAAACATTATTCGCCGCGCAAGATCGGCTTCTTTGATGGCTCGGCAAGCATGTTTGCTAACTTGAGTTGCCAGAATGTTATTGATGTCAAGTTCAGAGCAGATGCCAAGTAATAAAGCATTCATGCCCATAGTGTCAGCATGAGTCAGTTCGGTGATATTACCGACGCCCAGCATCATTTCAATTTCAGGGTGTTTTTTTCTTACTTGGTGATAACGCACGATGGATTGAGTGAAACCAAAATGCAGGGGATCTAAAATAGGATCGACAATAAAAACGCGATTTTTTCTTTGCATTTCGTCAATGGCTCTATCCAATGATGCAAGATCTTCGTGCTTTTCGGGGATTAAGATTGGGGTTGCAGCGACTTCATCGGCAATCCATAGCGTGCTTTCATGCAAGCTAAGCATATAATCTGCTCCCGCTTTGCCGCCACGCAATAAGTCGTTTGCATCCAGTGAGTCAATGCTCACCACAAAACCAGCTTGCTTTAACGCCTGAATGGTTTCTTCCAGGTGCGGAAAGTCGGTGCTAGGTAGGCAGCCAATATCAATAACATCTGCGCCGTTGCTTTTATAGTAGAAAGCACGATTAACAATTTCTTCGATGCTGACATTCGGGGCGTCGACAATTTCAGCAAAAATTTTTACTTGGTAATGACTTAAATCCGGTTTATGAGCCGCCTGCCCAAAATACATAGGTAAGTCTTTAAGCTCTTCAGGTCCGCGTTCAACCGGAATATTCAAAGTTTGAGTTAAAACATCGATGTCTCCGCGGCAGCGGCCCGGAAGTATGATACGTGTGGCGCCGAAAGTGTCCGTTAAACGGCGTGCAACCATGTCAGTCGTCATGAGAGCAGCAACTTTTAGACCCAATTCGTGAACTGTATAGGTAAATGGTGGCTGCATTTTAGCCAGAATGCTACACAACTGGCGTTCCGCCAATTTGCCGGTAAGGAAAAGTATGTGTTCAGTCATGCTTTGGGTGGTTAGATGTTTATATCGAAAGCTTTGTATTGCCTAGGCTATCGAAAGCAATGGTTGTAGTAGATATAAGGCTAAAGGGGCAGCTTTTTACAGACGCCATAATATCTTTAAATTATACCTGACTAGGTTATTGATCCGAGTAAAAGGTGATAGGCAATTGTTGATAGTGGCTAGGGTAGCATTGACATCTATGCCCTTTCTAATTTACAGTTAGCGCCGCATAAAGATTATGTAACTGATCTGTAAATAACTATTACTATAACCCATTGGAGCACTTATCATGGCACAAGCATTAATTCAAATGGCATTGGATTCTTTAGATTTCGATCAAACTGTGGCACTAGCTACTCAAGTTGCGCCGTATGTTGATATATTCGAAATCGGTACTCCATGCATCAAGCATAACGGCATTGAGTTGGTAAAAACTTTAAGAGCTAAATTCCCAGATAAACTGTTGTTAGTTGATTTAAAGACTATGGATGCGGGCGAATACGAAGCCACTCCTTTCTATGCAGCTGGCGCGGACATTGTGACTGTTCTGGGCGTATCTGGGTTAGCTACAATTGCTGGTGTTGTTAAAGCAGCTAACGCAAACGGTGCTGAAGCTCAAATTGACCTTATCAATGTTGAAGATAAAGTAACCTGCGCAAGAGAGTCTGTGAAATTGGGTGCCCAAATTGTTGGTATTCATACAGGCCTTGATGCACAAGCGGCTGGTCACACACCATTTTCAGACTTGAATGACATCGCAGCACTTGGCTTAAACGTTAGAATTTCTGTTGCAGGCGGTATCAAAGCATCAACAGTTCAAGACGTAGTAAAAGCCGGCGCGAATATCATTGTAGTTGGTGCAGCAATATACGGCGCTCCTTCACCTGCTGAAGCTGCTCGTGAAATTCGTGAATTGGTTGATGCAGTAAGAGTATAAAACTATGCACCAGCAACTTATTCTGGAAAAGATTTCGGGCATACTTGAAGCGACAGATGATTCTTACGACGTCAAGTTGACTAAGCTTATCGATGGCGCAAAAAGAATTTTTATTTCCGGTGCTGGACGATCCAAACTTGTTGGTAACTTTTTCGCAATGAGATTGGTGCATGGAGGCTACGATGTTAGCGTTGTTGGCGAAATCGTAACTCCGAGCATTAAACAAGGTGATTTGTTAGTTATTATTTCAGGCTCTGGAGAAACCGAGCAGCTTATTGCATTTGCAAAAAGTGCTAAGAAAGTAGGTGCGAGCATATTACTCATATCAGCAAAAAGCGATTCAACAATTGGTGATTTGGCTGATGCTGTATTTCAAATTGGCCGTTCCGAGTTATATGGCAAGGTTGTAGGCATGCCTATGGGAACAGTCTTTGAATTGTCGACGCTGGTATTCCTAGAAGCCGTTATTTCACACATTATTCACGACAAGGGAATTGCCGAGGAAGTGATGAGATCAAGGCACGCTAATTTAGAATAAGATTGCAGTAACGAGCAGCTTTAAGCTGCTCGTTCATCTTAATTCCAAGTTAATAATAAAAAAGTTTTCGTGACAACATTGCCAAACAATCAATACGTCATGTTCAATAAATTTACGAATGTAAGGAGAAAAATATGACTTCGCGTCGAGAGTTGGCGAATGCCATACGCGCCTTGAGCATGGATGCTGTCCAAAAAGCAAATTCTGGTCACCCAGGTGCCCCTATGGGCATGGCGGATATTGCTGAAGTCCTATGGAATGATTTTATTCGCCATAATCCGACCAATCCAAAATGGTCTAACCGTGATCGTTTTGTGCTTTCGAACGGTCATGGATCTATGTTGATATATTCCTTATTGCACCTTACAGGATATGACGTAACGATTGAAGACCTTAAAAACTTTCGTCAACTTCATTCCAGAACGCCAGGGCATCCTGAATACGGTTACACTGCTGGAGTAGAAACAACAACAGGTCCATTAGGTCAAGGTATTACCAATGCGGTTGGGATGGCTATTGCTGAAAAGGTTTTAGCAGCTCAATTTAATAAGGGAAATCATAAAATTGTTGATCACAATACCTATGTTTTTTTAGGTGATGGTTGCTTGATGGAAGGTATTTCTCACGAAGCTTGTTCATTAGCGGGGACGTTAGGTCTTGGTAAGCTGGTTGCTTTTTGGGATGATAATGGCATTTCTATTGATGGACATGTCGAAGGTTGGTTTACTGATAACACACCTAATAGATTTGAATCATATGGATGGCATGTTATTGCAGACGTTGATGGGCACGACCACAAGGCTATAAATGATGCATTAGAGCTAGCCCGTTCTATAAGTGACAAACCAACGCTAATTTGTTGTAAAACAACTATTGGCTTCGGTTCTCCAAATAAGGCAGGAACTCATGCTTGTCATGGGGCCGCTCTTGGAGAGGAAGAGATTAACTTAACTAAAGCAGCGCTTGGTTGGGACCATGGTCCTTTTGAAGTACCTGCAGAGGTTTATGCTAAATGGGATGCCAAATCAAAAGGAATTAAACTTGAAGATGAGTGGAATAAAAGTTTTGAGGCATATAAGGCTGAGTTTCCTGATCTTGCAGCAGAGTTTTTACGTCGTTCGGTTGGTGACTTGCCATCAAATTGGGCTAATGACGCTGGTAAGTTTGTAAGCGACGTTAATATAGAAGCTAAAACTACAGCTACACGCCTTTCATCTTTAGCAACTATTGAAGGTTATGCCAAGATTTTGCCTGAGATATTTGGCGGGTCTGCTGATTTAGGTTGCTCTAATATGACGGAGTGGTCTGGTTATAAACCATTGCGTGCGAATAAGCCGGAAGCTAATTACATAAATTATGGCGTCCGTGAATTTGGAATGTCGGCAATTATGAATGGTATCGCTCTTCATGGTGGACTAATACCTTTTGGAGCTACATTTTTAATGTTTTCAGAATATGCCCGCAATGCCGTGCGTATGTCTGCATTAATGAAAATTCGTTCAATTTTTGTTTACACTCATGATTCTATTGGGTTAGGCGAAGATGGTCCTACGCATCAGCCTGTTGAACAAACAGCTACTCTCCGTTTGATTCCAAATATCCATGTATGGCGTCCCTGTGATGCAGTAGAAACAGCGATATCTTGGAAGGCAGCTATTGAGCGTAAAAATGGGCCGTCTGTGCTTATTTTCTCGCGGCAGAACTTGCCACATATGTCTCGTACTGATCAGCAAATTGCGGATATATATAAAGGTGGTTATGTGCTTCGTGATTGTAATGGTCAGCCTGACGCAATTATTATCGCAACCGGTTCTGAAGTTGAATTGGCAGTAAAAGCTGCAGAAGAATTAACTGCAAAAGGTAGAAAGATTCGCGTTGTATCGTTACCTTCAACAAACATATTTGATGCCCAAGATGCTGAATATAGGGAGTCCGTATTGCCTGCTGCAGTAACTAAGCGAGTCGCTATCGAAGCTGGTGTTACTGACGGGTGGTGGAAGTATGTTGGGACTCAAGGTGCGATTGTTGGATTGGATAGATTTGGTGAGTCTGCTCCAGCTGGACAATTGTTTAAGGAATTTGGGTTTACTGTTGAAAATGTTGTTAAAAACGTTGAATCTATTCTTTAAAATTTATAATGACGTATCAAGAAATTTATACAATTTTTCGTGAAGATTTATCCTGGTTTGCTTTTTAGCAAAATCCAAGAGACTTTTGATCGATTTAACAACTTACAGGGGAATAAGGTGAAAAAAAATATTTTAACTAGAGGTGCATTCGTTGCTTTGCTATTGACCAACACAATGGCAATGGCTGAATCCGATTATCCGGCCACAAATTTTAAACCAGTCATAGTTTTTCAAGACCAAGATGCTAACGAGAGTTCAAAAAAGAACGAATCAGCCTCACCTACTAAGAATAAAAATGTATCAAGTGTTGAAGCGACTAAAAGTGGCTCTTTTTCCAAAGTAAAGGCATCAGAGGAAGCTTCTGATTCTGTTGCAGCAAAACCAGCAACAGTAACCAAAGATGAAAAATCGAACACAAATGTGTTGATTGGACTAGGCGTAGTTGTGGCCGCTGGTGTTTTCTTTTTTACTAGAAAGAAAACAGGCGGATCTGCTAAAGGGGCTGCTAATACACGTGCAAATGGTTTAACTGGTGTTGAACGCTATTTGCAGAATCGTAGCGTGACTGCAGGAACAGGCGTTGCTAGATATCTTGATAAGAAAGCCTCAGCATTAAAAGAAAAAGCCGAATCCACCGGTGTTTCAAAGTACTTGAAAGAAAAATCACAAAGCCAAAGAGTAGCGGCTTCTTCTGAAGTTTCTCCAAGAGGTACAGTTGGCGGAGCCACAGGTGTTGCAAAATATTTACGCGACAAGGGCTAAAAGTAGTATTAATTAACTGCTTAATTTAAGCGCAAGTTGCTTAGCAGTTCTTGCGCTTTTATATTTTAATAATTAAAGAATACTAATCCGCTGCATGATTTCTTCCTGTCTAAACGCAGGACAGGTTGCTATGTAAGCGGTTTTTTTTTAACAAGTAATTATAGGTAATTAAAGTTATGGCAAATTTGTTAGAACAATTAAAGGAGTTTACTGTCGTTGTGGCAGATACTGGCGATATTCAAGCGATTGAAACCTTTAAACCTCGCGATGCAACAACTAATCCTTCGCTTATTACTGCGGCTGCACAAATGCCACAGTATCAAGGTATTGTCGATGACACTCTTAAGAGCGCAAGAAGCTCTTTGGGTAAAGACGCAACTGCAGCTCAAGTTGTATCACTAGCGTTTGATCGTTTAGCTGTGTCGTTCGGCTTGAAAATTCTTGAAATTATTCCTGGCCGAGTTTCAACTGAAGTTGACGCTCGTCTTTCTTTTGACACTGACGCAACAATCGCAAAAGGTCGTGATTTAATTGCGCAGTATGAAGAAAAAGGAATTAACCGTGAACGTATCTTAATTAAAATTGCTGCAACATGGGAAGGCATCCAGGCTGCAGCTGTTTTAGAAAAAGAAGGCATTCATACTAATTTGACTTTGTTATTCGGAATACATCAAGCAATTGCATGTGCTGAATCAGGCATCACTTTGATCTCTCCTTTTGTTGGACGTATTCTCGACTGGTATAAGAAAGACACAGGTAAAGAATCTTATGCCCCAGCTGAAGATCCAGGTGTATTGTCAGTAACTGAAATTTACAACTACTACAAAAAATTTGGTTACAAAACTGAAGTAATGGGAGCTAGTTTCCGTAATATTGGTGAAATTGTTGAATTGGCTGGTTCTGATTTGTTGACTATTGCACCTTCTTTGCTAGCTGAATTACAAGCTACCGAAGGTACTTTGGAGCGTAAGTTAGATCCTAAAAATGCAGCTGGCTTGCCTATTGAAAAGATTTCTATTGATAAAGCTACCTTTGAACGTTTACATGCTGAAAACCGCATGGCTAACGATAAATTAGCTGAAGGTATTGATGGCTTTACTAAAGCATTAGTGTCACTCGAAGAAATTCTTGCAGCCCGATTAGCTAGTTTGGAAGGCTAAGATTTAACTGTTTTACCCCTCGGCAGATACTTATAAATCTGCCGAGGGCTTTATTTACTTTTCGCTCGACCCTTGCCAATCCGTCTTCTGCTGTTCTCTAGAATTTCAAATTAGCTCTAATAGACTGGAGGCCTAATATTCTTCTCTATATTATAAATTTAAGCGTTTACCTTTAATTTATAAAGCTGATGATCCATTCATAAAACGTGATCTTAACCTAAGCATTAAGTCGTTCGCCCCTACGATCATGCCCAAACAAAGGAAAGCTCAATGAAATTTACTCCTAGTCTGTTGCCTAATTTAATCCAGTTAATTGCTAATGAATTAGCACAAAACACAGAAGAAGTAGCCGCTCTTGATCAAGCCATTGGTGATGGCGACCACATGGTTAATCTTCAGCGTGGCATTAATAGACTTTTGGCAGAAAGCGCAGGAATAGCTCAGCTAGATTGGGCAGCAGCGTTTAAGAAAATCGGCATGACGTTGATGACAGCCATGGGTGGGGCTTCGGGCTCCTTGTATGGCACATTGTTTATTGCCATGAGTAAAGCTACTAAACAAAGTGAACTGACATTACTGGATTTTGCAGAGATTTTTTCTGAAGGCGTACAAGCTGTAAAACAGCGAGGTAAAGCAGAGGCCGGTGAAAAAACTATGCTTGATGTATTAATTCCAGTTGCAGAAAGATTACACAAAGGCGCTTCAACTTCGATGACATTAGCCGAGGTTTTTAGTGATATTACGAGCGCGGCAATCGCTGGTATGGAATCTACCCGCGATATGGTAGCAACTAAAGGAAGAGCCTCATTTTTAGAGGAAAGATCCAGAGGCCACATAGACCCAGGGGCTAGAACTTGTCAGTTAATAATTTGTGTAATAGTTAATGAATTGGCTGGGCAATTACCAACGTAACGCCGCAGTATGCACTGGGGCATCCCATAGCCTCAAAATTTCATCGTCTAGTAAGCTTAAAGTAATTGAACACCCTGCCATGTCTAAAGAAGTTGTGTAATTGCCGACTAACGAGCGACAGATATTAACTCCCCGCTTTTCCCAAAATTGGGCCGCAAGGTCATAGATCAAATGCAACTCCAATAGCGGCGTGCCGCCGAAACCATTCACCAGCAGTAATGCCTGTTGGCCTTTTTCAGGCTTTAATTCGATATCGATAATGTTGGCTATGTGTTCAACAATTTCCGTTGCTGTTGCTAATGGCAGTGTTTCTCGGCCGCGTTCGCCATGAATACCCACGCCCATTTCCATTTCATTCTCAGCAATCTCAAACGTCGGTTTGCCAATCGCAGGCACAGTGCAACTGGTTAATGCTACACCCATCGATGCGGTGGCAAGATTGACTTTATCGCCAAGGGCTTTACAAATAGCTAGGCTTGCACCTTGTTCAGCGGCAGCACCAACAATTTTTTCGACAATCAGCGTGCCGGCGACGCCACGTCGGCCAATGCTGTGATTTTTCGGCAAGGAAACGTCATCAGTGACTAATACTGTTGCACTCGGGTAATCGAGCATTTCAGCAGCGATCTCAAAATTCATCACATCGCCGGCATAGTTTTTAACAATGAACAGCACGCCGCCACCATTTTCAACGGCTTGTGCCGCAGTCAACATTTGGTCCGGGCTGGGTGAAGTAAATATCTGACCTGGACAGGCGGCATCAAGCATACCGACGCCGACAAAACCAGTGTGTAGCGGCTCATGGCCCGAACCGCCGCCGGAAATAAGCGCAACCTTACCTGAGGCAGTTGGCTTGATACGTTTAACAAAACGCGGCTGGCTGTTGAGCTGGATAATATCGGTATGAGCTTTGGCAAAGCCCAGCAAACTTTCATCAAGCAAGGTATCAACGCTATTAATGAATTTTTTCATCAGAGACTCCAGTGCGATTTACTTAGGATTAAGGGGGCTTAACTTATAACAGATTAACAATTATTTTTTGGTATACGATTCCTAATGGAAGTAGACGTTAATTATCGTAAGGGATTTGTCGGCTACGATAAAGCTTTGGGAGAACCTAAAGACAGATTGAAAGCCTAAAACGCAGTCGTTTTCGCGTTGGCAAACGATAAAACTGTTTGCCCGGCTAATCTGGAATGATGGGTCGGGCACTCAATGTGCGTTGCATCGTACTCATGAGAGTTGCATCGCTGAGGATGTCTTGATCAACGCTGTAACTTCTCGACGCCTTGGTGTGATCACCTCGTCGAAGATGTCTTGAACGAAAGGCGCAACCCAATACTGCGAACTTTCTTCCGGGAGCATGTTGCACTCCAGGGCGTCAAGATAGTCACTTGACATCATGTAATGATCGTTAAGGAAGAACATGTAACTTAGGTGGTGAACAAATACATCACTGATGTCTTCCGCCAACCTTTCAAGCCAACGGCCTCGGTTCTTTAGATATACCTCGTTGTCATTGAGCATGACGTGTTGAAAGAGGTTGTAGTGTGTGTAGTCATTGCACCGCCCGCGCAACAGTTTGTATCGTTCGTCAATGTTAAAAATGTCGTTAACTGGCTTCAGTATCCCTGATGACTTTATATATTGAGACATGATCCTATACTCGGGAATTTTCTCCGTTCCTTGGAGCCAGTTGTATATCTTTTCGACAACAAAGTTATCAATGCTGAAGTTGTTTTTGAGATACAGATTTGCATATATGTTGATTATCGTTGAGTCATAGTACTTGCGCAGTAATGCGTAGGCATCCCCAATACGTCCAGATAAAAGAACCATCATGATAGATTCGATCGTTCCCTGCATTGAGGAATAGACGTATGTATCGATGTTGCAAATGGACTTTGTCCCCATCGTCGCAAATGAAAAGACGGATGTGGCCAGTTGTTGATAAAATTTTGCGGAACGCTCAAGCTCGGAAAATACTCGATGCTCTTGGTATGCGGGATCGCTTACTTGCATGGACTCCACCTATTTATTGAGGCTAACTAAAATTAGTTCCCAATAAAAGCCTGAATTTTTTATTAGGGCAGATTGTTAATATCGTTGTGAAAATTATTTTGCTAATTTGATCAATTCATCATAAACCCGAGCATAATCACCAACCATGCGATTCAGGCTAAACACAGATTCGCAGCGGCTTCTACCGGCCTGCCCGTGAGCAATTATCATTTCAGAATTGTCCAAATACCGTTTAATGGCATCGCTCATCGTCTCGGGATCTTGCTTGGGGACTAGAAAGCCGGTTTCATTGTCGATGACTAATTCGGGATTGCCGCCGACGTGGGTGGCAATGACCGGCAGCCCGGTGGCCATGGCTTCGAGTATCGTATTGGATATGCCTTCATTGATTGAAGGCAGCACGAATATATCCAGCGTTTGCATCAGATCGGCGACATCGCTACGGTCGCCGGCAAACCAAACCAAGTTGTTTATGCCGGCTTCTTTAATCATCGAGTTCAGCTTCTCTTGTAATCCACCAGCACCTACTAGTATCAAACGGACTTTCTCTTTAAATTCAGGGTGTGTGTTAAGCAAATGAATAAATGCTGAAACCAGGGTGATTTGATCTTTGACAGGGTCTAGGCGACCAACGGTACCGATAAATTTGAGTTCGGGTGACCGGAATGATGGCGGCAATAAATCTAGTGGTTTTTCACTTCCCAGCTTAAAACGATTTAGATCGACGCCGTTGTATAGCTGGGTAATCTTATGTGGCGGCACTTGTATTTGTTTTATCAACCAGTTTTCTAAGTCTTTGGACATGGGAACATAGCGATGCACTAACGGCCGAAATAACTTTCGCAAGAAGACATAACGCGGGTTGGTGCCGTCGACGTCGTCAATATCCCGGCCGTGCTCGCCATGTATCCGATGTTTTACCCCGGCTAACAAGCCGGATAACTGCGCTTCCAGCGCTGATAAATTGCGGGTGTGCAATATGTCAGGCTTTATTGTTCTTAACAGTCGCCATAGGCGCAGATAAACGGCGAAGTCTTTGCCGGGCTTTTTGTTTAAACAGTAAACCTGTACATCATCATTGGTAATGCGTTTGCGAAAATCTGTGTAATCCGTCATGCAGATCACAGCATGACGAAATTGGTCATCCGGTAAGTGGTTGATTAAATTAACGACACCGTTTTCCAGGCCACCAGTGCCTAAACGAAATAGAACGTGAGCGATTAATGGTTTGCCAGCATTCATAATAAAACCGAAAGAAGAGTGGGGGTCTATTAATTCTTTAAGTAAGGTGCAAATTTTTTATGTTCTTCAGTTAGATGCTTTATCCACCAGTTTTTTAGAAAACTCAGTAACAGTTCTGGTTCTCTATGTATGCAGGCCTCTTGGCAAATAAACTTGTATTGAGCAAAAAGTTGTTTCCGTAGCGCTTCGTCTTCTTCACTTCCTGGATAACGAGATTTGGCCAGAATGCCCTGTTCGGTCGCAAAATGAAAGCCCATGAACATCTTCGATAAATCTACCGTAGGCTTTAAAAAGGTAAGCTCATGCCCCTCTTGAATAAAGTAATGCAGGGTGTTGATGGTTGAGATGATGCCTTTGTGTTGTTCGTTAATAATGGGGCAGTCAACGTTATAAGAATCCTGCCAGACGATGAATAAATGTGAGCTCATGGCACGCACCTTGTTAGAGTGAAGTTAATAGTGTAGTTCAAGCTGCAAGGTAGCTTTCGTATGCGCTTTAAGCCTTACAAATTGAGCACTTTGGCCGGGAATTGCATGGTCATGCAATGCAAGCTACCGTATTGATGGACCAACGGCCTGCAAGGTGTGGCGATGATGGTGCGATCCGGGAAAATGTCTGTCAAACGTTGCAGAGCAATAGCATCATTTGGATCATCATAAATCGGTACTAATACGGCATTATTGATAATCAAAAAATTGGAGTAATTGGCCGGCAGACGTTGGCCTTCATCGTCGTAAATCGGCTTGGGCATCGGCAGCGGCACCAGCTGATAAGCCTCGCCGGATTGTGTGCGCAGAGCTTGCAATTGGCTCTGCATGGATTGCAGGCTGTCGTGATGCGGGTCTTGCGGATCGTCTGAGGCCGTGTAAGCAATGGTCGTGGCGGTACAAAAACGTGCCAAGGTATCGATATGCGCGTCGGTATCATCGCCGGTCAGGTTTTCCTGATCTATCCATAACACCCGTTTTGCCCCGAAGTGCGTGAATAATTGCTGCTCGATTTCCTGCTGGTTTAAATCCTTATTCCTGTTCGGGTTCAACAAGCATTGGCGCGTGGTCAGGATGGTGTCTATGCCGTCGCTTTCGACGCTGCCGCCTTCCAGGATGAAGTCTATATCAACAGTATTGACGCCTTTGAACGGCGCGGCTTTCAGCAGGTTATGGTTTAGCGCGTTATCGTGTTGATGCGGGTATTTATCGCCCCAGCCATTGAACTTAAAGTTAAGCAGCTGCAACTTGCTGTCGTTTTCTACCGTTAAAAACACCGTATCCCGCACCCAGATGTCGTTAACCGTGGCATGGATGAAGGTGATGTTTTTCAGCGTCTTTAACTGCGGCTCGATATGCCGTTGATGCTCGGTATCGCGGCAGACAATCAGTAGCGGCTGGTACTGGCTGATGGTGCTGGCAATGAAGCTGTAAGATTGCTCGACAGAGGCAAGATTGCGAAAGTCGCCGGTGTGATGCGGCCAGGCAATTAATACGGCAGCTTGTGGTTCCCATTCGGCTGGAAAGCGGATCATTGGTTTTGGTTTCCTGTAGTTAACATTTCTTGAGCATGTGCCAAGGTATTGGCGGTAATAGTGACACCACCCAGCATGCGGGCGATTTCTTCAACGCGTTCAGCATTGTTAAGCAACCTGACGCTGGACGAAGTGATGTCGGTTTTGTTGTTTTTTTCGACGTACAGATGCTGATGCGCTTGCGCTGCAACCTGCGGTAAATGGGTGACGCACAGCACTTGCCGGTTATGGCTCAAGCTGCGTAATTTTTGCCCGACAATTTCTGCAATACCGCCACCGATGCCGGAGTCAACTTCATCGAAAATCATCGTGGGCGTAGTTTTGTCGTTGGTGGTTGTTACCTGAATCGCCAAACTGATGCGTGATAATTCCCCGCCCGAAGCCACTTTTGCCAACGGCTTAGCAGGCAGACCGGGGTTGGCGCTGACCAGAAACTCGATTTTGTCGAGGCCGTTAAGCTTAGGGGCAGAGTTTTCCAGCGCGTTGAGTTGAACCAAAAACTCGCCCTGCGGCATGCCCAGTTCCTTAATCATCGCGGAAATCAGCTGTTGCAGTTGCTGACCACTGCTTTGACGTTGCCTGGATAGTTGTTCGGCCAGTTGCTGGTATTGCTTCAGTATTTGTTGGGTAAGCGCGGTTAATGCTTCGATGCGCTCGCTGCTGTGGGTAAGGCTATCGAGTTCCAGTTCCAGTTTAACCAACAGCTCAGGTAATTCGTCCGGAGTGATATGGTGTTTACGGCTAAGTCGTTGTATCTGACCAATCTGGTTTTCCAATGCTTCCAGATGTTGCGGGTCGATTTCCTGCGCTTCCAGAAAACGGCGTAATTGCAGCGAGGCTTCTTCCGTCTGAATTTGCGCCTCGGATAGCATCGCGCAAATTTCGTTTAGTTCTGGGGCAAAGCGGGCAATATGTTGCAACTCGCTTAAGGAGTGGTTGAGCATCTGGTTGGCCGACAGCCGGTCATTTTCATATAGGCTATCCAACTGGGCTTGGCCGACACTTAAAATATCGCCCAAGTTAGCCAGTTTGCTGTGTTCTTCCGAGAGTGCGGTGTAGTTGAAATTGGCAAGATCCAGCTGCTGTAATTCATCGATTTGGTAGCGCAGTAGTTCTTCGCGTTCGGTTTGATCCTGGCTGGCTTTAACTAGATGGGCTAGCTCTTTTTGGCTGCCGTGCCATTGCCGGTAACTGTCGTTCAGTTGATCCAGCAGCGGCTGGTTTTTAGCGTAGGCGTCTAATAAACGGCGTTGTTCGTCGGCATCAAGCAGGGTTAAGTGCGCATGTTGACCGTGAATTTCCACCAGTTTCTCGCTTAGTTCCTGCAAGGCTTGCAAAGTAACAGGGCGATTGTTGATGTAGGCCTTGGAGCGGCCGTCGCTATTGATGATGCGTCTAATCAAGCAGTGGTGGTCATCATCCAGTTCATTAGCTTTTAGCCAGTCTTGCGCCTCTGGCGCGTCGTCAAGATCAAATTCCAAGTTGATTTCTGCGCGTTTACAGTCAGGTCTGACGTAGCCGGAATCAGCTCTGTCTCCCAGCGCCAGGCCCAAGGCGGTCAATAAAATGGATTTACCGGCACCGGTCTCGCCGGTAAGCACAGACATGCCTTTATCAAGATTAAGATCTAAGGATTTGACGACCGCAAGGTCGATAATATTAAGATTGAGTAGCATTGGGATTGTTGTGGTAGCCACGACTCCAGTCTAATTTATTCCTAAGAATAGCAAAAAAATCATGCCCCTCAGGATGCAGAATTCTAATGGGTTTGGGGTCTTTTTTAACCAAAATTGTATCGCTGATCAGCACTTCCGGTATTTCAATATGATCGCAAGTGACCAACGCATTGATCTGTGTGGTTTGGCAGAAACTTATTTCAATTTCCACAGAATCAGCGATCACAATCGGGCGATTGGATAATGTGTGCGGATTAAGCGGCACCAATACTAAAGCGTTTAGTGACGGGTGCAAAATCGGCCCGCCTGCGGATAACGAATAGGCCGTTGAGCCGGTGGGCGTCGAAATAATCAGGCCGTCAGAACGCTGTGAATTTAAGAACACACCATCAATTTTGGTGATGATTTCAATCATGCTCGGGGTTACCCAGCGATGAATGGCGACTTCATTGACGGCGGTTTCTTCGTGAATAATGCGGTTGTCGCGAATCACTTTGGTACGTAGTAAATAGCGTTTTTCCTCGGTGTAACGGCCTTGCAATATGTTGTGCAGTTTCTCAGGAAGCTCATTTGGCGAAATATCCACCAAAAATCCCAGTCGGCCCAAATTGACGCCGATCAATGGAATGTCGAAGTCAACAATAGCGCGGGCCGCCGCCAGAAAAGTGCCGTCGCCGCCGACTGCAATCACCAAATCACAAAGTTTACCCATGGCATTGGCTGGGCATGATTTAACTGATGGATCAACAATGAAATGCGCGCTGTCTTCAGCAATCACAATCTCGTAATGGTGTTGATGCAGATAGTCATAAAGCACCGATAACGTTACGGCTACGCTGGGATCGCTGGGCTTACCTATGATGCCGATGGTCTTAAATGAGCTATGCATTATCGAGCTTAAGAGACTAAAAATTTTTCAATTATACAGTTAGTGGCAGTTAGCTAAAGAGTTTTGCCGGGTAGGCGTGATATTAGCTCGCTAAAGCTTAATAGCCGCTTTGCTAGCACTCGCACTGATGGAGTGCTAAAATTAGCCCCATTTTGTTACGAATTGATTTACCAGAGATGCCGTGCGTGAAACGCAAATATTATGAGTGAAGCCCAAATATTAAATGAACGCTCGATGCAGTTATTGAAAACGCTGGTTGAGCGATATATTAGTGACGGTCAGCCGGTTGGGTCTCGCGTGTTATCGAAGGATTCGGATTTGAATCTTAGTCCCGCGACGATTCGTAATGTCATGGCTGATTTGGAAGATTTGGGGTTGGTGCATTCGCCGCATACCTCAGCCGGTCGAGTACCTACGGTCAGCGGTTATCGACTATTTGTAAATTCCTTATTGACGGTCAAGCCGTTGGAGTCCAAGGAGTTAACGCATTTGCATCAACAACTGAGCCATGATGAACAGGGTGATGTGATTGGCGCGGCTTCAAGATTACTGGCGGATCTAACCAAAATGGCTGGGGTCGTGACCTTACCCAAAAGAGAAGTGGTGTTTTTACGACATATTGAGTTTTTGCCTTTATCCCATGGCCGCGTGTTGGTGATTTTTGTGACCAACGAACAAGAAGTACATAACAAAATCATTCATACCGCCAAAGTATTCAGCCCCGCCGAGCTTCAACAATCGGCCAATTATTTGAATTCAATTTATTCAGGGCACAGTTTGCAAGCCGTGCGCAAATCGGTATTAAAAGACTTGCAAGACGACCAAGAACGCATGAATCAAGGCATGCTTGATGCCGTAAGAATGGCGCAGTTGGCATTCGGACAGGATGCTGCAAAAGAAGACTATGTGCTGACCGGTGAAACTAATTTAATGGGCTTCTCGGAATTGGCAGATATGGATCGCTTGAGAAAACTGTTTGAAGCCTTTAGCCAAAAGCAGGATGTTATTCATTTACTTGATCAGTGCATGCAAGCCGATGGCGTACAGATTTTTATTGGTGAAGAGTCCGGCTACCAAGCATTCGATCATTGCAGTTTAGTGACGTCCTCGTACTCGGTCAGCGATGAAGTCGTTGGCGTGCTGGGTGTCATCGGCCCTACGCGTATGGCTTACGAAAAAATTATCCCATTTGTCGACGTGACAGCAAAATTACTGGGTGCAGCCTTGAATCCAAAGTCAGCATCCCCATTGTGATTGTCATTACTAACTATCGTTGTAAGGAATCTTAAAGAATGAGTACAGAGCAGGAAAAACCTGAAGTCCAGGTTGATGAAGAAAATCAGCAGCATGAACACACTGACGTGGGTGAGCATGAATACACCCTTGACGAACTGAAACAGGAATTAGCTGAAGCTAAGAGCCAAGCCCATGAAAACTGGGATAAAGCAGTGCGTGCTCAGGCGGAGATGGAAAATCTTAAGAGAAGAACTCAAAAAGACCTTGAAGATGCCCATAAATTTGCCTTGACCGGTTTTGCCAAAGAATTATTGTCGGTAATGGACAGCTTGGTGCTGGGGCTGCAAGCGGCGACTGGCGACAGCGAAGACGTACAAAAATTTCGTGAAGGCAGTGAGTTAACGCTGAAGCAACTGGAATCTGTATTCGCAAGATTTAAAATTGAAACTATCGACCCCATCGGACAGCCCTTCAATGCCGAATTTCATCAAGCGGTAGCAGTAAGTCCCGATGCTACTGCAGAGCCTAATTCAGTCACTAATGTGTTCCAAAAAGGTTACTCATTAAACGGACGATTATTGCGCCCTGCTATGGTAGTGGTCGCTAAAGCCCCTGAACAGGCCGCAAATGCACCGAGTATTGATGAGCAGGCTTGAACATCAAAAAATAGCCCCCACAATGGCAATAACTAATTAACTTAAAAATAAAGATCTGGAGCATTAAATGGCTAAAATAATCGGCATCGATTTAGGAACAACAAACTCTTGTGTAGCAGTGCTGGAAAACGGCGTGGCTAGAGTGATTGAAAACAGCGAAGGCGCGCGTACTACACCGTCAATTATTGCTTTTTCTAATGACGGTGAAGTGTTGGTCGGACAATCCGCCAAACGCCAAGCGGTAACTAATCCAAAAAACACGCTGTTCGCAGTTAAGCGTTTGATTGGTCGTCGTTTTAAAGATGATGTTGTGCAAAAAGACATCAACATGGTGCCATACAAAATCGTCGAAGCTGAAAATGGCGATGCTTGGGTTGAAGTCAATGGTAAAAAAATGGCCGCACCTGAGATTTCAGCACGGGTGTTGATGAAAATGAAGAAAGATGCAGAGGCGTATCTGGGGGAAGAAGTCACCGAAGCCGTGATTACCGTACCTGCATATTTCAACGATTCTCAACGTCAAGCGACTAAAGATGCCGGCCGTATTGCCGGCTTGGACGTAAAACGTATCATCAACGAGCCTACTGCATCGGCACTGGCTTACGGTATGGATAAGCCCAAAGGCGACACCAAAATTGCTGTCTATGACTTAGGCGGCGGTACATTCGATATTTCGATTATTGAAATTGCCGAGATTGATGGCGAACACCAATTTGAAGTGTTATCTACTAATGGCGACACCTTTTTAGGTGGTGAAGATTTCGACTCAAGAGTCATTGAGTTTTTGGTTGCCGAATTTAAAAAAGACACGGGTGTTGATTTACACAATGATCCACTTGCGTTGCAACGTTTAAAAGAAGCCGCTGAAAAGGCAAAAATTGAATTGTCATCATCGCAACAAACCGACGTCAACTTACCTTACATTACTGCAGACGCATCCGGTCCTAAGCATTTGAACGTGAAATTAACACGTACCAAATTGGAATCATTGGTTGAAGAATTGATCAATCGTACGAAAGGTCCTTGTGAAACAGCGCTGAAAGATGCCAAATTAACGGCCGCTGATATTCATGACGTGATTTTGGTAGGCGGTCAATCCCGTATGCCGAAAGTGCAAGAAATGGTGAAAAGCATTTTTGGTCAAGAGCCACGCAAGGATGTTAACCCTGATGAAGCGGTTGCCTTGGGCGCGGCCATTCAGGCAGGCGTATTGGCTGGTGATGTTAAAGACGTATTGTTATTGGACGTTATTCCGCTGTCATTGGGTATTGAAACCATGGGCGGCGTGATGACCAAGTTGATTGAGAAAAACACCACGATCCCAACTAATGCATCACAAGTGTTCTCTACCGCTGACGATAACCAGTCTGCGGTGACTATCCATGTGTTGCAAGGTGAGCGTGAATTGGCCTCAGCTAACAAGTCATTGGGTCGTTTTGATTTGGCGGATATTCCTCCCGCACCAAGAGGCGTACCACAAATTGAAGTGGGCTTTGATATTGACGCTAACGGTATTTTAAATGTATCGGCTAAAGACAAAGCTACCGGCAAAAAGCAATCAATCGTCATCAAGGCATCTAGCGGTTTATCTGATGAAGAAGTCGAACGCATGGTTAAAGATGCTGAAGCACATGCTGATGAAGACCGTAAATTGCACGAATTAGTCGGTGCGCGCAACCATGCCGATGGTTTGATTCATGCGACAGAAAAGTCTTTAAAAGAACTGGCTGATCAAGTCAGTGCTGATGAAAAAACAGCTATTGAAGGTGCTATTGACGCCCTAAAAGATGTTCTGAAAGGTGATGACAAGGAAGCTATCGACGCTAAAGCCGAAGCATTGGCGGAACTGTCAGGTAAGCTTGCCGAACGTGTTTATGCGCAAAAAGGCGAAGCTGAAGGTGCTCAAGCCGGTTCAGGTCATGCAGATTCTTCTGCTCATGCGGCCGATGACGGTGTGGTTGATGCTGAGTTTGAAGAAGTCAAAGACGACGATAAGAAATAAGGCGAACTAACTTGATGGCCGACTTATAAAGTCAGTCATCAAGATTTCTGTAGTAACAATCTATAAATCCCACAAAGGACGCCCAGGTCGCGAAGTTTCATCTTCGTAGTCTGGGTGTCCTTTGTGGTAAATGGCTCAAAGTAATGAGCTGCATTGTGTCAACAGAGTTTCTCCTAGACTCACGTTTAGGTAAATCGAACAAATAAAGACGGACAGGACAGTTAAACAGACATGGCAAAAGAAGATTATTACAAGCTTCTGGAAATAGACAGAAACGCCAGCGATGCCGAGATAAAAAAGAGTTATCGCAGCAAGGCGATGAAGTTTCATCCTGATCGCAACAAAGACAACCCAGATGCAGCCGAAGCTAAATTTAAGGAAATAAAGGAAGCTTACGAAGTCTTATCCGATCCTAAAAAACGCTCCGCCTACGATCAATTTGGTCATGCCGGTGTTGATGGCTCAGCCGGTGGCGGTCGTGGCGGTTTTGGCGGGGAAAATTTCAGCGATATTTTCGGTGATGTTTTCGGCGATATTTTCGGCGGCGGCAGACAACAGCGGGGCGGTGCTCAGCGTGGTTCTGACTTGCGTTATAACCTTGAGTTGTCGTTGGAAGAAGCAGTGTTTGGTACCGATGCCAAAATTCGTGTGCCGGTATTGACGACTTGCGGCGAATGTAGCGGTTCAGGCGCTAAAAAAGGCTCCAGCCCTATTATTTGCTCAACCTGTCATGGTCATGGCCAAGTCAGAATGCAGCAAGGTTTCTTTTCTGTGCAACAAACCTGTCCCACCTGCCGTGGCTCTGGCAAACAGATAAAAGATCCTTGTGGAAAATGTCATGGGCAGGGCAGGGTACAAGAAAATAAAACCTTGAACGCCAAAATCCCGCCAGGTGTCGATACTGGGGATCGTGTGCGATTGGCGGGCGAAGGCGAGGCTGGCGCCAGCGGCGGTCCTTCCGGCGATTTGTATGTGCAAATCCAGGTTAAGGATCACGCTATTTTTGATCGTGACGGCGCTAATTTATATTGCGAAGTGCCGATTAGTTTTAGCACCGCTTGTTTAGGTGGTGAGCTGGAAGTACCCACGTTGAATGGCAAAGTGATGTTAAAAATCCCAGCCGAAACCCAAACAGGTAAATTGTTCAGACTGCGCGGTAAAGGCGTCAAGCAAGTGCGTGGTGGTCCGGTCGGTGATTTGTTTTGTAAAGTACAAGTCGAGACACCCGTGCATTTGACCAAAGAGCAAAAAGCCTTGGTTGAAAAGCTTGGTGAATCCTTGTCCGGCGGCAAACATCACAGTCCTCAAGAATCATCTTGGACGGATAGCGTGAAAAACTTTTTCGACAAATTAACAGGATAAGCCATGATTCGTGTCGCTGTAGTTGGCGCATCCGGGCGGATGGGTCTGTGTTTGATTAAAGCCGCCGCATTGGCTAGTCATACCGAGTTGAGCGTTGCTGTGTCGCGGCCTGACAGCACGGCACTAGGTAAAGATGCTGGCGAGTTAGCGGGTATCAGTACTGTGGGTGTAAAGGTTGTGGCTGATTTGGCGGCAGTCGTCGATCAATTTGATGTGTTGATCGATTTCACTCGTCCCGATGCCTCGATGGATTTCATTGAGATTTGTCGGCAGGCCGGCAAAAAAATAGTGATCGGCACCACCGGTTACAGCGATGCCCAAAAAGTGTTGATCACACAAGCGGCTAAAGATGTTGCGATAGTCATGGCGCCTAACATGAGCGTTGGCGTTAATTTATCACTGAAGTTGTTGGAAATGACTGCCAAAGTGATGGGGGACAGCACTGACATTGAGGTGATTGAAGCGCACCATCGGCACAAAATTGACGCGCCATCCGGCACTGCTTTACGTATGGGCGAAGTGATCGCTAATACCTTGGGGCGTGATCTGAAAGACTGCGCAGTGTATGGCAGGGAAGGCATTACCGGTGAGCGTGACAGAAAGACCATTGGTTTTTCAACCATCCGTGCCGGCGATATTGTCGGTGAGCATACCGTGATGTTTGCTGATGATGGCGAGCGTGTCGAGATCACCCACAAAGCATCCAGCCGTATGACCTTTGCCAATGGTGCTGTTCGGGCTGCCGTTTGGTTGCAGGATAAGCAAACCGGTCTTTTCGATATGCAGGATGTGCTGGGACTGTCGTAAGCCTTCAGCTGTAATTAGCGATCGAAAGGGATTTCGCTGATTGTTCGCAATCTCTCTAGTGACCTGCCAGATTATATCGGCAGGTCATTTTTCAAAGATCCATCAATAATCCAGGTATGCCAATAGCTTGAATGCGAATGGCATTTTTGCCTTCCTCATAAGGCAACAACTTCCCCTCTTTTTGCCAAAGCCTAAACGCGAGCGCATGGGATAGCACGCGAATCGGGTAATCTCGCGGTAGCTGTTGTAAATAAGGCTGGATTGTCACGAAATCAGTTGCCCCATACTGCTGCATAATCGACTTAAGTCCACCATTGGCGGGGCCAATGTTATAAGCCAGCAGGCCAAGAAACAAATCGCCATGCATTTGCGCAAGATAGTATTTGAAAGTTGCCGCCGCAATATAAGCATTGTGTTTCGGATCGATTAACGATGCTTTTACGCCCAACTGTTTTTCCGCTTGCGCCGTTATTGCTTTCGGAACCTGGGTAATTTGAAACAAGCCATGACCACCATCAGCGCTGTCGCGCGGCAAAAATGAAGACTCGGTTGCCGCAATGCCTTGTAAAAGATTGGCATCAATTTCAAAAGCCTTCGCCGCTTCTTTGATTGCTGCATCGTATTGCTGAGATCTGTTCAGCAATTGTTGTAACTGCGCTTGGTTATAGCGACGGTAAGCGGCATAAACCTGATGCGCAAGCGTTACTCTGCCAGCCTCCTGTTTGCCGCCTACCAAAGTGCGAAAATGCCCGAATGCTTGGCTAAAAGAGTTCTGCGTGACAAACCAGCCAATGATCAATGCTAATGCGATTGCCAGAGCCGGGGAGGCCGCGGGTAATTTACTGTGGAGATGTTTGCGGATTTTATACCAGCCGGTCAGCAACCCGGCTGCAGCAAGAATTAGCAATAAAATTCCCGCGGCAAAAGGCAGCAGGCTTGAAAAAAATCGGGTGCCGGAAAACCAATTGGCCGAATAACCTAAAATAATCATTACGACACTGAGGCCGATAATTGCCAGTCCCAGCAATTCCAAAGCGAGGTAGGTCATCCTTCGTTGAAGGCTATTGGTGGGCAGTGTAGGGCGTTTTTTTCGTGGTTTTGCAGGCTGCTTTGGGCGTTTCGATTGTGCTTTGGCAGGCGGTTGTGTGGATTTACTGGCAGTTGGGGGCTTGGGCATTAAAAAGTATCTCTAAAAATTGCACTTCGATCGTTCGACAAGTTGCGAACGGTTTCATAATTAAATTAGTGACTTATCCGTTCTTGCTCGACTGCAGAGCAGTTGCCGAGAGCTTAGTCGAAGGCCATGAACGGATAGTTTTTAGAGGTTTCCTTAAGTTAAAAGCCAAATTCTGATTCGTCAAAGTCGTCAAATTGTTCCTTCAAACGCTTTTTTTCCCAATAGATTTCAATTTTTCTACGGGCATCTCTTTTAACCGAATCCTTGTCTACACCGACGGCCAATGAAGAAAACTCACTGTCCTCGAGAATCTCAGTATCTTCTTGCTCGATTTCAGGGCTATCTTGCGGCTCAGTCGCTGCAGCTGATTTTGAAGATATTTTTGCCATGTTACCAATCTCGTGATTATTTTTATTTAAAATCAATAGGGGGTGAACGCCTGAAGAATAATATCATCAAGTCCTAAAATTTCAACTTTGTTACAGCGTTGCGTAATAGCTGTTAATTAATCGAGTTAGGCGTTTTTACAGTGAGAAAGTTTTTGATTTGTTGCCAATATTGAGAGCTTGCGAAATAGAATGGATAAGTAGTTGTTGCCAGCCTGAAAATCGAAGATTGTGCGGCGAAACTTAAGCGTTTCGCCGCACTGATGATTAAATGCCTAGATGTTGTAATACCTTAGTTTTAAAAGGTCCGGCATCTTCCTTCGCGGTGTAGCTCAAGTGCAAAACTACATCACTAATGCTGGGTCGAATAGGCGCCGTTGCCGGGCCATCCATCTCCAATCGCCAGCGACTGATAATACCGGCGCCTTCAAAAGGTAAATACCGGCTATCGTCAAACCGCAGCTCGAACAAGCCGGCATCATTTTTACCGTGACTGATGGCAATGGCTTTAAACGGCACATTATTTTCGGCAAAGCGCTCATCATCCGCCGGTACCCCTTCGTCCTGATTGCGCGGATAGTTTGCGCCGGAAGTATTTAAACGCACGGAATTACTCATTAGTCTTAGTGTCGCGGCGACAGTTGTAGTGGCATCGATGTTACAAAGAATGGATAGGCTGACAGCACGAATTTTTCGATAGAAATGTCCAGGAAAGTCGCGGTCGAATAAATCTTCCGTTAAATTAAATTCGCAAATGCCCGTTGTTTTTAGAGCAGTTAATGCCGCCAGATCAATTTTTGTTAACGAGATATTTTTAGTTAATTCAAATTGCCGTTTTTGGCCTTCGAGATAGGCTTTTTCCAATTGCCTCAGGGCGATATTGAGCTGTTCGCCTGCGGTTAAGCCTTGATGCGTACCGTCAAAATAGCCATATTGAATGAAATTGGAAGTGACTACGCCCAGCTCGGTGCGATACCCCCGTTCAGCTGTTTTGGCTAGATCATAAGCCAGCTGATAAGCGGTTTTATGTGCGGCGAACACACGTTCGCGTAGCCAAGTGTATTGCTCGACATTGGTGAAGCGGTTTTGCACAAAGTCCTCAATTTCTTCAGCATTTTTGATTTGCTGACGATGCGCGGCAAGCTCGCGCTGAGCCATAGCAATACGAATGTCTGCGGCGATAATCTGGCGATGAATTTGTAAGATTTCCCTGGCTGCCAGTCTGGCATCGATAGACCATTGTTGTTCCCGGCGAATCGCCTCGGCTGTAAAGCCGGATTTTTCACTGTCGAGCGCCTTCAGGGCGACATAAACCTCCTGCACTTTATTGGCAAACTCGGTCACGGCACTAAATTGCGCGCCGCCGATATTGATCCCAGCGCCCACGCCCCACGGTTTGGCGGCAGTGTCGAATTGCGGCAGTGCCGATAAGGCCCCGCCAATGGCTTTACCGGCGGCGATGATTTTCTGGATGGTTTGCACTGCTTCTTTGGCATCTTGCACAAATTTTTCCGCAGGCAGCAATTTAGGGCCGGATTCACCGCTGGCCACCGGTTTTTGTTTCGTGGCTGGTGTTTTCAGAGCATCTTCACCGCCAATCAGCGCTTCTTCCGGCAAGCTGTCATCTTCTGAAGGTTTTTTAGCAGCATTAAATTCGGGAGGATTCGGCACAGTAAGGCCTTCGCCGCCCAAGCTTATATCCATTAAATCAAGCTGATGACTCAGTCGCTCTATGCTGACATCGCGGGCTTTCAACAGTACATCCCGGTGCGCCTTGCTTTCCAAAATATGCCAAACCCGAATGTCCTCAGTCAGCTTTAGCAGGCTTGTGGCGTGACCGGCTTGTAACAGACCTAAGCTGGCGGCATCTTTTTTCTCCAGTACCGAGAGTAAAAACTTACCCATTTCCCGCACTTCGCCCGTCAGCTCCAACGATTTAGCCAACAGAAATTGGAAGCGGTACAGCGGCGAGGGACTAAACAAATCGGCCAACACATTGCCTAAACTGACGCCATTGGCTGTTGCAGCCACCAGCATCGCCGGGTCAATCGGCGGATCGAATAACGCCAGCTTGCGTTCAACGCCGTCCAGATTCAGACAATGACGGATTTTAAATAAGCGATCTTCAACATCATCCCAATAGGTTAATAACTTGGAATTGTTCGGAATACAAAAATACAGGCCAGTGCCCACACCCAATAACGAGCCGTTAGCTGCGGTGACCGTGCCGTCAGACACCGGTACGCCAGATGCATAAGGAATCAGGTTTTCCCAGGCGACCATGGTATTACCGAAGCTATCCAGATGCTTTTTGCTTAATGAATCGTAAGTTTCCGGCGCTGCCTCACCGCGTTTAGGGATTGTTTCCGGACGTTTGCCGAGAATATGTGCGGCAATAATGTAAAGCTGCGTAGCTTCGTTAATGCTTTCAATGGTGTCGCGGCGGAATAAGTCATCGCCCCAGGCCAACAAGTTTTCAACGTACTTCAACACTACATTTTTTTTGTAGGCAACCGGACGGCCGCGGGCGATCAAATGGGGTTTAAAGGGATTCTCACGCCATTTGGCAACCTTAGCTTCAATATCTGCATCGCCCTTAGCCAGCCGCTCGAAATAGTCGGTGATGGTTTCGTTATCTTCTTTTTTAAACGTCGGTACTTGCCAATAATCGCCGCTGGCAACCGCTTCCGCGGTCAACGGATTGAAAATAGTGTGATACCACTGCATCGCTTCGGCATATTTGCCGTTTTTCGACAAGCGAGTGGCGATATACAACGGCGCATGGAAAAACAACTCCCAGTTATATAGGCCATAAGCATCTTTTTCTGCAAACTCAACAGCTACTGGCGGATAAGGCTTACTCACCAGCCATTCGACAGGTTTATATTCGGTTGAAAAGTGTGTACCAAGATCGCTTTTAAGATCGGTATCTTGGCTTAGTAAGCCGTTAACCCCTTTTAGGTTGAGGGTTTCAATAAACTTTTCCGTATACGGGTGATAAAAATTATAAAAAGTCAGGGCTTTACTGATAAATCCCGACGGTCGACTTTCTGGCACACGAAATATCCGGTCACCGCCGAAGGCAGTCGCAGTCTTTCTTGAAGTGGCAAATAGCGAGTTACTGCTTGCTGATTTACTGACCACATTGAGATTTTGCTCAGGTTGCGATGCCAGTCGAGCCGGTTGTTGAGGGCTGGCTGCTAACGCTTTAACCGCAAAGTTCTCCATTACAGGTTTTAGCTGCACTTTCTGTAAGGTGTTGGCATAGGCTAAAAACGCGAAGTTATCCGGTTTTTTAATGATGTCGATAACCAGTAATGGGTTCCAACGGTCTTGAGATTCAACATAAAAGCTACGTTTGGCATCGCGGAAAAAGAACGGGATAGCGGCTTCGGCCTCGAAAGTTGAGGCCGGTACGGCATGGTTAAAAATGTAATTTGACTGGCCGTTGCCAAGCGTCAGATAGTTTGATTTGCGTAATTGCAGATTGCCGGTAGCTGTTCGTTCCATGAATTGATTGTTCTCGGCAGCCGTCACTAGACTTAAATAGCTGAGATTTATATCAGATACTTTAATTTCAGCTTGTGGGTTAGTTAGTACAAAAGCTCCGGCGATTTGTTTGATATTAAAAGCAAATTTATCACCACTTATTGGCTGCTGTTCACGGGTTGGGCCGAAGTTGTCAATTCCTATCCGAAGTTCGCCATTCGATTCCGCTGCCCAAGGGCGATATTGGTGAGGCTTATAATCTTTAGCCTCGGCTTCGGTAAAGGCAAATGACCGCAATGTATCTTTAGACATCTGTTTAGGCTGCCATTTACTGTCGCGGAATTCGACAAAGCACAAATGTACCAGCCACTGTTTTTTGGCTTGCAATTGGCCGATACCGCTAATGCCACCATCCTTCGCAGCGGCAATACTGGGGTCAGGCGGCACCGACTTTTGCAAAAATTCCAGCCAGAATATAAATAGCCGCCCTTTCCATATCATCGGCAAGATATGGGCGCCGTTATTGGCACCATCACCGACAGTCTTAACATCAATCGGTAGCGCTTCCCAGGCGGACCAAACGCCATAACTATCGCGGTTGCGGTAAAAATATTGTGCCGCAATGCCATGGCTGCGGGCGACCACATGCAAAATATTGGTGCCTGGGTCGTGATAGACGCCAACCACCTCCAGGTTCGAGACGCTATCCAGCTTGCCCAAGTAATTTCTAAATGCGGTTTCTACCGAAAAAGTGGTGATGTCGTTTTGAGTTAACTCGCTTTCCAAGTCTTTAAAAAACGGACTGCGATCGTCGCGCCATTCCGGCTCCAGCCAGTTTTCCGGGTAAATAAAGACCTTACGATTGGCTTCCCATACCCGATACAGCTTCATCCATTCCCATTGTGCGGCTTCGTTTTTGTCCAGCGCGACCCAATAGTCACCCAGGCCAGGGCGTTGTGCTTCCAGATTAAGTAAGCAACGCGTGACAAACAGTTGCACGGAGGACAAGGCTTGCCGGACCCGCGAGGTATCCATGCAGGCGCTCATTTGCACATCGATTAAAAAATACTCGAATAAACTGTCAGCGTCGATCACGCCCCAGTCTTTTAACGGCTGTTGTACCAGCAAATAATTCACCAAGGCATCGCGGCGGCGTTCCCGCAATGGATTGGTGACGGTTGGCGCAAAATCCGCCCAATCTTTTTCGCTGTATTTAGCGCGTATGGCATTTTGAACATCAATGGCGACGGCGTTTAATTGTTCAAAATCGCTTAGCGGTTGTGCCCAACTACTTAAGCGTTGCAGACTAAAACCACTGGCGGCTGCAAATTGTGCGAGCTGAGCAACCGCTAACCAATTGCTTGGCTGAGTTAGCTGGGCAGCGTTAAATCCTAGATGCGAAATGGCAAATTGCAGATCTTTCACTGTCCAGGCAGCGGTCGGCTGACCAAGTACTTGGGCGATGAGATCGTCTACTGACGTAGCTGGATTGTCAGCCGCATCGAGCACTGCCAGCCAGTCGGTGTGCGGTGCCAGTTTACGCAAATGCGAGAAATCGTTAAGCGTTTGCCAGGCCGGTAGCGTTGGATTACCGAAATCCACATTGGCAAAATCAGCGCGGTGCTGTTGGATAAACTGGATTTCCAGAATGGATAACGGCAATTTTTGCACTAAAGCCGCGCCACGGTGTAGACCGCGTAGGGTTGCGCCAATTTGACCGGTGGTTATGGCGTTTTTAAAGCCCAGAGTTTCGAAATCTGTAAGTATCTTATTGAGGATTGTTTCCGGCACTAGCGCTGCAGTTTGTGCTTCAGAAATGCCAAGGACAGCGCTAAATTGTGCATATATTGCGTTTTTGCGTAATGTTTTAAGATCAGCCTCGGGCTGGTCAACAGCAATTTTTTCCCAGTCGCTACGAATACTGTCGATAGCTTGCTGAATCTTGGCGTTATCCAGCCTAATATTCTCGCCCGTTAATACATAGCCAAGTTCATTAAGACTGAAATCGGATTGTGTGAGTACATCGGCAGCATTGATGAAAGCCAAAACATCCGCCGGGTCGTTGTTTTCAGCGGGAAACGGGTTAAGCTCCAGCAGATGTTTAATCGCCAGCAGTTCGTCGATGCTGAGCTTTAGCGCCTTGGTCAGCACGGTGTAGCGGTATAAGGCAGTTAAGGTCGGTAGTTTTAATAACGTAATATCCAGATCAAGGCTCGCATCTTCAGCAATCGCGGCTAATTCAGACTCTTTGATTTTAAATGCCGCCAACAGTGCGGAGCGATGTGCGGATATAGGCGTATCGGCGGTTAAAAAATCCCCGAAGGCATCAGCAGTAAATGCCGGATCCAGCTGCTGAATAGTGCGCGTTAAAAACAACTTGCTGTACAGCGGCTTGTCGCTGTGCGTTTCAATGTTGCCAAGCAATGCGGCAAGGTTTTCCAGCGGCTGCTTTGTTACTTCCGCCAATTGTTTAATGCCTGCAAGTTTTTCCAATACATCGGCTGACAAATCCTTGGCTTGCAGCGCAACCAGAACGCTATCCAGTTCTTCAATACGCCAGTCTAAGCGCCGCCACAGGCGAATATAGCGATGCAGTTTCGAGAGAAAATCTGTTGATAGGGGCGCGGCAACGGGGCTGTAGATTTGCTCGACGGTTTTTAGTTGGGTATTGGCAAGCTGGCAGCGACCTTCTTGCTCGAATAATAAAACGCTGGCGTTGATGTCGGCAAAATTGGCTTTAGTCCAGGCGATGAAATCATCGGGATTAGTGATGCCGCGTCGGCTTAGCGCTTGGCTGATGAGCGGGTCGTCGGCCGGGTTTAATAGATCAGCGTTAATGTCGCGCAGTAGGTTGTACACCTGTTGACTATCGAACGGAGCCGGTTGTCCGGTGGCGATTGGGGTTTTGAATATATCGTCGACAAAATCCAGCGTCAGTTGTCCCGGATTTAAGAACCGGGTTTTTAATAAGGCGATCAATTCGACATAACGAAGGCCGGTTCTATTTAAAAACTCCGGCACATTTGGCAGCGAGAGCTGCATGGCAGCCTCATCGGCAAAGCCGTAAAACGCCCAAAGGTCGGTGGTATCGCCAGCATCCTTAGTCACAATGGCGTATTCGCGGGCGGACAGCAGCAATTGTTCGGTGACGACTGTTGGGCCGGTAATGCCAAAGCGGTACATAAGATCGGCGCGTTTTAGATTGTCCGGCAGAAAGGCCCGAATGCTGTTCAAGGGCTGATGATAGGGCAGGCTAAAGGGATAGACGGCTGTTGCCAGCTTTTTATAAGCATCCAGGCTGATATGTTGCGGATTGGCGCGGAGTTCGGTGGCGGTTTCGTTGTTGTTATTTTGGATGGCTTGAGCATCAAGCTGGTCGTGGGCTACGTAGTATTCCAACACTTCGTTGACCAGATCGATATAAGGCATGATGGTGTTGGTGTTTTCGCAAGTCAGACGCAAATGCGGCAAATCGGGGCGCCGATTTACCAAGGCATCTAATGGCGATTTTCCTTCAGTATTGCGGTCAAGTTTGCCTAAAAATTGCAGGATGTCGACCAGGTAAGCGGCCGGTGACGTGACCGCGCGACAATCTCGGCATTCACACAGACTGAGGTCGCCGAACAGTGTTTCAAAATTGGGAAAAAGTTGTTGAGTCGCGGCCAAGGTTTGGGTTTTATCAGAACCGCTGGCGGCAGGTTTGGCTAAATCGGTCAATTCGCGAGTAGTGATGATGGCATCGAGCACGCGCGTGCTGACGAAACCGGCGCGATTATGCACCAAGCGAGCTAGTTCCTCGCTACCCAGAATAGTGCTAAAGCGTTTAACAAATGAGGCTTCCGGCACGCCTGCGATTTGAAAAGCAGAGTGAATACCGGCGTCAAGTAATTGCGTCATTGCCTCAGGTGTCGGGCTGATTTGAAACACCCGCTGCAAGGTTTTTAAGGTATCGCTTAACGCGATATTTTGGCTTTGTTCAGGGGCAACGTTATTGATGATCTCGGCAAAATCTTCCACGCGCGAGTTGCTGAAATCAAAACTTGGCGCACGTTGAAAAAACTCGCTGAGCGGTGCTTGTAACTCGCCGATAGTGGCAAATTCCTGTCTTTGCACCATCTGGGCGATTTTGGCGGTCGGGTAGGTGGCATGTAAGGTGTCGCGTAATTCGGTAACAAAGCCGTCGGCATTTTCAATGCTTTCAGGCAAACCAACATCGGCAAGCGTATCCAGCCAGTCTTGATTGGTGAAATTTAGTAATTCTGCGGCTGACGTTATGCCCCGCTGTGCCTGTAAAGCTTCAATCAGTGGCAGATGTCCGTCAGTCAGTGCGTACAACTGATTATTGAGTTTTAACCCCTCGATCTGCGCTGTATCAAGGCCTGCTTGCGGTAGATCTTCGGTCCAAAATTGCTTAGGGTCGTCGCCATTGAAACGTTGTGCAGCAGTAATTACGGCACGTTTGGCGCTATCAGATGCTAAGTTGGCCGCCGTTAACGACCGATTAAATGCTTGAATGGCGGGTACTGTGTTGTCTGGGTTGATGATGTCGATGGTGGCTGCTTTTAGCAATCTGGCCAAAAAGTCTTGCAGTTGCTCGTCCGCTTTGTCGGCAATGATGTTCAAACCGATAGCATTTTTTAAGCGGTTAAACAATTCGGTTTCCGGAATATCGTTTAATTCAATAAAGCGTAAGCCGGTTTGTTGGCGGCCCAGGGCATACAATAATTCTGCGTCATCCCTATCCAAATGGCTTTGGGCCAGAGCCGATGCCTGAACGGCGGTGCGCAGTTGTTCGCTATCGACATCGGTTTCTTGCGCCAAAAATGCGATTTGCTCTTTCGAATCGGCAATGTCAGCCAGACTAATGTCGCTGCTAGTCAATATAGGAGCAACTGCATTAACCAGGCGTTGCCATTCGGAAACACCGCGCAGCAGCCGGGCATCGCGCAGGCCAATGTCCAAGTCAACAACGTCTGTAGCATTGCTGTAATCGCGTTTTGAGGCTAAACGCGAGTGCTCGACCAGCAAGCCATCATCGACCACAAAAGCCAGCAGATCGGCGTGGCTTTTATCGGCAAAAATAAATTGCTCACGGTCGAAACCGATGCTGTAAAAACCATCGGCATCGGTCCGGGTCCGGCCTAATAATTGGAAGCCTGGGCTTTGTAATAACTCTCCCAATTGCTGAAGTTTATCGATAATGCGTATGCCGCGTAAATCCACGTCAAATACAGTCACAGTTTGCTCCGACACTGGCGCACCGACAACATCGACAACGTGGCCGCTGACATGAAACTCGGGGGCTAATAAGTTTCTTTCGCGCAAATTTCTATTGAGCGCCGCAGCGGTATCGTCATCAACATTGCCGCGACCATCAATATGCTGTGAATGCTGAAACCGCAATACCGCGTTAACAGTGGTTTCCCCAAAAAAAGTATCGCGAAATTCATCCGGGGCAATTTCTAGTCCCAGTGCGCGCAGTGTTTGCTGTAAGTTGGCAACGGCTTCGCCCTGTTGGGCTTGATTTAAAGGGGCGGTAATTGGTTTCATGGCAACTTCTTGTAGATATTTAATTATTATTTGGAAAACAGTGATCTAACTCGGGTCGAGTGAGATCATTGTTAATTACGCCTTGGGCGGTGAATCAAGTTCTGGAAATGTTTTTTGTTATGCCGAAACGAGTGACTAAGCCCAATAAGGCTGAGCCAAATAGCCAGATGGAGGCAGGTAGCGGTACGGGTGAATAATTAAAACCGCTGTTGGTAACCAATTGATAATTAGGGTCAGAAAGGCTTATAAATATTCTCCCTGTGTTGCTGTAATCAGCGGAGGAACTGTTGCCAAGATTATTTTTTTCAAAAGCCGCTGCGTAAACTTTCAAATACGCTTTGATAAAGTACGTTGTATCAACAGTTACCTGACGCAGTGTCAGCGTGCCTGAGCATGTACTGCCTAAACAGTTAAAATTGCGCTGGCTATTTTCAGCTTCTGAAAAACTGATAAATTGCTCCCTATCAAGGAAAAGCCCGCCCTGATTAAGAAACAAGCCACCTTCAGCGAAGGCTTTCCCTCCCAGCCCTCCTGAAACTTGATAATGGAGTGTCAGATCGATAAATGGCCCTGAACCTGATCCTCTAATAGTAAAACTATCGGTGAAACCCGCTTCTGCAAGTCCTGATGTCGAGTAAAGTGGACTTATCGCAAATGCACCCGCACTAGCACTGGTTTTAAGCACCCCTGGGCCTGCAGATGCTGTGCCCAACGCCTGCAGCCGACGACTCCAGCCGGAAGGCGTTGACGAGTCCAAGGTTTGATAAATGAATGAATCTGAAATGGTCGAGTTGGTATCTGTGTTTTGATCTATTTTGCTGCCTGCCTGAAAGAACTGAGAGTCAACTCCTAAAGCCTGGGCTTTTGCATAAGTGGTATAAGCCGCACTGAGCGATGAATAACTAAAAATCAATAAATATAAAAATAGTACGCGGTAAAATTTCATAGGAAGTACCTTGGTTTGTGGTCTTTAAAAAATAACCATAAAGATACCAATATAAAAGCAAAAGTGTCAATTTAAGCGTGCTTTTCGTCCGGTAGAGTTTTGTTTGGATTTTTGAATTTGGGGGTAGGGTGACTATTTTAGTGCTAGCCAGTTATGTCAATGCCCACTGCTTGCAAGTGGAACGACTGCCTTTACCCGGCGAGTCGCTTTGTGCGGGGGCGAGATGGGCAGAACATGGCGGTAAAGGTTTTAATGTCGGACTGGGCGCGCATCGGCTGGATGTGCAGGTGGAAATGTTGTTACCGCTAGGTGCTGATTCTATTGCTGAATCGGTGCTGCAACTGTTGCATGATGAAGGGTTGGATAGCCGCTGGACGCTTAAGATTGGCAAACAATCCGGCTTTGGTGTGGGCTTTGTCGCGCCTAATGGCGATAATTTTCTGGCGATTTATCCAGGGGCGAATGCGCTGTTAACCGCTGAGTATGTTGAACAGACGATGACGGCCTTACCGCCGATTGATTTGGTTTACGGGCAATTTGAAATCCCGGAAGCGCCGATTCTGGCAGCATTTCGGTTGGCTCGTGAGCAGGGTACTCGCACGATGTTGAATCCTTCGCCATGGCGGTTGCCGAATGCTGAACTGTTGGCGCTTACCGATATTCTGGTTATCAATGAAACCGAAGCGGCGCTACTGTTTGAGCAAGAAGATACCGGGAACTTACCACCGGAAAAGTGGCTTAGTCGGTTACCGAGTTGGGCTAATCAATGTGGCTGGCGGGGTGAATTGCTGGTCGTGACGCTGGGTGAGCAGGGCTGCGTGGCGTTGACTCCAAATGTGGTTATTCATCAGCCTGCTTGGCCGATTATCGCAATTGATGCAACGGGGGCGGGCGATGCTTTTAGCGCAGGTTTGGCATCGGCATTACTGCAGCGCCTTGATCTGGAAGCGGCTTTAAAATTGGCTTGCGCCTGTGGTGCCTGGGTGGCTGGTAAGCAAGGCGTATTGCAGGCTCTGCCGACACGGGCGGAAATATCTGAATTCATGCAAGCCCAAGCCAAACCCGCAGCTGCCCTTAATACCGTTAAATACAATGTGTAGGATGTGCTGAACAACGTGAAGCGCATCGTTGATATCTAAGTTGTGGGGCGACGCCTACGTCGCGACGTTTGACGACATCTTCAGGTTAACCCGATAGGTATAAGCATCACCTCGGAAAGTACCTTCAACATATTCGACCATTTGTCCGTTGTCGGAATAAGTTTTACGCTTTAACAGCAGGCAAGGACCCGGCTCTTCAAACCCAAACACAACCGCTTCTTCATCGTTGCTTAACACGGCTTCGATGGTTTGTTCAGCGTTAATCAGTTTAATACCGCACTGCTGCTCAAGAAACTGGTAGGCCGATCCGGCAGCATCCCACTCAGCCAAGGCAGGCGCAACAGTCAGGTCGTACCAGGCAACTTCCCGTGATAGCGGACTGTCATCACCTAAGCGCACACGTACCAAACGCAGAAATCGAGCACTGGCCGGACGATTGAATAGTGATGCAATGGTGCGGTCGGTGACGATTTTTTGTTCCAAAAGTTGTGTGGAAGGCGTGATGCCAAGCTCGCGCATTTCTTCGGTAAAGCCTTTCAATCGGCCCATTTCCGGGTTAATTCGTGACGGCGGCGCTTTGACCATTACCCCAGCCCGGCCATGGGTGCTGATTTGGTCTTGAGCGCGCAGTTCTTCATAACAGCGCCGTACCGTGGTGCGGCTAAGATCAAGCGCTTCTGCCAAAGCGCGTTCGGAAGGCAAGCTAAAGCCGTCGCTAATCTCACCTGATTGGATCATATCGGTGATACGGCGCAACAACTGCTTATAAACCGGCTCGGAAATGCCGCTGTCTGGCCTTAATTTTTCAATGAAAGCGGAGCTGTCATTGGCAGCAAGCGTGCCGGTTTTTATGGCTGTGTTTTTTAATGCAGTTGAAGTCATTTTGGAATCGGTTAGTTTTTAATACCAATATAATACCATCTAGTGGTTGTGAATATTTTTGTCGTTTGAAAGTGTAGTAGTTTTCTTTTACGAGAATTAGATTCCTTTGGTTCAAGCGAGTCGCTAAGTTTTGAAGGGTGATTTCCTTGCTCCTGCGTGAAATCATCAAAACTTAGCGACGGTTAGATTGCTACGCAAGCCCCGGCTGTCCTGCTCCAATATCGTTTATCCACGACAAGGTGGCTAAACATCGCAGCAATGACGTTACGCTATCGGCATCGACCGATTGCATTTTTCCATCGCAAACAGCGTGCTCGAAAAAACGCCGGAACGATATAGCTACCGGGGACTAAGATTCACGCACCTTCCGACTCCGGTTCGGTGCATTCCATGAATCTCAGCGTAGGTGAGCTAAGATTTTTATAGCAAAGCTAAAGATAGCTCGATGATATACTCTGCATATACAAAAAGGCGGGTTAAAAATGCATTTTGAATGGGATGAAAGCAAAAATGACAAACTTAAAACTAGCCGATCGGTTTGTTTTGAGGATGTGTTTATCGCCATCAGCGAAGACAGGCTTCTTGATATTTTGCCGCATCATAATCCACAGAAATACCCCAATCAGAAGCTTTTTATCGTGCAAATACGAGATTACGTTTACTACGTGCCTTTTGTAGAAGACGCAGAAACAATTTTTCTAAAGAACATTATTCCTAGTCGTAAATACCAAAAGAAATACTTAAAAGGAGTCAATCATGACAGCTAAACTTTCAGCAGAAGAAAAAGCGATTATTGAATACGTCGAAGGCAATGAAGCCAACAGTATTGACGATGTAGAAAATGAAAAAAATCGTTATAAGCAAATTGCAATTACTCAAATGAGCAAGAAAAAAGCTATCAGTATTCGGCTGTTAGAGAGTGATATTGAACGTATCAAAGCTAAATCTCTTAGTCAGGGGCTGCCTTATCAAACCCTGATTAGCTCGCTGATTCACCAATATGCTAACGGTAAAATTAAGTTAGAAGCATAGGAAATCCCTACAAGTAGATCAGCAAAGTACACAAGGGAAAATATGGATATATGTAAACGTAAAGAACAATTTAGTATCGCTTATATACAAGCGATTGCCGCACAAATTGGAATAAATCACTCAATTGATGTCGTTGATGACGATAGTGTTGATATTAGATTAATAGGTAAAGGCTTTACTGGTGGAAAGTTGCGCAATCCTCAAATTGAAATTCAATTAAAGTGCACTTCGCAAGATGTAATCAAAGGAGACGTAATCAAATTTCCATTGAAATTGAAAAATTATGATGATCTTCGAGGTGAAAATGTTGGTGTTCCTCGTTACCTAATGTTGCTGGTTGTACCTGACAAAACCGAGAATTGGATACACTTCACCAACAATGCATTAATACTTTTCAATAGTTGCTATTGGACTTCAATAAGGTTTGCGCCTGAAAGCAAAAACAAAACTAATGTTACTGTTGAATTTTCAATTGAGCAGAAAGTCACTACAGAATCGTTGTTGGAATTAATGGTAAAGGCAAGCAAAGGGGAATTTGTATGATTGCTACTTCCCAATTAAATGCCATTAAAACATTGTTACCAAGCCAGCTAAGTGGATACTTAACCACGCATGGCTGGATTGAAGATGGCGACTTAGGTGAAATTGCGACTATTTGGCATCGCAAAGAAAATGAATACCAAAGCTTTGAAATCCTGCAACCATTAACTATTGACCTCAAAGATTATTGTCAACGTGTCTATGATCTTATAGAAGTTATATCGGAATTTGAACAAAGAGCGTTTTTTGATGTAGTAAATGACCTTAATAATTTTTCTGCAGATGTTATTAAGATAAAAGTAATCCATGACGATGTAGAAGGGGGATCAATCCCTTTAAATGATGGCGTTTTGTTGTTTGAGAAAGCTAAAGAGTTGTTAATTTCAGTTGTCCGGTCAACTTATAACAAGAGAAAGCATTTTAGTGGCGGCAACTTATCTGAAGATATAACAGAATTCATTGACAGTATGCGGCTCGGTCAAACAGAACATGGTAGCTATGTTGTCAATCTGATTGCTCCAATAAGTCATCAAGAGAAAGACCAGCAAGAGCTTTCACAGGTTACTGTTTCACGTTTAGTTAGTGAAACTCTTACACATAGTCTGTCAGCTATTGATGAGTCAATTAAAGAATATATACGCACAGAACGGAACTCGTCATTTGATAGAGCTGTAGAGAAAGGTGTTAGTGCTAATCTTTGTGATGCATTAATTGGAATTAGTGGAAAAACAAGATCTCGAGATGTAAAAATTACTATATCTATGTCAAGAGTAGAGGGGAAATTAAACGGCACTCGAGTAGAACATCAGTTTCCTTCTAATTTGATGCCGTATTTGCAAATAGCATCCGATTACTATAAAGAAAAATACGTTTTATTGGATCAAGTAGTATCAGGATTAGTTACTAAGTTATCACACGAAGACGAAGAGAATGTTGGGACAGTGACGATTGTTGCTAAGGTTAATGGTCTTGATAAGAGTGTGAGTATTGAATTGCCAAATGGCGAATACTGGGAATCTCATACTGCACATAAAAAATCGCAAATTGTGGAGTGCTCTGGTGATCTGCAAGTGACTTCACGTAGTGCAAAATTGGTCAACGTAAAAGGTTTTCGTGTAATTGTTAATAATGATTTATTTGATGATGGATAAGCCAAATATGCACCGCATACCTTTTGCAACCTCGGAATAGGTATAGTTTACAAATGGTACGTGGTGCGTATCCTACCGATAAAATAAGCTCTTCCATCTTAACTTACTCTCACTACAAATCCACCGGATCAACATCCAGCGACCAGTGGACTTTTTTTGCCAGTTTGTGCTTTTCAATAACCGGAATCAGTTTATCGAGCAAAAGGTGTAAATCTTGTTGCTTATTGCTTTGCAGTAGTTGATAACGAAACAAACCGGAGCGCTTGGCCATGGGGAGGCGACTGGGCTGTATGGCTGTTGTCGATAGATTGGGTCAACTCGGCGCGACGACACGCAAAAACAGCCATGTAGGCTTCAGTCTCGTTAAGTTAATCCGGTACTGAACCCGCTTGTATTTTAATTTTACATCAAGCATTGTGTGGACTCTCATTAAGCAGAGCAGGTGACGGTTATGATGCGAGAAATCTTTTTATTACGGCATGGCAAGGCAGATAGACCGGAAGGTGTGGCGGATTTTGACCGGCCTTTAAAAAAGCGTGGTCGGCAGGATAGCAAGTGGATAGGCCGCTGGTTGCATGATAGGCAGGTGTTGCCTGATTTGGTGCTCAGTTCTCCCGCTTTACGAACGCTGCAAACAGCTCAAATCGTCTGCAAGCAATTGGCTATCGATTCGGAGGCGATCGTTTTAAATCCTGATATTTATGAGGCAGAAGCCACTACTTTGCTTTCGATACTGAAAAATTGTCCGAACACGGCGCGCAAGGTGTTGTTGGTTGGACATAATCCCGGGCTGGAAGAACTGCTTTTAAAGTTGGTTGGTAGTTGCACTGAGCCGTTGCCGGATGATGCCAGTCGAATGTCTACTGCGGCGCTGGTGCAGTTGGTTTTTAAAGGCAGTTGGGATCAACTGGCCGAAGGCGGCGCTAAATGGGTGACGCTGATTCGGCCGGATAGAAAGTAGGTGTTGGCACGGCTTAACGAAACGAAGCTGGCCTTTTAATACTAAAAAATGAATTGCAGTTATTAGTTGAATTCACGACATTTATACATAGTTCAATTTCACACTAAAAAAATGGAGTAAAAAATGAAATATAAACAACTTGCCTTCCTCTTGGCCTTTGCAACAGCCAGTCTTCCAGCAGTTACTAATGTCGCTTATGCTGAAGGAGAAAAGCCAGCTTCAACTATTGCAGCTCCAGCTGTCGACACTGGCGAAGAAGGGGACGATTTGAAAATGTTCCGCTTTACTACGCGTATGGAGAGGCTGGATTTCGTCAAGAAGGCGATGGCTTTGAATACCGAGCAAGAAAAGAAATTTTTAGATCAGTATTATCGTTATGACACTGAGTTGAAGCTCTTAAACGATGAACGCTTGGCTATCATCAAAAATTATGCGGATAGCTTCGATAAAATCACTGATAAAGAAGCCGATAAGCTGGTTAAACGTTCACTAACCTTTCGTAAACAACGTACAGCCCTGCTTGAAAAGTATTACGGCAAAGTAGCAAAAGCCACCACCAAAGTAATTGCTGCACGTTTCCTTCAAGTCGAAGGCGTTTTGCAAGGTGCTAGCGATGTGGTTATTGGGGCATCTATTCCTTTGATGGCAAAATAACAAACAGCCGGTTTGCTCCAACGAGTAATGCCGGAAAACCGACATTACCCGTGCCAATTTTAATCAGCTGTGTTGGGTTACATTACGTTTGTAACCCAACATTCTTAGGGAGGTACTGAACAAATTGATTTCGCTCATGGTTCGACAAGCTCACCACGAACGAAATCAATTTGTTACCGTTCATCTGTCCTTAGACCACCCTTGAGGTGGAGCTTGTCGAAGGATTTAAGATATTCTCAATACAAATCCACCGGATCCACATCCAGCGACCAGCGGACTTTTTTTGCTAGTTTGAGTTTGTCAATTTGCGGTAACAGTTTGTCCAGCAACTTATGCAAATCTTGTCGCTTATTGCTTTGCAGCAGTAGCTGATAACGATACAAACCGGCGCGCTTGGCCATTGGCGCTGCGACGGGGCCTAATATTGCGGTATGGCTGTTGTCGATGGTTTGGGCTGACTCGGCGACGGCACGCAAAAACAGCAATGGGCTTTCGGCATCCATCGCATGGGCGCGCAGTAACGCTTGGTAGCTATACGGCGGCAATGCGGCGTCTTGGCGTTCGGCCAGCGCGTTGTTGGCAAATCTGCGGTAGCCTTCGCGGATTAAGGTGGTCAAAAGAGGATGTTCCGGTTGCCGGGTTTGCATGATGACGCGACCGGGTTTTTCGGCGCGCCCGGCACGGCCGGAGACTTGCACTATCATTTGTGCCATTTTTTCTGCGGCATGAAAATCAATGCTGAATAAACCGCTATCGACATCGAGGATGGCAACCAGTGTGACATTGGGAAAGTGATGGCCTTTAGCCAACATTTGCGTGCCCAAAATAATGTCGACATCGCCTTGATTGATTTGCTCCAGGAAGTTTTCCAGCGTGCCTTTGCGTTGAGTTGAATCCCGATCCAGACGCACGATGGTTTTATCCGCGAAAAGCTCGGCGAGCACTTTTTCTATGCGTTCCGTACCCAATCCCAACGCTGTCAATTCGCCGGTTTTACAGGCCGGGCATTTGTTAATGAGTCGCTGTTCTTGGCCGCAATGATGGCAACGCAAGGTTTGTTCATCATAATGAATGACTAAATTGGCATCGCAACGCTGACAACGCGCCACCCAGCCGCAGCCATGGCAAATCAGCGTGGGCGCAAAACCGCGGCGATTAAGGAACAACAGCACTTGTTCTTTTTTGGCCAAGGTCTTGTGTATTTCATTCACCAAAGATTCGCAAATGCCTTCGTGCATGCGCTTATTTCTGATGTCCAATAACTGCAAGCTGGGCGCTTGTGCGCTGCCTGCGCGTTCCGGCAGGTGCAGTAATTGGTAGCGCTGCTGGTTGACGTTATGCAGGCTTTCTAAAGATGGCGTGGCTGAGCCGAGTAACACCGGAATGTTTAGTAGCTTGCCGCGCACGATCGCCACATCGCGGGCAGAAAAACGAAAGCCTTCTTGTTGTTTGAACGAGCTATCGTGTTCTTCATCAAGAATGATCAGACCCGGCTTTTTTAGCGGCGTGAATAACGCGGAACGGGTGCCGAGCAAGATTGATGCTTGACCCAGACGCATGCTGAGCCAAGCATGTTGCCGTTGATTGTCGGTTAACTTGGAATGCGAGATGGCGATGGGCATTGCAAAGCGGCGTTTGAAACGGTCTTCCAGCTGCGGCGTTAACGTAATTTCCGGCAAGAGCACCAATACTTGCTGGCCGCGTGCCAACACCTCTTGAATAATCTGTATGTAGACTTCGGTTTTACCGCTGCCGGTTACGCCTTCCAGTAAAAACACCGCAAAATGTCCCAAGCTGGCACAGACCGCGTCGATGGCGGCTTGTTGCGGCGGGTTACAGTGCAGATTAGCTTCGCCGATTACCTTGTCTGCAACAGTCGGTATGAAATCAGCAGTTAACTGTAATAATTGTTTTTCTAACAACTGTTTTACTGAGCCTTTCCAGTTATCGTTCCAGGCGCAAAGTTGGCTTTCAGTTAAGCCTTGTGGATGCTGTTGAAACTTTTCCAACACACTTTGTTGCTTGGGGGTGCGTTTTAATTGCGTGCTGTCGATTGTTTGACCCAACTCGGTCAACGCATAGCGTTTTTCTGTACGCAATATCGCCGCTTTGCCCTGACGTAAGGCGACCGGAAAGGCGGCACTAATCACATCACCTAATGGATGGTGGTAATAATGACTTGCCCAATGCAGCAGTTTTAAGTCTTTGCTCGATAACAAAGGCGTGTCGTCTAAGATGCGCTTTGCCGGTTTTAATTTATCGATATTGATGTCGCTGTGCTGGACGCACTCGACTAAGAAGCCGCATTTTGTGTGTTTACCAAATGGGACTTCTATTCGGCAGCCAGGTTTGAGTTGACTGACATCGACATCCGTCGGTGCCAGGTAGTCAAATAAACGGTAAATTGGAATTGGCAGGGCAATTCGTAAAATTGAATTTTCACTTTGCAACTTAGCCATAATGTTTGAGTAAATTTTAACGAATTGTCGCTAAGTAGCTATCAGGTAAAGACTATTTAAGTTACCCACAGAAGCTGTGGATAACTCTGTGGATAAGCACTTTTAAATTCCCCTTAGTGCCCGTTTTTATTACAGTTTTGTTACATTGTATAGATTTTCGACAATAAGATAAGTTTTATATTTATCAATAACTTATGAATTATTAGTTGACAGAAATGACAGTGTTTGCAGGTTTGCCGTTGGCTTTAGGGTGGCACTGCAAACAATGTGGATAATTATTAAAGTCAAGCCTAAATTTGCAGTTTATAGCCTTGACAAACCGTTACCGAAAAGGGCTGCTTTAAGGCCGGTAGGTTTGATGAACTTGATGGTCATCCGATCACTTTCACCAATGGACAGGTATTTTTTTCTGTCTTTATCCTTACCACTTAGTGCCGGTGGCAGCACCCAGACGCCTTCGGGGTAATCTTTGGTATCTTTGCTGTTGGCATTGATGTCGGATTTAGCCAAAAACTCGAAACCGGCGTTTCTTGCCAGCGCAATCACATAATCTTCACTGACATAACCGGACGCCGCTTTAGGATCCTGAGGTTTCAGGTTATTGCTTCGGTGTTCAACGACGCCAAGGATGCCGCCGGGTTTTAAGGCTGCGAACATAGCTTTGAAAACAATGGCGGCTTGGTCGCTTGCCATCCAATTATGCACATTTCGAAATGTCAGTATTCTGTCTACCGAGTTATCAGGCGCTATTTGCAAGTATTGCGGCGGCTCTAATACCGATAGCTCGACCTTGCCGTACAGATTGGGTTGGGCTTTGAGTTTGTCGATATATTTTTGCGCGGTGTTTTTGTGATAAGGCAATTCGGCATTAGGAGAAAATTGGGCCGCAATGAATTTGCCGTTAGTTTTTAAGTAAGGGGCGAGTATTTCTGTATACCAGCCGTTGCCAGGCCAAATTTCGACCACAGTCAGGTCATTTTTGACTTCAAAAAACGCCAATGTTTGCTCGGGATGGCGATATTTATCGCGCGCTTTGTGTTCAGCGGCACGATGTTTACCGGCAATCGCTTGTTTTAAACCGTCAAAGTCATCGGCGGCGTTCGCTGTTAATGCACTGGTTGACAGTAGTAAAGGCAGTAAGATTTTTTTCATTAAGCGCATAAATTAATCCAGGTTCTCTTCAAGGTTCCAGCGTTGTAGCAAACTTAAGGTCGCCAGCATTAAAAAGGCCAATAAGGTCCAGGCCGGCATGCTGAAGCCAAACAAGGTCCAGTCGACTTTTGCACAGTCACCGGTACCGCTCAGCATCATTTTAATAGTTTCGGATAAAGGAAAATTTTCTAAAACATATTCCAGACCCGGGCCGCATTCAGGTACTTGGTCGGGTGGTAAGTGTTGTAGCCAAACATGGCGGGTGGAAATGGCCGCGCCGCACAATGCGGTGATAGTTCCTAACAATGAATAGCGTTTAACGCCATCTGGGCCGGGGTTATGCAAAGCGGCGATTAAAAACACGATGCCGGTTGCCAAAATAGCTAATCGCTGCGAAATACATAAGGGGCAGGGATCAAGACCACCGACAAATTGAAAATACGCTCCCATCCCCAGCAGAAAAGCACAGCCTGCAAAGCCCAGCAAAAACCAGATTCTGGCGTTAAATTTTATCAGTTTCAACATAATCAACCTCTTCTTTAAAGTGTCTTATTTCTCGCGTCGGGCCCATCACAACCAGGACGTCACCGGCGCTTAAGGTATGTTCTTTTTCGCCGATGGCAAAATGCAATTGACTGTTATTTTTGTCGACCACGCCAATCAATATAATATCGTGCTTGTTATCGAGTCTTAAATGACTGGTTTGGGTATTTTCAAAACGAGATCCGGCAGGAATTTCTATTTGCGCCATGTTCAAATCGTGCCGACCAAAGACGGCATTATCCATGATATTGGTAATATCCGGTTTGGTCAGCATGTCGTAGGTTTTACGGCCACAAATTTCGTAAGGGTCGATAATTTTATTCGCACCGGCAGCCAAGAGTTTTTCTGCCGATTCCGGTTCGTCGACAATCGCGATAATCGTCAGGTTTTTATCAATAGCCCGGGCAGAAATCGTTAAAAATACATTGTCCGCATCGGTGGGATAAAAACAGAAGATTGAATCAACTGTGTCACCGATACCCACCGACCTAAGCTCGTCATCATTACGAAAATCGATGATGCGCACTTCAAAACCTCTATCCGTAACTAACGCAGCTTCAGCTTCATTTTCGGCAATAAACAGTAAGCTACATTGATGTTGATTTAACCGGCCCATTACTTCCAAAGACATCAAGCCATAGCCAAACACAGCAATTCGTTTCATTGTTTGGCTCTCTGGTGCGGGCGACTATGTGCCAATTCATTGCGAAAATGTGTGATGCTGTGCGTTCTGCCCAACACCACCAGCAAATCGCCGTCGCGTAATTGGAAATATTGCTCGGGATTAAAATAAAAATGTTGATTCTTTAGCGGGTAGCTCGCTTTGTGTTCTTTTGAGATGGGCGGATGCGCACTGATAATGCCTAGCAACAGCAGCTTGCGCACTTTAAAGTCAATTTCGTTAATGGTTTTGCCATCTATAAAAGAACCCGTGTGTACAGGTATCGCTTCCATCAATATATGGCTTTCTTCATGGAGAATGCCCAGGATAGCCTCGAAAGCAGTCGGTTGACCAATGTATTCGGCTACCAGCATACCAGCCATCTCAAACGGTTGAATGACGTTATTGGCACCCGCTTGATACATTTTTTTTACATTTTCCTGACCATTAGCTCGGGAAATAATTTGAATATCTTTATTCAGATGCCGACTGGTTAGGGCAATGTACACATTGGTAACGTCATCGCCGGTAACACATAACACTGCTGAGGCGCCGTTATTGATGCGGGCGTTTTTTAACACGTCGTTTTTACTGGCATCTGCATGAATCACCAGATAACCGAGTTGTTTAGCTTTAAGAACATGGTCTTCATTGATGTCCAAAACGACAAAATGCTGGCGATCTTTACGCAATTGCCTGGCAATATGCTGTCCGACCCTGCCAAAGCCGCAAATAATTACAAAGCGGTTATAGCGATTTAATTCCGCGTAAACGGTATTTTCTCGTAATTCCTGAATTTCTTCGTTGAACGCGGTCACGATGATGGAGATAAAAAATGACAACACGCCGACGCCACTTAAAATGAGTGCCATTGCCACGATTCGGCCACCAAATGTGATGGGTGTGATGTCACCGTAGCCGACGGTTGCTACAGTCACGATGGCCCAATACAGTGCATCAAATAAACTACCGACCTGACCGCCATCGTGGGTGTTTTCAAATAAGTAAAAATCAATCGTGCCGATGAAGATGATAAAACCTAAAAAAACACTCAGCGTCGATAATTCAAAGCGTTTACTGGCGAGAATATTGGCAAACAATTTGATGCTGCTAAAGTAACGAAACAACTTAAATAGGCGAAAAACCAGCAACACACGCAGCACGCGTAATGGCCGATAACTGGGCAAAATGGCCAGTAAATCGATGATCGCCATGGGCGTGATTAAGTAATGTGCTTTTTTTGTGAACGCTTGCCACAACGCGTGCCCCGGTCGAAAAGGGCTGTTTAGGTATTCTGCCCGTTCGTAATGCTCAAGAATGATCTTGTGGCTGTCGCTATAAATCCAGCCGCGCAGCAGGTATTCCAAAATAAATATACCCACTACAGCTTGGTCAAACCAAAAGCCTAAGGCATCGGGATTGTGGTCTACCTCGTAAATCAGCTGGGCAACGCTAAGTAACACCAGCGTAATCATAAACACATCAAAACGGCGTTTAATCTGGCTGTTAGTGTTTTCCAGCAAATCATAGAAAAATCGCTTGGTGCTTTGATAGCGCTTGGCATTTTTCAGGAAATAAGCAGACCGGACGATGATGCGCGTCAGCATTTTTTGAATTTCACGACTTTGTTTAAGGGGCTTAAATTGATTTCGTCAATGGTCATGAGGGACCGGTTTGTCGGTATATAGGATACTGCCTTGGCCATATTTCCGGGAAAAATAAATCGTCATTATTATCCAAACCGCAGATGGCATGGCATTATCAAAATACATGACACTTGTATATGGCCGAATATAAATGCACAAGACGTAATCATTGAAGACAACTGCATTACAACATTGGTCCGCTCACGTATTCAGGGCTGACCACTTTTTTCTTTGAATGTCACTAGATCGCAGCTTTATCGCTATTTTGAGGATACTTAAACTGACCGCCGTATTTTCTTGCTGAACTTTCAGTGAATGATCATAATGATCAAATAGTCCATTTTAACCATTACTGGAAAAAATCATGATCACTATTCCTTCCACAGAAGCTAAGACCCGTTTCGGCGCATTGCTGGATAAAGCCCAACGGACACCCGTGACCATCGAAAAGAATGGCCGTGCCGTTGCCGTCCTGATTTCTGATGCAGAATATGAGGCTTACCAAAAACTGAAATTACAAGTCTTGCAAAACGACCTGATGGAAGGCATCAAACAAGCCGACCAAGGGCAATTCCTGGACAGCGAAACAGTTTTTCACGATTTAATTTAAGGCTATAAAGCGATGGGAATAGCGCGGTTTACGCCTTTAGCCAGGAATGACTTAAAAGCCATTCGTGATTTTATTGCACTGGACAAACCGAAAGCCGCTTCCCAATACATGAGTATCCTCAAACAACATTGCCAACGTTTGGCCGATTTTCCGTTGATGGGGGTGCAGCGTCCAGAATATTATGATCTTTACAAGTTTCCAGTCGATGACTATTTGATCTTTTACAGACCTTTTCAAGCAGGGATTGAGGTCATCCGCGTTATACATAGTAGCCGCGACATTGAATCTCTCTTAAATCCGGATCAGAACGAAAAATGATGATCATGAAATCAAGAAGTTACAACTAGGGAAGCGCTGATTAAATCCTTCGACAGGCTCCACCTCAAGGGTGGTCTAAGGACAGATGAACGGTAACTTATTGATTTCGTTCGTAGTGAGTTTGTCGAACCATGAGCGAAAGATTAATCCTCGTCATCTTCCGCACTTTTACGAATCGCGGGCAGCCGATCAAGCAGTTGCGGCAATGCCGTCTGGACTGTTTCCCAAACCACATCAAGGTTAATTTCAAAGTATCCATGTGCAATGCGGTTGCGCATGCCTTTCATGCTTCGCCACGGCACATCCGGATGCCTGTCGAGAAACCAATCATAATCCTTGAGCAATTTTGTCGCCGCTTCGCCGATGATAACCAAGTTCAAAATCACCGCTTGCTGAGTCCGTTTGTCGGCAATAAATTCGATTTTATCCAAACCTTCGACGTAGCCACATGCCAGCTGTGAGGCCTCGATCATGTGGTCAAGGTAGTCTGGCAGGCGGTTTTCAGTCATACCGGTCTGGCTTCGGCAAGGACTTGATCGCGAAACTTCTTTGGAATATCTCCAGGCGTTAGCAAATCGACCGTGACACCAAGCAGTTCTTCCAGTTCGATTTGCAAACCGCCTAGATCAAACAAAGTAGCGCCCGGCAAAGCATCCACCAGCAAATCAAGATCGCTGCCGTCCCGGTCGTCCCCGTGCAGTACAGAACCAAATACACGAGGATTGGCAGTGCGGAAGCGGCTTACGATTTCACGTACCGCATTGCGTTTCAAATCAAGCGCAGTAGAAGGTTTCATGGATTTCCTAATTCTTTGAATTTCAAAAACACGCTATGGCTCCAAGATCAAAATTCATGTTGCATTTATATATGGCCGAATATAAATGCACAACAAGATTGGTTCTACATGAATAGGAATCAGATCCTTAATTTTTTAAAAAGTAATGTGGGCAGCGTTTTTTTTCCACCAATTAAAGCCCTCTGTCTTCGTCTTTGATATATTCAATTTCATCAGCTTCAAATTCGGAGATAATTTTTGTTTCAACGCCGAATTGATATCGTGGACGGCCTTTAAACGAAAATAGTGGGCTACTCACCTTGAGGTATCGGATACTCTCAAAATTAACATCCGATAGAAATATACTAACGTTTTTACCACCGCTCCTACGAATCCCTACGATATTGCTGTTAGGGTACAGCTTATATACACGCCCTCTAATTTCTTGATAGTTGCCAAGAAATATCTCGTTCTTAAGGTGGCTTAAGTAGTCTTTTGTTTGGGGTGTAAATGCGGCAATTGTTTCACGATTGAGTGCAGGGGAACCTAACGAGATCGATTCAACGCCCCCAGATGCATCAATTCGGTTCACGATATTAGCAACTTCTGTATAAATAGAACCGATAAAAATTTGCTTATTTACATCTTTTTCTTTTTTGAGTCGATCAAGAACATCACCAACGTAATAGCCAACTATTCCTGAAAAAACATAGTCAGCAACTTTCTTTAGATAAGCTTGAACATTAGGGTCAATAAGGATTGGCAGAAGGGCAAAAGCATCCGAAGAACGCCGTCGTTCGCCGATTTGTAAAGCAAGTTGCTGCCGCATCTGCTTGTCTGGAAATGCCCCTTTGACTAGACGATTTTCAATAGATAAATGCGCCTTATGGACAATTCGCTGTATAGCTAAGAGTGAATGAGAAAGATCATATATGTTGACGCCATGCAACTTGAGTTCGTCCCCAATGAATCGAATTGTAAACAGACCGTTTTCATATTTTTCTCTTTCGTTCAAAGGACTCTCCTTATCAAAGTTAACAACTGATGATGATTTCTGTAAAGAAACTCAGATTATTGTATTTCTAGCAAAATAACTCTGGATATTTTAGCAGCCTACTCACCATATTTAGTCCAGGGTGAATAAATACCAACTTCTTATGTCTTAAAGTGGCGCCTGCTAAAAATTAATGACGTTAACTTTTCTTGAACTTCACAACCTTATTCAACGGACTTAAATTAATCTCGTCAATGACGATTTGCGAACGGCTGGAAAGCACATAACACACCGCCTCAGCTACATCTTCCGGCAAAATAAACTGGCTGTCATCGTCACCCGGTTCAAAGGCCAAGTCATCAAAAAACGGTGTTTTCACCATGCCGGGGTTAATCAAACATACCCGCACGTTACTTTTGGCGCATTCTTCCCGCAGCGCTTGGGTAAAGCCGCGCACGGCAAATTTGCTGGCGCAATACAGCGCGCCTTTACGGCTGCCTTTTAGTGCGGCTTCGGAGCCGATGAAGATTAAATCGCTATGGTCTTTGCGTTTTAATGCGGGCAGTAAGGCGCGGGTTAAAAACGCCGAGCTGGTGAAGTTGATGGTAAGCAGTTGTTCGATTTGCGGGTATGAAAACTCCTCCAAGCCGCCAAACTGGCCGATACCGGCAGAAAACACCGCTGCGTCGATATTTGGAAAGTCGCTTTGCAGTTGCTTGATTTGTTTGGGTAACTGGTCGAGTGCGGCCAAATCCAGTTGAATTGGGCTGAAGTTGCTCAGCGGCTTGGTAAATTTGCTGACATCGCGAGATACGCCGAGTACATGATGACCCTGCTGCAATAATTGTCTGGCAATGGCCCGACCAATACCGGAGCTGGCGCCGGTAACTAATACCGTTCGTTTTACAGTGTGCATGGGAACAACGTGGGTTCTGGAATGTAGCGTAATAATTGTTCGGTGCAATAGTCCATTAGATCGCGTTCTAATGCTTGTGGATAAGACATCATGCCTTTTTGATTGGTCATCGGGCCTGCAAACAGCTTTTCTTCCGGGTAAAGCTTGTGCATTTTTTTGAAATTATTTTCCGGCAAACGGAAGGTACCCAGGCTTACCGAATGTAATTTAGCCGGGTCAATAACGGCAAACACCTGTTCAAAAAAATCCCGGTACGTTTGTTGAAAGCCGGTTTGATAAAGCAAAGGGTCAAAACGCAGGCCAATTTGCCAGCCTTGTGCCTGCAATTTAGCCATAGCTTCTAAGCGGCGTGCTAGGGGCGGGGCTTTGTGTTCGAGTTTTTGCGCCAGGTCATCAGGTGATAAGCTGAAAGCGACGATACAGCGCGGTACGGGAGTAATATCCAGCAGGCTTCTGATTTGGGTGCTTTTGGTGCGCAATTCCAGCCAAGCGTTAGGCTGTTCGGCAAAAAACGGTAAAAAGCTTTGCGCAAAATGGGTGACCGGTTCCAGCGCCAGGCTGTCGCAATCGTAACCGGAGAAAAAATGCACCGGTTCATCAGGCGTTTGCTCACACAGCTGTTTGATTTCCTGCTGGAAATCTTCGTAGTTGACGAACAGCACATAATGGGCAGATTGATACATGCCTTGCAAAAAGCAGTAACGGCAATCGTACAAGCAATTGAGCATGTGCGAAAAATAATAGTTTTTGACGGCGCCGATACCGTAGCCGCTGGGCGCGGGCAAGGCAAAGTGACGGTATTTTTCTGCCAGGATTAAGGCGGGTTGCTGCTTTTGCAGACGAAAATTTTGTGCTTTGGGGTTGAAGACTTCGCCATAACGCCCGCAGTCAATCCGTCTTGCATTTGGGAATCGAGCCAGAATTTCGAGAACTCTGGGGTGTTGTCGGATGTTTTCTTCAATGTAAATGGTATCAATCATAGGCGTCGATTTTGTTAACGGCGCTACTGTAGCACAGCTTGTTGCAGCCATTTACCTTGTGTTTTATGGCTTGGTCACCATATAGGTTAAAATGCATAAATCATTCAACCATTACACAGTGGACTCATGAAAATAAAGAAAATAGGTTTTATTGGCGGCGGCAACATGGCGTCAAGTTTGATTAATGGTCTAATCGTCAGCGGTCATGCGGCGCATTCGCTTTGGGTGTCGGATATAAATGCCGATGTGGTATCGGCGCTGTCTGAAAATTTGGGTATTAATAGTACCGTCAATAATGACGAGTTGGTAAACGCCGTTGATGTCGTGGTATTAGCAGTTAAACCGCAGAATTTGGCTGATGTTGCTAAGCACATAGCACCGTTAATTCAGCAAAAACAGTCTTTAGTGGTATCTATTGCTGCCGGTATTAGTCAAAACAGTCTGACTCGCTGGCTAGGCAACGATGTCGCCATTGTGCGCTGCATGCCTAATACGCCTGCATTGGTGTTGACGGGCGCAACTGCTTTGCATGCCAATGATCAGGTGACGACAGAGCAACGCGATCTTGCCGAAAATATCTTGCGGGCTGTTGGTCTTGCTTTATGGGTCGAGCAAGAAAGCGAATTGGATGCTGTGACGGCGGTATCCGGCAGCGGTCCGGCTTATTTCTTCTTGTTGATGGAAGCGATGGAAAACGCCGCAGTGCAATTAGGATTGACTGAACAAACGGCACGTTTGTTGGTACAACAAACAGCGTTGGGTGCGGCCAAAATTGCGTTGGAATCAAGCGAGTCTCCAGCACAATTGCGGCAACGAGTCACTTCGCCGGGCGGTACCACACAGCGTGCCATTGAAACCTTTGAACAAGGTGGCTTTACTGAGTTGGTGGCCAAAGCTTTACACGCGGCGAGAGATCGCTCTATTGAAATGTCCAAACAAGCGGAGACTTTATAATGGGCTCATCCTACATGACTGATCCAGTCATTTTCATCATTGATAGCGTCATTTCTCTGTATGTTTTGGCAGTAATGCTGCGCTTTTTGCTGCAGTGGTCACGGGCGGATTTTTATAATCCCATCTCGCAATTTCTGGTGAAAGTAACGCATCCACCGCTGAAGTTACTGCGCCGGTTTGTACCTGCGATTGGCAAAATTGATACGTCGTCGCTGGTGTTGATGTTAGCAATTCAGATGCTGGACGATTTATCCATACGGTTGCTTATAGGCGCATCTGTGGGCATTGGTGCGTTGGCTATTTCATCAATCACTCAATTGATTGAGCTGCTGATCAATGTGTTTATTTACGCAGTTTTTGCCAGAGCGATACTTAGCTGGATCAATCCCGGCAGCTTTCATGCGGCATCGTCAATTTTGGTTAGCTTGACTGAACCACTATTAAACACCTGCCGTAAAATCATTCCAGATTTGGGCGGTATTGATTTGTCGCCGTTAGCGGTGTTGATGTTGTTACAGTTGGCTAAAATGGTGCTGCTACCGCCTTTACATCAATTGGCGAGTTTAATTAGCTAAACCTAAATGAATTGGTATAGCTACGACGAGAAAGTGTTGGTGCTGAGTCTCCATGTTCAACCCAAAGCCAGTAAAGATGAATGGTGTGGGTTGCATGGTGAGCGCCTAAAGTTGCGTATTAAGGCGCCGCCTATAGATGGCAAAGCTAATCAGCATGTGCTTAAGTTTATCGCTGGCGAATTTGGAGTAAGTCCATCGGCCTGTAAGTTGTTATCTGGTGATTCAGGCCGAGAAAAACGAGTAGCTGTTACAGCACCACAAAAACTGCCGACACTCCCGGCATCTTTGCAATTTGGCTTTTCGTTATAAGAAGCGCTCTAAAAATTATCGGGCACTGGATCGAAAGCATCGAAAACTCATCAATATCAATATATTGATACTATCGCTACAATATGCACGACACTGATATTTCATTGAGTATTTAACTGATGCAGCAACGCAATTTTTTAGTGAAACCGCTTTTACTCTGCCTACTTTTGGGACTTGGCAGTCAGGCAGCGTTGGCAAAAAAAATGTATCGGTGGGTTGATGAAAACGGCAATACCTATTTTTCAGACCAAGTGCCGCCCGACCAAACCCAGCATCGTCGAGACGTATTGAGTAAGTCCGGTCGGGTTGTTGAAAGCACTGAAAAAGCAAAAACTAAAGAGCAGCAAGAGTTTGAAGCAAGGCTGGCAGAATTACGTAAAGCTCAAGACAAGCTTATCCAGCGGCAAAAAATCCATGATACGGTTTTACTCTCTACGTATCGCTCCAAGGAAGATTTGATTACCGATATTGAGGTAAAAATGCACTCGTTTGAGACGCAAAAGAAAGCCTTGGAAGGCGATCTAAATCGTCTTATTCAGCAGCTTGAAGAGCAACAAAAAAAGGCTGCAGCTTTTGAACGTAATGGTCAGAAAGTGCCGGAAGAATTGTTAGTACACATCAATTCGACGCAGCAACAAATTCAACAGTCGCGAGTAGCGGTCAGTGACCACACGCTTAAACAAGCACAAGTTCAAAAGGAATATGATGCCGATGTTGAGCGCTTTTTGTTTTTGACTCAGACCAATAATCCGGAATCAAAAAACAAGCTTGCCAGCATTAAAGAAGCTAACGAGTTGGGGCTGTTTTATTGCGAAAATGACCGGCAGTGTAATAAAGCTTGGGAAATTGCCCGGGCGTTTGTCGAGTTTCACTCTACCACTGCTCCCGATGTTTTTAACGACAAACTCATCATGAATCGGCCGCCGGCAATTGATACCGATCTTAGTTTGTCGTTGTCAAAAATCCCTGTTAATGACGATGAATATCAGTTGTTTCTTGATATTCGTTGCCGTGATTCTTTGCCGGGTAAAGATTTATGCGCAAGTCAGAGAATTAAGGACATAAGGTCTGCGTTTAGACCTTATGTGAATGATGCCTTATCGCGGGCGGCTCAACAGTAGCGTACCGACGCCTTGATCGGTAAACAATTCCAGTAACACCGCATGCTCTACGCGGCCATCAATAATATGCACGCTGTTGACACCACCTTTTAACGCGTCGGTAGCACAGCGCGTTTTTGGAATCATGCCGCCGGCAATCGTGCCGTCTGCAATCAGATCATCAATATCCTTTAGTGTCAGGCCGGTGAGCAATTGCTGCTGTTTATCCAAAATGCCTGCGGTATTGGTTAATAAAATCAGTTTTTCAGCTTTCAGTACTTCCGCGACTTTACCGGCTACCAAATCGGCATTGATGTTATAAGAATGGCCATCCTCGCCAACGCCAATCGGCGCAATTACCGGAATAAAATCACTGTTGCCGAGCATGTTTAATACCGCAGGGTCGATACTGGCAACTTCACCGACATGGCCAAGATCAATGATTTCCGGGGCTTGCGCTTCAGGCGATAGATTTGTTTCTCGATTGTCAATCAGCAGCTTTCTGGCGCGAATGAAGTCGCCATCTTTACCGGTTAACCCCACAGCTTTGCCGCCATGCATGTTGATTAAGTTAACAATCTCTTTATTAACCAGTCCGCCCAACACCATTTCTACGACATCCATGGTTTCGCTGTCAGTGATGCGCATGCCATCGATAAAGCCGGTGGTTTTGCCCAATTTAGCCAGTAATTGACCAATTTGCGGGCCACCGCCATGAACGACAATCGGATTTAAACCGACCAGTTTCATCAACACAATGTCTCGGGCGAAACTGTGTTTCAGGGCTTCGTCGACCATGGCATTGCCGCCAAACTTGACGACGATGGTTTTATCTTTGAAGCGTTGGATGTAGGGCAATGCCTCAATCAATACATCTGCTATTTGGTGAGCGGTTCGTTTTTGCATTGTTGATTAATTTTGGAATTAAAAAGGTAAGTTAATATTTGGTTTGATTTGTTTCATCAATTGCCGGAATTGATTTTGTATATCTTGCATAGCCTCGTTGGAATCGGCTTCAAAACGAATGACCAGTGACGGTGTTGTGTTTGAAGCCCTGACCAAGCCCCAGCCATTAGCAAAATCGACCCGCATGCCATCGATATTGGTAATCTTGCCATCACTAAAATGGGCTTTGGCGAACAGGTTTTCTATAAATTTAAAGTTTTCGCCTTCAGTGAGTAACACCGTTAGTTCCGGGGTATTAATGCTGTCTGGGAAACCGGCAAAAATTTCAGCACTGTTGCGGGTGTCACGGGACAGTATTTCGACCAGGCGCGCAGCAGCATATAGCGCATCATCAAAGCCAAACCAGCGGTCATTAAAGAAGATATGACCACTCATTTCGCCAGCCAATTTAGCCCCGGTTTCTTTGATTTTGGCTTTCATAAAGGAATGCCCTGTTTTCCACATCAACGGTCTGCCGCCGAATTTTTTAATCTGCTCCGGCAAATGGCGACTGCATTTCACATCAAAAATGATTTCTGCCCCCGGTTTGCCTGCAAGTACTTCTTTGGCGAACAGCATCATTTGTCGATCGGGCCAAATAATCTTGCCATTTGAATCAACGACGCCTAAACGATCACCATCGCCGTCAAAGGCAAGTCCAATATCGGCGTTGTAGTGTTTGACTGCACTGATTAATTCAGCCAGATTTTCCGGTCTGCTGGGATCAGGATGATGATGCGGGAAGCTACCGTCGACCTCACAAAATAGCTCTACCACTTCGCAGCCTAAGGTTCTTAACAATACAGGGCCCAACTCGCCGGCAACGCCATTGCCACAATCCAGCACCACCAGCATAGGGCGGTTTATGTGGACATCTTCGGAGATAGTGCCGATGTATTCATTAACAATGCGAGTATTATGCTCAATGTTCCCATGACCACCATTGGCAAAGGCTTGCCGTTCAATACAGAGCTTAAGTTGCTGGATACTGTCACCGGCTAGTGTTTCACCGTTGATGACCATTTTTAGCCCGTTGTATTCGGCGGGGTTATGGCTGCCGGTCACCATGACCCCGCAGCGACCATCAGTGTGTTGCGTCACAAAATACAACACTGGCGTGGGTACCATGCCAATATCCAGGACATTACAGCCTACTGAGGCAATGCCTTTGGCTAACGATTCTGCAAATGTTGGACTTGATGTTCTGCCATCCCTGCCCACTACCATGGTTTTACAACCTTGTTCTCTGGCAGAGGTACCCAAGGCGCGACCAAGGTCGTAAACGATTTCTTTAGTTAAGGTGTGCCCAACAATGCCCCGAATATCATAAGCTCTGTAAATGCCTGAACTACGACCAGACGTAACGACAGGGGCGGTGGTTGTTAATTCAAGAGGCTCGTCATGATCTATGTCGGGCTCTGACACATGGTAATTGTCACTGCTGGGTTGGTTACTAAAAGAAACTTCGTCAGGCTGATCAAAAAATCCTGAAAGCTCTAAATCATCATCATCATCGTCGCTTTCGTTGACTAAAAAGGACGTGTCGTTTTCGTCGTGATCCAATACCCGTTTAAATTGCACCAAGGTTGAAATAACCGCGTTCATTTCGTTTAGGCGGACAGGATAATTGCCTTGTAACTTGTTGCTCATCATGTCCTTAAATGCTTTAAGCACACTGCTTAAGTCATCTTCCAGCAATTCAGAAATCTTCCTATGTCCTGCAAAAAAAGCCAGCACCGCCAGTAAACTGGGGATGAAAATAATGCCCGAAACAGTTACTAGATCGCCGACACTGCCACTCTCGGTATAGCTGTAGTGAAGTTCCCAATCGGTATTGGGCACGGCCAATTGGATTAAATCGGGCTGTTGGGCTTGATTGCCGCTGCTTCCTAACGCCAGCTTGGCTTGTTTTAATTCTAAATACCCATCATCGGTATTAGCGGCTTGCAATATTTGCGTAATAAAGTCATAGCGAAGGCTGGCCAGTACAACGCCGACAACTTGATTATTTTGTTTGATTTGTCTGGCTATCGCCAAATGCCGGTCCGGGCCTTCATCGCCTTGTATGGCGGCGGGTTGTTGTTTACTAAAGGTTTGCCTGACCATATCCAAATCGGCATAGCCCATGCGCGGCAGGCTTTTTTCATCTAGCTCGCTGACGCCGGGTAATAACAATCTGATTTTTAAGACATCGGGAAAATGTTGATCAAGTTTTGCAGCCGCTGTGGCTATTAAGGCGGGATTTGCGCTAGAAATGGCCGTTAAAACCTCTGGATCTTGCGTCATTTTGTCCAGGGTTTTATTGCGTAACTCAATCTGTGCCGAAAGACTTAGGGCGATCGCTTTGGTGACTGAGTTTGCCGCATCACGTCTTGCTTGACTGACATCGGAGGACGATAACCAATAAATACCCGCGCCGACAATTAGAATCATCAAAACGGCAATACCCGATAGAAAAGCAAAGATACGCGTCATAGTGTGTGCCTTATAGTAGATTTAGTGGCGTCCGGTGTGGCCAAAACCGCCGGTGCCGCGCAGGCTCTCATCAAATTCGCTGACTTGCTCAAACTCGACTTGCACCACCGGCACGAACACCATTTGCGCAATACGCTCGCCGATTTGGATGGTGAAGGCTGTGTTGCCGCGATTCCATACAGAGACAAATACTTGGCCCTGATAGTCTGAGTCAATCAGCCCAACCAAGTTGCCCAGCACGATGCCGTGCTTGTGGCCTAATCCCGAACGGGGCAGTAGCACTGCTGCCAGCTGATGATCGGCAATGTGAATAGCTAATCCTGTGGGTACCAAAAAAGTCTCGCCGGGTTGTAATTCTACCGCTGCATCTAAACAGGCCCGCAAATCCAGGCCAGCAGCACCGGCAGTTGCATAATCCGGCAGCGGAAACTCAGTGCCAATGCGGCTATCCAACACTTTAAGCTGTATTTTTTTCATTAAATCTCTCTGCGATGACATCAATCAGTTGTTTAGCTAACAGTCGTTTATCGGCTAGCGCTAGGCTTTTTTGTCCATTTTTCCAAAATAATTGCAGGGCGTTAACTTCACTATCGAAGCCGCCATGTTGTGCATTATGCCCTACCCAATTGGCAGCAATCATATCCAGGTTTTTATTAATCAATTTCCCGACAGCATTGGCCTCTAAATTTTCTGTTTCGGCGGCAAAACCAACGGTGAAAGGGCGCTGCGGCAATTTGGCAACGGCGGCGAGAATATCTTCAGTCTTTTTTAAAAGGATGCTGGTTTCATAGTCATGCTTTTTGATTTTTTCCGGCTGTACTTTGATGGGTGTGTAATCGGCCACTGCAGCGGTACCAATATAAATAGCATGCGCTTCAGCGCGAGATATTATCGCTTGATACATTTGCGCGGCGGTGTCTACTTTTACCAGGTCAACACCAACAGGTGCTGATAGCGATACTGGTCCGCTTATCAAGGTGACGTTTGCGCCAGCTTGCAGCGCCGCATTAGCCAGGGCATAACCCATTTTTCCTGAGCTTCGATTGGTGAGGTAACGCACGGGATCCAACGGCTCGCGAGTCGGGCCTGCGCTTATTAATACGTTTACCCCTCGTAAATGCTGAGGGCTGGTCGGGGCTAAAATTTGCTCACAAATCGCAGCAGGCTCGGACATTCTGCCCAGGCCAGTTTCTCCGCACGCCTGTTCGCCAGGTTCTGGACCGATGACGATGACGCCATGGTTTTTTAGTTTGGCTATGTTTTCCTGGGTAGCCGGATGATGCCACATGGCTTGATTCATTGCCGGCGCAACATAAACCGGACAAGTTGCCGCAAGGTAGAGTGTGGACAGCAAATCATCGGCTAGTCCCCAACTGCATTTCGCAATAGTGTTGGCGCTAGCTGGCGCTATAAGTAGGGCATCCGCCCAACGTGCCAGACTAATATGGTCCATCGCATGCTCGGCCTCGGCATCTAGTAAATCAGTATGTACGGCGTGCCCTGATAAGGCTTGAAATGTGAGCGTGCTAACGAATTGGGTCGCCGCTTGTGTCATCACTACCCGCACTTCAGCACCATTTTTTCGTAGCAATCTGACCAGTTCAGCCGATTTATACGCAGCAATACCGCCGCTTACAGCCAAGAGAATATGCTTATTTATAACCATTTATAAAATGGGCCCAGTGTGTACAAAAAGACTGGCTATTATGGCAAGGATAGGGCATTTCTTCTACGCTTTAGTTTTAACCAGCGCGCTAAGGGGATGTTCATGGGGATTAAAGACTGGGCGGCTGAAGACCGCCCCAGAGAAAAGTTGTTGCTCCGAGGACCGGCGGCGTTAACCGATGCCGAGTTACTGGCTATTTTTTTGCGTACCGGCACTCCTGGCAAATCGGCCGTGGATTTAGCGCGCGACTTACTTGCTGACTTTGGTTCTTTAAAAGCCATGTTGGATGCGGATCGGCAGCGCTTTTGCCAAGCTAACGGCTTAGGCGATGCTAAATACACTCAGCTTCAAGCTGTATTAGAAATGGCCAAGCGTCATTTTAAAGAAGTCTTACAACGCGGCAATGCCTTAACCAGCCCTGAAATTACTCGCGCCTACCTTAGTGCTCAACTGCGTGGATACAGTTATGAAGTCTTCGCCTGTTTATTTTTGGACAACCAGCACCGGGTGATACAACTCGATGAGCTTTTTCGCGGCACCATTGACGGCGCCAGTGTTTATCCAAGAGAAGTCGTCAAAAAAGCCCTGCAGCATAATGCTGCTGCAGTCATCTTCGCCCATAACCATCCGTCAGGCATTGCCGAACCCAGCCAAGCCGACCGGCACATCACCGATAAACTCAAGCAAGCGCTAGCTTTATTTGATATTCGGGTGCTTGATCATTTTATTATCGGCGATGGGCAGCCGTACTCGTTTGCTGAGCATGGGTTGCTGTAAATCTTAAGAATCGTCCACTTGGTCGGCGATTGCGCTCAGCTGGTCGATCAGGCTAGCTAACTGTTTATCAGTGGCCGCACAAATGGTTGCATGAGCGACTTTACGGCCTTTGCGCGGGGCTTTATCGTAAAGGTGCAGGTGGGCGTTATCGATGCCTAGTATGGTTTCAGTTCTCGGCAAACCGCCGATAAAATTGACCATGGCCGCTTTACCCACTGGCGCGGTTGAGCCTAAAGGCAAGTCCAGTATGGCGCGCAAGTGATTTTCGAATTGACTGGTTTGAGCGCCTTCAATTGTCCAATGCCCGGAGTTGTGAACGCGCGGGGCAAATTCATTGGCAATCAGTTTGCCGTTAACTTCAAACAGCTCCAGTGCTAGTACGCCGACATAATTCAGCTCTGTTAATAACTGGGACGCATAGCTTTCGGCTTGCGTCTGCATAGCGTCGTCGGTGCAGCATTGGGCAACTCGCAGGATGCCGTTGCGATGGATATTTTCGGATAATGGATAAAACACAATGGCGCCTGATACATTGCGCACCGCGATGATAGAGACTTCGCGGTCGAACGGCACAAAGCCTTCAACAATTGCCGGCACACCTTGTAATAATTCCCAGGCTGCCGCTAAATCGTCCGGCGCTTTGAGTACTGATTGGCCTTTGCCGTCGTAACCCTGGGTGCGGCTTTTTAGGATGGCGGGATAGCCGATGTCCGACATCGCTTGTTCCAGATCGGCAAGGCTGGTTACTGCTGCATAAGCCGGGGTAGGAATACCGATGTCGTTAAAAAAAGTTTTTTCAACTAACCGGTCCTGAGCAACTGCCAACGCCTTAGGGGCAGGATGTACCTGAGTGTGGGTCGCCAGAAATTCGGCAGTTTGTGCGGGTACATTTTCAAACTCGTAGGTAACAACATCAGCGCGTTCGGTCAATTGTGCCAACAGGTCAGGATCGTTGTAGTCGCCCAATAGGTGCTCGCCTAGTTTATTGGCGCAAGCATCGGCGGAAGGATCAAGAAATATGAACTCCACTCCCAACGGATAACCCGCCAAGGCAATCATGCGAGCCAGTTGTCCCGCGCCTAAAATGCCGACTTTCATAACTCTTCCTCTTCTATGCGTGGGTCTGGTTTCGCTAGCACTGTATCTGTCTGTTTTTGTCTGAATTCATTTAAAGCAGGACGATATTGGCTGTGCTTGTTGCTGACGATGGCGGCTGCCAGTAAGGCTGCATTAATGGCACCGGCTTTGCCGATAGCCAGTGTGCCGACAGGAATTCCGGCAGGCATTTGCACGATTGATAATAAAGAATCCATGCCGTTTAGGGCTTTAGACTGTACAGGTACGCCTAACACGGGCAGGGCCGTTTTAGCAGCCGTCATGCCCGGTAAATGCGCAGCGCCGCCGGCACCGGCGATAATGACTTCCAGGCCTTTAGCTTCTGCGGTTTCTGCGTACTGAAATAGTTTGTCGGGAGTGCGGTGCGCGGAAACAACTTCAACTTCATGAGCAATGCCCAGTTGCGTTAAGGTGTCTGCGGCAAAGCGCATGGTGTCCCAGTCAGATGTGGAGCCCATGATGATGCCAACCAGTGCCGTCATGTATTATTTCCTCAAGTATCTAAAAAATCAGGTCTAAAAAAAGGCGCGTAGTATGGCATAAAGCAGGGGGTGATGGCTTTTGAGTATCTTAAATGATGGTGTTCAGCTTTAATGAAACTTCATTTGAGGTTGAAGCAAGTCACGTGGGCGCTGTAATATGCCGCACCTAATACAGCTTCCTTAAGCTCATGAAAACAGACAGCGCCAGTATTAAAAAACGCTATGATCGGCTTGCTCCTTACTTTGACGGCATGGAGGCGGTGATGGAAGGCCTGGTGTTTAAAAGTTGGCGCAAGCGTTTATGGGCGAAAGTAGAGGGTCAGCATATCCTGGAGGTCGGCGTCGGTACGGGTAAGAATTTTGATTACTATCCGAAAGACGCCAGAGTCACGGCGATTGATTTTAGTCCGGCCATGCTCGAACAAGCTTCAGTCAATCGTACTCGCAAAGTGGTGTCTGTCGAGTTGGCTGAAATGGATGTGCAAGCATTATGTTATGCCGATAATAGTTTCGATACGGTGGTTGCCACTTGCGTGTTTTGTTCCGTTCCTGCGCCGCTAAAGGGATTAAGAGAGTTGCATCGAGTTTGTAAGCCAGGCGGGCAGGTGTTATTGCTGGAGCATGTGTTAAGCTCGCGGCCGCTTATCGCCAAATTAATGAACTTTATCAATCCGTTGGTGGTTGGTTTGGTGGGGGCAAATATCAACCGTAATACCGTTAAAAATGTTAAAGCCGCCGGCTTTAACTCGGTGCGAATCGATGAACACAGTGGTGACATTATTAAGCTCATAGAGGCTAGAAAATAGCCAGCCAACGTCATATATAAACGATTTTAAGTTTTGATCGTTCACCTGAATAAAATAAGCATTTTGGATTAGACACTTACGTGAAAGCACATATCAGCGATTTGGTACAAACTCCAATTCCCACCCGGCATGGCGAATTTATTCTGCATTACTACAGTAATAGTATCGATAACAAAGAACATATCGCGATGGTTAAAGGCGAGGTGACAGGTAAAGAAAATGTGCCGGTGCGTATACATTCGGAATGTTTTACCGGGGATGTTTTAGGATCAAGGCGTTGCGATTGTGGAGAGCAACTGGATTTAGCGTTGCATTTGATTAGCCAAGCTGAAAGCGGTGTATTGATTTATTTACGCCAGGAAGGTCGCGGCATTGGGTTGTTAAAAAAACTGCAAGCTTATAACTTACAAGATCAGGGTATGGATACTGTCGATGCCAACATTTATTTGGGCCATCTTGCTGACGAGAGAGAGTACGGCATTGCCGCGTTGATTTTGGAAAGTCTGGGAGTTAAATCAATCCGGCTGATGACCAATAATCCCAAAAAGATTGATGAGCTGAAAAGACTTGGTATTAACGTCGCCGGACGTATTCCTGTTGAAATTCAGGCGCATGACGACAATGTGGATTACCTGAAAACTAAAGCGAATAAAATGTCTCACATGCTGTTTGAGCAGCAAGAATAAGCTGCTCAAACCGTGCGGTTTATTTGTAGACTCGATAGATAATTATCATTTAGTCCACTGGCCTCATAATGGGGTGGTCGATGTCGATTTCAGCCTCGCATTTGGGGCAAGCGTACCAAGTATCGGCTTCGTGATCGAGGCTAAATGTATCGGTATCATCAGCTTCGGTCGGTACCAATAGCTTGCCCATCCCTCCCCAATTACATACCGGACAGCGATAGCTGGAGCGCTCCATTTGATCCAGGTAACGTTGAAACGCAATATAGCTGAGCTTCTTAATGGACATTCTGGCTGAGCTGATATGAAAACGAATGCCGGCTTCAGTATCGTCACAATGCTTGTCGATTATTTTGGACATGTTTAAGCCCTCTGTGGATATATCGCGCTCGATTAACCTGTAAGAGCGCTGGCTGATTGATAACATTTGTCAGTTGGGCTGTCAATATTCATTGTGAGAGGCATAATGCTATGCAAAATAAATATTAAAAAACAGTGGTATAGTAAATTTTCTGACCAAATTAATGATTGTGGTCAGCAAGTATTGAATCATAAAAACTTATAACAATTAATGGCTTAGGTATGAATAACTTTTTAACTTTTCAAATTCATGGTGGGGCTGATCATGGCGGCGTCGCTGAGATGATTGCTGGTTTGCTGACTTTTATAGAAGGTTTGGTGGGTAAGGGTGGGGCGGAGATTTTCGCTGCTTTGCTGCCCGGAATTGCCAGTATGGACAATATTCATCCATTGTTGGTGCATTTTCCAATTGCATTTTTCTCGACGTTTTTTTTGCTTGATTTGGTAGGAAAGCTGGCAAATAACAGCAATATTCGTGGTGTCGCTAGCTGGTTATTGTATCTGGGTACCGTCTCTGCACTTTTTACAGTTGGCGCAGGCGTTCTTGCTGCCAGCTCAGTACCTCATGGCGGAAATGTCCATGAAATTATGGAGCGCCACGAGCATATTGGCCTGTTTGTCTTGGGGTTGGCTACGCTATTGTCTGTTTGGCGTATCAGAACATTTGCCGGCGGTGTCGTATTTTTGACGCTGTCTGCGTTGCTGGTGGTGTTACTGGTGGTGGGTGCTGATTTGGGCGGACTGATGGTTTATAAATATGGGGTTGCTGTCGAGGCTGCGCCTGTGTCGACAGATGATCATATTCATAGCGGTAGTGATGCACATAGTCATGATGCAAATCACAGTCATAGTCACGAAGATGGTCAAGGACATGCTGACACTGTAATTCTTGAGCCAAAGCCAAGCGATGTGAGTACTCAAGAGCCACCACACGGCGATGAAATCAAGCAAGCGCCGGAGCATGACGCGACAAATAGCAATGAACATGCCCATACGCATATCCATGCCGATGGGAAGGTACATACACATAGTCAAAAGCCTGGGGCAGCGAAATAGTGACAACAGTAATTTACTTGTAATTGTTGCTATTTCAGGTGGACTTCAGAGCGCTAATCTCGTGCTTTTGTGTTATTCTACAGGGCTGATTTTTGCCCTTTACTGATATTTAATTATGCGTACTCGCGTTAAAATCTGCGGCTTTACCCGGGTTGAGGATGCGGTTTTTGCGGCTCGTTTGGGTGTAGATGCTATAGGCTTGGTGTTTTATCCGCCGAGTCCTCGACATGTTGAAATTGAGCAGGCAATTAAAATTGTCAATGCATTGCCGGCATTTACAACGGTAGTTGCTTTATTTGTTGATGAGCAGGAAGCGCTGATTCGTGAAGTATTAAAGAATGTGCCTGTGGACTGCATTCAATTTCACGGTGATGAATCGGCTCAAGCTTGCCGGTTATACGGTAAGCGATATATTAAAGCGTTACGTATGCGTAATGATACGGATGTGTTGGCATTAGCTGAGCACTATCATGATGCAGACGGGCTGTTGCTGGATGCTTATCATCCGGATGCTAAAGGTGGTACGGGTAGCCGATTTGATTGGCAATTAATCCCTAAGCAATGTTCATTACCGATTATCTTGGCTGGCGGACTTGACGGAGCCAATGTTAAACAGGCTATTAATCAAGCAAGACCTTATGCGGTGGATGTGAGTAGCGGTGTAGAAGCGAAAAAAGGTATCAAGGATCACGAAGCAATGGCTGCATTTATAAAAACAATAAACGAGGGTGACGGAAAGCTAACATGACAGAAAAATATAATATGCCCGATACGCGGGGTCACTTTGGTCCATACGGCGGAATTTTTGTAGCAGAGACATTGATGCCACCCATTCAGGAGCTCAATGCGGCTTATCAGCGCTATATGGTTGATCCTGAATTTATCGCCGAGCTGGATGCCGACTTAAAATATTATGTGGGACGCCCATCGCCTTTGTATCATGCTGAACGCTGGAGTCGTGAGCTGGGTGGCGCGCAAATTTACTTGAAGCGTGAAGATCTTAACCATACCGGCGCGCACAAAATTAACAACACCATCGGCCAAGCCTTATTGGCTAAGCGCATGGGTAAAACCCGGATTATTGCCGAAACCGGTGCCGGACAGCATGGGGTTGCAACGGCAACGATCGCCGCCAGATTAGGCTTAGAATGTGTAATCTACATGGGGGCTGTCGATGTGGTTAGACAGTCACTTAATGTCTATCGCATGAAATTGCTGGGTGCTACGGTTGTTGCGGTCGAATCAGGTTCTAAAACCTTGAAAGACGCGCTTAATGAAGCGTTGAGAGATTGGGTAACTAATGTCGATAATACCTTTTATATTATTGGCACAGTGGCTGGTCCGCATCCTTATCCAGCGATGGTTAGAGATTTTCAAGCCATTATTGGCCGTGAAGCCAAACAACAATGTATCGAACAAGCTGGGCGTTTGCCGGATGCATTAGTGGCTTGCGTAGGCGGTGGCTCCAATGCTATCGGCTTGTTCTATCCATTTATAGATGATGCTTCAGTAGCAATGGTCGGCGTTGAAGCGGCGGGTGATGGCGTTGAAACAGGTCGTCATTCGGCACCACTTTGTGCAGGTCGCCCTGGTGTACTGCATGGTAACCGGACTTATCTGATGGAAGATGATGATGGTGAAATTATCGAAACACACTCCATTTCAGCCGGATTAGATTATCCTGGCGTCGGCCCTGAGCATGCCTGGTTGAAAGATACCGGCCGGGCTCAATATGTAAATATTACCGACAATGAAGCGCTGGAAGGTTTTTATGCGTTAACGCGCATGGAAGGCATTATTCCTGCCCTCGAATCCAGCCATGCAATGGCTTATACAATGAAGCTTGCCCCTACGATGAGCAAAGATAAGATTATCATCGTCAACCTATCTGGTCGTGGCGATAAAGATATGCAAACAATGGCGCAACGCGAGGGCATAATGCTATGAGTCGATTAACTGGCAAATTTGCAGAGCTTGCAAAAACCGGCCGTAAAGCGCTAATTCCGTTTATTACCGCAGGCGATCCAAATCCTGATTTTACCTTGCCGATGATGCATGCAATGGTTGCGGCAGGCGTTGATATTATTGAATTAGGCGTGCCGTTTTCTGATCCGATGGCTGATGGCCCGGTGATTCAGCGCGCCAGCGAGCGAGCTCTTGCTCATAAGATGAGTTTAAGAAAAGTATTGGCGTTGGTTGGTGAATTTAGAAAAACTGATCAACAAACCCCCGTAGTATTGATGGGCTATGTCAATCCTATCGAAGCGATGGGTTACGAGAATTTCGCCAATGCAGCTCAGCAAGCTGATGTTGACGGTGTGTTGACCGTCGATTTACCGCCGGATGAAGCCGAAGAATGTGTTGCTTTGTTAAAAGCCCGCGGCATTGATCCGATTTTTTTATTAGCACCTAATAGTATCGATGAACGTATTAAAATGATGGACGCTGCCGGCAGCGGTTATCTTTATTATGTGTCACTTAAAGGCGTGACCGGTGCAGGCCATTTAAATACTGCTGATGTGGAAACCAAACTGAAGCAAATCCGCGCCAACACTAAATTGCCTATAGCGATCGGTTTTGGTGTCAAAGATGCTGAAACAGCGAAAACTGTTGCCAATCTAGGCGATGGGGTTGTGGTGGGAAGTGCCTTGATCAGCAAAATCGAAGCCCATCAAGATGATCTGGCAACGGCGCAACAACAAATCGTTGAATTATTGGCGGCCATGCGCCAAGCCATGGATAGTTAAGACCTGCGGAGCCTAATCTATGAGTTGGTTTGAAAAATTACTACCATCAACAATCCGGACGGAAGCATCCAATAAAAAAGGTGCGGTGCCTGAAGGATTGTGGAACAAATGTCCAAGCTGTAACGCGATACTTTATAACAGCGAGTTGGAAAAAAACTTCAACGTCTGCCCAAAGTGCGAACATCACATGCGCATTTCGGCAAGAACGCGTTTGAATATGTTTCTGGATGAAAACGGCCGAGAAGAAATTGGCAAGCAAGTTAAGCCGATTGATCCTTTAAAATTTAAGGACAGCAAAAAATATAAGGATAGGATTACTCAGGCTCAAAAACAGACTAAAGAAAATGATGCCTTAGTAGTGATGAAAGGCCAGTTGAAAGGACAGGATATTGTCGTAGCCGCATTTGATTTTAGCTTTATGGGCGGATCCATGGGGTCTGTAGTCGGTGAAAAATTTGTTCGCGGCGTTAATAAAAGTCTTGAGATAGGCGCGCCATTTGTAGTCTTTACTGCGAGTGGTGGTGCGCGTATGCAGGAATCCTTGTTTTCGTTGTTTCAAATGGCTAAAACTAGCGCGGCGTTAACTAAATTGTCTGAGGCGGGGCTCCCCTATATTTCTTTTATGACTGATCCAACCATGGGCGGCGTATCTGCTAGTTTGGCTATGTTGGGTGATCTTAACGTTGCTGAGCCGAATGCATTAATCGGCTTTGCCGGTCCTAGAGTTATTGAGCAAACCGTACGAGAAAAATTGCCCGAAGGCTTTCAGCGTAGCGAATTTTTGCAGGAGCATGGCGCGATTGACATGATTATTGATAGACGACAAATGCGGGAAGAGATAGGTAGTGTTTTGTCCTTATTGATGGCAGGCAAGACTCGCGCGCGTACTGTATACAAACCTGAATTTCCCGCCGTAAAAATTCAACCCAACACGGTAACAGAACAGGATGCCAATCTTTAACAGCTAATGATGCATTTTGATTCGCTGCAGGGCTGGCTAAAATGGCAAGAAAGCTTACATCCACTGACCATCGATTTAGGTTTGGAACGAGCCGCTCGGGTTTTTAAAAGTCTTAATCCACAAGGAGTTAAGCCTCCAACCATTACGGTTGCGGGTACCAACGGCAAAGGCTCTTGCGTTGCTTATTTGGACAGCATATATCGAGCTCAAGGATATCGAGTGGGGGCATATACATCGCCACATATCCTTAGGTATAACGAACGAATAAAAATTGACGGACAACCGGTTGCAGATGAAGTTATTAGTGCTGCATTTGCCAGAATTGAAGCCGTTCGTGGCGATACATCACTGAGTTATTTTGAATTTGGGACGTTGGCTGCCTTGGATATTTTTTGGCTAGCCGGCGTTGATGTGCAATTGTTGGAAGTCGGTTTGGGCGGCAGATTAGATGCGGTTAATATTGTCGATCCCGATGTGGCTTTGATAAGCAGTATTTGCATAGATCATGTGGAATGGTTGGGCGGTACAAGAGAGGCTATAGGGCGCGAAAAAGCCGGTATTTTTCGAGCCGACACGCCCGCTGTTGTAGGCGATCCTGAGCCACCGCAATCATTGTTGCAGACTGCCAAAGATAAGCGGGCCCAACTGTATTGTTTAGGCAAGCATTTTAGGTATGAAAAACAGGCAACGGGGTGGCAGTGGCTGGCAGATACGTGCCGGATAAACTCGTTACCCGAACCAGGATTAAAAGGTGAACATCAGTTTCGAAACGCTTCGACGGCGATTTTTGCAATAACTTGTTTGGCAAAAACGTTGCCGGTGAATGAGTCAGCAATTCGCCAAGGCCTACAAAATGTGAGCTTGCCGGGGCGATTCCAACTGATAGAAGGTGACCGGCAGGTGCTGTTGGATGTAGGGCATAACCCTCAAGCGGTCAGAACATTAGTAGAATATCTTACTGAATATTTCCCTAATAAACGCATTCACGCAATCTTCTCGATGATGAAAGACAAGGATATTGCTGGAGTGATTGATATTATGAACCCCGTTATTAAGGACTGGTTTTTTGCACCATTGACCAACCCTCGCGCAGTGACAGAGCAAGTAATTAGCGAGATATTTGCAAAAAAATCATTAACCAACGTGACGTTTGGTTTTTCAGGATTTGCCGAAGCATTTTCTGCTGCAAAAAACCAGTCGCAAAAAGGCGATCTGTTACTGGTTTTCGGCTCTTTCTTTTTGGTATCTGATTGCTTGGCTGAATTTGAAAAAGTGAGTTAAACCATGGACCATGAATTAAAACAACGTTTGATTGGCGCAGTCGTTGTTACTGCGCTTGCAGCCATTTTTGTCCCTATGCTGTTTGACGATCCCGTTGATAACAGCGCGCAGCTGGTGGCTGAGCAGGCTATCCCACTACCAGCAAGTAGTGCTGGGGATACGGCGGCTAAAGTACCAAACAGCGCTGAACAAGTGTTGGCTAGCCCTGAATCGCCTGCCAGTGCTGAGGATAATGCTGTACTTAGTGATGAAATCGATGACAGTCAGGTAAAACCAGCAAACTCGGACGATGCTTTGTATGCAGAAACACCTGGTTATTCTGACGAAGGTGCCGAGGCGATTGTCGATGAGCCAAAAACCGAGCGCCCAAAATCCGCTACAGGTAAGTTGACTGCTCCTACTACCAATGCGGCGGTTCCTGCAGCTGCAATACCTCAAGATCAGGCCGCAAAAAAAGCCCCAAAAGCCAAAGTTACCACCAATGCCGCAGAACAAGAGCTATTGAAAAAGGTGCAGTCTGCTAAGTTGCAACAAGATATAGCGGCTGAAACAAAAACGGCGGTTCCAGTTAAAAAAACTGACGTTGCCCCGGTTGCCAAAGAAGTACCTGCACAATCCAACCAAGCAAAAGCTATAGCCGCTGCAGTAAATGAAGCAAAGAAACCTGAAGTAGCTGCAAAATCAGCCGCACCAGTGCGTTGGTATATACAAGTAGGCAGTTTTAGCAAAAAAGAAAACGCCACATCTCTTTGGGAAGGGTTAAGAGCTCAAGGCTTGCCTGCCTCACTTGATGCTGTGCAAACAACTAAAGGTACAACGTATCGACTCCGTGTTGGACCGGAACTGGATGCTAAAAAAGCCGCAGCAATGAAAGCAAAATTGGATAAACAAAATATCAGTTCTATTTTGGTTTCTGAATAACGCTAAGTTACCGTTATTTTGTTTGACTTAGTCTGGTAACAGAATGATTTGGATAGATTTTGTTATTTTAGGAATAGTCATTATCGGCGTGGTAATTGGTATATGGCGAGGCTTCAGCGCAGAGTTTTTTGCGATATTTACTTGGCTGATAGCTGTGTCGGTGAGTCTGAATTTTGATAAAGATTTTGTCAGATTTATGCCGATGATTTCTGGGGATAATCCTGCAGTAAAAGCTTCAGGTGCTTTCGTTGCCTTATTGATGATCACTTTAGTCGTGGCAGCAATGATAGGTTTTTTGCTCGGGACATTCGGAAGTGGTCATCGTGTCGGCTTTTTCTCCCGCCTTGGCGGCATGATTATGAGTTGTGTCCGTAGTGTGATTTTAATTACTGTATTGGTAATGTTGGCTGGGACAACCGCGTTACCTAAAGATTCCTGGTGGCAAGAATCAAAACTGCTGTCGCCTTTTCAATTGCTCGCTGTTGGCTTGCGAGATCATGTGCCGTCAGGCATTGCCGAATACGTAAAGTATCATTAACTATTCTTTCAGGATCAGGTAATTGTAATGTGTGGTATTGCTGCAATCGTTTCACATCAAGCTGTTAATCAAGACCTTTTTGATGCATTAACCGTTTTACAACACCGTGGGCAAGATGCGGCCGGTATTGTGACTTGCGAAGGTAGTCGTTTGCATTTGCGTAAGGAAAACGGCTTGGCCCGTGATGTTTTTACCAATGCGCAAATGCTGAAATTGCGCGGTAATATGGGTATTGCTCATGTGCGTTATCCCACCGCAGGCTGTACCAGTTCAGCTGAAGCTCAGCCTTTTTATGTTAACTCTCCGTTTGGTTTGACGCTTGCCCACAATGGCAATCTGACCAATACCGAAGAACTCAAAAAAGCCTTGTTTGTTGAAGACCAGCGCCATATCAACACCGATTCTGATTCGGAAGTGTTGTTAAATGTTTTTGCGCACGAATTGCAAAGTTTGGGTAAATTACAGCTGAGTGTCGATGACGTTTTTCAAGCAGTAGCTGGCGTCCATCGCCGTTGTCGCGGCGCTTATGCGGTAGTCATTATGATCGCTGGATTTGGCATATTGGGTTTTAGAGATCCGCACGGCATTAGACCCATTGTGTTTGGTACCAGAAATTCTAAGGAAGGTTCTGAAATCATGATGGCTTCTGAAAGCGTGGCGTTGGATGTGCTGGGATTCAACTTGGTACGTGATATACAGCCAGGCGAAGCGGTTTTCGTTGAGCAATCAGGTGCCATGCATACCAGGCAATGCGCAGAGAGTATTGATCATAGCCCGTGCATTTTCGAGTATGTTTACTTTGCGCGTCCCGACTCCATTATCGATCGCATTTCAGTGTACAAAGCCCGCTTGCGCATGGGCGAGAAACTGGCGGCAAAAATTCTCAGGGAATGGCCTGATCATGATATAGACGTGGTCATTCCCATTCCTGATACCAGTAGAACGTCTTCGTTGCAATTGGCTAACAAGTTGGGTGTTAAATACCGCGAAGGCTTTATAAAGAATCGCTATATCGGCCGGACCTTTATTATGCCCGGTCAGCAAATGCGCGAAAAATCGGTTCGACAAAAGCTAAATGCCATCAGTTTAGAGTTTGAAGGCAAAAATGTGTTGCTGGTCGATGACTCAATCGTCCGCGGCACTACTTCCGCGCAAATCATCCAAATGGCCAGAGATGCGGGCGCCAAAAAAGTGTACTTTGCATCTGCAGCGCCGCCAGTGCGTTATCCCAATGTTTATGGCATCGATATGCCGGCCGCTCACGAGCTGATTGCCCATGACCGTACCGAACAGGAAGTCTGTGAAGCGATTGGTGCTGACCATATCATTTACCAGGACTTAGATGATTTGATTGATGCAGTGCGCAAAGGTAATCCTGATATTGCTCACTTCGATACCTCATGTTTTAGTAATCAATATGTCACCGGTGACATTGATGATGCTTACTTGGCTCGCACCGAAGCGTTACGTAATGACAGCGCTCAAACTGAGCGCAATTCTGAAAACTTTATAATCGAAATGCAAAACTGTGGCTAACGACCACTTGTCTCGACACTTATCTAAAACACGCGTTGTAAACCGATGAAAGACATTAACTGGCAAGATTATTCTCTGGAAACTCAGGCAATCAGGGCAGGGCACCGACGTACCCAGGAAGATGAACACAGCCTGCCTATTTTTGCGACATCCAGTTATGTATTCGACAGTGCGGAAGAAGCTTGGCTGAGATTTACCGGGCAAGAGCCGGGCAACATCTATTCGCGTTTTACCAATCCTACTGTGAACGCCTTTCAAGAGCGGCTGGCGTTGATGGAAAAAGGCGAACGCTGCTTGGCTTTTGCTTCAGGCATGGCCGCGATTATGGCTGTGGGTATGGGCTTGTTAAAGGCTGGCGATCATGTTTTGTGCTCACGAGGAGTATTCGGCAATACCGTGATGATGTTCCAGAATTATTTTTCCAAATTTGGCGTAGAAACCGATTTTGTTGATTTAACCGATCCGGTGGCTTGGGAAGCAGGCATCAAGCCTAATACCCGCTTTTTGTTTTTGGAAACGCCTTCCAATCCATTAACGGAAATTGCTGACATTAAATTGCTGGCGGATATTGCTCATCGTCATGGTTGCCTGTTAATTGTCGATAATTGTTTTTGTACACCGGTATTGCAAAAACCGCTGGAATTAGGTGCGGATATTGTTGTGCATTCAGCAACTAAATATATTGACGGGCAAGGTCGTTGCGTGGGCGGCGCGGTGGTTGCCAGTGAAGAGATTATTGAAAAACATATTTACCCCTACCTGCGGACCGGCGGTGCGACCATGAGTCCGTTTAATGCTTGGGTGTTTGTATCTGGCCTGGAAACATTAGGCGTCAGAATGAAAGCGCATTGCGAAAGTGCGCAAGCATTGAGTTTATGGCTTGAACAACAGCCTGGCGTGGCTAAAGTCCACTATCCCGGCTTGGCAAGTCATCCGCAACACGAGTTGGCCAAACGTCAACAAAGTTACTTTGGCGGCATTGTCAGCTTTGAATTAACGGGTGGAAAAGAACACGCATGGAAACTAATTGATGCCACGCAAATGGTGTCTATTACTGCAAATTTGGGTGATGTTAAAACCACTATCACCCATCCTGCTACCACTACTCATGGCCGCTTAACGCCGGAAGCCAGAATAGCGGCAGGAATTAAAGATGGCTTGGTCAGAGTCTCTGTCGGTTTGGAAAATATTGAGGATATTAAAAACGATCTAGCCAGAGGCTTACAGCTGTAACTAACAAGCGGCTAGTAATGGATCCAGTTTTTGTTGCCGATCCAGAGCCTGCAAATCATCAAAACCACCGACATGATAATCGCCAATGTAAATCTGCGGCACGGTACGACGCTTGGTTTTTTGCATCATTTCCTCCCTTAAGCCGGGCTCCGCATCGACATTAATTTCGTGGTAATGAGCGCCTTTTTTGTCGAGCAAGCGTTTGGCCATGATGCAGTAAGGGCAAATAGTCGAAGAATAAATAAGAATTTCAGGCATTGTTTATAACCAATTTCTAATATAGATTGGGCATTTTATGTTCAATTGTCAGGTTGATCAATACCCGTTAAGTGAAAACAGAGTTTTATAAACGGTGTACTAAAAAAATACAGCTGCAATTCTTAGTGTTATAGAATCGCGGCCTTTAAGTGAGTTAGCCGATATTTCGGCATGATTGATAGGTAGTTTATGCGTTGTCCGTTTTGTGCGGCACAAGATACACGGGTTGTTGATTCCCGATTGGCAAATGAAGGGGATCAAGTTCGCCGCCGCCGGGAGTGTAATGTCTGCAAAGAAAGATTTACCACTTATGAAGTGGCTGAATTATCGCTGCCCCGGATAGTCAAACGCGATGGTACCCGCGAACCTTTTGATGAAGCTAAATTGCGGGCAGGTATGCTGCGGGCTTTAGAAAAACGCCCGGTCAGCAGTGATGCGATTGAAGCGGCCATCAGTCGTATTAAAAAACAATTGGTGGACAAGGGCGAACGTGAAATACCAGCGCAGGAACTGGGCGAAAAAGTCATGAAAGAGCTGAGTAGTTTGGATCATGTGGCTTTTGTGCGTTTTGCATCGGTATACCGCAGTTTTCAAGATGTCAGCGAATTTACTGACATGATCAATAAGTTACAAAAAAATTGAAGCAAGATTCAATCTACATGGCCCGAGCTTTGCAGTTGGCGCGTCAGGGACTTTACACCACTGATCCCAATCCTCGTGTCGGTTGCGTATTGGTCAAGGATGGCGAAATCATTGGCGAGGGCTGGCATCAACGGGCAGGGCTAAGTCACGCCGAAGTAGAAGCGCTTAACAATGCGCCGGATGCTCAAGGTGCAACCGCTTATGTCACGTTGGAGCCTTGCAGCCATTTCGGTCGAACGCCGCCATGCTGCGATGCGTTAATCAACGCAGGCGTCAGTCGTGTCGTGGTTGCCATGCAAGACCCTAATCCATTGGTAGCCGGGCAAGGCTTGCAAAAGCTCAGAGCAGTCGGGATTGATGTGGTTTGTGGTGTGCTGCAGGAAGAATCACAGTTGTTGAATCAAGGCTTTATTAAACGCATGACACAACAACGTCCGTGGGTGCGCAGTAAATTAGCGATGAGCTTAGACGGGCGTACCGCGATGGCTTCCGGTGAAAGCAAATGGATTACTTCTGCGCATGCACGAGCCGATGTGCAGCAATTAAGAGCCGAAAGTTCGGCAATTTTGACCGGCATCAATACGGTGTTGGCGGATGATCCTGCCTTAACTGCGCGGGTTGATGCAGAGGTCGTACAGCCCATTAGAGTAGTATTGGATTCCCGATTGGCTATGCCGGTCGATGCGCAGCTGGTTAATGGTCCAGGCCGTACCCTGATTCTAACGAGTTCGACCGATGACGCTAAAAAACAGGCTTTACAGCAAGCAGGTTTTGAAATCTACGAGATTCCCGAGCATCAAGGACGACTGGATTTACGGCAAGTGATGACGTTTTTGGCTGAGCAACAAATCAATGAAGTATTGGTTGAAGCCGGTCCCACTTTAAACGGCGCGCTGCTGGCGCAAAACCTGGTCGATGAATGGGTGATCTATATGGCGCCGTGCGTTCTTGGCGACCAGGGCCGTGGTTTATTTACTTTGCCGGACATGAATACGATGGCGGATAAGAAGAACTTGAATCTGGCTGATGTCAGGCAAGTTGGTCCGGATCTGAAACTCACTTTTACTGCAAACTGAGGCAGAAAATGTTTACAGGCATAATATTGGCAGTCGGTAAAATCGCCGGCATAGAAAACAAAGCCGGGGATTGCCGTTTAAAAATAGCCACTGGTAAATTACCACTTGGCGACGCCGCGCTGGGTGACAGTATTGCTGTTAACGGTGTCTGTTTGACGGCGGTGGAATTGGGGAATGGCTATTTTGTGGCGGATGTGTCCAACGAAACCCTGTCCAGAACAATCTTAAAAAATGCCTCTGTGGGCACACCGGTTAATTTAGAATTGGCATTAACCCCGAATACCCGGATGGGCGGGCACATTGTCAGTGGCCATGTTGATGGCATTGGTAAAGTCATTGAAAAACAACCGGATGCACGGTCAGTAAAATTTACGTTTAAAGTGCCTGATAACCTGGCTAAATACATTGCCGAAAAAGGCTCCATTTGCATCAATGGCATTAGTTTGACGGTTAACGAAGTAAATGGCGCGACTTTTAGCGTCAACATCGTGCCGCATACCCTTAAGGAAACGACGCTGGTTGATGCGGTGGTCGGTACTGAAGTCAATCTGGAAGTTGATTTATTGGCTCGATACATGGAGCGGTTAATGCAAGGCGAAGCTGCTGCCAATAATCACAGTGGCATTACTGAAGACCTGTTACAAAAAAGCGGCTTTTTGCGCTGAAACTAAGGAACCCATGAATACCACCGAAGAAATCATAGACGACTTGCGACAAGGCAAGATGGTCATCATCATGGACGATGAAGACCGTGAGAATGAAGGCGACTTGGTAATGGCTGCGGCTTTTACTCGCCCCGAAGACATCAATTTTATGGCGCGCTACGGGCGTGGTTTAATTTGCCTGACATTGACCAGCGAGCGTTGCCAGCAATTACGTTTGCCATTAATGGTCAACGAAAATAAATCCTCCCATTCCACCAATTTTACGGTATCGATTGAGGCTGCCAGTGGCGTTACTACCGGCATTTCCGCGGCAGATCGAGCTCGTACCGTTTTATCGGCAGTAGCAGCAAACGCTGTCCCAGAAGATTTAGTGCAGCCTGGGCATATTTTTCCGTTAATGGCGCAATCTGGCGGCGTACTCAATCGCGCGGGTCACACCGAAGCCGGTTGTGATTTGGCCCGCTTAGCGGGTAGCGAACCTGCGGCGGTTATTGTCGAAATTCTTAATGAAGACGGCAGCATGGCAAGACGGCCTGATTTGGAGGTTTTTGCTGAACAGCACAATCTTAAAATCGGCACCATTGCTGATTTGATTCATTATCGTATTCAGCATGAAAACACCCTGGAACGCATCAGCGAATGCGCGTATCCGACCGAGTTTGGTGATTTTAGGCTGTATGCCTACCAAGATCGCAATGACAACAACGTACACTTGGCGCTGGTGATGGGGCAAGTGGCCGGTGATGAACCTGTTTTGGTTAGGGTTCATGCGCGTAATTTGCTTGATGAGGTGTTAGCGTCAAACCGAAGTGACAGTAACGTGTCTATCCGCCAAGCCATGGAAAAAATAGCTGAAACCGGCCGGGGAATTTTAGTGATAATTCGGCAGAGCGAAGACAATAAGTCGCTCGCTGAGCTTATTCATCGTTATCAGCTGGAAGATAATGGCTGCGTTATACCGCAATCATCAGCGGTAGATTGGCGTACTACCGGTACTGGGGCAAGAATCCTGGCTGATTTGGGAGTTCGTAAATTAAAAGTACTGGGTGCCCATAAAAAATACATCGCATTGTCTGGATTCGATCTGGAAGTTGCAGAGCACGTCGGTTAAAAACATTCCACTTAAAGAGAAACAACATGTCCCATATTAAAACTTTTGAAGGTATTTTTAATGCACAAGGCGCCAAATTCTGCCTAGTCGCTTCTCGTTTTAACAGCTTTATTGTTGAACAACTCGAAGCTGGAGCGATTGATGCACTGGTACGCCATGGCGCTGATAGAGCAGATATTCATCTGGTCAAAGCGCCGGGTGCATTTGAATTACCTATCGTAGTTAAACGCATTGCAGCCAGCAAAAAATACGACGCTATTATCGCCTTAGGCGCGGTTATTCGAGGCGGCACACCGCATTTTGAATATGTTGCCGGTGAATGCGTTAAAGGTATTGCCCAAGTGTCTTTGCAATACGATGTACCGGTCAGTTTCGGAGTACTTACCGTTGATAGTATTGAGCAGGCGATAGAACGCGCAGGTACTAAAGCAGGTAATAAAGGCGCGGAAGCCGCTCTTTCAGCTATTGAAATGGTAAGTTTGTTCAAAAATTTGGAAATATAATGAGTTCAGCACGTACCAACGCCCGTCGAGTTGCCGTTCAGGCACTGTATCAATGGCAGATGACGGGGCAAAATTTAAGCGAAATTGAACGCCAATTTCTGGAAGAAGAGCGTCTGAAAGACGTGCAAAAAAGTTATTTCGTTGAACTGTTTTACGGCATCCCCAAAAATCTGGGCGCGATTGATGAAACTTTAGCCGAGTTTGTTGATCGTCCTGTCGATATGGTCGATCCTGTCGAGCGCGCTATTTTAAGAATTGGCGCCTACGAGTTACTGCAACGCCTTGATATGCCTTATCGCGTTGTGCTCAACGAAAGCATCAATCTTGCCAAACACTTTGGTGCCGACGGCAGTCATAAATACGTTAACGGCATTTTAGATAAAATTGCCCAGCAAATACGGGCAGTGGAAATCAAGGCCAAATTGTCAGGTAATAAGTAATTGTGTCATTAACTGAATTTCCCTTAATTCAGCGTTTTTTTACCCAGCCACAAACTCGCAACGCCAGCACTCGATTGGGTGTCGGCGATGATTGCGCCTTGTTGTCTATTCCTGCAGGTCATGAGCTGGCAGTCACTACCGATACCATGGTAGAGAACGTGCATTTTTTTGCCGATACCGATCCCGAACAACTCGGGCATAAATTGTTGGCAGTTAATTTGAGTGATCTTGCCAGTATGGGCGCTAAACCGGTTGCTGTGCTGCTGGCGTTAACGTTGCCCAAGGTTGATGAACAATGGTTAACGTCTTTTGCCAAAGGATTTTTAGCTCTGGCTGAACAATACAACGTTGATTTGATTGGTGGGGATACCACCTCAGGGCCATTAACATTAACCGTGCAAGCCCTGGGCGTTGTGCCGCAAGGTCAAGCGCTGCGGCGGTCAGGCGCAAAAGCCGGTGATTACATCTGTTTAACCGGCGCGATCGGCGATGCTGGCTTGGGTTTAAAAATCAATCAGGGCTACTCATGCCCAAATCCTGAATCTGCCTTAAAGCAATTCAACCAGCCAGAGCCGCAAATTGCCGCAGGTCTTGAGTTATTAGGTTGCGCCAATGCCTGCATCGACATTTCCGACGGTCTGTCTAGCGATTTGGGGCATATCCTGGAACAAAGCCAAGTCGGTGCGTGTATCTATTGGCAAGCGCTGCCGTTATCCGATGCCGTTAAAGCGTACATTGAAGACACCGGCGATTGGCAGATGCCGCTGGTGTCTGGCGATGATTACCAGCTGTGCTTCACTATCAGTCCGGATCATGTCGATCAGTTAACCATCGACTGCATCAAAATCGGTGTTATCGAAGCCGAACCCGGCTTGCGGCTGAATAAATCCGGCATTATCACTTCTCTACAGGCCAAAGGTTTTGAGCATTTTTCTTAATACCCAAGTGGGTAAAAACAAGCTAACGCCTAAGCAGATAGTATCCGACCCGGTATTATTTCTGGCGTTCGGCTTTGGTTCCGGTTTAGCTAAAAAAGCCCCCGGTACCTTCGGCACCTTGGCGGCTGTGCCTTTGTATTTAGCGCTAGTTCAAGCACAAAGCTTAATTGTTTATAGCGTGGTGACGCTGCTAGTCATCTTGGTCGGGGTGTGGATTTGCGGCCAAGCCGCTGAAAAACTCGGCGAGCATGATTTCGGCGGCATCGTCTGGGATGAAATTGCCGGATTTTTAGTGACCATGTGGTTGGTACCGTTTACCTGGCAAGCCGTCGCGCTGGGTTTTATCCTGTTTAGAGTGTTCGATATTATTAAACCCTGGCCGATTCGCTGGATAGATCGCCAAGTGCATGGCGGTTTGGGCATCATGCTTGATGATGTATTAGCCGGCGTGTTCGCGGGCGGGTTGCTGTTTTTTATTGTCTCGTAAGCGTCTAGGTATTCTAGTTAGCTGAAATTCTTGCAGAGACCGAATCATGACAAAAACTTCTTATCAAAAGCCATCGCCGCAAACCCAAGAAGAATCCTTGAAAATAGCCAAAGGAATTCAACGTCCCGCTCAAACCAAAGAACAAACAAAGTTAATTGCTCAAGGTATCCAGCAAGGAATTGATCTTTATAAAAAACAGCAGAAAGAAAAAGCCAGAGAATTGAGCAAAAAGCGAAAAAAATTATCCAGTCAAAAGGGGCAGCCGATTGAACAGGATGATCAGGAAATACAAGAAATAATCATACATCACCAACACTGGTTGCCTTGGCTGCTTCTGGTTCTCACGTGGTTGGGGTTGGGAATATACTTTCTAGGTTATGTTGACGTTCGCTGAAAATCTTCACTTCGCTAAAGCCCCGTTTCCAAGATTTTCAGCGATTGACTGTTTATTGGCTTTATACAGAGCAACATACGGTCGAATGCATCGCTGGCAGGCTCAAACACTATCGTAGAATTGCTACTCGTTATGAGAAAAAAGCTATCAATAACATAGGGATGCGGTCGTTTCCATCGGTCCTTTTTTTTATAGTTGAGATAAAACGTCAACAGAGCCTAGTCAAACACTAGCTAAGCTTTATTGAATTCAAACACAGATCCGATGCAGATATTTACGACATTCTGAGTTTGACCCTAAGTCGACATCAACTCCTGATTTTCCAATGGCAGCAATCAAACATTAAGCAGACTTAACTACCAATGGAAGGTCAAGCCGGGGGGGGTATCGTGGGCGAAATTATTTTATCTGTGGTCTATTTTCCAGAGTCTTAGAAGGCCATACCCCCCATAACTGCCTTGTCAGCTATGATTTTACGCTTCCCTAAATCGGACAGTCGTGACGTGCTAAATCGTCCGCAGTTATTACTAACAAACCAGAAATACTTACTAAGTACATCGTTCTTGTTGCGATTAAAGTGTCAGGTATTTTTACAGTTTTGTATGAACGACCCATATGTGGTGGATAATTAAAAAATTCATAGCCTGTAGGGCTTTGAAATCTAAAAATTGATTTTTTGTGTGGATTTCAATTCATTTTTTTCCTTCGGATGTAAAGAAAATCTTAAAAAATCCGTAAAATTAAGGAAAAACTGTCAGATTATTTTACAATTTGCGATTTTTTTTTAGTTTTTAAGAAATAACATATTGATTTTTATAATCAAATATCTTTGGCATGGTACCTGCTTTCGATACTGAATAGTGCGATTTAACTTAAAAAAATGGATATATTTAGCTATTCCACTTACGTGTATATGTTTTTTAATTTTATTGAAGAGTAAAGCATGATGAAAATATCAGCATATACAGAGATGCCACTAAACAAGCTTTTGCAAAAATAGCGCCTCTCCGAGGCCGCGTTAGGCCTAATTGATAGGCGTATTTATAAACCGTTCAAAGGAGTTTTAGATGTTATCCAAAAAATTTTATCCCTTAATACTAATTGCTGCCGTGTTCGACTCTCAAGCGGCCACGATTGATTTTGATGCGCTTCAACCCTTTAGTAATTATGCCCCTATTCCAGCCGGATATGGCTCTACTAGCGATGTTACAGTGTCTTATTCGAGCTTGAACTCAGATGGCTCAGTGGCATATTCAGATGCTTTGTTGTGGAATAGCGGCTACGCAAACCTTAATACAGCAGCCTTTTCGCATACCAGTGGCTTGCTGTTGAGTATTACACTGACGGCGGTCAACCCGAACCAATCGGTTACATTGAACAGCTTTGATGTTGCTGCATACCCAGGTCCTGCAGATTTTACGCGCAATGCATCTGACCTAAGAGTTGTAGATGGCAGTAATTTTGCCAATATATTTGTGAATTACGGACCATTCGCCGTACCAGGTAACGCTCCACACACGTTTTCGCCCAATGTAACTGCCCACTCTCTAAATATAATTTTAGGGACCGATTGGGATAATGGCATCAACAACATTAATTTCAACGTTGCTGCCGTACCTTTGCCCGGTGCAGCTTGGCTGTTCGGTACAGCGTTAGCAGGCCTAGGCGTAATCAGAAAAACCCGGAAAGCTATGTAGGCCGGAAATAAACGCTAGCGTTTCCTGCGAGCTTAAATCGCCAGAAACGCTAGCTCTGGATTAGCCCGGTACTGTCGTCCCAAGACGGCGACAACTTACGCAATTTGGCGGCGATATCAGGCATGACTTTCAATACCTCATCGATTTCACCCGTGTTGTTATAGCACGTAAATGAGAAGCGTCTCGTGTTGTGGGCAGCGGTGTATGGTATGTCCATGGCTCGCATCACATGCAATGGTTCCAACGATTCCGAGGTACAAGGCCGTAAGGCGCAATCAAAGTCTGCATCAACATCTTTGGCTAAACTGAAAGGCAGGTATGCATTCTACGGCTGTCAGACAAGGTCGAAACATCTGTGGCCGCTAATGGCCGAAACTGCGAATTCACCAATTTCAAACAGCGGATCTCGTTAGCTGACGTTCAAATTTGCTTGGCTTCGGCGGAGCCAAGCTCGCTGCCCGACCCTTAGCAGTCAGTCGATAAACCACTTCTAAAAGGAGTGACATGAAAATCACCGGCTCATTCGATGATTTATTGGTTAAATTTCAGGTTTTATGTATTTTTTATCATGAATACATATTGTCGACTTGCTCCGACCCCATTCACCTGATAGCTATTTAATTTTTAGAATTGAGTTGTCCGCATGCTGCTAATACATCATCGCCTTTAGCACTTCTTATTAAAGTCGGAATTTTAAAAGTATCTAAAACTTCTTTAAACTTTTCAATTTTATCTAAATCAGGACGCTTGTAATGTGATCCTGGGAATGAGTTAAAAGGAATTAAGTTTATATAAGCACTTTTACCAGCCAGTATCGATCCCAATTTTTTGGCATCATTTGGAGAATCATTAAAATCTTTTATCAGAATATATTCATAAGTAATAAATTGTTTTTTGTTTAAAGGTATCTTGTCAATAACTGTCAATACCTCATCTAGCGGATATTTTTTATTAATTGGAATAAGTTCATTTCTCTTTTCTTCAAAGGGTGAATGAAGGGATAACGCAAGGTTCACTCCAGGAATTTCCTGGCTCCATCTTTTAAGTCCAGGAATATAACCAGCCGTTGAAATAGTAATTTTTTGAACACCAATTGAAGTGCCGTGTTGTGATAAAAAAATTTCACACGCTTTTTTAACGGCATCAAAATTGTGTAGAGGTTCGCCTTGTCCCATAAAAACAATATTTAAAATCCGCTCTTCTCCAGGCCTATTGGTTGACAACCAACGCCAAGCCTGTAGAAACTGGCCAACAATTTCACTTGTAGTCAAATTTCTTTTAAGCCCTTGTTCTCCGGTAAAACAAAAAGAACAATTCATTGCACAGCCAACCTGCGATGAAAGGCAAATAGAATATTTATTATGAAACGGAATTAGGACGGTTTCTACTTTATGATTATCTTTAAGCTTAAAAAGAAATTTTACTGTCCGGTCATTTTTTGACTCATGAACCGTATCGATTTCGGGCAGAGAAAAGTCGAAGTTATTTTCAAAAAAGGCCAATGAGGATTTGGCAATATTATCATGGCATTGAGTATTTTCTTTTTTCTTATAATGCCAATTAAAAAGAACTGCCGCTGCTGAAGGATTTAAATTATTTTTATTTATAACTGTTTCTAAATCATAATAATTTAGGTCATAAAAGGATTGTTTCAAAAAATTTCTCCTGGTAATACTAATGTTTTACCAATATCAATTAGCTTTAAATATTGGATTTTATACCTTCATTATATGGAGCCGATATTATTTTAGGTAATAAGATATGAAACATTGGGGACTGAGTAAAATTTTATTCTGCTCCCGTTTAATTCCCATGTGACAATCATCCCTCCAGCAGTAAGGGCTTAGATGATTGGTATCAGCTCGTAGGTTGGGCAGAGTGGTAGCGAAGCCCAACGATCAAGGCTTCGATTTAGGTTGGGCTTCATTGCATTCAGCCCAACCTACGGTTCTGTCCGCCTTGTAGTCGGTACCTGCCTTTCAATCAAGTAATTTTTGCATATTGAATGTCTGCAATATGGCCGGATGAATTGCTAATTCAAACTCATGAATATGGTTAACAAGTAAATCCTCGTTTCCCCTGCAAACCTCCAGTATGAATGGCAATAATTCGTTGACCGGATTTAATCTGCTGTTTGGCAATTAAATCAAATAACCCGAACATCATTTTGCCGGTGTAGACCGGGTCCAGTTCAATTGCGGTTTGTCGCTCAAAATCCTCAATAAAAGTCATTAATTCAACAGTGGTGCTAGCAAAGCCGCCAAAGTGATAATCCAGGTTGATCTGCCAGTTATTGTATTGTTGGGGCAGTATCGCGGCCACATCGTTAATTAAAAATCCGGCGTTTTTTAAGGCGGCAAAGCCGATCACGCTAACCTGTGGCGGCGCAGCGCTAATTAAACCTGCCAAGGTCGTGCCCGTGCCGCAAGGAACGCAGAGCATATCGTAATCAATATCCAGTTCAGTCACTATTTCGGCGACACCTTGTAACGCCGATACTTGCGCGCCGCCTTCAGGTAGCCAATATTGCTTTGCTTGCAAGTCTGGCAATGCTTGGCAATCACGATATTGCCGCAGCAAGCGGTAGTCGGTTCGCGAGACAAATCTAAGCTCCATCCCCCAATGTTGTAAATCGGTTAACGTTGGCGTCAGGCTTGGGCCAGGCTCGCCACGAATCAGGCCAATAGTTTTTAATCCCAACTCACGACCGACATAAGCTAAAGCATGCAGATGATTGGAATAAGCCCCTCCCATACTGACGAGGGTATTCGAACCTATCGATAACGCATGATCAAGCACGTATTTAAGCTTGCGCCATTTATTGCCGGACACTATCGGATGCAATAAATCATCGCGCTTTAGCCATAACTCGATGTGATGTTGTTCAAGCAGCGGGTGCCTGAGCTGAGTTAGCGGGGAAGGCCGAAAAATGTTCTCTATTTTTGATAGTGCCGGATGCAATGGTTTTTTCATTGTTGTGTGGATGGGCTTCGCTATCGCTCTCGACAACTGCTCCTTGCGTCGCTTGAAGCGCCTACTGTTGGTGTTCTACCTCCTGCATGCCCGGTGAAGCGGGGCAGGCTCTCCCTGCAAGTCGTACCTATTATGTCAGTGACTCATTATCAGCTTTTGGGTAGCTAATAAGAGGCAGGGCGATAACGCTCAAGCAGGCTAGCCATTCCAGTAATTGTGCGTTGGTAAAGGTATACAGCAGCGACCAGCCTAGCCTTTCAAGAACGGCAGGGTGTTCAGCGATGAAGTCACGGCTAACAAAGAAGGCACTGGATTCACCAACCAGCAAAGCAACGCCTATGGTAATCAGTAAATAGCCGAGTGCTTTATTTTCGTGAGGTTTAGGGCTGGTAAAGCCCAGTAAACGATCGAAACCAAGCGTTAAAACGGCGCTTTTGTCGTAATGAGTGATGATTAAGGCGATGATTCCTGCCGCAGGAATGCTGGCGGTTAAGATAGGGAAGCTAATGTAACGACCCGCGAGCGCCAAACCATAAGTTTTGAAAACGACGTAGCCGGCAAATACGATGTATAGCGCGTAGAGCCATTGGCTTAGTTTTGGCTTGATAGCAGTGTTTGTTAATTGTGCCTGGATTCGGTGCAAGACCAATCCGCCTATCAGCACATTTAATGCAACCAGCAAACTGGTTTGTAGCCTTTGGAAGTCACTGTAACTGGTATACCAAAGGTGTTCTGCCTGGCTTACCAACAAGGCAGCCAGGGTTTGTGCAAATAGCAGGAAGAAGAAATTTTGCAGCCTTGATAAGGACTGTAGATGCTTCCAGCTGAATACCACCACAATCAAAAATAGCAACAGCGATGTGGCCACCTGTTCATGCCAATCGGGGTTTTCGTAGACTGTGCCGGTTAATGGAAATACTTCTTCCCGGTCAACCGAATAAAGCCCCCAGTTAGCACCGACAACGCCTTCGAAGGCACTTTTCCAGGGTTGGTTGAAGGCTTCGACAATGTTGTAGTCAAAGCCGTTTTTGTTGGCGACTTTGATTAACTCGCGAATAAATTTTGCTTCATTCACCACGCTGGGAACCGCCCAGCCTCGCTGTCTACCTTCACCCGGCCAGCCGGATTCGCCAATTAAAATGGGTTTGCCGGGAGCGATTTTTTCCGCTTCTTCTTTGACTTGCTTAACAATACGCTCAATGTGGGCGGGGGCTTGGTCAACAGTAATGGGTTTATCTTCCCAATAGGGCAGGATGTGGATAGTGATGAAATCTACTTCTTTAATCAATTCCGGGTGTTTCATATACTCAGACCAGACGTCCGCATAAGAAACCGGTTGTTTAACGGCACGCTTAACTTCGCGGATATAGTCAATTATTTGATCTGCTTTTAAATCGCCCCGCAATAACACTTCATTACCGACCATGACGCGCTTGACGACGTCGGGGTGGGCGTTGGCAGAGCGGATGAGTTCGGCAACTTCTCTTTTGTTATCCGCTGCTAAAGGATTCAGCCAGGCACCCTGAATCATTTTCAGACCGTATTTTCCAGCTAATTCTGGGATCACCGGCATGCTGCCTTCCGAGCTGGCATAAGTGCGGATGGTGTGGGTTGTTTCCCCCATCAATTTTAAATCGGCATCGATTTGTTCTGGGGTTGGAAAGCGTTTTTCCATCGGTCCCTGACCTTCTCTGAAAGGTGCAAAAGACAGGCTATTAAGTTTGCCTTGCGGCACATCCGAACCGACGTCTTGGGGCAGATTGGTTAACCAGGAAAATAAACTGTAAAGAACAATTACCAGAACAACGGAGAAACTCGATTTCATATCTAAAACAGGAGGATGAGAAGGTTTAAGGGATGGCGCTGGAGAATAATCAACAGCGCTTATCTTCTCATACTAACGGGGTTTTGAATATGCGGAGGGCTTGATAATAGCGGATTACAGCCCCGTTATTTGGCCAAAAAATCCTTGATGGCGCTGATCAGAAGGCCAGCTGCTGGGGTTTGTTCGAAGGGCGTATTGGTGGGCGTAAGATCATCGGCTACGTAAAACAAGGTCATCGACTTTCTGGCACCGATTAACAGATGCAGTGAATCTTGCAATTGGTGAACGATGGGGTTTTCTATAAATTCGTCGTCAACCACTAAAGCATAAGCGGCAAGGCCCGGACGTGTTGGGTTTTGCAGTACATTGATGGCTATAGTTGGGTCGCTGGGTAAATGCACCAGCTTCTGATGGCCTAAATCTTTGGCATAAGATAAGGCGAGTTCAGGATGATGATACAAGCGTTTGTGGTCGTAAGAACGCCCGACAAATAGACGGACGGCATGGCCGTGTTCATCCCTGTAAATACGTTCTGTCCAATCAAAACTATCAAAAGTCTCTTCACCCCAACCTGGATTACGAGTGCTGGGGCTTGAAGAAAAGTTGTTTAGCACAGTGTTGATTGATGCGACCAATCTGTCGTCATGCTTGGTTAAGCCTAGATAGCTATGAATAACAGTAGGCACTAAGGCAATTATTAAAACGATAATGGCAGGCAAGGCAAAACGGCTGGAAATCATTGTTTGCTCTCTGTTATTGGTTGTACCAAATCGGCTTCTGCTTCAATAGCTGGATTTCGTCCTAAAAAGAAAATAATCGGTAACGCAATCATGAAGGTCAGCAATCCGGATAGTTCATGGGCTGATGTTGCCAACACATCCAGACCAAACCAATTAACCAACATTGTCAGCACTAATACACGCACGATGTTAACGGTAATTGCCAGTGGGGCGGCGATTAGCAATACTAAAATTCTACGCCAAGTTGAATGACAAAAATAAGCGGTCAGAATGGCAATTGTTAGTGCTGCATAGAGCGTTGAAAAGCCGCTGCAGGCGTCGGCCACCATTAAGTTGCCGCCTTCTACTTCCAGCGTCGTCGCGTAAGAAAATACCGGTACGCCAAAGAGCTTGAGTAGCCATGCCACGCTTTTGGTGGCGATATGGCGCAGGGCAAGGTGCAGCGATTCGGTAAATGCGAGTGGTATAGGCAAAGTGAGTATGAGTGTGCCGAGTGGAAAAATAATAGCCTTGGTACGATCAAGCCCTAAAAACAACAAGGCAAATCCGGGTAGTGACAGTAGCAGCGCGAAAGCTGACAGTAGTTGCGAATGAATACCTGTGTCCAGCATGTGTAGAAACAGCGCCGGAATTAATACGGCAAAGCCCCAAGGGCTGGAGCTGATCGGCAATTGCGAAAGTTTTTGTAATTCGCCACGAATCAGGTAAGCCACTAATGCTGCCACCAGAATGCCATGGCCGTTATGCCATACACTCATGGTCCAGCGCTCCCAAAGCCATTTTATGGTGGGGGCGTATAAGATTCCAATGAGCCCAAGCACCAGCCAAAGCAACCAGCGATGCTGGGTTTCTGAAGTTACTTCAGTGTTGATAGTGGGATTTTCAATAGCGATAGTGTTCATTTTCTGTACCGGGTAAATACTAGAAGTGGGGGCGATTATAAACTGCTTAACCAGAAGCTGTTTTCTGTAACACAGTTAGCTTCGGGTTGGGTCTAATCACACCGCCGTTTACTACACAATTGCGACCATTATGCTTAGCCTTATATAACGCAGTATCGGCCACCTCAAGCAATTGAGCGGCTATTTCGCTACCTTCTGCTGAAGATAATGCCGCAGGCGCATAAGTTGAAGAACCGATAGAAATAGTCACGGAGACTGCTGAATCATTAATTTGTATTGGTAATTCCTGAATGGTTTTGCGAATACGCTCGGCGATGTCCAGCGATTGGCTTTCGTTGATACCGCTTAATAACGCGACAAATTCTTCACCACCATAACGGGCGAGAACGTCATTGTTACGCAGCTGGGTTTTGATAGCACCTGCGACGTTAGCCAATACTATATCGCCGCCTTGATGACCGTATTTGTCATTTACAGATTTGAAAAAATCAATATCAAAGAACAGGCAGGACAGTGGGTCGCCATTACGTTGGCAGCGGTCTAATTCTTCGCTAATACGCTGTTCTAAAAAGCGCCGGTTATTGACCCCGGTTAAGGTATCAATATAACTAATCCGGCGCATTTCTTCGAAGTTAAAGTTATTTTCCAGGCAGATGCTTACCACAGAGCCTAGGTGTTCAACAAAATCGGTGGCCATCTTGTCATCAAATCGATCGGCTTGATAACTACCCAGGTTTAGCGCACCGAGAAATCTGCCCCGGCGAGTGAGTGGGGTAACGGCGACACTGGCAGGCTTGGTTTGATTATGAGCGAAGAAACCGGCGCAGAAGGATTTATCGTAGAGCCCTAAAAACGGACGGCAGTTGTGTCCAAAGATAGCCTGCAGCAAGTCTTTGTTTTGCAAAAGCATCAATCCATCTCTTGAGGCATGAGCATAGGCATCATCGTCAAGGAACTTAGCAATATCAGCTTTTTCGTCTATTAAACACAAGCTAATCACATCAAGGTCGAAAGCTTGTTTGGCATCTTCCAGAATATGTTCAATCATGCCGGCTAAAGAGTCGAGATTATGCAGGCGAATTTCAAATGCTTGAAAGCGTTGCAAGGTCAAACTATTTTTTTTAGCCCGGCCAAGCATGCTTTCCAGGTGGCTTTCCAGCACTGATAACTCTATGGATAAATCTTCTTCCACGGGATGTTCTCTTGATTGTAAGGCCTAAAGACTAGCAGTTAATTATACATATACCAGTGACTATATGGAGAGTCTGGCCCGTATTCGCGCCTACCAACGCTAAGCGCAATGCTGGCTAGGCGGCTTGTTTAGGCATTAGTTGAATAATGCCAAATAGTCATTTTCACTGATGATAGACACGTTCTTTTCTCGTGCGGCGTTGAGCTTGGCGGCACCGACGTCCGCACCGGTGACCAGTAAATCAGTTTTTCCGGTAACGGCGCTGGCTACTTTTGCGCCTAATCGTTTAGCTTCTTTGATCATGTCATCGCGTTTGCCATGTTCCATGGTGCCGGTAAAGACAATGATTTTACCGGCAATCGGGCTGGTTTTAGCCTGGTTTTCGCTAACTAGCGGTGTCGTCAGCAGATTAAAGCCCAATTCATACAATTGCATGAAGTCTTCTTTGATTTTGCTCAAAGACTCCACAACAGCGGCGGCAGTTTTTTCGGCAAAACCTTCAATGTTGACAATATCGGCAACAGATAAGTTAAAAATTTCCAGCAGTTTGAAGTGGCCCAGCAGGCGTTCGCAGTTGCCCAAGCCCATGCGATGGATGCCAAAAGCGCCTAAAAAACGCCAATCTTCAATGGCTTCGGTTTTGCTGCGTTGCAACTGGTCCAACAAGTTTTGCGCACTTTTGTCGCCAAACCCCATGTTCTGAAGCTGCTCTAAGGTCAGTTGATACGTGGCATAGACGCAATTGATACCGCAAGCGTGCAGTTTTTCAATAGTCTTTTCACCGAAGCCATCAACATTGGCCAGGGTTTTGAAAAAATGTTCGATGCTATGTTCAATTTGTGCGGGGCAGTGAGCGTTATTCAAACAAAATAGATAATCGCCATCCCAGATAAGCTCACTACCGCAACTGGGGCAATGTTCGGGAATTTGTGGTGCTTGCGCTTTGATGACACGCTCAATTTTGGGAATAACCATGCCGGAACGGGTTAATTCGATTAACGTGCCAGGGCCAATACCTTGTTCCTTGACCATGCCGTAATGATGGGCGGTGGCGCGAGAAATAATCGCGCCGCTTAGTTTGGTAGGCTCCAGTTCTGCAACGGGGTTGACCCGGCCGGATCGAGACGTTTGCGGCGTGACTTTAAGCACGTTAACTTCAGCGGTTTCCACATTACTTTTATAGGCAATTTGCCAGCGATGGTGATGCCGTGTGGCACCCACATGCTGCTTGATCAGCTCATTGGTAACTTCAAAAACTACGCCATCGACGTCGAAATCCACAGACTTGAATACTTTTTCGACTATATCCTCAAACTGCGCAGTCAAGTCAGCGGCTACACCGGTCCAATCTGGAAGCTGGGCGAACGGATAAAATACTGCTGCGTGTTGTTGTATGGCTTCCAGAGCGTGTTCTTCGAGCTCTTTTTCTTTGATGATGCTGGCTTGAAAATTTCTGGCATTATCAAAAACATCTGCCAGATATTCTTCGAAATAGCTTTTCCCGACGACGATTTCTCCAGCGCCTTGACCGCGCTTGCCGTTGCCGGCAACGATTAAGCCACGTTCGAAGACACGGCTGATGTCGGTGCCTTTGCGACCATCACCACGGGTATAAAGCATGCTGCCATCATCATAAGCGGCAAAACCATCTAATTTAGGTGTGGCTCTAAATGTCAGGCTGGCAAAGTCCAGGCCGGTTTCTTCGGCGGCTTTGGCGATGCGTGCTAGCCAGCGTTCTATACCATCCAGCGAATAAGTCTTTTCCGTGGAGAGCATGTGCTGGGGCAGGGCGACAGTTTTGGCACCGAAGGCTTTTGCTGGTTCCGGTTCGACAGATTCCAAAAACGGGTGCTGTGGATGGCGGCTTTGTAGTTCTGCTAGAAACACTGCATCGTAAAGCGCATCGGAAATTAATGGCTCACCGCTACGATAATTAGCGTTACACACTTGCAAAAATGCCAGCAGCTCCTGATCGGATAGGTTGCTGGCATTGCTGAGGCTGGCGATTTGGTGAATACGTTCAGCTGAAAGTTGTGCAGTTGTTACATGGTCTTCGTTACGCATTACTTGTGAATTTTGTCTTGCTTATAAACTTTGCCGGATGGCTGCAACGGTAGCGTCAGTAAGGGGTTGTCTTCTGTGGTCCAGAATCACACCATCGAGTTGTTCGGCCAGCAATTTGATGGTTTCAACATAGTCATCAAACACTGCTTGCGCATCATCCAAGGCTTCAGGCTGCATGAAAAACACTATGCCTGGGCAATAAAAGTTTTCCAGATCATAGTCAGGGAAGGTACCTGGTTCAACCATGCAGGCGACGCCAAAATCAACCAGGCGATTGGCATCCAAACGTTCAAATATTTTCAAGCTGCCATATTCAAGGCCGACTTTATTAAAGGCATTGACCAAATCTGCGCCATTAAAGTCTTCGTCTGCTTTAGTGATAATGCTGAATTGGATAATTGCCGGGGTAATAAGCCGTGGTTGTTGATCTTCAGACTCATCATCGCCGTACCAATCATCGTCATTGTCTTCTTTATCGAAGTAGTCATCTTCAGATATTGGCTCTCTGGTTGTGTGCACAGGCACAACGTCAAAATCGTCGTCATTGTCTACGACCAAAGATGGATCCGGGTTAACGTCGATTTCGTCGCCGAAGATTTCATGATCTTCGCGGGCTTTTTTATCTTTTAAATATGCCCATGCCAACATCCCCAGTACGATCAGCAGACCGGTGGCAATAATTACTATTCTTAAAATTTCTTTATCCATTATATTTCCGCCAGACTCACTGCTTCTTCAATATCAACTGCGACCATCCGGGACACCCCGGGCTCTTTCATGGTAACACCGGCAAGCTGCTTTGCAATTTCCATTGTGGCTTTGTTATGGGAAATATACAGAAACTGCACCGATGCTGACATCTCTTCGACCATTTTTGAAAATCGCCCCACGTTGGCATCATCCAGTGGTGCGTCAACTTCATCCAGCAAACAAAATGGCGCGGGATTGAGTTCAAAAATTGAAAACACCAACGCTACTGCGGTCAGTGCTTTTTCTCCACCCGATAACAAATGAATGGAACTATTTCTCTTGCCGGGTGGTCTGGCAATAATGTTAACGCCGGATTCCAACAAATCATCCTCAGTCAGTTCCAAGTAAGCCTGACCGCCACCGAACAATTTAGGAAATTTTTCTTGTAAACCGGTGTTTATTTTATCGAATGTTTCCTTGAAGCGCAGCCGACTTTCCTTATCAATTTGATTAATGGCTTGTTCCAGCATTTGTAATGCCTCAATCAAGTCGGCATGTTGTTCGTTTAAAAAATTCATCCGTGTCGATTGCGCTTGATATTCTTCTATCGCCGTCAGGTTGATCGTACCTAAACGTTCGATTTGCCCGGCTAAATCATCCACGGTCCGTTTCCAGCTGTGCTCATCGGCATGGGCGGGAAGCGTTTGCAGGACAAGGCTGGCATCGGCATCGATTTCTTTGAGTTGCTCATTGACGGTTTGCTGACGGACTTGGCTTTCCTGCAACTCAAAGCGCAGTTTGTCCAAGGCTTCTTTTTGATTTTCCAGCGCACGCTGCACGCGGGTATGTTGCTCTGCAGCTTGGCTGATGGCAGTTTCAATGTCCGTTTGCAGCAAACGTTGGGTTTTTAACTCAGCTTCCAGTTGATTTTTTTGCAAGCTAAGTTGTTCCAGACGACATTTTTCATCATCAAGCGGCGTCAGTGTGTGATGAAGTTTATTTTCCAGTTCGACGATGCGCTCCAATGATTGCTCATGTTGCAATTGCAAACGTTCGATTTGTTTGGTGGTCGAGCTCTCAGAACTCCGCAACGATTCAATCTTAGCGATCAGGCTATACACCTGTTGTCTGGCTTCGTTAACGATTTGCTCGGTATTTTGCTGGCGCGCTTGTAGCTCCTGATTTAACGATTCCAGCGTTTGCCGTTGTTGTTCTTGGCTTTCTGTCACGGTTTCGGCTTGCTCTAAAAGCATTTGAGCTTCGGCGATTTGTTCGGCATGATCGGAGCCGGCGCGCTGGATGTCTTCCAGCTCATCAGTCAATTGTTTTAAACGGCGTTGTTGTTGTTCCAAGTGGGCGGATTGGGCGCTGACTTGTGATTTTTTTTGCGATAGTTCTGAGCTTAGCTGGTTGTGCTGGCTCTGAATGGATTCGCGCTGATGCTCGGCATGTTTGAGGTTAGTTTCGGTGCTTTCCAGTTGTTCTTCAATTTCATCAATTTGCAGATTCAGTTCTTCCTGGCGCTGTTTAAGCAGGCGCAATTCCTGCTCGCGTTGCAGCACGCCGGTTTTGCTGTCTTTGCTGCGGATGATTTTTATCCAGCCCGGACCAAACCAGGTGCCGTCTGCGGTAATCACCGATTCGTGCGCTTGCAATTGCAAAGACAGTCGCCGCGCCTCTTCAATGCTGTCGGCACTGTAAACGCCGGCAAGCAGGGCGCTTAAATTCCAAGAGGCGGTGACTTTGTCGAGTAAACGTTGGGCGTTGGGATTGCTGTTGCCGGACGGAGCGTCGCGTTTTTCCAGTAAGGATATGGAGTCTTCATTAAGTTGCGCCAGTGCAGAAATAACGGCATCAGCATTGTCGATACAAATTGCCTCCAAATAACTGCCTAACACGGTCTCCACAGCATTGTGCCAACCGGATTGAACATTGATTATTTCAGCCAGACGTTGGCTGTTGGTCAATTGGTTTTGTTCTAGCCAAGCGCTTAGGTGTTTGTTGTCCTTGCCCATGGCATGTTGCTGCAATAATTCCAGCGAGGTGATTTTACCGCGCACGCTATGCAGCTCGGAGCGGTGGCTATGCAGCTGGTCATGATGATGTTTGACTTGCTGGCGGCGTTCGCCGATTTCTTGATGCAGTTGCTCAAGCGTGCTGTGAAGCTCGTCGCGTTGGTCTTCAATCAGCTCGATATGGTTGTCCAGCGTGGCGATGTCTTCTAGTAATTGGCTACCGGCAAGTTGGCTGTGTTCTTCTTGCAGCTTGTCTTTACGACCTTGCAGTTGCCGGTCTTGGTTTTCCAGTTGAGTGATTTTTACCCGTTGAATTTCGCCCTGTTCACGGTATTTAGCGCTGGTAGTGCGATATTCATCCCATTGTTTTTGCCAGTTACTACGCTGTTGCTGCATGTCTTCTTGGTTATGCAGAAAGTCTTCTTGTCGTTCTTGGGCAATGATTAGGGATTCTTCGGTTTCAAGTAAGGTTTCTTTAATTTCTTCAAGTTGCTGAAAATCGATCTCCAGTTGCTGCTGAGATTGTTCCGCTTGTTGTTGCAAGCGGCTGATTTCTTTGCTGGTTTCTTCGTGGCTTAGTTCGTTGTGCTTGATGGTTTGCTCAAGACTGCTGACTTGGGCAACGATGCCGTAAAAATCACCTTGAGCAACGTCCAAATGTTGTTGCTGGGCTTTATGCTCGGCGCGTTTGTTTTCAATGCTGGTGTCAAGATCGCGCAATTCGACAAACAGGCGATTATGTTCGGCGGCGACGGTGTGTAATTTGTTTTCCAGCGTCTGCGCGGCTTGATGGTAGGTCTGCCAGCGCATCGCCAATAATTCTAATTTGTAGCGGCGCTCTTCTTTTTTTAACGCAGTGTATTTTTCGGCCTTTTCGGCTTGCTTTTGCAGATGCTTGATTTGTTTTTCAACTTCTTCTCGTAAGTCATCCAGGCGTTCCAGATTTTCCCGGGTGTGTTGCATGCGGGTTTCAGTCTCGCTGCGGCGCTCTTTGTATTTGGAAATACCGGCGGCTTCTTCGATATGCACACGCAAGTCTTCCGGCTTGGCTTCCACCATCCGCGAGATAGTGCCTTGTTCGATGATCGCGTAACTTCTGGAGCCTAAACCGGTGCCCAGAAAAATATCGGTAATATCTTTGCGTCGGCAGCGCGAGCCATTGAGCATGTACAAAGATTGCCCATCACGACTGACTTGGCGCTTGATGGAAATGGTGTCGTATTGTGAATATTCGCCGCCCAGCTTGCCTTCGGTGTTGTCGAACACCAGTTCTACCGACGCCACGCTGACTGGTTTGCGTCCGGATGAGCCATTAAAAATAACATCGGCCATGCTGCCGCCGCGCAAATGCTTGGCTGAGCTTTCCCCCATCACCCAGCGTACCGCATCAATGATGTTGGATTTACCGCAACCATTGGGGCCGACAATCGCAGTTAAGTTGCCGGTAATGGGAATAACGGTGGTATCAACAAAGGATTTGAAGCCAGAAAGTTTGATTTTTTCCAGTCGCATAACTGGTAGAATGTCCCGGTATATGAGTGAGTAGCCGGGCATTATTAACGATATTGCCTCGAGATTCGACTTTTTTAACACATAAAATTAAAGACAACATGACTACACAACCAAGCAAAAATCTGGAAACCTTCGATAATCCTCAGCCCGGTCGCGATTACACAATTCGCTTTGAAGTCCCTGAATTTACCTGTTTGTGCCCGAAAACCGGTCAACCTGACTTTGCTACTTTTCAAATCGAATATGTACCCGCCAAGCTGTGTGTAGAGCTTAAATCACTGAAGTTATACATGTGGTCGTTTCGTGAAGAAGGTGCTTTTCATGAAGCGATAACCAACAGCATTCTTAACGACATTGTTAAAGCCATTCAGCCTAACTTTATTCGCATTCGCGGCGAGTTTAATGTTCGCGGCGGCATTTACACCAGCGTGATTGTTGAGCATAAAGACAAAAATTGGCAGGCACCGGAGTTAGTTACTCTGCCGTAACGCATGACTAAAACCTACTACACCAGCGATATTGCCGTCGCGTTAAAATACGACGGCAAAAATGCACCAAAGGTAACGGCCAAAGGCACCGGTCTTACCGCCCAGCAAATTCTCGAACTAGCCGAAAAACACAACATCCCCTTACAAAACGATCCGGAGCTAGTCAATATTCTTGCCCAGATTCCGCTGGGTGATGAAATCCCTAAAGAACTTTACCTTGCCGTCGCAGAAATTATCGCATTCGCGTATTTTTTAAGCGGCAAAACTCCTCAGTAAACACAGCTTGCGAACACATGACTATTAAAGACACCCTGACCACGTTGCCCCAATATTTGCTGCCGCATCATGCCTTGTCGGGCCTGATGAGCAAGTTGACCCATTGCGAAAATAAAACTTGGAAAAACTTATTTATCCGCGAAATCATCAAATATTACGGCGTTAATATGGATGAAGCGTTACAGCCAGACATTAATGCTTACAAGAGTTTTAACCATTTTTTTACCCGTGAGTTAAAACCCGACGTCAGACCATTGGCTGAAGAACAGGGCGCAATCGCCAGCCCTGCGGATGGCGTGGTTAGTCAAGCGGGCAATATCACTGACGGCAATATCTTTCAGGCTAAAGGTAAAAGTTTTACCGCAATCGATTTGCTGGGCGGCAGCGCCGAGCGTGCCGCGCCGTTCAATAACGGGGTGTTTTCTACCATTTACCTGTCGCCAAAAGACTATCACCGCCTGCACATGCCATTGACCGGCACATTAAGAGAAATGGTGCATGTCCCCGGTCGATTATTTAGCGTCAATACCGCAACCACTCGTTCTGTGCCGGGTTTGTTTGCCAGAAATGAACGCGTCGTCGCTATTTTCGATACCGAAGCCGGTCCGATGGCGTTGGTATTGGTGGGGGCGATTTTTGTCTCCAGCGTAGAAACCGTCTGGCATGGCGTGGTGACTCCGCCTACTGCCACCGAGGTAAAAACTTGGAACTATCAAGACAACGCCCCGACCTTACAAAAAGGCGAAGAAATGGGCCGATTTAATATGGGATCAACCATTATCGTGCTGTTTGGTAAGGACGCTGCGCAATGGTCTGAAGGCTTTAGCGCTGAAAAGCCGGTTAAATTGGGTGAGAAGGTGGGGCAGGTACTTGGTTGATTGTGGGATTAAATTAATTTAGCTGATGTTGCGCAAACCTAACGGAGTGGCCTTTGTCGATACTTTAGGAACGATGGTGTCGCTATCGCGACGGATTGTTTTAATGTCGGTTCTCGCACCGACAGGCGAGATACTTTCTTTTGCTTCGCCAAAAGAAAGTATCCAAAGAAAAGGCGACCCGGATTCCGCTTATATCCTGTGCTTCTCGCTTTTTGCGAGGTTTTTCGAAGGGCCATCCCTGACCCTGCGAAAACGAGCGGCATCCTTGCCGCTCCCCTTCGGGCCTTGTTCGCCAAAAGCTGCGATGCTCGGGGCGGAATAACGGGAGAAAAACAGCTCTGCGTAACGTCAATTAATTCAACAACGAATCATCTTCCAAAATATTAAAAACATCAGGAATGTCCAGTCGTGCTGGATCACCGGTTTTACGTTCTTTACTGTACTTGTGGCTTTCTATCATGATGCTGTTTAACGAATCCATGTCGATGATAGAAAGCCCGCCGGATTGAGGCTTTAGCGTTACGGCCGCACCGGTATCGGTCATGATGACGTTGCCGTAAATCGGCAAACCTTCTTCGTCTTCCGGAAAGACAATAGAGTGACCAGCAAAGATGCGATCAATACCGGCAACTGTTGTTCTGTTATTTGCTTTAACCCGGTCGCCGCCCTGCATGACTGTGGCTAATGTTTGCTGATCATCCGCTTCAATTTGTGTCCTAAATGTCTGCCAATCCATATCCATCGGTACTTCGCCGTGTATAACGCCGACTTTTAAGCCTGACAACGTTTCGGTTTCAATCAGCACAGGTAAAGTTTTCAAAGAACTAATGATTGCTTGTTTTAATTCAGCACTAATTTCAAGCCACCAGTTCAGGCCTTTTTTGTAGAGTTGTTCGCCGCGAATCAGGTAATTGGGCGTAGCAGTGCCGATTTGGTTATACAGATTAATCAGGCTGGCTTCATTATCGCCAAGTACGGCATGCACGTACGGCCTATTAAAAAAATCGATACAGTTAGCGGAATCGGATTGTTTACCCACCACGTTACCGACTGAAAACAATCGGTCGGTATCGGGATTAAAAAATACTGCGGCCAACGCATGCTCCAGCAAATCGAATGCGCCGCGCAAATCGCCTATGACAAAATCGCGGCCTTCAGTGTTTGCCGGTAGTGATAAAATAGTTATTATCTGGTTGGTCATCCTTAGTTAATTCAGTAGCGGCTGATTGCGGTTGAGACATACTGTTGTTTAATTGCTTGTGCCAGCTGATGCACCGCCATCGCGTATTTGTCGCTGTTGTTGTATTTTTTGATGACTTTAAAATTGGGATGGACTCGCCAATATTCATTACCATGATCAGTACTGAGCGTGATACTGCTTGCTCCGGCATTGCCGCGAATCAGCTCAGTCACCGGTTGCTTTACCTGCCAGCCGTTTTTGGAAAAATAGTGAGCGACGCTGCCGATGGCGTCATGAGGCTGCCATAAATTGCGTTTGCCATCATGATCGAAATCGACCGCTAAGCTGCGAAAACTGCTGGGCATAAACTGACCTAAGCCCAATGCGCCCGCCCAAGAGCCGACAGTTTCTCGTGCAGGTAAGCCTTCTTCGCGGCTCATCAGTAAGAAATTCTCCAGTTCTGTCGTAAAGAATTTAGAGCGTCGTTGGGTGTCAAATGCCAACGTCGCCAGTGCATCAAACGTGCGAGTTTTACCGACGTTACGGCCAAAAAAGGTTTCCACGCCAATAATCGCAATAATATATTCAGGATCAACGCCATAAGTCGCGCTGGCTTTTTGCACAGTGTCGGCATTGTTGGACCAAAATTCCACACCGTTATTGATATGGGCGTCAGTCAGAAATTGTTTGCGATAGCGCGTCCAACTGCCCGGCTTAGGCGTGACGGGGCCTTGATAGCCTTGCGCATTTTCCAAACGCAGTACCGATTCCAAACGCGTGGCATTTGAGAACAAACCGTTCAGATAATCTTCCGAAAAACCATGGCTACGCACCATGTGCCGAATAAAGTTTTTAACCGGTAAATACTGAGCGTAAATACCGGTTAAAGGTTTGTGTCCCGGCAAATTATCAGTCTGTCCAGGCCCTGCCAGCGTGTCGGAATAGGGCACGACAGAGTCATCGGGTTCAGTAGGTTTAACTAAAGGTTCTTCGGCGCAACTGCTGGTCAATAGTGCCAGAATTACCGCGCTGATTAATTTACGTTTACGAAGTGCGTTTTTCATTGGGGAACCTCGCTTATAAAGCCTTATTCATGTTCAATTCCATTCTTTTTAGCTCATTCGAGCCGTTTAACAGAATGGATTGATCTATTTGTAACTGGTCATCGGCAATTTTATCCGGGTAATCCACGTGCGATAAAATATATTTGATGCAGTTTATTCTCGCCTTCTTTTTGTTGTCGGATTTTATTACCGTCCACTCCGCATAAGGCATGTGGGTGGAAAGCAGCATGGAATACTTAGCGATAGTGTATTTGTCCCACAGTTTTTGCGCTTCCATATCGACGGGGGAAATTTTGTACTGTTTTAACGGATCATTGATACGCCCATTAAAGCGCCTGGCCTGTTCCTTTTTACTGACTGAAAAGTAGAATTTGATAAAAATAATCCCGGAATTAACCAGCATTTTTTCAAACTCCGGCGTCTCACGTAAAAACTCCTTATGCTCTACCTCGCTGCAAAAGCCCATCACCGGCTCAACACCTGCCCGGTTATACCAAGAGCGATCAAATAACACCATTTCGCCTGCTGACGGCAGATAATTAACATAGCGTTGAAAATACCACTGAGTTCTTTCGGTATTAGATGGCTTCTCCAGCGCCACGACTTTCGCGCCACGCGGATTTAAATGTTCGGTAATGCGCTTGATAGTGCCGCCTTTGCCCGCGGCATCGCGGCCTTCAAACAGCATCAAAACGCGTAGACCTTCTTCTTTGACATGGTTTTGAAATTTCAACAGCTCGACCTGCAGCCTGCGCAATTCTGCCTCATATTCCAGATTGTCTTTTTTTACCCAGATTTGCACTTTGTTGGCATTATTGTCGCGGGTATCGTTATTTTTATCTGACATAAAAAGCCCTTTCGTGGCAACGGATTAGCAGGCCATTATAGTAATCTCAATGTGATAAGTACGGTTTTTAGTAAAAATAATCGAAGACTTATTTCATCGCCACTTTCAAACCGGCATTACAAAAAACACTGGGTCACAATGCAGGCCCATCAGCCTATGAGTTCACTCGGATACTTGGTTGAGACTGTAAACGCTGATTGGCAGCTAATTGCCCGAAAAACTTTATTTATCGTGTATCACTTCGTCAGGCTAGAATCGTTGCTAGACTGTTTCGGTGTGTTAGACCGTTGGGTCATGAAACAATTTAATGGGTGAATATCTGTGATAGGACGTCGTGTCAAAAGTAATACCTGCTCCAATGCGCTGCAATTAAATGAATGTCTAGCCAAAACCTATAAAACCATCTCGGGAGAAAAGCTTGCCGGTCGCCAAGTCTTAAACCATTGCCAGATTGTCGGTGAAGTAGCCCGCGAGTTGCTTAACCGGATGCCGGATTGGTTAACTGCAGAATTATTTCCCAAAGGCTCGGAGTTGATTGCCGCTTCTCATGACATTGGCAAAGTTAGTCCTACTTTTCAAGAAAAACTCTATCGCGGCACAGACGGGTACCGCAACAACACCAAACCTGGACTGGAAAAATTTAACCCCGAGTCAGAAAAACAATGGGGCGGTCATGCCGGTGTCAGCCAAGCAGCGGCCCAATATTTAAAGCTAGGGAAATACATTCCCGAAATTCTCGGACAGCATCACGGTTACTCGCCGAACATGACCAATCTTGCCACCGATGAAGTATTCGGCGGCCCATGCTGGCAGCAACGCCGGGAAGAATTAGTCGCTGGATTAAAAGCGGCATTACAGACTGAATTCCCAGTGGTTACCAACGAATTACAATCACGCGTGTTGGCAGGATTTACCACCGTGTCTGATTGGATTGGTTCGGGCTCTTTATTTGATGTACCTAGTGAAGACTGGCAACCGCGCATTCAACAAGCGCTGGACGAGGCAGGTTTTCTGCAACCTACGCTAAAACATGATTTAAGTTTCGCCGAGATTTTTGGCTTTCAACCCCGTAATGTTCAGCAGTGTTTCATTGAGCAAGTCACGCAACCCGGTGTCTACGTGTTGGAAGCACCGATGGGACTGGGGAAAACTGAAGCTGCGCTTTATGCCGCTTATCGGATGCTAGCTACCCATCAAGCTACTGGCGTTTATTTTGCGTTGCCCACACAGCTGACCTCCGACAAAATCCATGACCGGGTTAGTGACTTTCTCAAGCAAATTCTTGATAGCGACAGCTCTCACCAACAACCCTTGTTACTGCACAGCAACGCTTGGCTGAAAACCGAGCTGGGTAAAGAAGGCAATCCCGGCGGCTCCTGGTTTCAAGCCTCCAAACGCGGCATTCTGGCACCGTTCGCGGTCGGCACCATCGACCAGGCGTTAATGGCGGTGATGAATGTCAAACATGGTTTTGTGCGCACTTTCGGCCTTGTCGGCAAAGTGGTGATTCTGGATGAAGTGCATAGTTACGACAGTTACACCGGCACTATTCTGGATGAATTGGTACAGGCTCTTCGGCAACTGCATTGCACGGTGATTATTCTCAGCGCCACACTCACAGAATACAGACGCAGCATTTTGTTAAATAGCGCATCGACTAATAAAAGCTACCCGTTGATTTCAGCCATGCCGAAAACGGGCGGATTGGTTGAGCAAGCAGTGCAGAATATTGACAATGTCAGCGTGGCTGTTCGGCAATGCCAAGAGGACAACGCGGCGATTGAAGAAGCATTATTGCGTGCCGAACAAGGCCAGCAAGTATTGTGGGTGGAAAATACAGTCGCCGAAGCTCAGCAAATCTATACGTTGTTAGCTGGCAGAGATTGCTCGCCAAAAATTGAATGTGGCTTACTGCATTCCCGTTTCCTAAAAACTGATAGGGAATGTAACGAAAATTATTGGACCAGTTTATACGGCAAAGACGGCAGCACCGAGCGAACTCAATGTGGCCGCATATTAGTTGGTACACAGGTTCTGGAACAATCGCTGGATATAGATGCCGATTTCCTGGTGAGCCGCTTTGCGCCCAGCGACATGTTACTGCAACGCATCGGGCGCTTATGGCGGCATGACAATACCTTGCGCCCCGCTGGTGCAAAACGCGACGTTTGGTTGCTGGCCCCTGAATTGGCTAAGGCTATCGGTAATCCGGAGCAAGCTTTTGGCAAAACAGCCAAAGTGTATAGTCCTTATGTGCTGTGCCGTAGTCTGCAAGTTTGGCAAGACCGGTCACAGATCGCCATACCCGGTCAAATCAGGGAGATTATTGAAGCCACTTATGCCGATAGAGAGGAAACCGGTGCCATGCTGGATTACTTCAACGCACTCGAAAAGAAGCGGCAAGAGCTACAACGCATGGCTCTCTTCGGGTTATCCAAGGCAGGTAAAACACTGTCTGAAGAAAAAGCGGGTACTCGTTACAGCGAACAAGATTCTGTCGACGTGTTACTGATTAAAAACTACCAGACTGATAAACAACAAGGTGGTGTTCTGGTGAGGTTTTTAGACGGCGAAAGCGTCTTACTAACCGATAAGGGCAAAGGTTTACTTCCTGAGCAACGACGACAGTTGGCGGCAAAACTGCTGCAAAACACCGTGCGGGTTGCCGAGTATCTGGCGCCCAAAGCCATCGTCGGTAACGGCCTGGATTGGCTGCAAGAGTATATCTATCTGGGCAAGGCCGAAGGCGGAGAAAACCGGCTGCGCGTTGCCAAAGTATTGGACAGCGATGTAGTTGTCAGCTTGGATGGTGGAGAAGCCGTAGAAAAATACTCGATTCAATACGATCAACACCTCGGCTACCAAGCCGACAAATAACCCCAAGGAGGATAAATGCCCATTGAAAACTGCTTTAACCTGATCGACGAGCCCTGGATACCGATCGTTGATGTCGGCCGAGTCAGCTTAAAAGATATTTTTAGCCGACGCGACTACCGCGCATTAGGCGGCAACCCGGTACAAAAAATTGCGTTAACTAAGTTACTGTTGGCGATTGCCCAAGCCGCTGTCACACCTGAAGATGATGAAGCCTGGGCCGAGCTGGGGGCGGAAAGTGTTGCGGTAAACTGTCTGGCGTATTTGGATAAATGGCATGACCGGTTTTGGCTTTATGGTGAAAAGCCGTTTTTGCAGATGCCCGACGTCCTAAATCTTATCGATGGACGAACTAAGATAAAAAAAGCTGCTGCTAAAAATAACAGCAAAATCCAAGAGGCCGATGCAGAAGCTTTGCCTAAATCTTTCGGAACAGGCTTTTACCCAGACTTGCCGTCAGAGAACAACACTATCCTTTCAGAATGCCAATTTGATCGAGTCCTTTCAGATGCAGAAAAAGCGGTATTTGTCGTTTCTCTGATGAATTTTGCATTAGGAGGAAAGCGGGTAGAAAAAGGTTTAACTAATTTTTCAGGTCAGGTTTACGGAAGTTTGTACTCGGCGAAAGCTGGGCCAAGCATAGGCAATCATGTCGGCTATCTGCACAGTTTTTTGATGGGCAACAATTTACAAGCGACTTTATGGATGAATTTGTTGACCAAAGAAAAAATAGAGTCTCTCAGGTATTGGACAAATGGATTAGGCGTGCCGCCTTGGGAAACTATGCCAACTACTGAAACTTGTAATGATGCAACCAATTTAAAGAACTCCTATTTGGGATGTCTTGTTGCTATGTCACGCTTTGTATATCTGGTTGATGAAGGTATTTATTATCTTGCCGGTATCCAATATCCATCCCATGTTGAAGGATGGCGAGAGCCAAGTATTAGCGTGAATGATAGTGAAGCAAAACCTAAGTTGCTTTGGGTTGATCCACAGAAACGTCCATGGCGTGAATTGACATCGTTGTTGTCATTTTTCAATGCAAATTCCCAAAGTGTTTTTGTTTGCCAGCAAATTCGCTTTGGACTACTTCGAGCAAGTGCAAATAATCAAGATATTGGTATTTGGTCCGGAGGCTTAAAAGTTAGAGCAAATTCAGGAGATCAATCGGTAAAGCAGGATGATGATTTTGTTGAGTCGCTGATTTACTTGCCAAAACAGGAATTAGGGGAGCCATGGTTTAATCAATTACAACAGGAAATGATTGAACTCGATCAACTCTCCAAAATCGTTTACAGCGCCACGCTTAACTTCTTCAAAAATCAAAACATGGAAGGCAAAGCTCAAGCCGGTTTAGCCAGCAATCTATTCTGGCAACTCTGCGAGCGCAGGTTTCAAGATTTGGTTAATGTTTGCGATGACTTTAATCAAGCCCAAGCCCTGCGCAAAAACTTCGCCGGTTTTGCCAACCAAGCCTATGACCGTTTTTGCGCCCACGACACCGCCCGGCAACTGGATGCCTGGGCTAAAAATCGGCCCAATCTGGGCAAATACCTGAAAAATCAAACCAAAACCGAAGAGGCTCCTGCATGAGTAGTGAAGTAAGCAAACCCAGCAAAAGCGAGGCTTTTGTAACGTTTACCGTTGACCAATGCCAGCAAAACAAAGGCCTTGCCGCCGCGTTAAAACGTGCCGACAACCCGGCGACTGAATACCAATGCTGGGAACATCTGGCGGCCTTTCATATCGACCTGGAAAAAGATTATGAGCGCTTACCCTATGCCACCATTGCCGCCGCAATTGCCAAGGCTAAAGCGGCGCATAACGGCAACGTCGGCATCGGCCGAGCTGTTGCCCTGTGTTACGAGGACGGCATTAACAGCGATCAGGCCAAAGCCAAACTGCGGCGTTTACTGGCTTGCGAATCGGTTGAAGAAGCCTGCCGGATTTTACGGCCGCTGTTTAGCTTGATCGACAGCAAAGCGGGGGTGACTTTGAACTATGCGCAGTTACTGTCTGATTTACTCAAATTCCATTGGGACAATCAACGTGTCAAAAGTCGCTGGGCGCAAGACTTTTATAGCCGCTTAACTGAGCAGGAGGAGGCATGAGCGAAGACTCAACTCCTATGCATGCCGGCGTATTGCGCTTGTCTCGCGGTGATGTCAAAGCCCTGAAAATCACCGATGCGTATTCCCTGCATCGGGTCGTTTACGATTTATTCGACGATGTCCGTAGCGAGCAGCAAAAGCAGGCCAGCGTCACCAGCGGCATTTTATACGCGGATAAAGGCGGCGACTTTAATAGTCGATTGATTCTGATGCTCGCCGATCGCCCGCCCAATCCGGCGCCTGCCTTCGGAGAAGTCGAAAGCAAAATCATCGGTGAGCAGTTTTTACAACACAACCGTTACGCCTTTGAAGTGACCGTTAATCCCGGTAAACGCGACAATCAAAGCGGCAAAATCGTTGCGGTGCGCGGACGTGAAGCGATTGCCGAGTGGTTTATCGAACGCGGCGAAAAATCCTGGGGCTTTAAGGTCAACCCCAACAATCTACAGATTGAAAAAATGTTCGTGCAAACCTTTAAAAAAGACGGTCAAACCGTCACCCACGGCAGCGCTACCTTAAAAGGCGAGCTGCAGGTTACCGACCGCGAACAATTCAGCCAAAGTTTTCGGCAAGGCATCGGCCGGGGCAGGGCTTTCGGCTTTGGCCTGTTGCAAATCGTACCGCTCTTATCCACTTTCTCTTAACCACCAAGGAATCAACTCCATGATCAACAACCCACTTAAAAACACCCGTATCGAATTCCACGTTCTGCAATCTTTTCCGGTGACCTGCCTGAACCGTGACGACGTCGGCGCGCCGAAAACCGCCCAGGTTGGCGGCAGCACTCGGGCGCGAGTTAGTTCGCAAGCCTGGAAACGCCCTGTGCGAATGGCATTGCATGACTTCGGTGCCAAACTGGCTATTCGCAGTAAACATGTTGCCGACTATGTTGCCAAAGCCTGTGTCCAAGTGGGAGCAAATGAAGAGCAAGCCAGCGCCTGTGGTGAGGTGATTGCCGCATCGCTGAGCAAAGAGACGTTGCACTTTTTTACCGAAACCGAAGCTCAGGCTTTTGCTGTATTCGCTCAAGAACAAGGTTTCGATAGCAGTAAAATTAAAGACAAAGACATTCAAAAACTGGCTAAAAAAACGTTTAACCCGGCGATTGACGGTCTCGACATTGCCCTGTTCGGCCGCATGGTCGCGCAAGCTGCCGAACTCAATGTCGAAGCCGCCGCTTCATTTTCCCATGCCATTTCTACCCACAAAGTCAGTAACGAAGTCGAGTTTTTTACCGCGTTAGACGACCTGCAAACTGACCCCGGTGCGGCGCACATGGGCAGTTTGGAATTTAACTCCGCGACGTATTACCGCTACATCAGCCTGGACTTGGGGCAATTACACCAAACCCTGGCCGGGCAAAACCTGCCGGAAGCGGTAGAGGCGTTTACCAAGGCCCTGTTTGTCGCCGTTCCGGCAGCCCGACAAACCACCCAATCCGGCGCTTCGCCGTGGGAATTTGCCAAAGTGCTGGTTAGAAAAGGTCAGCGTCTGCAAGTGCCGTTTGAAACGGCGATTAAAGTCAAAGACGGCGGTTTTCTACAACCCAGCATTAATGCATTGACCGACTACCTAGCAAAAAAAGAAAAACTGGCGGGCTCGTTATTCGGAAAAATTAATGAATACACCTTTGGCGAAGACGAAAACTTTAATATCGACGACCTGATTGCCGCGCTAAAGCAACATGCTAAGGTAGAAGTTAATGACTAATCCCTACCTGTTGCTCTGGCTTGAAGCGCCGCTGCAATCCTGGGGGCATGATTCCAAATTCGGCCGTCGCGATACGCTTAACTTTCCGACCAAGTCCGGGGTGCTGGGGTTGATTTGTAGCGCCTTGGGTGCTGGCGGCGAGCAATGCGAATTACTCGCCGAGTTTGCTTCTTTAAATCAAACCGTCTTGTCTTTTGTGCGCAGTCGCGACCATAACGGCGAACCGGTCAAGCGTGATCGGGAGCCGCTGCTGCGGGATTTTCATATGGTGGGCAGCGGTTACGATGACAAAGATCCGTGGGCCAGCCTGTTAATCCCTAAAACCAGTGACGGTAAAAAAGCCGTGGGCGGCGGGGCAAAAATGACTTACCGCTATTACTTGCAAGACGCTTATTTTGCTGTGCTGCTGCAAGTGCCGACAGCCAAGGCCGATGCCATTGCCGAAGCCCTGCAAAACCCGGCTTGGGATGTTTACTTGGGCCGAAAAAACTGCGTGCCGACTGATTTCATCTTTCGTGGACGTTACGAAGACGAGTCCGAAGCAATGGCTCAAGCCCAGGCGATTGCCCGCAACAAAGCGTTGCTGGAGGATTTCCGGGTACTAGATGGAGAGCATGAAGGCGAGGCGTTGACGTTAATGGATGTACCTATCCAGTTCGGCGAACGCAAACAGTATCGCGATCGCCGGGTGACCGTGCTTACCACCTAGTCCGGCAACCGGGCGATGCTATTTAACAATTTGGATGATTCCCGGCGGTCAGTGAGTTGGCACGGGGATAGAGGGAGTATTTATATGGCTACCGAAAATGGATCAACCCGCTTACTGATAAAAGTAACCCGCGACACGCTACCGCAAGTCAGCAGTAAATATCCTTTTATTTACCTGGAACGGGGGCGCTTGGAAATCGATGACAGCAGTGTTAAATGGATAGACTGCGAAAACAATGTGGTGCGCCTGCCCATTGCAACACTGAATTGCCTGTTGTTAGGCCCCGGCACCAGTATCACTCACGAATCTGTCAAAGTCATCTCAGCCGCTAATTGCAGCGTTTGTTGGGTAGGCGAGGATAGCTTGCTCTTTTATGCCGTAGGTCAAACCCCGACGGCAAACACCCACAACTTTCGTCGGCAAATGTTATTGTCTGCCGATGAAAACAAATCGCTGGAAGTTGCCAGGCGCATGTACGCCCGGCGCTTTCCCGATGCCGAACTGGCCGGAAAAAATCTGAAGGAAATGATGGGCATGGAAGGCTATCGGGTAAGGCAATTGTATGAACAAAAAGGCCAGGAGTATAAAACCGGCTGGAAAGGTAGGTCTTATGTGCCCGGCAAATTTGAGCTGGGCGATATGACTAACCAGATTTTGACCTCTGCCAATGCCGCGCTCTATGGCATTTTAAGTTCTGCGGTACATAGCCTGGGTTACTCGCCGCATATTGGTTTTATCCATTCCGGCAGTCCGTTACCGTTTATTTACGATCTGGCCGATTTGTATAAAGAAAAACTCTGTATTGACTTGGCTTTTAGCTTAACGCTTGATATGGCCGGACGATACAACAAGCACAAAGTTTCCGAAGGTTTTCGCAAGCGTGTTATTGAAATGGATTTGTTAGTGCAGATTGCCGACGATATTGAAGAAATTTTTGGAGGTAAACGTGCTCGTCGTAATAGCTAATGATCTACCGCCGGCAGTGCGCGGGCGGATGAAATTGTGGTTTGTTGAACCTAGACCTAATGTTTTTGTCTCCGGCGTCAAAGATTCGGTGGCCACAAAAGTGGTGGACTATCTCTATGAGCATTGTCCACCGGAAAGCGGTTTAATGGTGTTTCGTCGAATCAATAACACGCCGGGTTACGAAATTCGGGGGATCGGTGATACCAAACGCAGTATTTGCGAAATCTCCGGTCTACAACTGGTACTTGAAAAAGAGAGCAGTACAGAAAACCAAAATACCTAAAATACCGTATCTTGTGATTAAATAATTCTGCGCCACAATTTGTTGGGTCTTCCCCACGCCCGTGGGGGTGTTTCTCATGTCTTTTGGCAAAGACATTTTTAACGTCAGTCTTCCCCACGCCCGTGGGGGTGTTTCTGAGTTCCATGGATGGGCCGATGGTGCAAATGGGTCTTCCCCACGCCCGTGGGGGTGTTTCCACCTTCATCCGTTTTGGCAATTGCTTATGGAAGTCTTCCCCACGCCCGTGGGGGTGTTTCTAGCACCTTACCTTACTGACATTTGGCGCTTTGGTCTTCCCCACGCCCGTGGGGGTGTTTCTTACCGGTGCTAGGTGGTCTGAAGCCGAGGGGTGTCTTCCCCACGCCCGTGGGGGTGTTTCTCTATCAGGATGCATTACCGGCACTTGTGGCAGGTCTTCCCCACGCCCGTGGGGGTGTTTCCCCAGCACCGTCATCGCGGTATAGATATAGTTTGTCTTCCCCACGCCCGTGGGGGTGTTTCCAGTTAACCGGCTTTCGAGTTCACGCTTTTCACGTCTTCCCCACGCCCGTGGGGGTGTTTCTGTTTGCCTGGCTATAAAAAATGGGAAGAATTGGTCTTCCCCACGCCCGTGGGGGTGTTTCCCATCCGCAACCGGATTTTGCAACATCTGGCAAGTCTTCCCCACGCCCGTGGGGGTGTTTCCCCAGCGCGATAAGGTACAGAAGTACGTGCTGAGTCTTCCCCACGCCCGTGGGGGTGTTTCTGATTGAGAGACTCAGTGATATGAGCGTCAACTGGTCTTCCCCACGCCCGTGGGGGTGTTTCTCACCAGCGCATCGTCACCTTCGCTGAGATTCATGGAATGCACCGAACCGGAGTCGGAAGGTGCGTGAATCTTAGTCCCCGGTAGCTATATCGTTCCGGCGTTTTTTCGAGCACGCTGTTTGCGATGGAAAAATGCAATCGGTCGATGCCGATAGCGTAACGTCATTGCTGCGATGTTTAGCCACCTTGTCGTGGATAAACGATATTGGAGCAGGACAGCCGGGGCTTGCGTAGCAATCTAACCGTCGCTAAGTTTTGATGATTTCACGCAGGAGCAAGGAAATCACCCTTCAAAACTTAGCGACTCGCTTGCCCATGCGGGATGTCTTCCCCACGCCCGTGGGGGTGTTTCGTTGGTTGTAGTAAAAGCAGGGAAATCTGAACAGTCTTCCCCACGCCCGTGGGGGTGTTTCCGTTTTGAAGTTGAACAGCTTAACAAGTGCGTAGTCTTCCCCACGCCCGTGGGGGTGTTTCTTCCCGAAGGTACGCTGCGCGCTCAGATTCGTCGTCTTCCCCACGCCCGTGGGGGTGTTTCCCATTCAAGATGGCTTGGATCTTGATTAAAACGGTCTTCCCCACGCCCGTGGGGGTGTTTCCGGCTCAAAGCGGGTATCAGGATTTTGTAAATGGTCTTCCCCACGCCCGTGGGGGTGTTTCTTTTTTGCAGCTTCAGTGATTGGTATTATTTCAGTCTTCCCCACGCCCGTGGGGGTGTTTCTAGAAGAGCAGTTTGTTCAAAAAGTCGCCGAATGTCTTCCCCACGCCCGTGGGGGTGTTTCGCGGCCATTGCCAAGCCCAGCATGCGAAATGCAGTCTTCCCCACGCCCGTGGGGGTGTTTCTCATCATTAATCGACCAGATGATGAGGAGGATTGTCTTCCCCACGCCCGTGGGGGTGTTTCCAATTTGCTGCCGATAGTTCTTGCCGTTTTTTGGTCTTCCCCACGCCCGTGGGGGTGTTTCCGCGTTTGCGTTGCGCTAATGCCATTAGTTTGAGTCTTCCCCACGCCCGTGGGGGTGTTTCTCGCCGCTAAGATACTCGGTGCAGATTCATTGCGTCTTCCCCACGCCCGTGGGGGTGTTTCTGAGTAACGCTGATGCGTATCGCAGCGCTTATAGTCTTCCCCACGCCCGTGGGGGTGTTTCTCAGTGCAGACTAGCTCGGACTCTTTGCGCTGCGTCTTCCCCACGCCCGTGGGGGTGTTTCTGTACAGGGTATTGTGGATCATGCGGCACTGAAGTCTTCCCCACGCCCGTGGGGGTGTTTCCAAATTAACACCCGTTGCGTGGCGATTGGCATTGTCTTCCCCACGCCCGTGGGGGTGTTTCTAAACCCTCGTGGCTTTTTGTATTTTCAAAAAAGTCTTCCCCACGCCCGTGGGGGTGTTTCACCGTCATAAGATCGTATGATTCTTGACCGTGTGTCTTCCCCACGCCCGTGGGGGTGTTTCTCCGGTGCGTTTGCACCATGGGCAGTCGCCATTGTCTTCCCCACGCCCGTGGGGGTGTTTCCCACAATCCAAGCGGCGTTGTCAGATGCCATTGGTCTTCCCCACGCCCGTGGGGTGTTTCCTCCTTAATACCGCCCGCGAGTTGTACCAGGCCGTCTTCCCCACGCCCGTGGGGGTGTTTCTTAACCGCGGGCAGTGATACATCAGTCACAGTGGTCTTCCCCACGCCCGTGGGGGTGTTTCCCACGACAGTTTTAGTCAAGAGCAGCAAAACGAGTCTTCCCCACGCCCGTGGGGGTGTTTCTACAGGATACGGCTACCGCCAGACTGGTATCAAGTCTTCCCCACGCCCGTGGGGGTGTTTCTCTAGCAAGTTATACGACGCAATGGACTCGATGGTCTTCCCCACGCCCGTGGGGGTGTTTCCGGGTATAGCAGGAGAGGTGGTTAGCTTTGACAGTCTTCCCCACGCCCGTGGGGGTGTTTCCGCTTGATATGCACACCATATATAAGAGTAGCGGTCTTCCCCACGCCCGTGGGGGTGTTTCTCCTGTTCAGCCAGTTGTTTTTTCATTCGCTGAGATTCATGGAATGCACCGAACCGGAGTCGGAAGGTGCGTGAATCTTAGTCCCCGGTAGCTATATCGTTCCGGCGTTTTTTCGAGCACGCTGTTTGCGATGGAAAAATGCAATCGGTCGATGCCGATAGCGTAACGTCATTGCTGCGATGTTTAGCCACCTTGTCGTGGATAAACGATATTGGAGCAGGACAGCCGGGGCTTGCGTAGCAATCTAACCGTCGCTAAGTTTTGATGATTTCACGCAGGAGCAAGGAAATCACCCTTCAAAACTTAGCGACTCGCTTGGTGCTTGTCTTCCCCACGCCCGTGGGGGTGTTTCTGCCAGTTGTTCGTTACCGTCAAAAAAGACAAGGTCTTCCCCACGCCCGTGGGGGTGTTTCCCAGACATATTGACGAGGAATGAACGCGCCTTTGTCTTCCCCACGCCCGTGGGGGTGTTTCCTTTTTGGAGGTTGCCCATGTCGGCAAATTCAAGTCTTCCCCACGCCCGTGGGGGTGTTTCCGAGTCGAGTCGTTTGGTCTTGATTAGTTGCTCGTCTTCCCCACGCCCGTGGGGGTGTTTCTTTTGAAGTGGTCGGACCTACACCATCAAAGAATTGCAGTTAGGAGTTTCACTGTTGCGCCGTCCATACGGCGTAGATCTTGTCTATGCCGGTAAAACGTTCATCGTTGGAAGATTCCCCGCGATCAAGACCAGCCAGATAAAGCAGCAGAAGCAACGCCTGTTAAAGTATCTCAAGTTGACACACAGCCCGTGCCGTCTAAAGTAAAGTTTTTTGATTAACAGAGTTGTTAATTCAATATATTGTACATACAATAAAGCAATGAATATAACTTTTGATTCCACCAAAGATGATGCCAATCAGATTAAGCATGGTTGCTCTTTATCTGATGCTCACTTCATTGAGTGGGAAACCTTGGTTTTTAAGCTTGATGACCGGTTTCATTACGGTGAAATCAGATTTGTAGGGTATGCCTACATAGGACTACGTCTTTATTGTGTTGTCTACACTGATCGAGACGACCAACGTCGAATTATTAGCCTTCGCAAAGCCAACAATCGGGAGATTAAAAACTATGCCAGCACTTAAGCCCGGGACTATATTCCCAACAGATGAAGAGGACGCCGCAATCAATGCAGGCATTGCGGCTGACCCTGATACGTATGAGTTAACTGCGGAGGAATTCGCCAAACTGAAACCACTAGGTCGACCGCCCTTAGAAGTTACTAAAGAGCGAATCACAATACGGCTTTCGAGAGATGTTGTTGAATCGTTTAGATCAACAGGGGCGGGGTGGCAAACTCGCATAGATGCCGCGTTAAAAGACTGGCTGGATCACCACCCAACCACGCCTTAAATCTTCTTATCGTTACGAATCGCCAGCGGAATTGCTTTAGGCGCTTTGACGTGTTCAGGTATTTGATACCAACTAAAAGCGCCGTTTCTATCAACACAGCGCGACTTTCTGGCTGCCTTTCTAGCCATTCCAGCAAGTAGGCAGCAAAGCTAAGTTTATCGTTTTTTTCTTGTCATCTTTCTTAGGCCTTCCCATTACACGCGCTCTATTAAGTTAGGTCGTTGAAAACGCCTTACTGTTCTTTGGTGTGTTTTTTATCAGTTGGCGCGTGTAATCGTTATCCACTTTTGCTTAGATGAATGGTCATTTCATCTGCAACTTCAATCCAGCACTACAAAAAAACACTCGCTCACAATGCTGGCCCATCAGTTGGGCGGCACGGCCTGAGAGGTCGGCAAATTGACGGGCGAGTTTGTTGTTGGGGATGATGCCTAGACCGACTTCGTTGTGTACCAGCACCAAATCATTGGGCAGTGTGAATACCTTAGCTAATTCTTGCAGTGTGTCGGTTTCGGGAATTTGATGATAAAGCTGGTTGTTGAGCCACATGGAGATGCATTCGATCAGCACCGGGCCGGGGCAGGCTTGCACGGCGGCAAACAGTTTAAGCGGCTCTTCAATGGTAATGAAGGCATCTTGACGTTGTTGCTTATGAACTTGAATGCGAGCTTGCATTTCGTCATCAAAAAACTCGGTCGTGGCTAAATAATAAGGCTTGGTGTTACCTGCAATGGCAAGGATGTGGCTTTCGGCTAAGCGTGATTTACCGCTTTTTATGCCGCCGATGAATAAGGTTTTCATGTCAGTAATACGCCTGTTATCAATAGAGTTATTACGGTCAGGTCGATGCGGCTTCTCATCTGTAAGGCTTGTTCAAGTGAGCTTTTGTCGACCGGGTTGATTGAAACGCCCAACGTCGGTTTGTGTTTGATTTGGCCGTGGTAACTGGCATCGCCGCCCAATGCGATACTTAAGCCGCCCGCCATCGACGCAATTGGGTAACCGGCATTGGGGCTTTCCAGTTTATTGCCGTCACTCAGGCAGCATTGCCAGGCTTGGCGTTTATTTTTTGCCAGGCACACGATCAATAAAGCGGTCAGGCGCGCCGGGATAAAATTGGCGATGTCATCAACGATTGCAGCGGTTTTGCCGAAGTAAAAATAGCGCTCGGTTTTATAGGCAATCATCGAATCCATGGTGTTGATGGCTTTGTACACGGCAATGCCGGGCAGGCCGAACAGCAGCAAATAAAACAGCGGCGCGATAACGCCGTCGCTTAAGTTTTCTGCCCATGTTTCCAGTCCGGCTTTATACGCTTCCGTGCTGGTCATGCTTTCAGTGTCGCGGCTGACCAGGTAGCGCACGGCGTGTCTGGGCTGGTCGGTTGTTAATAACGCGGCGACGCTGGCATGGAGCATGTTCATAGCCAAGCCGGTGGAGGCCAGTAACGCTTGGACGGGCAACCCCAGCCAGCCGGGCAGGGTGTCGGTCAATGCCACCAAACCGATACTGATAAGAAAGCTCACCAGCAACAGGCTGATCACCAATAGCGCGCCGGGTAACAGCCGGTTGCGATAAAAACGCCGTTCAAATCCGGCAATAAAATCGCCTATCCACATCACCGGGTGTTTACCGGGCAGTTCGCCGAATAGCTTGTCGATGAGGTATGCCAGCAGGGCTAATTCAAAAAACATCAGTCTGCCTGTAGCGCTTTTAAGATGATCGAAAGATCAAGATTGTCTGCGACCATGTCGGCAAAGTCTTGGATTTGTGCTTCCCGGTAGGGCGCGTAAGCATAACCTTGGTAGTTTGGGTTGATGGCTTGGAAGTAATTGGTGCGCAAGCCGTCATCATCGAACACGCCATGGACATGGGTTCCACTGTAGAGGCCATCTTGGTAATACAGTGGGTGCCGCGCCATGCGACCGCAATGAATTTCATAGCCTTTGATGGCGGCATGAGAAAACAGTTGGTAGTCGCCGCGCGCAAGGATTTTTGGCTGTTGATAATGCACATCGTCTGGAATAAAGCCTAAGCCTGCTTCAACAATGGCATGGTCATGTTCAAGCGCATTGGGATCATGCAGCTGCCCGCACAGCATTTGATAGCCACCGCAGATGCCGAAGATGGGCTTATCAAACTGCTGCAGTTCGTTAAATAAGCCCTGATGTTTTAACCAGTGCAAATCGCGAATCACGGTTTTGCTGCCGGGCAACAGCACCATGTCAAAGTCGCCTAAGGGCCGATATGCGTGAATCAAAGCTACGTGCAGCTCAGGATCAGCCATTAGCGGATCCAGATCGTTGTAATTACTCAAGCCCGGCGTGGCAATGACGGCAATACGCAGTTTGACGTCATCAAGACGCTGCCGATAGTTGCTTAACGATTGCGAGTCTTCCATGTCGATATTCATCGGCTGAAACGGCAACACGCCCAACACCGGCACGCCAAAGCGCTCGCGGATGATGGTCTCGCCTTCGTCGAAAAAACGCCGGTCGCCGCGAAACTTGTTGACGATGACGCCGATTAAATTGCCGCGCATAATGGGATCCATCAGTTCCAAGGTGCCGTAAATGGAGGCAAATACGCCGCCGCGTTCAATGTCCGCGACCAAAATGTTTTTCGTATTAAAGGTGTTGGCAACGAAGGTGTTGGACAGGTCTTTATGCAATAGATTCAGCTCAACCGGCGAGCCTGCGCCCTCGGCAATCACTAAATCGTAGTCTTGCTGGAGTTGGCTAAAGGCCGCTTTGACATGCTCTTTTAAGCCGTCGATTTCTCGGTAATACTCAACGACCGACTGATTTTGATACACCAATCCATTGACGATGACTTGCACTGAGCTGTTGCCCTGCGATTTAAGTAATACCGGGTTAAACAAATAGCTGGGTTCGACTCGCGCCGCTTCTGCCTGCAAACATTGGGCGCGGGAAATTTCCCGACCTTCAATGGTTACCGCCGAATTGTTGGACACGTTTTGGGCTTTGAAGGGCGCGACGTTGATGCCGCGGTCGGCAAAAATACGGCACAAGGCCATTACGAGCGTGGTTTTACCTGCGTCTGAGCTGGTGCCGAAAATGGCTAACGGTTTCATAGAGGATTCTTAAATAGATGCTGTATAGATCATGGTGAATAACATTTATGTAAGATGCGCTTGACTGCGTTCAGCACATCCTACGGCTTCATATTCGCAAAGCTGTGTTTTAATTGAGCGATGGCTCGCTCATCTTTGACAGCAAAGCGGACATGGAATTGATCCAGGCCGTCGAAATTCTCACAGATTCGAATTAGAATTCGGTCAGCCGCCAAGTGTTTTTGTAATTGATACCCATCCATGGACTGGGGCAGGCGTGCCAGCAAAAAATTGGCCTGGCCGGGGTAGACATGCTCAAACAAAGCGGACTCGTGCAAGGCTATGTTGAGCAAGTTTCTTAGATAACCAGTCCGTTGTCGGGTGTGTTCGATAAAGTCAGTATTCGCTAGCGCTTGCTGCATGTAAGCCATATCCAGGCTGGAGCATTTCCAAGCTGGTTCACCGCGTTGCAGGCTGGCAATGGCTTGAATTGCGGCGATTATAAAACCGATACGAATGCCGGCACAGCCGTAAAACTTGCTTAACGATTTGATAACGTAAAGTTTATCGATATGGCCGATGAGATTGGTCACTGATTCGGCATCGCAAAAATCCAGGAAAGACTCGTCAATGATGATGGTGCAGTTGGCTGCTTGCCAAGCTGGCAGCAAGGTCTGTAAGTCATACATCTGGCCATCCGGTGTGGATGGATTCACAAAAATGACCGTGCTGTTTGGTGGAATATCGGCGTTGATGTTCACCAGCCGGTTGATTGTGTGCAGCTTGCAGCCAAGTTGCTCGGCGATATGCCGGTATTCGCCGTAGAGCGGGGCGTAAAGCATCAGATCCTGGGGAGCCAAATATCGCAACAATGCAAATATGGCCGCGCTGGCGCCGTTAAAAGGCTCAATATCCGCGGTTGCCGGTAAGGAATAACGGTTTTTGAAGGCTTGTTTTAGCAGGTGATATTGAGGCTCAGCATACGGGGTTAGCGGTACTTGTTGCAGGCAGCTTAAGTCGGCCGCCTGCTCCGGGTTGATGTTGGCGGAAAAATCCAGCACCTGTTCCGGCAGGCAGCCCAGTTGTGCTGCAAACTGATAAATGTTGCCGCCGTGCATTATAGGTTGATGTATTCAACATAAAGATAATCATCAGTGTGCCGCAGTTTGTGGGCAGAGCCTGAATCGATGCGCAGCTGAAAGGAATTGGTTAAAGGCAGGTTCAATGCCCGCGCCAGCAATGCCCGGATAACCCCGGCATGAGTGACGACTAACACTTGTTCCGCTTTGGTTGCCAATAGCTCTTGCCAAAAATCGCCGCTACGTTGATATAAATCTTCAAAGTTTTCGCCGTTGGGTGGGGCGGCGGTGACATAGTTTTCAGTCCAATGTTGCAAGACATCTGCGGGTAAGTCATCAAAGCGTTGGCCTTCCCAGTCGCCGAAGTTCAGCTCTTGCAGGCGCGCATCGGTGGTTACGTCGTCTGAAAATGTTTCGGCTAAAGTCAAACAGCGGCTCAGTGGACTGCTAAATACCAAGCAATCGTCGTTAAATTCCGGCAATTTGTTGTGGATAACAGCGAGTTCTGTTTCAAAACTGTCCGCCAGCGCCACATCGCTTTGTCCATAGCAGACCCCTGGATCATTAGCGGTATGGGTGTGACGAATTAAATAAATTTCCATAAGGTACTCACGCTTAAATAAAAAATAACTTCGGCGACTTGCTGGCTAGCGCCCAGGCAGTCGCCGGTGTAGCCGCCGATATGACGGTAAAAATATTTCCCCAGAAACGCAGTGCTGAGCAGTACCGGGATAATCGCCAGCACGCACAATGGCGGCAATAACAATATTGGTAGTAATGCGCAGCATCCGGCAACGGCTAATTGTTGGCGATTGGGTTGGTAAATAGCGGCGGCAGATTTGCTCTGATCATCACGGGCATAGTCCAGCTTATGCATCAACAGTAATGGCATTAGTCGGCTGATGCTGTGCCCGGCAATCAATATCAGTGGGATTGCAACGGCTGGTATGCTGCTTAGGGCGGTGAATTTTAACAGTATCAGTAACAGTAAACCCAATACACCGTATACGCCAATGTGCGAGTCTTTCATGATTTCAAGAATACGGTGTTTGCCCCAACCACCGCCAAAGCCATCACAGACATCGGCAAAGCCATCCTCATGTAAGGCGCCGGTGGTCAAAATGCCAACAAGCAATGCCAGGATAATTGCTGTCGATAAAGGCCAAAGCGACAAGGCTAGATAAAAACCAAATGCAGAAATGCTGCCAACCAGCCAACCGACTAGCGGCAAATATAAAATGGCTTCAGGTAGGCGCCGATGGTCCAGTGTTGGCGGCATCGGCAAACGGGTATAAAAGCTTAACGCTAGTAAAAAGAGTTTAGGGTGGGGCACAAAGATTATTTCACTGATTATTGCACTTGGACAGATCGTTTTTATGCCCGTAAGGGGCATGTGTAACTTTGGTAATTTCGGTTGTATGCATATAGCACGCAGCGCTTCTACATTGGTAGCTCGGCATAATGCTGGGCGGCGAGTTGGTCAAGCAACAATCTGAAATGATCATAGTTTTCAATTTTTAGCACACCGACCTCATCCAACACGGCTTGATAATGTCCAGCCGATCTGCCGCCAACGATCAGGGCTATGTCATTGCCGACAAGTTTTCTAAGTTTACGCAATTCTCTAGGTACCACCAAATCATCAGCGTTAAAGCTAATGCTTAGGGTAACCGCTTTGGCTTGGGTGTATTTAACTGCGGCAGCGATTTCTTCAGAAGGCAGGTTAGCGCCTAGATAAGTCACTTTCCAGCTTTTAAACTCGGCGATTATTGCCGCCAGCAAAGCACCGAGTTCATGGAGTTGACCAATTGGTGTGGTCACAATCATTCTTGGCGCATTTGCTGCGCAAGGCGTGTTATTGCGCAAAATGTAAGTTAAGGAACGAATAATGGACGAGGCCATGTGTTCATGGACTGGTCTTAGTTCGCCGTCTCGCCAGCGTTCACCAATCTGAGTTAATAAAGGCGTTAACAGGTTTTCAATAAACAGTTGCGGCCCAAGTTCGACGATGGCATTTTCAAAATGTGATTCCAACGCATGTGCGTCAAAAGCCAGCACCGCGGCATAGCATTTTTCGATGTAATCTTCGGCAAGAAAACGCCGTTCGCTAGTGACGGCAGCCGGTGGATTGATTGATTTATAAGTCGAAACTGGAGCGGAAGACTCGTGTTGCAGTAGTTTTTTCAAATCATCCAATGATAAATTGGCGATTTGACCAATGCTGTGGCCGCTGCTGGTGGCCTCATTCAATAATTTTAATCGGGCAATATCCAAATCGGTATAAACACGATGCCCGCCTGCAGTACGGGTTGGACTAACTGCTTGGTAACGTCTTTCCCAGGCTCTGACCAAATCGGACTTAACGCCTGAGCGCTTGGTTACCGTGCTGATGAGGTATTGTGCAGAATTATCCTTTTGAGTGGACATAGGCTTATTCGCATAGGATGAGGAAGTTGGTATTGTATCAGAACCTTTACAAAACTTAGACAATATATGTGCAAAAAACTTAAGGTGACCAGTTGGTTTTGTGATAGGTTCAATTGGGCAACATAACAATAATAAATATTACGAGGAAGGCGGCCATGATCAGATTAATTTATGCCAGTACCGCGTTGAGTGCATGGGGCACCGAAGACCTGTTAAAACTATTAAAAGAATGCCGGGCGCACAATAGTGCCAAGAACATTACCGGAATTTTATTGTTTTCAAACAACACCTTTTTACAGGTACTGGAAGGTGACGAAGCCAGTGTAAACAGTATGTATGCCTTAATTGAAAAAGACCCGCGCCATACTGATGTCACCATTATTGAAAAACAACCCATCATTGAGCGCTCTTTCCCTTATTGGAGCATGGGGTTTGAAAGTGTTGATAGTAATCAATTAACCGCTATACCTGGCTTTAACGATTTTTTTGCCCAGGACTTTACGCCTACAGGCTTAGCAGCTCATAAACATGTGATCGCGCCATTGTTGTCCCATTTACGAGCCAAATTGATCAGCCAGGTGGCGCCGGTAAGCCACGAAGAATTGCCGATGCAGCATGAAGACCCCTTCATACAGTTATTGCATCGCATTATCCGCATGGGGGTGAAGTTTTTAGCGCTACTGATGGTCGTCGTCATTCTGTTTGGCATCGTCGATGTCGTTTATGTGATTTACCAAAAAATTGCCGAGCCTCCCGTTATGTTGTTGACCATCAACGATATGCTGGAAACTTTTGGGGCTTTTCTTGCGGTGTTAATTGCCATCGAAATATTTTTGAATATCACGCTTTATATAAGAAGTGATGTCATCCCGGTCAAACTGGTGGTAGCCACTGCACTGATGGCTATTTCACGAAAAGTCATCGTATTTGATTACAAAAGCTTACCGTCAGAATATGTGAGTGCATCAGCATTGGTGCTGCTGGCATTGGGTGTTACTTATTGGCTAATTCAAAAAAAGGAATAGGGAGGATGTCAGCGTGAGGAGGTTTACTTGCGACTTTTGGGGAGCATTAATTGAGCTAATTGTCGATCTTTTAACCAAACTAAACCGCGGAAACCCAATAATATAAATATGACTAATAAATAAAATAACGGGTCGGCAAGATTGCCTTTTAGTTGCCAGAAATAATGCATAATCGCTGCACAAGCGGCAATATAAATAAAGCGATGCAATTTTTTCCAGGTTTTTCCCAAACGCTTTTTGGCCCATTTGGGCGATGAAAGAGCTAATAAAAGAGTTATAAAATAAGCAATTATGCCAAACCAAATATAAGAACTTTCTAGTATATCTATACCAATAATTCGCCATTGAAAATAATGGTCAACAAGTAAATAACCCAGTACATGTAGCGTTGCATAAAAAAAAGCGCACAAGCCAAATAATTGCCGATAATCTGTCATGCCGCGCCATTTGGTAATGGTTTGAATTGGCGTAATGGCCAGCGTTATCCATAAAAAACGCAATGACCAATCACCTAAGCGGATATGTAGTTCTTGGATCGGATTTGATCCTAAATTATCAAAAGTAATATCAAAAATTAACCACAGAAATGGAATTAAACATCCGACAATTGATAGTGTCCATAATCTGTTGATTAAATAAGTCATTAGAAAAAATGCCTTAAATTCATTTCACTATAAAGTGATGCTACTTGCTCACCATAGCCATTAAATAATTCAGTTTGCCTACGTGGAGTAAAAAAAGTACTTCCTAATTGACGTTCGCTATTTTGACTCCAACGGGGATGAGCGACGTCGGGATTTACATTTGCGTAAAAGCCATATTCATTAGGTGCAAAGTTATTCCAGCTGGTGTTTGGCGGTCTTTTTAAAAGTTCAATTTTTACAATGGCTTTAATACTTTTAAAGCCGTACTTCCAGGGCACAATCAAACGTAATGGCGCACCATTTTGATTTGGCAGAATATCCCCATATAACCCGACGGCCAATATTGTTAAAGGATGCATAGCTTCATCAATACGTAAACCTTCAACATATGGCCATTCCAGCATTTGGTTACTGGCTTGTTTTGGCATAGTGTCAGGTTGATAAACAGAGGTAAATTTTACAAATCTGGCGGTTGATAAAGGTTGTACTGACTTTAATAAGCCGGCTAATGGAAAACCAATCCACGGCACAACCATTGACCAAGCTTCGACACAACGAAAACGATAGATATATTCCTGAAGAGACTGCTGACTTAAAATGTCCTCAAGATAATAATTACCTGGTTTTTCCACTTCGCCAGTTATTTCTACGGACCAAGCATCGGTGCGAAGATTTTTTGCTAAATCTGTTGAGTCTTGTTTATTAAATGCAAACTCGTAATAGTTAGTATAATTTTTAATAAGCCCAGCAGGTGTCGGTGTTAATGACTTATCCGCATAATTACTCTTAGGTAAATTCGCCCAATTCGAGTTGTTGTTAGCGGCTATTGCTGGCGCAATAAACTCACCTGCAACCATCGCTGCTAATGACGCTTTAATAATTTGCCGCCGCCGTTTAAATACCGAAATGTCAGTTATTTCACTAGCAACTAACTCTTTTGTAGTTTTAATAATCATACTTGGTGATATATTTTAAATAGTTAAAATACTATTTCTTTCCTTTCGGAATCCAACCAAATAAAGCTTTTATTTTTCTTTCAGTAATAAAAGCCAACGAAAAAAGCTGTATATAATTTTCAGCCTCAATTAAATCCAGGCCAATATGTTGAGGGATCAATTCTTTTCGTGTTCCAAACAATTGATCCCATATCGATAAGACAATGCCATAGTTACTGTCGTGTTCATTACGCGCGGTTGAATGATGCGTTCGGTGTAATGATGGAGTTATAAAGACGTTTGAAATAATATCTTCATTAGGCACACGAATGTTGGCATGATGAAACATGATAAAAAATAGTTCGACTATTTCAATAGAAAGAACTAAATATGCATTTACGCCAATAACGACAACAAACGCACACTTATAAATTATTTCTAACAATAGGTCGAAAACGTGAAAGCGAAAGCCAGTAGAGACGTTAAAGCCTTTGTCGCTGTGATGCACTTTATGGAAGCGCCACAGCCACTCGTATTTATGGCTGGCAACGTGCCAAGCATAAATGGCCAAATCAAACAAAGCGAAAGCAAGCAGCCATTTTACAGGGCCGTTTTCTAAGCCACCTAATAAACCATAAGATGCAAATTGTTGTGCGACTAAAAATAATGAAGAGGCCCGAAGTACCGTCAATATCAGATTATTAATCAAAAAGGCCGTGGTGTTGGTAACAAAAGAATCTTTGTAAACTTTGGCTGAAAACTGGCGGTAAGGATGTTTTTTTTCGATAACTAATAACAAAATAAAAGCCAGAATAGCCAGACCAAATAAGGCTTCATTAAAAAATAGGTCGCCACTATTTGTATTATCATTTGTATTCATAAGCTTACCTGAAATTTTAAGTGAAAAATAAACGCTGGATTACTTGTTTGGCATTGCGTTTAATAATTCAGTTAATGTTTTTATCTCATCTTTGGCATTAATATCTTTAGTTATATCGTACTGCACACCAAGGTAATAAAGAACACGCTGCTTTCTATCGAATAAAGGTACTATTTTTAAATGATTATAAAATAAAGTACCGTCTTTTTTATAATTACGTAAGTTAACTTCAACCGCTTCGTGTTTACTGATAGCCTCGGCAATTTGGTGTCTTGCCTCTTGTTCGGTATCTTCGCCTTGAAGAAAACGGCAATTACGGCCAATAATCTCTTCTTGGCTATAACCAGTTAAACGTTCGAATGATTTATTGGCATAAATAATGGGTGAATCTTCTAAATCCGGGTCTGATAAAGTAATGCCGTTAATACATTCATCTAAGATGGCGGATAGAACTTGGGGAATAAGACCGTTATCTTTATCAACAACAAAAAAAGCCATAATTAAACTCCATAATCTTTTTTAAAAAATATAATTACTATTAATTTAGTGAATGGTTTCCACTTCAATTAGATTTTTAATGTTTTCAACGGTATTTTCTGCGCCGTCTTCAATGGCAATTCGTATCATTTTTTCAAACGGGCGCATAAAAATTTCAAGTTCTGATAGTTCAAAGCGAAAAGTTAATTTGGTAGGTTGATTTTTTTCGTTAGTTTCTAATAAATAAATGTGTTTATAGTTTGAATTTAGCCCTTGAAAAATAAGTCTTGTCGTGGGCTTATAATCGGTAATTTCAAATATTGATTCGATTTCTGTTCCACTTTCTTTGCGGACTTGTTTTGCTTTTGCGCCGATGAAAACTTTGTTTCCATCTAAGGGCTGAAATTTAATAACCTCTACTGCCCAGTTAGGGTAGTTATTAAAGAAATTTTCACCGACATAAGAGAAAACGTCATTAATTGATTTATTAATCTCAACACTCGCTTCGCCGACAACCGGTTTTGATGAATCAAATGGAAATTTGATTTGCATTACGTCCTCCCTATTGTTGAACTAATAGTCCAACTTATATTTATATATGAAACTGTCAACTCAAATAGTATCAACTGCGCTTTGAGTGGCTGTGATCATACGCTTATTAATTAGCTGATTGCTAAATGTCAGTGGCTTGATTGCGATTGGGTATCAGAGGCAGATAGCCTTCTCGATAGCTAGAATATTTAAACTGATAGCCCAATGATTTTAGGCGTTGATTGTTGCAGCGTTTGTTCATCGGCGCGTTATCGGGCACCTGTTTTACTTGCGGCGGCGGGCAGTTCATTGCAGCGGCTAGCCAGACAATAACGTCCCACATCGGCGCGGGATCATCGTCGCTGGCCAGGTAGCATGATTGCAATACTGCACCTGCTAAATGCTGTTCCAGTAAAAATGCCAATACTCCCACACAGTCATCTTGATGAATGCGGTTGGTGTAATAAGGCGGAGACTGTTGAATCAGTGGCGCTTGTTGTGCCGTTCGCAATAAATATTCCCGCCCCGGTCCATAAATACCGGAGAATCGCACAATGATGTTTTTAGGGCTTAGTTGCTGCAGGGTTTGTTCGGCTTGTCTGATCCATAGGCTGGTGCCATTGGTTGGTTGGGCAAGTGATGTTTCATCAACCCATTCGCCGTTGTTTTGGGCATAAACGCTGGTGGATGACACAAAAATCCAACGTGGCTGGCTGTTTTTCTTGTCAAAGAAACGGAGCAAATTATTTAAGCCGGTATCGTAAATATCGCGGTAGCTTTGTTCATTACGACTGCCTGCCGACAAGATAAAAAACACTACATCAAATTCTGAGGATAATTTCTCAAGGTCTGAAGCTAGCGTAATGTCGGCGGCAACATAATTTATGTTGCCGGGTTGTGCCGGTGGCTTTCGTTTTAGGCCGGTGACTTGGTGACCTTGTGTGGCCAGTGCGTTGGCGACCGTTGAGCCAATTGCTCCGCAGCCGATAATGAGTACATTTGCCATGACTTACAGTTGATTGATCAGTTGCAGTTCCTGCGGATACGGCGACATATAGAACGATTGTTCAATATACGGATCAGGGGCTTTACGGAAGTGATGTTTCAGTAAAGTTAAAGGCACAATCAGCGGTACTTCACCGTCACGATAACGTTCTATCAATTCACTCATTTCAGCCTTGTCATCGGCGGTCAATTCCTTTTTCAGATAGCCTTGAATGTGTTGCAGCACGTTGACATGATTTTTACGTGAGGCGACTTTTTTTAGTAGTTTCATAAGTTGCGCGATGTAAATATCGCTAATTTCTGACACATTGCCTGGAGTGACACCGGCTAATAATTGTCCTAATGGCGCATAGTCGGAGTGGCTCATGATGATGAGCTTATGGCGGGCATGAAACTCGGTCAGTTTGCGCGGGCTGATGCCTTCTGCCAATAAACATTTCCAACGGTAATAGATGTATACCCGCTGGATAAAGTTCTTGCGCAAACCGGCGTCGCCCAAGCGGCCTTCGTCTTCTATTGGTAATAGCGGGTTGTTGCGCATCATTACCTCTGCGTACATGCCCACACCTTCGCGATGCGGTTGCGCGCCGCCATAGACTTTGACGCGTTCCATGCCGCAACTGGGAGAATCTTTTTTGAAGATATAACCGCATAACTGAGCGTGCTGATGTTTTTGTTGATCCGCATGATCGCGCAAGCGTTCGGTGACATCCAGCTCAGGATTTTTAACGCCCACGCAGCGTATTTCGTTAGCAATTTTTACTAAATGAATGGTCGGCCGCGGCGTGCCCAAGCCAATTTCCACTTCCGGGCAGAACGGTTGAAATTCAAAATACTCGCTGAGCGTACCGGCAATATATGCATCGCGTTTATGACCGCCGTCAAAACGGACATTATGACCAAGCAGACAACTGCTGATACCAATGGGGATTTTTTTCATGGGCTTGAGCTAAGACTAAAAATAGTTGAGAAAGACCTGCTGATTCCATTAACAAAGTACATATGGCAAGCAGCAATCAGTTGGGCGAAAACCGCTTAAAGTTTGACACGGCGATATTTTCTGTCAAATTGGTTGGGCTTTTAAGGCCCTGAAAATTAAACCATTATGACCATCAAACCTCTTCTATGTATTATTGCTATGACTCTATCATTTACTATTACGGCCGCTGAGACCGCAGAAAAACTATTATTGCCCTGTCCTGAAACACCCAATTGCGTCTCCAGCCAAGCTAGCGATGCCGGACATTTTATCGAGCCGTTTAAATTTTCCGGCCAGCCTGATGATGTCTGGACGGCATTAAAAAATGCGTTGCTCCGCCAAAGTAGAACAGTTATTACGTTAGATGCGGACAACACGTTACATGCGACTGCTACCAGTCTTATTTTCCGTTTTGTCGATGATATTGATGTGCTTATGGATACTGAAGCCAAGCTGATTCATATTCGCTCTGCATCGCGCACCGGCTATAGTGATTTTGGGGTCAATCGCAAGCGGGTAGAAGCCCTCCGCGCCCAGTTGCAGCAAACTGGTGTTATAGATTAAGCAGGTAGTGGGTTGTCGATGAGTCACTACGCTGTTTCTGTATTTATTTTTCGCCGCGATTTGCGTCTTTATGACAACACTGCACTCAACGAAGCATTAAGGCTCTCCGAGCAAGTATTGCCGTGTTTTATTTTTGATCCCGCACAAATAGAGCCGCATCCTTACCAAAGCAAACCAGCCCTGCAGTTTATGTTGCAGTCGATCAGCGATTTACAGCAGCAATTACAAGCGGTTGGCGGTAGCTTGGCGCTTTACCAGCAAGCGCCGGTGCAAGTCATTAGAGAGCTTGTTGTGCAACACAACATCGAAGCTGTATTTATCAATAGAGACTACACGCCCTTCAGTCGCCGCCGCGATTACGCCTTGGCAGAGTTATGTAATGAGTTAGGCATCGCGTTGCATTGCCTTCCGGATGCGTTACTTAACGAACCTGAGCAAGCCGTAAAACAAGATCACACGCCGTACAAAGTATTTACCGCGTTTTACAACAATGCCCGGCGCTTTCCGGTGTCATTACCGGCACCACTTGTCAGTCAACATTTTCTTAACGTAACAACAGAACTGACGGATCCGTTTGCGGCCGTGCCGTTGACGTTGAATCCAGAAGTCATGCCGGGCGGGCGAGGGCAGGCATTGGCGATATTGGCTGCAATTGAGCAATGCACGGATTACATAAATACCCGCGACTTTCCTGCTCAGGACGCCACCAGCAAATTGTCGGCACATTTAAAATTCGGTACCTGTTCGGTTAGAGAAGCCTATTACGCCATCACTCACCAATTAGGCACCGAGCATCCGTTGCAGCGGCAATTGTACTGGCGGGATTTTTTTAGCCATATTGCTTATCACTTTCCGCAAGTGTTCGGTCACGCTTTCGTGGAAAAGTTTGCAACAGTGCAATGGGATAACAACCTGGAATATTTTCAAGCGTGGTGCGAAGGAAAAACCGGTTTTCCTATTGTCGATGCCGGCATGCGCGAGTTAAATGCCACCGGTTTTATGCACAATCGAGTACGGATGATTGTGGCGTCATTTTTAGTGAAAGATTTGCATATTAGCTGGCGCTGGGGCGAACGCTATTTTGCCCAGCATCTGGTTGACTATGATCCTTGTGTCAACAACGGTAACTGGCAGTGGGCGGCATCTACTGGGTGCGATGCTCAGCCGTATTTTCGTATTTTCAATCCTTGGCGGCAGCAGGAAAAATTCGATCCCGATTGCCGATACATTGTTCGCTGGCTGCCGGAGCTGAGCCAGGTTTCAGCGAAAAGCATTCATCAATGGGATAAAAGACAAGTTGTTTGTGATTATCCAGCACCGATGCTTGATCATGCTTATGAAAGCGCAATTGCCAAACAGCACTACAAACAAGCCGCCGAACAATAACTATTTTTTAGGCAGTGTGTACGTTTTAGCTGCTTGAAAAGCACGTCCGTGGTTAAGCTGACTATCTTTTTTACCAAATTGTGAACCATGGCAGACTTTTTTTGTCGTTATGACAATATCATGCAGCCAATTTGAACTATAAGCGGCTCCGGCGCGGCATGGGTTTATCGAGCTGCCTCTCTACATCATCTGCCGGATATTGATGTGCCATTAACGACCTGTCTTAACAAAGCGCAGTCGACTCAAGCTCTGTTGATTCACAATTGAGATAATAAGAATTAAGTATGTCCATTGTTAGCAAATCCCTTTCATTACTTATCCTGTTTAGCACCTTGTCACTATTGACTGGCTGTCAAACATTGACAGGACTTTTCCCCGCTGATGATGAGCAACCAGTCGTGGAAGCGTCCAAGCCTCAGTTGCAAACAGATATTGCTAAACACGAGTTTGATCTATCGGCTGATCAAGAGATGATTGGTGAAGTGGGGGCAATTGAAACACGCGAAAATGATACTTTGTCCGATATCGCCCGGCATTTTGGCTTAGGTTATAACGACATTTCCAATGCTAACGTTGGGCTTTCTGCTTGGACGCCCAAAGCAGGCAGCCGGGTGATTTTGCCATTGCAGTTCATCTTGCCGGATGCACCGCGCAAAGGCATTGTGCTGAATCTTGCCAATATGCGCATGTTTTATTATCCAGCCAAACAGCGCGATAAGGTCTTTACCTACCCGGTTGGTATCGGTAGAGATGGCTGGAATACCCCGATGGGGTTGACCAGCGTGGCAGTCAAAACTGCAAATCCTACCTGGCATGTGCCGCCGTCGATTCAGCGCGAACATGAAGAAAAAGGTCAACCTCTACCCAGTGCCGTGCGTGCCGGTCCGGACAATCCGTTGGGATTATTTGCAATGCGTTTGGCAATTCCCAGCTATTTGATCCACGGCACCAACAAGCCTTATGGTATTGGCATGCAGGTAAGTCATGGTTGCGTACAAATGTATCCCGAAGACATTGAAGTCATGTTTAAAAAAACCTCAGTAGGGACGCCGGTTCGGATTGTTCATCAACCTTACCTGACGGCCTGGCAAGATGGCATGCTTTATCTTGAAGCTAACAATCCTCTGGAAAATTGGTCCGCCAACAAGTCGAAATTGAAAGCGCAGGCCGTAAAAGAGTTACGTAAAATCAGTAAACAACACAAGGTCAGTGTCGATTGGGATAAAGTCGATCGCGTTGTGGAACGTGCGGACGGCATACCAACTCCGGTGTTGGTGAGTAGTCCCGATGTCACGGAGATTACAAAAACTGCGGCACTGCTTGCGCATCCCGACAAATTCTACGGTCAGCCCGTTGCCGATATGCTTGATGATAGTGATCTGGCGATGTTGGTTGCAACATACAATTCAGAAACTGAAGCGGAGCAATTGGCCGCCATGCTCAATCACCAAGGCCCGCAGATTCCCGCTAGAAAGGTTGACGGCAACAATGCTTACCATGTCGTCGCCGGACCTTTTAAAAACAAAAAGGAAGTTAAGGCAGTAGCCAATCGACTTCACGCTGATTTTGAAATTGACGGTGTTAAGCAAATCAAAGTCAGTGAGCTTAATTAAACCTGTACTTCTATTAAATCAGTACCCAAAGATTATAAGTTCGAGCGGCGGCTTATAAATCAACAAGGTTCCGTTCATAGTGAGCTTGTCAAACCATGAACGGAATGGATTTCTTCGTTAAGTTTTTGCCTGACTCACAACGTACACGCCGACCAAAGTCAACACAGTGCCTGCTAGTTGGATAATTGTTAACGCCTCGTCCAGCAAGAAAAAGGCTAACGCTAAAGTAATTACAGGTCCTGCTGAACTGATAATCGATGCCGAGCCGGCGCCAATACGTTGGATTCCGGCATTCATTAAAAATGCCGGGAGTACGGTTGAAAAAATCGCCATGATGGCAGCCAAGCCATACACTCTGAGCGGAAGATTCAATGGATAAACACCATGCAGCACCAGAAAATGCAAACCGGTGACTAAGCAGGCAACAGTCATGGAATAGGCGGTAAAACGCATGGAACCTATCCTTTTAATCGCCTGGCCGCTGCCGATCATAAAAACTGAAAAGGTAAGCGCGCTGCCGGCGACAAATACTGAGCCCAACAATAAGTTGGTAGAAACTGACTGCATCAGGTTATCGACAAACACTAAAACCATCCCGCCATAGCTAAGTAACAGTGCCAATCCCTGATAACGATTAATCGCACGGCGTTGTAAACCGGCTGTTAATAACACCACAAACGTCGGATAAAGAAATAAAATCAAGCGCTCAAGGCCAGCTGAAATATAAGTTAGTCCCTCAAAATCAAGCAAGCTGGATAGGTAGTAACCCAGCACGCCTAAGCCCAAAATCATCAACTTGTCTTGTCTGTTCAAATATTGGTTTGTTGATGTTTGCGCTGATTTTCGGGCAGATAATAATGCAACGACCAGAAAAAATGGCAGCGAAATCGCCATGCGCAGCAGCATCAAGGTGATGGCATCAAGCTCCGGACTGACTCCGTATGCTAATTTAACCAGAATGGATTTGGCCGAAAAACCAAAGGCAGCAAGTAATACGAACAAGCAGCCGATAATACGTGAGGCAGGTGGTACTGAGTGGGGCACAAGATTCTCCTTTCATATGAAAAATGCGAATCTTGCGGGACAGAATACCAAAGCAACCGAGGCAAGACCCGCGGTTGCTTTGGTAAGTTGAAGCTAATAAACCAATAAAACAACACTGCGGCGAAAGCGAAGTAGTTTTCGCAGCCAACGTGTGTTTTGTTTTAGGGAAATAGTGAAATATGTTTGGTTCATGGAACAATTCTATGAATAGCAGTGCTTAGTGTCAATTTGTATGTGTTAACTAAAATGATCTTCGCTTAGTTCATCAACAAAATAATCAGTTGCGCGGCAATAATCCGCAAGATCATCACCAACGGATACACTGTTGCATAAGTCATTGATACCGCCGCCGATGGACTGAGGTTGTTGGCGAAGGCCAATGCCGGTGGATCGGTCATACTACCGGCCAGTAATCCGCATAAAGACAGAAAATTCAGTTTGAATACGGCGCGAGCGACTGCGGCGATAATCAGCAATGGCAACAATGTAATCAGTGCTGCACAAGCCATCCAATAGACCCCATCTCCGCCTACCAGCGTTTCGACGAATTGGTCGCCGGAATGCAGACCGACACAAGCTAAGAACAGCACAATGCCGATGTCTTTAAGGATAATATTTGAACTCTTCGGCAAGTGCCAGGTCATCGTGCCCCAATTGCCGATACGGCTAAGCATGATCGCTACCAACAACGGTCCTCCGGCCATGCCCAGCTTTACTGCCGACGGCATGCCGGGTAAATACAGCGGCAAGCTGCCCAGTAAAATGCCTAGTGTGATGCCGATAAAAATCGGTACGATTTGCGGATGATTTATTTCTTCCAGCGAATTGCCCAAGGCTTTTTCTATAGATTTCAATGCATCCGGACTGCCCACCACATGCAGCTCATCGCCAAATTGCAGATGAACTGTGCTGGTTGGCGAAAATTCCACATCGGGACGATGAATTCGAGAAATAATGACGCCATACATTAGGCACAAGCTGCCGATTGTTTGGTTAATTGCTGTCTTATTAGTGACGACTAAACGCTTGCTTTGCAGATTGCTGGCGACCTGCTTTAAATCGATGTCCGATTCAGGGCCAATCAGAATTTTTAGCTGTTCGAGCTGCTCGCGCTCGCCGACTAGGCGGATAGTGTCGCCGACTGTCAAGCGGCTGTCTTGTCCGGCAACATCGACTTCGCCATTGTGCATGATCCGCGTCATAACAACTTTCATGCTGGCAAAATACGGAATCTGACTGGGTTTCAAACCGTTGAGATTGGGATTTTCCACGCGCAAATCCTTCCAGATCGGCACGCGCGCTTGTTGCTGTTGCTTATCATCAAAGCGCTGGGTTTCGTCGGCAATATCAATTTTAAACAGCCGTTTGGTCAGCAGCATGGACAAAATAATGCCGACGATGCCGAATGGATAGGCCACCGCATAACCCAGTCCGGGCATTTTCAGGGTTTCAGCATTGATACCGGGTAGGCTACCTAGCACTTGCTGAGCGGCCGCCAGCGATGGCGTGTTGGTAGTTGCACCGGAAAACAGGCCGACTGCGACCGGTATTGGAATATTGCCGAAAGCGCTGATCAATACCGTGATCAAAGCCCCCAATAAAACTACTACAGCCGCCATGCCGTTCAAACGTAGTCCATAACGGAAAAACGAGCTGACAAAGCTAGGTCCCACTTGCAAGCCGATAGCGTAGACAAACAGCACTAAACCAAATTCTCGAACAAAATGCATCACTTCGGCATTGATGCTGATTTTGAAGTGACCAAAAATCAATCCGGAAAATAGCACCCCGGCAATGCCCAACTGAATACCGGCCAGCGATAGTCGTCCTAAAATCAAGCCAGTTGAAATTACTAAGCTGAGAATCAGCAAAGTATGGGGAACGGAGTCTTGGTTAAATAATTGTAGAAGCCAGTCCATCAGTGATCTTTAAATTAAATGCAGAGTGGGAAGGCGCAAGATATATCGAGGGTGACGAATCCGGCAATGATGATTGATCATGCCGGAGTAACAGAGAGAGGTGAGTTGGTTTATTTAAGTCGCTGACGTACCGCTTCATATAGCAATACGCCAGTAGCTACCGATAGGTTTAAGCTTTCAACCTGGCCGAACATGGGTAGCTTGATTAACATGTCACATTCTTCTTTAGTCAGCCGTCGCAAGCCTTTGCCTTCTGCACCCAATACCAGCGCCAGTGGCACGGTTAAATCGGTTTGATAGGCGGTTTGGGTGGCTTCACCGGCCGCGCCCATTACCCAAATGTTTTGATCTTTCAGCCAGCGCAAGGTTCTGGCTAGATTGGTCACTTGATAGACCGGCACAGTTTCGGCAGCGCCACTGGCGACTTTGCAAACTGTCGGAGTGATGCCGGTGGCGTTGTCTTTGGTAATAATGACGCCATGCACGCCGGTTGCATCGGCGCTACGTAAGCAAGCGCCAAGATTGTGTGGATCTTGCACATTGTCCAACACCAGGAACAACGGTGTGCCGGTAATATTTTCCACGGCGGTTTTCAAGTCGCTTTCCGACAATTCTGCAGGCATTTCCACTTCAATAACAATGCCTTGATGGTTGCTGCCATCGGCCAATTTATCCAGGCGCTTACGGTCGACTTTTTCTGGAATTACCCCGAGCTTTTTTAAATCATCGAGTATTTCTGTCAGTCGTTTGTCTTGACGTTGACCATCCACCCAGCCGCCGTGAATTTTGGTGGGCGAGTAATCCAGTGCGGCCTGTACCGAATGCAGACCAAATATTTTGCTTAACTTCATTTTTTACGACGCCTTTTTTTAGCGGTTCCAGTTTTAGCTGTTTCAGAACCTTTTTTTACTTCAGCTTGTTTTTGGATCAGATCGAAGTCGATTTTCTTTTCATCCAGATCGACCCGCGCGACCTTTACTTTAACGGTATCGCCTAAGCGGAAGTTGGTGTTGGTACGCTCACCTTTTAACTGATGGCTGGTAGGATCAAAATGAAAATAATCCTGGCCTAAGTTACTGATATGTACCAAGCCTTCGACGTAGATTTCTGCCAGTTCGACAAAAAAGCCGAACGAGGTGACAGCGGAAATAATACCGACGAATTCCTCACCGAGTTTATCCATCATGTATTCGCACTTCAGCCAGCTGACGACTTCGCGGGTGGCTTCATCGGCGCGGCGCTCGTTGGCTGAGCAAGACTCACCGAGCAATACCATGTCGGGAAGTCCGTAAGCAAAACTTTCCACGCTCTTACCTTGCAAACAATGACGAATCGCCCGATGGACTAACAAATCGGGGTAACGACGAATGGGCGAGGTAAAGTGCGCATAAGCATCCAGAGCCAAGCCAAAATGGCCCTTTAATTCCGGGCTGTAAACCGCTTGCGACATGGAGCGCAATAATACGGTTTGAATCAAATGCGCATCGGGACGATCTTTGATGGAGTCAACCAGATGCATGTAATCCAGCGGTGTCGGATTGATGCCGCCGCCAAACTTTAAGCCCAGTTCACCTAGAAAGGTTTTCAGGTTAAGTAATTTGTCAGCGTTGGGGCCTTCGTGAATGCGGAGCAGTTTTGGGATTTTCTTGGCGTTCAGATACTTGGCTGCCGCGCAGTTGGCGGTAATCATGAACTCTTCAATCAGTTTGTGGGCATCGTTGCGCACTACCGGGATGATTTTTTCGATTTTCCGGTCTTTGCCGAACACAATGCGGGTTTCCTGGGTATCGAAATCCATCGCGCCACGTTGTTCGCGGCTGATGCGCATTACTTTGTATAAGGCATAGAGTTCGCGTAGATGCGGCATTAAAGCACTGTGTTTTTCTGCGAGTTCTTGATCGCCGTCCACTAGTATTTTGGCAACTTCGGTATACGTTAAACGCGCATGAGAACGCATCACCGCTTCAAAAAAGCGTGAGCGTGACACCGTGCCTTCTTCGTCAATTAGTATTTCGCAGACCATGCATAAGCGGTCGACATTCGGATTGATTGAGCATAAGCCGTTTGACAAAATTTCCGGCAGCATTGGAATAACCTGCTCAGGAAAATACACTGAAGTGCTGCGATTTTTGGCTTCAAGATCAAGCGGGCTGCCGACTTGCACGTAATGCGAGACATCAGCAATGGCGACTAATAATTTCCAGCCTTTTTGAGTTTTTTTGCAAAACACTGCATCGTCAAAATCGCGGGCATCTTCGCCGTCGATAGTGACCAGCGGCGTGTCGCGCAAATCTACGCGACCTTCTTTGGCGGATTCAGGAACCTCAGCGCTTAAGCTTTTAATTTGATCAAGCACCTCATCCGGCCAAATATGCGGCAATTCGTGCGAGCGGATAGCCATCTCGATTTCCATGCCGGGTGCCAGATGGTCGCCCAGTACTTCAATGATGCGGCCGATCGGTTGGTGCAGTTTGGTAGGTTGCTCAACAATTTCGGCGATAACAATCTGGCCTTGTTTGGCTTTGCCGATACCGCCTTTTTGCAGCAGCACTGTTTGCGCGATATTTTTGTTATCGGGGACTACATAAGTAAAGCCGTCTTCCTTATAAAGCCTGCCGACAATCTGGTGGGTGTTGCGTTCCAGAATTTCGACTACCGCGCCTTCACGCCGGCCTTTTTTATCGACACCGGCAATGCGCACCATTGCCCGGTCGTTATGCAGCAGGGGATTCATTTCTCGCGGTGATAAGTACAAATCATCGGAGCCGTCGTCCGGTCTCAGAAAGCCAAAGCCGTCGGCATGACCAAGCACCCGGCCTACCAGCAAATCCTTGTTATTAACCAAGCAATACTGCTTGCTGCGATTGAATAATAACTGACCATCACGCTCCATCGCTCGCAATCGTCGGCGCAAGGCTTCCTCATCATCTTCCGAGTCCAGAGCAAATGCATCGCTAATGTCCTGGCGTGACAACGGCTTGCCGGTATGTTCGATCAGCTGCAGGATTAGCTCCCGACTGGGGATGGGTTTCTCATATTTATCAGCTTCACGCTGAGCGTAGGGGTCTTTTGTTGATACAAAATCAACGGGTTTTTTCTTGGATGGCATACGATATTCAGGTGCAGAAGTGTGAAAACAGAAGCATTGTTCACATAATACATGCTTAACCTATTGATTAGAATCAAAGCAAGTAACTTTGTCCGTTGACTAATAGCTATTAGGGCAGAGTTGTTTGAGCAGAAGGCCAATAAGGATCGCTAATTTATTAAAAACGGATCTGTTATTTGAAGGTTTTGTGAGCTAAGTCATGAATTCTTAGCAAATTATTCGAGACGTTAGTTTTTTAGAATTTGCTAATGTACTATGCGATTTTATTTCCTCTATTTGAGTGAGGTCTTTATGAGAGCTTTTATTCCTATTTCAAGATATTTATTGGTTTTATTCACGTTGCTGGTTGTTGGTAATGTGATTGCTGATGAATCATCGCTACGCGTGAGTCCGACATCTCTTAATGTTGTCGCTGGCTCTAGCAGTAATGTCACTGTATCTGGCTACTCGGGGACAGTGCAGGTGACTTCATCTAAGACCTCAGTGGCTACTGTAAGCTATACGAAAGGGGTTGCTACTATTAAAGGCGTTAAGGCAGGGACGGCTAAAATAACAGTAAAGGACAGAAAAAAAAGTAAGGAAGTGACTGTGACGGTTGTAGATGCTCCAGTTTCTTCGCTGACGGTATCACCTTCTTTCTTATCTTTTAATGTGGGGGTATCGGCCAATGTTGCAGTGACGAATGCTTCCGGCACCGTCACAGTAACATCATCGGATAATTCAGTAGCGACCGGTAGTTATGCCAATGGGTCTGTCACTGTGAAAGGCATCAAGGCGGGTTCCGCCACGTTAACCGTAAAAGACAGCAAGACATCGAGACAAGTTCAGGTGACCGTGTTGAGCACTTCTGTTCCGCCTCCAGCGGCGTCAGGCAACTACACATTGTTAGCCTGGAATGATTTAGGCATGCATTGTATGGATGGTCTGGATTTTTCCGTTTTTGCCATATTGCCGCCTTACAATACTTTACATGCGCAATTGAAGGATAAGGCAGGCAAATTAATCAGCAGCGGCGTTACTCTGACTTATGAAGCTGTTGCCGACAGCACTGGCTCTATTAATACCAGCAGTTACACTAAAACCAATTTTTGGGATTGGGCTGGTAGTTTAGTAGGTTTAAATCCCGCTAAAGACGTAGGTGTGAATTTAGATGGCCTTGCCTCCGGGACTCCCGCGCCAGGTAATGAAACGCCTTCGCTAGCACCTGCACCAATGACATATAACACCGAATATCGTTGGTTTGAAGCAGAGGGTATTCCTATTACGCCATTTGATGATGCCGGTAAGAAGAATTTCTATCCGACCGTTAAAGTTGTGGCGAAAGATTTGTCCGGCAAAGAACTGGCGACCACGACTACTGTATTACCAGTCAGCGATGAAATGACTTGTAGTGGTTGTCATGCGTCTACAGCCTCAACCAATCCAGCTGAAATTGCCGCTAAACCAACTGCTGGTTGGGTGAACGACGCCAACCCGGATAAAGACTGGAAGCGAAACATCTTGCGTCTGCATGATGAAAAGCAATTATCCAACGCATTGTATCAATCAGCGTTGGTCCAAACTGGTTACAAAGCTCAGGGGTTGTTAGCTACAGCTGATTCCGGCAAACCGGTATTGTGTGTAGGCTGTCATGCCAGCAACGCTTATTTCGATAAGTTGAACAAGAAAACCGTGATGGGCGGAATTGCCGGAATTAAACCGTTTACTCAAGACTTGCACAACAAGCATGCTTCCGTTAAAGATCCAGCTACACAGTTAGTTCTCGATAGCAGTGGTGATCGCACCGCATGTTACTTATGTCATCCTGGATCAGCGACAAAATGCCTACGTGGTGCGATGGGTAAGGCCGTGGATGGCAACGGCCAATCCTTAATGAGTTGCCAAAGTTGTCACGGCAACATGGCGGCTGTGGCTAGTCCAACTCGTCAAGGCTGGTTTAATGAGCCAACCTGTGAGTCTTGCCACAACAGCGCAGCTCCAGGTAAGCGCGCTATTTCTGGTGTTAATGCGAGTGGCAAAGAGATAGTACCAAGCGATCATACCTTTGCTACTAATGCCAATGCGCCTGTGCCTGGTCTGAATTTATATCGTTTTAGTACCGGACACGGTGGTCTGCAATGTGAAGCCTGTCATGGTTCGACACATGCCGAGTATCCATCTCTTCATGTTGACGACAACACCCAAAGCATAGCGGTTCAAGGTCATAGCGGCACAGTTGCCGAATGTAAGGCGTGCCACACAACCGTGCCGACTACCGTCAATGGCGGACCGCATGGCATGCATACTACTGGCGATGCCTGGGTTAAATCACATGAAGATGCTAACAAAAACGGCACCGCAACAACGCCTAGCTGCGCGTACTGTCACGGTACCACCAGCGCGGGTACGCCGTTGAGTGCGATTAAAGTGGCAAAAACTATCAATGCTGATGAGTTCGGTACCAAAAATTGGCCCGCCGGCTATCAAGTAAGCTGTTTCAGCTGTCACAACGGGCCAAATCCTTGATGATTTAGTACATTAGGGGTTTAGACAACAAAAAGGCCACCTTCAAAAAAGGTGGCCTTTTTTATGGTGATGATTTTAATGATGAGTTAATAGTGTGTGGCTCGGAAACCATGTTCTATTCTTCAATAATCTGTACCCGTGGAGTAATACCGCAGACCAAGGTGTAAGGAATGGTGCCCGCAAATTGGGCAATTTCTTCAATAGGCAAACCATTGCCCCATAAAGTTACTGGATCGCCAGGTTTTGCCTGAGGTTGGCTGGCGAGATCGACGGTTAGCATGTCCATTGACACTCTGCCGATCAGCGGTACGCGCTGACCATTCACCAAAACCGGTGTGCCGATCTTTGCATAACGCGGATAGCCGTCACCATAGCCGATAGCAACGACGCCAAGGGTGGTCGGTTGTTCGCAAATCCAGCTGCCGCTATAACCGACGCTATCGCCTTGCTCCAGCTGCTTGACTGCAATCAGCCGCGAATGCAGCTCCATGACCGGCTTTAAGCCTAATTCCTCACCTGTAATGTCGGCAAACGGCGAGATGCCGTAAAGCAATACGCCGGGCCGTACCCAGTCGGTGATCGACGACGGCCAGCCCAATATTCCGGCCGAGTTGGCCATACTGCGTTCGCCGGGATAATCGGCAGTCAGGGTATTAAAACAGTCGATTTGCTGCTGGGTTTTAGGATCGTTTTTATCATCGGCATTGGCAAAATGCGTTATCAGATTGATGGGGCGCTTGATGATTGAGCATTGCTCCAAGTGTTGATATGCCGCCGCAAATTCTTTAGCTTTAAAACCTAAACGATTCATGCCACTGTCGAGTTTTAACCAGACTGCCAGTTGTTCGTGCTCATTACGAGCTGCCAACAGATCAATTTGAAGGTCGCAATGCACGATGGCATCCAGCCGGTACTCCAAAAAATCGTCCAATTCTTCGCTACAGGTAAAGCCTTCCAGAACAGCAATGCGATTTTGGAAACCGGCTTTGCGTAAACGAATACCTTCATCTACCCGCGCGACTGCAAAGGCATCGACGTCTCGCAGGGCTTCGGCAATGCGCAACAGGCCGTGTCCATAGCCATTGGCTTTGATGACGGCCATGATTTTAGAATTTGGTGCTATGTCACGGACTTTGGCTAGGTTGTGCTGCACGGCATCCAGATTGAGCACGGCATAAGCGGCTGGCGTCATTGTTTATCCTGGCAGTTATTCATAGTCGGCGCTGTTATAAGCAGGACCGGCAAAGTTTTCAAAGCGGGTGTATTGGCCGAGGAACGTTAGTCTGACCGTACCTAAAGGTCCGTTACGTTGCTTACCGATGATGACTTCGGCAATACCTTTGTCAGGGCTGTCTTCGTTATACACTTCGTCTCGATAGACGAACACGATCAAGTCGGCGTCCTGCTCAATCGCGCCGGACTCGCGTAAATCTGACATTACCGGGCGTTTATTCGGGCGTTGCTCCAAGTTGCGGTTGAGCTGGGAGAGCGCGACTACCGGTACGTTCAATTCCTTCGCTAACGCCTTCAAACCTCGGGAAATATCGGAAATTTGCTGCACGCGATTTTCACCGCTGGAAGGCGATTGCATCAGCTGTAAATAATCCAACACTATCAAGCCCAGTTGGCCGTGTTCCCGCATCAGTCTTCGCGCCCTTGAGCGCACTTCGGTCGGGGTTAGAGCCGGGGTGTCGTCGATAAATAACTTGGTTTCGGCCAGCAAATTAATGGCGGAGGTAAGCCGTGGCCATTCATCGTCATCTAACTTGCCGGTTCTAACCTTGTGCTGATCGATCCGGCCCAATGACGACATCATCCGCATCGCCAGTGAGTCACCCGGCATTTCCATACTGAATACCGCAACCGGTTTATCGCCTTTAATGGCGATGTTTTCGGCCATGTTCATCGCGATGGTGGTTTTACCCATCGACGGACGACCGGCGACGATAATCAAATCAGCAGGCTGTAAGCCAGAGGTCATTTGGTCGAAATCGGTGAAGCCGGTAGCTGCGCCGGTGATGGAGCCTTCTTGTTCAAACAGCGTTTCGATTTTATCGACGGCTTTGGCCAGCAGGGATTTGATCGGCATAAAGCCGCCTTGGCCGCGTTGCCGCTGTTCGGCAATTTTAAACACTTGTCTTTCGGCATTTTCAAGCAGCTCCGAGGTTTCGCGGCCTTCGGGGTTAAATGCGGAATCAGAGATGTCGGTACCGACATGAATCAGCTGTCGCAGTATCGAGCGATCTCGGACGATATTGGCGTAAGTGACGATGTTGGCAGCGCTGGGGGTTTCACGCGCTAAGGTGCCTAGATAAGCCAGACCGCCGATGTTTTCCAGCTCACCGATGGCGCCCAATGCTTCCGAGATGGTGATGACGTCAAAGGGAATTTGTTTGTCGGCCAGTTGTTCGATGGTCTTGAAGATCAGTTGATGATCTTTGCGATAAAAATCATTGTTGCCGACTTTTTCAGCCACCGAATCCCAGGTCTGGTTATCCAGCATCAAGCCACCTAATACCGATTGCTCGGCTTGAATGGAATTGGGCGGGACTTTCAAGGAATCTAGCGAGTAATCACGTTCAATAAAATAATTGTCAGACATAGTGGGCGGTGCAGAGGAGGTAAGTAAAACCGGGGTAAATCGGTTAAAAGCTAAAGCGAATGGATAGCGCTATTTTACATGCTGGCGGTGCGAATCTTTTAATAAGTTACTTGAGTTAGATGTTCTGGACGGGTTTATACAATATGCGCACGCTCTGGAGTATAACTGGACGTGAAAAAAAGTGTGGAGATGCAAGGATAGAAATAGATTATTTCGGAGTGATTTCTTTTTCTTGTTGTTCAGCTTCTTCTCGAAGACGTTGCCGGATTTGGTCGGATAACGAAGCTAAACCCGCACAGGGCTTTGGTGTGTTCATTGATTTGAGTAAGGCTGTCGCCAGGCCAAAATTGGGGGCATTGCTTGTGGACTGGTTGTAACCACGACTGGCAATGCCAGCGGCAATTGCTGCATCCGAGCAAGCCAGTTCGATCAATTTTGGATGCAGTATGGCGGCGCGGTAAGCATCCAGCTGTGTTGGATGGTTGTATTCACATTTCAGTAAGGTTGGATTATCGCTGTAGCAGCCGCTTTGACTGGGCGATTTGGTTGGTACTAAGGCAGAGCCGGCGCGCTTTATCCGTGTTTGAAAGGCGCTGAACTTTTCATCGTCCAGCAGCGGTTTGAGTGTTGTTGCCAATTTGTGCTGTTGTTGCTCGTTCCAAGCCAACGCACTGTCGACAATAAATAGACCGTCGAGATTGGCTTGCGACCAGTCGCTTCCTTGTAATTGCGCCTCGCGCAGTTCCGCGCCCTGAAGATTCGCTGAAACTAAGTTTGCTCCCTGTAGGTTGGCAAAAACCAAGTCAGCACCTTGTAGAGCGGCTTCGCTTAGATCAGCGCCCTGTAGTTCTGCTCCGCGTAAGTTTGCGCCCTGTAATTTTGCACCTTGCAAATTTGCGCCTTGCAGGTCCGCACCACGTAAATCTGCACTTTGCAATTTTGCCCAGCGTAGGTCCGCGCCTTGTAGATCGGCACCGCGCAGATCCGCGCCCTGCAGATCCGCCTCAGTCAAGCTCGCACTTTGCAGTTGCGTTCCGCCCAATATTGCACCTTGCAGTTGCGTTTTATCCCAGCCGATTACGCCCTGTAGTTTTGCTCTTAGAAGGACCGCACCTTGCAACTGAACGTGCCGAAGATCGGCTTTGGGTAATACCGCACCGAACAAATTGGCAAAACGCAGATCGCGGTTTTGTAAATTGAGGCCGTCGAACTCCTTAAAAGCGGCGTCGCGCACTTGTTTGTCTGGATCTATGGCACGGGTCAACAGTGATAATGACACCTCTTTGGGCACTAATCGCGCTTCTCTTAGGTTTAAGTTACGTGGAAAGAATCCTAAATCGAACCATGAGCAGGGACCAAGCATCACTTGTAGAATCGATGCGTCTGATTTTTTAGCCTGTTCTAGGGATGAGCAAGATACGGCATCATATTTATGGGCCGCAACGCTCAGCCATGATTCGGGTACATGGCGAATTAACCAATCCTCGAAGTACAGAGGAGGCTCTTCAGATACGTCGTTGTGTGGCGAGTCTTTTGGCTGGGTGTAATAAGTTTGTACTGTAATACTGCCTGGGATAACCGCAATAATGCTGAGCAGAACAACCAGCGGCACCGAGGTCAGTAAGACGATCATGCCCTTGGGCTCGGTTCCTGGTATTAGTGTTGGCTGGGGAGTGCTTTCATACCGACGACGTTGAAATAATTTCAATGCGCTGGCGCCAAAATATCGAAGCCAAGCAAGCCAATATCCCAGCAGTCGAAAACCCAGGTGCAGCCACCATTCCCGTGCTTTATCTCTGGGAGAGGCAATTAATGGCCACAGGGCGAGCAGCATGGCAGCGTCAAACCAAACAGCGCCGCGTTGTGACCAAGTGATGGCTTCGTCGTGAAAAGGCAGAAAACGAATTTGCGCTGCCAGCAACATGAACAAAGGTAAGGCGATGATGGTAATGCCAACTATCAGCGATAACAGCCAGCGGATTAGTCGGGCATCTGAGCTACCGGCAATGAGGTGGGTGAAGGGGAAGATGAACAGGCGGTCGCGCACTTGCTGACCGGCCGGCGAAGCGGGAAGGTCGCGATCCAGATTCCAAAGCTTGCAAGAGAGCAGCTCTAACTGCATCAACAAGTTGAAATGCAGCAGGACTACAAGCCAAGGTACGAAGCTGAAAAAGGTGGTCAACGGCAGGTCAACATCCAGAATCGGCAGTTTGACCGGACTAATGCGCAGTAGGTCTTCGTCCGTGGTGCCCCAAACAATTACGCCGAGGTAGGCGGTAAATGCCAAAAATGCCACATGCAACGCTGCGACAGTCTGCGATGCTGAGTTGGCTGCATCCAGCAGTTTCTCAATATGCGGAGAGGGTTCGACGTTACTTGGATTTGTGTTGGGGTCTGTCATGCTGTGCTGTGGGACGTCGCGAATGATTTATTCGGTAGGAGCGGGCCGTGCCCGCGATTGTTTACTTTTGGGCGCTTGTTTTCTATCGTCGTGGGCACGGTCCCGCTCCTACGAACCTTAAATTAACGGCAGCGATATGGCTTACAGAACTCGTTTTAGTTCAAGTTAAACCGAAAAGCTTTCGCCGCAGCCGCATGTGCCTTTGACATTGGGGTTGTTAAACTGGAAGGCTTCATTGAGGCCTTCGCGACGATAATCAAGTTCGATGCCGTCGACGAATTCCAGATCAGCGGCTTGCACGATGACTTTAACGCCGAATTTTTCGAAGGTCTGTTCGCCTTCGTTGAGCTGGTCGGCATAATCCAGCACATAAGCATAACCGGAACAGCCGGACTTTTTGACGCCCAGCTTTAAGCCAATTCCGCTGCCGCGTTTCTCCAGTTGTTTTTTGATTTGGCGGGCGGCGTTTTCAGTTAATGAAACAGACATAGTGACCTCGTTAATGTTGGGGGAGCAAAGCAGTTAGCAGCTCGATAAATTTAATAATTTCAGTTTCGGTGTTGTCTTTGCCCACGCTGATGCGAATGGCACTTAAGGCCAGTTCGGCATCAATACCCATCGCCAGCAGGACCGGACTGGGTTCTCTGGCACCACTGGCACAGGCCGAGCCGCTGGATACTGCTATACCTTTTTGATCCAGCTTCATCAGCAGCATTTCACCATCCATGCCGGTAATGCCGACTTGGGTGGTATTGGGCAAGCGTGGTGCTTGTTCTGCGAATATCTGCAGGCCGGGCAGGGTGCTTAAACCTTGCTCCAGCAATGTCCTTAATTTTAAGGTGTGTGCTTGGCGGGCAATTAATTCCGCTTTGGCAAGTTCCGCCGCTTTGCCGAAGCCGACAATGGCTGCGACATTTTCGGTGCCGGCGCGTAGGCCTTGTTCTTGTCCACCGCCCAACTGCAAAGGCTTTATGGGGACGGATTTATCCAATACCAAGGCGCCGCAGCCTTTGGGACCATAAATTTTATGGCTGGAAAGTGTCATCAACTGCACGCCCAGTTGTTTGAAATCCACCGGTATTTTGCCTAACGCTTGCACAGCATCGGTGTGAACCACAATGCCTTGCGCGCCTAATTGTTGCGCGTATTCGGCAATCGGCTGGATTGCGCCGGTTTCATTATTTGCCAGCATCATCGACACTAAAATGGGCTTAGTCTGAATGATTTTGTTTATGGCATTTTGAGTGATAACGCCGTCGCTATCGACAGCCAAGGTCGTGAGTTGGTGGGCCTGATTTTGTAGGCGTTGGGCAGGTTCGGTAATGCAAGGGTGCTCAATGGCTGAAATAGCCAAACCAGCCGAGGCGGGAAGGGCGGTCAAAGCCAGGTTATTGGCTTCAGTGCCGCCGCTGGTAAAGATAACCTGCGAAGGCTGGGCGCCAATTAAAGCTGCGACTTGCTCACGGGCAATATCCAACGCACTACGTGCCATTCTGCCGTGTCGATATAGACTTGATGGATTACCGTAAAACTTGCTGAGGTACGGCAGCATGGCCTCCAACACGCGATCATCAATAGCGGTGGTCGCGTTGTGGTCGAGGTAAATCATGTAGGGCTTTTAAAGGCTCGGCCGGGTGATTTCAATCACATGCTGGGCGTCTTGATCTTGTCTTTTAGCGACTTCTTTAACGTGATGTCTTTCAAGCAGATCAGCAAGCGTGATGCCTTTTAAGTAATCCCTGATTTGGTCGCTCAAGCCCACCCACAAGTCGTGAGTCAAACAGGCTTGGTGTTTTTGGCAATTGGCTTCGCCGCCGCATTTGGTGGAATCAATCGGTTCATCGACGGCTGCAATAATGTCGGCGATATTGATTTCGCTGGTCTTTTGGCACAGCGTATAGCCGCCACCGGGACCGCGCACGCCTTTGACCATACCGGCGCGTCGTAAACGTGCAAATAACTGTTCGAGATAAGACAGCGAAATGGTTTGGCGGGCGGCAATGTCGGTCAGAGTGACGGGTTTGACAGGGCTGTGAAATGCCAAGTCCAGCATCGCAGTTACCGCATAACGGCCTTTGGTAGTTAAACGCACAAGATATTCCTTACATAAATACGGGTTAAGGCTATTTACTATACTTAACCAAGCGGAATAGTCAACTATTATGGGCGGTCTTCAGGCTTACAGCAGTGCAGACAGTATCGACTAGCTGAGTTATTTTGGACCACCCTGAGCCATGCGCAAAATGCCTCTGAGAATATCGACTTCCTTGCTATCAAGGTAGGTGCGATTAAATATCCTGCGCAGCCGGCGCATGATGGTTTTGGATTTGTCGGCGTGCATAAAGCCGATGTCTAGGAGGGTTTGATGAAAATGATCGTAGAACATGTCCATTTGTTCAGTGGTTGCCAATGGGTTTTTGCCTTGATCGCCAACGATTATTTTTGGCTCGGATTGAACACCCGCAGCAATGAATAACTCATAACAGACAATTTGTACTGCGGCAGCAATATTAAGAGAGCTAAAGTCGCTGTTGCAAGGAATGTGCAGCAGAAAATGACATAGATCCAGCTCATGATTTTTCAGGCCTGAATGTTCGCGGCCGAACAGGATCGCGACCTTTTTGCCGGGTTCGTTAATAACGATTTTTTCAGCGCATTCTCTGGGGGTTATTTCCGGCCAGCTAATGGTTCGACTGCGGGCGCTGGCGCCGATAACCAGCTGGCAATCAGCCACCGCTTCTTCCAAGGTTGAGTAAACCCTAGCTCTTGATAACAGGTCGTCAGCGCCCGAAGCACGGGAGGTGGCATCAGCACTAGGGAAAATTTTCGGGGCTACCAGGCAGAGATTATCCATGCTCATGTTCTTCATTGCCCGAGCCACGCCGCCGATGTTGCCAGGGTGTGTGGTTTCGACCAGAACAATCTTAATATTGGCTAACAATGTCTTTTCCCGTACTTAAAAAAGCCCAAAGTTTAACAAAGATTTGTTATTCTATGGGCCTTTCTACGCTCATTAAAAATTCTAAGCCTATGCAACCCATGCTCAATACTGCCGTTCGTGCTGCTCGCAGCGCCGGCGATTTAATCCTTCGTTCAGCTGATAACGTCAACCATTTACAAATTGATCAAAAAGGCATCAACGATTATGCCAGTGAGGTCGATAGAATGGCGGAACGGGAGATTATCAACATCATTAAAACCGCTTATCCAGATCACAGCATACTGGCTGAAGAAAGCGGCGAGCATGCCGGTAATGATTTCGTCTGGGTGATTGATCCTCTCGACGGTACCACCAATTTTTTGCATGGCTTTCCTCAATACGCCGTCTCTATCGCCTTGAAGCACAAAGGTAGACTTGAAGTTGGCGTTGTCTATGATCCTTTGCGGGATGAGTTGTTTACGGCTAAACGCGGCGGCGGTGCCATGTTAAATAACCGTCGACTGCGTGTCACCAATAAAACCAGCATGAAAGGTACGCTGATCGGTACCGGCTTCCCTTTTAAAAACCAACAACACTTGGATGCCTATTTGGGCATGTTCAAAGCCGTCACCATTGATTCTGCCGGGATACGTCGCGCAGGTTCAGCCGCGCTGGATTTGGCTTATCTTGCGGCCGGTCGATTAGATGGTTTTTGGGAAATCGGTTTGATGGAATGGGATATGGCGGCGGGCGCTTTGCTGATAAAAGAAGCCGGCGGCGTGATCACCGACTTTTCTTTTAATGACAAGTACCTGGAATCAGGCAATATCATCGCGGCAAGTCCAAGAATGCATCAGCTGCTATACCAGTTGATCCAGCCGCATGTTACCGATAGATTGAAATAAGCTTTAGTTCGCTGCACGACGTATTCACGCCGTGCAGCAATGTGTTCCTAAAATATCTGCAGTGCCAGCATCAGTGCATCTTCACGGCCGTTTTCAGCCGGGTAATAGCCTTTTCTGAGACCGATTTCGTTAAAGCCCATCGATTCGTATAGTGCTATCGCCACCGGATTGGACGGTCTGACTTCCAGAAACATGGTCTCCGCTTCACCTCGCGAGACATCAATTAAGTGTTCAAGCAATTTGCGGCCGATGCCCTGGCCCTGTTCGGCAGGATCCACACAAATGTTTAGTACATGCGCCTCGCCAACTGCCATCGACAAAATGGCATAGCCTAAGACGTTGTCTTGCTCCTCACAGACCCAGCAATGGTAGCGGGCTTTGAAGCAGTCTCTAAAAATATCTTCGCTCCAGGGAAATTGGTAGCTGGCTTGTTCGATTTTTACGACGTCGGACAAATCCGAACTGGTCATTTTTCTAAGGCGCATCAAATCTTTTCTACCCACAGAGCCCGGGAATACCTTGGCATAAAATTCTTTATCGGCATCATAAATTAGTAAATCTTTTAGACTGTCTACCCAGCTGCGCATGATTAACCTTTATTGTTGTTATATGTTTGTATCGCCAACTGCAAATCCAGCCAAGCTTTGCGCTTTTCCGATAAGGAGCGCAATAAGTAAGCCGGGTGATAAATGACCACCAGCGGCGTTGAGCCGAACTGATGGACTTTGCCCCTTAATTTGCCTATTGGATCATGGGTGTTTAATAAGGCTTGAGCAGCAATGCGACCGACCGCCACAATGATTTTCGGCTGCAATAATGCCAGTTGCCGTTCAAGATAGTCGTGACAATTGGCAATTTCGTCTGGCTTGGGATCGCGATTATTAGGCGGTCTGCATTTTAAGATGTTGGTAATGAACACCTCATCGCGAGACAGGCCACAGGCTCGTAACATTTCCGTTAACAATTGTCCTGCATTGCCGACAAAAGGCAGGCCTTGTTGATCTTCGCTTTGCCCCGGCGCTTCGCCGATTAACAGCCAATCAGGATTTTTGTTACCGGAGCCGAATACTGTTTGTGTGCGGGTTTTACATAAGTCGCATTTTTGACAACCGGCAACGTCACGCTCCAGCAATTCCCAGTTATCTTCGAGAGAATGAATTGTTTCAACAACGTGTTCTATATCGTGCTTAACAGTTACGGGTATTTCAACGACTGGAATAGGATCGGTATCTGGTTTTGGCGTTGCTAACGGCAACGCCTCCGCAGGTTCTGCTGATACCCTGGGCACCCAAACATCGATGCCCATGGCTTGCAGATATTGAAGACGAGTGGCGTTATCCATTTCCAACTGCTCAAGGGAGGATTTAAACGTCGCCTTTTTGTGGATGTTGGCGCTTTTTTTCGGACAGTAATTTGTTGAGTGCGTTGATATACGCTTTCGCCGAAGCGATAACAATATCGGTATCTGCCCCCAGTCCATTAACAATGCGGCCGCCTTTTTCCAGACGAATAGTTACTTCACCTTGGGCATCGGTGCCGTTGGTGATGTTGTTGACCGAATACAACTCCAACGTGGCTTCGGATTGCACCAGCTTTTCAATCGCTTTTAGACTGGCATCGACCACACCGCCGCCATCGGCATTATCGGTAAGTTCCTTGTTGTCGATGCGCAAAGTGACGGTTGCATTGGGGACTTCGCCGGTTTCTGAACACGCTTTCAATGCAATCAGTTTGATATGCTCATCTTCTGCTTCAAAGCTGGTTTCAGAAATCAGCATTTGCAAGTCTTCATCGAAGATGTCGTGTTTTTTATCCGCCAACTGCTTAAAACGTGCGAACGTTTCGTTCAATTCTTCTTCGGAATTAAAATCAAAGCCTAATTCGGCGATGCGGCTTTTGAAGGCATTACGACCTGAATGCTTACCCAACACCATGCGATTCGCAGACCAGCCCACATCTTCGGCACGCATAATTTCATAGGTTTCCCGGTTTTTTAATACGCCATCTTGATGAATGCCGGCTTCATGGGCAAACGCGTTGGCGCCGACAATTGCTTTATTGCGTTGTACGGGGAAGCCGGTGATAGACGATACCAGTTTGGAGCAAGTCAAAATTTCGCGGGTGTCAATCCGGGTTTGACAATCGAAGACATCGTGACGGGTGCGGACCGCCATTACCACTTCTTCCAGCGAGGCATTGCCTGCGCGTTCACCCAAGCCATTGATGGTACATTCCACCTGGCGCGCGCCATTCATCACTGCGGCCAATGAGTTGGCTACCGCCAGCCCTAAATCATTATGGCAATGCACAGAAAAAATGGCCTTGTCAGAATTGGGTATGCGCTGGATCAAATTGGCAATAGTCGCCCCAAATTGCTGTGGAATGCTGTAGCCGACGGTGTCAGGAATATTAAGCGTGGTTGCGCCCGCATTAATCACCGCCTCAAGAATTCGACACAAAAAGTCTTCATCTGAACGTCCGGCATCTTCGGGTGAAAATTCCACATCATCAGTATATTGCCGGGCGCGTTTTACCGCGTTGACGGCATGCTCGATGACTTGTTCTGGCGTCATCTGCAGCTTCATTTGCATGTGGATCGGCGAAGTGGCAATAAAGGTGTGGATACGCGATTGTTTCGCGCCTTTTAAGGCTTCACCGGCACGGTCGATGTCTTTTGCCAAGGCTCTAGCCAAACCACATACGGTGCTGTCTTTGATAATGTTGGCAACGGCTTGCACAGATTCAAAATCGCCCGGGCTGGCAGCTGGAAATCCGGCTTCAATGACATTGACTTTCAGGCGTTCCAACGCTCTGGCGATTCTGATTTTTTCATCGCGGGTCATAGAGGCGCCGGGGCTTTGTTCGCCGTCGCGCAAAGTAGTGTCAAATATAATTAATTGGTCTTTCATAAAAGCTCCATACGTGGAGAATTATCAGCGGGTTAGCCGATAGAGAAAATTGTTGAATTGTGATTATTAACGAAGATGATGTGCCCGTCAGGGCAGCAGTCGTAAGCTGAGGCATAAACCAGCGCGCAGCATATTATTGGCAACGCTTGTGCCAGTAAAAATGTCTGCAAAATGTGATGTAGTTTGAATAAACATGACACTGACTATACGCGAATGATTTTTTGCTCTCAAGCAGATTTCACGACTTACGGCCTTGCAATCTGCGCTTGCGCATCACCAAGGTGACGACTGGACCGGAAATGGCATAGCCCAAAAATAGCAGGAACAACATGGTTTGCGGTTGTGCCATCACAAAAGCAATTGCCAGCATCACTGCGATAGCGACAAAAAACGGCACGCGGCCTTTTAAGTCGATTTCCTTAAAACTGGAGTAACGGAAATTACTCACCATCAATAATCCGGTGCTGATGGTCAAGGCTAGCGCGAAGAATCGAAATACTTCCATATCATAGTTGTATTCAATGCATATCCAGATGAATCCTGCCAGAATGGCTGCTGCAGCTGGGCTGGGTAAACCTTGAAAATAGCGTTTGTCGGCCGTTTCCAGTTGCGTGTTAAAGCGTGCCAGTCTTAACGCGCCGCCGGCCATGTGTACAAAAGCTGCGAATAAGCCGAGCTTGCCTAAGCTGGAAAATGCCCACAAATACATCACCAGTGCCGGTGCTGCAGCAAACGACACCATGTCTGATAAGCTGTCGTATTGAGCACCAAATTCGCTTTGGGTGTTGGTTAAACGCGCCACCCGGCCATCAAGACCATCCAAAATCATCGCGACAAAAATAGCGACAACAGCCGTTTCATAGCGTCCGCCCATCGCCGAAGTGATGGCGTAGAAACCGGCAAACAGCGCGCCCGTGGTAAATAAATTGGGTAATAAATAAATGCCACGGCGGCGAATGGTAGGTTTTTTCGAGAGCATGTGGGCATCAGTCCTTAATTTAGAAGTGAGACGAAAATAGTTTTGCGACGATTATACAATGAGCGCACAAAGTCGACCTAGCTTAAAGCAGAAACCGTCAACCGGTTGAGTGGTTAATTAATGATGGTAAACCCCCGGCTATGCCGGGGGACTCTCAGAGGTTTGACCTATAAGGCGGTCAATAGGATTCTCGGAAACTTGATCAATAGTTTGGAGAATCCAAAATGAGAGAGTATCAAAGTCTGAGTCACACGAGAT
>Ga0208883_100025_pt1 | contig 280606 bp, 241 predicted proteins | sample LakWasMet43_HOW7_2_FD_183881 | JGI IMG/M metagenome (GOLD analysis project Ga0208883, IMG submission 183881) | Freshwater sediment methanotrophic microbial communities from Lake Washington under simulated oxygen tension - Sediment Metagenome... | ecosystem: Environmental > Aquatic > Freshwater...
GCCCTTGGGCCCAAGTCCACGTGAACGGAATGGAGCCCCGCTGAGCGGTTCGTATCTGGGTCCGCAGCGCCGCTGTGGCGACTGCAACAAGGCCGTCTGTAGAGTGGCAGTCTGTTCTCTGTTCAGTCCTTCAATACGCCGGCGTGCATGACGGCCCTTGGCAAGGGTCAGGTCTTGATGAGGAAACTTCAATGCGACGGTGTTGACGCGGCGGGAAGTCCCTGTAGAGCTGGTTAGTCGGCGCCTGCAACTGAGCAGTCACCGGTTGTTCGGCCGGGTAACGCGGGTGGCTTGGGGGCATAACGACACACGCCTTTGCCGCTTTCCTGAGCGGCAACTGGGGCCGGCGCCGAGGGTGAACGCTGCCGCGCAATGCGGAAGTGAAGGCTAAAGTGGCGCGGACATACCTCGGGACTTTCGAGCGGGAGCGAACCGTGGTCCACCAATTTTGCCGTATATTGGCACCGAAGGTTATTCCCGGAAAATATCATGACCCTCGACATCCGCGGCGGGCTCAAGAATAAAACAATCAACCACAGTAGTTATGTGGCGTTGGAAGAGATGCTCTCCAACGCAATTGATTCGTACCTGATTCGCCGAAACAGAGAGCCAAACGCACCTCCGTTTTCAGTTGATTTTCACATCGAGATTATCAGTACTGCGCTATTCGATGATGGTTTTGACGTACACGTATCGTGTGCAGACAATGGTGCGGGATTCGGTGACGAACAGGTAAAAGCTTTCGTCACTATGGATTCCACGTACAAAGACTACTTGAAGATTCAAGGCATTGGCAAGTGCAAAGGGGTGGGGCGAATCCAATACTTTCACCACTTCAAGCGGCTGTCCATACGTAGCGTGTATAGCGACGGAGACCAGAAGTTCCAGCGAACCCTTAACGTTGAAGCGGAAACTCGAGAGATCTCTGAGCAGTCGTTCGCGCGTGAAGTGACCGATGAGCCAATTGGGACGACGGTGACGCTTAAGGATCGGCGAATCCAACCTGCCAGTGATGAGCACAATGACGAAGGCGTGGATGCCTATTCATGCTATGCAGTAGTCGCTCACCTATACACCGCATTTCTTCAGCGACTAATAATTCTAAAGGGACTTATTGGGGACTTTTCAATTGGCGTGAAAGAGACGCGAGGAACCGATGAGCGCCAGGAATTCATTCGATCTGACTCGCTTCCCAAGCCGGTCGAGAAGATTGCGCTACCTCTACTTTGCGAGCATGGCGAAACACCTCGATCTGGTCAATCTCTGCAAGTAACTCACTATTCTTTCGAATCTGAAGAGTTTCAGAATTTTCAGCATGAGGTTGCCCTGTGCGCCAATGCTGCAATCGTTCAGCCGGTCACGAAGGAATTCATTAAAAATGCCGCCGCCAGGAAGCGACCCATTGGCGGCAGGTTTGAGTTAATCTTAGTGGAAAGTGCTGAGCTTGAAAGGAGCGTAAATCAGCAGCGGGATGGTTTTGATATACCGGAGAAATGCACATCCACAAGTGACTTCGATGGCAAGTTCTCCCTGGAAGACGTACTGCAGTCTCTGGAGGACTATGTCTATAAGGTCATCGCTCCGGAAGACTTTAACCGTGCCGACTTGGTTAACGCGACCGAGCAGAAGTTCGGAATCACGAGTTCGATGTTAGATTGCGCGAACATTAAGGTTCATTACGGGGATACCGCTGAGAACATAGCGAAGCGCGTGCTGAAGAAGTTTCAGGAGGACATCGTTAACGACACTTCGAAGCTGTTCGATGTTAAGCAGGAGCTTCTAAAACTAGATCCCCGCAGCGAAGGTTTCCGTGAGAGGGTGAACGAGCTGTCATGGAGGTATACCAGCACCATACGTAAGATGGACATGGCCAACTTGTCGCAATTGGTTGTGCGCCGCACCGCAATGATTCAGGTCTTGAGGCACGCTGTGGATGGCCTGCTCGATTGTCAGAATATTGCCAAAGGGGAAAGAAAACAGAATGAGTCCATCATTCACAACGTCTTCTTTCCGAGGTACAAAGATTCTACGGAAGTGCAGGACCACGACATCTGGCTCCTCAACGAAGAATATCAATATTTTGAGCACATAACTTCCGACAAGCCTCTATCTACCCTGGCTTGGGTCGACGGCGACAAGCTCTTTGACGCCGACGTAGATGTCGAGCTTCTTGAGATGTTCAAGAAGAACAATGACGAAAATGGCAGCAAGCGGCCTGACATCGCGCTTTTTACAGCGGAGGGCGCAGCAGTAATTATCGAGCTCAAGGCGCCAGACGTGCCGCTGCAAGAGCATGCAAATGATTTGGTGGAGTACGCGCGTCTACTGGCTTCTAAGTCCAATGGTCGGATCACGAAGTTTTATGGTTACCTGATCGGTGGCACCATAGATGAGAATCGAATTTCTACAGACTGGAAGCCCTTTGCGAATGGAAAAGGATTCTTTGCTACGGGTCCACTCATAGATCACCGGACGAGGATTCCCTATGGTGAGCTGTACTCCGAGATGCTTTATTACCATGACTTCATTGATCGAGCTGAGCTTCGTCTTGAGGTATATAAGAAGAAGCTGAACGTCGAATTGTGAGCAGGTGGACAGTCTGCCGTTGAATACTGGCCGGTGGTGGCGTGACACTCCGGTCGGTCGCCGGTAAGGCACGGGGCGACCTACCGAGCGGTGCGGGATGGGCACTGGCGCACAACAGTTCACCGGTACAGGTCGGGCTGGCCATGGGCATCGACACGAGAATGTCAGGCCAGCAAGTGCAGGGGCTATCTATGGGGCAACCGCCAAACCTAAAGTGGTATCACGACGCAGGCGCAGCGCGAGGAGTCCATGGACGCTGCCCCTTCGCGACGATCGAGGCTTGCCCCCGGTACTACCAGAGCCTGTCGTTACTCGGTCAGGCAGGTAGCACCGCCATCCCCGAGTCTGAAGACGCGCGACTTCTTGCCATGTGGAAAAGGAGCGACCTGTGGCCGCGAACGATGGAGCAGGCGACGTCCATGTTCGGAGGGAAGCCCGGCAACCCGGGGTTCTACTCGCAGTTTTGCCCTGAGGTCTCCTTTGACCGGTTTGGCCACTTTGCCGTCCAGCTTGGTCGCTATGCTGACGAGATCGACTATGAGAGCGCCCATCGGCGGCTAACTGCAGAACGTGCCCAAAGCGACGATCCACGTTGGAATTGGCAGGCAGTAACGGCACAGCACTTTACGGACTGTCCGCTCTTTCCGGTGCTCAAAATGCGTACAGCTTCAACGGCTTCGTCACCCATGCCCCCCAAGACTCAAATCCTGCTCTGCCCCAGCTTCGATCTCGGCCCCGATAGTGGTGACGTCTGGGTGCTGGAGACACCGGTCAAGCCCGGTGACTTTGTCGTCCTCCACGACACGATACTGACCATCGAGAACAATCTGGCCTCGCTTGAAGTGCCATCCCCGCTCTCGGGACGCATCGTTCGGTTGCTCGTCAACATCGGTGACAAGGTCACTATCAACACGCCCATCATCGAGATCGAGCCGCAGCAGAACGTGCTTCGAGACGACCTGGACCGGCCGGGTAAGGTCGCTAAAGACGTGCACACCCCCAACACCGTGTTCCTGGTTCACGGGCACAACGAGGCGAAGCGGGAGATGAGCGCCCGCCTGCTGGAGAAGCTTGGCCTAACGGCGATCATCCTGAACGAGCAGGTCAGCGCTAGCGACACCATCATTGAGAAGCTTGAGCGGTATGCCGACGTGCACTTCGCTGTGGTGTTGATGACCGCAGACGACGTGGGTGGTGTAAAGGACCCATCAACCCAAATCCTGCGCGACCGAGCTCGGCAGAACGTCGTCTTGGAGCTCGGCTACTTCATGGGGAAGATTGGCCGTCGCAAGGTCTGCGTTCTGCACGAGAACGGGGTCGAACTGCCCTCCGATTACTACGGCGTCGTCTACATCGAGATTGATAACACCGGGGCGTGGAGGTATGCCCTTGCCAAAGAGCTGAAGCAAGCAGGCCTGCAGGTTGACCTAAACCGACTTTGATCATGACTGCGTGCCGACGCGGAGCAGGTGCTGACTGGTACGGCTCAACAGGGCTGAATGCATGGCAACCTAAACGGTGGTCAGGCTGGCGACTTCTAGGTGGGGCAGCCTTGTCGACGCCGCCGGCTACAACCGTAGCCGCTGAGAGTGCCGTTGTGCAACTGGAAAACGTCGGTCTGGGCCACCGAGCTACCGCGAATGGCAGATTCAACGCACATACCGGTAGTTGACGCTATGCAGTAGCTCAAACCGTGATGACCGCAATCGGTCCACTACGGTAAGCACAAAAGGTGGCGCCGAAGCGGCTACCGCGTGAGCGGTTTAGTCCCTCGCTGCGAAGCGGTCGTGGAGCTTGCCAGGCCAACCGACTGCATTGGGTCTACAACGCCAACTCCAAGATTCCCGCCGCAAAGATTCGGCCCCAGCTGACCGGCCGGTCCGCAGCATGGCAAGCTGGATGGCAGCGCCGCGCTTGGCACCGCTCCGTGAAGCCGGCTCCCGGCCGCAAAGGGCCATAACAGTGCAGGCTTGTCCGACGCCTGCGCATCGCACCCGTCTGTCTTTACTGCCCCTGCCGTGCATGCCTCATCGGGTCGATCAGCTCGCCCTTCAGCAGATGCAGCGGCGCCTTGCGGTAGAGCCAGATGTCGTGGAAGGGGTCGCTGAGGATCTTGCACATCCACACCAGGCCGGTCTGCACATCCTTGAGGATGAAGAGATGCAGGGTGCGGAACAGCAGGCCGCCGGCGCCCAGCCACAGCCACAGCCAGCCGAGCTGGTGCAGCCACTCATTGGCATTGCCGGCCGGTGCAAACAGGCCGAACAGGCCCGGCTGCAGATAGAGCGCCAGCGGTGCCGCCACCCACAGCGCCATCAGCACCACCTTGCGCCGCAGGTTGTAGCCCACCTTGATCTCTTCCTTGTACTCATGCGTGGCCTGGTTGACCTCGTCGTAGCCGCGCGGCTCGAAGAAGAAGTGGCCGGCCTGGCGCGAACTCATCGAGACCAGCCAGGCGAGCAGCGCGGCCACCGCGGGGTCGACCAGCAGCAGCGCATAGGCGGCCACAAAGCTCAGCGCGCTGAGCAGATGCAGGCTCTGGTTGATGCGGCTGTGGTGGTAGTAGCGGTGGTCGTCCCAGCGCTGGGTGGCCAGCGCCTGTTTGAATGAAGGAGTCTTGTGCGTCACCTGGTGTCCTCTGCTTGTCGTGACGCGATGGTGACCAGGGCCGGTGAAATTTCGGTGACGCCACGGTGCGGCGTTCGGCTCAGCCCGTACGTCACGCTGCTGTTGCAATCGCCGCCCATGATGGCCTCATGATGATGCCGATCAAGCCCGCCGCCGATGCCGAGATCGAGGTCGATGAACTGCCGCCGCAGCAGCGCTGCCTGCGCGTGGCCATCGTCACCGAGACCTACCCACCCGAGGTGAACGGCGTGGCGCGCACCGTCGCCTGCGTGGTGGAGGGCCTGCGTGCGCGCAACCATGGCGTGCAGCTGATACGCCCGCGCCAGGCCAAGCCCGACGCCGGCGAGGAGGCGCCAGGCAGCGGCGGCGACGAAGAGCGCTTTCACGAGGTGCTGATGCGCGGCCTGCCGATCCCGCGCTATCCGCATCTGCGCATGGGCATGGTGTCGAAGAAGACGCTGGTTAAGCTCTGGACGCTGCGCCGGCCCGACCTCGTGCACATCGCCACCGAGGGGCCGATGGGCTGGTCGGCGCTGCAGGCGGCGCGCTATCTGAAGCTGCCGGTCTGCTCGGACTTCCGCACCAACTTCCATGCCTACAGCAAGCATTACGGCATCGGCTGGCTGCACAAGCCCATCATGGGCTATCTGCGCAAGTTCCATAACCACACCCAGTGCACCATGGTGCCGGACGCGGGCCTGCGCCGCGAGCTGCAGGCGCTGGGCTTCCAGGGCGTGAACGTGGTGGCGCGCGGGGTCGACACCGCCCTCTTCAACCCGGCGCGGCGCAGCGAGGCCCTGCGCGCCGCATGGGGCGTGGCCCCGCATGATCCGGTGGTGGTGCATGTGGGCCGGCTCGCGCCCGAGAAGAATCTGGGCACCCTGGTGGAGGCCTTCGAGGCCTTCCAGCGCCTGCAGCCGCGCGCCCGCCTGGTGCTGGTGGGCGACGGGCCGGCGCGCCGCGAGCTGCAGGCCCGCCTGCCCGGCGCCATCTTCGCCGGCATGCGCCATGGCGAGGACCTGGCCGCCCATTACGCCAGCGGCGATCTCTTCGTCTTCCCCAGCATCACCGAGACCTTCGGCAACGTCACGCCCGAGGCCATGGCCAGCGGCTTGGCCGTGCTGGCCTATGACTACGCCGCCGCCTCGCAGCTGGTGCAGCCGGGCGTGAACGGCCAGCTCGCCCCGTTCGGCCACAGCCCCGAGTTCCTGCGCCAGGCGGTGGTGCTGGCCGAAAAAGACCCGGCCGCGCTGCGCCGCATGGGTGAAGCCGCGCGCCATTGCGCCGAAGCCCTGAGCTGGGACAGCATCATCGGCAGCATCGAGGCGATCTACGGATCGCTCATCGACGGCCGGCCGCTGCCCTCAGCGCTGCCCCTGCGGGGCCAGGTCTTGCCGGCCTGAGTGGCGGCGACGGCGCAGCAGCGCCAGCATCGCCAGCGCGATCAGGCTGCCGAACACCGTCATCAGCGGCAGCAGCGGTGTGTCCAGCGCCAGCGCGCCGGCATAGGCGGCCAGCATCACGAGGATGCTGAGGTTCTCGTTGTAGCCCTGCACGGCGATCGAGCGGCCGGCCGTCAGCAGCTGGTAGCCGCGCTGCTGCAGCAGTGCATTCATCGGCACCACCAGCAGCCCGCCCACCGCGCCCACCCCCATCAGCATCGGCCAGGCCAGCGCCAGGCGGTCCACCCAGGTCATCGCCACCAGCAGCAGGCCCAGCAGCACGCCCAGCGGCAGCACGCGCGCGGCCCGGCTCATGGGTACCAGGCGGCCGGCCAGGGCGGCGCCGGCCACCACGCCCACCGCCACCACCGCCTGCAGATAGGCGCCCTGGTCCAGGCGCAGGTTCAATACCTGCTGGGCCCAGCGCAGCACCGCGAACTGCAGGGTCGCGCCCACGCCCCAGAACAGGGTGGTGACGGCCAGTGAGAGCCCGCCCTCGGCATCGCGCCAGAGCTTGCGGTTGGCGGCCATGAACTCGCGCAGCAGCAGGCGCGGCCGGCGCGAACAGGCCGGGTAGCGCGCGCCGCTGTCGCCCAGGCCCAGCTGCAGCAGCGCCGCCAGGCCATAGGTCAGCAGCAGCAAGGCCAGTGCGGCATGCAGCGGCTGGGCAAGACCTGACACCAGCGCGCCGAACCAGGCGCTCACCAGCGCCCCGCCCAGCACCGTGCCCAACAGGGCCGCACTCACCACCGAGACCTCGATCCAGCCGTTCGCCGCCACCAGCTGGCGCGCCGGCACCAGCTCGGTGATGAGGCCGTACTTGGCCGGCGCATAGGCCGCTGCGCCCAGGCCCACCAGCGCGAACGCGGCGACCGGATGCAGGCCGGCGAACAGGGCCAGCACGCCCAGGGTCTTGAGGCCGTTCATCCAGGCCATCAGCCTGGCCTTGGGCATGGCATCGGCGAGCGGCCCGACAAAGGGCGCCAGCAGCACATAGGAGATCGTGAAGGAGAACTTCAGGAGCGGCGCCCACCAGCCGGGCTGGCCCTGGGCCTGCAGCAGCGCGATGGTGACGATCAGCAGGGCGTTGTCGGCCAGCGCCGACGCGAACTGGGCCGCGATCAGCAGGTGGAAACCGGGCGGCAGTTGTGACGGGCAGCGGGCGGCAGGCATGGGCCGATTGAGCCAGCCCCGCATGCCAGGGTGATGACAGACAGCTGTCACCACCAGGCGCGACTCAGCCCGGCGCCGGCCAGGCCCGCATGGCCGCGGCCGCGGTGGCCATCAGGGTCTCGCGGCTGGCGCCGTCGGCGGCCTGCATGGACATGCCGCGCAGCACCGCGACGTAGAAATTGCTCAGCGCCACCGCGTCGGTGCCGGCCGGCAGCTCGCCGCTCGTGATGCCCTGCTCGATGCGGCAGCGCATGCCCTCGTCGGCCTCGGCGCGGCGCTTGGACAGGGCCGCCTGGATATGGGCCGAGGCCTCGGTGCAGTTGGTGGCCGCCATCGTCATCATGCAGCCCTTGGGATGGCAGGGCCGGGTCAGTTCCTCGGCCGATTCCTCCAGGCAGCGCTGGATCGCCAGGAAGGCGCTGGGCTCCTCGCGCAGGGCCCGCATATAGCCGCCACCGGGGCCGCTGGCATAGCGCTCGATGGCCTCCAGGAACAGGCGCTCCTTGTCGCCAAAGGCGGTGTAGAGGCTGGGGGCGGTGATGCCCATGGCGGCGGTCAGTTCGCTGATGGAAGCGGCTTCGTAACCACGCCGCCAGAACACGTGCATGGCCTGCTCCAGCGCCTGCTCGCGGTCGAATGACAAAGGCCGGCCACGGGGCTTGCAGGCCTTGGCGCAGGGGTCTTTGTTGATTTCCATAGCGATCGATAATAAATGTCTTGACGCCTAAAAACAAGGCGACTACATTCCAGCCCATAAACCGTAATGGTCGTTACGGAATCATGAACGGGGAGTTTGCATGTTCGCCATTGTCGTCCCTGCGCGCGGTCGTTGTTGACCCTGCTGCCCGCCGTGCCCTGAAGCCCATTTCGCCGGCACGCTGAACCCTTTCGCACCCTTTGTTCGCCGGAGTCGCGTGACCCCGGTGCAGCCGCCGCTTTGTCCAAAAAAATCCCTGCCCTGGAGTCAGTCACCATGTCTTCACAACACCACGCCACCCAAAGCAAGCGCCGCCTCTGGCTGGCCGGCTCGGCCTTCACCGCGCTGACCGCCCTCACCGCCATCTCGGCCGCCATCGTCGGCCTGAGCCCCGCCGAGGCCGAAGCACCGCCGGCCGCGCCGCCCGCCACCCCGGTCTCGGTGGCCACGGTGCAGGCCTCGGAAGTCGCCACCTGGGACGAGTTCTCCGGCCGCCTGGAGGCGGTGGAGCGCGTCGAGCTGCGTCCGCGCGTGCCGGGCACGGTGCAGACGGTGCATTTCCGCGAGGGCGCGCTGGTGCGCCAGGGCGATCTGCTCATCAGCCTGGACCCGGCGCCCTATGCCGCCGAGGTGGAGCGCGCCGAGGCCCAGGTGGCCGCCGCCAAGGCGCGCGCGCTCTACACCGCCAGCGATGTGGCGCGCGCCAGGGCGCTGTGGGCCGAACAGGCGATTGCCCAGCGCGAGTTGGACGAGCGCAGCAATGCGCAGCGCGAGGCCGATGCCAATCTGCGCGCCGCCCAGGCCGGCCTGCAGGCCGCCAGGCTCAACCTCGGCTACACGCAGCTGCGGGCGCCGGTGGCCGGGCGCGTCGGCCGCCTGGAGATCACGGTGGGCAACCAGGTCGCCGCCGGCCCCAGCGCGCCCCTGCTCACCACCCTGGTGTCGGTGAGCCCGATCTACGCCAGCTTCGATGCCGACGAGCAGGTCATCGCCAAGGCGCTGGGCCAGCGCAAGCAGCTGGAGCGCATCCCCGTGCAGATGGGCACCATGGGCGCCGAGGGCACGCCGCTGGAGGGCCGGCTGCAGCTGATCGACAACCAGGTCAATGCCAGGAGCGGCACGGTGCGCGTGCGCGCCCTGTTCGACAACCAGGACGGCAGCCTGATGCCCGGCCAGTTCGCGCGCCTGCGCATGGGCCAGGCCGGCAAGACCTCGGCCCTGCTCGTCAACGAGCGCGCCGTCGGCACCGACCAGAGCAAGCGCTTCGTCTTCGTGGTGGGGGCCGACAACAAGGCCGAGTACCGCGAGGTCAAGCTGGGCGCGGCGGTGGATACGAAGAGCGGGCTGCGCATCGTCAGCGCCGGGCTGAAAGCGCAGGAGCGCATCGTCGTGAATGGCTTGCAGCGCGTGCGCCCCGGCGCGGCGCTGGCCCCCACCCTGGTGGCAATGGACGCCAAGCCCGAGCTGCAGGCCAAGACCAAGCCGGCTGCGCCCGCAGCCGGCGAGAAGAGCTGAGCCGCAGGAGCACATCCACATGAATCTCTCCAAATTCTTCATCGACCGGCCGATCTTTGCCGGCGTGCTCTCGGTGCTGATGCTGCTGGCCGGCCTGATCGCCGTGCGTGGCCTGCCGATCTCCGAGTATCCCGAGGTGGTGCCGCCCTCGGTGGTGGTGCGCGCCCAGTACCCGGGCGCCAACCCCAAGGTGATTGCCGAGACCGTGGCCACACCGCTGGAGGAGGCGCTCAACGGCGTGGAAGGCATGCTCTATATGGGCAGCCAGGCCACCACCGACGGGCTGATGACGCTCACCGTCACCTTCAAGCTCGGCACCGACCCCGACAAGGCGCAGCAGCTGGTGCAGAACCGCGTCTCGCAGGCCGAGCCGCGCCTGCCCGAGGAAGTGAAACGCCTGGGCGTCACCACCATCAAGAGCTCGCCCGACCTGACCATGGTGGTGCACCTGCTCTCGCCCAGCGGCCGCTACGACATGACCTATCTGCGCAATTACGCGCTCCTGAACGTCAAGGACCGGCTGGCGCGCCTGCAGGGCGTGGGTGATGTGCAGCTGTTCGGCTCGGGCGACTACGCGATGCGCGTCTGGCTCGATCCGCAGAAGGTGGCCCAGCATGGGCTCTCGGCTGGCGATGTGGTGGCCGCGATCCGCAGCCAGAACATCCAGGCCGCGGCCGGCGTCGTCGGCGCCTCGCCCGGCCTGGCGGGGGTGGACACGCAGCTCTCCATCAACGCGCAGGGTCGCCTGCAGAACGAGGAGGAGTTCGGCGACATCATCGTCAAGACCGAGGCCGGCGGCGCAATCACCCGCTTGCGTGAACTCGGCCGCATCGAGCTGGGCGCCTCGGGCTATGCGCTGCGCTCGTTGCTGGACAACAAGGACGCGGTGGCCGTGCCGATCTTTGCCGCGCCCGGCTCCAACGCGATCCAGATCTCCGACCAGGTGCGCGCCACCATGGCCGAGATCAAGACCCATATGCCCGAGGGCGTCGAGTATTCGATCGTCTACGACCCCACCCAGTTCGTGCGCGCCTCCATCGAATCGGTGGTGCACACCCTGCTGGAGGCCGTAGCCCTGGTGGTGCTGGTGGTGATCCTGTTCCTGCAGACCTGGCGCGCCTCCATCATCCCCCTGCTGGCGGTGCCGGTGTCGGTGGTGGGCACCTTTGCCGTCATGCATCTGTTCGGCTTCTCGATCAATGCGCTGAGCCTGTTCGGCCTGGTGCTGGCGATCGGCATCGTGGTGGACGACGCCATCGTGGTGGTGGAGAACGTCGAGCGCAATATCGAGGCCGGCCTCTCCCCGCGCGACGCCACCTACCGCGCCATGCGCGAGGTCAGCGGCCCCATCATCGCGATCGCGTTGGTGCTGGTGGCGGTGTTCGTGCCGCTGGCCTTCATCAGCGGCCTGACCGGCCAGTTCTACCGCCAGTTCGCGCTCACGATCGCGATCTCGACGGTGATCTCGGCGATCAACTCGCTGACGCTCTCGCCCGCCCTCGCCGCCCTGCTGCTGCGCGGCCACGATGCGCCCAAGGATGCGCTGACGCGCGCCATGGACCGCCTGCTGGGCCGCTTCTTCGCCGGCTTCAACCGCCTCTTCAAGCGCGGCTCCGAGGCCTATGGCGGCGGCGTGCAGCGCGCCATCGCGCGCAAGGGCGCGATGCTGGCCCTCTATGCCGGCCTGGCCCTGCTGACCGTGGGCCTGTTCAAGGCCGTGCCCGGCGGCTTCGTGCCGGCGCAGGACAAGCAGTACCTGATCGGCTTTGCCCAGCTGCCCGATGGCGCCACGCTGGACCGCACCGAGGACGTGGTGCGCCGCATGAACGACATCACGCTCAAGACACCGGGCGTCGAGCATGCGGTGGCCTTCCCGGGCCTGTCGATCAACGGCTTCACCAACAGCTCCAACTCCGGCATCGTGTTCGCCACCCTGAAGCCGTTTGAAGAGCGCAAGGGCAAGGGCCTCAGCGCCGGCGAGATCGCGGGCGCGCTGAATGCGCAGTACGGCCAGATCCAGGACGCCTTCATCGTCATGTTCCCGCCCCCGCCGGTGCAGGGCCTGGGCACCACCGGCGGCTTCAAGCTGCAGCTGGAAGACCGTGGCGGCCTCGGCTACGAAGCGCTGGACCAGGCCGTCAAGGCCTTCATGGCCAAGGCCTACCAGAGCAAGGAGCTGGCCGGCATGTTCTCCAGCTACCAGGTCAACGTGCCCCAGCTCTATGCCGACATCGATCGCAGCAAGGCGCGCCAGCTGGGCGTGGCGGTGACCGACATCTTCGACACCATGCAGATCTACCTTGGCAGCCTGTATGTGAACGACTTCAACAAGTTCGGCCGTACCTATTCGGTGCGCGTGCAGGCCGATGCGGCCTACCGCGCGCGCGCCGAGGACGTGGGCCAGCTGAAGGTGCGCTCGGCCAGCGGCGAGATGGTGCCGCTGGCCGCGCTGATGAAGGTGCAGCACGCGGTGGGCCCGGAGCGCGCGATGCGCTACAACGGCTTCCTCTCGGCCGACATCAACGGCGGCCCGGCACCGGGCTTCAGCTCGGGCCAGGCCCAGGACGCCATCAAGCGCATCGCCGCCGAGACCCTACCGCCCGGCATCAGCTATGAGTGGACCGAGCTGACCTACCAGGAGATCCTGGCCGGCAACTCGGCGCTGTGGGTGTTCCCGCTCGCCATCCTCTTGGTCTTCCTGGTGCTGGCCGCGCAGTACGAGAGCCTGACCCTGCCGCTCGCCATCCTGCTGATCGTGCCGATGGGCCTGCTGGCCGCGATGACCGGGGTCTGGCTCACCAAGGGCGACAACAATGTCTTCACCCAGATCGGCCTGATGGTGCTGGTGGGGCTGTCGGCCAAGAACGCGATCCTGATCGTCGAGTTCGCGCGCGAGCTCGAGTTCGCCGGCCACGCCCCGCTGGCCGCGGCGATCGAGGCGGCACGCCTGCGCCTGCGCCCCATCCTGATGACCTCGATGGCCTTCGTGATGGGCGTGCTGCCGCTGGTGCTGGCCAGCGGTGCGGGCTCGGAGATGCGCTCGGCCATGGGGGTGGCGGTGTTCGCCGGCATGATTGGCGTGACCGCCTTCGGCCTCTTCCTCACCCCGGTGTTCTATGTGACGCTGCGCCGCCTCACTGGCAACCGCCCGCTCAAGCTGCATGGCGAGGTGCCGCATCTGGAGGCCTTTGCGGGCACGCCGGAGCTGCATCTCAGCGCTGGCGATGCCCGGCCCCTGCCGGCCGCACCGCGCCACCCACTCGACTGAGGAGCCCATCATGAGAAGCAGACTAACGCCCTTGTTGTCGGCCCTGCTGCTGGCCGGCTGCGCCAACCTCGCCGTGCCCGAGCCCCATGCCATGCCGGCCACGCCGGCCGCCTTCGCGCATGCCGGCGCGGCCGGCCAGCCCAGCGCTGCCGCAGACGCCTGGTGGCAGGCTTTTGCCGATCCGCGGCTCGACGCCCTGACCGAACGCGCGCTGGCCCACAACACCAGCATCCAGCAGGCGGCCGCGCGCCTGGCCCAGGCCCGCGCGCTCCTGCGCAACAGCGATGCGGCGCGTGCGCCGCAGCTCAATGTGAACGCGGGTGCCGCCCGCCAGGGTGGTGATGCCGCACGTGCCGCAGGCACGGCCGGCACCCAGCTCACGGCCGGTGTAAGCCTGGCCTATGAGATCGATGTGATGGGCCGGCTCAGCCAGGCCAGCCAGGCCGCCAGCCTGGACGCGCAGGCGCGCGAGGCCCTGCTGCAGGCGACGAGGCTGCTGGTACAGAGCGATGTGGCGCAGGCCTATTTCGCGCTGCGCGCGCTCGACGCCGAACGCGCGCTGATGCGCGACACCGTGGCTGCCTACCAGGCCACGCTGCTGCTCACCGAGAAGCGCCATGCCGCCGGCGATATCGCCGAGCTGGATGTGGTGCGGGTGCGCACCGAGGTGGCGGCCACCCAGGCACAGGCGGTCGCGCTGGAACGCCGCCGCGCCGAGCTGCTGCATGCGCTGGCGCTGCTGGCCGGCGAGCTGCCCGGCAGCCTGGCGCTGGACGCGGACCTGGCGCAAAGCGCCTGGCCCGAGGCCCTGCCGCAGATCCCCGCCGGCGTGCCCAGCACGGTGCTGGCGCGCCGCCCCGATGTGCAGGCGGCGCAAGCCAGCTTGCGCGCCGCGCAGGCCCGCCTGGGCGTGGCGCAGAAGGCCTGGTTCCCCAGTCTGACGCTCACCGCCTCGGCGGGCGGCGCCTCGCCCGAGCTCTCGGATCTGTTCAAGTCATCGGCCGGGCTGTGGGGCCTCAACGCGCTGCTGAACCTGCCGCTGCTGGACGGTGGCCGGCGCGCGGCCGGCGTGGACAACGCGGCGGCCCAGGCCGATGCCGCCGCGGCCAGCTACCGCGAGCAGGTCCTGCAGGCCTTCAAGGAGGTGGAGGACCAGCTCGTCGCGCTGCAGACCCTGGCCGAGCAGGCGCAGCTGCAGGCGCGGGCGGTGAGCTCGGCCACGCGCGCACTGCAGCTCTCGGACGCGCGCTACCGCAACGGCCTGGTGAGCCAGCTGGAGCTGCTGGACGCGCGCCGCAGCGAGCTGAGCCTGCGCCGCCAGGCCCTGCAGCTGCGCGCCGCGCAGTACCAGGCCACGGTGGGTCTGGTGAAGGCGCTGGGCGGCGGCTGGGGCTGAGCCCAGCCTCAGTCGCGCGCCTGCGTCAGCCACCAGGCCGCGGCCTGGCCGCGGCTGGCCAGGCCCAGCTTGGTGAGGATGTTGGCGACATGGCGCTTGACGGTGTGCGGGCTCAGATCCAGCTCGCGCGCAATCAGCTTGTTGGCCGTGCCGCGGGCCATCAGGGCCAGCACCTCCTGCTCGCGCGCGCTGAGGCCCTCGGTCGCGGCCGGCATGGCCGCGGCCGCCGGCGCCGGGCTGGCGGGCTCGCCCCAGGCGCGCAGCTGCGCCAGCGCCGCAGCGGGCAGCGCATCACCCCAGGCCAGCACGGCCAGCTCGCGCAGGGCCGCCAGCGCGAACAGCGCGCCGCCGGGCTGCGCCTCCGCCAGGCAGGGCAGCAGCAGGCTGGCGGCCGCCGCCAGCTGCTGGCGCCGCGCCAGCAGCAGGGCCAGGCGCACGCGCACCTCGGCCACCTGACCATACAGGTCGAGCGCGTTCTCGTCGCCGAGCGCCTCGCGCCAGCAGGCCTCGGCCTCGGCAAAGCGGCCCTGCAGCCAGGCCAGGCTGCCGCGCAGGCCCCAGAGCGGATGCAGGCGCTGCGGCGTGGTGTCGCTCAGCACGGGGCTCAGCGCATCCAGGCGCTGCAGGCGTTCGGCCAGGCCGGCCGCATCCGCGCAGCTGGCCGAGATGCGCGCCGCCAGAAACAGGCTGTGCCACATGCCCCAGTCGCCATAACCGCGCGGGTGCTCCTGCAGGCGCTGCCGCATCTGCGCCAGCGCCTGCTCATGCTCGCCCTGCAGCAGCGCCAGCACGGCGCGCAGGGCCAGGCCATGGTGGCGCGCGATCGCCTGCTCGCCGGTCCATTGCGCATCGGCCTCGGCGCGCGCCAGCAGCTTGCGGGCATCGTCCAGCCGGCCCTGCCAGGTCTGCAACCAGGCCTGCGTCAACAGCGCCAGGCCGCGCAGCGGCAGCGGCTGGTCGCCCACCACCGCCAGCGCGCCCTCGGCCCAGCGCGCCAGCCAGGGCGAGATGCCGCGGCACAAGGTCTGGCGCGGTGGCGGCACGGTGGCAAACCACAGGCCCGGTTCGAGCTGGCGCTCCAGCTGCTTCACCAGCTCGGCAAAGGCCGGCGCCACCGCGTTGAAGTGGCAGGATTCCAGCGCCAGCCAGGTGCGCGCCAGCGCCAGCGCGGCCTGGGTCTCGAGGTCGTCGCGGCCCGCCGCCTCGATATCGGCCTCCGGCTCCGCCACCAGCTCGCCGGCCTGCGCCAGGCGCCCCAGCGCCACCAGGGTGATGGCGCGATGGGCGCGGGCGCGGCCGGCCTGCAGCGTCGCGCCGCGCGCGCTGAACAGGCGCTCGGCCAGGGCCAGATGGTGCTCGGCCTGGCGGCTTTCCCAGCTGGCCCAGTCCACCATACCCTGCACGCGCTGCAGCTCGGCGCTGCTGGCGGCCAGGTCGGCCGGGAACTGCTGGCACAGGCGCCGCAGGATCTCAACCCCGCCGCGCTGCGGCGCGATGCCGGGGGCGGCCTCCAGCAGGGCCGCGGCCGCCTGCTGGTGCGCGCCGGCGGCCAGCATCAGGCCCTGGCGGCGCACCGCATCGGTCTCCACCGCGGCGGCGCGCAGCAGCAGCGCCGCCTCGTCCTGCGGGCGCTCCTGGCGCAGGCGGTGGCGCAGCGCATCGCGGAACAGGTCGTGCAGGCGCAGCGTCGGCTGCGCCTCGTCGATCAGCACCGCGAACAGGCCCTGGCGCTGGATCGCCTCCAGCCAGCGCGCCGGCCGCGCCTCGCCGCTGACGGCGGCACAGCGCGCCGGGTCCAGCTCCTGCAGCACCGAGGTGTCGAGCAGGAAGCGGCGCAGCTGCGGGTCCAGGCCCTCCAGCACCTCGCTGGTGAGCAGCTCGAAGGCGGCACGGTCGATGCTGGCCTCGCTGCGCGGCTCGCCGCTGAGGGCGCCGCTGAGCGCCAGCCGCAAGCCGGCCGGCCAGCCGGCGCTGCGCGCATGCAGCTGGCGCGCAGCCGCCTCGCCGAGGCCCGCGGCGCACAGCAGCTCGCAGCTCTCGGCCTCGCTGAAACGCAGCTGGGCCTCGCCAAACTCCACCAGCGCGCCGCTGCCGCGCAGCCGCGCCAAGCGCAGCGCCGGCGCCTGGCGCGCCGTCATCGCGAGGCTCCAGCGCGGGCTCAGGTATTGCAGCAGCAGATCCAGAAAGCGCAGCACCGGCTCGCTGGCCAGGTGCTGCACATCGTCCAGCGCGATCACGCCATGCGGCGCCTCGCAGGCATCCAGCGCATTCGCCAGCGCCGCCACCAGCTCGGGCAGGGCCTCGCCGCGGCCGGCCAGGTCCAGCAGATGCTCGGGCGCGACGCGCCAGGGCGGGTCGTAGGGCTCCAGCGCGCTGAGCAGGCATTCGATCAGCTGGCGCAGCTCGTCGCCCGCTTCCAGCGAGACCCAGACGCGCGCCCAGTCGGCCGGCTGCTGCTCCAGCACGCGCGCCAGCAAGGCGGTCTTGCCAAAGCCGGCGGGCGCGCTGAGCAGCACCGCCTGCGCCTCGCCCAGGGCCTGGGCCAGCAATTGCTCCAGAGCCGGGCGGGCCAGCAGGGTGGCGCCACGCAGGCGCGGGGGGCGGATCTTGGAAGCCGGGATCACCATGCCCGGATCTTAAGAGCCCCGCGATGCCGCCTCAGTTCGCCGCCAGCCCCGCCGAGCCCATCGGCAGGCCGCCCACCGCACCCAGCGGCATCAGCGCGCCGTCATGGCCGATCTTGAACGAGACGATCTGCAGGCTGCGCGAGGCCAGCACATGCAGCTGCTGGCCGTCCGGCGTGGCCGCGGCGTCGAGCGCGCCGGCGTTGGTGCCGGTGAGGCCGGCCTGCGCCGCCATCAGGCTGATCGCGCCCTGGGGGCCGATGGCATAGCTGCTGATGCTGCTGCTGCCGGCGTTGGAAACATAGGCATAACGCCCATTGGGCGTGACCGCCACCCAGCAGGCCGCGGTCTGGGTGGTGGGCACGGCGCCGCTCACCAGCTGCGGGCCCTTGAAGGGATGCTCGCCGAGGCGGTAGGACGAGACCGAGCTGGCGCCGGCGGCGCCGCCCTGGGCCTCGCTGACGATCAGCTGGTCGCGCTGCGTGACGGCAAAGCCGAAGGGCGTCTGGCCGGCCGAGGGGGTGAGCAGGCGTGCGCCCAGGCTGCCATCGCGGCGCACCGGGTAGGAGCTGAGCACGTTGGTGGCGCGCTCGCTCACCACCAGCACATCGCCGTCATGGTCGAAGCCCAGTTGGCCCGGTGCGGTGCCGCCCGCAGCCGAGAGGCCGCGCACGCCATCGGCCAGCGGGCTGAGCATGCCGCGCTGGTTGCGGAAGCCCGCCACATTGCCGCTGCCACCGGCGTTCAGCACATAGACCAGGCCGTCGTTCTCGGCCACGCTGGTGGGATTGAGGCCGCCCGAATCGACCACCGAGCGCAGCACCAGGCCGGCATGGCCGAGCTCGAAGGTCGAGAGCGTGTTGGAACGCGCGTTCACCACGAACAGGTAGCGGCCGCTGCTGCTGAGCGTGACCGCGCCCTGCGAACCCAGGCCGGCGCCGCTGCCCAGGCCCTGGGTGGGCACGCGGCTCATCAGGGTGGCCGGGCCGGCGGCGGCGCGGGCATAGACCAGCACCTCGTTGCCGCTGGCGGCATTGGTGCTGGTGAAGATCTTGCCGTGGCGCAGGCCACCATCGCCGTCGGCGTCATGGTGGGCCAGGGCGGGTGCGGCCAGGCCGGCTGCGGCCAGGCCCAGGCTCAGCAGGCGGACGAAACGGCGGCGCTGAAGAAGAGCAGTGATTTGCATAGGGGTCTCCGATGGGTGGGGCTGCAGGGCAGGCTGCCGTGCATGCATGCTTGCCGGTAGCAAGCGCCCCGGCCACCGTCGGTCGCCCCGGGTCATCGGATCCTTACGAGTGCACGCGCCACGCAAACCAGTGACAGCGCGAGCGTAATGAAAACGCCGCCGTCACGACTAAGGCGCGGGGATCAGGCGCGCAGCGCGGCGTTCAGCTGGTCCACCACCTCGGCCCAATCGGCATCGCCGGCCAGCTCTTCGCGCAGCAGCGTGGCCTGGGCGGGGCTCCAGAACGGCGCATCGGCCAGCAGCATGGCGGGCGGCAGCGGCGCATGCGTGCGCACGAAGCCGGCGATCGCGGCCGCGTCATTGGGCAGGCCCAGCTGTGCAAACAGTTCGGAAAAACGGTGGAAGGACTTATCCATGATGAGTGCACTCCTCTCAGGCCACCACAGCCGCCAGGTAGATATCGCAGAACGCCTCGGGCATGCGCCTTGCGCGCCCGCTGCTCAGCTCGATGCACACCAGCTCCCAGCGGCCGCGCAGCACGGTCGCGCCATCGTGGTCGCGCCGCAGCTGGAAGCGGCGCTCCATCGTCAGCTTGCCATCGCTGGCCGTCAACCAGGTGGCGAGGGTCAGGTCTTCACCCAACAGGGTGGGCAGCAGATAGTCGTAGCTGCCCTGGCGTATCGCCATCGCGCGGTCCAGCCGCCGGTAGTCGTCCAGGCTCAGGCCCAGCGCCTCCGAATGGGCCCAGGCCACCTGCTCGCACCATTGCACATAGACGGCGTTGTTGGTGTGGTTCAGGCCGTCGATATGTCCGGGCTGCGGGCGCAGCGCCTGGGTGAAGGGCTGCGGAAGGTCCCAGTCCATGGTGATGCTCGAGCTGTCTCACAGGCCTCCATTGGAACCGATTGCGCGCGCGGCATGTGGCGGGGCGGCCCACCCCTAGTTTGTCGAGCGCCCGGAGGGCCTGCCGGGCCGCAGGGCCATGCGAGACTGGCCGCCATGACCGAACAAGACTGGAAGCGGCTGCTGCGGCAGGTGCGTGAGGGCTTGGTGGTCCCGGTGGTGGGCTCGGAACTGCTGCGGGACGAGGCCGGCCACAACCTGCTCAGCCTGGCCGCGCAGCGCCTGCTGCAGGGTTACGGGCTGCAGGCCGCCGAGCCCGAGCTGGCGCCCTTTCTGGCGCTGCCGCGCGCGGTGGCCCAGGTCCATCTGATGTGCCAGACCGATCTGCAGGATCTGTATGCCGAGGCGCACGACGCGCTGGAGGCGGTGCTGAGCGAGCACCAGTACCAGGCGCCCGTCGCCCTGCAGCAGCTGGCCGAGATCAGCGACTTCAAGCTCTGGGTCAGCGCCACCCCGGATGACCTGCTGGCGCGCTGCCTGCGCCAACGCGGCGCGCTCACCGAGGTGGTGCACGCGCCCAAGCTGCCCACCAATGAATGGCAGGACCTGCCGCCGGACTGGTCCAGCCGCGGCGGTGCCCACCTGCTCTATCTGTTCGGCCGCGCGCGCGCCGCGCCGCTGTTTGCCGCGCATGAGGAGGACGTGCTGGAGTACGCGCACAACATCCTGACGCGCGGCAGCCAGGTGCCCACCGCCTTTCTGGGCGCGCTGCAGGAACGCAGCCTGCTGCTGCTGGGCTGCAGCTTCCCCGACTGGCTGGGCCGCTTCCTGCTGCGCGTCACCAACAAGAGCCGGCTGTCGGAGAAGACCAAGCGCGAATGGCTGGTCGACCGCCCCGACGCCGAGCAGGGCGGGCTGACGCATTTCCTGCGCGCCTACAGCCGCGACACCGAGCTGTTCAGCGATCTCGAGCCCAGCGCCTTCGTGGCCGAGCTGCACCGCCGCTGGAAGCTGGAGCAGGCCGCGCCCAAGCCCGCCAGCCTGCCCAACCCTGCCGAACCGCCACCGGCCGCGGTGTTCTTCGTCAGCTACTCGCGCGGCAGCGACCAGGCCGCCGCCCAGGCCCTGGTGCAGACCCTGCGCGACCTGGGCGCCAGCGGCCCCGCGGATGTCTGGTTCGACACCAGCACGCTGGAGCCGGGCGACCACTTCGCGCAGCGCATCTTCGACGGCATCGCCGGCTGCCGCTACTTTGTGCCGCTGATCTCGCGCGGCGCCGAGGCGCGCGACGAGGCCTTTGTGTTCCGCGAGTGGCGGCGCGCCAACGAACGCGCCGAGGGCATGAACCGCGACTTCATCCTGCCCCTGATCGTCGACGCGGAGTTCCAGCCCGAGCGGCTCTCGCATGTGATCAGCCGCGGCTGGCGCGAGCACCTCGACCTCGGCCATGCGCCCGGCGGCCTGCCCAACGAGCGCACCCGCCAGCGCCTGGAGCGCCTGTTGCGCGAATCGCGCCGCCCGCTGGTCTGATATGCAGAACCCCGCCCTCGACGCCCAGCACCCCTGGCCCGGCCTGGCCGCCTACGACGAGGCCGGCGCGCCCTTCTTCAAGGGCCGCGACCCGGAGGCGCTGCAGCTGCTGCAGCTGGTCAAGCTGGCGCCGGTGGTGGCGCTGTACGGGCGCTCGGGCCTGGGCAAGAGCTCGCTGCTGCGCGCCGGCCTGTTCCCGCGCCTGCGCGAGGCCGGCTACCTGCCGGTCTATATCCGCCTCGACCACCGCGCCGATGCCGCCAGCGTGCTGGAGCAGATCGCCCTGTGCCTGGAGGCGGAAATCAGCGCCCGCCAGCTGCATGCGCCGCCGCGCGCACCGGGTGAATCGCTGTGGCACTGGCTGCACCGCAAGGATTTCGAACTCTGGACCGCCGACAACTGGCCGCGCATACCGGTGCTGGTGCTGGACCAGTTCGAGGAGCTGTTCGCCCATGCCAGCGGCGCACGCCTGCAGGGCGTGCTGGCGGCGCTGGCCGATCTGGTGGAGAACCGCCTGAGCGCCGAGGTGGCCGGCCAGCGCGACGCCCTGCAGGGGCTGGACAGCCTGAGCCAGCGCTACCGCCTGCTGTTCTCCTTCCGCGAGGACTATCTGCCCGAGCTGCGCGCCTGGGCCCAGCATGTGCCCTCGCTGCTGCGCCACGAGCTGCGCCTGGAGCCGATGCGCGCCGAACGCGCTGAGCGGGCGGTGGCCGAGGCCGGCGGCGCGCTGCTGGCGCCCGGGGCCGCCGCGGCGATCGCGCGCTTCGTCGGCGAGCAGAGCGCCGGCCAGGGCCATGATGCGGTGGAGCCGGTGCTGTTGAGCCTGACCTGCGCGCAGCTGGCGGCGCGCCGCCAGGGCGCACTGGTGGACCAGGCCCTGCTCGACAGCATCGGCCACGACATCCTGGAAGGCTATTACCGCGATGCGCTCGCCGGTCAGCCCGAGTCCCTGCACCGCTTCATCGAGGACCATCTGCTGCAGGGCAGCCGCACGCGCGGCAGCTATGCCAAGGCCGAGGCGCTGGCCCAGGGCTTCATCACCGAGGCCCAGCTGGAGGCGCTGACCTCGCAATGGCGGCTGCTGCGCGTGGAAAGCCTGGGCCATGTGGACCGCATCGAGCTGATCCACGACCGCCTGGTGGAGGTGGTACGGCTGGCGCGCGACCGCCGCGTGGCGCAGCAGGCGGCCGAGCAGGCGCGCGCGGAACAGCTGCGCCTGGCCGAGCTGGAGAACGCACAGCGCCTGCGTCGGCGCAGCCAGCTGGCGCTGCTGATGGCGGCGCTGGCCGGCGGCACGGCGATCTGGGCCGTCAGCAAGAAGGAGGCGCTGGAGACCAGCATCGCCAACGAGGCGAAGGCCAGGCGCGAGGCCGAGGCCGCCGAGGCACAACGTCAGAGCCTGCAGGCCGAGGCCGAACGCAAGCGCCTGGCCGAGCAGCAGGCACGGCGCGCCGAGTACGGCTGGATCGCCGAGCCCGCCGACGCCGGCGAGCAGGCGCGGCTGCAGCGCGTCAGCGACCAGGCCCACCAGGCCATCAAGCGCATCGACCAGTCGACCACGCCCGCCGATGTCGAGCGCCGCCGCGCCACCACGGTGGAAGTCTGGACCAAGGAGCTGGACGAGACGCGCGTCAAGGTGGGGCTGTTCACGCTGGGCTTCCAGGTCGTCAGCCGTGCCGGCAGGGTCACCGACATCGCCACCAACATCGTCTGGTACGGCCAGGCCGCGGCCCGCGAGGATGTGCAGCTGGTGGCACTGGCGTTGCTGCGCTCGGGCGTGCAGCTGCGCGCGGTGCGGCCGATGCCGGCGCAGCTGGCGCGCAGCCGCTCGGCCTGGATACAGGTGGGCGCCGACCATGGCGTGCAGGAGCGCGCGCCGCTCGCCGTCGAGGCCGTGGCCTCAGGCAGCGGCATCGAAACCTGAGCCGGGGCCCTCAGCCCTCCACCACCATCTCGCGCTCGAACAGTTCCAGTGCGGCCTTGCCGACCTGCTGGGTGTCGTACCAGGCATAGGCACTCACGCCGGCCGCCCCGACCAACGGCATCCAGCGCGCCACACTCTTGCCGAGCGCGCGTTCGCTGAGCTTGAGGCCGATGCTGGTGGCGATCTGCTTGAGCACGGCCGTGGTGGCGGGCCGCACCAGCACGCGCTCGCCCACGCGCACGATCAGGTCGCGCAGGCCTTGGGCCGCGGTATGGCGGAACAGGCAGTAAAGCATCTGCGCCTGGCCCAGCTCGGCGCTACGGCCATACAGCGCCGCGATGTCCGCCACCAGCTGCGCCTGGATGCGCCACACCGCCATCATCTCGGGCAGGATGGTCAGCCAGCCCAGCGGCCCGGGCGGCAGGGCCAGCGCACCGGCGGCCGCGGCGGCCTTGGCGGCCGCCTGCTGGCCCAGCTTGCGCGCCGCCACGGCAGGGTGAGCGCTGGCGGGCTGGGTGGAGTCGGGGCGCTGCGCCACCAGGGCGAGCACGGCGGTGGCGAGGCGGCTATCGGGCTGGGACATGGGGGCGGTGGGCTGGCCGAGGCGGCGAAGCCCTCAGTGTGCCAGCAGCCAATCCAGCAGCTCGGCCCCCAGCACGCGCCGCCGCGCGCTCTCCACCTGGCGGCGCTTGTAGGCCTCATGGCTGGCCGCGCCCTGCTGGCTCTTCTCGAAGCTGGCGCCATCCAGCAGCTGGATCTCATAGGCGAAGAAGAAGCTGGTGCCGCCGCCGTTGGCGATCGGGCCTTCGGCGCCCTCCTCCGCGGCGCTGCTGCTCTCGGGCGGCAGGCCCAGCGCAGCCGCCGGCAGGTGGATCATCTTGCGCACCGTCAGCTGGATGCTCTGGAAGTCCGCCGCGCTGTGCGGGTTGTCGCGCTGGGTCTGCCGCTGCGAGATGCGCGCCAGCTCACGGTCCATCTGCTGCAGCACCTGCTGCGGATAGCCCTGGCAGCGGTCGATCTCGGCGCGGTGGCAGTTGAACACCTCCTTGGCGGCGCACAGATCGACCAGGGTGTTGCGCACGCGGCTGATCTCCAGATTGGTCAGCGTCACCAGATGCGCGCGGCGCAGCAGGTCCAGCGCCAGCAGGCATTCGATGCGCGTGCCCAGCGTCAGGCGCACGCCCAGGTGGTCGTGGATGTCGGCGGCCACGTACTCGGGCTTTTGCAGCAGCTTGACCAGGATGCTGTGGCGCCCCTTGTTGCGCTTGCGGTCCACATGCAGCAGGGGCAGGCAGATCAGGCCATCGGTCAGGTACTGCTGTTCGCCCTCGACCTGCAGCACCGCGTCCAGGCCGGCGAACACCTGCTGGCGGATCGCGTTGAAGTGGCGCAGCTTGAGGTTGTTGTCGATGTAGAACAGGCCGTGCATGACCTTGAGCAGGGCGCAGGCCCACAGCCGCGTCGGCTCGAAGCGATGCGCGCGCTGCGAGGCCAGCACCAACAGGCGCAGCGGGTCGGCGTCGTCCTCCAGCTCGGCGGGCAGCAGCCCCTGCTGATCGGGGCCGAGGAACTGCGCCCGCACAAAGGCGATCGCCTCGCGCTGGATGCCGCGCAGATAGTCCAGCACGCCGGGCTGGTCGATGTCGTAGCCGTACTCGCGCGCGAACTGGCGCGCATCGCCCAGATTGCGCAGCGCCAGGGCCCCCATATCGATCACCGACACGCCGCGCGTGATCGCATCCAGATAGGTCCAGTTCAGCGAGAAGCGCTGCTGCGTCTTCAGCGTGGCCTGCAACTCGTCCATGGGGCTGGGTGGTAGCTTGTGCCAACAGCATACCCCTCCAGCCCCTCGTCATCATCATGCAGCCACCGAGGCGCGCGCCTTGGCGGCCGCGGCGGTATCGAACATGCCGAAAAAGCGCGCCAGCTTGCCATCGCGCAGCTGCCAGACATGCACCCAGTTGCTCTCGAACACGCCGCCGTTCGGCAAGGCCTGGGTGCGCTCCCAGCCCAGCACGGTGACATGGTCGGGCCCGGCCAGGAACTGGCGCGGCTCGAAGGCCTGGATGCCATCCACCGCCAGCACCTGGCCGAACCACTTCATCACATCGTCCTTGCCGCGCGCCGTGCGCAGATAGGCCTCGCCACTGCTGCCGTCGAAGGTCCATTCGACGTCATCGCTGAGGTAGTTCAGCAGGCCCGGGATGTCGCCGCGCCCGAAGGCGGCATAGGCGGCTTGCACGATCTCGACAGGGTTGCTCATGGTGCACTCCAAAGAGTGGTGTGTGGAGCCCTGTCTACGTACCGGCACAGCGGCCGGATGCAGCACTCAGCCACCCGCGGCCAGGAATTCACTCAAGCCGCGCGCGCCGGCGCGCATCACGCCCTGGTGGTTCCAGCGGAACAGCGGCGCCAGCACGGGCGCCAGCCAGCGCATCCAGGGCTTGGCCAGTTGCACGCGCCAGACATAGGTGACGTCGGTGTGGCCGCCCTCTTCGTGCAAGAGCCAGATGCCCTCGCCCTGCAGCTGGCCGCGGGAGCGGCCGCGGATGCGCTCAGGCGTCAGGATCTCCACCGCCTCGACCTCGATCAGGATCTCGTAGGGCAGGCGCGTGGCCCAGCGGAAGCGGCGCAGGCTGCCCAGGCCCTGGCCGTCGCCGGCGCGCAGGGTCTGCACCTCGCGCACATAGGGCCACCAGCGCGGCCAGCTCTCGGGCTGGCTGAGCGCCGACCAGACCTGCGCGCGCGGCGCGGCAAAGCGCCAATGGCTGACGAGATCGAAATGGTGACTGGGCGGCCGCGACATACCCTGCTTACGAAGGCGGCGCGGCCTTGGATGCGGGCCCCGGCCTCGCGCCCGTCGGGGTGTTTGCATCCAAGCGTCCGCCGGCCGCGTAGAGCATGCCATGGAGAGCCCCACCCCCGCCCAGGCGCGCGCGATACGGCGCAAGCTGATGGAGCGCGTCGCCGATGCCGACGCCAGCCACCTCACCATTGCCGCCGACGCGCCCGGCTGGCAGCCCTTTGGCGAGGGCGTCAGCATCAGGCCGCTGCGCGAGCTGGGCGGCGTGCTCTCCTATCTGCTGCGCCTGGCGCCGGGCGCCAGCCTGCCGCCGCACCGCCATCCGCTCGACGAGGAATGCCTGGTGCTGGAGGGCTGGCTGAGGGTCGGCACGCAGATCGAACTGGGCCCCGGAGGCTACCATCTGGCCCACCAGGGTGCCCTGCATGCGACCATCAGCACCGTCACCGGCGCAACCATCTTCTTGCGCGGTGCGATTCCGGAGGCGGCCCAAGCGCTGCGCTAGGACAAGCATGAACAATGCCTCACATCTGCAGCTTCCAGACCCCGGCGAGCCCGGCTGGCCCGAGCCGCTGCTGGACGAGCACGAGGAGCCGGACGACGCGCCGGATGCCGCGCCCGCCGGCCCCTATGCCGACCGGCATGCCGACCCGCATGCCGACCACAGCGCCGGCCCGGCCCTGCAGCGCGTGAGCGACGCGCAGCTGGCGGTCTGGATCGATGCCGTGGTGGCGCATGACGAGCAGGCCCTGGCCGCCCTCTACGACGCCACCTTCGCCCGCCTCTACAGCCTGGTGCAACGCATCGTGCGCCGCGAGGCGCTGGCCGAGGAGGTGGTGGAAGACAGCTACTTCCAGGTCTGGCGCCAGGCGCCGCGCTTCGACCCGACGCGCGGTTGCGCCATCAGCTGGCTGCTGGCCATCGCGCGCTCGCGCGCCATCGACGCGCTGCGCCGCGAGGCGCGCTTCCAGCATGCCAGCCTGGACGATCAGGCCACCGACGCCTGCGACGGCAACGCCGGCAGCGACGAGCTGCTGGAGCTGGCGCGCCACCATGCGGACCTGCACCGCGCCCTGCTGCAACTGGGCGCGCAGCCACGCCAGCTGGTGTCGCTGGCCTTCTTCCGCGGCCTCAGCCATGAGGAGATTGCGCTGCAGACGCGCCTGCCGCTGGGCACCGTCAAATCACAGATACGCCGCGCCCTCATCACCCTCAGGCAGGTCCTGGGCGAGACCGGCCTGCCGGCATTGGCTTCCTGAAGGCAGCATATGAGCACCCCCAAGCCCGAAACCCGCCCGGCCGCCGCGGCCAGCAACACCGAGCAGGAATTCGCTGCGCTGCTCAGCGAACCCCTGGCCAACAGCTGGCCGGCGCAGCCCGGCGCCAATAACCCGGCGCTGGCGGCCGTGCGCGGCCGCCTGCTCGGCCGTCTGGCCGCGTCGCAGGCCGCGAGCCGCCCCATGGTGACGGCGCGGCGCCTGCGCCTGCCGGCCCAGACGGTCGCGCCCGGCGTGCAGCTGCGCAGCCTCTACCGTGCCGACACCGCGCATGCCGCGCCTGCGGCGCGCCCCGGCGAGCCCCTGCAGGCCTGCCTGCTGGAGCTGGCCGCGGGCGCGCGCCTGCCGGCCCTGCCGCATGCCCATCTGCACCGCGAATGGCTGCTGCTGAGCGGCGCGGTGACGCTGGGCGAGCGGCTCCACCTGGCGCCGCGCGACTACCACGTCCAGCCCGCCGGCACTCCCGCCCTGGCGCTGCACAGCGCGGCCGGCGCCCTGCTCTTCCTGCGCGAGAGCGCCCTGCCGGCGCGGCCGGGCGAGCAGCCCTGCACCGTGCACGACCAGGCCGCCGCCTGGCCCGACTACGCGCCCGGCATCCAGCGCCGCGTGCTGTGGCAGCGCGACGGCCAGGCCGCCCTGCTCTACCGCGCCCAGCCGGGCGCCCGGGTGCCCCAGCACCGCCATGGCCACGACGAGGAATGCCTGATGCTGGAGGGCGAGCTCTTCCTCGACGATCTGCTGCTGCAGGCCGGCGACTACCAGCTCGCCCCCGCCGGCAGCGGCCACCAGATCACCGAGACCGACACCGGCGTGGTGATCTATGCGCATGGCGACCTGGATCTGCAGTTTGTAGGCTGAAGCCTTGTCAGCGCGCCTGCCTCGCAAAGAAGTCCCAGATCATGGCCGGCCCGTCGGGCGCCATCGGTGAGGGGCCCAGCAGCCGGGGCCGCTGCGCGTAGGCTTGCGGCAGGCCATGCCCGCCGCCATGGATGGTCACCAGCTCGACCTCGGTCCTGCCCTCATTGCGCCAGCGGTTTTGCTCGACGCTGAAGCCCCCGGGCACATCCACGCGGCTGGTCTGGGGCGCAGCGCTCAGGTGATTCCAATCGGCGAAATACTGGGCCGAGGCGCGCGAGGAAATGATCGGCCCGCCTTTGTAAAACAGGCCCAGCAGGCTGATCTCGCCGCCTGCATAGGGCACCAGCGGATCCAGGGTGCCATTCATGATCATCACCGAGGTGCTCTGGGCCGAGGGCTTGCATTGGAAGTTCTGCGGCGCCGGCACATTGGCCACCACCGCCGCCACCGCCCGGTAACGGCCGGGCTGCTCCAGCGCCAGACGCATGGCCATGGAGCCGCCATTGGAGACGCCGACGGCAAACACGCGCGCCGGATCGAGCCCATGCTCGGCCACCAGCTTGTCCACCATGGCGGCCAGGAAGCCCGCATCGTCGGCGCTGGCGCCGTCCACCTTTTTGTCGCCAATCACACTGCAGTCGTTCCAATCGGAGGCATAGGCCTTGGGGTAGGCGACCGCAAAGCCATGCGCGTCGGCCAGACGTTCAAAGCCATAGCCAGTGCCCATGCGTATGCGCTGCGGGCCTTCGCCCGAGCCATGCATCACCAGCACCAGGGGGGCACCCCTGGGCAGGCCCTTGGGTGTGTAAACGCGGTAGCTGCGCGTCAGGCCGGCCACCTCGATGGATGCCTTGCGCAGCGTGCCCAAGAGCTGCGGCGGCGCGGGCTCGGGGGCGTAGAGGAAATAGCCAAACAAGCCGGCCAACAGCGTCAGCAAGGCAAGCAGGCTGAGCAAGCCAAGCTTGAGGAAACGCAGAACTGTTCTTTTCATGGCGATGCAGGCGGTGGAGTCAGTGCCGCTAATGTGCCCGCATCGCCTGCCCGGCCAGGCACCCGCCGGATCGGCGACGCCGGCGTCAGGACGAACGACGCCCGGCCACGACCGGCAACGCCGGACCATTCGTCCCGCCAGGGCGTGCCCGGAAACCCGCAGGGCGTGGGCCATCCGAGCGCCGCTGCGTTCGCGTCGGCATATCCAAACAATCGCCCTGTCCCACTTCAATCATCACAGCCAACCATGACCACTCCCTTCATTGCCAAGGCCCTGGCCAGCACAGCCTTGTTGATCTCGCTGGGCACGGCCCAGGCTGCCGTCATCTTCAAGGACGCGCAGCTGCATGCCCTGCAAGAGGGCGGCAAATACGCCGAACTCGAACAGCTGGCGCAGGCCCGCCTGAAGACCAACGCGGCCGATGCCGAGGCCAGCGCAGCCCTGACCCTGGCGCTGACCTTTGCCGACGCCGCCGACCCCAAGCGGCTGGAGGCCGGCGCCAGGCAGGCCAAACTCTGTACCGATCAGCACCCCATGGTGGCGGTCTGCCATCTGGCGACGGCGCAGAACCTGAGCATGCAAATGCTGGGCATGGGCATGGCCCGGGCCATGCGCAGCGTGGGCAGCCTGAAGGATGTCTGGATCCGCACCCTGGAGCTGGAGCCCAGCAGCTTCACTGCCCGCGTGCAGCTTGCCAGGCTTTTGCTGACCGTGCCCGGCATCATGGGCGGCAGCGTCTCCAAGGCCCGCGAGCTGGAAGCCGCGGTGCGCAGCAGCCAGCCCGACACCGCGCGCATCATCCGCGTCTTCATCGCCGCCGAGGCCAAGAATTGGGGCGAGATGGAGAGCGAGCTGCTGGCGATTAAAGCCGGCAAGGACGCCGCCCTGCAGGACGAGGTGCGCGAGGCCACCATGCTGCTGGCGCTGAACTTTCTGAAGGACGGCAAGGACCTGGCCAAGGCCCGCGGCCTGTATGAGGACCTGCAACGCGAGCAACCCAACAAGGCCGGCGGCTTTTACGGCATGGGCCGGGTCCATGCGGCACAGGGTCAGACCGACGAGGCGATTCGCTCACTGGAGCGCGCCAGGACCCTGAGCGGCGCCGAGGACTATCCCATCGACCATCGCCTGGGCGATGCCTATCTCGCCAAGGGCGACAAGGCGCAGTCCAAAGCGGCCTACGAGCGCTTCCTGGCCAACAAGCGCGCGAACCCGGCCAATGCCGAAGACGCGCGCAAGAGCCTGGCCAAGCTGGGCTGATGGTGGAGCGCAGGAAAAGACCATGACGAACGAGCAAATCCCGCTCTGGCGCCTGCACCTGCTGCGCGCCTACCCGCTGTGGCGGGCCGGGGCGATGACGCCGAATGTGCAAGAGAGCGCCTTTGCCTGCCTGATGGGTGTGGTGCTGACGCCGCTGGTGCTGCCCTGGCGCCATATCGCGCATCACTACTTCCGCAAGACCGCGGAGCGCTGGCGTTAGTCGACGCACCCGCAGCTGCCACCATCGGTCCTCGCACTCAAAGGTATTCTGCCGTGATGCCAACCCCCCCTGCTTCCATCAGCTTCAGCGAGCGGCTCGCGCCGCCCGGCTGGCGTGCCCTGTTCGGCTGGCGCCGCCTGCGCACCGTCGCCATCATCTGCGCGCTCTTCGTGCTGCTCTTCAGCTTTGGCTGGAAGGCAGGTATGTGGGTGCTGGTGACAAGGATCTTCGGCGTTGGCCTGAGCTTGCTGCTGGTGTTCGGCCTGTTCGAGCAATGGCCGCGCCGGCTGCCCGGCTGGCTGGCGCGCTGGGCCCTGCAGGTGGCGGCGGTCGGCGTGACGGTACCCGTCGCCATGTTCATGGCCTACCTCTTGAGCACCGCGCCGGGCGCGCCGATGTTCTGGCATGAGCCCAAGCGCCTGGAGGGCTTCATGACCTTCACCTTTCTGGGCATGCTGGTGGCGCCCTGGACGGCGCTGACGGCCCTGCTGCGCCAGCGCGAGGCCAAGGTGGAGAAGCAGGCCATCGACTTCGAGCTGGAGCGCAGCGAGATGGCCCGCCAGGCGCTGGACGCGCGCATGCGCTTGCTCAGCGCCCAGGCCCAGCCGCATTTCCTGTTCAACACCCTGGCCAATGTGCAGGCCCTGGTGGAGGCCGGCTCGCCGCGCGCGCCCCGGCTGCTGCAAAGCCTGACGGATTACCTGCGCGCCGCCGTGCCGCGCCTGGATGGCTCGGCCAGCACCCTGGGCCAGGAGCTGGAGCTGGTGCGCGCCTATCTGGAGCTGATGCAGATGCGCATGCCCGACCGCCTGGCCTTTGCCCTGCATATCGGTGCCGGCGTGCATCTGCTGCCCTGCCCGCCCATGACCCTGCTGACGCTGGTGGAAAATGCGGTGCAGCATGGCATCGACCCGAGCGAGGAAGGCGGCCGCATCGACGTGCATGCCGAGCTGCTGGAGGGCGGGCGCTGCCGCCTGCGCGTGGTGGACACCGGCGTGGGGCTGCAGGCCACGGGCGGCGGCCTGGGCACCGGCCTGGCGGCGCTGCGCGAACGCCTGCTCTGGGCCTATGGCGGCAGCGCCAGCCTGGAATTGAGTGAGGTCGCGCCACACGGCGTGCAAGCCGCCATCGAGTTTGCCGAGACACCATGAGCCCTACCGCCCTGATCGCCGACGACGAACCCCTGCTGCGCGAGATTCTCGAGGCACGCCTGGCAGCCGCCTGGCCGGAGCTGCAGATCGTGGCGCAGGCCCGCAATGGCCGGCAGGCGATCGAGCTGTTCGAACAGCAGCAGCCGACGATCTGCTTTCTGGACGTGCACATGCCGGGCCTGAGCGGCGTGGAAGTGGCTCGGCACATCGGCAAGCGCGCCCACCTGGTGTTCGTCACCGCCTTCGACCAGTACGCGCTCGAGGCCTTTGAGCATGGCGTGCTCGACTACCTGGTCAAGCCCGTCACACCGGCCCGCCTGAGCGAGACCGTGGCGCGCCTGCAAGCGCGCTTGCAGCAGGCCCAACCGGCGGTGCACAGCGAGGCCTTGCTGGCGCAGCTGGCCGCGCGGCTCAAGCTCGACCAGCCCGAGCCGCTGCGCTGGGTGCGCGCCACGGTGGGGGCATCGCTGCGTATGATCCAGGTGGACGACATCGACTACCTCAAGAGCGACACCAAGTACACCCTGGTGGCCTATCGCGACGATGGCCAGGCCGCCGAGGCGCTGATACGCATGCCGCTGAAAGATCTGCTGGCCCAGCTGGACCCGGCGCAGTTCAGCCAGGTACACCGTTCGGTGGTGGTGAACCTGCGCTCGATCCGGCGCCTCACCCGCGGCGACAACGAGACCGGCGAGATCGAGCTCAAGGGCCGCAGCGAACGTCTGCCGGTGAGCCGCAGCTACCTGCCGATGTTCAAGGAGATGTAGGCGGGCGCCGCGCGCCCTCAGCGCCAGCGCTCCAGCTGCAGGTAGTACCACATGCCCAGGGCCAGCATGCGCTGGCCCAGCCAGTCGCCCACCGGCACGCGCCGGTGGCGAAAGCGCTGGAACAGCTCGAAGCCGCGCGGGCTGCCCAGCAGGGCGGCCGCCATCACCTCGCCGACGATGTGCGAGGTGGCCAGCCCATGGCCGGAATAGCCCTGCGCGTACCAGACCCGGGGCGAGAGCTTGCCGAGCTGGGGGATGCGGTTGATGACGATGCCCATATGGCAATGCCATTGGAAGGCGATGCCCACGCCGCGCAGCTGCGGGAAGGTGCGCTCGATGGCGGGCCGCAGCTCGGCGGCGATGTCGCGCGAGGCCGCGCCCGAGTAGTTGGCGCCGCCGCCGAACAGCAGGCGGCCGTCGGCCGTCATGCGGTAATAGTCCAGCACGAAGCGGCTGTCATAGACGGCCAGGTCCAGCGGGTTGAGCTGGCGCGCCAGCGCACCCAGCGGCTCGGTCGCGACGATGCCGCCGGCCGCGGGGAAGATCATGCCGCCCAGCTTGCGCGGCTCCAGCCGGTGGTAGACATCGCCCGCCAGCAGCACCTGGTCGGCCACCACGCGCCCCTGCGGCGTGCGTATCGATGGCGTGGGCCCGTGCTCGATCTCCAGCACCGGTGAGTCCTCGAACAGCAGCCCGCCCAGGCCCGCCAGCGCGCGCGCCTCGCCCAGGCAGAGGTTGAGCGGGTGCAGGTGCATATTGCGGCGGTTGATGATGCCGCCGTGGTAGAGCGGCGTGTCGAGATAACGACCCATGTCCTTGGCCTCGACCAGCTCAACATCGGCGCCCAGGCCGCGCTCGACCATCTCCGCGTGGGCCTGGCGCATGTCGCGCATATGGCCGGCGCTGTAGGCGGCATGCAGATGGCCCAGCTTGAGGTCGCATGCGATGCCATAGCGCTCGATGCGGCGGCGGATGATGTCGTGCCCGCGCCAGCGCAGCATCCAGATGAAGTCGTCGGCGGCCTCGGTGCCGATCTGGCGCGCCAGCTGGCGGCGCATCGCGGCGTCGCCCGAGAGGCTGCCGGTGACCTGGCCGCCGTTGCGGCCCGACTGGCCCCAGCCGATGCGCTGGGCCTCCACCAGCGCCACCTTGACGCCGCGCTCGGCCAGCTCCAGGGCGCTGGCCAGGCCGGTGAAGCCGCCGCCGATCACGGCCACGTCGACGCGCAGCTCGCCCTCCAGGCGCAGATAGCGCTGCGCGCTGTTGCGGGTGGCGTTGTAGTAGGAGCGAATTTCATCCATGGTGTTCGCAGTCATGAAAGGTGTTGCACGGGCCGAGCGCCGGGCCGCCATTGGCCAGAGGCCAATGGCCTTGCGTAGGCACAAGCAGTCCGCAGGGACTGCTTGTGTCCGCCTCCAGCCCGCCAAGCCGGCCCGTCAGGCGATATGCGAGCGGGGCCATCCCCGCGAGCATCGCCGTCCCCTCGGGGGACCGCCCGGGTTTGCCTGCGTTCAGTGAGGCGAACCCGGGCGAGGGGCCCCACCTCAGGCCAGTTCGAGATAGCGCTCGAGTTCCCAGTCCGTCACCGCCTCGTCGAAGCGCGCCACCTCCCAGGCGCGCGTCTCGACGAAGTGGCGCACGAACTCCTCGCCCAGCAGCTCGCGCGCCAGTTCGGAGCGCGCCATCGCCGCCGTGGCCTCGCCCAGGGTGGACGGCAGGCGCGGCAGCGATGGCATGTCGCCGGCCGGCGGCAGCGCCAGCCGGTGTTCGATGCCGTAGAGGCCCGAGGCCAGCGCGGCGGCGATGGCCAGATAGGGATTCGCATCGGCGCCGGCGCTGCGCGTCTCCAGCCGCATCGATGCCGCACTGCCGGGGATCACGCGCAGCGAGGCGTTGCGGTTGTCCACCGCCCAGTTCGGCCGCACCGGCGCGAGGTTGCGATCCACCAGGCGCTTGTAGCTGTTCACGAAGGGGGCGTACAGGGGCAGCAGCTGCGGCAGCGCGTGCAGCTGGCCGGCCATGAAGTGGCGCAGCGTGTCGCTCATCTGGTGGGCGCCGCGCTCATCGTGGAAGCAGTTGCGCCCATCGCGCCACAGGCTCTGGTGCAGATGCTGGCCACAGCCGGCATAAGCCGTCGAGTACTTGGCCATGAAGGTGCTCAGGAGGCCGTGGCGGCGCCCGATCTCGCGCACCGCCTGCTTGAACAGCACCGCGCGGTCGGCCGCGCGCAGCGCCTCGGTGTAGCGGATCGCGGCCTCGAAGTTGCCGGGGCCGGCCTCGGTGTGCAGGGCCTCCAGCGGCACGTCGATGGCGTTCAGCTGGGTGAACAGATCGCGCACGAAGGCGTGCTGGGCATCGATGCGCAGGGGCGAGTAGTTCGTCAGGCCCTGGGTGGCGGTCTGCAGGCCGCGGTAGCCCTTGGCGCGCACCGAGACCTCGCTCTCGGCCAGCAGAAACCACTCAAACTCGACGCCGATCTGCGCCGTGAAGCCCATGCTCGCCGCCTTGGCCAGCACCTTTTTGAGCAGCTGGCGCGGGCAGATGGGCAGCGGCGTGCCATCGGGCTTCACATGCTCGCCGAGGATCAGCCAGCGCCCCTCGTCCCAGGGCAGGCGGCGCGCGGTGCTGGCGTCGAGCCTGAGGCCGATGTCGGGGAAGCCGGTGTGGAAGCCGGTGAACGAGACCTGCTCGTAGAGCCGGTCCTGGATGTCCCAGCCGAACAGCGCGCTGGCGATGCTGCCGCCCGTCTCTTCAAGCATGCTGGCGATCCTCTCGCCGCTGAGGTGCTTGCCGCGGCACACGCCGTCGATGTCGGTGACGGCAAAGCGCACATAGGGCTCGCGTTCCAGCAGTTCCCTGCTGAGCGTGGTGCCTGGTCTTTCATCCATGATCTTTCAGCTTCCTTTCAAGCGGTCTGCACATGGCAGAATCCGCGCCACATATGTCGTCAAAGAGCGCCCTCAAACCCGCCGGCACGCGCCGTGTTCCGCAGCAGGAGCGCGGCGTCAAGACCATCGAGGTGATCCTGCAGGCGGCCGGCCAGGAGATCGAGCGCGGCGGCCTCGCCAAGCTCACCACCAAGCGCATCGCCACTGCGGCCGGGCTCTCGGTGGGCGGGCTCTACGAGTACTTCCCCAACAAGGAAGCGGTGGTCCATGCCCTGGCCAGCCGCTGGCTGGAACAGATCAAGGACGCGATCGCCGCGGTGCATCCGGCCAAGACCGGCTGCCAGGATCTGGTGCGCTACCTCACCATGGTGTTCGAGGCGGTCAAGCCGCATTACCAGCAGGTGCCCGGCGTGAGCGGCCTGATCTCCGTGCTCTCCTCGGTGCCCGAGCTGCAGGCGCTGGAGGACGAGATCGACGTACAGGTCAACGGCCTGCTGGCCGATGCCATCGCCAGCCTGGTGCCCCATGTGGACGCCGCGCAGTGCATGACGATGGCGCGCGCGCTCACCATCCTGGACCATTACCTGCTGATCGAGGCCATCCTGCGCGACCCCGCCAACGCGGCGCTCTACGACGAACACCACCGCGTCTGCCAGTACGCCCTCGCCACCAACCTGATGCTGATGAACGAGCGGGCGCGCGCGGCCGCCCTCGCCAAGCAGCCCTGAGGTTCAGCAGGCCGGCGGGAACTGATCGACGAACAGGCGCGAGCTGCCGGCGCGCGCATGGTTGGCGGCGACGCGGAACACCGTCTCGTCGTCATAGGCATTGGCGACGATCTGCATGCCGGTGGGCACGCCGATATCCGACAGGCCGGTCGGCGCCGCCAGCACCGGGTAGCGGTTGAGCAGGTTGAAGGCCGGGGTCAGGCACCAGCCCAGATAGGCCTCGACCGGCTGGCCATCGAGCTCCAGCATCGCCTGCGCCACCGGGTCCTGGTCGGCCGGCAGCTGGGTGCTCACCAGGGTGGCGCAGATGAAGGCGGCATAGCCCCGGCCCCAGACCTTGGCCTGCATCTCGCGGTGCAGCTGCTGGGCCAGCAGGGCGCTGGGCATGATGGAGACGGGCGCATCCTTGGCCTGGTCGCGCAGATGCCGGACATAACTGCAGAGTTTGTCGGCATCCGCATCCGGGATGTCGTTCATGAATTCATCGACGAAGATCGCGCGCAGGCCGTCCAGCAGCACCTTGTTGATCTGCTCCAGGTCCCAGCGGATGTCCACCTCCTCGACCACCGCGCCGCGGCCGCGCAGACCCTCCAGCGCGCGCAGCAGGTTGCGCTGCACATCCGGGGCCAGCGCCGCATGGCCCAGGGCCGGGCTGTAGGCGATGCGCATGCCCTGCAGATCGCCGTACTCGGTGGGCAGCGGCGTGAACGGCAGGGTCGTGTAGGAGTTGGGGTGCGGGCCGGCCAGCACGTTCTGCATCAGCACCAGATCGTCGAAGCTGCGCGCCATCGGCCCCTCCACCGCCTGGGCGAAGTACTCGTCGGTGGGCGTGCAGGCCAGGCGGCCGAAGGGCGGCTTGTAGCCGTACACGCCGCACAGCGAGGACGGGATACGGATCGAGCCCGCCATATCGCTGCCGGTGGCCAGCGGCGCCACGCCGGCGGCCAGCGCCGCGCCCGAGCCGCCGCTGCTGCCGCCGCAGGAATGCGCCAGCGACCAGGGGTTGCCGGTCACGCCGTAGAGCTTGCTCCAGGTATGGCCCAGCACGCAGAACTCGGGGTTGGTGGCCTGGAAATAGGGAATCGCGCCCGCCTCCAGCAGCTTGTCGACGATGGGGTGGTTCTCGGCCGCGACCTTGTCCTTGAAGACCAGCGAGGCCAGCGGCCGCGGCCAGCCCTTCACCGCCGTCTCCTCCTTGATGATGACCGGCACGCCCTCGAGCGCACGCGCCCTGCCCTCGCGCCAGCGCCGCCCCGACTCGCGCGCGCGCTCGCGCGCCTCATCGGCAAAGATGCCGGCCGCGCAGTTCACCGTGGCCTGCTGGCGCTGGGCCGTGGCCAGCAGGGTTTCGAGGTAGTCGGCCGGGTCCAGGCTGCCGGCACGGAAGCGCGTCAGCAGCTCGCTGGCGGAAAGGTAGGTGTTGGCGTTCATTTCAGCGGGACGGATGGGATGGATGAAAAGAAGGATTCATCGGGGCGCGGCAGCCACCACGCGTGCATGCGCGGCTGGTGGTCGAGGACGACCATCTTGGTGCGGCGGAAGGCGTCGAGGCCGAAGCGGCCGAGTTCGCAACCGAGGCCGGACATCTTGGCGCCCGAGAAGGGCAGCGCGTCGTTGTCGATCAGCGGGTTGTTGACCCACACCATGCCGGACTCCAACACTTCAGCCGCCTCCATGGCCTCGGCCAGGTCGGTGGTGTAGACCGAGGCGCCGAGGCCGAACTCGGTGTCGTTGGCCAGGCGCAGGGCCGCGTCGAAATCGGCCACGCGGCAGATCGCCGCCACCGGGCCGAAGCATTCCTCGCGCATGATGGCCATCTGCGGCGTGACGCCGGTGAGTATGGTGGGCTCGTAGAACCAGCCCGCCTGCTCGCAATGCGGCGGCACGCGGCCGCCGCAGACCAGGGTGGCGCCCTGGGCCACGGCCTCGGCCACCAGGCGTGCCACCTTGTCGCGCGCGGCGCGGCTCACCAGCGGGCCGATCTCGGCCATGCCCATGCCATCGCCCACGCGCAGCTGCCGGGTGCGGCGCGCGAACTCGGCGACGAAGGCGTCGTGCACCTCGTCCACCACGAAGAAGCGCTCCGACGAGGTGCACACCTGGCCGGTTAGCAGAAAGGCCGAGTTGACGCAGCCGGCCGCCGCGATCTCGACCGGGGCGTGGCGCGAGATGATCATCGGATCGCTGCCGCCCGCCTCCAGCACGCAGGGCTTCATGCGATCGGCGCAGGCCACGCCCACCGCGCGCGCCGCCGCCACGCTGCCGGTGAAGGCCACCGCATGGGTGCCGGGGTGCTGGATCAGCAGCTGGGCCGTCTGCGCATCGCCGGGCAGGCAGGCCAACAGCCCCGCCGGCAGGCCGGCAAAGTGCTGCATGAACTGCAGTGTGCACAGCGAGGTGGCCTCGGCCGGCTTGACGATGCAGGCATTGCCGGCCGCCAGCGAGGCCGCCACGGTCCAGCACAGCAGCAGGATGGGGTAGTTGAAGGGCAGGATGTGCACCGAGACGCCATAGGGCTCGTAGCGCATGTACTGGAAGGAGCCGGCCTGGTTGCTGCCGGCCACCTTGCCGCCGTCGTCGCGCGCCAGCTCGGCGTAGTAGCGGAACACCGAGGCGCAGATCGAGAGCTCGCCCACCGCGTCCGGATAGGGCTTGCCCATCTCGCGGCACAGCAGCTGGGCGAGCTCGTCGCGCAGCGGCGATTGCTCGATCGCCTGCGCCACGCCATGCAGCAGGCCTGCGCGTGTTTGCGTGTCGGTGCGCTTCCACAGCCGCTGCGCCAAATGGGCGCTGGCCACGGCGCGCGCCACGTCGGCCTCGGCGCAGACCGGGTAACGCCCGACCGACGCCAGCGTGGCCGGGTTGATGGACTCCTTGTGCGCTTCAGCGAGCGGCGGCACATAGCCCCCATTCAGGAAGAGCTGGGGTTCCTGCGGGTCGAATCGGGTGCTGCTAGGCATCTTCATCAGGCTCCGCGCAGGTCCATCAGCACCTCGCGGGCGCAGCGCTGGCCGGATTCGACCGCGCCATTCAGGAAGCCCGAGTGCAGCAAGGAGGCATGCTCGCCGGCGAAGTGGCAATTGCCCTGGCGCACGCCGGCGTAGCCGTAATAGCCCGTGTAGCTGCCCACCGGATGGGCCGTGTAAGCACCCTTGCTCCAGGTGTTGCCGGGCCAGTAGTTCAAGAGCGCACGGCCGTTCCACAGCGGCTTGATGCCAGGGAACACAAGCTCCAGGCTATCCAGCATGGCGTCGGCCTTCTGCTTGATGGGCCGATCGTTCATCGCCACCGCCGCGCTGTCGCCGGTGAAGCTGGTCAGGATGCCCTCGGCGCCCGGCTGGGCCCGCGTGACCTCCCAGCTGATCTGGTAGCCGCCGGTGTCGTTGTCGGTCAGGCCGGTATAGCCCTGCTCGCGCCAGAGGCGGCGCTTGAACTGCAGCTGGAACTTGCTGTGCATGCCCATGCGGAAGTTCTGGATGGTCGCGAGCTTCATGCTGTCGAAGCCGGCGCGGGCATAGTCCACCGAGCTCTGCAGCACCGAGAAGGGCAGCGCCAGCACCACATGGTCGGCCTGCACCTCGACGCTCTGGCCGGCGCAGCTGAAGCTCAGCGTGTAGCTCTGGTCGGCGTTGCGCACCAGCTTCGTCAGCGCATGGCTCCTGATGATCTGGCCGGCATCCAGGCGCTGGGCCATGCCCTTGACGAGCTGGTCGTTGCCGCCGCGGATGTGATAACGCTCGTCCGAGCCGCGCGGCGCGAAGAAGCCCACCAGATCCAGCGCGCTGGCCTCGCTGGCGGCCACGCCGGCCGAGGCATCCATCAGCAGCTTGAGCAGCTGGCCGAGGCGCGAGTTCAGGCCGCCGGGGATGGTGCGGGCGATGTAGTCGGTCACCGACAGGTGGTCCAGCTCCCAGCCGCGCTGCGTGTAGTTGTCATAGGTCTGCGGCCAGGGCGCGGCGCGGTTGTCGGCGTCGAACTGGGCCTGCACCGCGGCAAAGTCGTTCACCTGCTCGTCCCAGGTATAGCGGGCGCCGGCGATCCAGAAGGTGATCTGGCCACCCGCCGCGCTGTCGTAGGCGGCCAGGTCGTCCAGCACCAGATCGAGTTCGCGCGCCAGCTCGCGCAGCTCGCGGTGGCCGGTGTCGATCAGCTCGCCGCCGTTCTCGGCCACCTGGCCCGGGAAGGCCGTGGTGTTGGACCAGCAGCGGCCGCCCAGGCGCTCGGAGGCCTCGTAGACGGTGGCGATGACGCCGGCCTTCTTCAGCTCATAGGCACAGGCCAGGCCGGCCAGGCCCGCGCCCACGATCACCGTACGGGTATTGGTACCGGCCTTCCCGCGCGGCTTGGCGGCGGCCGCCAGCAGCGGCGTCGAACCCAGCGCAGCGGCCGAACCCGCCGCCTGCAGCAGCTTGCGGCGTTCGCGCAGCAGGGCCAGCGCGGCATCGTTGGACAGGTGTTCATGTTCGTTGCGCAAGCGTGCCACGTCCATCACGCCGGCCAGGGCCTTCATCAGGGGAGTGCGAGCCATCTTGTCTGTCTCCTAAATGTTTTTGTGCGCGGGCTGGGAGGGAGGTTCTGCAGGCATCCCGGACGGCCCGCCCCGGGACAGCAGTCGATAGGCCAGGCCGGCCAGCAGCCAGCCGCCGCCGACGGCCAGCGCCATGGCACTCAGATGGCTCAGGATCGTCAGGATCACGGCGATGCCCATCAGCGGTGCCAGCAGGTGGCTCCACCAGCGGCGGCCGGCGCGGCGACCGAAACGGACCAGCACCGACAGATGCACGGCCATGAAACCGGTCAGCGCGCCGACGCTGATGAAGATGGCGAGCTCGCTGATGCGGTTGCGCATCGCCAGCGCGATGCCCAGCGACACCGCGGTCGAGACGACCATCGCCACCCAGGGGTTGCCATGGCGGCGGTTCACCTTGGCCAGCACCGCCGGCAGGGTGCGGTCGCGCCCCATCGCGAACAGCACGCGGGCCACGCCCACCTGCATCGGCAGCACATTGGGCACGCCCACCACGATGGTCAGGAACCAGGCCAGCGCGACCCCGGCCCCCGGGCCGGCCAGCTGGTCCAGCAGCTCGTAGATCACCAGGGCCGGGTCGTGCACCGTGAAGCCGGCCAGCAGATTGCCCATCACCCAGGACACCGCCACGCACAGGCTGCCGGTGATGGCCAAATTCGTCAGGATGGCCCGGCCGACCAGGCGCGTTTCGCCATCCCTGACCTCCTCGGCCAGCGTCGACACCGCGTCGAAGCCCAGATAGCTCATCACGCAGATCGAGGTGGCGGCCAGCACGGCGCTGCCGTCCCATGGGCCCGCCGGCAGCAGCGGCGCCAGGCTCAAGGCCCCGCTGCCCCGGCCGCCCCGCAGGGCCCACAGGCCCAGCAAGGTCACGCCACCGACCAGCAGCAGTTGCAGCAACACCGACAGCATGCTGACCCGCGAGGTGACCGTGATGCCGTACCAGTTGACGACGACGGTGACCCCAACCGAGATCAGCACCCAGCCGGCGCGGCCGATGCCCGGCATCAGCGTCTCCAGGCCGACCGCACACATGGCATAGATGAAGGCCGGCACCAGCAGGTAGTCGAGCAGGATCATCCAGCCGGCCAGAAAGCCCGCGAAGGGCCCCATGGTGTGGCTGGCGAAACCGTAGACGGAACCGGCGCTGGGCAGCTCGCGCGTCATCACCGCATAGCTGCTGGCGGTGAAGTAGACGCACAGCGCGCCCAGCAGGAAGGCCAGCGCGATCAGGCCATGCGACTCCTCCCAGACAAAGCCGGCCATGGTCAGCGGCGTGACCGGCGCGGTATAGGCCAGGCCGTAGAAGACCAGGTCGCGGTAGCTCAGGGCGCGCTTGAGCTGGCCTTGTTGATCGGTGCTCATGGGGTGAGTTCTCGGGTTTGATGAAGGTGGGCAGGCATGGCGATCGTCTCAGAGTGCCGGGCGCCTGCCCGCCCAGCAGGCGGCCTCGATCGCCGCGCCGATGCGGAACACGCTGCCCTCGTCGAGCGTGCGGCCGACCACCTGCACGCCGATCGGCACGCCGTTGCTGGCCACACCCGCGGGCACGCTGAGCACCGGATGCCGGCTCAGCAGATTGAAGGGATAGGTCATGGCATCGCTGCGCAGGATCGCGCTGCTGTCGCTCTCGCCCTCGGCCGAGCTGCCGATGCTGGCCATGGTGGGGCAGATCAGCGCGTCGTGGCAGGCCATCAGGCGCGCCATCGAGTCGTACATGCGCCCGATCACCTCGTTGGTGGCCAGGTACTGCTCGCCGCTGACCTTCAGGCCGTCGGCGGCGAACTGGCGGATGTAGTCGCTGGTGGGCGCATCCTGCAGCAGGATGCGGCTGGCGAACTCGCGCCCGGTCTCGTAGCCCAGGCGCTGCAGCACCGCGTCGGCGGCGCGCTCATCCCAGTCCAGCGCCACCGGCTCGACGATCGCGCCCTGCTCGCGCAAGGCCTGGGCCACCTGCTCGAGCGCGCGCCGCACATCCTCGTGCACGCGGTAGAAGTTGAGGTCGTAGGAGAGCGCGATACGCAGGCCCTTGACGGGCGCGAACGCCAGCGGCACCTCCAGCTTGGGGCTGACGGTGGCGGGGTCGGCCAGATGCGGGCCGTTCACCACATTGAACATCAGCGCGCAGTCGGCCACCGTGCGCGCCATCGGGCCGATATGGTTCATGGTGTGCAGGGCATAGCCGATCGGCGTCACCGGCACCCGGCCATAGCTGGGCTTGAGCCCGACCACGCCGCAGTAGCTGGCGGGGATGCGGATCGAGCCGCCGATGTCCGAGCCCGAGGCCAGCGTGGTCATGCCGGCCGCCAGCGCCGCGCCGCTGCCGCCGCTGGAGCCGCCCGGGGTCATCGCCAGGTTCCAGGGATTGCGGGTCACGCCATGCCGCACCGAGCGGGTGAAGCCGGCCATGTAGAACTCCGGCACATTGGTCTGGGCATGGATGACGGCGCCGGCATCGAGCAGGCGCTGGGTGATCGGCGCGTTGACGGTGTCGGGCTGGTTGCCCTGCAGCCAGGAGCCCTTGGTGGTGACCCAGCCGCACAGGGTGTGCTCGTTCTTCAGCGCCACCGGAATGCCTTCCAGCGCGCGCAGCGGGGCACCGCCTCGGGCATAGCGCTGCTCGGCCTCGCGTGCCGCCTGCATGGCCAGCTCCAGGCGCTGGGCGCTGAAGGCGTTCAGCTGCGGCTCCAGCTTTTCCGCCTGCGCCAGCTGGGCGTTCAGCAGCTCGACCGGCGAGAGCTCGCGCTGGCGGAACAGTTGCAGCGCCGCGCTGGCGCTCAGGTAGCAGAGCTCGTTGGATTCGGATGGGATGGGCATGGATGGATGAAGAGGGTTCGGGTCGGGTGACTCAAGGCGAGTCGATGGGCAGGGGGCCCTGGTTCGAGAACAGCAGCGGCGCGCGGTTCGCGTCCTCCGCGAGCAGCGCGGCCAGGCGCGGGCGCTGCGGCTGGGCCTGAGGATGGAAGCTGGCGCCGGCGTCGTCGCTGCGCAGCAGCTGGCCGTCCTGGCTGACGGCCAGCGCGCCGCGCTCGCCCAGCCTGACGAGGCCCGCAATCGATGTGTTGGTGCCGGCCTCGATGCGGCCCCAGCTGCGGCCCGCATCGGCGCTGCGGTAGAGCGCGCCGCGCAGGCCGCCCGCCAGCAGCACGCCATCCGCCAGCGCGGCGCCGGCCCAGAAGGAGCCGCGGTAGCCGGTGGCGAGATAGCTCCACTGCTGGCCGCCATCGGACGAATGCAGCAGATAGCCCTTCTCGGCCGCGGCATAGAGCGCGCCGTCGGCGCCCGCGAACAGGCCGTAGAGATTCAGGTCGGCGCGCTTGGCGCCGGGCGGCGCGGGCAGCTCCTGTGCCTGCCAATGGCGGCCGCCATCGCGGGTCAGCAGCACCAGCGACCACAGGCCCACGGCCACGCCATGCTCGCGGTCGAAGAAGTGCACGGCGAATAGCGGTCGGTCTTCCTGCGGCGCGCTGCGCTGCAGCGTCCAGCTGTCGCCGCCATCGGCGCTGTGCAGCACCACGCCGGCATGGCCCACCGCCCAGCCCTCGCGCGCGTTGGCGAAGGCAACGCCGGTGAGCGTCACGTCCACCGGCACGGTGCGGGCCTGGCGCCAGCTGGCGCCGCGGTCGTCCGACAGCAGCACCACGCCATGCGCACCGACCGCCACCGCACGCTTCTTCTCCGCGCCCGCCCAGGCGGCCGCCAGCATGGGCGCCCCTTTCGCATGCGCCACGCGCTCGGCCGGCTGCAGGGTCACGGCGCGGCCATCGACCGCCAGGGCCAGGCCCAGCAGCAGGGTGGCGGCGCGTTTGCAGAGTGTATTCATCATGGTGGCTGGCCTCGTCAATGCAGCATCAGGCCGGGCACGCGGGCGGGCCGGCGGCGCGGCAGCAGGCGCTCCAGCCACACCGCGAAGGCGGGCAGCGCCGTCATCGCCATCACCATGTTCACCATGAACATGAAGGCCAGCAGCTTGCCCATATCGGCCTGGAATTTGAGCGCCGAGAACGACCAGGTGGCCACGCCCAGGGCCAGCGTGATGGCGGTGAAGATGGTGGCCGTGCCGACCTCCAGGATCGCCTGCTCGAGCGCCTGCACGATGGACTGGCCCCTCGCCAGATGCAGCTGCAGGCGGTTGTAGATGTAGAAGGCGTAGTCGACGCCGATGCCCACCGCCAGCACCATCACCGGCAGGGTGGCCACGGTGAGGCCGATCTGCAACTCCTTCATGAACCAGTAGCCGATGAAGGTGCCGATGGTGAGCGGCAGGCAGCAGGCCAGCACGGCGCGGAAGTCGCGGTAGGTCGCGAACACCAGCAGAACGATGGCGGCATAGACGTACAGCATCATCGGCAGCTCGCTGGCCTCCAGCGTCTCGTTCACCGCCGCCAGCACGCCGGCATTGCCCGAGGCCAGGCGGATCTGCACGCCCGCCTCGGCATGGCCGGCGGCGAAGGCCTTGACGGCCTCGATGACGCGCTGGATGGTGACCGCCTTGTGGTCGGTCAGGTAGAGGTGCACGGCGGTCATGCTGCAGTCCTTGCGCATGGTGCCGCGGGTGCGGGCGATCTCGGTGGCCAGGGCCGCGAAGTTGGCGGCGTCCAGGGGCACCGCTTCCATCTTCGGGTTGCCCTCGTTGTAGCCAAGGTTGTACTGCTTCATCTGGTCGGAGAAGGCGCTGACGGACAGCACACCGGGCACCGGCTGCATGGCCCAGACGAAGCGGTCCTGGAACAGGCCGATGTTGACGTTGCCGCAGAAGCCGATGCCGTCCTGGGTCGCGGGAGCGCCAGGGGCCGCGCTGGCCTCGAAGATCACGGTCAGCCAGTCCAGGCCGGTGTCGTAGTTGGCGGCGATCGACACGGCGTCGCGGTTGAAGCGCGCATCCGGGCGCAGCTCGGGTGCGCCCGGCTCCACCGTGCCGACCACGCGGCCATGGCTTTGCCAGACGGCCAGGCCGAACACCGCGCCGACGATGGCCAGGCAGGCGGCGGCGTTGCGCGGCCGCGCGATGCGGGCCAGCAGGCGCAGCCAATCGGCGCGCGCCTCGCGCAGCGCCATCGCGGCATCGGCATAGCTGCGCTCGACGCGGAAGAAGGAGGCCGCCACCGGCAGCATCAGCAGGTTGGTGACGATCTTGAAGGCCACGCCCAGCGAGGCCGCGATCGCCAGCTCGCGCACCATAGCGATCGGGATCAGCAAGAGGGTGATGAAGGAGACAAAGGCGGTCGCCAGCGCCAGCGTGCCCGGGATCAGCAGGCCCGTGAGGCTGGCGCGGCAGGCGGCCTCGCAGCTCCGGCCCAGCGAGACCTCGCGCACGATGAAGTTGATCTGCTGCACGCCATGCGAGACGCCGATCGCAAACACCAGAAAGGGCACCAGCACCGCCAGCGGGTCCAGGCCGAAGCCGAGCAGCTGCAGCGCGCCGAACTGCCACACCAGCGAGGTGAAGGAGCACAGGATGGGCAGCAGGGTGAACAGCAGCGAGCGGCAATACCAGTAGACCGCCGCGGCGGTGAGCAGCAGGGCCAGGCCGAAATAGGCCAGCACCGAACCGGCGGCGTCGGCGATCTCGCCCACCTGCTTGGCGAAGCCGATGATCTCGATCGCGAAGTCCTGGTCCTCGAAGCGCTGGCGCAGCTGCTGCTCGAGGATGCGGTTGTAGGCCACGTAGTCGAGCTGGCGGCCGTCGGCGCCGGTCTCGATCAGCTCGGCGCTGATCATGGCGCTGTCCTGCCCGCGCGAGACCAGGGTGCCGACGAAGCCGCCCTGCAGCGCCGCCGCGCGGATCTTGGCGATGCTCGCCTCGTCCAGGCTCTCGGGCGTGACGCTGCCGTCGATGAGCGGATCGGCGCGAAAGCCCTCCTCGGTGATCTCGTTGACGAAGCTGTTGGGCGTCCACAGCGATTGCACGCCCAGGCGCTCGACATTCGGCAGAAAGGTCACCGCCTGCGTCACCTGATAGAGCCGGCTCAAGGCCGCCGCGGTCCAGATCGTGCCCTGGCGCGCCCGCACCACGATGTTGAGGCGGTTCGCGCCCATCACATCGTTGCGGTAGGCGTGGAAGGTCGCCACATAGGGATGGTTGCTGGGCAGGTGCTTCTCGAAGCCGGCCTCCATGCGCAGCCGCGAGCCGAAATAGCCCATCACCAGCGTCAGCAGCAGCAGCGCCGCCATCACCAGCTTGCGCCGCCCGAAGCAGAAGGCCTCGAGGCGATCCAGGAAACGCTGCGTCATCGCCGTCACACCCCTCAGAAGTTGCGCGAGGCGTTGAGGCCGATGAAGCTGCGGTCGCGGTAGGGCTGGTCGACCGCCGTCTCGCCACCCATGAAGCGGGCGTAGTTGACGGCGAACTGCCAGCGCGCCGGGTTCTGGATGAAGCTGACGATGACGTTGGCCGAATGCGCGCCCTTCATGAAGGTGGCGGCGCCATTGGGCGTGCGGCCGCTCAGCGCGCGGAAGTAGTAGAGCTCCGGCACCACCTGCCAGCCCGGGATCAGCGAGCCGTCGTAGACCCAGCTGAAGTCGAAGTTGATGCCCGCCGAGTTCTTCGTGCCCACCGCCACCGGCGTGCCGGCGGCCGAGGTCTGCTGGCCCCAGCCCCAGCCGCCGGCCGAGATCAGGTCATCGCCGTATTGTTGCTGCAGGCGCGGGAAGCGTATCGCCACCGCCTCGGCCAGCAGGGTGCCGGTCTGCGCGCCCAGCAGCTTCAGCAGCCCGGGGGCCGAGTCCGGCGTCAGGCTGAACAGCGCGGTGAGCGCCAGCTGCATGCGCGAGGTATCGACCCAGCAGTTGCCGTTCTGAGAGGCGCAGCCGGTGGTGGCGGCGTTGATGGTGGCCGCGTCCTTGGGGCGGTAGGAGAACTCGGCGCCGATGGCCCAGTCGCCCAGCGGGAAGTTGGCCGAGAGGCCGTAGAGCTTGCGGTTCTCGCCGTACACCCAGCCCATGCCGCCGTTCGGGTCGTTGAAGGTGAAGGACGGCGACTTGTCGTGGTAGTTAATCGCGTAGGCGCCCAGGTTCAGCTGCGTGCCCTGCGGCTGGTAGCGCAGCGAGACGCCCCACTGGCCGCTGTTTTTCGCCTTGGTTTCCGGATAGCCATAGGCGCCGTGGCCGGCGCCCAGGCCGTTGAAGCTGGACCAGAAGCTGCCCGTGGGCGGCATGTAGTTGGCGTTCCAGCCCAGCTGCACATAGCCCTCGACGTTCAGGCCATGGCCCAGGCCGGCGGCGGCGCTGACGATGGGCGCGGGCAGGATGGCCTCCTTGAGCTGGGTGCCGGGCTGCGAGAGGCGCATCACGTCGACCGCATTGGTGACGTTGATGCCGCCCGGGATGAACAGGCTCTCGCCCCAGCTGATCACCTGGTTGCCGGCGCGCACGCGCAGCGACTGGCCGTCGAGGTCGAACTTCTTGCTGACCCAGAGGTCCAGCACGCGCGCCTTGAAGCGCAGGTCGCGGCGCGCGTCATCGGCCAGGTTGCCGTCCAGGCCCGGTGGCGTGGTGGCGCTGCTCCAGCCGGTGGTACGGGTGGCCGAGAAGTCGCGCAGCCAGCTCACCCGCGCCATCGCGGTGACGCTCTCGGGGAACTTCAGCAGCAGCTCGTGCGAGCCCTTGAGGTAGGTGGTGAAGGCATCGCCCTTGGCGTAGTTGAGGTCGCCCTGGTCGCCCAGGCCGCTGGTCCAGGCCAGGCGGCCGGCCGGCCCGCCGCTGTTGCCCTCGATGACGCGGCCGCCATCCGGGGCATTGGTGCGTATGCCGGTGCCGACGCTGAGGGTCGAATCGAAGCTGCCCGAGACGAACTCGGTGTTGAAGGTTTCGGCGCTGGCGCCGGCGCAGACGATGGCCGCGGCGGCCGCGACGGCACGCGCCGCGAGTTGGGGCTTGTTGATCACGAAGCTCTCCTAGTGGTGTCGAGGCGGATCAGCGGTCGCTGATGGCACGCAGGTTGTCCGAGGTGTAGAAGGGCGCCTTCATGCGCTCGCCGCTCGGCTCGGTCAGCCACTTGACGTCGACGCCCGCACCCACGGTGCTGAAGTCGAAGATGTAGCGGCCCTCGGGCAGGTTGTATTGGCTGAAGGCGGCCACGTCGCAGCTGCCGGTCTCGTAGACCGGGATCAGGTAGCCCTCGCGCACCTTCCAGAGCGCGCCCTGCATGTCGTAGTCCTCGGCCAGCACCGCGTTCCAGCTGTCCTCGTCGAGGTAGTAGGTGCGCTTGGGCGAGACATGGCGCGCGCCCTTCTTGACGCTCGCCTCCACCACCCAGACGCGGTGCAGCTCGTAGCGGCGGGCGCTGGTGGCCAGCGCGTTCTTCTGCACCACGTCCGACACCTTGGCCTTGAAGTCGTAAACGCCCAGCGCGTTGTAGGGCACCAGCAGTTCCTTCTTGCCGACCAGCTTCCAATCGAAGCGGTCCAGCGTGCCGGTGAACATGATGGTCTCGTCCAGCAGGTACTGGTTCTCGAAACCGATCTGCGGCGCGTCGTAGGCATAGGCCGGCAGGCGGCGCACGCGGCGCTGGCCCGGGAAGTAGTAGAAGGTCTCGCCGCTCGCGTTGTCGAGCAAGATGTTGGCGGCCAGTGCCTGGCCGGCCAGCGCCGCCGGCGACTTGTATGTGAAGTAGGTGAAGTACTCGATATTGCCGACCTCGGACAGCTTGGCCGAGCCCTTCTTGCCCCAGGGGTAGAACATGGTCTGCTCAAAGCCGGCCTGGATCCAGTCCTCGCTGCCGCGACGCGGCGAGACGAAGGTGAAGCCGTTGGCGAAGTCCGCGCCGACGCCGTGGTAGCGCATCTTCATGTTCATCATCGCCTGCGCGCCGGTGCTGGGCAGCGGGAAGGGAATGCCCGGCACCACCGCGGACTTCAGGCTCCAGCCGTCCTCGCCCATCTTGGCGGCGCTGACGTTCTTTTTGGTGTTCTCGGCCACGAAGTCGGGCGCGCCGCAGCTGCGGCGCGTCGGGTAGACATCCATCTGGAAGCCGGGGTTCTGCTTGAGCAAGGCGAGCTGGCCGGGGCTCAACTGCTCGGCATAGTCGGCGGCGTTGGCGGCGGTGATCGAGTGCAGCGGCTTGTCGCCCTTGTGCTTCCAGAAGTCCTTGCGCAGCTTGCCGTAGGCCCAACCCTCGCTGGCTTGCGCTTCATTCGTCCAGGCCGGAATGCGGCCGTCCTTGCTGGCGGCGGCGTCGCCGCCCAGCGGGGTCAGCTTGCCGCCGAGCTGCGAGGCGTCGGCCGCGTGGGCGCCGGTGCCGGCCAGGCAGGCCGCGGCCAGCAGGGCCGCATGGAATCGACGCTTGGAAATCGGATCAGCCATTTTCTTTTGTCTCCATTCAAGTCGTGGATGGTTCGGTTGCTGGCGCCTTCGGCACGGTGTCGGCCGGGTACCAGTTCCAGTCTTCGCGCTCATCAAAGCGGGTGATCTGCTTGAGCTCCAGGAAGGCTTCGTAGCCCTGGCGGCCCAGCTCGCGGCCGATGCCCGAGGCCTTCATGCCGCCCCAGGGCAGCTGGGTGAAGGTGGGCTGCGAGCAGTTGATCCACACCACGCCCGCGCGCAGCGCCCTGGCCACCCGGTCGCAACGCGCCGGGTCGGCCGACATCACCGCGCCGGCCAGGCCGTAGCGGCTGTCGTTGGCCAGCGCGATCGCTTCCGCTTCGCTGTCGAAGGGGTTCACGCAGACCACCGGCCCGAACACCTCCTCGCGCCAGATGAAGCTGTCGGTCGGCACATCGGCAAACACGGTGGGTTGCAGGAAATGGCCGCGCGCCAGGCCGGCGGGGCGGCCACCGCCGCTGACCAGCCGGGCGCCGCTGCGCCTGGCCTGTGCGATCGCCTCCCGCACCTTGGCATGCTGGGCGGCCGACACCAGCGGGCCCATCTGCACGCCCTCGGCGTCGCCGGGGCCGATGCGGATCGCCTCGGCGGCCGCCTTCAGGCGCGCCAACAGGGCTTCGTAGAGCGGGCGCTGCACCAGCACGCGCGCGGTGGCCGAGCAGACCTGGCCCTGGTTCCAGAACACGCCGAACTGCAGCCACTGCACCGCCTTGTCGAGCTCGCAGTCGGCAAAGATGATCAGCGGCGACTTGCCGCCCAGCTCCAGGCTGACGTTGCGGCTCTCGCGCGCGGCCGCGGCCATCACCCTGGCGCCGGTGGCCAGCGAGCCGGTGAAGGCCAGCTTGTCGACGCCGGGATGCTCGGCCAGCGGCGCGCCGGCCTCGGCGCCCAGGCCGGTCACCAGGTTGAAGGCGCCGGCGGGCAGCCCCGCCTCGTGCAGATAACGCGCCAGTTCCGTGCAGCTCAGCGGGCACAGCTCGGAGGGCTTGAGCACCACGCAGCAACCCGCGGCAAGCGCTGGCGCCACCTTCCAGGCCGCCATCAGCAGCGGAAAGTTCCAGGGCGTGATGGCGCCCACCACGCCCACCGGCTCGCGGCGGATGCGGCAGGCAAAGCGCGCATCGCCGACATCGACCGCGGCCTCGCCCTCGGCCTCGATCTGCTCGGCCAGCTCGGCGTAATAGTCGAAGCAGAAGGCGGCGTCGGCCACATCCCAGCGCGCCTCCTTGAGCGGCTTGCCGTTGTCGCGCACCTCGAGCCGCGCGAGCTGCTCCTGCTCGGCGCGCATGGCAGCCGCCACCTTGCGCAGCAGGGCCGCGCGCTCGGCGGCGCGCAGGCGCGGCCAGGGCCCCTGGTCGAAGGCGCGGCGCGCCGCGGCGACGGCCGCGTCCACATCGGCGGCCGTGCCGGCGGCGGCGCGGGCAAAGACCTCCTCGCAGGCCGGGTCCTGCACGTCCAGCGTGCCGCCACGGGCCGCCGGCACGAAGGCGCCGTCGATGTAGAGAAGCCGCTCCAGCATGCTGCTCAGCCGATCTGGCGCGTCAGCGAGATCGCGAACTGGCGCTTCTCGGCTTCCACGAAATAGGACTGGGCATCGAAATAGGCCTCGGGCGCGTAGACGCCGGGCCGGCGCAAGTCACCTGACTGGCGCAACATCAGCTGCACGGCGATCGAGGCATTCATCGAGGTGGCCGCATCAACATAACCCTCGTACATCGGATGGGCGCGCACGATGACCTCGCAGCGCGCCGTGGCCGGCTGGCCGCCGACCCGGCCACGGCCGATCGCGAAGTGGATCTCGCTGCTCTGCTGCGCCGGGATGCGCGCGGCGTTCTCGGCGACATTGCGGTTGATGACGGCGTTCAGCAGGTCCAGCGGCCGCACCGGCGTGCCGTTGATGTCCACCGGGCGGTCGAAGTCGCCGAAGCCCGCCTTCACCAGCCCCACCCAGGCCTCGTGCTCGCGCTTGGGCAGATGCAGCTTCCAGGTGAACTCCTGGATGCCCTTCTGGCGGATGCCATCGGCCAGCGGCACGGTCAGCTGCTCGGAATGGATCGAGTACATGAACTCGCAGCGCCCCCAGGGCTCGGGCAGGTCGATCACTTCCTTGCCGGTCTGCGGCGCGCATTCGACATGGCGGCCGCCGAGGAACTGCACGCAGGGGTGGGCGTATTCGGCCAGCACGGTCGAGACGCTGTAGGGCGGCACCAGCACCGGGTTCTCCGTGCCGCTCAGGGTGGCGGCCCAGTAGAGGTGGATGCTGTCGATCTCGTCGAGCTGGTCGGCCACGGCGCGGCAGATCACATTCGACATGCCCGGGTCGGCGCCGACGCCCAGCACCGCCACCACGCCGGCGGCTTTGAACCGCTCGTGCCATTCCAGCTGCTTGACCGTGTAGGTGCCCAGCCCGCCCAGGTCCACATAGTCCGCCCTGGCGTCCAGCGCGGCGGCAAAGATGGCCATCTGATGGCCGGCCAGGGTCGGCACCGCGTTGACGCAGATGTCGACCCCATCGAGCGCGCGCCGCAGCGCCTGCGCATCGCTCACATCCAGCTCGTGCAGGCTCAGCCGCGCGTCGTTGTCCATCGCCTCGCCCAGCGCCCGCATGCGCTCGCGGCTCGAATCAAAGAGCTTGAGTTCCGCGATGTCGACGATGGCCCGATCCGACAACAGATCGCGAACGATGCCCTGCCCCATCATGCCGGCGCCGCCCAACAGGGCGATGCGCACCTTCTTGTCCTTGTTGCTCATTCCAGCCTCTTCCTTGCTTCCACTGCGGAGCCAGTCTAAAACCGATCGATTAGTCGGTTTATGGGGGTTTTCCAGCGGAAGAACGGAATGAGCAACCTGGAAAAACGAAGTCGCGACGACAGTCTGGTCTCGCAAACTGACTTATGTTTCGGACTTTCTTTGAAAAATGGGAGTCGCGCCTGGTCAGCGTCCGATCGATCGAGCGGACACCGCCAAGCACAATGGCCGGGCTTTGCCTAACTGTTTAGTGAGCCGTCCGATACCGAGTGCAAGCTCAATCAGCCGGTGGCTGGGGCTGCTGCAGCGTTTGCGGTCGGCCGACCCTGCGAGGCAGCCTTACCGGGAGCGGCGGTCGCCGTGAATTCAGCGCCGGACGACGGATTCGGGACGGCTCAGCCCCGGGGCTTCGGCTTGAAGAGATGCAAGACCTCGCCCCGCGCCAACATCTCGACCAGCTGCGCGATCCGCGTGGCGCGGGTCTGTGGCCTCACCGCGGTATGCACGCGCCAGAGCACCGCGTAGCGGTTGCTGGCGTTGATGGTCGCGAAGAAGGCCTGCGCCGGCGGGCACTGGGCCAGCGCGGCCTGCAGGTCTTCCGGCACGGTGGCCGTGCGCGCGCCGTCGTAGGCGCGCTCCCAGCGGCCGTCGGCCTTGGCGGCATCGACCTGGGCCTGCCCGGCGGGCTGCATCCGCCCTGCTTCGATGAGCGCAGCGACCTTGGTCACATTCGTCTTCGACCAGATGCTGCGCGGGCGGCGCGGGGTGAAACGCTGCAGGAAGTGCTGCTCATCGAAGCCCCTCTTCTGCCCATCGATCCAGCCCCAGCACAGCGCGATCTCCACCGCCTCTAGGTACGTGACGCTGGGGACGCCGACCCCTTTCTTGGCGATTTTGAGCCACAAGCCATCGGAGCTCGCGTGATGCTTGCGCAGCCAGGCCTCAAAGGCCTGTGCGGACTTGAATGGCTTTACATCCGGGATGGCTTGAGGGGCGTCCATACCGCGCAGTCTGCCGCAACTCAAGCTGCGCGTTACGACAGGCTGCGCGCCAGTTCAGGCCATCGCCTCAGCCGCACTGCCCCACATAACCGCAGGCGGTGCAGAAATCGCAGCCGTCCTTGTGGATCATGGTGGCGTTGCCGCATTCCGGGCAGGGCTTGCCGGCCTGCACCTGCAGGCTGGCGCTGGTCGAAACCGACTTGCCCACGGGCGCCTGCAGCAGGCCCATCTCCACCAGCGGCAGGCCCTGCTCGTCCAGCACGCCCAGCATCGCATAACGGTGAATGATGAGGCGCGCCACATAGGCCACGGTGGAGGGCCAGATCTGCTGGCGACGCTCACCCGAGAGGGTAGGCACCGGCGCCATGAAGTGGCCCAGCGGCTCGCCCACGTTGAGCAGCTTGCGCAGCTTCATGCCGATCCAGGCCGGGTCCATCACGCGCATGTCCAGCGAGAGCAGGCGCGCCATGCCGTCCAGGGCCTTGGGGTAGTTGCCCGAGAAGCCCATCGCGCAGGGGCGCGTGATGTGGCCGCCGTCCGGCGCCGGCAGGCTGACTTCCTTGAGCGTGAGGGTGAACTGCTCGCCGGTGGCGGGGTTGTCCACGTCCACCGCCCAGGCCAGCGTGCCCATGGTGCTGGTGCGCGGCTCCTCGCGGCTGAACATCGCGTCGAGCACCGGCGTGGGGCCGCCCTCCTGCAGCGCGCCGAGCTGCTCGCAGCGCGAGCGAATCACCGCGGCGGTGGCCGAGACCACGCCGGGGAACAGGCGCGACTCGCCGTTCGGCGGCATCGGCATCTCGAAGGCGCGCTCCTCGGCCACGGTGGCCAGCGCGTCGAGCTTGAGGCGCAGCCAGGCCGCATCATTGGTGCGCAGATCCATGGACAGGGTCTTGGCCACGGCGGCCAGGCCGCGCGGTTGCTCGGCGCCGTTCACCCAGACCTCGAAGGGCAGGTTCTTGCCGAACAGGCCGGCATCCGGCCCTTCGGCCGGCAGCTCGCCCACGAACAGCGCGAAGTCGCCATGCGGGTGGCGGATCATGTAGCTCCAGGCCGGGTTGCCGCCGGGCAGCTCGGGCCGGCTGGGCCAGCGCAGCGAGGCCAGCACCGCGGTGGGCAGGCGCTCGACGCGCAGGCGCTGGTTGGTGCCGTCGGCCGTCACCGGCTTGAGCGGCTCGGGCGTGGCGGTGGGCTCGACGCTCAGCACCGAGCCGAGGATGTTGTTGGGCCGGTAGGTGGCCAGGCCCTTCAGCCCGGCCTTCCAGGCCTGGGTGTAGAGATCCTGGAAATCCGCATAGGGATAGTCCGCCGGCACGTTCACCGTCTTGGAGATCGAGGTGTCGACGAAGGGCGCCACCGCGGCCACCATCGAGGCATGATCGGCGGCCGAGAGTTCCAGCGCCGTCACGAAGGCATCGGACAGCGGCGCATCGCTGCCGAACATGTGGCGGTACAGGCGCCAGGCATGGTCCTCCACCGCGTATTCCTTGAAGCTGCCGTCGGGCATGCGCTTCTTGCGCGTGTAGCTCCAGCTGAAGGCGGGCTCGATGCCGTTGCTGGCGTTGTCGGCGAAGGCCAGGCTGATGGTGCCGGTGGGCGCGATCGAGAGCAGGTGCGAGTTGCGCAAGCCCTGGGCGCGGATCTTGTCCTTCAGGCCCTGCGGCAGGCGCGAGGCGAAGTTGCCACCGGAGAGATAGAGATCGGCATTGAAGAGCGGGAAGGCGCCGCGCTCCACCGCCAGGTCGGCGCTGGCCTCGTAGGCGGCATTGCGCATCACCTCGCTGATGCGGCGCGCCACATCGCGCGCGGCCTCGGTGTCGTAGCGCTGGTTCAGCATCACCAGGGTGTCGCCCAGGCCGGTGAAGCCGAGGCCGACGCGGCGCTTGTTGCGCGCCTCCTGCTGCTGCGCGGGCAGCGGCCAGGGGGTCACGTCCAGCACGTTGTCCAGCATGCGGGTGGCCACCTTGCAGACCTCGGCAAAGCCCTCCTCATCGAAGCTGGCATTGGGGCCGAAGGGGTCGCGCACGAAGATCGTCAGGTTCACCGAGCCCAGGCAGCAGCAGCCATAGGGCGGCAGCGGCTGCTCGGCGCAAGGGTTGGTGGCGGCGATCGATTCGCAGTAATGCAGGTTGTTGTCGGCGTTGATGCGGTCCAGGAACAGCACGCCGGGCTCGGCATGGTCGTAGGTGCTGCGCATCACCTGGTCCCACAGCGAGCGGGCCTTGAGCTTGCGGTAGACCCACAGACCGTCGCCACGCTGGTAGGCACCGGCGGCGCGCTGCTTGGCGCCGGGCTCGGCCTTGTGCGTGAGCTCGACCTCGGCATCGGCCTCGATGGCCTGCATGAACACATCGGTCACGCCCACCGAGACATTGAAGTTCTTCAGGTCGCCATGGTCCTTGGCGTGGATGAACTCCTCGATGTCGGGGTGGTCGCAGCGCAGCACGCCCATCTGGGCGCCGCGGCGGCTGCCGGCGGACTCCACCGTCTCGCAGCTGCGGTCGAACACGCGCATATAGCTGACCGGGCCCGAGGCGCTGCTCTGCGTGGAACCGACCCAGGCACCGCGCGGGCGGATGCGCGAGAAGTCGTAGCCCACGCCGCCGCCGCGGCGCATCGTCTCGGCGGCCTCGGTCAGGGCGGTGTAAATGCCGGGGTGGCCATCGTCGACCGAGGCGATGGAGTCGCCCACCGGCTGCACAAAGCAGTTGATCAGGGTGGCGGTCAGCTCGGTGCCGGCGGCGGAATTGATGCGGCCGGCGGGCACGAAGCCACGGCGCTGCGCGTCGAGGAACTTGGCTTCCCAATGGGCGCGCGCCTCGGGCGCCTCGGCCTCGGCGAGCGCGCGGGCGACGCGCTGGCGCAGCTCGTCCAAGGTTTGTTCATCGCCCTTGGCGTATTTTTCCAGCAGCACTTCGGCACTGATGTCCTGGGCCGGCAGGGCCGAGGCGGGGGCCAGGGCGGTGCGGGCGGTGGAGGCGGGGGTGTCGGTGTGAGCTGGGGTGGGCGGTGTCATGCGGGGGGCCTCCAAATACCTGTATGTATGAACAGATTCGCGATCTTGCTGGCATCTTAGCGCTGCGGTTTTGACCCTGATCACTGCAAGCCGGCGCAGCCCGCACAGGCGTTCGCACTGGTGAGTACCCACTCGCGCGCGGTATGCAGCGCCGGCTAGCTGAAACAAGATTTACCGCCCGGCCGGGACTTACCCTGCTTGCGCCACGCCGGGGGGCCGGCTATGCGCCGTATCGCGCTATCCTTCGGCCATGCCAGCCTCCACCCAAGCCCAGCATGAGGAGCAACTTGCCGCGCTGCAGCGCGCCCTGCGCGACGCGCCGGCCAACGCCGCGTTGCACGAGCGCCTGAGTGCCTTGCACGAGGCCAGGGGCGAGCTGGACGCGGCGCTGTCTCACTACAAGCACTTCCATCGGCTCAGCCTGCAGAGCGCGGCCGCCGGCCTGCTGACGCGCGCCGAGCTGCTGCAACGCCTGCCCGAGCTGCTGGCGCTGGCCCAGACCCAGGGCCAGGCGCTCTGCCTGCTGAACCTGAGCCTGGATGGCCACGCCGATGCCGGCGCCCAGCAAGGCCTGACCGATCTGCTGCGCGGCCAATGCCGTCAGCGCGACCTGGTGGCCGGCCGGGCGCAGGAGGCGCTGCTGTTGCTGCTGGTCGATGTGGACCTACCGATCGCGCGCCGGGTGTGCGAGCGCATCCGCGCCGCCTGGGCGCAGCAGAGCAAGCGCACCTTGAGCCTGGGCCTGACGGCCTGGCGCGGCGCGGAGGACGATGCGCTCAAGCTGCTGGCGCGCGCCGAGGCGGCCCAGCAGGCCGCCAGCCGCGCCGGTGGCAACTGCCTGCGCGCTGGCTGAGGCGGGACCGAGGTCGGCAACTGCTTGCCGACCGCCGCCCGCCGAAGGACCGGACGCCTGCCGGCGGCCGGGCTGGGTCGCCGCAATCGCTCAGGCCGCCAGCGCGCAGGGCTGGCCCTGCAGCAGCGCCGCAGCCATCATCTCGGCCACCTGCGCGGCATGGGTGAGCGGCCCCATATGGCCGGCCTCGGGCAGCAATTGCAGGCTGACTTGCGGCAGGCAGCGCGACAGCAGGGTCGCCACGCGCGCCGCCGGCAGCCGCGTGCGGCCGCCGCAGATCAGATGCACCGGCATCCGCAGCTGGCTCAGTACCTGGGCATTCCAGCGCGCATTGAAGAGCGCCTTGAAATGCCGGCTCACCACCGGCATGCGCCGCGCCAGCGGCTCGCGCTGCGAGGGCTTCAGGCCGGACCAGGCATCGCCGCCATGCCAGTAGTTGACGAAGCCCTGCGCGGCGGCCACCGTGTTGCCCTCCGCCAGGCAGCTGTCCAGCTGGCGCGCCACGCCGCGAATCTCCAGCCAGGCCGGATCGCTGCTGTCCAGCAGGCCGAAGGCCACCGGCTCGTAAAGCGTCAGCGAGCGCACCAGGCGCGGCCGTTGCAGCGCGATCTGCAGCGCCAGCGCGCCGCCGTAGGAATGGCCCACCAGGTCCAGCGGCGCATGGCCGCCGCGCAGGCTGGCCAGCACCGCGCAGGCCTCGAAGGCCAGGCTTGCCGGCGCATCGACGGGCCAGACCGGGCTGGCGCCATGGCCCAGCAGATCCGGGGCCTGCAGCGACATCTCGCCCTGCAGCTGCTGCATCAGGCTGCGCCACTGCTGCCAGCCGCCGGCACTTGAATGCAGGCACAGCACCCCCGCGCCACGGCCCGCGCATTGCATGGCGAGACCGCCGGACTGCGGCGCGAAAAGACCTTGATCCATCAGCATGGTTCGACCCTCGATGCGGGCCCGCCGCGGCATGCGGTGGGCAGGCTTGCAGCATCGAGGGTGGAGGTTTCAGCGCGGTATCAGGCCGGCCCGGCGCCGGTTTCAATTGTTGTGGCCGCGCTCTGCCCCTGCGGTCGCTCAGAAGGGGTTGTAGGACTTCTCGCGCCGGTAATGCACATAGCCGACGCTGGCACCCGCGCGCAGGCCCACGCCCAGGCGGATCGGCGCCAGCGTGATGCCCTTGCTGCGCTGGTAATTGATGCCGGCGCCGCCAATGTAGTACAGGCTGCCGTCCACGCCCGGGAAGCGCTGGTAGATCGCCGAGATGCTGGGCAGCTTGTAGACCAGGGTGAAGACCTTGGAGGCGTTCGCGCCGGCGTCGAAGCCGATCGAGGGGCCGGCCCAGTAGACGCGCGCGCTGCCGCCGCCCTTCATCATCAAATGCCCATCGCCGTAGCGCACCCCCACCGTCAGCGCGGCGGAGGCTTCCTCGCCCTTGATGTAGCCGTTCGGCCGCCCCTGCTCCTTGAAGGCCTTCTCGATCACCTTGGCCAGGCCCTCGGTGGTGCTGCCGAAGAACTCGGTGGCGGCCGCGAGGATGGAGTCCTCGTCATAGGTGTTGTCCTGCTTGGGCGCGGCGTCGGCCGCCAGGCTGGGCAGGGCCAGGCCGCCCAGGCCCAACAGGGTGGCGCCGCCGCCCAGCTGCCTGAGCAGTTCGCGGCGCTCGCTGGCGCAGGGCTTCATATCGGTGTTGTGCTTCATGGTCGGATCCTTTCGGTTGAAACCCTAAGCCAGGACGGTCGGCAGCTGCGCCGGGCGGCTGCCCGAGTTGTAAGCAAACGCTAGCCCCCCCCTTCTAGGGGTGCAAGCATAGCCAGCATGGCGTGACATTGTTCATGTTCATTCGATCGCCGCTGCGCCTAGACTGCGCAGTCCCTGGGAGGGGATTGCCGAGAGAGGAAGCTTCAACATGCCCAAGCCATGATCCAGGATCTGTCCAAGCTCGCGCTGGCGCTGGAATACGTCGATCTGGCCGCCGGCCATTTCCTGGCCGGCGGCAGTGAGCATGCCGCGCGCCTGCTGGCCACCGCCGCCGAAACCCTGCTGGGCGATCTTGCCAAGCTGGTGAACGACGAGACCCATGGCACCGAGGTGCAGGATCTCTTGGCCAGCATTGCGCGCGCGCATGTGCCGGCCGCCCTGCCCGCGCCGCATTCGCAGATGCGCCAGCAACAGCAGGGGCTGGCGCGCGCCGGCCGCATGGGCGAGTTGCCGGAGGACGCCGCCCGGCAGGCCACCGCGGCCCTGCTGCGCGCCTGCTGGTACCTGCTCGAATCGATGGGGCTGGAGGCGGTGGCGCCCGAGCGCCTGCGCCAGGCCATCGAGATCAGCACGATCTGGGCCGAGGTCACTCTCTAGAATCCGCGGGTGCGGCCGCTCCCCCTCATCGTGATCCTGCTGGTGCTGAACCATGTGGCCTTCAGTGGCAGCCGCATCGCCGTGGCGCTGTTCGCCATCAAGCTGGGTGCCACGCCGCTGATCGTCGGCAGCCTGATGGCCACCTATGCCCTGCTGCCGGCGCTGCTGTCGGTGAGCGTGGGGCGCTGGATCGACCGCGACGGCCCGAACCGGCCGATGCTGCTGGGCTCCGCCGGCGTCGGCCTGGGCACCCTGCTGAGCTTCGCCCTGCCGGGCCTGACCACGCTCTACCTGACGGCGGTGCTGGTGGGCCTGGCCTTCATGCTGATCAATGTGGCGGCCTATCACGCGGTGGGCGAGATGAGCCTGCCCGAGGAGCGGCCGGTGAACTTCAGCTATGTGGCGCTGGGCTTCTCCACCTCGACCTTTGTGGCGCCCATGCTCACCGGCCTGTCGATCGACGCGCTGGGCTACCGCGCCGCCTTCCTGATCCTGGCGCTGTTCACGGTGCTGCCGGTGACGGCGCTGGCCGCCGGCCTGCTGCCCGCCCACCAGCGCCACCAGAGCCCGCAGGCCAAGCGCGCCGGCCATGTGTTCGAGCTGCTGCGCGATGCGCCGCTGCGCCGGCTCTTCATCGCCATGGCCATCCTCACGGTGGCCTGGGACATCTACAACTTCGCGATCCCGGTCTATGGCTCGCAGATCGGCCTGAGCGCCTCGCAGATCGGCATCGTGATGGGCGCCTTCGCCGCCGCCACCTTCGTGGTGCGCCTGGCCATGCCCTTCGTCGCCCAGCGCCTGCAGCCCTGGCCGCTGCTGGCCGCCTCGCTGCTGACCGCCGGCCTGGCCTATGTGGCCATGCCCTTCACCCGGAGCGTGGGCATGCTGATGCTGCTGACCTTTGTGCTGGGCCTGGGCCTGGGCGGCCCGCAGCCCATGGTGCTGACCCTGCTGCACCAGGCCGCGCCCGCCGGCCGTGCCGCCGAGGCCCTGGGGCTGCGCACCACCCTCATCAACACCAGCCAGACGGTGATGCCGCTGGCCTTCGGCGCGCTCGGCGCGGCGCTGGGCGTGACGCCGCTGTTCTGGGGCATGGCGGGCGCCATGCTGCTGGGCAGCCTGTACGCCCGCCGCAGCCCGGGCTGAGTGCTAGCATCGATCACGCTCAGGAGCTTGCGATGACCCAAGAACGCCGCCACTTCGCCCGCGTCGCCTTCGACGCGCCGGCGCAGCTCACCACCACCGAAGACCGCCTGCCCGTCAAGCTGCTCGACATCTCGCTCAAGGGTGCGCTGCTGCAGCTGCCGCGCCCCGGCGCGGTGGCCACCGGCATACCCTGCCTGCTGAAGGTGGAGCTGGACGGCGAGGACAGCCGCATCACCATGGCGGCCGAGGTGGCGCATGTGGACGGCGATCACGCCGGCCTGCTGTGCCGCAGCATCGACATCGAGAGCATCACCCATCTGCGCCGGCTCATCGAGGTCAACCTCGGCGAGGCCAGCCTGCTGGAGCGCGAGCTGAAGGCCCTGCTTGCCAGCTGAGCCGCGCCGCATGCAAACCCTGTCCGAACTGCTGAACCAGCATCGCTCCATCCGCAGCTACAAGCCCGATGCGATCGCGCCCGAGTTGATCGAGGCGGTGGCCGCCGACGCGGTGGCCGGCGCTTCGTCATCGGGCAACCTGAACAGCGTGTCCATCGTGCTGACGCGCGACGTCGAGCGCAAGCGCAAGCTCTACGCCCTGCATGCGGAGCAGGAGATGGTGCTGCAGGCGCCGCTGGTGGTGACGCTGTGCGCCGATTGGTGGCGCACGCGCAGCTGGCTCAAGGCGCGCGGCGCGCGCGACAACTTCAACAACCTGATCGGCTACCACGTGGCCGCCTTCGACGCCATCATCCTGGCGCAAAACCTGGCCCTGGGTTTCGAGGCGCGCGGCCTGGGCATCTGCTACATGGGCACCACCCTGCACGCGATGCGGGGCATTGCCGAGCTGCTGGAGCTGCCCGAGACCTGTCTGCCCGTCACCAGCCTGGTGGTGGGCTATGCGGCGGAGGACCCGCCCAAACGCGACCGCCTGCCGCTGACGGCCCTGCTGCACGACGAGGTCTACCGCCGCCCCGATGCCGCCGGGCTCGATGCCATCTACGCCGAGCGCGAGCGCAAGGGCTGGGAGCGCTATATGGCGGTGCCGCGCCTGCGCGCCCTGATCGAGGAACATGGCATCCGCTCGCTGGCCGAGTTCTACACCAGCCAGGTCAAGTACGACCCCGAGCAGTTCCGCGCCGATTCCGACGCCTTGCGCCAACTGCTGCAGGAGCGATGCTTCCTGCCCTGATCAGGCGCCGATGAAGCGGCGCAGCACCGGATAGGCCGCGTCGGGATCGTCGCGCCAGGCGCCGTGGCCCACGCCGGGGAAGCGCGCCAGCTGCATCCACTGCGGCGGCAGCGCGGCGGCGATCTCCAGCGCGTCTTCCAGCGGGCAGACCGGGTCGTCCTCGCCCACCATCACCAGCACCGGGCATTGCGCGCGCGCCAGGCCCGGCCGCAGGTCCAGGCCCTGCATTTCGCCGGCCGCGAAGTGCAGCAGGATGTCGGTGTTGAGCAGCACGCGCGCGCCGGCATCGGGGTCGATCGGATCACGCGTGTTGTAGAGCTTGCGGCAGCCGGCCCAGTAGGCGGCCCAGGTGTCGGCATTGGGCGTGCTCCAGAAGGCGCGCGCCAGCTCGCGCGCCACCGGCCCGCCGCGGCGCTCGAACACCGCCAGCTTGCGCGCCAGGCCCATGTGGTGCGAGGTGCTGGAGAGCACCACCTTGGACGCATGGCCGGGGTGGCGTGCCAGGTAATGCTGGGCCACGAAGCCGCCGAAGCTCTGCCCCAGCACGATGGGCTTGACCAGGCCCAGCGCGTCCGACAAGCGCACCACGTCGTCGGCCCAGGTGTCCAGCGTCCATTCGCTGCGCGGGCGCGGGTCGCTGCGGCCATGGCCGCGGTGGTCGTAATAGATGATCTGGGCCACATCGGCGAGCGCGCCAAAGCCAGGCTTGAAGGCCGAATGGTCGAAGCCGGGCCCGCCATGCATGCAGATCAGCGTCGGCAGCTCGCGCATCAGCGGGCCGTCCGGCAGCAGGCCGGGGCCCTGCACATCGACAAACAGGCGCACGCCCGGGGCAATTTCAAGTCGCATGAATTTCACTCCTGGTGGCCAGTATGCCGTGGCCCACCTCCCCAAGCCGATTTCGTCGCCGCATGGCGGCGTCGGTCGCAAGGCGCTCGCCCCGGCCTGGCGGCGGCGGCAGAATCGCTGCCATGCCCTCCATCCCCAGCAGTCCCGCCGCCGCCTTCCGTGCGGTCTTCAACCTGCGCGTGCTGGCGGCCATGGTGGGCCTGTGCGTGCTGTTCGCCGGCTCGCGCGTGCTGACCTGGTACGTCGGCTACAGCGATCTGCACAAATGGCTGATGGGCTGGCTGAGCTACACGCGCCAGACCCTGATCTCGGGCTTTGTGCTGCTCTTGCTGATCGGCTGTGCCGAGGCCTGGCTGGCGCGCTGGCCGCTGCGCACGGAATCCGCCAAGCGCCTGCTGCGCGCTGGCGCGGTGCTGCTGGGCGCGGCCCTGGGCGCCGTGCTGCGCAACCGCGTGGCCTACTGGCTGGACCCGGCGCGCGTCAAGTTCGAATGGAGCTGGTTCTTCAGCCTGCTGCTGCTGTGGAGCGCGCTGGGCGGGCTGGGCTATGCGCTGTTCCTGAAATCGCAGCGCGCCAGCCTCAGCCGCCAGGCCCTGGCCGAAGCCAGGCTGCAGAGCGAACGCCTGCAGATACGCCAGGTCGAGGCCCAGGTGTCGGCGCTGAACGCGCAGATCGAGCCGCATTTCCTCTTCAACACGCTGGCGAACGTGAAGCGCCTGTACGAGACCACGCCCGAGCGTGGCCGCGACATGCTGGGCCATTTGATCGCCTATCTGCGCTCGGCCCTGCCCGGCATGCGCCGCAGCCAGTCCAGCCTGGGCGAGGAGCTGGCCCTGGTGCGCAACTACCTCAGCATCCTGCAGATGCGCATGGGCCCGCGGCTGCGCTTTCGCATCGAGGTGCCCGAGGCGCTGCAGTCCGTCGTGCTGCCGCCGATGGTGCTGGCCACCCTGGTGGAGAACGCCATCAAGCATGGGCTGGGGCCCTTGCCCGAGGGCGGCGAGATCTGCATCCGCGCCGCACGGCGCGAAGTACAGGGCGGCGCGCAGGGCCTGGTGATCGAGGTCCAGGACAACGGCCATGGCTTCAGCGCCAGCGCCGGCAGCGGCGTCGGCCTGGCCAACACGCGCGCGCGCCTGCAAGCCATGTTCGGCGACGCCGCCCGCCTCGAACTGGAGGCCGCCAGCCCGCGCGGCGTGCTGGCGCGGCTGCACCTGCCGCTACTGGCGCCGGCGGCGGCCGAGCCCGCGGAGGCCCTCGCGTGAGCGGCCTGGCGGCCCATGTCTGGCAGTCCTGGCGCAGCCTGCGCGCGCGCGAGCTGGCCGGCTGGCTGCTGATCGGCCTGCTGTTCGGCGTGCTGGATTCCAGCTCGCTGATCTATGTGCTGGACCAGCCGGGCTGGCCGCTGGCCCTGCTGGGCCAGCTGATCTCGCCGCTGGTGCTGGTGCTGGTGATCGCCCTCATCTGGCTGCCGGTGGATCGCAGCGACCCGCAGCATCCGGCCCGGCCCTGGCGCCTGGCCGCCGCCCTGCTGCTGGGCGCGGGCCTGGCGCTGCTGCTGCTGCAATGGCTGCTGCAGTGGCTGGCCTGGCCCGACGCGATGGCGCTGATGATGAAGAAGGAGGGCAAGCCGCCCTACGACCGCTGGCACTGGACCGGCGTGCTGGGCGACGCGCTGTTCGCCAGCCTCTGCGCCGGCCTGGTGGTGGCCCTGCACGAGATGAACCGGCGCCAGCAGGCGCTGGAGCTGGCGATGCAGGGCAGCCTGCAGGAGCAGACGGTGCTCAAGCGCAAGGCCATGGCGGCGCGCCTGGCCACGCTGCAGGCCCAGGTCGACCCGCAATTCCTGTTCGACACCCTGGTCGGCATCGAGCAGGACTATGCGCGCGGCGCGGCCGGCGCGGCCCTGCGCATGGAGCAGCTGATACGCCATTTGCGCGTGGCCCTGCCGCGCCTGCGGGAGTCGGGCAGCAGCCTGGAGGCAGAAGCCGAGCTGCTGGAGAGTTATCTGGCGGTGCGCCTGGGGCCGGCATCGCCCGGGCTGCGGCGCGACTGGCCGGCCGAGCTGGGGCAGCTGGAGGTGCCGCCGATGGTGCTGCTGCCGCTGCTGCAACGTGCGCTGGCGCTCAGCGAGGGCATGCCCGGCCCCTGCGAGCTGCGCGCGGAACTGAACTCGCCGGGCTGGCGCGTCGGCCTGCGCTTCGGCCGCCCCGGCCTGTGCGGCGACGCCGCCGAGATCGCCGGCCTGCAGCAGCGCCTGCAAAGCACCACCGACACCCAGACCCGCCTGGCCTGCAGCAGCAGCGCCGACCACACCCTTTTCAGCCTTGAGCTGCATCCATGAACAGCAGTGCCCCCACCGCCATCGTGGCGGAAGACGAAGACACCTTGCGCCATGAGCTGGTCGAGCAGCTCGGCCGGCTCTGGCCCGAGCTCAGCATCGTCGCCGAGGCCGGCGACGGCATCGAGGCGCTGCGCCTGCTGGAGCTGCACAAGCCCGACCTGATGTTCCTGGACATCCAGATGCCCGGCCTGACCGGCATCGAGGTGGCCCGCCAGGTGGGCGCGCGCAGCCATGTGGTGTTCGTCACCGCCTACGACCAGTACGCGGTGCAGGCCTTTGACGAGGGCGCCGTCGATTACCTGCTCAAGCCCCTGCAGGCGGCGCGCCTGTTCACCGCCATCAACCGCCTCAAGCAGCGCCTGGCGCAGCCGCTGGCGGACCTGAGCGCGGTGCTGGACCGCCTGGCCGCCGCGCCCCGGCTGCTGGAAAAGGCGCCGCGCCAGCCGCTGCGCTGGATCAACGCCTCGGTGGGCCAGACCCTCAAGCTCATCACGGTGGACGAGGTGCTGTACTTCCAGTCCGACAACAAGTACACGCGCGTCGCGATCCGCGAGGGCGAGGCGCTGATACGCAAGCCGCTGAAGGAGCTGGTGGAGGAGCTGGACGCCCAGCAGTTCTGGCAGATCCACCGCTCCACCCTGGTGAACGCGGCCGCGATCGCCGGCGTAACGCGCGACTTCCGCGGCCGTCTGCAGGTCAGGCTGAAGGACAGCACCGACGTGCTGCTGGTGGCCGAAAGTTACGCCCACCTGTTCAAGCAGATGTAAGGGCGGTGGCCCGACCAGACTTTTGGCATCGGCGCGGGCGCTGCTTACCATCGGCCCCGATCCCTGGAGTCCGCCATGAAGAACCGCCTGGCAGCCGGCATGCGCCTGCTGCTTTCCCTGCCCCTGCTGTTGAGCGCGGCTGCGCATGCGGCACCGCCGCCGGCACCGCCCAATCTGGTGGCGCTGAGCGAACAGCTGGTGACCTCGGGCCAGCCCTCGGCGGATTGGCTGGCTACGCTGGGCGCGCAGGGCTTTGATGCGGTGATCTATCTGGCGCCGCCCACCGTCGGCGATGCGCTGCGCGAGGAGCCGCTGATCGTGGCGCGCCAGGGCCTGGTCTTCATCAACATCCCGGTGCGCTTCGACGCACCCAGCGCGCGTGATTTCGAGACCTTCGCGGCCCAGCTGGGCGCCCTCAAGGGCCGCAAGGTGCTGGTGCACTGCCAGGTGAATATGCGCGCCAGCACGCTGAGCTTTCTCTACCGCACGGTGGTGGAGAAGGCCGAGCCGCGCCAGGCCTATGAGCAGGTCGCGCGCATCTGGACCCCGTCGGGGCCCTGGAAGACGCTGATGCTTGATCAGCTGCGTCAGCACCAGATCAACTTCGACCCGTTCTGACCATGCAATACACCTTGTTTGCCCTTGAACAGGAACTCGCCCTGGTGGGCCACCATCCGGGCCCCGAACGGCTGGAGCAGCTGATTGCCGACGAGTTCGTCGAGCATGGCAGCGCCGGCCGCATCTGGACCAAGGCCCAGCTGCTGGAGGTGATGCCCCGATGGCCGGTGGTGCAGCGCGAGGTGAGCGAGTTCAGCGCCGAGGCGCTGGCCGAGAACCTCGCCCTGGTGCGCTACCGCTCGCTGCGCATGGGCCAGCTGAGCCTGCGCGCCTCGGTCTGGAAGCGCCAGCCGCGCGGCTGGCAGATCGTCTTCCATCAGGGAACACCCGTGTCGCCAACTTGACCCCGGGCAAACCAGCCTCGTCTCACAATCGGCCGACCAACCGGAGACGAGCGCATGGCCGAACAAACCCACTACCGCATCTGCCCCCTGTGCGAAGCCTGCTGCGGGCTGGAGATACGCAGCGAGGGTGACAAGGTCATCGCGATCCGCGGCGCTGAGGGCGATGCCTTCAGCGCCGGCTACCTCTGCCCCAAGGGCGTGTCGCTGAAGGATCTGCACGAGGACCCCGACCGGCTGCGCCAGCCGCTGATCAAGCGCGATGGCCGCTTCGTGCCGGCCAGCTGGGACGAGGCCCTGGCCGAGGTGGAGGCGCGCCTGCTGCCGATCCTGCGCGCGCATGGGCCCGACGCGGTGGCCGCCACGGCGGGCAACCCCTCGGCGCACAAGATCAGCCTGCTGGCCTACTTCCCGCGCCTGGTGCGGGCGCTGGGCACGCGCAATGTGTTCTCGGCCTCGACGCTGGACCAGATGCCCAAGCAGCTCAGCAGCGGCCTGATGTACGGCCACTGGCTTTCGATCCCGGTGCCCGACCTGCCGCGCAGCGATCTGCTCATCATCCTGGGCGCCAACCCCATGATCAGCAACGGCAGCCTCTGGACCGTGCCCGACTACCGCGGCAAGGCCCGCGCGATGCGCGCCCGCGGCGGCCGCATCATCGTGATCGATCCGCGCCGCAGCGAGACCGCCGCGGCGGCCGACGAGCACCTGCCGATCAAGCCCGGCGGCGACGCCTTCCTGCTGCTGGGCATGCTGCACACCCTGTTCGACGAGGGTCTGGTAGAGCTCAAGCAGCTGACCGCGCATGTCAACGGCCTGGACGAACTGCGCACCGCCGCCAGCGCCTATGCGCCCGAACGCATGGCGGCCGGCTGCGGCATTGCCGCGGCCGAGCAGCGCCGCCTGGCGCGCGCGCTGGCGAGCACGCCGCGCGCCTCCATCTACGGCCGCATCGGTACCTGCACGCAGCGCTTCGGCACGCTCAACAGCTGGCTGATCGATCTGCTCAACATCCTCACCGGGCATCTGGATGCCGAGGGCGGCGCGATGTTTCCCAAGGCCGCCGCCTTCGCGGCCAACACCCAGGGCGCGCCCGCCCGCGGCAAGGGCATCAGCACCGGCCGGCGCCACAGCCGCGTGAGCGGCGCGCCCGAGGTGTTCGGCGAGCTGCCCATCACCTGCCTGGCCGAGGAAATCGAGACGCCCGGCGCCGGCCAGGTGCGCGCGCTCATCACCCTGGCCAGCAACCCGGTGCTGTCGGCGCCGAACGGCCCGCGCATCGCCAAGGCGCTGGATGCGCTCGAGTTCATGCTGAGCCTGGACATCTATCTGAACGAGACCAGCCGCCATGCCGACGTGATCCTGCCCGGCCTCTCGCCGCTGGAGGATCTGCATTACGACATGGCCTTCCCCCAGCTCAGCTGGCGCAACCACGCGCGCTTCTCGGGGCCCGTGTTCGCGCGCCCTGCCGGTCAGCCGGAGGAATGGGAGACCCTGCTGCGCCTGGCCGCGATGGTCGAGGAGAGGGATTGGCGCGGCGATGTCGGTGCGCTCGACGACGCCAATGTCGCGGCCGATGTGCAGCGCCTCGCGGGCGAGCATGCGGGCGCGGTGCTGGCGGCGCTGGCGCCCCAGCGCGGCCCCGAGCGCCTGATCGATCTGGCGCTGCGCAGCGGCCCCTATGGCGACCGCTTCGGCCTCAAGCCCGACGGCATCAGCCTGGCCAAGGTCAAGGCCGCCCCCTGCGGGCTGGACCTGGGCGAGCTAAAGCCGCGCATCCCCGAACTGCTGCGCACGCCCTCGGGCCGCATCGAGCTGGCGCCAGCCGCCCTGCTGGCCGACCTGGGTCATGTGGACGCGGCGCTCGACGCGCTGCAAAGCGCAGCCGCCGGCCTGCTGCTGATCGGCCGGCGCGACACCCGCTCGGGCAATAGCTGGATGCACAACCTGCCGGTGCTGGCCAAGGGCCCGGAGCGCTGCACCCTGCTGGTGAACCCGGCGGACGCCGCGCGCCTGGGCCTGGTCGACGGCGGCCAGGGCCGGCTGCGCACCGCCACCGGCGAGCTGCTCGCACGCATCGAGCTGAGCACCGAGATGATGGCCGGCGTGGTGAGCCTGCCGCATGGCTGGGGCCATGACCTGCCGGGCGCGCAGCTGGCGCTCGCCCGGGAGCGCCCGGGCGTGAACCTGAATGCGCTGCTGGACGATGCGGCGCGCGACCCGCTCTCCGGCAACGCCGTGTTGAGCGGCGTGCCGGTGGCGCTCAGCCCCGCCTAGGCGTAGGCGCGCGCCAGCAAGGCCTGGATGGCCTCCCGCGCGGCCGGCTCGTCCAGCGTCGGCGCGTGGCCGCGGCCGGCGATCTCCACCGCCTGCAGCTCGGGCAGGCGCGCGCACATCGCCGCCACGGTGGCGGCTGAGAGGATGTCCGAGCGATCGCCGCGCAGCACCAGCGCCGGCTTGCCCCGGATGGCATCGAACAGCGGCCACAGCGTGGGCGCGGCGCTGCCCGAGTTGACCCCCTGCGCGATCGCCGGGTCGTAGTCGGGCACGGCCACCAGGCCCTCCATCACATGCGTGGCCATCACCATGTCCAACCAGTCGGCCGGGCCGAAGTCGGGGAAGTTGCCGTCGTTGATGCGCTGCAGCCGCGCCACCGCCTGCTCCAGCCCGCCGGCCTCGGCCGGCTCGCCCATATAGGCCTGGATGCGCGCCACGCCGCGCGGGTCGAGCTCGGGCCCGACATCGTTGAGCACCACGGCGCGCAAGCGCGCCGGCTGCAGCGCGGCCATGATGATGGCCATCAGCCCGCCCAGCGAGGTGCCGACCACGCTGCACTCGGCCAGCCCGAGCAGGTCGAGCAGGGTGAACATGTCGGCCGCATAGCGGTCGGGCCGGTAGCGGGCGGGGTCGGGGTCGCGCTGCGAGTGACCGCGGCCGCGCTGGTCCGGGCAGATCACGCGGTAACGCGCGCTCAGGGCCAGGGCCAGGCGATCGAAGTCGCGGCTGTTGCGTGTCAGCCCGGGCAGGCACAACACGCAAGGCGCGCCCGGGCCGGGGCCCGGGTAGTCGCGCGCGAACAGCCGCAGCCCGTCGTCACTGCGGTAGTAACGCTGCAGGTACATGGCCGCCTCAGAACTTCATCTGCACGCCCAGCGTGACGGTGCGCGGCGCGCCGTAATAGCCGCTCAGGATGCCCAGGGCCGGGATGTTGTAGCCATCGGTGCGGTAGGCCTTGTCGGTGAGGTTGCTGCCCTGCAGGGAGAAGCTGAGGTTCTTGCTGCGCTCCCAGATCAGGCCGGCGGACAGCAGCGAGTAGGCGTCCTGCGCAATGATCTCGCTCAGATCGGTGGTGGGGTAGACCTTGGTGCGATAGCTCAGGCCGACGCGCGCACGCAGCAGGCCGCCGAAAGCCGGCTGGCTCAGGTGCTCGAGGTTCAGGCCGCCCTGGAACTTGGGCGCATTGGAGAACTTCTTGTCCTTGGCCACGTTGACGCCCTTGTCCATGTACTCGTCGTACTTGGCATGCAGGGCGGCGAGGTTGCCGCTGACGGTCCAGGCCGAGCTGGGGCGCCAGACGAACTCGAGCTCGGCGCCCTGCACGGTGGCCTTGCCGGCGTTGGTGAAGTCACCCAGGAAGGTGGGCGCGCCATTGATGACCACGGTGCTGAACACCGAGAGCTGCACGTTCTTGTACTTGTTGTGGAAGGCCGCCGCATTCAGCTCCAGCCGGCCGCCGTCCAGCACCATCTTGGAACCCAGCTCGAAGGAATCGAGGGTCTCGTCCTCGAAGGGCTTGAGCGTGAGCGGGTTGGCCTGGTTGGCGCGCACGTTGTAGCCGCCGGACTTGAAGCCGCGCGAGGCGGTGGCGTACAGATTGGTGCTGCTGCTGAACTTGTAGTCCATCGACAGCTTGGGCGCGGTGTTGTGCACCTTGCGCGTCTTGTCGAAATCGGCCGCGGTGGCCACCACCTTGGTGTAGGTGCCGTCGGAGAAGCCCTGGTTGAGCACCACCGCGCGCTTGCTCTCCTCGGTGAGGCGCAGGCCGGCGGTCAGGCCCAGGTCGGGCGTCAGGCGCCAGTTCCAGTCGCCGTAGACGGCCGTGCTCTTGGTGTAGACCTTGCCATTGGTGTTGCCGAAGGAACGGAAGATGGTGTCCGCCAGGAAGGCGTTCAGCACCGTGCCGCCGGCCTTGCCATCGAACTGGTAGAGGCCGAACACGCCCGACTGCGTGCCGCCGGCGTCGTAGGTGAACTGCAGCTCGTTGCTGCGCTGGCTGTCCGAATAGCTGGCGCGCACGTCGGCGATCTTGTTGGGCAGGCCGTCGAAGTCGATGCCGGTGGCGGTGTCGCCGCTCCGGTAGGCGCTGATGAACTTGGCGGTCCAGGCGTCCGAGACATTCCAGGTGGCGGTGAGCGACTGGCCACCGCCATGGGTGAAGTTGGCGTTGGCCATGCCGCTGGTGATGTCGTAACGGCTGGTCGGCACCGGCGTCTTGAGCGGGTCCCAGGTGTTGTTCACCGCCATGCGCTGGAAGCCGCGCATGTTCGAGTCATCGCGCGTGCGGTCGATGCTGAACAGCACATTGAAGGGCATGCCGGTGGGGAAGAAGCCGAAGCTGGCGCGGCCGGCATTGGTCTTCTGGTTGCTGACGGCGCTGCCGTCCACCAGGTTGTGGCCATAGCCGTCGTGGTTCAGGCTGGCCAGGGCCACGCGGCCGCGCAACTGCCCGTCGGCGCTGGCCGCGCCGGCGGCGGCCTTGAGGTTGATCTGGCCATAGTTGCCGAAGGCAAAGCTCAGCGCGCCCTCGGTGTCCTTGCCGAGCGGGCGCGACACGTACTTGATGGCGCCGCCAATGGTGTTCTTGCCGTACAGCGTGCCCTGCGGCCCGCGCAGCACTTCCACGCGCTGCACATCGAACACGTCCAGCAGGCCGCCCTGGGGCCGTGCCACATAGACATCATCGAAGTAGATGCCCACGCCCGGGTCCACGCCCCACAGCGGATCGGCCTGGCCGACGCCGCGGATGAAGCTGGTGACGGTGGTGTTGCTGCCGCGCGCGGCATAGACGGTGAGGTTGGGCACCTGGCCCTGCAGGTCGCCGAGGTCCTTCACGCCCAGGGTCTCCAGGGCCTTCTCGGTCATGGCGGTCACGGCCACCGGCACGTCGCGCAGGCTTTCTTCGCGGCGGCGCGCGGTGACGGTCACCGTCTCCAGCGTCGTCACCTCGCTCTTGGCCTCGTCGGCGGGCTTGCCGCTGGCCGCGGGCGCGGTCTGTTGTGCCATCGCGGGGGCGGCAAAGGCTGCGGCCAGGGCCAGGCAGAGGCGGCTGATGCGTTGATGCTGAAGGGTCATGAGGTCTCCGTTTTGTGGTCTGAACTTTTTTGAGGGCGAGTCCACCCAGCCGGCGGCGCGCGGCCGGCACAAATGGGCGGATGGGGAATGCGGGGCTGGCGCGCGCCTGAAGCGAGCGTTAAGCGGGCGCTAAGCGGGCGCAGCCGTGGTGTGGGTGCTGGTCATGCCTGTCTCCAACTTGTTGTCATGGCCTGTGCGCGGCCAGGTAGGCTTGTCTTTGCAAAGGCCATGCCCAAGGCCGGCCCGGTGGCCCCAAGCAAGTGCAAACCACTAGGCTTTGGGGCCGAAAACGGGGCTGGCTCGCCGCTTGGCAGCGCCGGGCCGCGGCGCACAGCGCCCAACTGTCCACACAACAGGCAGCGACACACAAATCGTTGTCCAATTTTCAGTCGATGCCTGCATTTCAGACAGCTGACACGGCTCATTGCGCCGTCCAGCCGCCGTCCACCGGTAGGGCCACGCCGGTGATGCCGGCGGCCGCCTCACTGCAAAGGAACACCGCCACCTCGCCGATGCGCTGCGGCGGCAGCAGGGTCAGGTTGGGCTGCTTCTCGCGCAGCAGTTCGCGGATGCCGGCCTGGCGGTCGCCGCCCAGGGCGGCGGCGCGCGCCTCGATCTGCGGCTGGATGATGGCGGTGTCGGTCCAACCCGGGCAGATGCAGTTGACCGTGATGCCCTCGGCCGCGGTCTCCAGCGCCACGCCCTTGGACAGGCCCACCAGCCCATGCTTGGCGGCCAGGTAGGCGGCCTTGTTGACCGAGGCCACCAGGCCATGCACCGAGGCGATGTTGACGATGCGGCCCCAGCCGCGTGCGCGCATCCGCGGCACCGCCGCCTTCATGGTGTGGAAGGCCGCGCTCAGATTGACCGCCAGGATGGCGTCCCAGCGCTCGGCAGGAAATTCCGCAATGCCGCAGGTGTGCTGGATGCCGGCGTTGTTGACCAGGATGTCGGGCGCGGCCAGCGCCGCGCTGGCGGCGGCAAGCAGGCCCGCGGCCGCCTGGGCATCGCCCAGATCGGCGCGCACATAGGCGGTGCGACGCCCCGTCGCGCCGGCCAGTTCGGCGGCCACCGCATCGCCCTGCGCCTGCGGCTCGATGCCATGCAGCACCAGGTCCGCGCCGGCTTCGGCCAGGCAGCGTGCAATCGCCAGGCCTATGCCCTGGGTGGCCCCGGTCACCAGGGCGGTACGGTCGTGCAAGGTCATGTCTCGTCGTCCTTCTTGAGTTGCTGGCGCAGCGCCGTCTTCAGCACCTTGCCGTAATGGTTCTTGGGCAGCGCATCGACGAACAGATAGCGCTTGGGTCGCTTGAAGCGCGCCAGGGCCTGCAGACATTGCGCATCCAGCGCGGCGGCGTCCAGTTGCGCGCCGGCCTCGGGCGCGACAAAGGCCACCACGATCTCGCCCCATTCGGCATCCGCCTGGCCCACCACCGCCACCTCGCGCACGCCGGCGCAGCGCAGCAGCACCTCCTCGACCTCGCGCGGATAGATGTTGGAGCCGCCGCTGATGATGAGATCCTTGGAGCGGTCCTTCAGGGTCAGAAAGCCCTGGGCATCGAGCGCGCCCATGTCGCCGGTCCAGAGCCAGCCGCCGCGCAGGGCCTGGGCCGTGGCCTCGGGCTGCCGCCAGTAGCCGGCCATCACGGTGTCGCCGCGCACCAGCACCTCGCCGGTCGCGCCCGCCGGCAGCGCATTGCCCTGCTCGTCCGCCACGCGCACCTCCACCAGGCTTTGCGCCACCCCCACCGAGGCCAGGCGGGCGAGCCAGTCGGGATGGTCGCGGTCGGTCAACTGCGCGCGGGCCAGCGCGGTGATGGTCATGGGCGACTCGCCCTGGCCATAGATCTGCACGAAGCGCGGCCCCATCAGGGCCAGCGCGCGCTGGATGTCCTGCACATACATGGGGCCGCCACCATAGACGATGGTCTTGTAGCCCGAAGCATCGCCGCCGCTGGCCTGCAGATGCTCGACCAGGCGCTTCACCATGGTGGGGGCGGCAAACAGGCACAGCCGCCCCAGCCGCTGCGAAAGCGCCTGCAGCTCGGCCACATCGAAGCCGCCGGAGCGCGGCACCACATGGCGCGCGGCCCTGGCGACGAAGGCAAAGTTGTAGAGCCCGGCGCCATGCGACATCGGCGCCGCATAGACGATCACGTCCTCGGCCTCGACCGCATCCACGTCGATGAAGTAGCAGGCCGTCATGGCGAGCAGATTGCGGTGCGTCTGCATCACGCCCTTGGGCCGGCCGGTGGTGCCCGAGGTGTAGAACAGCCAGGCCAGATCGTCGGGGGCGCGCGCCTGCATGGGCGCCGGCTCATGGGCCAGCAGCGCAGCATAGGCGGCCTCGTCGGGGCAGCAGAGCATGCGCAGGCCCGGCATGCTGGCCAGCTCGGGCTGCAGCGAGGAGGCCAGGTCGGCGCTCACGAACAAGGCCTCGGCACCGGCGTCCTGCACGATATAGACGAGCTCCTTGGCGTGCAGCTTGGCATTCACCGGCACCACCGCCAGCCCCGCCCACCAGGCCGCATAGAGCAGCTCCAGATAGGCCGGGTGGTTGCTCATATAGAGCGCCACGCGCGCACCCGGCTGCAGGCCGCAGCCCTGGCTCAGGCCATGCGCCAGGCGCGCCACCCGGTCGGCCAGCTCGCCATAGCGGACCAGCAGCTCGTCGCCGTGCAGCAGGGCCGGCCGCTCCGGGTGAAGCAGCGCGCTGCGCTGCAGCAGGCTGGCCAGGTTCATTGCACCCGCTCCAGCACGCTGACGTAGTTGGCCACCGCCGAGCCGCCCATGTTGAAGACGCCGCCCAGGCGCGGCTGCGGCAGCTGCATCTCGCCCGCCTCGCCCACCAGCTGCATGGCGGCCAGCACATGCATGGAGACGCCGGTGGCGCCGATCGGGTGGCCCTTGGCCTTGAGCCCGCCCGAGGCATTCACCGGCAGCGCGCCATCGGCCATCACCAGGCCCTGCTCCAGCACACGGGCGCCCTGCCCGGGCGGCGCCAGACCCATGGCCTCGTAGCTGAGCAGCTCGGCGATCGTGAAGCAGTCATGCACTTCGGCGAAGGAGAGATCGCGCACGCCGATGCCGGCCTGCTGCAGGGCCTGTGCCCAGGCGCGGCGCGGGCCCTCGAAGGCGAGCGGGTCGCGCCGCGAGAGCGGCAGGAAATCGTTCACCTGCACGCGGCTGCGCAGCGCCACCACGCGCCTGAACTGGCGTGCCAGGCTGGCATCCACCAGGATCAGCGCGGCCGCCCCGTCCGAGACCAGCGAGCAATCGGTCTTGCGCAGCGGCGCCGCGATCAAGGGGTTGCGCTCAGAAACTTCGTTGCAGAACTCGAAGCCCAGGTCCTTGCGCATCTGCGCCCAGGGGTTGCGCACGCCGTTGGCGTGGTTCTTGGCGGCGATGCGGGCGAGCACCGCGCCGTGATCGCCGTGACGCTCGAAATAGGCCTGGGCGATGCGACCGAAGATGCCGGGAAAGCTCAGGCCCTGGCTGGCCTCCTCGGGCACATAGGAGGCATTGCCCAGGATGCGCGTGACCTCGGCGCCCGACACCGCCGTCATCTTCTCGGCCCCCACCACCAGGGCGATGCGGGCGCGGCCGGCCTCGATCGCGTCGGCCGCCGCATACAGCGCCGCGGCACCGGAGGCGCAGGCATTCTCCAGCCGCGTGGCCGGGGCCCAGCGCAGCGCCGCGTTGGCCTGCATGGGCAGGGAGGAGGCAAAGATCTCCGGCACGAAACCGCCGTTGAGCTGACCGAGCCAGATGCCGTCGACCTCGGCACCGCCGAGGCCCGCGTCCGCCAACGCACCCTGCGTCACGCCGCCGATCAGCTGCTCGAGATCCAGGCCGTCCAGACGCCCGAACTTGCTGTGGGCCCAGCCAACGATGCACACTGCCATGCCATGCTCCTTGTGAGGTTCGGCGCGACTATAGGAACAGCGCCGCGCCCGCGAAACACGTACAACTACCTCAGGACTGCCCCCATGCCCGCCAGCGACGCCAGTGCCGAACCGAGCGCCGACGCCGATCTCAACCTCGCCTTCGACCTCGCTCCCGTGGGCCTGTGCGTGACGCGCGAACGCGGCATCCAGCGCTGCAACGACGCCTTCGCCGAGATGTTCGGCTACCAGCCCGCCGAGCTGGCGGGCCGCTCGATGGCCTGCCTCTACCCCTCGGATTCCGAGTTCGAGCACATCGGCGCGCAGGGTTTCAACGTGATGCTGGAGACCGGCCGCTACAGCGACGAGCGCATCATGAAACACCGCAGCGGCCGGCTGTTCTGGGTGCATGCGGTCGGGCGTTCGCTGCGCCGCGATCAGCCCTTTGCCTGCGCGGTCTGGATGTTCGAGGACATTTCGGCGCGCCGCGCCGTCACCGTGGACCTGACGGCGCGCGAGCGCGAGATCGTGCGCCAGCTGGCCGCCGGCCAGAGCACCAAGCAGATCGCGCGCCTCTTGGGCATCAGCCCGCGCACCATCGACGGCCACCGCGCCCGCATCATCCGCAAGGTCGGCGCCAGCAGCGCCAGCGAGATGCTGGCCAAGCTGGTAGGGCTGGCCTGAGCGGCCGGCTCAGGGCTGGTAGAAGCGCAGCAGGCCCTGCCACAGCGCCAGCGCCTCATGGGCCATGCTGGTGCTGCCGGCCAGGGGCTTGGCGTCGGCCGCCAGCTGCACCATCACCAGCTTGAGGGCCGGATCGATCAGCATCATCTGGCCGAACACGCCCAGCATCGCAAAGCGGCGCGAGTTGCCCGGGAAGGTCCAGAACTGGTAGCCGTAGCCGAAGTAGGGGCTGGCGCGGCCGGGCTGGAAGGCCGGCGCATGCAGGTGCCAGTCGGTGGCCTCACGCAGAAAGCGCGCCGGGATGATTTGCTGGCCGTTGTCGGGGCGCCGGCCATCGTTGGCCAGCAGCACGCCCAGGCGCGCGTAGTCGCCCAGCGTGGCGTTGAAGTTGCCCGCCGCAGCCTCCAGGCCGGTGCGGTCGGCGCGCCACAGCGCGCTCTGCTCGGCGCCCATCGCCTGCCACAGCCGCGGGCCCAGGTAGTCGCTCAATGACTGGCCGGTGGCGCCGCGCAGCGCCGCCGCCAGCATCACCGTCTCGGTGCTGGCGTAGTGAAAGCGCGTGCCCTGCGGCGCGATGCGCTGGTTGATCTGGCTGGCGGCGGCCTCCAGGCCCTCGCGGCTGGCGGCACGGCCGTAGCGGGCCAGATCGTCCTGGCCGTCGTAGCGCTCCTCGAAACGTACGCCCGAGGCCATGCGCAGCAGATTGCGCAAGCTGGTCTGGCCGTACAGGGTATCGGCCAGGCCCGGCGCATAACGCTCGGCCGTATCGTCCAGCGAACGCAGCTTGCCCTCCTGCAGCGCCAGCCCCACCGCCAGCGCGACGATGGACTTGGCCATCGAGTGCGAGACAAAGCGGTGCTCGGGCCCGCGCTCGTACTGATAGCGCTCGAGCTGCACCACGCCGTCCTTCACGATCATCAGGCCCATCACGCGCTGGCGTGCCAGGTAGGCGCTGACGTCGCGCTCGACGCCATCGTCCGCCAGCCAGCGCAGCGCCGGCTCGCTGGCCGCGCGCGGCAGCCGCAGCGGCTGCTCGCTGGCCGGCAACTGGTGCACCGGCCCATTCAGGATGCCGGCGATCGCGCCCTGGTTGCTGAAGGAGCCCACGCGCACCGCTTCATTGCTGAACCAGTCGCCGGCGGTGCCGAGCGGATAGCCCTGCTGGCGCCCCAGCAGATCCTCATCGGGGGCGGCATGCAGCAGCGCCGGCAGCAGCATGGCCAGCCATATGCAATGCCTTGTCGTCGCCATCACCACGGTGCTGCCGCCCCTGCGAGTCTTGTTGGATGAGGCGCATTTCAACAGCATTCCCGGCCGCTCCCAATCCCAGGGACTGGGGGCCAAGTAGCGCCGGCCGTGAAACTTCGTTAGGGTGATCCGAGTAACTGTGGTACATTCGGCAGCATAGATACGCACAAGACCGTTTCTTCAAGGTCTTCAATCTGCAGCCCCGCCGTACGTTCGCTTCATTCGTCGCGCCAGGCTCGCTCCAGTTTTAACTCCCCGTTTGACTGTTCTTGAGTGTTTCTGTCTCCGCAGGCCATGTGGTCGCGGAGTGTTTTTCAATAGTTTCCTAAGGAACAGATCATGACGACTATGCAAACCGGTACCGTGAAGTGGTTCGACGACGGCAAGGGCTTTGGTTTCATCACCCCCGATGACGGCACCAAGGACCTGTTCGCCCACCACAGCGAAATCCGCAACAACGGCGGCTTCCGCACCCTGGCCGAAAACCAAAAGGTCGAGTTCGAAGTGAAGCAAGGCCCCAAGGGCCTGCAAGCCGCCAACATCCGCGGCGTGTAATTCACGGGGCCTGGCGGATCTTTCGAGTTCCGCCCGGCCTCTGAACTCAGCCTGGGAAGGCTGGGACCCTGGTGCAAGCCAGGGTCTCTATCCGCAAGCAGCGTTGACCCAACAACATCTGTCTTGCGATTGAATGCAGTGACCCGTGTCACTCATCTGCGCGACCCGATGCGCAGCGGCGCCAGCAAAGCTGGCTGCCAACCCGGTGCATGGCACCAAATCCCTTTATCGCAATCCGCGCCAAGACGGTTTCCCTATTCGCTCACGCCACAGGGACGGCATCAAGGCGCACACCTCAAAAGACTATGCAAACGAAAAAAAGCATTGAGGTGGGGCGTTTCCTTGTCTCACCTTTCACCAAACCCACCCATGACGGCGGCTTCGCAGCCTCGGTCTCGATCCGCTCCGGCCAGGGCATGGCCAGCCATGACCGCGTGATGCGCTTCACGCCGCGCTTTGCCACGCAACGCGCCGCGATCGCCTATGCCACCCGCGAGGGCGTGGCCTGGGTCAGCAAACTCCATTAAGACGCCTCGGCGCCTTGCCAACAAAAAGGGCGACTCCTTGCGGAGCCGCCCTTTTGCTTTGCAGCGGAAGAACCTGAGGGTCAGGTCTTGCCTGGCAGCGCCACGCCGCCGCCCAGCGCCTTGTAGAGCTGCACGCCGTTGACCAGCTGCGCCAGCCGCACCTGCAGCGCCGCCTGGCGCGCCGCGAAGCTGGCGCGCTGGGCGTCCAGCAGCTCCAGCGAGCTGGAGGCGCCGTTGGCAAAACGCAGCTCCACCAGGCGCAGACGCTCGGCCTCGGCCGCCGCCTGCGCATCCTGCGCGCGCGCCTGCTCACCCAGCGTGGCCCGGCCCGCCAGCGCGTCGGCCACCTCGCGGAAGGCGCTCTGCACACTCTTTTCGTACTGCGCCACCGCGATCTCGCGCGCCGCCTTGGCCGAGGCAAGGTTGGCTTCATTGCGGCCGCTGTCGAAGATCGGCAGCAGCAGTTGCGAGGCAAAGCTCCAGGCGGTGTTCTTGAACAGGCCGTCGAGCTCCGAGCTGGCCGTGCCGAGGCTGGTGGTGAGCGTGATGCTGGGGAAGAAGGCCGCACGCGCCGCGCCGATATTGGCATTGGCGGCGCGCAGCAGGCTCTCGGCCTGCAGCACATCGGGCCGCTGCACCAGCACTTCGGAGGGCAGGCCGGCGGGCAGCTCGGCGAGCTGCTGCGCGGCCAGGGCCCGGCCCGCCGGCAGATCGGCCGGCAGGGGCTGGCCGAGCAGCAGCACCAGGGCATTCTCGTCCTGGGCGCGCTGGCGTTCGGCCTGCGCCACGGCCGCGCGCGCGGCCTCGAGCGCCGAGGCCGCGCCGGCCAGATCCAGGCTGGAGGCGGCGCCGTTGTCGAAGCGCAGCTTGAAGAGGCGATGGCTGTCCTCGCGCGTCGCCAGGGTCTGGCGCGCCAGCTGCAGCAGCTCCTCGTCCGCCTGCAGGCCCAGATGGGCAGCGGCCACCGCGGCCACCAGACTCAGCTGGGCCGCGCGCGCGCCCTCGGCGCTGGCGAGGTAGCGATGCGTGGCCGCATCGCTCTGATTGCGCAGCTTGCCGAACAGGTCCAGCTCATAGGCGCTGATCTGCAGGCCGGCCTGGTAGCTGCTGGTGATGGTGTCGTCCTTGCCGGGCTGGCGCGAGCTGGCCAGGCCGACGCCCACGGTGGGCAGCTGGTTCGCGGCGCTGACGCGCGCCAGCGCCCGCGCCTGCTCCACATTCAGCAGGGCGACGCGCAGGTCGCGGTTGTTCTGCAGCGCCAGCTCGATCAGCTTTCGCAGGCGCGCATCAGCGTAATAGCGCTGCCATTCCAGTTGCGCGGCCGCCTCGGGGCCCTGGCTGGGCTGGGCCCAGGACTGCGCCACTGGTGCCGCGGGGCGCTGGTGCTCGGGCGCGAGGTTCGCGCAGCCGCTCAGTGCCGCGGCCATGAGGATGCTCAGGGTCAGGTGTTGCTTGCTCATCTCAGCGGCCCTCCGTCGTGTTGCTGGCTTCACTCATCGCCGCCTCATGCGCATACAGCCGCCGCTGCCGGTCGCTGCCCTTGAAGAGGCGTCGCACCACCAGGAAGAACACCGGCACGAAGATCACCGCCAACACCGTGGCCGAGATCATGCCGGACAGCACGCCGGTGCCGATGGCACGCTGGCTGGCCGAGCCCGCGCCGGTGGCGAAGAACAGCGGCGTCACGCCCAGGATGAAGGCCATCGAGGTCATGATGATGGGGCGGAAGCGCAGATGGCAGGCTTCCAGGATGGCCTCGATCAGGCCCTTGCCCTCGGCCTGCAGGTCCTTCGCGAACTCGATGATCAGGATGGCGTTCTTGGCCGACAGGCCGATGATGGTGATCAGGCCCACCTTGAAGTAGACGTCGTTGGGCATGCCGCGCAGGCTGGCACCGGCCAGCGCACCCAGCAGACCCAGCGGCACCACCAGCAGCACCGAGAGCGGGATGGACCAGCTCTCGTACAGCGCCGCCAAGCACAGGAACACCGCCAGCAGCGAGAAGGCCAGCAGGATGGTGGCTTGCGAGCCCGAGAGCTTCTCCTCGCGCGACAGCCCGGTCCATTCGTAACCGATGCCGGGAGGCAGTTGCTTGACCATCTGCTCCAGCTCGGCCATGGCCGCACCGGTGGAGGCACCGGGCGCGGCATCGCCGGCCAGGCGCATCGCCGGGTAGCCGTTGTAGCGCGTGGCCTGCATCTGGCCGGTGATCCAGTGGGTGCGGGCAAAGGCCGACAGCGGCACGCCCTGGCCCTTGGCATTGCTAACGTTCAGGCGCAGCAGGTCCTCGGGTTGCATGCGGGCGGCGGCATCGGCCTGCACCACCACGCGCTGCAGACGGCCGCTGCTGGGGAAGTCGTTTACATAGGACGAACCCAGCTGGGTGCCGATCACCGCGGCGATCGCGTCGTAGCTGACGCCCAGGGCGTTGGCCTTCTCGCGGTCGATGTCCAGTTGCAGCTGGGGGGCGTCTTCCAGGCCGTCGGGGCGCATGCCGGTGATGAGCTTGCTCTGGCTGGCCATGCCCATCAGCTGGTTGCGTGCGTTCAGCAGCGCCTCGTGGCCGAGGCCGGCGCGGTCCTGCAGGCGCAGGGCAAAGCCGGTGGCCGTGCCCAGCTCGGGGATGGGCGGGGGCGAGAGCGGGAAGATGAAGGCGTCGCGCACCGCCATCATGGCGCCGAAGGCGCGGCCGGCCAGCGCCGAGGCGCTGTGCTCGGGGCCGACGCGCTCCTCCCAGGGCTTGAGCGGCACGAACACCAGCGCGGCGTTCTGGCCCTGGCCCGAGAAGGAGAAGCCAATCACGCCCACGGTGTGCTGGACTTCGGGCTGCTTGAGCATGAAATCCTCCACCTGCTTGACGGCCGCCTCGGTACGGCTGGCGGTGGCGCCCGGAGGCAGCTGCACATTGACGATCAGGTAGCCCTGGTCTTCGTTGGGCAGGAATGAAGTGGGCATGCGCGTGTAGAGCAGGCCCACGGCCACCACCACCACGCCATACACGATCAGCATGCGGCCGCTCTTCTTCAGCAGCTTGGCCACCCAGCCCTCATAGCCCTTGGCGGTGCGCGAGAAGCCGCGGTTGAACCAGCCGAAGAAGCCGGTCTTGGCGTGCGCATGGCCGGCCTGCACCGGCTTCAGCAGGGTGGCGCACAGCGCCGGCGTGAGCGTCAGCGCCATCAGCGCCGACAACAGCATCGAGGCCACCATGGCCAGCGAAAACTGGCGGTAGATATTGCCCACCGAGCCGGCGAAGAAGGCCATCGGCACGAACACCGACACCAGCACCACGGTGATGCCGATGATGGCGCCCGAGATCTGGCTCATCGCCTTGCGCGTGGCCTGCAGGGGCGGCAACCCCTCCTCGTTCATGATGCGCTCGACGTTCTCCACCACCACGATGGCATCGTCGACCAGGATGCCGATCGCCAGCACCATGCCGAACAGCGTCAGCACGTTGATGGAGAAGCCCATCCACAACATGATGGCAAAGGTGCCCAGCAGGGCCACCGGCACCACGATGGTGGGGATCAGGGTGTAGCGCCAGTTCTGCAGGAACAGGAACATCACCAGGAACACCAGGATCACCGCCTCGACCAGGGTCTCGACCACCTGGCTGATCGAGATCTTCACGAACTTGGACGAGTCGTAGGGGATCGCGTAGTTCACGCCCTCGGGGAAGTAGCGCTGCAGTTCCAGCATGCGCTCCTTCACCGCGGTGGCCGAGGCCAGGGCGTTGCCGCTGGGGGCCAGCTGGATGCCGATGCCGGTGCTGGGCTTGCCGTCCAGGCGCGAATAGGAGCCATAGCTCTGGCCGCCCAGCTCGATGCGCGCCACGTCCTTGAGGCGCACGCTGGAGCCGTCGGTGTTGGCGCGCAGCACGATGTTGCGGAACTGGTCCACCGTCTCGAGCTGGCCCTTCACCACCACCGTGGCCGACATGGTCTGGCTGGAGAGATTGGGCAGTTCGCCGATAGCACCCGCCGGCACCAGCGCGTTCTGCGCGCGGATGGCGGCATTCACCTCGGCCGGGCTGATGTTGAAGGACAGCAGCTTGGCCGGGTCCAGCCAGATGCGCATCGCGCGTTCGGTGCCGAACAGCTGGGCCTGGCCGATGCCGGGCAGGCGCTGCAGTTCGGGGATGATGTTGCGCGAGGCATAGTCACCCAGGGCCACCGGGTCCAGCGTGCCGTTCTTGCTGGAGAGCGTGACGAAGAGCAGGAAGTTGCTGCGCGACTTGTCCACGCGCACGCCCTGCTGCACCACCTGGGCGGGCAGGCGCGGCGTGGCGCGGCCGAGGCGGTTCTGGATCTCGACCTGGGCCAGGTCGATATTCGTGCCGGGCTCGAAGGTGACGGTGATGGCGCCGGTGCCGTTGGCCTGGCTGACCGATTCCATATAGGCCAGGCCCGGCGCGCCATTGAGCTCCTGCTCGATCACCGAGACGACGCTCTCGTCCAGGGTCTTGGCCGATGCGCCCGGGTAGGCGGTGCTGATGACCAGCGATGGCGGCGCCACCGTGGGGTACTGCGCCACCGGCAGCTTGGTGATGGAGACCGCGCCGAACACCAGGATGAACAAGGCGATCACCCAGGCGAACACCGGCCTGTCAATGAAGAAACGTGACATGTGTGGTGCCTCCTCGGCTTAGCGGCTGGCGGCGGAGGCCGGTGCTGCTGCGGCGTTGGGCACCCACGGCACCGGCGTCACCGGCGCGCCGGGCACGAACATCTTCTGGAAACCGTCGACGATGACTTGATCGCCCGGCTTGAGGCCGTCCAGCACCACCCAATAGTTCCCATCCTTGTTGCCCTGGGCTCCGCCCACCTTGACCATGCGCGGCTCGGGCTTGTTGCCGGCGCCGACGATCAGCACCGAGTCGCCCTGGTTGCTGCGCTTGACCGCCTGCTGCGGCAAGAGGATGCCGGCGGGCAGCTCGGCCTGCGCCAGGCGCACGCGCACATATTGGCCGGGCAAGAGCTGACCCTCGTTGTTCGGCACCTCGGCACGCAGGAGCACCTGGCCCGAGCTGGCGTCCACGCTCAGGTCGGTGAAGAGCAATTTGCCGGGCTTGGCCAGCTCGCTGCCATCGTCCAGGGCAATGCGCACCTGCGCCGCCTGGGCGCCGGCCGAGCGCAGTTGGCCCTTGGCCAGCGCGGCGCGCAGCTGCTGCACCTCGTTGGCGCTCTGGGTGAAGTTCACGTAGACGCTGGAGGTCTGCTGGATCAGCGCCAGCTGGGTGGCCTCGGCGGCGCTCACCAGCGCGCCCTCGGTCACCAGGGCACGGCCGATGCGACCCGAGATCGGTGCCGTCACATGGGCGTAGTCCACGTTCAACTTCGCACTCTGAATGGCGGCCTTGGCGGCGGCCACATCGGCCTCGGCGGACTTGGCGGCCGCCACCGACACCAGGTATTCCTGCTGGCTGATCGCCTTGGCGTCGGCCAGGGGCTTGTTGCGCTCGGCCTGGGCCGCCGCCTGGGCCAGATTGGCCTGGGCCTTGGCCAGGCTAGCCTGGGCACTTTCCAGCGCGGCCTGGTAGGGGGCCGGATCGATCTGGAACAGCGGCTGGCCGGCCTTGACCTCGCTGCCCTCGGTGAACAGGCGCTTCAGCACCACGCCGTTCACGCGCGCCCGCACCTGGGCAGTGCGCTGGGCCTCCACGCGGCCCGGCAGCTCGGTCTGCAGCGCCACGGGCTGCAACTCGGCCTTCAGCACGCCCACCGGGGCCGGCGGCGGCATGCCACCGCCACCCGCGTCGGCCTTGTCAGCGCCGCCGCAGGCGCTGAGCGCCGCGGCCACCGCCACCACCAGGGGCAGTAGGTAAAGGGCGCGGGCACGCAGGCCAGCGCCGGATGAGGATGTTGCGGCGACGGCTACTGCTTCTTCTTGGACTGGCATCACGATGGGATTCCTCTCTGCAACTCGGTAGAACAACGACGAACAGCGCGCCGGTTTTCGACATGGGGATGGGGACGGAGTATAAACATACATTCGCGTATGTATGTTTCTTGACCTAAAATCTCTACACCATGGCCAGGAAAACCAAGCAAGAAGCAATGGAGACACGCCACCGCCTGCTCGATGCGGCGGAGCAGCTCTTCCATCAGCACGGGGTTTCACACACCTCGCTGCAGGATATCGCGCAGGCCGCCGGCCTGACGCGCGGCGCCATCTATTGGCACTTCGAGGACAAGGCCGAGCTCTTCAACGCCATGATGGAACGCGCCACCATGCCGCTGGAAGAAGGCATGAGCATGGCGGCCGAGGCCTCGCCGCAGCTGAGCCTGGCCGAATTGCGCTGGGGCCTGGTGAACGTCTTCTACTCGGCCATGCACAACGAGCGCACCCGGCGCGTGTTCGAGATCGCGATGCAGAAGGTGGAGTACACCGGCGAGCTGCAGCCCCTGAAGGAGCGCAAGCTCAGCGCCCATCGCGACTGGCGCGCGCAGAACCAGGCGGCCTTCGACCATGCGGTGGCGCTGGGCCAGTTGCCCAAGGCGATGAACACCCGCATTGCCGCCATCGCCCTGGTGGCCCTGGTCGACGGGCTGATCCACCAATGGATCATGGACCCCGAGTCCTTCGACCTGATGCAGGTGGGCCAGGCCAGCGTGGAGGGCTTTCTCACCAGCCTGGCGCAAAGCGGCAGCGCCCTGCTGCCGCCCATGAGCGCCGAGGAACGGGCCCGCCTGGGCCAGGCCGGCATTTGCCGGCGCGCGGCACAAAGCCACGCCGAATGACCTTTCAAGCCCCGGGCCTTCGTCGGGAGGGTTCGGGTTTGTGCCGAGTCAAGGGACAATCGCGGGTTGCCCGCGCCCGATTGATCTGAAAGCCCTGCCGTGTCCGCCCATCCCGCCATTACCCCGCCCAAAGCCTCCAAGGCCCTGACGGCCTACCGCCCGTTCTGGGCCAAGCGCTTTGGCGTGGCGCCCTTCCTGCCGATGAGCCGGGCCGAGATGGAACAGCTGGGCTGGGATTCCTGCGACATCATCATCGTCACCGGCGACGCCTATGTGGACCATCCCAGCTTCGGCATGGCGGTGATCGGCCGCACGCTGGAGGCGCAGGGCTTTCGCGTCGGCATCATCGCGCAGCCCGATTGGCAGAGCGCCGATCCCTTCAAGGTGCTGGGCAAGCCGAACCTGTTCTTCGGCGTGGCGGCCGGCAATATGGATTCGATGATCAACCGCTACACCGCCGATCGCAAGATCCGCAGTGACGACGCCTACACGCCCGGCGGCGAGGCGGGCAAGCGGCCGGACCGCGCCACCCTGGTCTACACCCAGCGCTGCAAGGAGGCCTGGAACGATGTGCCGGTGGTGATCGGCGGCATCGAGGCCTCGCTGCGCCGCATCGCCCATTACGACTACTGGAGCGACAAGGTGCGCCGCTCCATCCTGGTGGACGCCAAGGCCGATCTGCTGGTGTATGGCAATGCCGAACGGGCGATCGTCGAGATTGCCCACCGGCTGGCGCAACGCAAGCCCATCGAGAGCATCACCGATGTGCGCGGCACCGCCTTCATGCGCCGCACCAACGACCCGACCGCCGCCGGCTGGTTCGAGCTGGATTCCAGCTCGGTGGACCTGCCCGGCCGCGTGGACGAGCTGATCAGCCCCTACCAGGAGATCGCGCAGGAGAGCTGCGACAGCGCCACGGCCCCCGATGCGCCGAAGCCGATCACCATCCACCGCAGCGGCAAGATGGCCCTGCCCCCGCGCGAACAGACCGTGATACGGCTGCCGGCCTACGAGCAGGTGAAGAGCGACCCGGTGCTGTACGCCCATGCCAATCGCGTGCTGCATCTGGAGACCAACCCCGGCAACGCGCGCGCCTTGGTGCAGAAGCACGGCGAGCGTGACCTCTGGATCAACCCGCCGCCCATCCCGCTCAGCACCGCCGAGATGGACCATGTGTTCGACCTGAACTACGCCCGTGCGCCGCACCCGCGCTATGCGGACGAGCATGGTGGTCATGATGGCGCGACCAAGATCCCGGCCTGGGAGATGATCCGCTTCAGCGTCAACATCATGCGCGGCTGCTTTGGCGGCTGCACCTTCTGCTCCATCACCGAGCATGAGGGCCGCATCATCCAGAGCCGCTCGGAAGACTCGGTGATCCGCGAGATCGAGGAGATGCGCGACAAGGTCAAGGGCTTCACCGGCGTGGTGTCCGACCTCGGCGGCCCCACCGCCAACATGTACCGCATCGGCTGCAAGAGCCCCGAGATCGAGGCCGCCTGCCGCAAGCCCAGCTGCGTCTACCCCGGCATCTGCCAGAACCTGCAGACCGACCATGGCCCGCTGATCCAGATGTACCGCCGCGCCCGCGCGCTCAAGGGCGTGAAGAAGATCCTGATCGGCTCGGGCCTGCGCTACGACCTGGCGATCAAGTCGCCCGAGTACATCAAGGAGCTGGTGACCCACCATGTGGGCGGTTACCTGAAGATCGCGCCCGAGCACACCGAGGGCGGGCCGCTCTCCAAGATGATGAAGCCGGGCATCGGCACCTACGACAAGTTCAAGCAGCTGTTCGAGCAGGCCAGCGAGGAAGCCGGCAAGAAGCAGTACCTGATCCCCTACTTCATCGCCGCCCACCCCGGCACCGCCGACGAGGACATGATGAATCTGGCGGTGTGGCTGAAGAAGAACGGCTTCCGCGCCGACCAGGTGCAGACCTTCTACCCCAGCCCGATGGCCACTGCCACGGCGATGTACCACACCAGCAAGAATCCGCTGAAGAAGGTCACGCGCGACAGCGAGACGGTGGACATCGTGCGCGGCGAGCGCCGCCGACGCCTGCACAAGGCCTTCCTGCGCTACCACGATGCCAACAACTGGCCCTTGCTGCGCGAGGCCCTGCAGGCGATGGGTCGGGCCGATCTGATCGGCAACGGCAAGCACCACCTGATCCCGACCTACCAGCCGATGACGGATGGCAGCTACGAGAGCGCGCGCCGCAAGAACTCGACGCCGGTGAAACCCTGTAGCGCCAAACCGACGGCCAAGCCCGCCGGCACGGCGCCGCGCAAGGGTCAGATCTTGACCCAGCACACCGGACTGCCGCCGCGCAACACCGGAGCCAAGCCGGCGCGCCCTGCCGCCAGGCCGGGCACGGCCAAGCCGCCTAAACGGTGATCAGGGGGCTGATCAGGTGCTGATCAGGGCTGGGGCGGTGGCTCCGCCGGCGTTTCGGCTGGCTGCGCCTGCCAGGCACGCCACAGCCTGAGCGCCTGCAAGCCCGTCTTCAGCAGGCCCAGCAGGCCGGCCACCTTGGCCGGGCGGCGCAGCATCAGCACCACACCGGCCACCCCCAGGCCGGTGGCCGCCGCCCGCCAGGGCGGTGGCAGGCCGCGCAGCAGGCGCAGGCCGCGCCAGGCCCAGGGCATCCAGCCCAGCGGCCGCACCAGTTCGCGCACATCGGTCTGCAGATCGCCCCGCAGCGTAGCGCTGCGCATGCGCAACTCCAGCTGGCGCAGGCGCAGCGTCTGTTCGGCATCGCGCCAGATCATGATGACGAGCTCCCCAGGGCGTCCCGGTCGCGCGCCAGTTCGGCGGCGCTGGCGGCGAACACCCCGTCGGGGCTCTGCAGCCGGTCGCGCGCCCGCCCCAGCATGGCGTAGCCCAGGCCGGCATACACCAGGCACAGCCCCAGTGCCACCGCCCAGCGCCAGCCCTCGGGGCTCAGCAGCAGCAGGGCCAGGCTCAGCATCACCACCGCCGCCGTCACCAGCATCACGGCCAGCAGGGCCGTCACCAGGGCCGAGACCAGGCGCAGTTTCTCGGCCTCGAGCTCGGTGCCCAGCAGTTCCAGGCGCAGCTGCAGCAGTTCCAGCAGATGGCCGCCCAAGCGCTGCAGCGCAGGCTTCAGGCCGCTGCCGGCACCATCATCAGTTGCGGGGCTGCTCATGCCTCATCTCCGTGTGAACGAATGCCAGCATTGTGCTCGCAGCGCTGCAGATCAGGGTAAGGCCTGTCCCTCCCTGGACACAGGGAGGCGCCGGCTTGGGCTACAGTCCGGCTAGCAGACAAAGACCTATGACCAAAGCCTTGAAGAAGCGCCTCAACACCCGCTTGATCGCCACGATCGAGCCTGTGGGTGCGGTCCATAGTGGCGCAAAGGCTGGGCTTGAGGCAAGCTACGGCGTGCTCGTACTTGTCCGCCTCACCACCCCCAAGGTTGAATAAATGTCGGAAAGCCAGATGTCCAACAGCGCAGAGCTCGCCCCAGGCGATGACGACCTGCTGGAATTCCTGGACGGTCCCGAGCATCACGACGAGATACCCGCGCACGAGCAACAGCCCTGGCGCATCCTGATCGTCGACGACGACGCCGATGTGCACAAGGCCACCGAGCTGGCCATGCAGGGCCTGCAGGTGGAGGGCCAGCCGTTGTCCTTTCTGCACGCCGAATCGGCCGCGCAGGCGCGCCAGGTGCTGAGCGCCGAGCCCGATCTGGCGGTGGTGCTGCTGGACGTGGTGATGGAATCGGAAGACGCAGGCCTGCAGCTGGTGCGCTTCATCCGCGACGATCTCAAGCTGCGCGCGGTGCGCATCGTGCTGCGCACCGGCCAGCCCGGCTATGCGCCCGAGATCGAGACGGTGCAGACCTACGACATCAACGACTACAAGACCAAGTCGGAGCTCACGCGCACGCGGCTCTACACCGTGCTCACCGCCGCGATCCGCTCCTACCGGCAGATCCGCGCGCTGGAAAGCAATCGCAAGGGCCTGGAGCTGATCGTCGAGGCAAGCACCGAGCTGAGCCGACTGCAGGGCCTGCAGCGCTTTGCCGAGGGCGTGGTGACCCAGCTCTGCGCCCTGCTGGGCATCCTGCCCGAGGGCCTGGTGTGCGCGCGCTCGAGCGCCGATGTGGACGATCAGTCGCGCATCGTCGCCGCCGCCGGCCAGTTCAGCAGCCTGATCAACTGCCCGCTGGGCGCGGTGCAGGTCACCAAGGTCAGGCACATCCTCACGCGCTGCCTCAGCGAGCGCCAGAACATCTACGAAGACGGCTGCACCTGCCTCTATTTCGGTCTCTCCAACGGTCGCGCCCTGGCGGCCATGGTGGACGTGGGCCGCCCCCTGGACGAGCTCGACCAGCAGCTGCTGCGCGCCTTCTGCTCCAACATCGCGGTGGGCTTCGAGAACGTGGTGCTGTATTCGCAGCTAATCGACCAGGCCTACAACGACCAGCTGCTGCACCTGCCCAATCGCACCCGTTTCATCGAGCTGCTGGAGCAGAACCTCAAGCATCCCGATGGCATCACGCTGGCGCTGATCGACCTGGACGACTTCTCCGACGTCAACGACGCCTTCGGCCACCGCTTCGGCGACCAGGTCCTGCAGGCCGTGGTGTCACGCCTGGCGGACCAGCTCGGCTTCAACACCTCGATGGCGCGCGTGGCGGCCGATGCCTTCGGCCTGATGGGCCCGAACCATCTGGTCAATGGCGACAACATCCGCAACCTGTTTGCCGAGCCCTTCACGGTGGCGGGCGAACGCCTGCAGCTCTCGGCCACCACCGGCCTGGTGCGCCTGACCGAGTCGAATTCGGTGGGCTCGGAACTGCTGCTGGATGCCCAGATCGCGCTCAAGCGCGCCAAGCAACAGCACCGTGGCTCCTCGCAGTATTTCTCCGCCGCCATGGGCACCGACGCGCGCGAGCGCTTCAAGCTGCTGAAGGGCCTGCGTGCCGGTTTCGAGGAGCGCCGCCTGTTCGTGGTCTACCAGCCCCAGGTGGATCTGGTGAGCCGCCAGCCGCTGGGCGCCGAGGCGCTGCTGCGCTGGCGCACCGCCGAGGGCCAGTTCGTGCCGCCGGACCAGTTCATCCCGCTGGCCGAGCAGTCCGGGCTGATCATCAGCATCGGCGACTTCGTGCTGCGCACCGCCTGCTTCCAGCTCAAGCATCTGCGCGACCTGGGTTATCAGGACTTCCGCATGGCGGTGAACATCTCGCTGGCGCAGTTCCGCCATCCGCTCTTCATCCAGACCGTCAAGGCGGCGCTGGAAGACAGCGGCGTGCCGGGCACCAGCCTGGAGCTGGAGATCACCGAATCGATGGCGATGGAAGACATCTCCCTGGTGCTGCGCGTGCTGGCGGACATCCGCAGCACCGGCGCCTCGGTGGCGATCGACGACTTCGGCACCGGCTTCTCCTCGCTGAGCCAGCTGCGCCAGCTGGATGTGGAGCGGCTCAAGATCGACCGCGCCTTCGTGCGCGAGGCCCAGAGCAGCAATGCCGGCTCCACCATTGCGCAAATGGTGGTGAACCTGGGCCGCGGCCTGGGCATGCGCGTGATCGCCGAGGGCATCGAGACCGAAGAGCAGTGCCAATACCTGCAGACCCTGGGCTGCCACGAGGGCCAGGGTTATCTGTTCGCCAAGCCCATGATGGCCGACCAGCTCCAGCTCTGGCTGGAGAGCGGTAAGGGCGAGCCGCTGCAGTAAGCCGGCCCGCCCCCTGCGCGGCAGGTGGCTACTTGCTGCGCGCGATCAACATGCCCAGCAGCAGGCCGACGCCGGCCGCCACGCCGATGGACTGCCAGGGGTTCTCGTGCACATAGTTGTCGGTGGCCTTGCCGGCGGCCTTGGCCTTCTCGATCGCGGCCTCCTGCAACTCGGTGAGATGGCGCTTGGCGCGGTCCAGGCTGGCCTGGACCTTGGCGCGCAACTCGCTGGCGCCCTCGCCGGCCTGGCCGGCGGTGGCCTTCAGCAGGGACTCGGCCTCGGCGACGACGGCGTGCAAATCTGCCACCAGGCGTTCCTTCTGGGCGTGTACTTGGTCTGACATGGCGTCCTCCGTTGCGGTACTGGGATCAATGCTTGTACACCTTATCCCAGCCCGGTGCAGCCCCAATGTCCCAGATCAACGTATCAAGCCAACAGGGTGTCGGCGCTCACATAGGCATAGCCCAGATCGCGCGCCACCGCCTCGTAGGTGACGTGGCCGGCGGCCACGTTCAGGCCCGCCTTCAGATGCGGGTTGTCCTTGAGCGCCTGCTTCCAGCCCTTGTCGGCCAGCGCCGCGGCATGGCCGATGGTGGCGTTATTGAGCGCGAAGGTGGAGGTGCGCGCCACCGCGCCGGGCATGTTCGCCACGCAGTAATGCACCACGCCGTCCACCACGAAGGTGGGTTCGGCATGGGTGGTGGCGTGCGAGGTCTCGAAGCAACCGCCCTGGTCGATGGCCACGTCCACGATCACCGCACCCTTCCTCATGCGCGACACCATCGCGCGCGTCACCAGCTTGGGCGCCGCGGCGCCGGGGATCAGCACGCCGCCGACCACCAGATCGGCCGACAGCACCGCCTCTTCCACGCTCTGCGCCGTCGAGTACTGGGTGGTGATGCGGTTGCCGAACACCAGGTCCAGCTGGCGCAGGCGGTCCACGCTCTTGTCCAGCACGGTAACCCGCGCGCCCATGCCCACCGCCATCTGCAGCGCATGCGTGCCCACCACGCCGCCGCCCAGGATCACCACATGGGCGGGCGCCACGCCGGGCACACCGCCCAACAGCACACCCATGCCGCCCTTGCTCTTCTCCAGATGCGCGGCGCCGGCCTGCACGGCCATGCGGCCGGCCACCTCGCTCATCGGTGCCAGCAGCGGCAGGCCGCCGCCGGGCGCGGTGACGGTTTCGTAGGCAATGCAGATCGCGCCGCTCTTCACGAGTGCGGCGGTCTGCTCGGGGTCCGGCGCCAGGTGCAGATAGGTGTAGAGGATCTGGCCGGGGCGCAGCATCGCGCATTCCTGCGGCTGCGGCTCCTTGACCTTGACGATCATCTCGCTCTGCGCAAACACCGTGGCGGCGTCGGGCGCCAGCTGCGCGCCGGCGGCCAGGTACTGCTCGTCATCCAGCCCGATGGCGGCGCCGGCACCGGCCTGCACCAGCACGCTGTGGCCGCGGCTGGTGAGTTCGCGCACGCTGGCGGGCGTCAGGCCCACGCGGTACTCGTGGTTCTTGATTTCCTTGGGGCATCCGATCTTCATGGCTTGTCTCCGTTCTTGTAGGACTTGGCTCCGCGCTTTGTACGACCGGCAGCCGTCCGAGCGCAAATGGCATTTGCCGCGCTACAGCGGCATTAGCAACGCTAATCGGCGCTAATCCTCCGCCTCTTCCCAACGCTCGACCAGGAAGAATCCCTCGGTGGCACGCCCCAGCAGGCGCAGGCGGCGCCCCTCCAGCGCCTCCAGCTCGGGGTCGCGGAAGGGGTTGCCGCCCACGCGCCGCAGCACATGCTGCAGCCCCTGGGCGTCCTCCAGCACCATGCCCCGGTGCTCGCTCTTCGTGCCCTGTGCCAGCAGGCGCTTGCTGATCTTGCCCACGATCTCGCTCATCGGCCAACCTTTCTATGGAAATTAGCGCGAATGCACCCGCCGCACATGCAGCAGCTGGCCGTTCTCCTCGGTGGCGACGATGGCCAGCACATGCGGCACGCGCTGCTCGCCCGTGCCATGCTGCGCCAGGCCCTTGAGCACATGGATGCGACGTATCGGCCCCTTGCCACCGATCTCGAAGCTCAGCCGCGAGACCTCGCCCTGCAGGTCCGATTCGCGTGCCATCATCTGCATGGTGCGCTCCACCGGTGCGGCCGGCTCCAGCGCCTTCGACCGCACCGGCGGCAGTGCGCGTGCCAGATGCCGCCCCTCGCGCTCCAGCCGCTCGCGCCGCAGGCCGCGCACACCGCGGTCCTGCACCTTGGCGAAGGCCTGCTTGAAGGCCTTGGTCTTGCTGAGGGCATGGGCGGCATAGCCCACCGGCTGCAGAGCCGGATCGCCGAGCAGGTAGAACTGGCCCAGGGTCTTCAGATCGAAGGGGTCCAGATGGGTGCGTTCGCCGGCGAACTTCTGGCGCGCCTCCAGCGCCGCGCGGCCCAGCGAGGAGCCCGCCAGCACGCGCTGCAGGAAATACTGGCAGATCAGGTCGGCCGAGCCATTGCCCTCGCTGGGCCCGTAGGCAATCGTGGTGCTGCCGAAAAAGCCGCTCGCGCCGTCGGCCAGATAGCTCAGCGCGATGCCCTGGGTGCCGGCGCTCTCGGCCGGGTCGTAGAGCTGGGCGCCATAGCAGCATTCGGCGGCCACCACGGTGCCGGCGGTGATCTTGCCGGTGAGCAGATTGGCGCGGTGCGCCACCGGATAGGCGTCGCCGCGCTGGCCGAAGTATTCGGGAGAATGGGCGGCGCCATGGCAGTTGATGAAGTGCATGCGCGGTGCCAGGTCTTGCTTGGCCCAGCGCGGGCCCTTCGGCGGCGCCAGGTTCAGCGGCGCGGCATCGCCAAAGGTGTTGTTCACGCTCAGGCGCGTGGAGCCCTGCCAGACCTCGGCCGAAAGCGCGAAGCTCTGCTGGTAGGCCTCGCGCGGCAGCGGCTTGGCGCGGGCCGAGGCGCGCAGCAACTGCAGCAGCAGATCGGGCTTGCTGGCGCCCGGCACGTCGGGCAGGCGCCCCACCACCCGGGTCGGCCCCAGGAAGCGGTTCACGTCGGTGCCGTAGGGCGCCTCGCAGGCATAGGGCAGATCGCTGGGCACGGTCTTGTCGTCGTCCCCGCCCGGGCCGCCATAGGCCGGGTTCACCAGCGGCACCATGGGCAGCACATCCAGCGCACCGAGCAGCAGGATGTAGTGCGGCTTGGCCGCCGTGGCGATGGCATCGATGGCGGCCTTGAGCGCGCGCGCATCGGGCTTGGCCGGCACCGCGGCGCCATAGGGCTTCATCGCCGAGGCCAGGCTGACGTCCAGCACCACGGTCTCGATGCCGCGCTTCTTATCCGCGCTCACCAGGGTCTTGAGCGCCGCATCCACCTTGGCCAGACCGGCCGCCGCGTACTTGGCACGTAAGGCCGCGCCATGCTTGATCACCAGCTTGTCCATCTTGTGCTCCCGGGGGGCAAAAGCCCATTGTGGCGAGGGGTCGGCTGCAATGGCAATGCGCTGCCCCTAGTTTGGCAGGAGGCCGGCGTGCGCGACGCTTGTGCCGCCATGGGCGCGCGCCTATGCTCATCGCCTCTTTGCGGGAGCCCGCCATGAAACCCACACCCGCCGGTTGGCCGCGCCTTTCCACGGCGCTGTTCTATGAGAACGCGAACGAGGCCATCGCCTGGCTGCAGGCGGCCTTCGGTTTCGAGCTCAAGCTCAGGGTCGACGATGCCGACGGCAGCGTGCGCCACAGCGAGCTGCGCTATGGCGAAGCCATCATCATGGTCGGCGAAGGCGCGGCCGGCCGCGAGCCACGCTTTGGCGTGCCCATGCGCAGCCCGCTGGCGCTGGGCGGCGCCAACACCCAGAACCTGATGCTCTATGTGGACGACGTGGACGCGCATTGCGCGCGCGCCCGCGCCGCCGGCGCGCGCATCGTGATGGAGCCCGAGCTGCACGACTACGGGCCCGAATACTGGGCCGACCGCAGCTATGGCGCGCTCGACCTCGACGGCCACCTGTGGTGGTTCAGCCAGCGCATGCGCGGCTGAGTGTCGGCCGGCAGCCTCAGCCGCGGCGGCGCGCCAGGCCGGCCACACCCAGCAGGCCGGCCAGCATCAGCGCATAGGTCTGCGGCTCGGGCACCGCCGAGATCTGAACCAGGCTGTCCACGCCGCTGCTGGGGTGCTGCACATTGACGTAGGCCAGGTTGGAATTGAACTTGTCGAAGTACAGGCCGGTGGGTTCGGCGCCGGTGGTGCTGAGGCTGGCCCACTTGGCCACCGAATCGGCCACGCCATCGTTGTCGCTATCCTTGGCAAACCAGATGTCGGCCTTGCCGCCATCCTGGTCTTCGATCACATAGATATTGCCGGCGGCATCGATGGCGAGATTGTCCGGGTTGCTCCAGCTCGCGCCCACCTTGAGGCCGGTGGCCTGGTCGATGCTGTTGTTGTCGGCGAACAGCTTCACCGTGCCGGTATCGAGGTTCAGCGAGTAGACGCGGCCTCGGCCATTGCCGCTCACGCCGTCGCTGTCGGAATCGGTGGTGGTGAAGTAGATCATCTGCTGGCCATTGGGCAGCAGCTTGAACTCCAGGTCCTCGGGGCGGTTGTAGCCGGTGCCGAGCACGCTCGCGTGGTCGGCGGTGGCGCGTCCGTCAATCGTGCCATCGCCCAGCACAGTGGAAACACCGGGCAGCGCGCCGCCTGCGGCATTGGTGATCGCCACCCAGGAGGCACCGCCCGTGATGGCCGCACCGTTGTTGCCTTCGAACTGGGCGCCCGCGCCGACCTTCAGCACAAAGGTCTGGCCGGCCGCAAAGAAGTCATTGCCGTTGCTGGCATTGGGGCTGGCCGACACGTATTTGTAGATGGCGCCGCCGTTGAGTTCGTCGACGAAGTAGAGATTGTTCTGCCGGTCGAAGGCCAGGCCCTCGTGCGAGACGCGCGGCAAGATCGAGCGCTGCACGAAGTTGCCGCCATTGGCCGCCGCCGTGGTGGCATTCGTCAGCTCGAACAGCCGGCCCTTGCTGCTGCCGCTGCCCCAGGACTCCTCGGCCGTGAGATAGCTGCCCCAGGGCGTCCAGCGCGAGGCATCGCCCGAGACAAAGCCCTGCGTGCCGGGCGCCACGATGGTGACCGTGCGGGTGGCGTAGTTCTTGTCCCAGAGATCCACGCGCTGCACGCCGGCGCTGCCGGTCTCGAAGGGCATGAACAGATAGCGGCCGGCCTGCGCGCCCGTCTCGTTGGCGGTGATCATGTCCCAGCTGCCCGAGTTGGAACCCGGCAGCAGGCTGTTCTGGGTCTTGCGATCGGCCAGCAGCAGCTGGCTGAACTTGGGCGAGGAGAGCTGGAAGGGCGCGCTCTCGGGCAGCGCGCCGGCGGCCACGTTGCCGGTCAGCGGCGTGAAGTTGGCGAACTCGGTGGCGGCCGCCTGCGCCTGGCTGGCGAGCACTGAAAGCAGGCCGATGGCGGCCGCGATGCGGGATGGCTTGACGAACATGGAGGGCTCCGATGGTCTGGCTGTCAACAACGACAGCCCGCAGTCTCGGAAGCCGCCATGACCGGGCCGTGACGCCGGGGGTCAGGCCTTGTCCCCGGATTCGGGCTCGCGCGGCTGATCCGACCGCCCAGGGCCGCTCAGCCCGCCCGCTTGGCCAGCAGCGCGCGTCCCACGCGCGAGACCGGCGGGCGGCCCAGCACGTTCGAGATGTAGGCGCCGGCGTCGACCAGCTTGTCGATGTCGATGCCGGTCTCGATGCCCAGGCCGTTCAGCATGAAGACCACGTCTTCGGTCGCCACATTGCCGGTCGCGCCCTTGGCATAGGGGCAGCCGCCCAGGCCGGCCACGCTGGCGTCGAAGTTGTGCACGCCCAGCTCCAGGCAGGCGTAGATATTGGAGAGCGCCTGGCCGTAGGTGTCGTGGAAATGGCCGCTCACCTCCACCAGGGGGTAATGCTTGAGCGCACGCTCCATCGCCGCCTGGATCTTGCGCGGCGTGCCCACGCCGATGGTGTCGGCCACGCCCAGGTGGTCGACGCCGATGCCCTTCATCAAGAGCACCACGCGCTCGACCTGGTCGGCGCTGATGTCGCCCTCGTAGGGGCAGCCCACCGCGCAGGAGAGTGCGCCGCGCACCTTGAGGCCGGCGGCATGGGCGGCCTCCACCACGGGGGCGAAACGCTCGATGCTCTCGGCGATCGAGCAGTTGATGTTCTTCTGGCTGAAGGCCTCGCTGGCGGCCGCGAACACCACGATCTCGTCCGGCTTGGTCGGCAGCGCCGCCTCCAGGCCCTTCATGTTCGGCGTCAGCACCGAATAGCGCACGCCGGGCTGGCGCGCGATGGCGGCCATCACCGCCTCGTTGTCGGCCATCTGCGGCACCCATTTGGGGCTGACGAAGCTGGTGACCTCGATCTCGCGCAGGCCGGCGGCCTGCAGCATCGCCACCAGCTGCGCCTTGTGCTCGGTGGCGACCGGCTGCTTTTCGTTCTGCAGGCCGTCGCGCGGGCCCACATCGACCAGGGTGACGCGGCTTGGCAAGTTCATCTTTCAGGCCTCCATGCGCAGCAGTTCGGCACCATCCGTCACCTGATCGCCGACGGCGAACAGCAACTCGGCCACCACGCCGTCGCGCGGCGCGTTGATGGTGTGCTCCATCTTCATCGCTTCCATCACCGCCAGCGCCTGGCCCTTGCTCACCTTGTCGCCGGGCTGGGCCAGGAAGGACACCAGCTTGCCGGGCATGGGGGCGGTGAGGCGGCCGCCTTCGCCGCCACCCTCGCCGGCATGGGCGATCACGTCCACCTCGGTGACGATGGCCGAGCCCTCGGCCGCGAACACGGCAACGCGCTCGCCCTGGGCATAGGTCTTCACCGTCACGCGCCGCTGTGCCAGGCCTTCACCCAGCAGCAGTTCATGCGATTCGAGGCCCGCGGAGTTCACCGCGAAAGGCAAAGATTGCCCCTCCACCGTGAGATGCATGCCACCCTGGTGGTGGCGCGAGAGCAGCACCTCGTGGTGCGTGCCGCCGGCCTCCAGATCGAAGCGGCGTGCCGAGGCGCCGTACATGCGCCAGCCGTCGCGTGCGGTCCAAGGGTCGGCGCTCTGCAGCGCGGCTTCCTTGGCCAGGGTATGAGCCACCACCGCGGCGGCGCTGGTCTGCAGCGGCAGGCCGGGTTGGCCGAACAGCGCGGCGCGCTCGCGCTCGATCAGGCCGGTGTCCAGATCCGCACCGGAGAAGGAGGCGGTGGCGGCACAGCGGCGCAAAAAGGCCACATTGGTCTGCAGGCCGACGATATGCGTGTCGCGCAGCGCCGCATCCAGGCGCGCCAGGGCCTGGGCGCGGTCTTCGCCCCAGACGATCAGCTTGGCCACCATGGAGTCGTAGTAGGGGCTGATCTCGTCGCCCTCGCCCACGCCGGCATCGATGCGCACATGGCCGCGCTCGAAGCTCACATGCGCCGGCCAGCGCGCCACGTCCAGGCGGCCGGTGGCGGGCAGGAAGCCGCCATCGGGATTCTCGGCACAGATGCGCGCCTCGATGGCATGCCCGTGCATCTGCAGCTCATGCTGCTTGAGCGGCAGCGCTTCGCCGGACGCCACGCGCAATTGCCACTCCACCAGGTCCTGGCCGGTGATGGCTTCGGTGACCGGATGCTCCACCTGCAGGCGGGTGTTCATTTCCATGAAGTAGAAACGGCCGTCCTGCTCGGCGATGAACTCCACCGTGCCGGCGCCCACATAGCCCACCGCCTTGGCGGCCGCCACGGCGGCCTCGCCCATCTCGCGGCGGCGCGCCGCGCTCATGCCGGGGGCCGGGGCCTCTTCCAGCACCTTCTGGTGGCGGCGCTGCACCGAGCAGTCGCGCTCGAACAGGTAGACGCAGCTGCCCTGGCTGTCGCCAAACACCTGGATCTCGATGTGGCGGGGCTTCTGCACATAGCGCTCGATCAGCACCGCATCATCGCCAAAGCTGTTGATGGCCTCGCGCTTGCAGGAGGCCAGTGCGGCGTCAAAGTCGGACGCCTGCAGCACCGCGCGCATGCCCTTGCCGCCGCCGCCGGCGCTGGCCTTGATCAGCACCGGATAGCCGATGCGGTCGGCCTCCCGCTTCAGCAGGGCCGGGTCCTGGTCGGCGCCGTGATAGCCGGGCACCAGGGGCACGCCGGCAGCTTCCATCAGGCGTTTGGACTCGGCCTTCAGGCCCATCGCCAGGATGGCCGAGGCCGGTGGGCCGATGAAGACCAGGCCGGCGGCCGCGCAGGCCTTGGCGAAGTCCTCGTTCTCCGACAGAAAGCCGTAGCCGGGGTGCACGGCCTCGGCGCCGGTGGCCTTGGCCGCCTCGATGATGCGCTGCCATTGCAGGTAGGAATCGCGCGGCGCCGGGCCGCCTACAGCCACAGCCTCATCGCAGGCCTGCACATGCTTGGCACGCGCATCGGCCTCGGAATAGACCGCCACGGTCTTGACGCCCAGACGGCGCGCGGTGGCTGCCACGCGGCAGGCGATTTCGCCGCGGTTGGCAATGAGGATCTTCTTGAACATGGCGGAGTCTCCGGGGTCTTCGTTTTTCTTGTCGGTTCAGTGCGTGGCGCAGCCATGCTCGCCGCAGCCGGCGCTGGGCTCGGCGCTCAGCTCGGCCTCGGTGGCGCAATGCATGCCCAGGCGGTCCAGCAGGGCACGGTCCTTCTCGGCCTGCGGGTTGCTGGTGGTGAGCAGCTTGTCGCCGTAGAACATGCTGTTGGCGCCGGCCAGGAAACAGAGGCTTTGCAGCGACTCGGGCATCTCCTCGCGGCCGGCCGAGAGGCGCACCATGGCGCGCGGCATGATGAGGCGGGCCACCGCGATGGTGCGCACGAACTCGAACGGGTCCAGCGCGGCGGTGCCGGCCAGCGGCGTGCCTTCCACCTGCACCAGGTTGTTGATGGGCACCGACTCGGGGTACGGATCCAGATTGGCCAGTTGCACCAGCAGGCCGGCGCGCTCGCGGCGCGTCTCGCCCAGGCCGACAATGCCGCCCGAGCAAACCTTCAGGCCGACATGGCGCACGCGGTCCAGCGTGTCCAGGCGGTCCTGGTAGGTGCGGGTGGTGATGATCTGGCCGTAGAACTCCGGCGAGGTGTCGAGGTTGTGGTTGTAATAGTCCAGGCCCGCCTCGCGCAATTGCTCGGCCTGGCCGTCGCCCAGCATGCCGGCGGTGAGGCAGGTCTCCAGGCCCAGGGCCTTGACCTCGGCGATCATCTCGCCGATCGCCTCCAGATGGCGTTCCTTGGGCGTGCGCCAGGCCGCGCCCATGCAGAAGCGCGTGGCGCCATTGGCCTTGGCGGCGCGCGCCGCCTCCATCACCTCCTGCAAGGGCAGCAGCTTCTCGGCCTTCAGGCCGGTATCGAAGTGCGCCGACTGCGGGCAGTACTTGCAATCCTCTTCGCAGCCGCCGGTCTTGATCGAGAGCAGCGTGGAGAGCTGCACCGCGTTGGCATCGAAGTTCTCGCGGTGCACCTGCTGGGCGCGGAACATCAGGTCGTTGAAGGGCAGCTCGAACAGGGCGGCGACCTCGTTGACCGTCCAGGCCTTGCTGTTGCGGCGCTCGGCGTCGGTGCTGGGGGTGAGGGACTGGACTTGGTTAAACGTCTGTTTCATGGGAAGGATTCCAGGGCTTGCAGCAGCGGCGGCTGAGGCAGATGCGCGGCGACTGCCGCAGGGGAAGGATCGAAGAGCCGGGGCACATGACCCCAGCAGGGAGCGTTGAAGGGTGCGGCGGACAGCACCGCCGTCAATGCGGCCAGATTGTCCGCCACATGGGGCATCTCGGTGTCCACGGTATTGGCCACCCAGGCGGCCAGCCGCAGGCCGCGCGCGGCAATCGCCTCGGCGGTGAGCAGGGCGTGGTTGATGCAACCCAGACGCAGGCCGACCACCAGCACCACCGGCAGCTGCAGATCGGCCGCCAGGTCGGCGGTGTCCCAAGCGCGTTCATGTTCACCCCCAGGGGCGCTCAAGCGCGCCCCGCCCCCCAAGGGGGCCCCTGCCATCTTGGGACGGCCCGGCGATGGCAGGCTCAGGGGCACGCGGAAGCCGCCCACCCCCTCGACGATGCACAGCTCGGCGCGCGCGGCGGTGCTGCGCACGGCATGCAGCAGCGGCTCGCGATCAATGGTGCAGTCCTCCAAGCGGGCGGCGATGTGCGGCGCGCAGGCGGCGCGCAGCTGCAGCGGGCCGACCTCGGCATCGCTGAGCGCCATATTGCTGGCCGCGCGCAGGCGCCGCACGTCCTCGTTGACCCAGGCGCCATCGACGAAGTCCTGCCCCGCCGCGATCGGCTTGATGGCGGCCACGCGCAGGCCCAGCTGCGCAAACGCGTGGGTCAGGCCGGCGCTGATGCAGGTCTTGCCGATCTCGGTGTCGGTGCCGGTGATGAAGAAGCCTCTCATGCGGCCGCCTGGTCCATGTCTATCGCTGCCGCATTCAACGCGGACAGCAACTGGTCCACATCGGCCGCACTGTGCGTGGCGCACAGCGTGATGCGCAGCCGCGCCTCGCCCTTGGGCACGGTGGGCGGGCGGATGCCGGGCACGCGCAGGCCCTCGCGCTCCAGCCTTGCGGCCAGCTGCATCACCTCGGCATTGCCACCGACGATCAGCGGCTGTACCGGCGTCTCGGAGGCGGCCAGCTTCCAGCCCAGGCGCGGATGGCGGGCCAGCAAGGCATCGATGCCCTTGCGCAGCTGGGCTTGCAGGCGCACCAGGTTCTCGCGGCGCTGCACGCCGGCTTCGCCCTCGATCAGATCGAAGCTGGTGAGCAGCGCATGCTCGATCGCGGCCGGCGAGGCGGTGGAGAAGATGAAGTTGCGGGCGGCCTGCAGCAGGTACTCGACCACCGTCTCATGCGCCACCACAAAGGCGCCGGCCAGGCCCGCGGCCTTGCCCAGCGTGCCCACCAGGATCAGGCGCTGGCTCTTCAGGTCGAAATGCTCCAGCGAACCACGGCCCTTGGCGCCCAGCACACCGAAGCCATGGGCATCGTCGACGATCAGCCAGGCATCGAATTCCTCGGCCAGGGCCAGCAGAGCGGGCAGCGGCGCGAGGTCGCCATCCATGCTGAAGACGGCATCGCTGACGATCAGCTTGATCTTGGCCTGGCTCGCCGCCAGCAGCGTGCGCAGCTGGCCCACGTCGGCATGGCCGAAGCGCGTGACCTTGGCCTTGGACAGGCGGGTGCCGTCGATCAGCGAGGCATGGTTGAGTGCCTCCGAGAAGATCTCGGTCTGCTCGTCGCCCAGCGCGGTGACCACCGCCAGATTGGCCATATAGCCGGTGCAGAAGCCGATCGCGCGCGCCTGCGGGATGTGCGGCGCGAACCAGTCGGCCAGGGTCTGGGCGACGCGCTCATGCGCCACCGTGTGGCCGCTGATCAGCGGCGAGGCGCCCGAGCCGCCGCCATAGATGCGCGCGCCCTCGGCCAGCGCCTCGGCGATGCGTGGATGCGCGGCCAGGCCCAGGTAGTCGTTGGAGCAGAACATCAGCAGTTCGCGCGCGATGCCATCGGCGCCACGCACGATCTGGCGCGGCGCGGTGCGGCTCTCGGCCTGGCGCAGGAAGCGCGTGAGGCTCTGCGCCTCGATGGCCTTGAGCTTGGTGTTCAGGTGTTCAAGCAACATCGTCGAGGGTCCGGCGCACGGCCTCGGCCAGGAAGGCCGCGGTCTGCTGAGCATCAATCAGATAGGGGGGCATCAGGTAGACGGTGGCGCCGATCGGCCGGATCAGCAGCTCATGGGCGCGCGCCGCCAGATGGAAACGCTCGGCGAAGCGTTCGCCGGGCTTCTTCACGTCGAAGGCCAGGATCATGCCGCGCTGGCGAAAGTGCTCGACCCTCGGGTCCGCCGCCAGCGGCGCGAAGGCCTCGGCCAGCAGCGCGGCCTGCACGCGATTGGCCTCCAGCTGGCCGGCATCGAAGCGGTCCAGCACCGCGTTGGCGGCGGCGCAAGCCAGGGCATTGCCGGTGTAGGAATGCGAATGCAGAAAGCCGCGCGTCACATCCTCGGACCAGAAGGCGCGGTAGACCGCGTCGGTGGTGAGCACCAGCGACAGCGGCAGGGTGCCGGCGGTGATGCCTTTCGATAGCAGGATGAAGTCGGGCCAATGGGACTGTGAGCCCCCACGCTCGCGAGTACGCGAGCTGCCCCCCACGGGGACTTCGCCAGCTTGGGGCGGCCCGGCGCTGGCGAGCGTTTGTTCCCAGGCGAAGAAGGTGCCCGTGCGGCCGCATCCCACCGCGATTTCATCCGCGATCAGGTGCACCTCGAACTCGCGCGTCAGTTCACGCAGCGCCTTCAGGTACGAGGGCGCGTGCATCACCATGCCGGCGGCGCCCTGCACCAGGGGCTCGACGATCACGGCGGCGATATGTTCATGGCGCTCGGCCAGCAGGGCGCGCATCGCGGCCAGGGCCTCGGCCTCGTTGCCCAGGCGGCTGTCGGGCGAGCTCACGATATGGGCGCGCATCAGCAGCGGGTCGTAGGCGTCGCGGAAGATCGCCACATCGGTGACGGCCAGCGCGCCGATGGTCTCGCCGTGGTAACCGTTCTTCAGGCAGACGAACTCGCGCTTGTCGCCGCGGCCCAGATTGCGCCAGGAATGAAAGCTCTGCTTGAGCGCGATCTCCACCGCGCTGGCGCCGTCGCTGCCGAAGAAGCAATGGCCCAGGGCGCCGCCGGTGCGCGCCGAGAGCCGCTCGGCGAGAACCACCGCCGGCTCATGGGTGCAGCCCGCCAGCATCACATGCGGCAAGGTGTCGAGCTGCTGCTTGATGGCGGCGTTGATGCCGGCATCGGCATGGCCGAACAGGTTCACCCACCAGCTGCTGTTGGCATCGAAATAGCGCCGGCCGTCGAAGTCGTGGAGCCACGGTCCCTCGCCCCGCGCGATCGGCAGCGGTGGCACCGCTTCGGCGCGCGCCATCTGGGTGCAGGGGTGCCACACCGCATCGAGGCTGCGGCGCTGCAGGGCCTGGGTCGCGCTCATCGTCGTCATGCCAGCCAGCTGGGCTTGCTCTTGTTCAGGAAGGACTGCACACCTTCGCGGCCCTCGGCGCTGGCGCGGATGTCGGCAATGCGGCGCGCGGTGTCGTCGCGCAGCGCGGGCGTGATGGCCTGATGGGCCACGTCCTGCACCAGCTTCTTGCAGGCGCGCACGGCGGCCGGGCCGTTGGCGGTGATGGACGCCAACAGCGCGTCGACCTTTTCGTCCAGCGTTTCCGGCGCGGCCAGCTCATGCACCAGGCCCAGGCGGTGGGCCTCGGCCGCGCCGAAGCGCTCGGCGCTGACGAAGTAGCGGCGCGAGGCCTGCTCGCCCAGCGCCCGCACCACATAGGGGGCGATGGTGGCCGGCAGCAGGCCGAGCTTGGCCTCCGACAGGCAGAAGCCCGCGCCCTCCACCGCCACCACCATGTCGCACACCGACACCAGCCCCACGCCGCCGGCATAGACATCGCCCTGCACGCGTGCGATCACCGGCACCGGGCAGCTGTAGAGGGTCCACAGCATCTCGGCCAGGCGCGCGGCATCGGCATGGTTCTCGTCCCAGCTGTAGCCGGCCATGGCCTTCATCCAGTTGAGATCGGCGCCGGCGCAGAAGGCCTTGCCCTCGGCGGCCAGCACGATGGCCCGCAGGGTCGGGTCTTGCCCCAACTCGGCAAAGGCCTGCGTGAGTTCGGCGATCACCGTCTCGTTGAAGGCATTGCGCACCTCGGGGCGGTTCAGGGTCACGCGGGCCACATGGCCCATGCGTTCAATCTTCAAGCTGCTGGTCGTCATGCGATTTCCTTCGTCCGCAGCGGCTTCACCATCAGCACGCTGGAATAGGTCTTGCCGTCCCACTGCACCTCCCCGACCTGCTGGTAGCCGCGCTTGAGATAGCGCTGGCGCAGGTGCTGGGCGGGGCCGGCGGTGTCGAGCGCCACATGGGCAAAGCCGCGCTCGGTGGCCCAGGCCTCGGCGGCGTCCATCAGGCGCTCGCCCAGGCCCTGGCCCTGGCAATCCGGGTCGACGGCGAACTGCGACAGGATGGCGGTGTCCTCGCGCAGATACCAGGGCGTGTTGAGGCACCAGGCGTCCTGCTCGGGCCGGTAGGGGCCGCGCACATTCACCGTGCCCAGCAGGCGGCCCGCGCGCTCCGCCACCAGGCAGCCGCCGGCGGCCACCCGCTTGGCGGTCACGGCCACGCTCTGGTCGGCCGCGGTGAAGTTCCAGCCCTGCGCGGCCAGGGCCGCATAGGCCTTGTGCAGCAGCGCGGTGAGCGCGTGCAGATCATCGTCGGCACGCAGGGGGCGGATCACGATCATGGGGTCGGGTCTTGCCAGGCCTTGCGGCGGTTTACATGCGGAACACGCCGAACTTGGTGTCCGGGATCGGCGCGTTGAGCGCGGCCGACAGGCCCAGCGCCAGCACGCGGCGCGTGTCGGCGGGGTCGATCACGCCGTCGTCCCACAGGCGGGCGCTGGCGTAATAAGGGTGACCCTGGTCTTCGTACTGCTGGCGGATCGGCGCCTTGAAGGCCTCTTCCTCGTCGGCACTCCAGGCCCCGCCCTTGGCCTCGATGCCGTCGCGCTTGACGGTGGCCAGCACGCTGGCGGCCTGCTCCCCGCCCATCACCGAGATGCGCGCGTTGGGCCACATCCACAGGAAGCGCGGGCTGTAGGCGCGGCCGCACATGCCGTAATTGCCGGCACCGAAGCTGCCGCCGATGATGACGGTGAACTTGGGCACCTGGGCGCAGGCCACGGCGGTGACCATCTTGGCGCCGGCGCGGGCAATGCCCTCGTTCTCGTACTTGCGACCCACCATGAAGCCGGTGATGTTCTGCAGGAACACCAGCGGGATCTTGCGCTGGCAGCACAGCTCGATGAAGTGCGCGCCCTTGTTGGCGCTCTCGGCGAACAGGATGCCATTGTTGGCGACGATGCCCACCGGCATGCCCTCGATATGGGCGAAGCCGCACACCAGGGTGGCACCGTAGCGGGCCTTGAATTCATCGAATTCGCTGCCGTCGACGACGCGCGCGATCACCTCGCGCACGTCGAAGGGCTTGCGCGTGTCGGTCGGGATCACGCCATGCAGCTCGGTGGCGTCGAACAGCGGCGCACGCGGCGCCTGCATGGCCATGCCGATGTTCTTCTGCCAGTTCAGGCGCGCCACCGATTGGCGTGCGATCGCCAGCGCATGGGTGTCGTTGTTGGCCAGGTGGTCGGCCACGCCCGAGAGGCGGGTGTGCACATCGCCGCCGCCCAGGTCCTCGGCGCTCACCACCTCGCCGGTGGCGGCCTTCACCAGCGGCGGGCCGCCCAGGAAGATGGTGCCCTGGTTCTTCACGATGATGGTCTCGTCGCTCATCGCCGGCACATAGGCGCCGCCCGCCGTGCAGGAGCCCATCACCACGGCGATCTGCGCCAGCCCCTTGGCCGAAAGATTGGCCTGGTTGTAGAAGATGCGACCGAAATGGTCGCGGTCCGGGAAGACCTCGTCCTGGTTCGGCAGATTGGCGCCGCCCGAGTCCACCAGATAGATGCAGGGCAGATGGTTCTGCTCGGCGATCTCCTGGGCGCGCAGATGCTTCTTCACCGTGATGGGGTAGTAGGTGCCGCCCTTCACCGTGGCGTCGTTGCACACGATCATGCATTCCACGCCCGAGACGCGGCCGATGCCGGCGACGATGCCGCCGCCGGGCGCGGCGCCGACACCGTTTTGATCCAGATACATATTCAGCCCGGCCAGCGGGGCCAGTTCCAGAAAGGGCGTGCCGGGGTCCAGCAGCATCTCCACCCGGTCGCGCGGCAGCAGTTTGCCGCGCGCGGTGTGCTTGGCACGCGCGGCCTCGCCACCACCCTGGGCGATCTTTTCAAGCCGCGCGCTGAGGTCGGCGATGAGCGCCCGCATGGCCTCGGCATTGGCCTTGAAATCGGCCGAGCGGGCGTTCAGTTTGGTGGTCAAAACCGGCATGGTGTCTCCAGCGAGGCGTACAAACTGAGTACGGCTCAATTCATCTTGTTGCAGCGCCCTGCCCAGGTCGGCAGCGCGCACACGAGGCCGCAAGGATAAGCCAGCCGGCGCCCCAAGGCAAGCCGGCCTCACAAAGACTTGAGCTTTACTCAATTCCCACGCAGAATGCGCCCCGTGAGCGCCATTCTCCCCGCCAGCACCGCACGCCGCGCCCCCGTCAGCGCCAAGGCGGAGCAGCGCGTGCGCGACATCCTGCGCGTGGGCCGATCGGTCTTTGCCCAGCGCGGCTACGAGAAGGCCACCACCACCGAGATCGCCAAGCAACTGGGCATTTCCGAGGCCACCGTGTTTACCTATTTCCGCGGCAAGCGCGAGCTCTGCATGCGGGTGATCGCCGACTGGTACGACGAGATCATTGCCGCCATCGAGGGCGGCCTGCCGCGCGAGGCCTCGGTGCGCGAGCAGCTGGAGTTTGTGGTGCACACCCACCTGCGCCTGTTCCTGATCCAGGGCACGGGGCTGTGCGAGCTGGTGCTGTCGGAGGGCCGCAAGCGCGAGGCCGACATGACCAACGCCAAAGGTGCGGAACAGGGCGCCGAGTTCGGCGAGGCCTTCATCGAGCTGCAACGTCGCTATACCGCACCGCTGATGGACCTGCTCTCGCGCGGCCAGGCCCTGGGCCAGGTGCGCCAGGACATCCCGCTGCGCATGTTGCGCTCGCTGGTATTCGGCCCCATGGAGCACATGCTCTGGGAGGTCATCATCGCCGGGCGCCAGATCGATGTGGACCAGAGCGCGCGCGACCTGGTGGCCCTGCTCTGGCCGGCCCTGCAGACACCCGATGCCGAGTTGCAGGCGCTGCGCCGCCTGCGCAGCGAGATCCAGACCGCCTTGCAAGGTAGCTGAAGTCACCCCGGGTTACCCCGATGTTTGATGCCGGCAGACCGGCTAGCATCGGCCGACTTTTCATGGAGGGTGAGATGAAGAAAAACACGCGATTCCTGCGATTGGCCGCCGTGCCCGCCACGTTGCTGAGTCTGGGCCTGCTGAGCGGCGCCGCCCAGGCCAAGACCCTGGTGTATTGCTCCGAAGGCTCGCCCGAGAACTTCACCCCCGCGCTCAACACCACCGGCACCAGCTTCGACACCATCCGCGGCGTGTTCGACAAGCTCACCGCCTTCAAGCGCGGCAGCACCGAGGTGGTGCCAGGTCTTGCCGAAAGCTGGACCATCTCGCCCGACGGCAAGACCTATACCTTCAAGCTGCGCGCCGGCGTCAAGTTCCACAGCGTGCCCGGCTTCAAGGCCACGCGCGACTTCAATGCCGACGACGTGCTGTGGAGCTTCGAGCGCCAGTGGAAGGCCGATCATCCCTATGCCAAGGTCTCGGGCGGCAAGTTCGACTACTTCGCCGACATGGGCCTGAAGGACGATCTCGTGGCGGTGGAGAAGGTGGATCCGCTCACCGTCAAGCTGGTGTTCAAGCGCCCCAACGCCACCATGCTGGCGAATCTGGCGATGGAGTTCGCGTCCATCCAGTCGGCCGAATATGCCGACGCCCTGGCCAAGCAGAACAAGAAGGAACAGTTCGACCAGGTGCCGGTGGGCACCGGCCCCTTCAACTTCGTGATGTACCAGAAGGACGCGGTGATCCGCTACAAGGCCAACAAGGACTATTTCGGCGAGAAGGCCCTGGTGGACGACCTGGTGTTCGCCATCACGCCCGACCCGACCGCGCGCTACAGCAAGCTCAAGGCCGGCGAATGCCATTTCGCCGCCTACCCGCGCCCGGCCGACCTGCCCGAGATGCAGAAGGACCCCGCGCTCAAGGTCATCAGCGCGCCCGGCATGAACATCGCTTACTGGGCCTTCAACACGCAGAAGCCGCCGCTGGACAAGAAGGAAGTGCGGCTGGCGCTCTCGATGGCGGTGGACAAGGCCGCGATCCTGAAGGATGTCTACCTGGGTGCCGGCCTGGCCGCCAAGAACCTGATCCCGCCCACCCTGATGGGCTACAACGACGCCATCAAGGACGTACCCTTCGACCCCGCCAAGGCCAAGGAGCTGCTCGCCAGGTCGGGCCTCAAGCTGCCGCTGGAGATCGACCTCTGGTACATGCCGGTGCAGCGCCCCTACAACCCCAACGCCAAGCGCATTGCCGAGATGATGCAGTCCGACCTGGCCAAGGTGGGCGTGAACGCCAAGCTGGTGAGCTACGAGTGGGGCGAGTACCGCAAGCGCCTGCAGCAGGGCGAGCACATGACCGGCATGATGGGCTGGACCGGCGACAACGGCGACCCGGACAACTTCTTCTTCCTGCACGGTTGCGACGCCGCGCGCGCCGGCGGCCAGAACCTGGCCAAGTGGTGCCACAAGGGCTTTGACGACAAGCTCGAACAGGCGCGCGCGCTCACCGACAACAAGGCCCGCGCCAAGCTCTACAGCGAGATGCAGCAGATCGAGCACGACGAGGTGCCCGATTTCAAGATCGCGCATGGCGTGGTGTTCGAGGTGATGCGCAAGGAAGTCAGCGGCTACAAGCAGAGCCCCTTCGGCTCCCACCTGTTCAACGGCGTCGACCTGAAGTAAACCCATCAGGGCAAGGCAACGCCCGGCCCCCATGCAACGGGGCCGGGCGTGTTTGTTTGTCCTTGCCAGCAGCCACCCATGTTCAAGTTCCTGCTGCGCCGCCTGGCGCTCACCATCCCCACCTTCTTCGCGCTGATGTTCGTCACCTTCGTGGCGATACGCATGGTGCCGGGCGACCCGGTGGAGGCGCGCGTGGGCGAGCGCGGCATCTCGCCCGAGCGGCTCGCGCAGTTCCGCCACGAGCTGGGGCTGGATCAGCCGGTGTGGAAGCAGTTCGCCGACTACTGCTGGCAGCTGCTGCATGGCGACTTCGGCACCTCGCTGTCCACCAACGAGAAGGTGCTGACCGAGTTCCTCGCCCTCTTCCCCGCCACCATCGAGCTCTCGCTGTTCGCGATGCTGCTGGCGGTGCTGATCGGCGTGCCGGCCGGCACCCTGGCCGCGGCCAAGCGCGGCAGCTGGTTCGACCAGACCCTGATGGGGCTCTCGGTCACCGGCTACTCGATGCCGATCTTCTGGTGGGGGCTGCTGCTCATCATGTTCGTGGGCGAGCGCTGGGGCCTCACGCCGGTGTCGGGCCGGGTGGACCTGATCAAGTATTTCTACGAGCCCGTCACCGGCTTCATGGTCATCGATGCCTGGCTCTCGGGCCAGGTCGGTGCGGTGAAGGACGCGCTGCACCACCTGGTGCTGCCGGGCTTTGTGCTGGGCACCATCCCGCTGGCGGTGATCGCCCGCATGACGCGCTCGTCCATGCTGGAGGTGCTGAGCGAGGACTATGTGCGCACCGCGCGCGCCAAGGGCCTGCCGGCCTGGCGCATCGTGGGCGTGCATGCGCTGCGCAATGCACTGATCCCGGTGGTCACCATCATCGGCCTGCAGGTGGGTACGCTGCTGGCCGGCGCGGTGCTGACCGAAACCATCTTCTCCTGGCCCGGCATCGGCAAATGGCTGATTGAATCGATCTCGCGGCGCGACTACCCGGCCCTGCAGGGCGGCGTGATGCTGGTCTCGGCGGTGGTCATCCTGGTCAATCTCCTGGTCGATCTCAGTTACGGCCTCATCAATCCCCGCATCCGTCATGGCTGAAGCCAGTCTCAACATCGCCTCCCCGCCCTCCCGCTTCAAGGCCTTCTGGTCGGCCTTTGCCGAGAACCGCGGCGCCGTCATCGGCCTCGTGCTGCTCACGCTGATCGTGCTGATGGCGATCTTTGCCGACCTGATCGCGCCGCATTCGCCCACCGAGCAGTTCCGCGAGGCGGTACGCGCCCTGCCGGCCTGGGAAGACGGCGGCAGCAGCCGCTTCCTGCTGGGCACCGACGCGCTGGGCCGCGACCAGCTCTCGCGCCTGATCCACGGCGCGCGCATCTCGCTCTTCATCGGCCTCTCGGTGATGGGCGTGGCCCTGGTGGTCGGCGTGCTGCTGGGCCTGGCCTGCGTCTCGTTCGGCAACGCAGTGGACGTGCTCATCACCCGCTGCATGGATCTCATCATGGCCGTGCCCGGCCTGGTGCTGGCCATCCTGGTGGTGGCGGTGCTCGGCCCCAGCCTCACCAACACCATCGTGGCGGTGACCCTGGTCTCGCTGCCCCGCTATGTGCGCCTGCTGCGTGCCTCGGCGCAGGCGGAACTGGGCAAGGACTATGTGACCGCCGCGCGCGTGGCCGGCGTGCGCAAATGGCGCCTGATGTTCGTCACCGTGCTGCCCAACTGCCTCTCGCCGCTGATCGTGCAGGCCGCGCTGGGCGTCTCCGACGCCATCCTCGAAGCCGCGGCGCTGGGCTTTCTGGGCCTGGGCGCGCAGCCGCCCACCGCCGAGTGGGGCACCATGCTGGCCGATGCGCGCGAGTTCATCCGCTCCAACCCCTGGCAGGTCACCCTGCCCGGCCTCGCCATCCTGTTCACCGTGGTCGCGATCAACCTGACCGGCGACGGTCTGCGTGATGCGCTGGACCCCAAGATGCGTCGCACATGAGTTCGCTTCTAGACATTCGCGGACTGACGGTCCGCTTCGCCACCCGCGGCGGCGCCTTCACGGCCGTCGATGGCGTGGACCTGCAGCTCGCGCCCAACGAGGTGCTGGCCATCGTCGGCGAGTCGGGCTCGGGCAAGTCGGTGGCCATGCTGGCGCTGATGGGCCTGCTGCCCTGGACCGCCACCGTCACGGCCGAACGCATGGCGTTCGACGGCCATGACCTCAGCAAGCTCTCGCCGCGCGCACGCCGCCAGATCGTGGGCCGCGACATGGCGATGGTGTTCCAGGAGCCGATGAGCTCGCTGAACCCCTGCTTCACCGTGGGTTACCAGATCGGCGAGGCCCTGGCCGCCCACACCGATCTGGACCGCCGCGCGCGCCGCGCCCGCGTGGTCGAGTTGCTGGAACGCGTGGGCATTCCGGACGCGAGCAAGCGCCTGAACGTGTTCCCGCACCAGCTCTCGGGTGGCATGAGCCAGCGCGTCATGATCGCGATGGCGCTGGCCTGCTCGCCCAAGCTGCTGATCGCCGACGAACCCACCACCGCGCTGGACGTCACCATCCAGGCGCAGATCCTCGACCTGCTGCTGCAGCTGCAGCGCGAGAACGGCATGGGCCTGGTGCTGATCACCCACGACCTGGGCGTGGTGGCCGAGACCGCCCACCGCGTGGTGGTGCAGTACGCCGGCCGCCAGGTGGAGTCGGCCGCCGCGGACGCGCTGTTCAGGAACCCGCACCACCCCTATACCGCCGCCCTGCTGGCCGCCCTGCCCGAACATGCGGCGCAGGACGGCAGCAAGCTGCTGGCCGCCATCCCCGGCATGGTGCCCGGCCAGTTCGACCGGCCCCAGGGCTGCCTGTTCGCGCCGCGCTGCGCGCACGCCACCCAGCGCTGTCAAGACCTGGCACCGGCGCTGGCCGGCGAGGCCCTGGGCCGCGCGCTGTGCCATACCCCGCTGCAGGCCGGCGTGCCGCAAGAAGTTTCCGCATGAGCAGCCAAGAAATCGTCTTGAAGGCACGCGAGCTGAAGCGCAGCTACGAGGTGCGTCGCGGCATGTTTGCCGGCAGCGCCACCGTCCAGGCGCTGGGCGGGGTGAGCTTCGAGGTCGCGCGTGGGCAGACCCTGGCCGTGGTGGGCGAGTCCGGCTGTGGCAAGTCCACGCTGGCGCGCCTGCTCACCATGATCGAGGCGCCCAGCGCGGGCAGCCTGCAGCTCAAGGGCGTGGAAGTGGCCACGGCCAGCGAGGAGCAGAAGCGCCTGCTGCGCCGCCAGGTGCAGATCGTGTTCCAGAACCCCTATGGCTCGCTGAACCCGCGCCAGACCGTCATCGACGCGCTGATGGAGCCGCTGCTGGTGAACGGCATCGGTGACGCCAGCTCGCGCCGCGCCGAGGCCGAAGCGATGATGGCCCGAGTGGGCCTGCGCCCCGAGCAGGCCGCGCGCTATCCGCATATGTTCTCGGGCGGCCAGCGCCAGCGCGTGGCGATCGCGCGCGCGCTCATGCTCAAGCCCGAGGTGCTGGTGCTCGACGAGCCGGTCTCGGCCCTGGATGTGTCGATCCGCGCCCAGGTGCTGAACCTGCTGGTGCAGCTGCAGCGCGAGCTGGGCGTGGCCTATGTCTTCATCTCGCACGACCTCTCGGTGGTGCGGCACATGGCCGACGAGGTGGCGGTGATGTACCTGGGCCGCATCGTCGAACGCGGCCCGCGCGACGCGGTGTTCGAGCACCCGGCCCACCCCTACACCCAGGCGCTGCTGTCGGCCACGCCCACGGTGGACCCGGCGCTGCGGCGCGAACGCATCATCCTGCAGGGCGAGCTGCCCTCGCCGCTCTCGCCGCCCTCGGGCTGCGCCTTTCATGCGCGCTGCCCCAAGGCCGAGGCACGCTGCTCGGCCGAGGGTCAGGTCTTGCGCGTACTGGGCAGCCAGCAGGTGGCCTGCTTCAAGGCCTGAGCAGGATCCTCAGTTGGCCTTGTTCGAGACGCAGTCGAAGGTGAAGGTCTTCGGCTGGTCGAAGCCGCCATCGGCCTTCTGCGTGCGGTAGCTGAATTCGAACTTGGACGCGGCCAAGGACACCGACTCGGCGATGCGCGTGCCATCCGAGGCCGCGTCGCTTTGCTGCACCGAGGTGACAAAAATCTCGCTCAGGACGACGGTGTAGTAGTCCGTCTCGCCCTTGCCAGACACCGAACGGAACGCCAGCGTGCCCTTGGCAATGTGCTTGCCAGTCATCACCGCCTCCATCAGCTTCGGGCTGGCAATATCGATGGACTTCATCACGTTCACATCGCCACAGCTGACCTTGCCGGCGCCACCGCCACCGCCACCGCCGGTGGCGGCAGGATTGGAGAAGCCCTGGGAGTAGGAGCGGATCTCGATCCATTCCTTGTGCTTGGCATCGGTGGATTCGCCCTTGATGCCGTCGAGCTGCAGGAACACATCGGTGGCGGCCTGGGTCGGCAGGGCACCGACCGCGGCCAGGGCGCCCGCGAGCATCGGACGGGCCAGACGGCTAACCAGCCTGGGCTTGGGATCAGCGGCATCGGACATAGGACCTCCTGAGGTAGGCAGTGGGCCGATTCTCAAGCGCCCCCCCTAGCCACCACAAGCCCCTCCCCCTAGACTGGCCCCGCATGGACCAAGACAGCTACGACCGTCTGCCCTACCCCGGGCACCCCTACCCGGACACCCATATCGCCCACCTGCACAGCCTCGGGTGCTGGTTCGGCCTGCGGCCGGCGCCGCCCGAGCAATGCCGGGTGCTGGAGTTGGGCTGCGGCGATGGCGCCAATCTCGCGCCGATGGCGGCGCAGTATCCGGGCAGCCAGTTCACCGGCCTGGATCTGGCGCGCCAGCCGATCGCGCGCGCCGAGGCGCTGGGCAGGCAGATCGGACTGCGCAACACCGCCTGGCTGGCGGCCGACCTGTGCGACTGGCAGCATCAGGGGCCCTACGACTACATCATCGTGCACGGCCTCTACTCCTGGGTGCCGGCGGCGGTGCGCCAGGCCCTGCTGCAATTGCTGGAGCGGGCGCTGGCGCCGCAGGGCATCGCCTTCGTCAGCTACAACTGCTATCCCGGTTGCCACCGCCGCGCCCAGGTGCGCGAGCTGCTGCGCTATCACGTCGAGGGCCTCGATTCGGAGCAGGCCCGCCTGAGCGAGGCGCGCGCCCTGCTGCAGTTGCTGAGCGGCGCGCGCGCCGAGACTGATGTGGCCGCGCAGGCCTGGCGGCGTGAGCTGGAACGCGCCGCGCGCAGCTCGGACGGTTCGCTCTTCCACGACGACCTGGCCGAGGTCAACCAGCCCTTCTATTTCCACGAATTCCTGGCCCAGGCCGAGGGCGCGGGCCTGCAGTTCCTGGCCGAGGCCGAGCTGCCGGCGATGGGCCTGCACGGGCTCTCCGTCGAGGCGCGCACCGCGCTGGGCCAGCTGGACCCGCTGGCGCGCGAGCAGTACCTGGATTTCGTGCGCGAACGGCGTTTCCGGCAAAGCCTGCTGTGCCGGCAAGACCTGACCCCGAATCGCCAGCCCTCGGCCGGCCAGCTGGCGGCCTACCACCTCAGCGCCGATCTCAAGCTGCAAGGCGAGCTCGACGCCACCGCCCCGCACAGCCAGCAGACCGTGATGCGCGACGCCCTGCAGGCCCTGCAGGCGGCGGCGCCGCGCAGCCTGCCGGTGCCGGTGCTGCTGGCCGGCCTCATGCAGCTGCACGCACCGGCCCACCACGAGGCCGGCCTGCTGGCCATCCTGCATGCCGGACTGATGAGCGGGCTGGCGCGCCTGCATGCGCAGGCCCTGGCGCTGCCCGAACAGGTGGGCGCCCGCCCGGTCGCCAGCGCGGTCGCGCGGGCGCAGCTGCGGCTGGAGCCCGGCTGCGACACGATCACCACCTTGCGCCACGACATGCTGCGGCTGGACGAGCTCATCGTGCGCGAACTGCTGCCGCTGCTGGACGGCAGCCGCGATCGCGCCGCGCTGGCCGCCACGCTCGGCCTGGATGCGGCCACCCTGGATGCCCATCTGCGCAAGCTGAACGATCTGGCCCTGCTCAGCGCTTGAGCGCCTCGCCCCTCTTGGCTACTATCGCCGCACAGGCCCAGCCAGGCCCAGGAGGAGGCATGAGAGCAAGCGTGAAACTCGCAGGCGCAATGCTGCTGACGGCCTGCGCGGCCGGGGCCCAGACGCCCGCCGAGGCCGACTGGCGCTATCGCATCGCGGTCGGCGACACCCTGATCGCCCTCACCGAAACCTTTCTGCAGCCCGGCCACAGCTGGCGTGAGCTGCAGAAGCTCAACCATGTGGCCGACCCGCTACGCCTGCCGCCCGGCGGCCAGCTGCGCATGCCGGTGGCCTGGCTGAAGCGCGAGGCCAGCGTGGCGCAGACCCTGTTCGTCCAGGGTCAGGTCATGCTGAGCCGGCCTCAGCAAGAGGAGCAGCGCCTGCAGATCGGCGCCGAGCTGCGCAGCGGCGATCGCCTGCGCAGCGCCGCCCAGTCCTCGGCCAGCCTGCGCTTCGCCGATGGCTCGCGCCTGCTGATCCCGCCGCTCAGCGACCTGACGCTGGAACAGCTGCTGGTGTATGGCCGCAGCGCCATCCCGTCGGTGCAGCTGCGCCTGCACCAGGGCGGCGCCGACAGCCAGGTGCAGCCGACCCAGGGCCGCGTGCCGCACTACGAGATCCGCACCCCCAGCATCAACCTGGGCGTGCGCGGCACCGAGTTCCGCGCCCAGGTGGACGGCGCGCTAGCGCGCCTGCAGGTGCTCAGCGGCACGGTCGCGGCCGATGGCCAGGCGGTGCCGGCCGGCATGGGTCTGCTGGCCGATGGCCAGGGCCGGCCGCGCGGCGCCGCGCTGCTGGCCGCGCCCGATCTCGCCGGCCTGCCGGGCTTGATCGAACGCCTGCCGCTGCGCTTCGCCTGGCCGAGCCAGGGCGCGGCCGGCGGCTGGCGCGCCCAGGTGTTTGCGCGCGGCGACTTCACGCGCCTGCTGCTCGATCAGCGCGGCAGCGCCGCGCAGGCCAGCTGGGCCGACGACCTGCCCGACGGCGACTACACCCTGCGGCTGCGCGCCATCGACGCGCTGGGCCTGGAGGGCCAGGCGGCCGACCATGCCTTCCGCCTCAAGGCGCGCCCCGAGCCGCCCTTCATCCAGGGCCCGGCGCCCGCCGCCAGGCTTTATGGCGAGGCGGCGGAGCTGAGCTGGACCCTCAACACCCAGGCGCGCGCCTACCGCCTGCAGATCGCGCGCGACCCCGGCTTTGGCGAGCTGGTGCTGGAGCAGGCCGCGCTGGCCGACAAGCGCCATCGCGCCGCCCTGCCGCCCGGCGTCTACCACTGGCGCCTGGCCTCGCTGGCCGCCGACCAGGGCCCCTGGAGCGAGGCCCAGCGCTTTGAGCTCAGGCCCATGCCGCCCAGCCCGGCAGCGGCGGAACCCGATCTGAGCGGCGACGGCCTGCAGCTGCGCTGGCGCGCCGAGGCCGGCGTGGCGCGCTACGAGCTGCAATGGGCCGGCGATGCCGCGTTCAGCCAGGGCCTGCAAAGCTTCGCCAGCGAGCAGCCGGCGCTCAGCCTGCCGCGCCCCGGCCCCGGGCGCTACTACCTGCGCATGCGCTGCCTGGACGCCGACGGCCAGGCCGGCCCCTGGGGCCAGGTGCAGCTGATCGAGCTGCCCTATCCGCGCTGGCTGTGGCTGCTGCCGCTCGGGCTGTTGCTGGCACTCTGATGCAACTTGGCCTGAGCCCGCATCTGCAGCGCCTGGGCCAGTTGGCGCGGCTGCCGCTGCTGGCCCTGCCGCTGGCGCTGCTGATCTGCACCCTGGCCCAGCCCCTGCTGCGCCCGCTGGAGCAGGGGCTGGAGGACCGCCTGCTGCGTGCCACTGCCCGGCCGCTGCAGGCCGGCGAGCTGGCGCTGATCGACATCGACGACGCCTCGCTGCGCGCGCTGCAGCCGCAGCTGGGCGACTGGCCCTATCCGCGCAGTGTCTATGCCCTGCTGCTGGACTATCTGCGCGACGCCGGCGTCGAGCTGGTGGTGTTCGACCTGGTGCTGACCGGCGCGCGCGCCGGCGATGAGGCGCTGGCCCACGCCATCGCGCTGGGGCCGCCCACCGTGCTCGCCGCCGCCGCCCTGCAGCAGGACAAGACCCCGATGGAGCTGCAGCCCGCCGAGATGGCCATGCTGCGGCGCCAGGCCATGGTGGCCGGCGGCGCGGCCCAGCCCTGGGATGCGCTCACCCTGCCCGCACCCGCCCTGCTGGGCAGCGCGCCGCCGGGCAGCCTGGGCCTGATCTCGGCGCCGCTGGACGGCGACGGCGTGCTGCGCCGCCTGCCGCTCTGGCATCGCTACCAGGGTCAGGTCTTGCCGGCGCTGCCGCTGGCGGCGCTGCAGCGCCGCGGCACGCCCCTGCCCGACTGGCACAAGGACGCGCAAGGCCGCGTGCAGCTCAAGCTGGCGGCGCGCCTGGACGGCGTGCTGCCGCTCAACTGGGCCCATGTGATGCAGGCCGCGCTGGGCGCCATCGACGACCCCGAGCAGCGCCGCCTGCTGCGCGGGCGCACCGTTTTCATCGGCAGCAGCGCCTTCTTTGCCGACGCCGTCAGCACCCCGCTGGGCCGGCTCTCCGGCAGCGCGCTGATGGCCAGCGCCTATGTCTTGCTTGCGCGCGCCCAGGTGCTGGCGCCGGCGGGTGCGCTGTGGAGCGGCGTGCTGCTGCTGCTGGCCTGGGCCCCGGCGCTCGGCGGCTGCCGGGCCGCGCGCCCGCATTGGCGCCGGCTGGCCGGCTTCTCGCTGCTGGCGCTGCTGCTGATGCTGGCGCTGGCCTATGGCCTGGTGCAGCAGGCCCTGCTGATGCCGGCCCTGCTGGCGCCGCTGACGGTGCTGCTGCTGGGCCTCTTGCTGGCCGCCGCGGCCGAGCAGCGCTGGCATGCGCTCACCGAGCGCCAGCTGCGCCACGAGCGCGAGGTGGCCGAGGCCGCCAACCAGGCCAAGACGCGCTTTCTCGCCCATGTCAGCCACGAGATTCGCACCCCCATGAACGCGGTGCTGGGCATGGCCGAGATCCTCGCCGGCACCGCACTCGACGCCGAGCAGCGCCGCTATGTGCAGGTGTTCCAGCGCGCCGGCCAGCAGCTCTTCGAGCTCATCAACGACCTGCTGGACAACGCCAAGATCGAGGCCGGCAAGCTGGGCCTGGCGCCGCATGCCTTCGAGCTGGGCGAGCTGCTGAGCCAGCAGATCGAGCTGCTGCGCCCGCGCGCCGAGGCCCAGGGCCTGTGGCTGCGGCTGACGCTGGCACCCGAGGCGCAGGGCTGGGTCTGGGGCGATGCGCAGCGCGTCGCCCAGATCCTCGTCAACCTGGTGGGCAATGCCATCAAGTTCACGCGCCAGGGCGGCGTCGACGTGCAGGCCTGGCGCGCCGAGGACGGGCGCCTGGGCCTGAGCGTGCAGGACACCGGCATCGGCATCGCCCCCGAGCAGCATGAGCGCATCTTCCAGCCCTATGCCCAGGCCGAGGCCCAGACCGCGCGCGAGTTCGGCGGCACCGGCCTGGGCCTGGCGATCACGCACAGCCTGGTGGAGCTGATGGGCGGGCAGATCAGCCTCACCAGCACGCCCGGCGAAGGCAGCCGCTTCGAGCTGCGGCTGGACCTGCCGGCCCGGCCCGCGCCGGCGCGCGCGAGCCAGGCGCCGCGCCCCGAGCCCGGCCAGCCGCAGGCAGCGCTGCAGCTGCTGCTGTGCGAGGACAACGAGGTCAACGCGCTGGTGATCGAGGCGATGCTGCAGCCGCTGGGCCATCGCATCGAGCTGGCGAGCGATGGCGAACTGGCGCTGGCCAAGCTGCAGCAGGGCCGCTACGACCTGGTGCTGATGGACCTGCAGATGCCGCGCCTGGACGGCCTGGAGGTGACGCGACGCTGGCGCGCCATCGAGGCCGCGCAGGGGCGCCGCCGCACCCCCGTCATCGCGCTCACCGCCAACGCCTTTGCCAGCGATGTCGCGCAGAGCCTGGCGGCGGGCTGCGATGCCCACCTCAGCAAGCCCATCGGCCGGCAGGCGCTGCTGCAGGCGCTGGCGCGCTGGGCTACTTGAACAGCAGGCGCAGCGCCAGCCCGCCCAGGCCGAGCACCAGGCCCAGCACCACCAGGCCGCCCAGGTGCTCATGCACCAGCGGCACGCGGCCCAGCCAGTAGCCCGCGGCGATCAGACCGCCCGACCAGGCCACGCTGCCGGCCAGCGCGGCCGTGGCGAAGGGCCGCGCCGGCATGCACGCCACCCCGGCCGCCAGCGGCGCAAAGGTGCGCAGCACCGCCACATAGGGCGAGACCAGCAGGCTGGGGCCGCCCCAGCGGGCAAAGAAGCGCTGGCCGCGCGCCAGCAGTGCGCGGTTCAACCAGCGGTAGGCATGGCTCTCCAGATGCCGGCCCAGCCGCAGGCCCAGGCGGTAGGCCAGCAGGCTGCCGCCCCAGGCGGCCAGCGCCAGCAGCGGCACCAGCAGCGCGGCGCGCAGGGCGCCCTGGGCACACAAGGCGCCGCACAGGAACAGCAGCGGATCGCCGGGCAGGAAGAACAACGGCGCCACGCCGATCTCGCAGAACACCAGCACGAACAGCAGCAGGTAGACGCCCTGGTCGTAGCGCGCGATCCACTCGGTCAGCAGGGCGGTGAGGTCCATCAACGTCTCCGGTATGACAGGCCGTGCACCAGCACATGCTCGCAGAGCTTGAACAGCAGGTAGGCGGCGATCGCGGCGAAGGCGCTGAGCCACAGCTCCAGCAGCTGCTGCAGGCCGCCGTCTTGCAGGGCCTGCCAGCCATGCGCGCCGAGCAGGCTGGCGTTGGCGCTCACCAGCTTCACCAGGTCCAGCGAGAGGCAGCCGAACAGCACGAAGCTGGCCGTCATCAGCGCAAAGCAGGCCATGCGGTGCTGGCTCAGCCAGTGGTGGAGCTTGCTGTGACCGTCGTGCATGGGCGTCTCCCTTGGTCCGGAAGCGCCCATCCTAGCCGGCTCAGGCCAGCGCCATGCTGCGCGCCAGGTGCGCGTACACCGCCGCCACCCGGCGCAGGTGGCGCGACTCGGGATGCGTCAGCAGCCACAACTCGGTGCGGCAATCCTCCAGTACCTCGGTGAGCTGGCGCAGCTGCGGCTGGCCGCGCGCCAGGAACAGCGGCAGCACGCCCACCCCCAGGCCCAGGCTCACCAGCTCCATCACGCTGAGAATGCTGTTGACGCGGTAGGCCGGCCGCACCCTGGGGAAATGGCGCTTGCGCCATTGCACCGAGGGATGCTCGGGCAGGGCATCGTCGGGCGCGATCCAGTCCGCCTTGCCGGCCTCGACATCGGCATAGTGCTTGATCGCGCTCTTGCCGGCCGCGAACAGCGCCACGTCGATCGGGCCGAGGCAGCGCCCTACCAGATGCTGGGGCGGGCGCCGCGTGGCGCGCACCGCGATATCGGTGTCGCGGCGCGTCAGGCTGGCGAGCTCGTTGCCGGCGTGCAGCTCGAAGCTCAGCTGCGGATGCTGGGCGTGCAGGGCCTTCAGCGCCGGCGCGACCAGGCCATGCAGGATGGTGTCGGTGGTGCTGATGCGCACCGTGCCGCTCACCTGCCCGGGCAGCTGCTGGGCGGCCGAGCGGGCCGTCTCCAGCACCGCCTCCAGCTGCTCGCCCTGCTCGGCCAGCTGCTGCGCCAGCTCGGTGGCCGCATAGCCGCTGCGCGAGCGCACGAACAGCGGCAGGCCCAGCCCGCGCTCGACCCGCTGCACCGCGCGGAACACCGTCGAGCCGTCCAGGCCCAGGCGCTCGGCCGCCCCGGCGAGCGTGCCGGCGCGCACCAGCGCCAGCAGCAGCTGGAGGTCGGTGGCGCTCAGTCGGTATTGCGTTTGTGCATTCATGGCTTGCGGTACCGCCTATTTTGCCGGCACCGACGCAATCCTACATTCCGCCCATCGTCCACTCGATTTCTCAGGAGTTCCCCATGTCCCAGCTCAATTCCGGCACCCCCTACGGCATCGCCCTGCTGCGCCTCGGCCTGGGCCTGATGTGGATCGCGCATGCGCTGCTGAAGCTGCTGGTGTTCACGCTGCCGGGCACCGCGCAGTTCTTCGCCAGCCAGGGCCTGCCCGGGGCGCTGGCCTATCCGGTGTTCGCGGCCGAGCTGCTGGGCGGCCTGGCCATCCTGCTGGGCCTGTACGCGCGCCAGGTCTCGCTGGCGCTGCTGCCCATCATGCTGGGCGCGGCCTGGGTGCATCTGCCGAATGGCTGGGTCTTCACCAGCGCGGGCGGCGGCTGGGAATATCCGCTCTTCCTGGCGCTCGCCTCGCTGGCGCTGTGGCTGCTGGGCGATGGCGCCTGGTCGCTGCGCCGCAGCGCGCGGCTGACCCTGGGGCGCTGAGGTGCTCGCCATGCAGCCCGCCTACACCCTCGTCAGCCACCCGCTGTGCCCCTATGTGCAACGCGCCGCCATCGTGCTGGCCGAGAAGGCCCTGGTCTTCGAACGGCGCGACATCGACCTGGCGCGCAAGCCCGACTGGTTCATGCGGATCTCGCCGCTCGGCAAGACGCCGGTGCTGCTGGTCGCCGGCGGGCAGGCGATCTTTGAATCCGCCGTGATCTGCGAGTATCTGGAGGACTGCCATGGCCCGGCCCTGCATCCCGCCGATGCCTTGACGCGCGCGCGCCACCGCGGTTGGATGGAGTTCGGCTCGGCCACTCTGAACGGCATCGCCGCCTTCTACAACGCACCGGATGCCGCAGCGCTGGCGCAGCGCGCCGCCGAGCTGCGCGGCCGCCTCGAGCAGTTGGAGGCCGCGCTCGGCGCGGGGCCCTGGTTCGCGGGCCGGCAGTTCGGCATGGTGGACGCGGTGTTCGGTCCGGTGTTCCGCTACTTCGAGCTGTTCGACACCGTGGACGAGTTCGACTTCTGCGCCGCCCTGCCCAGGCTGCAGGCCTGGCGTGCCGCACTGGCGCGGCGCGCCTCCGTGCGCATGGCGGCGCCGGCCGACTACGCCGAGCGGCTGCGCGACTTTGTGCTGGCGCGCGGTGCCGCGCTGGCAGTTCGTCTGCAAAGCCGCGTCTGAGCGCTGACACGCCAGCAAGAAAGCGCCGCCCTGTGTATGCTTGCCGCCATCTTTGCCATCCATCAAGGAGACTTGGATGATCAAGTTGACCGTCAACGGCAAGCCGGCGAGCCTGGATGCCGACCCCGAGATGCCCCTGCTGTGGGCCCTGCGCGAGGATCTGCAGCTCACCGGCACCAAGTTCGGCTGCGGCATGGCGCTGTGCGGTGCCTGCACCGTGCATCTGGACGGCGAGCCGGTGCGCGCCTGCTCCACGCCCTTGTCGGCCGCGGCCGGCAAGAGGGTCACCACCATCGAGGGCGTTGGCAGCAGCAAGACCGGCCGCGCGGTGCAGCTGGCCTGGCTCAAGCTCGACGTGCCGCAATGCGGCTACTGCCAGAGCGGCCAGATCATGAGCGCCTGCGCCCTGCTGGGCAGCAAGGCCAGGCCCAGCGATGCCGACATCGACGCCGCCATGAGCGGCAACATCTGCCGCTGCGGCACCTACAACCAGGTGCGGGCGGCGATCCACGACGCCTCGGCCACGCTGACGAAGGGGGCCTGATCATGAGCAGCTCGCGTCGCGACTTTCTCAAGACCGGCGGCAGCGCCGCCCTGGTGGTTTCCTTCGCCCTGCCGCTGGCCGCGCCCAAGCGCGCCGAGGCGGCGCTCAGCAACAGCTTCAACCCGAACGCCTATCTGCGCATCACGCCGGACAACCGCATCACCGTGGTGTGCGGCTCGGCCGAGATGGGCCAGGGCGTGCTGACCGCCATCCCCATGCTGGTGGCCGAGGAGCTGGACGCCGACTGGGCGCTGGTGAGCGTCGAGCAGGCGCCGGTCGACCAGGCCTACAACAACCCCATGTTCGGCATGCAGGCCACCGGCGGCAGCACCACCGTGCGCGGCCAATGGGCGCCGATGCGCGAGGCCGGTGCCGCCGCGCGCGCCATGCTGGTGGCTGCCGCCGCCGAGACCTGGGGCGTCGATGCCGCCACGCTGCGCACCGAGCGCAGCCAGGTGTTCGGCCCGGGCGGCAAGAAGCTCAGCTATGGCGCGCTGGTGGCTGCCGCCGCCAGGCAGAAGGCGCCGGCCAAGCCCGCGCTCAAGGCCAGCAAGGACTTCAAGATCCTGGGCAAGCCCACCCGCCGCCTGGACAGCGCCGCCAAGATCAACGGCACGGCGCAGTTCGGCATCGATGCGCGCGTGGACGGCATGCTGGTGGCGGTGATGGCGCGCGCGCCCATCGCCGGCGCCAAGCCCAAGGCGATGGACGAGGCCAAGGCGCGCGCCGTCAAGGGCGTGCGCAAGATCATCAGCATCCCGAACGGCGTGGCCGTGCTGGCCGATGGCTACTGGGCCGCCAAGCAGGGCCGCGATGCACTTGCGGTGCAATGGGATCTGGGCGCGCACGCCGATCTCTCCGCCGCCAAGGTGCACGACATCTTGGTCTCGGGTGCCAACCAGGCCGAGGCGGTGGCGCGCGACGAGGGCAATGTCAAGGACGCCGCGGCGAATGCCGCCAAGACCCTGAGCGCCGAGTACGAGGTGCCCTATCTGGCCCATGCCTGCATGGAGCCGCTCAACTGCACCGCCTGGGTCAAGGGCGACGAGGTCACGATCTGGGCCGGCACGCAAAGCCAGGGCCCGGCGCAGGGCATCCTGGCCCAGGTGGGGTCGGTGGCGCCGGCCAAGGTCAAGATCAACACCTTGCTGCTGGGCGGGGGCTTCGGGCGCCGCTTTGCGCCCGACTTCACCATCGACGCCACCCTGCTCTCCAAGCTCAGCGGCAGCCCGGTGAAGCTGATCTACAGCCGCGAGGACGATATGGCGGCGGGCTTCTACCGCCCGGCCTCGCTGGTGCGCTTCGAGGGCGCGCTGAACGAACAGGGCCAGCCCACGCTGCTGCGCGCCGCGGTGGCCAGCCCCTCCATCATGGCGGCCTCGGGCTTTATGAAGATCCCCGAGAACGGCGTGGACGCGATGGCGGTGGAGGGCCTGGCCGACCAGCCCTACGAGATCGCCAACCAGCGCATCGTCTACGGACGCGCCGAGCCGGGCCCGCAGGTCTGGTTCTGGCGCTCGGTAGGGCATTCGCAGAACGCCTTCTTCATCGAGAGCTTTGTCGACGAACTGGCGCATGCGGCCAAGGCCGATCCGCTCAAGTTCCGCCTCGGCCTGCTGGCCAAGCATCCGCGCCTGCGCGGCGTGCTGGAGCTGGCCGCGGCCAAGGCCGACTGGGGCAAGCCCGCGCCCAAGGGCGTGCACCGCGGCATCGCCGTGGCCGAGAGCTTTGGCAGTTATGTGGCCGAGGTGGCCGAGGTCTCGGTGGCCAAGGACGGCACGCCCAAGGTGCACCGCGTGGTGGCGGCGGTGGACTGCGGCCAGACCGTGAATCCGCAGACCATCGCGCGCCAGATCGAGGGCGCCATCGTCTACGGCCTATCGGCCGCGCTCTACGGCAAGATCACCCACAAGGACGGGCGCGTCGAGCAGAGCAACTTCCACGACTACCCGGTGCTGCGCATGAGCGAGATGCCGAAGGTGGAGGTGCACATCGTGCCCAGCATGGAGGCGCCCGGCGGCATCGGCGAGCCCGGCACGCCGCCGATCGCGCCGGCGCTGATGAACGCCATCTTTGCCGCCACCGGCGTGCGCGTGCGCAAGCTGCCGCTGGAGACCGCCGCGCTGGCCAAGGCCTGATCAGGCCGGCGGCGCGCCCTCGTCCTTGAGGGCCGCGACCAGGTCCAGCACCACGGCCTGGTCGCGCGGCTTGAGCGCGCTGCTGCGCAGCAGCACCACGCGCTCGAGTTCGCGCAGGCGCCAGTCGAACTCGCGCGCCATCGCCTCCACCTCCAGCCGCACCGCCCATTCGTCCGGGCCCAGCATCTCGGCCAGCTGCTGCGGCGCCTGCGCATCCAGCCCGGCGCTGGAGAAGGCCAGCAGCAGGCGCTCGAAGCGCAGCCGGCAGGGGCGCAACAGCTTGCGCATCTCCTCGTTGTCGGAGGCCACCAGGGCCTGGATCAGGCCGGCGCGGGCGCGATAGCGCCGCATCGCGATCTGCAGGCTGTGCACCCGGTCCAGCCCCTGCAGCGGCGCCGCTGCGGCCGGCGCATGCGGCACGCTGGCGGCGGCCTCCAGCAGCAGGCTCAGCAAATCGTTGTTGAACTCGCCCAGCACCAGGGTCGAGGCCACGCGCGCATGCACGGCCGCCGAGGTGCCCGCTTCCAGCACGCCGATCAGCCATTCGGCCAGCGCCAGGATCTGCCCTTCCAGGCCGAAACGCTCGCCGTCCAGGCTGCGCGGATAGCCAAAGCCATCCAGGCGCTCGTGGTGGCACAGCACCGCCTCGGCCTCGGCCACGCTGGCACCGGGCATGCGCAGCAGCACGCGGTGGCCCACCACCGGGTGGGTCATGACATGGCGCCATTGCTGGATGTCGAGCTGGGCCTCGGGCTGCCAGAGGCCGGGGTCCAGATAGAGCTCGCCGATGTCGTGCATCAGGCCGGCCCGACCCAGCATGCGATGCAGGTCGACATCGCCCGGCCGCAGCCGCCGCGCCAGCCCCTTGGCCAGCAGGGCCACGCTGACGGCATGGCGCAAGCGCCCCTCGCGATGCTCGGCATAGACGGTCAGCATCGACAGCATCTCCGCACCGAGTCCCAGCCGCCCCAGCAGCGACAAGGGCGCCACACCGGGCAGCGCGCCGGTGGCCGCACGCAGGATCGCGTGCTCGTCCAGCAAGTCTTCGGCCATGGCCTGGACCTGCGCCTCGCTGACGACGCCCTGCACCTCCAGGCAGTCTTCCAGCGGCCGCGTCAGCTTGTGCTCGAGCAGGCGCTCGCGCATCTCGGCGCTCATGCGTGCGCCCTTGGCCAGCAACTTCACACCCTTGCTGCTGACGATATCGGCCGTCACCGCCACCTCGTGCAAGGCCGCGGTATGCACCAGGTGGTTCAGGTAGTTCGGATTGACCGCTTCGGTCTGCGCTGCTTGATCTTGCACGGCAAGCCTCCCCTGGGTCGGCTCGCTATTGTGGCGCGCTTCAGTTGGCCGGGGGATAGCCGGCCTCGGTCAGCGCCGCCACCAGGGCGGCCTGGCTGAGCTGGCTCTCGACCTGCACCTTGTGGCTGGGCAGGTCGAACTGCAGCTTGGCCTGGGCATCGAGCGCCTGCACGGCCTTGGTGATGCTGGCAACGCAATGGCCGCAGCTCATATCGGGCAGGGTGAATTCGGACATGGTGGACTCCTGTTGATGTCGCCACTGTAGAGCTTGCCATCATGGTAAGGTCAAGCCGCTTGACATTGACATGATGTCAGACACCACACTGTGCACATGACCGATCAACTCACCCTCCCCATCACCGGCATGAGCTGCGCCTCCTGCGTCAAACGCGTGGAGAAGGCCTTGCTGGGCGTGCCCGGCGTGCAGGCTGCCGAGGTCAACCTCGGCACCGAGAGCGCCAGCGTCAGCGGCACCGCCGCGTTGCCCGACATGGCGGCCACGCTGGCGCGCGCCGGCTATGCCGTCGCCGAGCGCGAGCTGACGCTGCAGATCAGCGGCATGACCTGCGCCTCCTGCGTCGGCCGGGTGGAGAAGGCGCTGCTGAAAGTGCCCGGCGTGCTGCGGGTGAGCGTCAATCTGGCGCTGGAGAACGCCAGCGTCGGCATGCTGGCCAATGTGGACCCGGCCGCGCTGCTGGCCGCCGTGCAGCAGGCCGGCTACCAGGCCGCCCTGGAGGCCGGCGAGGCCAGCGGCGCCGATGCGCCGCGCCCGGTGGGCTGGCAGCACAGCGGCTGGCCGGTGCTGATCGCCGCCCTGCTCTCGGCGCCGCTGGTGCTGCCCATGCTGGCGATGCTGGCCGGCCGCCACTGGATGATCGATGGCTGGCTGCAGCTGGCGCTGACCCTGCCGGTGCAGTTCTGGCTGGGCGCGCGCTTCTACCGGGCCGGCTGGGCCGCGCTGCGCGCCGGCAGCGGCAATATGGACCTGCTGGTGGCCCTGGGCACCAGCGCCGCCTTCGGGCTTTCGGTCTACGAGCTGCTGCTCAATGGTGCGCACAGCATGTCGCTGTACTTCGAATCGGCCGCGGTGGTGATCACCCTGGTGCTGCTGGGCAAGTGGCTGGAGGCGCGCGCCAAGCGCCAGACCAGCGAGGCGATCCGCGCCCTCAAGGCGCTGCGCCCGGAGACCGCGCGCGTGCGCCGCGCCGGCGCCGAGCTCGAGCTGCCGCTGGCCCAGCTGGTGCTGGGCGACGAGGTGGTGGTGCGCCCCGGCGAGCGCATCCCGGTCGACGGCCTGGTGCTGGCCGGCGCCAGCCAGGTGGACGAGTCGCTCATCACCGGCGAAAGCCTGCCGGTGGCCAAGGAGGCCGGGGGCCGGGTGGTGGGCGGCTCCGTCAATGGCGAGGGCCTGCTGACGCTACGCACCACCGCGCTGGGCGCCGAATCCACGCTGGCGCGCATCGTGCGGCTGGTGGAGTCGGCGCAGGCCAAGAAGGCGCCGATCCAGCGCATGGTCGATCAGGTCAGCGCCTGGTTCGTGCCGGCGGTGATAGCTGCCGCCCTCGTCACCCTGCTGGGCTGGGGCTTGGTACGCGGCGACTGGACCCAGGCGCTGCTGAACGCGGTGGCGGTGCTGGTGATTGCCTGCCCCTGCGCGCTGGGCCTGGCCACGCCCACCGCCATCATGGCCGGCACAGGGGTGGCGGCCCGCCATGGCATTCTCATCAAGGACGCCGAGGCGCTGGAAATCGCCGCCAGGCTGGAGGTGGTGGCCTTCGACAAGACCGGCACGCTGACCCTGGGCAAGCCCGAGCTGCTGGCCTTCCACAGTGCCGCCGGCCTGGACGAGGGCCAGACCCTCGGCCTGGCCGCCGCCCTGCAGGCGGGCAGCGAGCATCCGCTGGCGCTGGCGGTGCGCCAGGCCGCCGCCCAGCGTGGCCTGGCGGTGCCGTTGGTGCAGGGCTTGCGCGCCGTGGCCGGCCGCGGCGTGGCCGCCCAACTTTCCACGCAACCGCCCGGGCAAGACCTGGCCCCGCGCGAATTGCAGCTGGGCAGTGCCCGCTACATGCAGGAGCTGGGCGTGGACCTGGGCGCCATGCAGGCCGAGGCCACTGCCCTGCAGGCCCTTGGCCGCACGGTATCGTGGCTGGCCGAGGGCGGCGCGGGCCAGCAGCCGCGCCTGCTGGCCCTGCTGGCCTTTGGCGACCAGCTCAAGCCCAGCGCCGCCGCGGCGCTGACCAGCCTGCGCGCGCTGGGCGTGCACAGCGTCATGCTCAGCGGCGACAACCGCGGCAGCGCCGAGGCGGTGGGACGCCAGCTCGGCCTCGACGAGGTGCGCGCCGAGGTGCTGCCCGAGGACAAGGCCCGCATCGTCAGCGAGCTGAAGCGGCAGGGTCATGTCGGCATGGTGGGCGACGGCATCAACGACGCACCGGCGCTGGCCGCGGCCGATGTGGGATTCGCGATGGCCACCGGCACCGAGGTGGCGATGCAGGCGGCCGGCGTGACCCTGATGCGCGGCGACCCGGCGCTGGTGGCGCAGGCGATCTCGCTCTCGCGCCGCACCGTGCGCAAGATCCACCAGAATCTGTTCTGGGCCTTTGCCTACAACGTGGTGGGCATCCCCTTGGCCGCGCTGGGCTTTCTGAACCCGGTGATCGCCGGCGCGGCAATGGCTTTTTCGAGCGTGTCGGTGGTCAGCAATGCCCTGCTGCTCAAGCGTTGGAGACCGTGATGGACGAAGCATCGATGACGAGCCTGTGCAATATCGGCGAGGCCGCGGCCCGCAGCGGCGTCTCCGCCAAGATGATCCGGCACTACGAGTCGCTGGGCATGCTGCCCAAGGTGGCGCGCACCGAGGCCGGCTACCGCCTCTATTCCGAGCGCGAGGTGCACACCCTGCGCTTCATACGCCGGGCGCGCGACCTCGGTTTCTCGATCGTCGAGATCAGCGAGCTGCTCAAGCTCTGGCAGAACCGCCGCCGCGCCAGCGGCGACGTCAAGCGCATCGCGCTGGCGCACATCGCCGACCTGGAACGCCGCCTGGCCGAGATGCAGGCCATGAAGCAGACGCTCGCGCAGCTGATCAGTTGCTGCCATGGCGACGAGCGCCCGGATTGCCCGATCCTGGACGACCTCGCCGCCAGCGCCGGCTGATCACTCATTGGCTGGTCGCGGCCAGCACCTCGGGCAGGTCGGTCAGGCCGGCCAGCAGTTTCTCGATGCCGTCCTGGCGCAGGGTGCGCATGCCGCTGCACTGCGCGCTGACGAACATCTCGGCGGCCGGGGCGCGACGGCGTATCAGCTCGCGCAGCGATTCGTCGGCGATCACCAGCTCGTGGATGCCCAGGCGACCGTGGTAGCCGGTGCCGCCGCAGGCGTCGCAACCATGGCGGCGGTACTGGCGCAGGCCGCCGCCAGCTCCGTCAACGCCGAAGCGCTGCCGCCAGCCGGCCAGCAGCTCCTCCTCGTTCATGGCCTCGGCCGCGCCGCCGCCGGATTGCTGATACAGGCGCAAGAGCGAGCGTGCCGCGCGTTCATCCAGCGCCTCGACGATGCGGCAATCCAGGCACAGCCGCCGCACCAGGCGCTGCGCCAGCACCGCCAGCAGCGAGTCGGAGAACATGAAGGGGTCGAGGCCGATCTCCAGCAGCCGCGTCACGCTCTCGGGCGCCGAGTTGGTGTGCAGGGTGGACATCACCAGATGGCCGGTCAGCGAGGCCTCCACCGCGATGCGCGCGGTCTCCTCGTCGCGCATCTCGCCGATCATGATGACGTCGGGGTCGGCGCGCAGAAAGGTGCGCATGGCGGCCGCAAAGGTCCAGCCGATGCGTGCGTTCACCTGCACCTGGCGCAGCCCGTCCTGGCTGATCTCGATCGGGTCCTCGGCGGTCCAGATCTTGCGCTTGTCCTCGTTGAGCTCGCGCATCACCGAGTGCAGGGTGGTGGTCTTGCCGCAGCCGGTGGGGCCGCAGATCAGCAGCAGGCCATAGGGCTTGCTCATCATGCGGCGCAGGCCCGCCAGATTGGTCTCGGACAGGCCGATCGCGTCCAGCGGCAGCGGCTTCATGCCGCCCAGCAGGCGCAGCACCACGTCTTCCAGGCCGCCGCTGGTGGGCACGGTGACCATGCGCAGCTCCAGCGATGTGCCGCCGAAGCGCGCAAAATCGATCTTGCCGTCCTGCGGCCGGCGGTGCTCGGAGATGTCGAGGTTGGCCATGATCTTGAGCCGCGCCACCAGCGCAAAACGCACCCGCGCGGGCAGCTCCAGGTAACGGATCAGATCGCCGTCCACGCGCAGCCGGATGCGCACCGGCTTGGGCGCCTCGAAGGTCTCCACATGGATGTCGGAGGCGCGCAGCTCGATGGCGTCGGCCAGCAGGCGATTGACCAGGCGCACCAGCGCGTTGTCGGACTCCGACACCACCTCGGCATCGGTTTCGGCGCTGCCGGGATCGGCCTGGCTCAGCTCCAGGGCGAGTTCGCGCACGGTGGTCAGCTGCATCGCGCCGGCGCCGGCATTGGCGGCATCGCCCGTCCGCACCTGATACGCCGTCGCGATGGCCTGCGGCAGCGTGCCCGCCGCCGCCAGCACCGGCCGCACGCGCAGCTCGCTGGCGAAACGCAGGTACTCCAGCAGCCGGTGGTCCCAGGGGTCGGAGACCACCACCACCAGCACCTCGTCGCGCACCATCAGCGGCAGCACGCCCTCGCGCTGCGCGAGCGCGCGCGGGATGCGCGCCAGCGCGTCCGGCTCGGGCTTGAGCCTGGCCAGATCGACGGTGGGCACGTCCAGCCAGCTGGCCAGGGCGATGCGCAGCTGCGCCGGGCTGAGCAGCCCCAGCTGCACCACCAGCTCGCCCAGCGGCACATGCAACTCCTGCGCACGCTGGTGGCGCAGCGCCGATTCCAGCTGGCTGACGGTGAGCATGCCGGCTGCGACCAGGGCCTGGCCCAGATGCGCCGCATGGTGTTCGGGCTCGCGCTGTAACGCCGCCCAGACGCCTTCCAGATCCGCCTCCACCGGCGGCACGCCCAGCTCGCTGCTTGGCCGGCTCAGCGCATCCAGGGCGGCGGGTACGGTGTCGTGTTCGTAGTGGTGGGGCTCGCTCATATGCACAGGCTAAGGCCGACGCGCCGGCACGGCGCTTGATCTGCATCAGATCGTGGCCGCTCGGCCACAATCAGCCATCCCATCCGCAGGTACCGACATGACCCGATTGATCGCCCTTTCCGGCAGCCTGCGACAGGCTTCCTTCAATACCGCCCTGCTGCGCGCAGCCACCGGCCTGGCGCCGCAGGGGGTGGACATCGAGCTGCGCACCCTGCATGGCATCCCGCTCTACGACGGCGATGTGGAAGCCCAGGGCGTGCCGGCGGCGGTGAGCCGGCTGCGCGCCGAGATCCAGGCCGCCGACGGCCTCATCATCGGCACGCCCGAGTACAACAACTCCATCCCCGGCGTGCTCAAGAACGGCCTCGACTGGCTCTCGCGTCCGCCGGCCGAGGGGCGCAAGACCTTCTTCGGCAAACCGGTGGCGGTGCTGGGGGCCACGCCCGGCGGCTTCGGCACGGTGCAGAGCCAGGACGCGATCCTGAGCGTGCTGCGCGCCTTTGGCTGCAGTTGCTGGTTCGGCGGCCGGCTGATGGTGTCCAAGGCGAATACCTTGTTCGATGCGCAGGGCGAGCTGCTCGACGAGACGCTCAAGCAGCAGCTGCGCGATTTTCTGAGCGGCTTTGCCGCGCAACTCGGGAGGCCATGAGATGAGCAAAAAGTTCGAACTGCTGCCGGCACATTTCGGCGATGTCGGCGGGCTGACGATACGCCGCGCCCTGCCCACCGCCAGGCGCCGCATGGTGGGCGCCTGGTGCTTCCTCGACCACGCCGGGCCGGCCGAGCTGCCCGCCGACAAGCCGATGCGGGTGGGCCCGCATCCGCACACCGGCCTGCAGACCTTTTCCTGGCTGATCGAGGGCGAGGTGCTGCACCGCGACTCGCTGGGCACGGTGCAGATGCTGCGCCCCGGCCAGGTAAATCTGATGACGGCCGGCCGTGGCATCGCGCACTCCGAGGAATCGCAGTCGGCACGCCTGCAGCTGGCCCAGCTGTGGATCGCGCTGCCGGACGCGCAGCGCTTTTGCGAGCCCGCCTTCGAGCATTTTCCGCTGCTGCCGCAACTGGCCCTGAACGGCTTCAACACCACCCTGCTGGTGGGCCGCTACGGCGCCGCGCATTCACCCGTGCCCAGCCACACGCCCCTGCTGGGCATGGACCTGCGCTGCCAGGCGCGGGCCAGCACCGAGCTGCTGCTGACTCCGGGCTACGAGCATGGCCTGATGGCACTGGAGGGCGAGCTGCAGATCGGCATGGAGGACGGCCTGGAGACTGGCAACACTCAGACCCTGGTCCCCGGCCAGCTGCTCTACCTGGCCCCCGGCGCGCATCGGCTGCAGCTCAGCAGCGCGGCGCCGGCGCGCCTGCTGCTGCTGGGCGGCACGCCCTTCGAGGAGCCGGTGCTGCTGTGGTGGAACTTCGTCGCGCGCGACAGCGAGGAGGTCCAGCGCTTCGCGGCCGACTGGAACGCCGGCATCGGCTTCGGCACGGTGCAGGGCTACGCGGGCGAGCGCCTGCTCGCCCCCGATCCGGCCGGCCTGAAGCTCAAGTCCCCGGCGCGAAATTGAACACACCTGAGCCGTGCTGCGGGCGCGCCCCGCCGGTGCGTATCAGGATCAGCACGGTGAAGCTGACGTTGCCGCCCGAGACGTTCTTGAAGCCGCTCGGGTACTGCATCTCCATGCAGAAGCTGGAGAAGGTGGCGAGGCAACCGAAGTTCTCGTCGAAGCTGTTGTAGACCACCTGGGCAGGCTGCTGGTGCGCCAGCTCGTAGGCCTCGCCCACGCCCTGGATGGCCGAGATCAGGCCGTCGAAATAGTCGTAGACCTCCTTGATGCTGGTCGGCTTGGGTGGTGGCAGGGCACTCGCCAGCCCGCCCAGCGCATTGATGGCCGCGCCACCGATCAGGTAGACATCGGCGGTCTGCGCCACCGCCAGGTCCATGCCGCGGACCTCGATGGTGCTGTCGGGGTAGTTGTAGGCATAAGGCCCCAGCACGGCGGCGCCCGCATGCACGCCGTCGATCAGCACCGTCTGGGTCAGGAACTGGTCCAGCAGGCCCTTGGCCGCCAGGATAGCCGCCATGTTCTGCAGCTGGTTCAGGTAGTCGCCGTAGATCTTGTTGACGAGCTGGCCGATCGGCCCCAGGGCATTCAACAGGCCGCCCAGAAGGAACTGCGGCTTGGCCTGCCCGGCGGCACTGGGCCAGGCTTGCAGCGGTGCGGCCCTGCCGAGCAGGCGATCCAGGCTCATCGCCTTGGCGCTGGGCACCGCGCCAAGCAGCGCCTGCGGCGCCAGCTGGGCATTGGTGCGATCGGCCATGGCCTTGAGCAGGGCGGGCATCTCGGTGGCGATCAGGCCCTGGATCAGGTCGGCCTTGTCGACCAGCCCGTACAAGCTGGGCTGCGCGCCCGCCGCGGCCAGCTGGGTGGCCAGGGTCTGCAGCTCGCCGCGGTACTGGTCCAGCAGGGCGGTGTTGGCGGCGTCATCGCCGCCCGACTGCTTCAGCAGCGCGGTGATCTGCTGCATCTTGGCCTTCAGCTGCGCGGTGGCGGCGGCATGGGCCAGATCGCCGGGCGTCTGCGGATAGCCGTTCGCCGCCAGCTTGGCCGGCAGCGGCACGAAGCCACTGGCGGGCTGGTAGGGCGTGCTGAACACCATGCGCACCGGGTCCACGCTGGCCGCCGCCGCGGTGATGGCGGCCTTGGCCGCCGCCGCACCGGCGTTGTCGCCGCGGTCCAGCGCCTCCTTGAGCAGCTTGAGATTGCGCGCCAGGCTGCCCTGCGCCGCCGACAGATTGGCGTACAGGCCGGAGTTCTTGGACACCGGGGTCGGCGCGATCACCGTGAAGGGCTGCTGCACGCTGATGGCCGTGCCATCCACCGTGGCCACCAGGGTGAAGCCGCCGCGCGTGTCGGCGGCGCTCTGCAGCTGCAGGCCGGCCACCGCGGGCGTCGCACCCTCCACGCCCTCGGCCGGGCGCAACACCTGGTAGCTGATCGGCGGCAAGGGGTTCATGGCCTTGCCATCGGTGTCGAGCACGGTCGGCATGACGCCCACCGCCGTACCGGCCCCCGCGACCAACTGGCTCAGCTCCAGCGCGATGCTGGCCGGCGCGGCCGCCGGCGGCGCGGCCGCGAACTGCCACACCAGTTGCGCCGGCAGGAAGGGCAGCAGCCGGTCCTGGCGCAGGGTGATGGTGTCGGCCGGCGTAGCGCTGGCATTCGCGGCGATATCGCCGACATTGACGTCGCCATCGCGCACCGTGGTGCCGGCGCCGCTGCCCACCAGCTTGGCCGTCAGCGCCGTCTGCGCCTGGGCGCCGTTGAGCACCGTGATCTTGAAGACATAGTCGTAGACCGTGCGCCCCACGCGCGTCTCGCCGACCTTGGTGAGCGAGACCACCGAGGCGCTGGCGGCCGCGACGGCCTGGATGCGCGCCTGCGTGGCCTGCGGCCGCATCGGGGTCAGGTCTTGACTCTCACCGCCTCCGCAGGCGGCCAGCAACAGCGCCGCGCCGCAGACCAGGCCCTGCAGGCTGCGTGCGATCAGCCCGGCGCTCATGAGCGGCTCCCGTCGGCGCGCCGGCGTGCCAGCAGGGCGAGCAGGCCCAGGCCGCCGAACAGCTGCGCCCAGGTGGCGGGCTCGGGCACCACCGCGGTCTGGCCGCTGGAGAGCAGCTGGAAGTTTTCATCGGTGATCTCGTAGTGCAGGCTGCCGGGTGTGCCCGCGCCCAGGTAATCGAAGCTGACGGCAAAGCTGCCCTGCGACTGCCCGGCCGTCAGGCCCACGCTGCGGTCCAGCATCACGCTGTCAAAAACGCCCGCAGCGGGGATCGCGACATCGGGCTGCAGCACGATGCTGTCCCAGGTGGCCGGCGAGCCCAGTACCAGCAGATTGCTGAAGTCGGTCTCGGGAAAGAACACGGTGAAGCCGGACAGGCTGGCCGGCGTGCCGTCGGCCAGCACCGTGAAATTCATTTGCCAGCTGTCGCCGCCCAGCGGGGTCACGCTGCTGTTGACGGTGGCGGCGGCCGCACTCTGGGCCAGGGCCAGGGCGAGCATGGCGGGGGCGAGCCAGTGGCTTCGCAAGACGGGCTTCAGCTGCATAGAGGGCTCCAAAAAGGCAAGCCCTGACCCTAAGCAACCCCCGCCGCGACAACCATCCCTAACTTGGCCGCCCGCCCTGTTTCACTGACAAGCGTCAAAGCCTCAGGCCAGCTTGCCGGTCTGGAAGTCACGCACCGCCTGCATCAGCTCGGCCTCGGTATTCATCACGAAGGGGCCGTACTGCGCAATCGGCTCGTTGAGCGGCTTGCCGGCGATCAGCAGCAGGCGCGCACCCGCCTCGCCGGCCGTGAAGGCCACGCCATCGCTGCCCGCGGTATTGGCCAGGATCGCCATGCGCTGGGCCGGCACGGTGCAACCCGAGCCGAACTGCACGCCGCCACGGTAGACGTAGACGAAGGCGTTGTGCGTGTCCGGCAGCGCCTGTTCAAACCTGACCCCCGGCTGCAGATGGATGTCCAGATAGACCGGCTCGGTGCCCTCGCGCTGCACCGCCCCCTGCACGCCCCGGCTGGCGCCGGCGATCACGCGCACGCTGGCGCCTTCACCATGCCACTCGGGGATTTCGGCCGAGGGAATGTCGCGGTACCAGGGCGCGCACATCTTGTCCTTGGCCGGCAGGTTGAGCCAGAGCTGGAAGCCTTCCATGCGGCCCTCTTCCTGCTCGGGCAGTTCCGAATGGATCACGCCGCGGCCGGCCGTCATCCACTGCACGCCGCCATTGCCCAGCAGGCCCTCATGGCCGGCGGAGTCGCGGTGGCGCATGCGGCCTTCCAGCATATAGGTGATGGTCTCGAAGCCGCGGTGCGGATGGTCGGGGAAGCCGGCGATGTAGTCGTCGGCCTGGTCCGAACCGAAGGCGTCCAGCATCAGATAGGGATCGAGGCGGCGCTGCAGGTTCTGCGTCAGCACGCGGGTGAGCTTGACGCCCGCGCCATCGCTGGTGGGCTGGCCGGCGATCAGCCGCTCGACCTGGCGAGGCTGTTGCAGAACGGTGGTGATCGTGGCGGCAGTCATGATGGCGTTCTCCGTGGTCAATGCATTCAGGGTCAGACGGTAGCAGGCTCGGCCGCTTGCGGCTGCAGCAGCTGCTGGATCTGGGCACGCGCCGAGGCCAGGCCTTGCGCCTCGGCCTCCGGGCCCATGCCCAGGCCTTCGGCATAAATGAACTCGACATCGCTCATGCCCAGGAAGCCCAGCACGGTGCGCAGATAGGGCACCACGGTGTCGCTGGGGCGGTCGCGGTGCAGGCCGCCGCGCGTCAGCACCGCGTAGACCTTCTTGCCGGTGAGCAGGCCCTCGGGGCCGTTCTCGGTGTAGCGGAAGGTGACGCGGGCCCGCGAGATCGCGTCGATCCAGTTCTTCAGCTGGCTGGGCACGCCGAAGTTGATCATCGGCACGCCCAGCACCACCACATCGGCCGCCTGGATCTGGGCAATCAGACCATCGTCCAGGGCCACGCGCTCGGCCTGCGCCGCGCTGCGCTGCTCGGCCGGGGTGAACAGGGCTTGCAGAGCCGCCTCGTCCAGCACCGGATGGGCTTGCTGCGCCAGGTCGCGCACCTGCAGGCTGGCACCGGGCTGGGCCTGTTGCAGACCCTCGACCAGCTCGGTCGCCAGGCGGGTGGAGAAGGAACCCTGGCCGTCTTGAACACGGCGGGCGCTGGAATTGATTTGCAGGATGTTCATCTGGGGGCTCCGTTGGTTTGCTGATCGGGTCTTGCGAAAGACCATGGATGAACTGTATTGATCGCAACCAAGCATCGGAAGACGCCAGAATGGATATGATCGTTCCACCATTGGAACAATGCCATGAGTCTGGACGCTGACGATCTGCTGCTGTTTGCGCGTGTGATGGAGGCCGGCAGCTTCAGCCGCGCGGCCGACCGGGTGCAGCTGCCCAAGTCCACCGTGTCGCGCCGCATCGCCGCGCTGGAGCAGCGTCTGGGCGAGAAGCTATTGCAGCGCAGCACGCGCCGGCTGGCGCTGACCGAATTCGGCCAGGGCGTGCTGGAACATGCGCGCGTGCTGGCCGCCGAGGTGGACGGCGCCCTCGCCCTGGCCCTGCATCGCCAGCAGCGCCCCACCGGGCGGCTGCGCGTCTCGATGCCGGGCGACTTTGCCAACCAGGCGCTGGACCAGATGCTGAGCCGCTTCGTGCTGGACTATCCCGAGGTGCAGCTGGAACTGGACCTCTCGCCGCGCCGCGTGGACCTGATTGCCGAGGGCTTCGACCTCGCGGTGCGCATGGGCAGCCTGCCCGACGATTCGCAGCTGGCGGCGCGCCGCCTGGCCCTGTTCAGCAACGGGCTCTACGCCTCACCGGCCTATCTGCAGCGCCATGGCGAGCCGCAGCTGCCCGAGGCGCTGAGCAGCATGCAGGGGCTGATGATCCTGGGCCGCACCGGCGAGCCCGTGCCCTGGACACTCATGCGTGGGGAAGGCGCCGAGGGCGCCGAGGCGCAACGCTGGCAAGGCGTGCCCGAGCAGCGCACCCTGGTGAATGCGCCCGACATGCTTCTGCGCATGGCCTGCGCCGGCCTGGGCATCACCGCGGTGGGCGAGCATTTCGCCCAACCCTATGTGGAGCGCGGCGAGCTGCTGCGCGTGCTGCCCGACTGGTGCCTGCCGCCGGTGGCCTGCTGGGCGGTGTTCCCCGAGCGCCGCCTGATGCCGCTGCGCAGCCGCGTCTTCATCGAGGCAATGGCGGCCACGCTGGCCAGTTGCAAGGCTACTCAGCCTGAAAGCCGATCTCCACCGTGACCTCGCGCGAGCGCGGAATCGGCGCGAAGCGCCACTGGCTGACGGCATCGATGGCCGCCACCGAGAGCTTGCGGTGCGAGCTCTTGATGGCCTCGGCCCCGCTCACCGCACCATTCGGCTCGACGGTGAACTTCACCACCACCAGGCCGTTGCGCACGCTGCTGAGCAGCTGGCGCGGGATCTCGGGCTCGACCTTGTTGACCAGCTTCAGCGCCACCTCGGGTTCGGGCTCGGGCGCCGCTGCGGGCGCCACGGCGGCGGGCGGCGGGGGATTCAGCTTGGGGCTCGCGGTGGCCAGCTGAACCGGCTCGGGCGCCGGGCTGCTGCTCGCCACAGTGGCCACGGCAGGCTCGGGCTTGTTCTGCAGTTCCTCGGCCTTGGGGCTGGGCGCCGGTGCCTCGTGCCGCGGCGCGGCCTTGGCCACCGGCCTGACCGGAGCGGGCGCTGGCGCCGCGGGCTTGGCGGGCGCCTTGTCGGCGTTGAACTTGATCCACTGGAACACCTTGTCGGCGTCGCGCTTGGCCCGCTCGGCATCGCTGAGTGCGGACTTCTTTTCCAGGTCGCCCAGTTGCTGGGCGCCAGCGCCAAGCGCCAGCATGCCTAGGCTCAAGGCCAGCACCAGGCGACCCAGGCTTGTGGTGGACAAGAAGCTGTTCATGGTTCAGCGTTTGCGGGGAAGTGAGCGCCCGGAGTGTACGCAGCGCCCCCGGCCGCCCTGGCCAAGGGTTTGCCCGCAGCCCCGTCAAAGTCTTCACGCTTGCCGCCTATACTCGCGCCTCGCTCCGGGGAGCCCTGCCGTGCGTCGCAACAGCGATGCACCGGGCTGAGATGTGGTGGAAGCCACGGACCCGCTGAACTTGATCCGGCTCGTACCGGCGTAAGAAGAGCTTGTCTGCATGCCCGCCCGCGCGGGCCTCAGGCCGCCCCGCGCGCCCGTCCGTCCGCCTGCTTGAGTCCGACCTCCGGAGTCCTTGTTGCACCGACCGGAGGAAGACGAGCATGAACAGCGTGAGCGACGCAGGCCTTGAAGGCATCAGCGACAACATCCAATTGACCCGCGAGCCCCTGCCCGGCTCCAGCAAGCAGTACCTGCCGGGTGAGCTGCACCCCGAGCTGCGCGTGCCCCTGCGCGCCATCGCGCTCACGAACGGCGAGGTCGTCACCGTCTACGACGCCTCCGGCCCCTATACCGACGCTGTTGCGCCCATCGACGTGCACCGCGGCCTGCCCGCCCCGCGCATCGCCTGGGTGGAAGCGCGTGGCGACACCGAGGCCTACGAGGGCCGTCGCATCCAGCTGATCGACGACGGCCTGCGCGACCAGGCCCAGCAGCTCCGGCTGCAGGCCCTCAGTGCCGGCCTGCAGCGCCGGCCGCGCCGCGCCAAGGCCGGCGCGAATGTGACCCAGCTGCACTACGCACGCCGCGGCATCGTCACGCCCGAGATGGAGTACGTGGCGATCCGCGAGAACCAGCGCCACGCCTGGATGCAGGAATACCAGGCCGATGCCGAGCGCGAGGCGCGCCTGGCCGGCCACGCCTTCGGCGCCAGCATCCCCGACCTCATCACGCCCGAGTTCGTGCGCGACGAGGTGGCGCGCGGCCGCGCCATCATCCCGGCCAATATCAACCACCCCGAGCTGGAGCCGATGGCGATCGGCCGCAACTTCCTCGTCAAGGTGAATGCCAATATCGGCAACTCGGCGCTCACGTCCAGCATCGAGGAAGAGGTGGAGAAGCTGGTGTGGAGCACGCGCTGGGGCGCCGACACGGTGATGGACCTCAGCACCGGCCGCAACATCCACACCACGCGCGACTGGATCATCCGCAACAGCCCGGTGCCGATCGGCACCGTGCCCATCTACCAGGCACTTGAAAAGGTAGGTGGCGTGGCCGAGGACCTCACTTGGGCGCTGTTCCGCGACACCCTGATCGAGCAGGCCGAACAGGGCGTCGACTACTTCACCATCCACGCCGGCGTGCGCCTGCCCTTCGTGCCCATGACGGTGAAGCGCCGCACCGGCATCGTCTCGCGCGGCGGCTCCATCCTGGCCAAGTGGTGCATCGCCCACCACCAGGAGAATTTTCTCTACACGCATTTCGAAGAGATCTGCGAGATCATGAAGGCCTACGACGTCAGCTTCTCGCTGGGCGACGGCCTGCGCCCCGGCTCGCTGGCCGACGCCAACGACGAGGCCCAGTTCGCCGAGCTGCGCACCCTGGGCGAGCTCACCAAGATCGCCTGGCAGCACGATGTGCAGACCATGATCGAGGGCCCCGGCCATGTGCCCATGCACATGATCCAGGCGAACATGACCGAGCAGCTCAAGCACTGCGACGAGGCGCCCTTCTACACGCTCGGCCCCCTGACCACCGACATCGCGCCCGGCTACGACCACATCACCTCGGGCATCGGCGCGGCCATGATCGGCTGGTTCGGCTGCGCCATGCTCTGCTACGTCACGCCCAAGGAACACCTGGGCCTGCCGAATCGCGACGACGTCAAGGCCGGCCTGATGGCCTACAAGATCGCCGCCCACGCGGCCGATATCGCCAAGGGCCACCCCGGTGCCCGCGCCCGCGACGACGCACTCTCCAAGGCCCGCTTCGAATTCCGCTGGCAGGACCAGTTCAACCTCGGCCTCGACCCCGAGACCGCGCGCGAGTTCCACGACGAGACCTTGCCCAAGGACAGCGCCAAGGTGGCGCATTTCTGCTCGATGTGCGGGCCCAAGTTCTGCTCGATGAAGATCACGCAGGATGTGCGTGACTACGCCGAGGGCATAGCGGCCGGGATGGAAGCCAAGAGCGCCGAGTTCAAGGCGCAGGGCAGCGAGTTGTACATCCCGATCGCGAAGGCCTGAGATGGCGAAGACGATCGCCATCGCCGGCGCCGGCCTGGCCGGCCGCCTGTTCGCCTGGGCGCTCGCGCGCGCCGGCCATGAGGTGCGGGTCTGGGACGCCGGCCCCGGCCCCGCGCCCGCCTTCGATGGCCAGGGCGCCGCCGCCTTCACGGCCGCCGGCATGCTCAGCCCGCTGGCCGAGTTGGACCGCGCCGAGGCCGAGGTGGCGGCGCTCGGTTGGCGATCGCTGCGCCTGTGGCCCGCCATCGTCGCCGCGCTGCATCAGCCGGTGCGCCTGCAGACCGAGGGCAGCCTGCTGCTGGCGCACCGCCCCGACCAGGGCGCCGCGGCGCGCGTGCTGCAGCGCCTGCAGCAGGCCGGCGCGGACTTCCCGCAGCCGCGGCCGCTGAACGCCGCCGAGCTGCGCGAGCTGGAGCCCGCGCTGATCACCGGCCCGCAGGCCTGGCTGCTGCCCGGCGAGGGGCTGATCCATCCGCTGCAGGCCATGCAGGCGCTGCACGGCTCGGCGGCTGGCGTGCAGTGGCATTGGCAGCGCCCGGTGGCCGAGGTCCAGGCCGGTCGGATCACGCTCGGCGACGGCGATCAGGTCCATGCCGACTGGGCCATCGACACGCGCGGCCTCGGCGCCCGCCCTACCCTGCCGCTACGCGGTGTGCGCGGCGAGGTGCTGACGCTGGAACTGGCCGGGCATGGCCTGCGCCGGCCGCTGAGGCTGATGCACCCGCGCCATTGCGTCTACCTGGTGCCGCGCAGCGCAGATGAGCTGCTGATCGGCGCCAGCGAGATCGAGAGCGAGGACCTCTCGCCCGTCAGCCTGCAGAGCGCGGTGGAGCTGATGGCCGCGGCCCACAGCCTGATGCCGCAGCTGGGCGAGGCCCGCATCACGCGGCTGGACCGCAATCTGCGCCCTGCCCTGCCCCACCACCGCCCGCATGCGCACGGCGCGCCCGGCCTGATCCAGCTCAACGGCCTGTTCCGCCATGGCTGGCTGCTGGCGCCGGCCCTGGTGCAGCGCCTGCTGACGCAAACCCAGCTGGCCAGCCTGCCATGAACATCCAGATCTTGATCGACGAGCAACCCCGCGAGCTGCCGGCCGGCAGCAATCTGGCCGAGCTGCTGGCCTTGCTGCAACGCGAGCCGCGGAGCGTGGCCACGGCCGTGAACGGCCGCTTCGTGGCGCGCGAGGCAAGACCCGCCACCATGCTCGCCGAGGGCGACCAGGTGCTGCTGTTCCAACCCATCGTAGGAGGCTAGGTAAACCCATGACGGACAGCTTTGAAATCGCCGGCGTGCCGCTCGCCAGCCGCTTCCTGCTCGGCAGCGCCGGCTACCCGAACCCGCAGCTGCTGGCCGAGGCCGTGAAAGCCTCGGAGACCCGGCTGCTCACCGTGGGCCTGAAGCGCAGCATGCAACAAAAAGCCGGGGACAACGGCTTTGTCGCGATGGCGCTGGCCGCCGCACGCGCCCAGGGCGCGCGCCTGCTGCCCAACACCGCCGGCTGCCGCAGCGCCGCCGAGGCGGTGCAGCTGGCCTGCATGGCGCGCGAGCTCTACGACACCGCCTGGATCAAGCTGGAGGTCACCGGCGACGAGCACACCCTGCAGCCCGACCCCTTCGAGCTGCTGGCCGCGGCCAGCGAGTTGGTGAAGCTGGGCTTCACCGTGCTGCCCTATTGCACCGACGATCTGGTGCTGTGCCGCCGCCTGCTGGACGCCGGCTGCGCCGTGCTGATGCCCTGGGGCGCGCCGATCGGCTCCGGCCAGGGCCTGCTCAACCCCTGGGCCCTGCGCACGCTGCGCGAGCGCCTGCCGGAGGCCGTGCTGATCGTCGACGCCGGCCTGGGCGCGCCCTCCCACGCGGCCCAGGCCATGGAGCTGGGTTATGACGCGGTGCTGCTGAACTCGGCGGTGGCGCAGGCGCGCGACCCGGTGCGCATGGCTCACGCCTTCCGCGACGCGGTGCGCGCCGGCCGCCAGGCCTGGCTGGCCGGCGTGATGCCGGCGCAGGACTTCGCCGTGCCCAGCACGCCGGTGAGCGGCCACGCCTTTGTGCTGTCATGAGCCAGCCGCACCCCTGCCTGCCTTCGCCCTGGGCCAGCGACGCTGATTGGCAGCAAGACCCGGCTCCGCCCATCATCTGGTCCGTCGCTGGCACCGACAGCGGCGGCGGCGCCGGCCTGAGCGCCGACCAGCGCGCCGTCGCCGCCCTGGGCGTGCATCTGTGCCCGGTGGTGGCGGCCGTCACGGCCCAGCATTCGCGCGGCGTGCTGGCGGTGCATGCGCTGACGCGTGCCGAGATCGACAGCCAGTTGGGCGCGCTGGCCGCCGACCTGCGCCCGCGCGTCATCAAGACCGGCCTGCTGGCCAGCGTGGACGCCGTGGAAGCGGTGGCGCGCACGGTGGACGCGCTGCGCCGCGATGGCAGGGTGGATCTGGTGGTGGACCCGGTGCTGGGCGCCAGCGCCGGCGGCGCCGCCTTTGCCGACGCCGCCCTGATCGCCGCCTACCGCGAGCTGCTGCTGCCGCGCGCCACCCTCGTCACGCCGAATCGCCGCGAGGCCGAGCGTCTGCTGGGCGTGGCGCCGCAGGCGCTGTCGGAGCCGCAGCTGGCCGCGGCCCTGCGTGAGCAACACGGTGTGCAGGCCGTGTGCATCACCGGCGGCGACAGCCCGGCCCCGGCCGCGCAAGACCTGGCCCTCGATTGGCTTGCCAGCGAACTGGCCGATGGCTGGTTGTCCCTGCCGCGCCTGCCCTCCACCCACCATCACGGCAGCGGCTGCTGCTTTGCGAGCGCCGCCGCTGCGGCGCTGGCGCGCGGCTATCCGCTGCCCGACGCGGTGCTGCTGGCCAAGATGCTCAGCTGGACGGCGGTGCGCGATGGCTACGCCGCCGGTGCCGGCGCCGGCCCGGTGCGCCCCAATCCGGACTTCCTGCAGGACCCCAGCGCCATGCCGGTGATGGGCTTTGGCGACGAATTCGCGCCGGCGCGCTGGGGCCAGGTCTTGCGTGGCGAGCTGCCACCCGCGGATTTCCGGCCCGGGCTCTACGCCATCACCGAAGACGCCGGCCGCGTGGCCGAGCTGGCCTCGGGCGTGCGCTTCAGCCAGATCCAGCTGCGCATCAAGCAGGCGGATGCCGCCGTCCCGCTGCGCGGCGCCATCGAGCAGGCGCTGAGGGGCGCGCAGCAGGGCCGGGCCCGGCTCTGGATCAACGATCACTGGCAGCTGGCGCTGGACTGCGGCGCGCGCGCCCTGCACCTGGGGCAGGAGGATTGGGCCGCCCTGCCCGCCGCGGCGCGCGCACGCCTGCTGCAGCCCGATGTGCGCCTGGGTATTTCCAGCCACAGCCTCTGGGAGCTGGCGCGCGCACGCAGTCTGGCGCCGCACTACATCGCCTGCGGGCCGCTCTGGGCCACCAGCACCAAGCAGATGCCCTGGCAGCCGCAGGGCCTGGACAACCTGGCCTGGTGGGTGCGCATGGCGGGGCGGCCGGTGGCGGGCATAGGCGGCATCACCACGCGTGAGCGCCTGCAGGCGGCCCAGGCCAGCGGGGCTGCCGCCCTGTGCCTGGTGCGCGGGCTGGAACTGGCGGAGGACCTGCAGCGCTGAGTACGCCCAGGTCGCGCTCAGAAGATCGAGCGCTCGGTCAGCGTGGTGAACATCTCCAGCGCTGCCGTGCCCGCCAGCGAGTTGCCGGTCTCGTCCAGGCCCGGCGACCAGACGCAGATGCCGCAGCGCCCAGGTATCAGCGCGACGATGCCGCCGCCCACGCCGCTCTTGGCCGGCAGCCCGACGCGAAAGGCAAAGTCGCCCGCCGCGTCATAAGTGCCGCAGGTCAGCATCAGGGCGCTGATGCGCTTGGCGAGGCTGGGCGTCAGGAGCCGCTCGCCGCTGTGCGGCACGCTGCCATGCTGGGCCAACAGGAGAGCCGCACGCGCCAGCTCTACGCAGTTCATCTCGATCGAGCACTGGCTGCAATAGGCATCCAGCACGCGATCCACCGGATTGGCCAGGCGGCCGAAACTGGCGATGAAATGCGCCATGGCCGCATTGCGATCGCTGTGGCGGCGTTCGGACTGGGCCACTTTGAGGTTGTAGTCCAGCGCCGCGTTGCCGCTGAGCCGGCGCATCAGGCCCACCAGCGCGTTCTCGGGCGTGGCGAAGCGGCTGCACAGCACATCGGTCACCACCAAAGCGCCGGCATTGATGAAGGGGTTGCGGGGCTTGCCGCCCTCAGCCTCCAGCTGCACCAGGGAATTGAAGGGCGTGCCCGAAGGCTCTCGCCCGACGCGCTGCCACAGCGCCTCGCCCTCGCTCTGCAGCGCCAGCACCAGGGCGAAGAGCTTGGAGATGCTCTGGATGGAAAAGCGCTGTTCGGCCGCGCCTACCTGCAGCACCTCGCCGTCCAGCTTGACGATGGCCATGCCGAACTGCTCGCGCGGCACATGGGCCAGCTCGGGGATGTAATCGGCCACGCGGCCCTGGCCCAGCAGGGGCTGCACATGGGCATAGATGGCGTCCAACGCCTGGCGGTCATGCATGCGGGAGTTCCGGAGATCGATCTTGGCCGCCATGGTAAGTGCGCCGGTCCGCCAGACGGGATGAACGCTGCCAGCAGGCCCCGCGGCTCGGTCAGTAGCGTTGCACCACCGCGGTGGCCCGCGCCGGCGGCTCGTAATCCTCCGGCCAGTAGTCGGTCAGCTTGGTGATCAAGCCGGCCTCGACGGCGAACAAGGTGATGCCGCGCATGCGCGGCTCGCTGGGCGTGACGAAGTCGAACACCGTCACGGCCGACTTTTCGTCGGCGATCAGCTGCAGCAGTTCGACCTGCCAGCTGCCCGGCCAGGTGCGGAAGAACTCCGTCATGGCAGCACGGCCGCACACGCGCTCGCGTGTCTGCGGCACCTCGTAGACCAGCTCGGGAGCGAGCAGGGCGGCGAAGGCTGCCCAGTCGGCGGCATTCGCGGTGGCCCAGAAACGCGTGGCCAGGTCACGGGCGGACGCGGTGGCGTTGTCGGCCATGCGCAGCTCTCCAAGGCAGGTGTGGCGCGGCAGTGTACGGTCACGGCGCCCCTGTTCTTTGCCCCGCGCCGGGTTCAGAATGCATGGGCTACTGCAGGGAGAAAAAGAACAACCGCAGGCATCGTCACGGAAGGGCCGCCATGCAGCTCAGCGCGCCTCGGCGCATGTTCTTGATCGGGCTGCTGCCGGCGGCCTCGCGGCAGGCCTGGGCCGCGCCGCAGCGCTGGCGCTTCGCCACCGACAGCAACGACCGCAGCGGCCTCGCGCCGGCCGGGCGGGCGGTGCTCAGGCGGGCCTTCGAGCGGCTCGGGCAGGTGCTGGAGTTCGAGCCCCTGCCGCTGCGCCGTTCGCTGCGCCTCACCGAGCTGGGCCAGTTGGATGGCGAGCCCCTGCGCATCGCGAGCATCGTTGATCGGCGCCCCCAGCTCCTGCTGGTGCCGGTGGCGATCTCGCGCGTCGAGGTCTGGGGCTTCGTCGGCGATGCGGCCCTGCAGCCGCATGACATGGCCGAGCTGCGCCCGCTGCGGGTGGCGCACCAGCGCGGCATCCTCTTGCTCGAGCAGCTACTCAGCGAGGTGGCGCGGCGCGTCGAGACTACCTCACCCGACGACGTGTTGCGCCTGCTGCGCCTGCGCGTGGTCGACATCGGTCTGCTGACCCTGGCCTCCGGGCAGGCGCCCTTGCGGCCGGCCCAGCTGGAAGGGCTGGTGCCGCTGGCGGCGCCGCTGTACAGCAGCTCGCTCTATCCGGTGCTGCACCGCCGCCATGCGCAGCTGCTGCCGGCGCTCACCGCCGTGCTGCAGGAGATGGAGAACAGCGGCGAGTCCGACGGCCTGCGCCGCAAGGCCTGGGCGGACGCACGCGACGGCGCCGCGGCCTAGAGCCTGTTAACACTACGTTTACCCGATGCGTTGCCACCAGAAAAGCCGTGAACTAGGCGCAAACCGAAGCCGGGGTCACTCCCCCGGCAAGGCTTTGCAACGACGTGCACGGTTTTTCTGGTGGCAACCCGAAGGGAACGGGGCTGGCAGGGCCCATCTCGTCGTTGAACTCCTTGCCCAGGCAGAGAGCCTGGGCTTCGTCGTCCGCCTAGACCTGGGCCCTGCCGGCCCCGTTCGCACGGGCAAACGTAGTGTTAACAGGCCCTAGTCGCCCTAGTGGTCTTCCGCCTGCCCACCGGCGCAGACCTGTCGGAAAATGCGCGCACGCACCCGAAGCCAGCCCATGCAAGCACCCGACCATATTCACATCCAAGGCCTGGCGCGCCGCCAGCTGCTGTGCGGCGCCGCGGCCCTGGCGCTGCCGGCCCGGGCCGCCGCCGCGCCCCTGCTGGTGGGCGGCCTGCCGGTGACCTGCAACCTCACCCTGCCGGTGGCCTGCGTGGCCAACCAGACCGCCGGCGGCAAATTCGCCTTCGAATACAGCAAGTACAACGGCTGGCCCGAGATCAAGGAATCGCTGATGACGGGCCGCATCCAGGCGGCCTATATGCTGGCGCCGCTGGTGATGGACCTGGCGGACAAGAAGATCCCGGTGAAGATCGTCTCGCTGGGCCATCGCTCGGGCGCCGTCATCATGGTGCGCAGCGATTCGCCCTATCAGAAGTTCAAGGACCTGACCGGCAAGCGCATCGCGATACCGAGCCGCTTTGCGGTGGACTTCCTGTTCCTGCGCAAGATGCTGGCGCGCGAGGGCATGACGCCCAAGGACGTACAGATCGTCGAGATGGCGCCGCCCGACATGCCGGCCGCCCTCTATGCCAAGGCAGTGGACGCCTATTGCACCGGCGAGCCCTTCGGCGCCGCCGCCCAGCGCGCCGGCTATGCGCGTGCCCTGCGCATGACGCGCGACGAATGGCGCAACTACATCTGCTGCGTGCTGACGGTGCGCGAGGAGCTGATCCGCGACAACCGGCCCGCGGTGCAGGAGCTGGTGAATCTGGTGCTGGGCGCCGGCCAATGGCTGGACCAGAAGCAGGACAACCGCAACAAGGCGGTGACGATCGCCGCCGGCCGCAAGTACTTCAACCAGGACCCCAACATCATCCGCTTCGTGATGGAGAACCCCACCGACCGCGTCACCTACGGCGATCTGCGCATGATCCGCGCCGAGTTCGAGGAGCTGATGCAGCTCTCCATCGAGGCCGGCACGCTCAAGGCCCCGGTGCCCTACGAGAAATACATGGACGAGAGCTTTGCCAAGGCGGCCAAGGCCAGTGCCATCACGCTTTGAACCCGCCATCATGATGCGCCGTCTGTTGCTCTCCCTGTTCGCGCTGCTGCTGGCCTCGCCCCTGCTGGCCGCCACCCCCCGGCTCAAGGCAGGCGTGTTCGAGCCCCCGCATGCCGCGCCCGAGTTCAGCCTGCAGGGCTCCGATGGCGCCGAGCTCAAGCTCAGCCGCTACCGTGGCAAGCTGGTGCTGCTGGTGTTCGGTTTCACCCATTGCACCGAGGTCTGCCCGATCACGCTGGGCACCCTGGTGCAGGCGCGCCAGGCGCTGGGCAAGGCCGGCGAGGCGGTGCAGGTGGTCTATGTGACGGTGGACCCCGAGCGCGACGATGCCGCGCAGATGAAGCGCTACCTGGCCGCCTACGACGCCAGCTTCATCGGCGCCACCGGCCAGCCCGCGGCCCTGGCGGCGGTGCGCGCCAGCTATGGCGTGGTGGCCAACAAGCTCGCCACCAAGGGCGGCTATGCGGTGGACCATTCGTCCTCGGTCTACCTGATCGACCGCGCGGGCAAGCTGCGCGGCATGATGCCCTACGGCCATGGCCCCAAGGACTATGTGCACGATCTGCAGCTGCTGCTGAGCCTGTGAAGCTGCGCCCGCTTGCGTTGATCCTGACGCTGCTGCTGCTGGCCGCCCTGGCCTGGGGCGCGCTGGCCCCGCTCGCCCCCGCCAACCGCGATGAGCTGTTCGAGATCCCCAAGGGCACCTGGGCGCGCCGTATGGCGGGCGACCAGGTCGAGATCCTGCCCGAGCGCATCCACCTCACCCTGGGCGCCAACGACGTGCTGCTGCTGCGCAATCTCGACGAGGTGCCGCAGGTGTTCGGCCCGGCGCTGATCATGCCCGGCCAGAGTTTCAGGCTGCCGTTCGAGGTGGCCTCCAGCTACAGCTTTGCCTGCACGGCGCACGCCAGCGGGCAGCTGAGCGTGATCGTCGCACCCCATCCCGCGCGGGGCTGGGAGACCCTCAACTGGCGCCTGCGCGTCTGGATCAAGCAACTATCGTGAATCCGAACTTCCTGCACCAAGGGCTGGCGAAGAAGATCCTGCCGCCGCTGCTCGTGCTCGCGGCCATCGTGATCGTCTGGTGGCAGGTGGTGCTGCGCAGCGAGAGCGCCATCTTCCCCACCCCCTGGCAGGTGCTCACCGGCGCCTGGGAGCTGGCCGAGGACGGCACGCTGTGGGAGCACATCAGCGCCTCGCTGCTGCGCGTGGGCATCGGCTTCGGCCTGGCGATGCTGGTGGCGATCCCGCTGGGCCTGTGGATGGGCTGGGTGGGCGGCGCCTACCGCACCTTCAACCCGATCTTCCAGATGCTGCGCCCGATCTCGCCGATCGCCTGGATCCCGCTGGCCATCCTCTGGTTCGGCGTCGGCGATGTCTCGCCGATCTTCCTGATCTTCATTTCCTCGGTGTTCCCGATGATCGTGCAGACCACCTCGGGCGTGCACACCATCGAGCGCCGCTACTTGCGCGCGGCCGCCAACTTCGGGGTCTCGCGCACGGTGCTGTTCCGCCGCGTGGTGATACCGGCGGTGCTGCCCGAGATCATCGTCGGCATGCGCATCGGCATCGGCGTGGCCTGGCTGGTGGTGGTGGCGGCCGAGATGATCGCGCTGCGCTCGGGCCTGGGCTACTTGATCATGGACTCGCGCAATGCCGGCAATCGCTACGACCTGGTGATCGCCAGCATGATCATCATCGGCATCATCGGCCTGCTGCTGGACGGCATCACGCGCCTGCTGGAGCGACTCAAGACGGTGAAATGGCGCTATGTCAGATAAGTACAAGATCGTCGTCAGCGACATCAAGAAGAACTTCGTCTCCGGCCAGGGCGCGCTGCCGGTGATCGGCGGGGTGAGCTTCACGGTGGACGATGGCGAGTTCGTCGCCATCGTCGGCCCCTCGGGCTGCGGCAAGTCCACCCTGATGAACATCATCGCGGGCTTCGAGCGGCCCGACAGCGGCAGCGTGCGGGTGGATGGCGCCGCGCAGCGCGGCCCCAGCCCCAAGGGCATCGTGATCTCCCAGCATGGCTCGGTATTCCCCTGGCTGACGGTGCAGCAGAACCTGATGTTCGGCCTCAACGATGCCGAGCATGGCGCGCGCCACGACGAGCGCGCCGCGCTGGCCGACCACTACGCCGCCATGGTGGGGTTGAAGGGCTTCGAGGCCAGCTATCCGCACGAGCTCTCGGGTGGCATGCTCAAGCGCGCCGAGCTGGCGCGCGCCTTCGTCGTCAAGCCCGAGATCCTCTATATGGACGAGCCCTTCTCGGCGCTCGATGCGCTGATGAATATGCGCATGCGCACCGAGCTGCTGCGCATCCTGGCGGAGGAGCGCCACACCGTGCTGCTGATCACCCACGACGTGGAGGAGGCCATCTACATGGCCGACCGCATCCTCGTGCTCTCGCCGCGCCCCACCACCATCCAGGCCAGCTTCCAGGTGCGCCTGCCGCATCCGCGCAAGCTCGCCAGCCCCGAGGCCCAGGCCCTGCGCGAGGCGATCCTGCGCGAGCTCGGGCTTTAGCCGGCTCCGTGTTTGCTCGCATAGCGCCCCGGTTGGAAAGCCTTACATTGCGGGTCGCCGTCTTGCCGCAGCCGCGCGAGATGCCGCACAACAAGCAGAGGAGGTCCCATGAAACCAAAAACAGCCCTGGCAATGATGCTGGGCGCCGTACTCACGGCCGGCGCAGCACAGGTCAGCGCCCAAGGCTATGCCGCCCGTTCGTATGACAACGCCCTCTCCAGCAGGACCAAGGTACTCGGGGTGGCGGTACTGAGCGGTTACCGCGCCCAGGTTGTCACGCTGGGCGGGCTGCTGGGAATTGGTGCCGCCAACCGCCTGGTCCCCCGGGACGATGGACTCTTGGCGGACAGCATCTACGCCGCAGCGAAGAGTGAACTCGACAAGGAAGAGCGCTATGAAATCAAGCGCCTGCGGGTCGAGCCCGAACAAGCGCGCCAGTTTTCTGAGGATCTCTGGAACCGCCGAGGCAACCACTTCGGCCGGCTGCCAGAAGACCTGAAATCGATTTATGCGGACTGCCAATGCGATGCCGTGTTGGTCATCACCGATGGACCTAGCCACAACACCATGGTCGAGGCCGGTTTGACCTACGGTCCGAGCTGGGCCGGCAAAGCGGGCATGCTGGGAGGCAAGGAAGCGGGCTCCGCGCATATGCGCGTTGGCGTGTTTGCCCTTTTGATGGATCCTCGCGCCGACAAGCGCGTCAGCTCGGCACGGGCCGAAGAGCGGCCAGACTACGAGCCTGCCTCGGCCCAGAACTGGCCAGGCACCGAGGGCCCGGTCAGCGAAGCGCTTTGGCAAGGTATGGCCAAGTACCTTGGCGGACGTCAGCAAGTCCTCAGGCAGGCACTCTATGAAGTGGGGTTGCGCCCTTCCTGTGCGCTGCCCTTCTTCGAGCGCGGCGGCCAGTACGGCGGCCGCAACGAGTCGCCACCATCCACCTTGCCTGGCAGCGACCCCAGCCGTTGCCAATGAGTCCTGCGGCGTGCTGGCGCGGCCTCAATCTGCCCGTGGCCTATTCGGCAGCGGCTTGAAGACGCGCTCGGTGGAGGCCGGGTTGCGCGCCAGCATCGCGCCCAGGCGGCGCGGCCGCGGCGCAAGATCGCCGCCGCAGTTGGGGCAGACCCCGGCCAGGCGCTGCGTCACGCAGCAGGCGCAGAAGGTGCACTCGAAGGAGCAGATGCGCGCCTCGGTCGAGTCGGGCGGCAGGTCGCGGTCGCAGCATTCGCAATTGGGTCGGAGTTGCAACATGGTGGGCGCCTTGGGTTGATGCGGCCACGATAGCGCCCGGCGGCCCGGCGCGTCGGGCAGATCCGGACCGAACAGGCTCGAATCCGGACCACCAGCCTTGATATCCCTCACACCAGGAAGCGGGCAAATGCGCTACCGTGTGCGGCACCAACCGGGCTCGGGACTCTCATGTTGTTGATGACCGCTTGCGCCCTTTCGCGTATGGGGTGCCCATGCTGATACGGCGCCGCCGCTGGCTGCTGAGCGGGCTGCCGGCCGCGCTGGCCGGCGCCTCCTCATGGGCGGCGCCGCTGCGCCCGCCGCGCGCGCCGGGCGGCGAGCCGCAGCCCTTGCGTTACCCGCGCCACAACAAGATGCCGGACCCGCAACAGGCCTATATGGTCGAGCTGCTGCAGCTCGCCTTGGGCCGCGGCAGCAAGCCCTACCGCCTGCAGGCGCTGCCGATGACGATGGCCCAGGGCCGCACCATGGTGGAGATGGCACATGGCGGCAACGAGCTCGACCTGATGTGGACCATGACCAACCGCGAGCGCGAGGCCATGGGCCTGATCCCGGTGCGCATCCCGGTGGACCGCGGCCTGCTGGGCTGGCGTCTGGTGCTGATACGCCAGGCCGATGTGCCCTTCTGGCGCAAGCTGCGCAGCCTCGCCGAGCTGGCGCCGCTGGTGGCCGGCCAGGGACATGACTGGCCCGATGCCGAGGTGCTGCGCGCCAACGGCCTGAACGTCGGCACCTCCAGCTCCTACGAGGGCCTGTTCCGCATGCTTGCGCGCGGCCGCATCGACTACTTCCCGCGCTCCATCATGGAGGTGGATGCCGAGCTGGCCATGCATGCCGACGAGGGCTTTGTGATCGCGCCCCATGTGATGCTTTACTACCCGACGGCCTCCTACTACTTCCTCGCGCCCCGGCACGCCGAGGCCGCCGAGCAGCTGCGCCAGGGCCTGGAGGAATGCCTCGCCGACGGCAGCTGGGACAAGCTCTTCCAGCGCCATTACAGCGCCCTGCTGGCCCGCCACCAGATCGCGCAGCGCCTGGTGCTGAGGCTCTCGAACCCGCTGCTGCCCGAGGCCACGCCGCTGCAGCGCAAGGCCTATTGGCTGCAGCCGGACTGAGGCTGGCGCGCAACGGCTTGTAGGATGCGCCCATGACCAAGCCCCCACTCGATTGCATCGAACTGCAGACCCAGGCCACGCCGCGCGCCAGCCTGATCGTGCTGCACGGCCTGGGCGCCGACGGGCGCGACTTCGTGCCGGTCTGCCAGGCCCTGGACCTGCAGGCCATCGGCGGCCTGCGCTGCGTGCTGCCGAATGCGCCGCAGATCCCCGTCACCATCAACGGCGGCTACCGCATGCCGGCCTGGTACGACATCCTCGGCACCCAGCTCGAGCGGCGCGAGGACGAGACCGGCCTGCGCGCCTCGCAGGCCGCGATTGCCGCGCTGATCGACCGCGAGCGCGAGCGCGGCATCGCCGCCGAGCGCATCGTGCTGATGGGCTTCTCGCAGGGCTGCGCGATGGCGCTGCTGACCGGCCTGCGCTACCCGCAGCGCCTGGCCGGCATCGTCGGCCTGTCGGGCTATCTGCCGCTGCTGGACAGCACCGCGGCCGAACGCCATGCCGCCAACGCCGCCACGCCCATCCTGCTGGCCCATGGCCGGCAGGACCCGGTGGTGGCGATGGCACGCGGCGCCGCCGGCCGCGACGAGCTGCTGCGCCTGGGCTATGCGCCCGAATGGCATGACTACCCGATGCAGCACGAGGTCTGCAACGAGGAGATCGAGGAACTGAACCGCTTCCTGCTGCGCGTGCTCCGCTGAAGCTTGATCCAGCGCAGCATGGCGCCCCGCCAGCGCGGGAAGATGGGCGGGCGCACCTGCGCGTCAATTCGAGGAGAGCTGGCATGACAACTCCTACGGTTTCTCGATGGCTGCTGATCGCATCGCTGCTGGGCTGGTCCGCCATGGCCTGCGCCCAGGGCAAGGTCGATCTGGGCAAGCGCGAATACATGAGCAAATGCGCCGCCTGCCATGGCGAGGCGGGCAAGGGCAACGGCCCGTACAACGAGTTGCTCAAGAAGAGCGCCGCCGACCTCACGACCATGGCCAAGCGCAATGGCGGCGTGTTCCCGGTGGCGCGCGCCTACGAGGTGATCGACGGCGGCGGCAGCGGTCATGGTTCACGCGACATGCCCGTGTTCGGCACCGACTACAAGCTCAAGGCGGCCGAGTACTACGGCGACATGCCCTACGACCCCGAGGTCTATGTGCGCGGCCGCATTCTCTCGCTGGTCGAGTACCTGAACCGGCTGCAGGTCAAATAGGCAGCGGCGGGCTCAGAAGCTCAGCACGAAGCAGGCCCCGCCGGTGGGCGGCTTCACATAGCGCACCGTGCCGCCCATGCCGTGCACGAGGTTGCGCACCACCGCCAGGCCGATGCCCGATCCAGCGCCGCCGCTGGCGGCGCTGCGCGCGCTGAAGAAGGGCATGAAGATCTGCTGCTCCAGGCCCTGCGGCACGCCGGGGCCGTTGTCGCGCACGCTGATGGCCAGGCGCCCGCCGCGCGTGAGCCGCGCCTGCACCTCCAGGCTGGGCTGGGCCAGCTCGGCGGTGGCCTCGGCGGCGTTCTTCATCAAGTTGATGAGGGCCTGCTCCAGCTGGCCGGGGTCGGCCATCAGGCTCAGCGAGCCGGGTTGCACCTGGAAACGCGCCTGGCCGCCGCGCGCGCGCCAGCCCGCCGCCACCAGCTGCTCCAGGCGCGCGAACAGGGCCTGCAGCTCGACCGGCTCGGGCCGCGGCTCGGGCCAGTCGCTGACGCGCCGGTAGTCCGCCACAAAGCGCGCCAGCGCCTCGGCGCGCCGCGCCACCGTGTCCAGCGCCAGGGCCAGGTCCTGCGCGCGCTCGGCATCGCCCTGCAGCTCCTGCGCGCTGCGCGCGAGCGAGGCGATCGGGGTGAGCGAATTCATGATCTCGTGCGTCAGCACATGCACCAGCTGGCGCCAGGCCTTCAGCGTCTCGGCCTCCAGCTCCGATTCCAGCGGCAGCAGGGCCAGCAGGCGCACCGGCTCGCCCTGCAGCGTCATGGCGCTGCCGGCCAGCAGCCAGCGCTCCAGGCCGCGTTCGGTGGCGATGTGCAGCAGCGCGCGGCCGGCCTCGCCCTGCGCCTCGGCCAGCTCCCGCAGCAGCTCGGCGCGCTCCTGCGCGCCGCCGGGCGCCAGCAGGCGGCGCGCGCGCGCGTTCAGCGCCCGCACCTGGCCGGCGCTGCAGCGGAACAGCGCCACCGGCACATGCTCCAGCTCGCCCTCCAGCAACAGCAGGCGCTGCTGCAAATCCTGCTGCTGCTGCGGCTGCGCCGGCTCGGCCTGCGGCGCCGGCGCCGGCCATTGCAGGCGCGCCAGCGCCCGCCAGCCCCAGCCGGCCAGCCCCGCCATCGCCAGGCCAAGCAGCAGCTGCACGCGTGGCGAACCCGCGGCCGCCAGCAGGCCGGCGCTGCCCAGGGCCAGCAGGGCGGCGGCCAGCACCACGCGGGCGCGCAGCCACTGGCCACGGCGCAACTCAGAGCTCATGCTTTTCCATGCGGCGGTACAGGGCCGCCCGGCTCAGGCCCAGCAGGCGCGCGGCCTGGCTGATATTGCCCTGGGCCTGGCGCAGCGCCTCGTCGAGCGCGGCGCGCTCGCGCTGGTGCAGGGTCAGGTGTTGCGCGGGGGCCGGCTCAAGCGCGGCCGGCGCCGGGCCGGCGCGCAGGCCGAAGTCGGCGTACTCGTAGCGATCGCCCTGGGCCAGGATCACCGCGCGCTCGCAGGCATGGCGCAGGGCGCGCACATTGCCATGCCAGTCGTGCGCCCGCAGGGCCACCAGCGCCGCCTCGCTGCAGTGGCGCGGCGGCTTGGCGTACTGGGCCGCGTATTGGGAGAGGTAGTGCTGGCACAGCAGCGGGATGTCCTCGCGGCGCTCGCGCAGCGGCGGCACGCGCAGCACGATGGTGTTGAGGCGGTAGAGCAGATCGGCGCGGAAGCGCTGCGGGTCGAACAGCGCGGCCTCGTCCAGATTGGTGGCGCTGACGATGCGCACGTCGATGGCCTGCGGCTGGTCGGCCCCCAGCGGCGTGACCTCGCGGCGCTCCAGCGCGGTGAGCAGCTTGGCCTGGCTGGCCAGCGGCAGGTTCGCCACCTCGTCGAGGAACAGCGTGCCGCCCACCGCCGCCTGGAAGCGCCCCGGGCGCTCGCTGCGCGCATCGGTGAAGCTGCCGCGCTTGTGGCCGAACAGCTCGCTCTCGAGCGTCGACTCGGCCAGCGCGCCCAGGTCCACCGCCAAAAAGGTGCCGGCCGCACGCGCCGACTGCAGATGCAGCTCGCGCGCCACCAGCTCCTTGCCCGAGCCCATCTCGCCCAGCACCAGCACATTCGCCTCGGTGGGCGCGACGCTCTGGATCAGCGCGCGCAGCTCCTGCATCGGCCGCGCCTCGCCCAGCAGGGCCGAGGCACTCGCCGGCAGGGCCGGCTGGCGGCTGGCCAGCGCGGCCGCCACCGTGGCCACCAGCCTGGCGTTGTCCCAGGGCTTGGTGATGAAATCGAAGGCACCGGCCTTGAGCGCCGCCACCGCGAGATTCACCTCGGCATAGGCCGTCATCACGATCACCAGCGGTGCCTGTGCGCCGCGCCGCAGCACCTGCTCCAGCAGCGCCAGGCCCTGGGAGCCATCGGTGCGGCCGGGCAGGAAGTTCATGTCCAGCAGCAGCAGTTCCACCGGCTCGGCCTCGAGCGCCGCCGCCAGCTCGGCCGGCCGCTGCAGCAGCCGCACCGGGCAGGTCGGCGGGAGGCGGCGCTGCAGCAGCAGCTTGGCCGCCAGGCCCACGTCGGGGTCGTCGTCGAGTATCAGCATGGACATGGGCGACACCATAGCAGCGGCGGCCGGCGCAAACCAGCCGCTGTCCGCTTCCGGACAGTCGGACCGGCCGGCGCTGTCCGCTTGCGGACGCCGGCGCGCCCAGGCAGCGGCTTTCTCCCGGCAAAACACCCTGGCACGGGGCTTGCACTGAAGTGGCCATGAGCGCCCTTCCGCACAGCCATCTGCACAGCCTCCCTCCCGCTTCGGGCGCCGCCATGGACCGCCCCCTGCCGCGGCGCAAGTACCAGCGCCCGCTGCGCTGGGGCGGTGCCGCGCTGGGCCTGCTGGGCCTGGGCGCGCTGCTCTTCACCAGCCTGCCGCGCGGCCTCTCGGTGCCGGCCGCCGAGCTCAGCCTCTCGACCGTGGCGGAGGGCGAATACCTCGACGAACTGAGCCTGCGCGCCCAGGTCGTGCCGGCGCACCAGGTGCTGCTGGACGCCACCGAGGGCGGCCGCGTCGATGCGGTGCTGGTGCGCGATGGCGAGATGCTCAAGGCCGGCGCCCTGCTCTACCGCCTCTCCAATCCGCAGCGCGAGCAGGAGGTGCTGCAGCGCTCGGCCGAGGTGGCGCAGCAGCTCGCCAACCTCTCCGGCCAGCGCACCGGCCTGGCCAACGCGCGCGCGCTGCAGCGCCGCGACTTCAGCAATCTGGCCCATGAGGCCGAGCGCGCCCACAGCGATTTCCTGCGCCAACAGGAGCTGGCCGCGCAGGGCTTTGTCTCGGCCGCGGTGCTGGAGGAAGCGCGCCTGAAACAAGCGCTGCAGCAGCGCCTGCTGGAGCAGGCGCGCGAGGACGGCGCCGCCGAGATGCGCACCCGCGAGCAGGCCATCGGCGAGCTGGAGCGCGCCGTCAGGGGCTTGAGCGAGGGCCTGGCGCTGGTGCGCCAGGCCGCGGCCGGCTTGTCGGCGCGCGCCCCGCGCGACGGCCAGCTGAGCGGCTTTGCCCTGCAGGTGGGCGGCTCGGTGAAACCGGGCGACCGGCTCGGCCGCATCGACGACATCGCCAGCTTCAAGCTGGTCGGCAATGTCGACGAGTTCTACCTGAACCGCCTGCAGACCGGCCTGCGCGCCAGCCTGGACATCGCCGGCAAGACCTGGCCCCTGACGGTGACCCAGCGCCTGCCCCAGGTGAAGGAGGGACGCTTCGGCGTCGAGATGGAATTCACCCAGGGCCTGCCACCGGGCCTGCAGGCCGGCCAGAGCCTGGATGCGCGCATCCGCCTGGGCCAGCCCAGCCGCGCGCGCCTGATCGCCGACGGCGCCTTCTATGCCGACAGCGGCGGCGCCTGGGTCTATGTGCTGAACGCCAAGGGCAGCCAGGCCGAGCGCCGCAATGTGCGCCTGGGCCGCCGCGCCGCCGGCCGCATCGAGGTGCTGGACGGCCTCGCGCCCGGCGAGCGCGTGGTTGTTTCCAAGGTGCGCCAGTACGGCGACGCCGCCCTGCTGAATCTGCAAAACTGAACGAGGACGAGGAGAGCCCCCATGATCAAGCTGAAGAACCTGAGCAAGCTGCACCGCAGCGCCGAGGTGGAGACCACCGCGCTGAACCGCATCGACCTGGAGATCGAGGCGGGCGAGTACCTGGCCATCACCGGGCCCTCGGGTTGCGGCAAGTCCAGCCTGCTGAGCATCCTGGGCCTGCTGGACGCGCCCAGCAGCGGCGAATACTGGTTCGACGGCCACAACGTGGCGGGCTGGAACGAACGCCAGCTGAGCCGCCTGCGCCGTGGCCGCATCGGCTTCGTGTTCCAGAGCTTCAACCTGATCGACGACCTGAGCGTGCGCGAGAACATCGAGCTGGCGCTCGAGTACGGCGAGGTGCCGGCGCGCGAGCATGGCGCGCGCGTGGACCAGGCCATGCAGCGGCTGGGCATCGCGCACCGCGCCGGCCACCGGCCCTCGCAGCTCTCGGGCGGGCAGCAGCAGCGCGTGGCGATTGCGCGCGCCATCGTTGCGCGCCCGGCCCTCTTGCTGGCCGACGAGCCCACCGGCAACCTCGACAGCGCCCAGGGCGACGAGGTGATGCGCATCCTGCGCGAGCTCAACGAAGAGGGCACGACCCTGGTGATGGTGACCCATTCGCCCGCGCATGCCGCACAGGCCTCGCGCTGCCTGCGCCTGCTGGACGGCCGCATCCTCGTCGACGCGCTCGCGGCCTGAGCACAGGGAGTCTGGCAATGAAATTTCTGGATCTGCGCGTGGCCTGGCGTCAGCTGCTGGCCGAACCGCTCAACACCGCGGTGCTGATCGGCGGCCTGGCGCTGGCGCTGGCGGCCTGCTATCTGCTTGCCGTGCTGCTGGGCGAGCGCTATCGGCCCGACCCGGCCCTGCAGGCACCCGAGCGCATCGTGCTGATCGACTTCCACGGCAATATGCCGGGGCGCGAGGAAGACTGGTTCCTGGGTTCGCCCTTCGTGTTCAGCCAGGCACTGGCACAGGCGCGCGCGCCTGTGCAACTGCTCAGCCGCGTGTCCGAGGACATGGTGACGCTGCGCCAGGGCGAGCGCAGCGTGCGCGCCAGCACCCTGGCCGCCGACGCCAGCCTGGTGGAGCTGTTCAATCTGCGCGCGCTGCAGGGCGATCTGCGCAGCAGCCTGGGCCGCCCGGACACGATCGCCATCACCGAGGGCCTGGCACGCAAGCTGTTCGGCCATACCGCCGTGCTCGGCAAGACCCTGGTGCTTGGCAAGCACCCGCTCAGCGTCGCGGCCGTGCTGCCCGAGCCGGGCTCGCGCAGCCAGTTCCGCGCCGAGGCCTATCTCGGCTTCGACGCGCCGGCCGCGGGCATCGATCGCGACACCCGCGAGGCCTGGTTCATGATCGCCGGCCGGGTCTATGGCCGCCTGCTGCCGGGCGCCAGCGCCGCCCAGGTCGGCGCGGTGGCGCAGGCCCTGCTGGACGCCAGCCCGATCATGAAAGAGCTGCCGCCGGAATGGACCGCCAAGGGCCGCAAGGCCGCCTTTATGCGCGCCCTGCCGGTGACCGAGATGCCTTTCGAGGGCCGCGAGGGGCGCTTGCGCGTGCAGGTGCTGGTGGCGCTGGCCGCCATCGCCGCCCTGCTGCTGAGCCTGGCCCTGCTCAACTTCGTCAACCTCAGCGGCGTGCGCACGCTGCAGCGCCAGCGCGAGATCGCGGTCCGCAAGAGCCTGGGCCTGAGCCCGGCCCGGCTGCTGCTGCAATTCGCCGTCGAAGCCCAGCTGAGCATCCTGCTGGCCTCGGCGCTGGCCCTGCTGCTGGCGTGGCTGCTGCTGCCATGGCTAACGAACGCCTTGCGCGTCCCGATGCCCGACGCGCTGCTGCAGCCGCTGCCCCTGCTCGGCCTGCTGCTGGTCGGCCTGCTGCTGGGCCTGCTGGTCAGCCTCTACCCGGCCTGGCTGGCCTGGCGCCAGCAGGCGGCCGCGGCGCTGCAGGGGCGCCAGGCCAGCGAGGGCCGCGGCGGGCTGCTGCTGCGCCGCGCGCTCAGCGGCCTGCAGTTCGGCATCGCGCTGCTGGTCTGCAGCCTGGCCCTGCTGCTGAGCCTGCAGAACCGCCATGTGCTGCAGCGCGAGCTCGGCTACCACCCCGAGGGCGCGCTGGCCCTGCCGATGCCGGCCGGCGCCAGTGCCCAGCAGGCCGAGGACCTGCGCCAGGCCTTGGCGCAGCTCGCCGAGGTCGGCGCCATGGCCTGGACCGACAGCGTGCCGGGCAGCGCGCGCCTGGATCGCAACGCCGATTTCAGCTACCAGGACCGCCAGGCCCAGCTGCGCATGAGCGCGCTGGACAGCGACTTCTTCGCCTTCTACAAGGTGCCCCTGCTGGCCGGGGAGCTCGCGGGCTCCGGCCGCGATGCCATCGTGCTCGACGAGCCGGCCGTCCGCGCGCTCGGCTTTGCCAGCGCCGCCGAGGCCATCGGCAAGACGGTGGCCTCGACCATGGTCGGGCTGAACCAGCAGCGCGAGCAACTGCGCATCGTCGGCGTCGTGCCGGCGCTCACCCTGGAGGGCACGCGCGAGCTGCCGCGCCCGCACATGCTGCGCCTGCAGCGCAGCGAGCAGGCGCTGGCCGAGCGGCGCGGCTTCTGGGTGCTGAACCTGCGCCTGAAGCCCCACTACCAGACCGACCGCCAGGCCGAGCAACATGCCGAGCAATTGCTGGCGCCGGCCTGGAAGCGCATCTTCCCGGGCGAACCCTTCAGCGTAGAGAGCGTCGAGCAGGCCATGCTGGAGCCCTACGAGACCGACCGGCGCATCGCCCAGCTGGTCAGCGCCACCGGCGTGCTGGCCATGGCCCTGGCCGGCTTCGGCGTCTATGCGCTGGCCGCCTATCTGGTGCAGCGCCATGCGCGCGAGCTGGTGCTGCGCAAGCTGCATGGCGCCTCCTCGCTGCAGGCGCTGACCCGGCTGTTGCGCGAGTTCGCTGTGCTGCTGCTGCTGGCGGCGCTGATCGCGCTGCCGCTGTCCTGGTGGCTGGGTCAGCAATACCTGAGCCAGTTTGCCGACCGCAGCCCCAGCGGCGCCTGGCCGCAGGGCCTGGCCCTGGCGGGCCTGCTGCTGGTGAGCCTGCTGGCCAGCCTGCGCCACGGCCTGGCGGCGATGGCGATGCGGCCCGTGCTGGCGCTGCGGGCCTGAGCCTGAACCTAGGCGTCTTGCGGCGCCGGCTCAGGCGCGCCGTGCCTTGTTGGCCACCTCGCCCAGTAGGCTCTGGCAGCGCTCCTCATGCTGGGCGATCTCGGCCAGCGTGACCTCGATGTCGTCGAGCTGCTGCTCGAGCTGGCGGCGGTGCTGCTGCAGCACCGCCAGAAAGGCCTTCAGCTGCGGCGCCGCGTCGGACTCGGAGTCGTACATGTCGACCAGCTGCTTGACCTCCTGCAGCGTCAGGCCCAGGCGCTTGCCGCGCAGGGTGAGCTTCAGGCGGGTGCGGTCGCGGTGCGTGTAGACGCGGTTGCGGCCAGCGCGCGCTGGCGTCAGCAGGCCCATGTCCTCGTAGAAGCGGATCGCCCGCGGCGTGATGTCGAACTCGGCGGCCAGCTCGGTGATGGTGAACAGGCGCGAGGCCGGCTCGACCGCACGTGCCGCTGCCTTGCTCTTCTTGGCCGGAGGGCTGGACTCTGTGCTCATGGCTACACTTGGGCTCACGTGACGTTAACGTAAACGTAAGTCTAAGGCAGGCAGTCCCCCCATGGCCAATCCGCGCGAATCCGAACTCTCCTACCCGATGGGCGATGCCCTGCCCGCGCCCGGCGGCGTGCTGGAGCTGCAGCCCGGTGTGCGCTGGCTGCGCATGGACCTGCCGTTCGCGCTGGACCATATCAATCTCTGGCTGCTGCGCGACGAGATCGACGGCCAAGCTGGCTGGAGCATCGTCGACAGCGGCATCCACAACGACGCCACCAAGGCGCTCTGGGAGCAGGTATTCGCCGCGCACCTCGACGGCCTGCCGGTGCTGCGCGTGATCGTCACGCATTTCCACCCCGACCACATGGGCCTGGCGGCCTGGCTGACGGAACGGTGGCAATGCCGGCTCCATATGAGCGCGACCGACTACAACCTCGCGCGCCTGGCCAGCGGCTCCACCGTCGGCATGGGCGGCGAGCTGGCCGCCAATTTCTTCGCCAGCCACGGCCTCACCGACCCCGACTCGCAGGCCAAGATCCGCGCCCGCTCGAGCTACTACCCCAGCATGGTGCCGGCGGTGCCGAGCAGCTACCGCCGCCTCATGGAGGGTCAGGTCTTGCGCATCGGCGGCCACGACTGGCGCTGCATCGCCGGCTACGGCCATGCGCCCGAGCACATCAGCCTGCACAGCGCTAGCCAGGGCCTGCTGATCTCGGGCGATATGGTGTTGCCGCGCATTTCCACCAATGTCAGCGTGGTGGATGTGGAGCCCGAGGCCGACCCGCTGAGCCTCTACCTGGACTCGGTCAAGCGCATGCTGAGCCTGCCGGCCGAGACCCTGGTGCTGCCCTCGCATGGCAAGCCGTTCCGCGGCCTGCATGCGCGCGTGGACCAGCTGCTGGAGCACCACGACGAGCGCCTGGCCGAGGTGCTGCAGGCCTGCACGGCCAAGCCCTGTCATGCGGCCGAACTGTTGGAGCTGATGTTCAAGCGCAAGCTCGACCTGCACCAGACCACCTTTGCGATGGGCGAGTCGGTGGCGCATCTGAACGCGCTGTGGCTGGCGGGGCGCTTGCGCCGCAGCCTGGATGAGGACGGGGTGTACCGCTTCTCAGCGGTCTAGGCTCAACCGGTGTCCGCCGCCCCCGGGAGGGGGCGGCGGGTCGGGCCTTTTTTATGGCATCAACTTTTCGGTTCCAAGCGCGGGTCTACCGGATCCATGGGGATGCGGGGCCCTGGCGCCACCGTAAGTTCCGCGGGACTTGAAGAAACCCTTGTGAACTCAGATGCGGGTGATGACAGCTTGCAGGCGCGAGTGTGAGGGTCACCCCTTCCTGCGGCAAGCCCCCCCAAAGGGGGAAAGGCCCCAGGTTCAGGCCTCGAAGCTGGGCAGGGCCGCCTGGCGCAGGCGCTCGCGCGAGGCCTCGTAGTCCGGAATCACCGAACGCACCAGCGCCCAGAAGCGCGGGCTGTGGTTCATCTCGCGCAGATGCGCGAGCTCATGGGCCACCACATAGTCGATGGTGGCCAGGCCGAAGTGGACGAGGCGCCAGTTCAGGCGTATCACGCCGTCGGCGCTGGCGCTACCCCAGCGCGTCTGCGCCGACGACAGGCGCAGCCTGGTCATGTGCACGCCCAGCTGGGCGGCGAAATGGCGGCAGCGCTGCTCGAACAAGGCCTTGGCCTGGCGCTGCAGCCAGGCCTGCACGGCATCGCGCACCTGCTCGGCGCTGGCGCCCTGCGGCAGGCCCAGATAGAGGGTGTGGCGCGCCACCGAGGCCAGCGTGGCCTGCGGGTCGGCCGCGCCGCTGTCGTAGCGCGCGCCGCCGGGGTGTTGCGCGGCGGACGGATCCAGCACCACGATCAGGCTCTCGCCCAGATAAGGCACGCTGCAGCCATCGGCCCATTGCACCCGGGCCGCCTCGACGCGCTGGGCGCGTTCGCGCTGCTCCACCAGCTTGCGCAGGATCCAGCCGGACTTGCCCTGCAGCGCGCGCTCGATCTCGCCCAGCGGCACCCAGCGCGGCGCGCTGACGCGCAGACCCAGCTCGCTGACGGTGAAACCGATGCTGCGGCGGCGCGCGCGGCGCAGCTCGTAGCCGACGCGGTGGCCATCCAGCAGCAGCTCGCGGCTGTGCGCCGAGGGCGTGGGGCGCTCGGGCCGGGCCGCCGGCGGCGCGCCCACCAGGGGCGCAGCCTGCGGCTCATCGCTGTCAAACAGCGACAGCTGTGCGTTCTTGGAAAAGAGCCCGGCCAGACGTCTCAGCATGGCCTGCGAGTGTACTGATTCAAGCCAGCGTGCGCTCGACGCGCCCGACCGCGGGCGCATAGGCCTCGGGGTCGAGCCGGTGCATCTCGGCCTCGATCCAGGCCTCGACCTCGCGCATCAGCGCGGCCGGTTCGCGGCCCACCGAGGGGATGGGCTTGCCGATCGAGATGTCCACCACGCCCGGCCGCACCAGCAGGCTGCGCGGCGGCCAGCAGCGCGCCGAGGTGGTGGCGATGGGCACCACCGGCACGCCATTGGCAATCGCCAGGCGCGTGCCACCGGTCTTGTACTCGCCCTTGCGTCCGCGTGCGATGCGCGTGCCCTCGGGGAACATGATGACCCAATGCCCCATCGCCGCCAGGCGCTTGCCCTGCGCCGCCACCCGGGCCCAGGCCTCGGCGCGCTTGCTGCGGTCGATGTGGATCATGTCCATGCGCGCCATCGCCCAACCGAAGAAGGGCACGTAGAGCAGCTCGCGCTTGAACACATAGGCCATCGGATGGGCCATCAGGGTCGGGTAGGCAAAGGTCTCCCAGGTGGACTGGTGCTTGGAAAGCAGCACCACCGCGGAGTTCCGCTCGGCCTTGCTTGGCAGGTTCTCCATGCCGTGCACGCGGTAGTCCACGCCGCAGATGGTCTTGGTGGCTGCAACCGCCAGGCGCAACCAGCCCACGCAGGCCCAGTAGACGCGGTCACCGCGCGCAAACACGGAGATGGCCAGCACCGCCAGCGCCCAGGGGATCACCGTCGCGGTGAGCACCAGCACCAGCACGGCAGACCTCAACACGGAAAGCAGCACGGCCAAGCCCATCGTGATCATTCGCTCAGATCACCCGGGCCGGTATCGGGCGGCATGGCCTCGCCGCGCGCATCGGCCTTGGCGCGGCGCTCGTCCTGGATCAGATGGTCGGCGAACTGGGTCAGGTCGGCATGCAGGCGCGCGCCCGGCACCTGGGCCAGCAGGGCCTGGAGCTGGGCCTCGTCGAGCTTGCCGAGGCGGTCGCTGCGCAGCAGATGCGGCACGCAGCCGGCGGCCTGCGCCGTCTGCAGGTCGCGCAGGCTGGCGCCCACCATATGCACCTGCGGCAGCGCCACGCCGAAGCGCTCGCCGATCTGCTCGATCAGGCCCGGCAGCGGCTTGCGGCAGGCACAACCCTCCTCGGGCGTGTGCGGGCAGAAGAACACCGCGTCCAGCCGCCCGCCCTTCTCGGCCAGCAACTGGTTCAAACGCATATGCACCGCGTTCAGCGAGGCCATGTCCAGCAGGCCGCGGCCGATGCCGGGCTGGTTGGTGGCCATCACCGTGTGCCAGCCCGCATGGTTGAGGCGCGCCACCGCCTCGAGCGCACCGGGCAGGGGCTCGAGCTCGTCGATCGACTTCACATGGTCGTCGCGATAGCGGTTGATGGTCCCGTCACGGCCCAGGATGACGAGCTTCATGCTGTGGCTGTGGTCGGAGCGCATCGAGGGCATGGTGGTTGCGAACGGTGGTTAGCTGGCCAGGCGGGACAGATCGGCCACGCGGTTCATCGCCTCGTGCAGGCTCTTCAGCAGGCCCAGGCGGTTGGCGCGCAGCGCCGGGTCTTCGGCATTCACCATCACGCCGTCGAAGAAGGCATCCACCGGGCCCCTGAGCGCCGCCAACTCGCGCAGCGAGGCGGCGTACTCGCCGTTGTGGAACAGCGCATCGGCCACCTGGGCCGTGATCTTCAGCGCGCCGGCCAGATGCTGCTCGGCCGGCTCGGCCAGCAGGGCGTCGTTGATCTGCGCCTGCACCGGCTCTTCGCTCTTCTTGAGGATGTTGCCGATGCGCTTGTTGGCGGCGGCCAGCGCAGCCGCCTCGGGCAGGGCCGCGAAGGCGCGCACCGCCTGCAGGCGCGCGCCCACATCGGCCAGGCGCTGCGGATTCAGCGCCAGCACGGCGTCCACTTCCTGGGCGCTATAGCCCTGCTCGCGCAGGCTGCCGGAGAGGCGCTCGAAAATGAAGTTCGATACCAAACTAATTGCAGTCGGAACCTCTTCACCTTGCTTGGCCATGGCCTGCCAATGAATAGGCCACACAGGCTGAACCTCTGCGCTACGAAGCACTTCGCTAAGTCGCAGACTGCATAGGCCATCCGTCAAAATGCGCACCACGCCCAGGGCATGGCGGCGCAGCGCGAAGGGATCCTTGTCGCCGGTGGGCAGCTGGCCGATGCCGAACAGGCCCACCAGGGTCTCCAGCTTGTCGGCCAGCGCCACCACCAGGCCCACCTCATTGCGCGGCAGCTCATCGCCGGCAAAGCGCGGCTTGTAATGGTCTTCGATGGCGTCGGCCACGGCCTCGCTGAGGCCGTCGTGGCGGGCGTAATAGCCGCCCATGATGCCCTGCAGCTCGGGGAACTCGCCCACCATGTCGGTGAGCAAATCGGCCTTGGCCAGATGGGCAGCCTGATCGACCTGGGCGGCCAGATCGACGCCGCCAAGCTGTTCAGCGATGGCCCGTGCAATCGCGCGCACGCGCTCGACGCGCTCGCCCTGCGTGCCCAGCTTGCCGTGGTAGACCACCTTGGCAAGACCTGGCACCCGCTCGGCCAGGCTCTTCTTGCGGTCCTGGTCGAAGAAGAACTTGGCGTCCGACAGGCGCGGGCGCACCACGCGCTCGTTGCCGCCGGTCACGGCGCTGGCATCGGCCGGGCGGATATTGGAGACCACCAGGAAGCGGTGCGTCAGCTTGCCGGCGGCGTCCAGCAGCGGGAAGTACTTCTGGTTCGCCTTCATCGTCAGGATCAGGCATTCCTGCGGCACCGCCAGGAACTCGGTCTCGAACTGGCAGCTCAGCACATTCGGGCGCTCGACCAGGGCCGTGACCTCGTCCAGCAGGGCCTCGTCCTCGATCGGCTTGAGCCCTTGCTGGGCGGCCGCCTCGCCGAGCTGGCGCAGGATCTCGGCGCGGCGCTCGGCAAAGCTGGCGATCACGGCGCCCTGCTCGCGCAGTTGTGCGGCATAGCTGTCGGCACTTTCAATGCTCAGCTCGGGCACGCTGGCCTCGAAGCGATGGCCGCGCGTCGTGCGGCCGGCCGTCAGGCCCAGGGCCTGCACCGGCAGCACGGCCGTGCCATGCAGGGCCACCAGGCCATGGGCCGGGCGCACGAACTTCACATCGCTCCAGCCATCGGCCAGCTGGTAGGTCATGACCTTGGGGATGGGCAGCTTGGCCAGGCTCTCGTCCAGCGCCTTCTGCAGGCCCTCGGCCAGGGTGGCGCCGGCCACGATGGAATCGAGGAACAGGGCCTCGGCCTTGCCGTCCATGGCACGCTTGAGCTGGGGCACGACGGCCGCATCCGCGCCCACCGCGGCCAGCTTCTTCAGCAGGGCCGGCGTGGGCTGGCCCTCGGCCGTCAGGGCCACGGCCACGGGCATCAGCTTCTGCTGCACGGCGCGATCCGCGGCCTTGGCGGCCACGCCCGCCACCTGCACGGCCAGGCGGCGCGGCGAGGCGTAGGCGGTGACGGCGGCATCCGGTGCGGCCAGGCCTTGCGACTTCAGGCTGTCGGCCAGCACGGCCGCAAAGGCCTCGCCCAGCTTCTTCAGCGCCTTGGGGGGCAGCTCTTCGACAAACAGTTCAACCAGCAGGTTCTTGTGATCAGCAGTCATGGTTCAGGCCGCCTTCTTCTTTTCGATCTGGGCAATCACTTCATCGGCCCAGTCCTTGGGCGCCATCGGGAAGCCCAGGCGGGCACGGCTGTCCAGATAGCTCTGCGCCACGGCGCGCGCCAGATTGCGGATGCGGCCGATATAGGCGGCGCGCTCGGTCACCGAGATGGCGCCGCGTGCGTCCAGCAGGTTGAAGCTGTGGCCGGCCTTGAGCAGCTGCTCGTAGGCGGGCAGCGCCAGCTGCTCGCTCATCAGGTGCTGGCTCTGCTTCTCATGCGCCGCGAAGGCGCTGAGCAGGAATTCGACATCGCTGTGCTCGAAGTTGTAGGTCGACTGCTCCACCTCGTTCTGGTGGAACACATCGCCGTACTTGAGCCCGGGCGTGTACTCCAGGTCGTAGACCGACTCCACGCCCTGCAGATACATGGCCAGGCGCTCCAGGCCGTAGGTGATCTCGCCGGTGATGGGCTTGCAGTCGACGCCGCCGACCTGCTGGAAATAGGTGAACTGGGTCACTTCCATGCCGTTCAGCCAGACCTCCCAGCCCAGACCCCAGCAGCCCAGCGTCGGATTTTCCCAATCGTCCTCGACGAAGCGCACGTCGTTCTTCTTCAGATCGAAGCCCAGCGCCTCCAGCGAGCCCAGATAGAGCTCGAGGATGTTGGCCGGCGCGGGCTTGAGCACCACCTGGTACTGGTAGTAATGCTGCAGGCGATTCGGGTTCTCGCCGTAGCGGCCGTCCTTGGGGCGGCGGCTGGGCTGCACATAGGCGGCCTTCCAGGGCTCGGGGCCGAGGGCGCGCAGGAAGGTGGCGGTGTGGCTGGTGCCGGCGCCGACCTCCATGTCATAGGGCTGCAGCAAGGCACAGCCTTGGGCGGACCAGTATTCCTGAAGCTTGAGAATGATTTGCTGGAAGCTCAGCATGGTGGGCGCGTGGCGGTCGACATTGGGAAGCGCCCGATTCTAGGTGAGCCCAGGGTGAGCAGGGCTCAGCGCCGCCGTCGCCAGGCCCAGCCCAGGCCAAGAACCAACAGTGCGCCGAAGGGCCAGAGCCCCAGCGCCGCCAGCCAGCGCGCATAGGGCGTGCTGCCCATTCGCCCCTCCACCTCCACCTCCAGCACGCCCGCGGTGGCCGCGGGCAGGCGCGCCAGCACGCGGCCGCGATGGTCCAGCGCCGCGGTGGCGCCGGTATTGGTGGCGCGCACCAGCGGGCGCTGGAATTCCAGCGTCCGCATGACGGAGAACTGCAGGTGCTGGTCCTGCACCATCAGCGTGCCGAACCAGGCCAGGTTGCTGGCATTCACCAGCACGGTGGCGGCGTCCGCGCCCACCACGCTCTGCACAAAGTCCTCGCCGAACAGATCCTCGTAGCAGATCAGCGGGCGCAGGCGCTGGCCCGCCACCGCAAAGGCCTGCTGGTGCTGGCCGGCGGCCTGGTCGTCCATGGGAATCTGCAGCATGCGCACGAACCAGTGGAAGCCGGGCGGGATGTATTCGCCAAAGGGCAGCAGATGGCGCTTGCCGTAGCTGTAGGCTTGTTGGCCACCAGTATCACCACCGAAGGCCTGCAGGGAGTTCACAAAGCCCGTTTGCTCATCGCCCAGAAAGCTGCCCAGCAGCAGGGGCCGCTCGCGCGCGCCCTGCGCCAGCGCCTGCACGAACTCGGGCGGCAGATAGGCAAGCGGCAGCGGCACCACGGATTCGGGTGTCAGCACCACCTGGCCGCGCGCTGCAGCAATCTGCGCGTGCAGGCGCTGCAGGTTCGCGTCCATCAGCTCGCGGTCGAACTTCTGGTCCTGCGGCACATTGGGCTGCAGCAGCGAGAGCTTGATGCTGCCGCTGCTGCGGGTGAAGTCCTGTGGCAGCGCCAGGCCGGCCAGCAAGATCAGCAACGCGGGCGCCAGCGCCAACCGTGCTCCACGCAGGGCCGCCGCCAACGCCGCCGCCAGCAGCGCCGCCAACAGGGTGATGCCGTACACGCCGAGCCAGGGCGCCCAGGCGGCCAGCGGCCCGACCGTGTGCGCATAACCGCTGGCGATCCAGGGGAAGCCGCCGAACAGGGTGGCGCGCGCCAGCTCGGCGAGCAGCCAGCACAGCGCCCAGGTCAGCCCATGCCAGGCCGAGACCGAGCGGCCGCGCAACCAAGCTGCCAGCGCCATGGCTCCGGCAAGGTACAGCGACAAGAACGCCGCCAGCAAGAGCACCGCCCCGCCCGCCATCGGCCCCGGCAGATGGCCGAACTCGTGCATGCTGATATAGAGCCACCACAGCCCCCCCGCCAGCCAGGCTAGGCCGAAGGCCAGCCCCAGGCGCGCGGCGCGCGCCGGCGTCGCGTCCCAGCTGGCCCAGGCCAGCCAGGCCAGCGCCAGGGGCTGCAGCACCCAGGCGTGGGTGGGGGCAAACGCGGCCAGGTGCAGCAGGCCGGCCAGCAGGGCCACCGGCCAGGACTGGAGCAGGCGCCGCATCAACTATCTTGCGAGCCGGTTTCGCGCGTGACCTTGAACCAGCGCACCGAGCCGCCGCGCGTCAGCATCACGTGGAAGTGCAGGCCGGCCAGCGTCACCGTCTCGCCACGGCGCGGCACGCGGCCATGCTGGTGCGCGACCAGGCCGCCGATGGTGTCGAACTCCTGCGCGGGCAGCTCGACGCCGAAGGCCTGGTTGACGGCCGCGATCTCGGCATCGCCCGCCACGCGCTGGCTGCCATCGGCCAGGGTGTAGATGCTGGACTCGCCGTCCTTGTCGTCGAACTCGTCCTCGATCTCGCCGACGATCTCCTCCAGCACATCCTCGATGGTGATGAGGCCGGCGGTGTTGCCGAACTCGTCGATGACGATGGCGAGGTGGTTGCGGTTGGAGCGGAAGTCGCGCAGCAGCTCGTTCAGGCCCTTGGTCTCGGGCACGAACACCGCCGGGCGCAAAAGGGTGCGCAGGTTCAGCTCGGGGGCGCGCTGCAGCTTGAGCAGATCCTTGGCGAGCAGGATGCCGATGATGTTGTCGCGCCCGTCCTCGTAGACCGGGAAGCGCGAATGGCCGGTCTCGATCACCGTGGCCAGCAAATCCTCGTAGCTGGCATCGATATTCAGCAGGTCCATGCGCGGCGCCGCCACCATGGCGTCGCCGGCGCTCAGCTCGGCCATGCGCAGCACACCCTCGAGCATCTGCCGGGATTCGGGGGCGATCAGCGCCCGCTCCTCGGCATCGGCCAGGGTTTCGATCAGTTCGGAGGTGGAATCCGGCCCAGGATGCAGGAATTCCAGCATGCGGTTCAGGAGACCGCGGGGCTCGGCGGCAGACTTATGACCCCCACTCTTGGTGTGGGGGCTCCTACTAGGCTGGGGTTCAGACACAGTGCTGCGTGTCGTAGTTTCAGGACGCACAGAATAACCGATTGACATTGCAACCCGCTTGAAAGACAGTCAGCCGCCCTCATCTGTGGGGCTCGTTTGCTTCAGCTGTAGAGAACACCATGTCATCCGCATCCCAGGGTCTGATTCCCGCCACCATCCTCACCGGCTTCCTCGGCTCGGGCAAGACCACCCTCCTCAAGCGCGTGCTGTCGGAGGCCCATGGCCAGAAAATCGCCGTGATCGAGAACGAGTTCGGCGAGGAGAACGTCGATACCGAGATCCTGGTGGCCGAGACCCAGGAGCAGATCATCCAGATGAGCAACGGCTGCGTCTGCTGCACCATCCGCGAAGACCTGCGCACCACCCTCTCGGACTTGGCCACCAAGAAGCGCCGCGGCGAGCTGGATTTCGACCGTGTGGTGATCGAGACCACCGGCCTGGCCGACCCCGGCCCGGTGGCGCAGACCTTCTTCATGGACGACGAGATTGCCGAGAGCTTTCTGCTCGACTCCATCCTCACCCTGGTGGACGCCAAGCATGCCGAGCAGCAGCTCGACACGCGCCAGGAAGCGCGCCGCCAGATCGGCTTCGCCGACCAGATCTTCATCAGCAAGAGCGATCTGGTGGACGAAGCCAGCGTGGACGCCTTGAGCCACCGCATCAAGCACATGAACCCGCGCGCACCGCAGGAGCGCGTGCATTTCGGCGAGGTGCCGATCGCCAAGGTGTTCGACCTGCGCGGCTTCAACCTCAATGCCAAGCTGGACATCGACCCCGATTTCCTCAAGGCCGAGGAGCACAACCATCACCACCACCATGATCACGACCATGAGCATGGCGAGCATTGCGACCACCCGCATCACCATGTGCACGATGACGACGTGAAGTCCTTCGTGTTCCGCTCCGACCGCGCCTTCAACCCCGCCAAGCTGGAGGAGTTCCTGGGCGCCATCGTGCAGGTCTACGGCCCCAAGATGCTGCGCTACAAGGGCGTGCTGAACATGAAGGGCACCGACAAGAAGGTGATCTTCCAGGGCGTGCACCAGCTGATGGGCTCGGACCTGGGCCCCAAGTGGATGCCCGGCGAGAAGAAGCAGAGCAAGATGGTCTTCATCGGCATCGACCTGCCCAAGGACATCCTCATGCAGGGACTGGAAGGCTGTCTGGCTTAGTGCCACACTCGGTGACAAATTGGACAAACGAGGGCTTGGCGCAAGCTGGCTACAATCCGCGGCGCCCAAGAAGCGGCGCATGCTGGCCAGCAGGCGTCAACCCGTTGCGAACTGACCCTACAGAGCAGGTATAACTGCCAAAGAGGAGTGTGAACGTGAGCAAGACACCGGCCCCAAAACCCACCCCGACGACGGCCAAGGCCGCCGCCGAGGGTCGCCCCGCTGCCAAGGCTGGAAAGACTGCGAGCAAGCCCAAGGCTGACGCGCACGAAGACTCCGCCGCAGTGGCCACCCTGGAAGTCGCCGCACCAACGCCTGGCAGCAACCGATTTGCAGACCGTTTTGCTCCCCCGAAGCCGCCAACGCGCCAAATGAGTAGTCCCGTGATTGAATCTCCCCGTACGCCGGCCAAGGCCGACCCCAAGCTCGTCAACGCCTGGAAGACCAAGGCCGGCCATGAACTGACCGATGCCGAAGTGCTCGCCATGCCCGAGAGCGAGTACATGAACGACAAGCAGATCGAGTTCTTCCGCGCCAAGCTCACCGAGCTGAAGGACGGCGTGCTCTCGAATGCCGGCGAGACCACCGAGCACCTGCGCGAAGACACCTCCATCGTCCCCGACCCGGCCGACCGCGCCACCATCGAGGAAGAGCACGCATTGGAACTGCGCACGCGTGACCGCGAGCGCAAGCTGTTGAAGAAGATCATGCAGTCGCTGGCCCGCCTGGACACCGGCGACTATGGCTATTGCGACGAGACCGGCGAGCCCATCGGCCTCGGCCGCCTGATCGCCCGCCCCACCGCCACGCTCTCGCTGGAAGCCCAGCAGCGTCGCGAGCTCAAGCAGAAGATGTTTGGCGATTGAGCCCTGGGGCTCTGTTCCTGAACCCCCGCCAGCCGACGCACGCGCATGACTGAACCGAAGGACGGCGAAAGCTTCTTCCGCAAAGTGGCGCGCTTCGTGGCCAATCCGACCACGGATTGGGCCGAGATCAATTCGCGCCAGGACGACCCCGAGGGCGATGCCGCCAAGGCCGAGTTGCGCGCCATGGTGGAGCGCAAGCGCCGCAACGACTTCGTGCGCAAGCGCGAGCTCGACATGCTGCGCCGCATCCGCCGCGAGGGCCTCACCGCCGAACAGCTGGCGGCGCTGGGCGGCTCGTCCTCGAGCATCGACGAGATCGTCCGCAACAGCGAGATCAATTCCAAGATCGACCTGGGCGTGAAGGCCAAGATCGACCAGATCGAGCAGCAGATGGTGGGCGAGAACTTCGCCCCCACCGAACGCCAGCACAGCCAGCACGCGCCCGGCTTCTTCGACACCAGCACGCGCCCCGCGCATTTCGCCCCCACCGAGCCGGCCCAGCAGGAGCTGGCGGCGCGCGTGGCCGAGTACGCCCCGCCCGAGGAGATCGAGCGCCTGGAAATCGCCCCGCCGCCCGCGGCCGTGGTGATGGGCGCGGGCATGTCGCCGCTGTCGGACGGCAAGCCCAGCATCCTGCCGCCGTTGGACCTGCCCGAGCCGCCGTTGAGCTTCAGGGCGGCCAACCAGCCGGCCGTCGAGGTGAACGAGTTCGTGCACGACGCCGAGCTCGACGAGGCGGTGATCGCCTTTGCGAATGCCGATTACGAAAGCTGCGAACGCGGCCTGCTGGAGCTGACCCGCCCCGGCGGGCAACGCAATCTGCATGCCGAGACCTGGCTGGCGCTGTTCGACCTCTACCGCGCCACCGGCCAGCAGAGCAAGTTCGAGGGCCTGGCGGGCGACTATGCCCACCAGTTCGGGCTCTCGGCACCGCAGTATTTCTCCCTGCCCAAGCTGGTGGCCGAGGCGGCGCGCAGCGAGCGTGTGCCGCATGGCCATGCCGGCGGCGTGACCTGGGCCGCGCCCGAGTATCTGGACCTCGAGGCGGTGGCGCAGCTGCGCTCGCGCTGCGAGGTGCAGCCCATGCCCTGGGTGCTGGACTGGACCAAGCTCAACCAGATCGACACCGAAGCCTGCGCCAAGCTGCGCGAGCTGTTCCGCGCCTGGGCCGGCCAGCCGCTGGACATCCGCTGGCTGGCGGGCGACAACTTCCTGCTGCGCCTCAAGGAGCAGGCGCCGGTGGGCGTGCGCGACGTCGATCCGGCGTTCTGGATGCTGCGCCTGGAAGCGCTGCGGGTGGTGAACCGGCCCGACCAGTTCGACGAGGCCGCGATCGATTACTGCGTGACCTACGAGGTCTCGCCGCCCTCCTGGGAGCGCGTGAAGTGCAGCGTGCGGGTGAGCGGCAACAGCCTCTCCACCAGCGCGCCCGCCACCACCACCATGCAGCCCGGCGAGGTGACCAGCTCCTTCATGGAGACCAGCATCACCGACCAGACCCAGCTCGACGGCGCGGCGCAGCTCGAGCTCTCGGGCCAGCTGAGCGGAGACATCAGCGAAACCCTGCGGCTGATGACACAGGAACTCGGTGCTGCCACCATCGTCAACATCGCCTGCCCCAAGCTGATCCGCCTGGACTTCATGGCCGCGGGCGACCTGCTGAACTGGGTGCTGGCGCGCCGCAGCGAGAACCGCGCGGTGATCTTCAGCGAGACCCACCGCCTGGTGGCGATGTTCTTCGGCGCCATGGGCATCAACGAGCACGCCCGCATCAAAGTTCGTCAGGTTTAAGCTCCCGACGTCCAAATCAAGCCGCGGGCCGCATGCTTGGTTGAAGCTGCGGCCCGCGCCCCCATCTGGAGCCCCCATGGACTCTTCATCATCTTCTTCCTTCCCCAGCTACCACGGCACCACCATCGTCAGCGTGCGCCGGCAAACGCCCCAGGGCATGCAGGTGGCGATCGGCGGCGACGGCCAGGTGACCCTGGGCACCATCGTCGTCAAGGCGAGCGCGCGCAAGGTGCGCAAGCTCTACCGCGAGCAGGTGCTGGCGGGCTTTGCCGGCGCCACCGCCGATGCCTTCACCCTGTTCGAGCGCTTCGAGGCCAAGCTCGAAAAGCACCAGGGCAATCTGGTGCGCGCCGCCGTCGAACTGACGCGCGACTGGCGCACCGACCGCGTGCTGCGCCGGCTTGAGGCGATGCTGGCGGTGGCCGACCGCGAGGCCTCGCTGATCATCACCGGCAACGGCGATGTGCTGGAGCCCGAGCAGGGCATCGTGGCGATCGGCTCGGGCGGCGCCTATGCCCAGGCCGCCGCCAAGGCGCTGCTCAACCACAGCCAGCTCTCGGCCGCCGAGATCGTCAAGCAGTCGCTGGTGATCGCCGGCGAGATCTGCATCTACACCAATGGCAACCACACCATAGAGACCCTGGAATGAGCAGCATGACCCCCCAGGAGATCGTCTCCGAACTCGATCGCCACATCGTCGGCCAGCAGGCCGCCAAGCGCGCCGTGGCGATCGCGATGCGCAACCGCTGGCGCCGCCAGCAGGTGGATGAAAAGCTGCGCGGCGAGATCACGCCCAAGAACATCCTCATGATCGGCCCCACCGGCGTGGGCAAGACCGAGATCGCGCGCCGCCTCGCCAAGCTGGCCGATGCGCCCTTCATCAAGGTCGAGGCCACCAAGTTCACCGAGGTGGGCTATGTGGGCAAGGACGTGGACTCGATCGTGCGCGACCTGGTCGACATGGCGATCAAGCAGGAGCGCGAGCACGCCATGCGCCGCCAGCGCACGCGCGCCGAAGACGCCGCCGAGGAGCGCGTGCTGGACATCCTGGTGCCGCCGCCTCCAGGTGGACACGATGCCGAGAACCCCACCCGCCAGCTGATGCGCAAGCGCCTGCGCGAGGGCACGATGGCCGACAAGGAAATCGAGATCGAGCTGCTCGAGCCCAAGCCCACCATGGAAATCCTCGGCCCGGCCAATATGCCCGGCATGGAAGACATGGCCGAGCAATTGAAGGGCCTGTTCTCGCAGATGGGCGCGGGCCGGCGCAAGACCCGCAAGCTCAAGATCGCCGAGGCCATGCAGCTGCTGGTGGAGGAGGAAGCCGCCAAGCTGCTCAACGAGGACGAGATCAAGACGGCGGCGCTGCACAACGCGCAGGAGAACGGCATCGTCTTCATCGACGAGATCGACAAGGTCGCCAGCCGCGCCGAGCATGGCGGCGCCGATGTCTCGCGCCAGGGCGTGCAGCGCGACCTGCTGCCGCTGGTGGAGGGCACGACGGTGAGCACCAAGTACGGCCTGGTGAAGACCGACCACATGCTCTTCATCGCCTCGGGCGCCTTCCACCTCAGCAAGCCCAGCGACCTGATCCCCGAGCTGCAGGGCCGCTTCCCGATCCGCGTGGAGCTGGGTTCGCTGTCGGTGCAGGACTTCGAGGCCATCCTCTCCAGTACCCATGCCAGCCTGGTGAAACAGTACCAGGCCCTGCTGGCCACCGAGGGCGTGACGCTGACGCTGACGCCCGACGGCATCCGCCGGCTGGCGCAGATCGCCTTCGAGGTGAACGAGCGCACCGAAAACATCGGCGCACGCCGCCTCGCCACCGTGATGGAGCGCCTGCTCGACGAGATCAGCTTCGACGCCCCCAATCTGGGCGGTCAGAGCATCAGCCTGGACGGCGCCGCGGTGGACGCCAAGCTGGGCGAGCTGGCCAAGGACGAGGACCTGAGCCGCTTCATCCTGTGACATCCCGCTCGGCCGGCGCTTGACCAGAGTCAACGCCGCCCGGCGGGCCAGCCCCTAAGCTCGCGCCATGCCACATCGCATGAGCACGCGCAGCTGGGGTCTGGCGCGGCCCTCGGCCCTGAATCCTGCCGCCACCAGGGTCGAGAAATTCTGGCGCTGGCCGGTGCTGCTGGCCCTGATCGCCACCATCCCGGCCTTCTACATCGAGCTGCTGGAGAACCTGCCGACGCCGCTGGCCATCGCCATCTACCTCGGCGCGGCCGGCATCTCGGCGCTGTCGCTTTGGCGCGTGGCCCGCATGGTCAGCCATCCGCGCCAGTATCTGCGCAGCAACGCGCTGGATCTGGTGCTGGTCGCCTGCCTGCTGGGCGCGGCCCTGCTGCCGCCCAGCGCCGAGCAGAGCTGGGCCCTGGCCGAGCGCTTGCTGGTGGCCCTGCTGACCCTGGTGCGCATGGTCTGGGCCGTCAAGTCCTGGGTCTCGCGCGGCAGCCTCATCTATCTGCTGGCGCTCTCGCTGCTGGTGCTGGGCTTTTGCGGGGTTGGCTTCTGGGCCCTGGAGCCGCATGCCCGCAGCCTGGGCGACGGGCTCTGGCTGGCCTTCACCACCGCCGCCACGGTGGGCTATGGCGACATCGTGCCCACCACGCCGGCGGCCAAGATCTTCGCCGTGTTCGTGGTGCTGCTGGGCTATGCGGTGCTCTCGCTCGTGACCGCCGCGATCGCCGCGATGTGGGTCGAGACCTCGGAGCGGCGCATGGAGCAGGACATCATGCGCGACCTGCACGCGCAGTTGCGCGGCCTGCGCGAGGAGGTGGCGGCGCTGCGCGATGAGCGACGCGAGCGGGGCTCGCCCTGAGCCATTGCACAGCCATGGTGCGCTAACCCACAGAATTGCCGAGCTCCCGGGACGTCGGCGTTGCCGCGCTGCGGTCTGCCCACTAGCTTTCACCCAGGGCGACCATCCGGCCGCTCGCAACGAAACACCTGGGAGCACATCATGAAGACGTTTTCGACTCGAGTCCTGCCGAGCCTGCTGTGCCTGAGCATCCCGGCATTGATGACCCTCACCGCCTCGGCGCAAGAACGTGCCGATACGCGCCTGCAACCGGTGGAACTGCATGGCACCAGCGTGCCGGAGCCGCGCGTGGATGTCATCCGCGCCTGCCCCGACATCAGCGCCTCCCTGCAAGACTCGCTGGCCGGCGCCGTCTACCGCCATGGCGCCAGCGGTGAAATGGAGGTGCACTTCCAGCTCAAGGGCGCGGAGGTGGCGGCCGTGCAGACCAAGGGCGGGCCCCGGGAAATGCGCGCCCCCATGCGCCGCGCCGTTCGCGACGTGGCTTGCGCCAGCGACCAGCAAGCCAACCAGCACTACGCCTTCCGCGTCGTGTTCAGGCAAGAGGATGAGCTGCCGGCCGATCAGCGCGTCGCCGTGATCACCGGGCAACGCCTCGCCTCCAAGGACTGACAAGGCCCAGCGCCCGCGGCGGCAGCCCTGGCGCCGCGGGTCGCACACCCGACCCACAGGGCATGCAGCAAGGAGTCATCATGAAGCACTTGATCGCCTTTAGCACCGCGCTGCTGCTTGCCGGCCTGGCACAGGCGCAAGACCTGACCCCGGCCAAGACACGCGCCGAGGTCATCGCCGAACTCCAGCAGGCCCGCGAGAGCGGCGAGCTGGCGGCCATGCACGCCGAGATCGGCGTCAATGGCTACCTCGACCTGCGGCCGGCCACGCGTCAGCTGGCCACCGCAGCCCTCACCCGCAAGCCTGCCGACAAGGCCCAGCCAGCCAGTGCGGACCTCGCCGCGCTGCAAGCCGGCAAGTGACGCGGCGCCGCCGCCCGCCGGTTCACCGGCAAGAAGGCCGCTCGGCTCCCACCGAGCGGCCTTCCGTCTTTTGGGAGGGCTTGCAGTCAATGCAACAGCGGCGCGGCGCTTCCCAGCCAGCGCAGCAACTGCATCAAGCAGGGTGCCTGGGTCTTGCCAAGCAGGTTTCTGACATGGGTGCGCAGCGTGCTGACCTTCAGCCCCAGTTGCTGGGCCGCCGCCTCCACGCCCTGGCCATCGGCCAGCAGCATCAACACATAGCGCTCGGTATGGGTGAGCCGGCATTGCTGGCACAGCGCGTCGATGCGCGCACCCTGCGCCAGATCCGGTTGGTCCAGATGCACCATCAGCAGCAACGCGCCGTCGGGCCATTCACCGCTCGCCATGCCGGCCCGCAGCGGCGACAGGCTCAGCCAGCCGGTACGCAGGCCGGGCGCGAACCACAGGCCGGCCCTTGCCGGCGTATCGCCGCAGGCCAGGCGCAGCAGGCCTTCCAGCCGGCCGGCATTGAGCTGGCCGACGCTCATCAGACGCTGCGAGACCTTGCTGGCGAATCCGTCGGCAAACAGCCGCTCGGCCCCATGGTTGCCGAACACGAGTCGCCGGTCGGCGTGAAGAACCATCAGGGGATTGGGCAGGCCGGCAAGCAGCTGTTCGGCACGATTGCTGCCCGGCGCATGGGGACTGGGGTACTGCATGGTGGGTGGACCTTTGCATTCAACACGATGTGGAGTCGTTGCCCCGTGGTCGAGGCAGCGACTCCACTGTGGCCATCCCCCGCTTTAAATGCTTTGGCGCCGCCTTAAACGTTATTAATTCGGAGGACGGCAGCACCGCCAGACACTTGCATCCGCTGCGGCACATGCCAGCATTGCTGCGCGCCGAATGCAGTCAGGCGAAGGAGTTGCGATGTCATCCGACCAAGTCAGTCACGGCCTCAACCTGACGCTCGAGCTCGAAAATCCGAGCGACATGCCTGGCTTGCTGAAAGGCATCAAGGCGATGGAGCAGGAGACACACAAGGCGTTGAATGAATTGCACTTTGTCCACTTCGCTCGCTTTCTGCCGACGCGCGGCAACGCGGCGCTGCAGGTCATCACCGAGTTCGACGGACCGCTCGAACCCTATGTGATGGACTTCGCGATTGCGATCGGCGACGTCTTCGACTTCATCCTGAGCTTCGTCAAGAATCGCCCGCGCCTGTCCGTGCGCGACAACCCGCGGGAGTTCCTTGACTTCGTCATCAAGAACAACTGGGTCGTGGTCGGGCCCGGCATGGCCTGGGCCGACTACCGGCTGTACAGCGCCTACCCAGAGCGCACCGTACTGGACATCATCGGCCCGCGTGCCGCGCTGCCGCCATTGGTGAAGGACGCCCAAGCGTGCGCGATCGACTTCGATGACGTGCAGGGGAATATCCTGCGCGGCTACCACGCCAGCAGGGCCCGACATTTCGTACTGCGCGTCAGCAACGCCGCGGCGGCGCGCGGTTTCTTGGAACGGGTCCTCGATGGCAGTGACGCCAGCTACCCGCAAGTCACCTCGGCGGCGCCATGGGCCAAACGCAGCAGGCCGCGTTACGCCATGAACATCGGCTTCACGGCCGAAGGCCTGCGTGCCGTCGATGTGCCGAGCACCCTGCTTGAGCAGTTGCCGCAGGCCTTTCTGGAAGGGCCCGCACAGGCCGACAGAGCCACGGCCAATGGTGATGTGGACGATTGCGCGCCGCTGACGTGGCGCCTGGGCAGCCCGTCCAATCCCGTGCACCTGTTGGTGTCGCTGTATGGCTTCGCGAGCGAGGGCGGCGCACAGGAGTTCAGCTCCCGCGCCGCCCAACTGGACGCCTGCTGGTCGCGCCACGGCCTTGAGCTGGTGGGGTGCGAGGACGCCCAGGCACTGCCCGGTGACAAGGTTCACTTCGGCTATGTCGACGGCATCGCACAGCCGCATATTGCGGGCGTGGCAGATATGCCCTCGCCCGATTGGCAGCCGACGGCCGGGGTGGGCCAGTTCCTACTCGGCGACGCCTACCCGGGCGTCTACGGCGGCAACTCCACATCGCTGGGGGGCATGAGCAAGGCGCTCTGCCAGAACGCCAGTTTCGCGGCGGTACGCTTGCTGGAGCAGGATGTCGCGGCCTTCGAACGACTACTCGCCGATGCCAGCAAAGCCAGCGGACTCTCAGTCGAAGAAATTGCCGGCAAGCTGATGGGGCGCTATCGCGACGGCGCGCCGCTCGCCGAGGGCACGGGCGCGGAAGGCATCAATGCCTTCGACTACGCGCCAAGCCAGACGCACCCGAGCATCGGCGACGATTACGCGGGTTCGAGATGCCCGCTCGGCGCGCATGTACGGCGCATGAATCCGCGCAGCGCGCAGGTGGCCGGCCTGCCCCATAGCCGGCGACTCATACGCCGCGGCATGCCCTATGGCCCGGCCTGGGATGGCGGCAGCATTCCGGCGGAGCGCGGCCTGTTCGGCCTGTTCTTCTGCGCTGACCTGGCGCGCCAGTTTGATTTTGCAATGCAGCAATGGGCCAATGGGGATATTGCCGCTAGCGGCATTCGCGGCAGCAAGGACCCCATCGTCGGCGCCCAGGGGGCCGCGGGCGGCAGCTTCAGTTTCCCAACCGCCGCAGGGCCAGTCACGCTGCAACTGTCACGCATGGTGAAGACAAGAGGTAGCCTCTACCTCTTGGTGCCCGGCCTGAGCGGCCTGCGCCAGCTGGCACGCGGATTCGCATGCCAGCAAAAGGGGTCGCCCACATCCATAAGCACCTTCAACCCCGCGACCTTCAACCCCAAGGACGCCGCCTTCCAGGCCGATCCCTACCCGTACTACGCCATGTTCCGGCGGCACGCGCCGGTGGCCCTGGTCAAGTACGGTGGCTATCAGAGCTACTGGGTGTTCAGCCACGAGCTAGTAAGCGAGGTCTGCAAGGATCCCGCCCGCTTCCCCAAGCGCTTCAAGGACCCCGCGCTGCCGCCCGAAGCGCCTGGCCTGTTCTTCATGGATCCGCCGCGCCATACCCAGGTACGCAGCGAAATCAACAAGCTGTTCCCGGCGGCCATGGCCCAGGTGGCGCAGGACGCCTCGCATCAGGCTTCGACACTCATGGCAGCGCTCGCCCTGCGCGCCGACTTCGATCTGATCACCGAATACACAACCCTGGTAACGCGCAACGTCTTCATGAGCATGTTCGGCGTGCCCTCGGACGACTGGGGCAAGCTCGGCGTTTGGCTCAACACCTTGCTTGACTATTCAGACATGATGTTGCCGCCCTTGCGGCTTGCGCCGGCCAAACAGGCTGGAGAAGAAGTGGCGAAGGCATTCGCGGCGCTACGCAACCAATGCCCGGCCAAGCCCGGGCCCGCACTGCACTGCCAGCTTGCCGCGGCCGATGCCACGCTGCATTGGCAAAGCGACGAATTGGCACGGACGGTCCAGCACTTCGCCCTGGGCGGCTACCTGTCGATGGACTTCCTGCTGGGCACCGGCATCTACAACCTCCTCAGCCATGCCGGCGCTCTCACAGCCTATTGCCAAGGCAACACCAGCGCCCGCATGCTGGCCCTGCGCGAGATGCAGCGATTCGACGCGCCGTTCCAGATGGCCGATCGCTTCGCGGCAAAGGCAACGTCACTCGGCGGTTGCCATATCCCCGAGCGCGCTATGGTGACGGTGATCTACGGCTCGGCAAACCGCGACGAACGCGTGTTCGGCAGCGACGCCGACAGCTTCGACATCGGCCGCAGCCATCCGCTGGATGAGAACCTGGTGTTCGGCCGTGGCGATCACTACTGCATCGGCGCGCCCATGGCCGATATCGTCGTGCCCACCGCGCTGGACGCGCTGTTGGATGGCATGCCCAGGCTCAGGCTCACCCCGGCCCCCTCCAAGCTCATCACAAGCCCCTATTTCCGCGCCTTCAAGAGCCTGCGCCTGAGCCCCTGATGCGGCATCATGTCGCATGCCCACGGCATTGTTGAAGTACCAGGACTTCGAACTGCGCCCGCAGGAGCGGCGCCTCCTTGTGCACGATCAGGAGGTGCCGGTCGGTGCACGTGCCTACGACCTGCTGCTAGCCCTGGCCGAGCGCCATGAGCGGGTGGTGAGCAAGCATGAGCTGCTCGATCTGGTCTGGCCTCACAGCGTCGTCGAGGAAAACAATCTGCAGGTGCAGATCCACGCCCTGCGCAAATTGCTGGGCCCCGCGGTGATCGCCACGGTACCGGGCCGGGGCTATCGCTTCACCGCGGCGGCAGATCAGCCGGCCGAACCCTCGCCGCGGCGCCGCCGCAGCGACGGCGGCGAACGCCGCGATGGCAATGTGCCCGACCACGTTCCAGAGATCTATGGCCGCAGCGAGGCGCTGGAGACCGTGACGGCGCTGCTGGACAGGGAGCGGCTGGTCACGATCACCGGAGCCAGCGGCATCGGCAAGACCAGGCTGGCGCAGGCGCTCGCGCACCGCTTGCGGGGCCGCTACGCGCATGGCGTCTGGATGGTCGAGCTGGCCGCGGTCCAGGACCCCGCCCTCATCACGCCGCTGCTGGCGCAGGCACTGGGCCTGGCGCCGATGAGCCGGGCCGTCACCATCGACGACCTGGTGGATGCGTTGAGCCAGCGCGCCGCGCTGCTGGTGCTGGACAACTGCGAGCACCTGCTGGACGGCGTCGGCATGCTGGCCATGCGCCTGCTTGCCAACGCGCCCGGGCTGGTGATCCTGAGCACCAGCCAGGAGCGGCTGCATGTGCCCGAGGAATGCGTCTACCGGCTGGACGCGCTGGCCGTGCCGGAGCGCGAGGCGCAGGCGCGCGCCGGCGATTACGGCGCCGTGCGGCTGTTTGTCGAACGCGCGCGCGCGCTCGACCGCCACTTCGAACTGGACGAGCGCAACGTCGGCGCCGTGATCGACATCTGCCGCGCACTCGACGGTATTGCGTTGGCCATCGAGCTGGCGGCGGCACGCATGCCTGCGCTGGGCGTGCAAGGCATCCGTGATCGACTGGGCGAATGCCTGCGCGTGCTCAGTGGCGGCGCGCGCGTACCGCTCAGGCGGCATCAGACCTTGCGCGCCGCGCTGGACTGGAGCCACCAGTTGCTCGACGCGGAAGAGCAGAAGCTGTTCCGTCGCCTGGCGGTCTTCGTGGACGGCTTTTCCATCGAAGGCGTGCAGCTGAGCTGCGCCGACGACGGGGGCGACCACTGGGCCTGGCTCGATGTGCTGAGCGCCCTGATCGACAAGTCGCTGGTGCTGGTCGACGCCAGCGAACGGCCGCGTTACCGCTTGCTGGAAACCACGCGCGCCTATGCGATGGAAAAGCTCGCCGAGGCCGGCGAGACCGATCTATGGCTGCGCCGCCATGCCAAGGCCACGCGGGCGGTGCTGGAACTGGCGGCCAGACAACGCGACACCGAATGGTCGCTGGCGGAGGTGAACAATACGCGCGCCGCCTTCGGCTGGGCGATGGGACCGGGCGGCGATCGCCAACTTGCCATAGCACTCGCCGCCTCGTCTGCCACCATGGTGATGGTGCTCGCCGGTCTGGCCCGCGAGGGCATGCAGCGCCTGCTGGAGGTCGAGCCCTTCGTCAACGCCGACACGCCGACGGACATCGCCGCGCGCTTCTGGCAATGGCTGGGGCGCGGCGGCAGCGATGGCCGCCTCCCCACCTCGAAATGCATACAGGCCTTGGCGCGCGCCGAGGCCATGTTCCGCGCCGCCAGCAATGGCCGCCATATTCACGCCTGCCTGCGCATGCGCGCCGAGGCCCTGCTGGCATGCGGCGACCTCGCCGGCGCGGAAGGCGCCTTGCGCGAGGCGCGCAGCATGGAGGGTGCGAACTGGCCGCTGGCCGACCGCATGCGGCGCCTACGCGTACAGGCGCTGCTCTATGCCGCCACCGGGCTGCATGAGGAATCGCTCAGCACCTTTGCCCAGGCGCACGAACTGGCTAGCGCGGCATCCATCCTGCGCTACGAACTCACCATCCTGTCGGACAGAGCCGGCTTGCTGCTGCAAATGCGCCAGTATGCGCAGGCCAGCGAGCAATTCGAGTCGCTCGCCGAGCGCACGCGACCGCATCGCACGCAAATGCTCATCCTTGCAAAGGCATTGATCGGATTGGGGGCCGCCAAGCTGGGCCAGGCCCGCATCGACGACGCCGCCCGGGCCTGCGCGCAAAGCATAGCGTTGGCGCAGCGATGCGGCATCTTCCTCGCGTCCGCCGACATCTACGCCTGGCTGCTCGCGCAGCGCAGCGAGGGTGCGCTGGCGGCCCGCCTCGTCGGCGCCTCCGATACCTTCCATGGCCGCAGCGAGATCTGCAGGGATCGCGTCAAACAGTTCGCACGCGCCGAGGTCATGCAGGCCCTGCACGCACGCCATGCCATGGGGCAGATCGATGCATGGGTGGCCGAGGGCGCTGCGACCGAGGAGTCCTGGCTGACCGCGACGCTCAGCGCCGCGCTGGCCGAGGCAGACGCCTCAGCGTGAACATCAGCCCCAGCAGCAACATGCCCCAGGTGGCCGGTTCGGGCACCGGCTGCGCCGAGAACACCGCGCCGCCCGCCGCGTTGAAGCTGAAACTCTCGAAGTGGTAGGCGTCGGCGCTGGCGCTGAAGCTGACCTGCTGGAACAGGCCGGCGTCCAGGCCTTGCAGGCCGCCCGCGCCCTGTTGCTGCATCAGGAAGTTGCCGATCTGGAAGCCGCCGCCGGCCTGGAATGCGTTCGGGTCGGTGTTGCCGAGGAAGTGGAAGCTGATCTGCAGCGCGCCCAGGTCGATCGCCGTGCCCTGGCCGAAGATCAACTGGTCGGTGACGAAGCCATGTTGGCCGTCGCCCTGAATCTCCAGCACCAACTGGCTGCCGGCAGCGGCGTCGAACGCGCCGTTCAGCGTCAGCGTACCGGGCGAATCGCCGGGGCGCAGGACGCCGCCGTTCAAATGGATCTGCGCGGCATTGAGCGTGCCGCTGCCGCTCACCGTGCCCTGCGGGCCGATGTCCAGCACCTCGGCATTCAGCACGCCGCCACTGGTGACATTGAGCCAGCCCTGGCCGCCTGCCAGCCCGCCGGGCTGCGCGCCCACCCCGACCCAGGATGCCGTCGCGCTGCTGCCCTCGCGCAGGCGCAAGGTACCGATGGACCCGGGGAGACGGGCCACGAAGATGCCACCGCCGGCCACGTTCAGCTGGCTGGCGCCGCTGAAGTCGGCCGTGCCGATGCCGGTCTGCCCGATCAGCGCAGCGGCCTCGTGCGGCTGCGCCAGGATGTCGATGCGCGAGCCGCCGTTCACCATCAGGGTGCCGCTGCCCAGCGGCGTGCTCGTCACCCCGCCCAGCACCAGCGCGGCGCCATCGCCCACGCCGCCGTTGTCCAGCGTCAGCAGGCTGCCGGCGCTGAGGTTCACCTGGCCCATGCCCGAACTGCCGGCGCCGATGGCCAGGCGCGGGCCCAGGGACTGGCTGCCCCATTGCCCGCTCAGCGCGATGCTGGACGCGTTCATGTGCAGGATGCCGCCACCGTTGGACACGCCAACGCCCAGGTAGGTGCCGGCGATGGCAGCGCCGTCGCGCAAGGCCGCGGTACCGGCGCCGCCGTTGATGCCGACCAGCAGGCGCGCATCGCTGCCGCTCAGCTCCAGCCGCGCACCGCTGCCCTGCACGAGCAGGTTTCCGCTGCTGCCCAGGCCGTTGCCGATGTTGACCTGGGTGTAGGCCGCGCGCGCCGGGGTCGACGGGTTGCCGCCGTTCAAGGCCAGCACCGCGCCGGCTGCTATCGTCAGCTGACCGCTGCCGCCGCTTGCGCCCACGCTCAGCTGCGGATTGAAGGTGGTGCTCGCGTCGGCCCAGCCGCCGCTTTCCAGATCGAGCCGCGACCCCGCGCCCTGCAGCGTCAGTTGCCCCGTCGATGCCCCGCTGCCATTGCTGCCCGAGCCGACCAGCAGCGTGACAGCCTGGGGCGCCGCGATGCGCCATTGGCCGCCGCCGCTCAGCTGGGCCACGCCCTGGCCGCCACCCGAGCCGATGCTGGCCTGGGCAAAGCTCGCCGCGCTGCCATCGATACGGCTGCCGGCGTCACTGAGCTTGAGCAGGCCCTGGCCACCGGCCGTGCCAATGGCCAGATTGCTCATGCCGGACAAAGCGCCGCCATGGCTGACCCACAGCTGGGCCTGGCCGGCCGCCCGGCCAAGCACCAGCGTGCGCGTCACACCGTCGGCAAAGCTGAGCGCCGAACCGACGCCATCCACCACCATGCTGGTCTGGCCACCGTCGCGCGCCAGCTGCATGCCGACGCCACCACCGGCGGGCGCGAACAACTCCATCCTGGCGCCATTGCGCACCGCGATGCTGACCGCGCTGTTGGCCCCGCCGTTCACACCCGTCGAAAAGCCGGTATTGGTGGATCCCGGACTGCCGGGCTGGATGCGCCACAGCGAGCCGGCGCCGTCGAGCCGCAGCGCCACGCTGACGCTCTCGCTGCCGCTGCGCGCCGGCCCCTGCGGGCCGTACCCCAGGCTGACCGCCTCGGTCTCGAGCAAACCGCCGTCCAGCACCTCGATGCGCACCTGGCTGCCGGCGCCGGCGCGGCCCAGCGTGTAGGGCGTGTCCGGCGGCGCCGTGACGTAGGAACCCCCGGCGATCAGATTGGAGAGAAAGCTCGCGCGTGAGCCCACGCCGCTCACCGTCAGGCTGGCATCGCCGCCGGCGTTGTTGGCGAGGAAGACGCCGCACCAATGGCCGGTGCAGTCGGCGGCATTGCTGCGGCCGTTCAACACCGCGCCGCCGCTCACCAGCAGGCTGCCACGCTCAAGCCTCAGGCGATGCCAGTCCACCGCCACCAGGTCGACCTGGGTCCCCGCCCCCGTCAGCACCACCTCGCCGCGGCCGGCCAGATCCCAGCCATTGCCCACGCCCAGCGAGAAGGCCGAGGCGCCACCGCCATTGCGCAACTCCAGGCGGCCCGGGCCATTGCCACCCACGATGAGTTGCCCGCTGGTGCCGCCGCTGCGCTGCGTATCCAGCCGGCTGCCGCTGCCGTCGATCAGCGCCTCGCCCTGGCCGCCCTGGCCGATGTTGACGGCCTGCGCCCCTTCGAGGCGGCCGCCGCCCAGGATCTCCAGCACACCGCTGGAACCCTCGCCCTGGCCCAGGTTGAGATAGCTGAAGTCGCTGCCCTGCAGCTTGACCAGGGCGCCATCGCTTACGCGCAGACGCGCCCAGCCGCCACTCTCGCCCACATTGATGCTGGCCTCGGTGCCTGCCAGGCGCAGCTGCGAGGCGCCGCCGCTGACCAGCATCTCCGAGCGCCCGCCACCATGCGCCAGGCGCAGATGGGCCTGGCGGCCCGCCGGCGCCTCGATCAGCAATTGCCCCCCATTGCGGATCTGCCAATCGGCCTGCCCGCCGGAATGCGTGCCACTGCTGACGAAGGCATCCTGATTGGCCAGTGCGCTGCCGCTCACGCGCCAGGTCGAGCCCGGGCCGTCGATCACCAGGCTGGAGAAGCTGCGCTCGCCACCGCTGCCCGAGGGCGAGGCCCAGCCACCCACATTGACGCGCTCGGTCAGCAGCAGGCCTCCGTTCAGCACCTCGACGCGTGCGTTCGTCACCCCGCCCGGCGTGCCTTCGGTCCAGGGCTCCAATGGAGGCCGGCTGACCGTGACGCCACCGACATTGAAGTCCCCCAGAAAGCTCGCCTGCGAGCCTGCATCGGTAATCGTGAAGCTCGCCGTGCTGCCGGCCGATTGGCCGATCAGAGCACCGCACCAATGGCCGGCACAGGCTGCGGCGTCCTGACTGGCATCCAGCACCGCACCGGCGGAGACCACCGCCCCGGCGCTGCCCCAATGACCTGCCGAGAATCGATGCATGTCGACGCCCGTCAACTCGATGCGCGAGCCGACACCGCTGAGCGTCAGGCTCGCTTCGCCCTGCTGCATCGCGAGGCTCAGTTGTCGCGCTCGCAGCAGCCCGCCGGCGTTGACGCTGAGTCCACCTTCGGCGGCGTTGCCGACGCTGACATCGCCGGTGGACCACAGCGCCTGGCTGCCGAGCCCGGTAATCTCGAGCGAACCGTTTCCGCCGGTCAGACCCACCTGTACCGAACGCCCGCCCTCGATCCGACCGCCATCAGCCACCCGCAGTCCGGCCGTGCCGCCCTCGGCGATGTGGAAATACCCCTTGTCGGCATCGCCCTGCAGACGCAGCACCGATCCCGCGCCGGCCACCCCAGCTTCCGCAAAGCCACCGAAACCGATGCGCAGGCCATAGTCGCGCCCTGCGGCGGCCTGTACCTGCATCAGCGCGCCGGCCACCACGTCCAGATTCGCGCGTGCACGCGAGCCTGAGGCCACGTCGAGAAAACTGCCGCCGTTGTCGCGACTATCGGCACTGACGAACCAGCTTGACCCCTCGCCTTGCACCAGCGCGCGAGCGATGCTGCGTTCGCTGCCCAGGCCCAAGGGGCCGGTGTAGCTGCTGCCAATGAGCGTGCGTTCGGTATTCAACACCCCCCCATGCAGCACGCTGACATCACCGGTGGTCTGTGCGCCGGGTGTACCGTAACCGCCACCATTGACATTGATGTTGGCGACGTTGAAGCTGCCCATGAAGCTCGCAATCGAGCCGGCGTCGGTGACGGTCAGCATGCCGCTGGAACCGGCCGATGCACCGATCGAGACACCGCACCAACCCTGGCCGGCAATGCAGGCGGCGGCGCTGGCACGCCCGTCGAGCGCCGCGCCGTCGGCCACCGTCAGCTCGGCCGAACCGAAATTGCCGACTTCCAGGCGCACCCGCCCCTCGCCCGCGTGCAGCTCCAGACGCGTGCCCGCACCGCTCAGCAAGCCGGTGGCGATGCCACCGTTGTTGCCCAACGAGAGGCTGCCCAGTTGCACCACCGAGCCGGCGTTGGCCGCAAAGCTGCCCGGCGCGGCATTGGCCATCCAGACCGATACATCGGGACGCAGCAGACTTGCGCCGGCAATGACAACGCCGCCCGGTGTGGTCCAGTACGGTCCGGTCAGCGTCACCGCAGCGTGAGCCAGTGGCCCCGCCAGACCCAGCAGCAGGATCAGATGACGCAGTCGCAGATGCGCCGGCCGCGCAGCGCGTGATGATGGGTGGTGACGGGCCATGATGAAAAGCCTCCCCGAAGCTGAGATGGCGATGGTGTCAGCCTGCCGCCCTGGTGGAGCGGCCCTGTCCCCTGCGGCGAGGACGGCCAGCGCGGCGATGCCCCATGACCGCAGGGCATGGCCGCCGCCCGCCCATCATCAGAGTTGAGGATACGGCGGCAGGCGCTAGCCGCTAGCCTGCGCGGCATGAAGAGCATCAAGCACAGCCGCGTCCTCCATAAGCTGCGCGATCTGGCGGCGCTGGCGCTGCCGGCGCAGCCGCTGCTACCGGCCTTTCTGCAGAGCCTGCACGAGCTGATCCCCTCGCAGCGCAATCTGTTCGACTGGTGCGATGCCCAGGGGAGGCTGACGCATTACTACATCGAGGGCCCGGTGGATGAGCGCATTGCGCGCCTGTACTTTGACGAGTTTCACAACCGGCGCGAGGCCGAGGTCATGCTGCCCTTTGCCAGCGCTTTGCGCGGCGCCGCCACCATCCACAGCGCCGGCGAGCTCAATACCAAGGTCTTCTTCAACTCCGCCCTGTACTGGGAGATCTGGCGCCCCCAGGGCCTCAAGTACCGGGTCGAGGCGATCGTGCGCGCGCCCGAGGGCCTGCCGCTGGGCTCGCTGGTGCTGTACCGCGGGCCTGGCGAGCCCTGTTTCAGCGCCGAGGAGGAAGCCCTGCTGCCCGCGGCCCTGCCCTATCTGGCCAGGCTGCTGCTGCGCCGTGACGATGGAAAAGACGCGTGCAAGGACGAATGGGTGCCCAGCGCCGAGCCGATCGAGACCCTGCTGCTGGACGACGAGGGGCGGCTGCGCCACGCCAGTGCCGGGGCCATGCGCCTGCTGCTGCTGGCTGGCGATGGCCTGGCAGCCGGCAGCTTCGGCAGGTCGGTCGCCGCCGAGCATGCGGCGCTGAAGCGCCTGCGGCAAGCCCTGCAGGGGCAGGACGAGGCCGACATCCTGCACGCCAGCGCCAGCGGCCGCTATCGCTTCCGGGCGCTGCGCCTGCACGCCCTGGCGCAAGATGACGCCGGCTGGCTGCAGGTGCAGATCACCCGGCTGGAGCCCGCCAGCCTGGCGCTGGAGCGCCGCCTGCTGGCGTTGCCGCTCTCGCATGGCCAGACCTCGGTGTGCCGCTTGCTGCTGCAGGGCTGCTCGCAACCCGAGGTGGCCAGGCGGCTGGCGGTGGCGCCCAGCACGGTGGCCGACCACACGCGCAAGCTCTACAAAAGCCTCGGTGTGCGCTCGCTGCAGGAACTCAGCGAGCGCGTGCGCAAGCCATGATCACAGCGCCAGCCGGTGCGACTGCAGCGCCAGCATGCCGTCGAAGATCAGCGACTCGAGCAGTTCGTGCGCAATCTCCAGCGTAGGCGCGACCTTCCAACCGGCGCCGCCGGTCATGAAGGTATAGGGCTGGTGGCCGGCGCGCTTGGCCAGATGCCGGTGCATGCGTTCGATCGCGCCGGTGATGGCATAGGTGCCGCCGCTGGTGAGCGCGTCCGAGGTGTTGGTGGGGAATTCGCGCACCTCGCCGGTGGGCACGCGCAGGCCGGCGGTGCCGCCCTCGAGCGCGCGCAGCATGATGCCGTGGCCGGGCAGGATCAGCCCGCCGAGGAAATGGCCGCCGGCGTCCAGCGCGTCCACCGTCACCGCCGTGCCCACCATCACCACCAGGGCGGCGCGGTCGCCGCCGCGCTGCAGCACATGCGAGCGTGCCCCGATCAGGGCCACGAAGCGGTCCGCCCCGAGGCGGCCGGGATAGTCATAGCCATTGGTGACGCCGCCGGCATGGGCGCTCGAGACCACCCAGCGCGGTTCCAGATCCCACAGCTCGAGCTGCTCCTCGACGCGCCGGCGCACCGCGTCGCCGGCCACATTGCAGCCCAGCATGCTGTGCGGCGGGGTCAGGTCTTTCCATTCGGCCTCGGCCAACTGGTCGATGTTCTCCAGGAACACCGCGCCATGGGCCAGCAGCACCGCCCCGGGCTGGGGCGAGGCATAGACGGCCCATTTGAGGCGGGTATTGCCGATGTCGATGGCGAGAAAGCTCATGGGAAAAGCGCAGCAGGCGGGGGCGACCCTCGCAGCCTAACAGCAGTTGCGCGCCTCAAGTCGGTGCAGTTCCGGCCGAAATTGCCGTATGGTGGTGCCACGCCACGCTCCGCAACAAAAACCGAGACAAGCCGCGATGATGAAGTCACTCTCGATCTCCACCAAGCTCTGGATTCCGGTCATGGTGATGGCCGTGTTCATGGTGCTGATGACCACGGTTGCCGCCACGCGCACGCGCCATCTGCAGGCCATCGCCAAGCAGACCCAGGAGCAGCAGCAGCGCAAGTTCGAGCTGGCGCTGAGCTGGCGCGGCATGACCGAGGCGAATGCCGGGCGCGCGCTTGCCTCGCTGGCGGCCAGCGACAGCAGCGCGGCGGACGCGCTCAAGAGTGACATCGAAGCCACCACCGCGCGCATCTCCGAGCTGCAGAAGGAGCTCGAAAGCATCGCCGCTGAGCCCGACGAGAAGGCCGCGATGGCGCGCATCGCCGACACGCGCAAGAGCTATATCGCGGCGCGCGCGGCGGCCACCAAGCTCAAGAGCGAAGGCAATGCCGAGGGCGCCAAGCAGGCGCTGGAGCAGAACGTGCGCCCGGCCATCGCCAGCTACCTCGCCGCGCAGCAGGATTTCGTCAAGCTCGAGAACGCCAAGTCCGACGCGCTGCGCGATGCCGCGGGCGCCGAGCGCATGCGCACGGTCTGGAGCGTGGCCGCGGTGATGGGCCTGATCGTGCTGGTGCTGGCCTTCGTCACGCGCTACCTGATCAAGACCATCTCGGCGCCGCTGCACGAGCTGGTGGTGCAGGCCGAACAGATCGGCCGCGGCGACCTGAGCGCCAGCATCGCCTCCGACCGCAAGGACGAGATCGGCGATGTGCAGCGCGCCCTCGGCCAGATGAAGGATTCGCTCAACAAGGTGGTGGCCGAGGTGCGCCGCAGCACCGACAGCATCCAGACCGCCAGCGCCGAGATCGCCACCGGCAACACCGACCTGAGCCAGCGCACCGAGCAGACCGCCTCCAATCTGCAGCAGGCCGCCAGCTCGATGAGCCAGCTCACCGGCACGGTGCGCCAGAGCGCCGAGAGCGCCGCCACCGCCAACCAGCTCGCCAGCAGCGCCGCCCAGGTGGCGCAGCGCGGCGGCCAGGTGGTGGGCCAGGTGGTGAGCACCATGGACGAGATCAACACCAGCTCGAAGAAGATCGGCGACATCATCGGCGTGATCGACGGCATCGCCTTCCAGACCAACATCCTCGCCCTCAATGCGGCGGTGGAAGCGGCGCGTGCCGGCGAGCAGGGCCGCGGCTTCGCGGTGGTGGCCAGCGAGGTGCGCTCGCTGGCCCAGCGCAGTGCCGAGGCGGCCAAGGAGATCAAGACCCTGATCGGCGCCAGCGTGGAACGCGTGGAGGCCGGCGCGCGCCTGGTGCAGGACGCCGGCACCACGATGGAGGAGATCGTCGCCAGCGTCGGCCGCGTCAGCGACATCATCGGCGAGATCTCGGCCAGCACCGTCGAGCAGAGCGAGGGCATCGGCTCAGTGAACGGCGCGGTGGTGCAGCTGGACCAGATGACGCAGCAGAACGCTGCCCTGGTGGAAGAAAGCGCCGCGGCGGCCGAATCGCTGAAGGACCAGGCCGTCAAGCTGGCCGAGCTGGTGAGCAGCTTCAAGCTCAGCGATGGCGAGGCGCGGAAGCGCTTCTGAGCTGCAGCCGCTTCTGCATGAACACGCTCAACGGGTCGTCGCGGTAGCTGCCAAACGGGCCGCGGCGCGTGTAGCCCAGCGCCGCGTAGAAGGCCAGCGCCTCGGGCTGGAAGGGCCCGGTTTCGAGCTTGAGCAGGGCGCAGCCGCGTGCCAGCGCGGCCGCCTCGAGCGCGGCCAGCAAGCGCCGCGCCAGGCCCTGGCCACGGCAGGCCGGGCTCACGAACATGCGCTTGAGCTCGCCATAAGCGGAGCCCAGCACCACCGCGCCGCAGCCGACGGCCCGCCCGGCCGCGTCGCGCGCCACCGCAAACAACACATGGGCCTGCCGCAGCGCGGCCAGGTCCAGCGCATGGCGGCTCTCCGGCGGATAGAGCCGGTCCTGGTAGGCATCCAGCTCGGCGATCAGCGCGATCACCTCGGGCTGATCGGGTGATTCGAATTCAATATTCACCATGGCTCAGGCACTCCTCTGCAGGCCCAGCTCGGCCTGCAGGCCTTGCCAGGCGGCGCTGAGCCCCACCACCTCGCCCACCACCAGGATGGCCGGGCTGGCGAGTTGCTCGCGCAACAGCATGGCGGGTAGCTCGGCCAGGCGGCAGAGCTGCTGACGCTGGCGCGGCGTATGCGCCGAGGCGATCGCCGCGGCCGGGGTATGGGCCGGCAGGCCGCCGTCGACGAGGGCCTGCACGATAGCCTCGGCGCGCGCCAGGCCCATATAGATCACCAGGGTCAGCCGGCTCTGCGCCAGCGCGGCCCAGTCTGGCGCCACCCCACCCTCACCGTTATGCCCGGTCACCAGGGCCACACCGGGGGTGCAGCGACGGTCCGTCACCGGCACGCCGATGCTGGCGGGCGCGGCCAGGCCGGCGCTGATGCCGTTCACCACCTCCACCGCGATGCCGGCGGCCTGCAGCGCGTCCATTTCCTCGCCGCCGCGGCCGAACACAAAGGGGTCGCCGCCCTTCAGGCGCACGACGCGGTGGCCGGCGCGCGCCTCGCGGATCATCAGCTCGTGGATGAAGCGCTGCTCGGTGGAGATGCAGCCACCGCGCTTGCCGACGCGCAGCACGCGCGCAGCAGGGTTCGCCAGCGCCAGCACGCGGGCGTCGACCAGGTCGTCGCTGAGGATGACCTCGGCGCCCTGCAGGCGCTTCAGTGCCTTCAGCGTCAGCAGTTCGGGGTCGCCGGGGCCGGCGCCAAGCAGGCAGACGGGGTGGCTTGTGGTCATGGGGAAACCTCCTCGGTTTGGGCGGCCACCAGGCGCCGCAGCGCCGGCAGGCAGGAGCCGCATTGGGTGCCGCAGCGCAGCGCGCTTTGCAGGCCCGCCAGGCGCTCTACCGGCGTGCCGCTGCAGGCGCTGAGCTGCGTGCGGATGCTGGCCTCGGACACATCGAAACAATTGCAGACCTGCGGGCTGCGCGCGGCGGCGGGCGTTGTCTCTGCCTGCTCGGGCGCAAGCAGCTGGCGGCCGTAGGGGGCGACCGGCAGGGCATCGCGCCACAGCGGCAATAACCAGGCGGCGGTGCCGCGCTCGCCCACCAGCAGCAGGGCCTGCAGGCGCGCCTCGGCGCCCTCGCCCTGCAGGCGCAGCAGCCGGCTGCGGCCGCGCTGGCTGTCGGCATAGCGCAGCACCCCCATGCCGCGCAGGCCCAGCGCCTCGGCCAGGCGCGCCACCAGGGCGGCCGGCGGCGCCTCGGCGCTGGCGGCCTCGAAGCTCAAGCCCTCGCGTCCCTCCGGACCGGCCACCGGCACGCAATGCGCATAGGCGAACTCGGCCAGCAGGGCGCGCAAACTGGCACGCATCGCCGCGCCCTCGCCGGCGCTGCACCAGGCCGCGCCACTGAGCCGCCAGGGCAGCTCCAGGCGCTGCAGCGAGACGGCGGCGTACTTCAGCTCGGGCTGCTTGGAATCGGGGCAGAAGCCCGGCTGGGTGAGCGCGTTGACGCCCAGCCCGGCGACGAACTCGCTGCCCCAGTGCATGGGCACATAGGCCTGGGCGGGCGCCACGCCGGCATCGGCGCGCAGCGGCAGCGTCAACTCGCCCTGCGCCGAACGCAGGCGCACCAGATCGCCCTCGGCCAGGCCGCGGCGCGATACCTCCTGCGGGTGCAGGCTCAACGCCGGCGCGCCCTCGTGGCCGAACAGGCGCGCCACCACGCCGCTGCGGCTCATGCCATGCCATTGGTCGCGCAGGCGGCCGGTGCTGAGCGCGAGCGGAAACTGCGCATTCGCCGGGGCCAGCGGCAGCGCAAACGGCTTGGCAATAAAACGGGCGCGGCCGTTGGCGGTGGCGAAGCGGCCGTCTTCGTAGAGCCGGGCCCGGCCTTGCTGCGCGCCCTCGGGAAAGGGCCATTGCTGCGGGCCGGCGCGGTCCAGCAGCGCATAGCTCAGGCCGCTGATGTCGAGGTCGCGGCCGCGCGTCGCCTCGCGGTGCTCCAGCCAGAGCTGCTCGGGCCGCTCGTAGCCGAAGCGGCGCGGCAGGCCCAGGCGCTTTTCCAGCGCAGCGGCGATGTCGCTCGCGATCTGCCAATCGGCCCTGGCCTGGCCGGGTGGTGGCACGGCGGCGCGCACGCGCGAGATGCGCCGCTCGCTGTTGGTGACCGTGCCCTCCTTCTCGCCCCAGCTGGCGGCGGGCAGCAGCACATCGGCATAGGCGGCGGTGGCGGTGTCGGCAAAAGCCTCCTGCAGGATGACGAACTCGCAGCGCTCCAGCGCGCGGCGCACCAGGGCCTGCTCGGGCAGCGACTGGGCCGGGTTGGTGCAGGCAATCCAGAGCGCCTTGATCTCGCCGCGCGCTGCCGCCTCGAACAGCTCCACCGCGGTCTTGCCCGGTTTCTCGGGCAGGGCCTCGACGCGCCAGAGCCGCGCGATCTCGGCGCGGTGTTCGGCATTGGCGGGATCGCGATGGCCGGGCAGCAGCGTGGCCATGCCGCCGGTCTCGCGCCCGCCCATCGCATTGGGCTGGCCGGTGAGCGAGAACGGCCCGGCGCCGGCACGGCCGATCTGGCCGGTGGCCAGGTGCAGATTGATGAGCGCGGTGTTCTTGGCGGTGCCGCTGCTGCTCTGGTTCAGGCCCATGCAGTAGAGCGAGAGGCTGGCGGGCGAGCGCGCAAACCACGCGGCCGCCTGCAGCAGATCGGCCTCGGCAATGCCGCAGACGCGCGCCGCCGCGGCCGGCGTCATGGCACGCACCAAAGCTTTCAGCGCCTCGAAGCCCTCGGTGTGCGCGGCGATGAAGGCCTGGTCTATCCAGCCCTCCCAGATGCAGGCGTGCAGCATGCCGTGGAACAGCGCCACATCGGTGCCGGGCAGGATCTGCAGATGCAGGTCGGCGAACTCGGCGCTCTCGGTGCGGCGCGGGTCCACCACGATGATCTTCATGCTGGGCCGCTGCTGGCGGGCGGCCTCGATGCGGCGGAACAGGATGGGGTGGGCCCAGGCCGGATTCGCGCCGGCGATGAAGAGGCAATCCGCCAGCTCCAGGTCCTCGTAGCAGGCCGGCGGCGCATCGGCGCCCAGCGCCTGCTTGTAGCCCACCACCGCCGAGCTCATGCACAGGCGCGAGTTGCTGTCGATATTGTTGGTGCCCACCACCGCGCGCGCCAGCTTGTTGAAGGCGTGGTAGTCCTCGGTGAGCAGCTGGCCCGAGATGTAGAAGCCGATCGCGTCGGGGCCATGTTCGGCCCGGATGGCCGCGAGCCGCGCCGCGATGCGCTCGTTCGCCTCGCCCCAGCCGAGCGCCTCGTGCGCCGCGCCGCGCGCGGGCCGCCAGGCCGGCTGCAGCAGCCGGCGCGTCTGCAGCACCATGGGCGTGGCGGTGAGGTGCAGGGTCGATCCCTTGCTGCACAGGCGGCCGAGGTTGGCCGGGTGCTCGGGGTCGCCGCGCACGCCGGTGATGCGGGCGCCCTCGCTCTCGATGAGCACCCCACAACCGACGCCGCAGTAGGGGCAGGTGGAGCGTGTCTCGGTCATCTCAGCAAGCCCTGGCGCAGGGCCCCGCCTTGACGGGCTGCAGCTCGATCGCGATGGTGTCGAGCTCATGCTGGTTCAGCAAGACCTGACCCTCTTCAACGCGCACCGTGAAGGTGGGCGTGGCGCCCTCGTCGGGCTCGCGCGCGCAGCCGCTGTCCAGCGCGATGGTCCAGTTGTGCAGGGGGCAGGCGACGGCCTTGCCGAACACGATGCCCTGGCTCAGCGGCCCGGCCTTGTGCGGGCAGCGGTCCAGCAGCGCAAACACCTGGTCGTCAACGGTGCGGAACAGCGCCACTTGCGGCCCCTGGGCGCGCTGCACGCGGCGGGCGCCCAGCACGGGGATGTCGGCCACGGCGCAGATGGTTTTCCAGTCACTCATAAGGGCTCCTCAAACAGCTTCAAACTGGCGCAGATCGACCTTGGCCTGGTCGAAATCGAACCAGGGATCGGGCTCGCCATCGAGCGCGAACTGCAGCTCGGCCCAGAGCGCGCGGCGCCCCGCGTGATCGTCCAGGATGCGGGCCTTCACATGGTCCAGGCCCACGCGGCCGACGTAGTGCACGGTGCGCTCCAGGTACCAGCCCTCCTTGCGGTAGAGCTGCATGAAGGCGCCGGTGTACTCCAGCACCTCCTCGGCCGTCTTCAGCTTGGTGAAGAAATGCGCCACCTCGGTCTTGATGCCGCCGTTGCCGGCGATATACATCTCCCAGCCGCTGTCCACGCCGATGATGCCCACGTCCTTGATGCCGGCCTCGGCGCAGTTGCGCGGGCAGCCGCTGACCGCGAACTTGACCTTGTGCGGCGCATACATGCGCCACATCGCGCGCTCCAGGTCCTTGCCCATCTGGGTGCTGTCCTGTGTGCCCATGCGGCACCATTCCGAGCCCACGCAGGTCTTCACCGTGCGCAAGGCCTTGGCATAGGCATGGCCCGAGGGCATGCCGATGTCCTTCCAGACGTTCACCAGGTCTTCCTTCTTCACGCCCAGCAGGTCGATGCGCTGGCCGCCGGTGACCTTGACGGTGGGAATCTGGTACTTGTCGACTGCGTCGGCAATGCGGCGCAGCTCCGCGCTGCTGGTCTCGCCGCCCCACATGCGCGGGATCACCGAGTAGCTGCCGTCCTTCTGGATATTGGCGTGGGCGCGTTCGTTGATGAAGCGGCTCTGCGGATCGTCCTGCGCCTCCTTGGGCCAGGAGGAAATCAGGTAGTAGTTCAGCGCCGGCCGGCAGCTGGCGCAACCGTTGGGCGTCTTCCAGCCCAGGGTCTGGTAGACCGCATCCAGGCTGGTGAGGTGCTCCGCAAAAATGGCATCGCGCACGTCCTGGTGGCTCATGTCGGTGCAGGCACAGATCGCCTTCTTCTTGGGCGTGGCCGAATAGTCGCCGCCGGCGGTGAACATCAGCAGCTGCTCCACCAGGCCGGTGCAGCTGCCGCAGGAGGCGCTGGCCTTGGTGTGTTTGCGCACCTCTTCGAGCGTGAACAAGCCCTTCTCCTTGATGGCCTTGCAGATCGTGCCCTTGTTGACGCCGTTGCAGCCGCAGACCTCGTCGCTGTCGGCCATGGCGGCCGCCTTGCTGTGACCCTGGTGGCCCACGTCGCCGATATTGCTTTCGCCGAACATCAGCTTGTCGCGGATGTCGGCCACCTTGCGGCCCTCGCGCAGCAGCTTGAAGTACCAGCTGCCATCGACGGTGTCGCCGTAGAGGCAGGCGCCCACCAGCTGGTCGTTCTTGATGACGAGCTTTTTGTAGACCCCGGCGAAGGGATCGCTCATCACGATCTCCTCGCTGCCCTCGCCGCCCATGAAATCGCCGGCCGAGAACAGGTCGATGCCGGTGACCTTGAGCTTGGTGCTGGTCTGTGAACCCTGATAGCGGCCGATGCCGAACTCGGCCAGATGCGTGGCGCAAACCTTGCCCTGCTCGAACAGGGGCGCGACCAGGCCGTAGGCGATGCCGCGGTGGGCCGCGCATTCGCCGACCGAGTAGATGCGCGGGTCGGTGGTGGTCTGCATGGTGTCGCTGACGACGATGCCGCGGTTGCAATGGATGCCGGCCGACGCGGCCAGCTCGGTATTGGGGCGGATGCCGGCGGCCATCACGACGAGGTCGGCCGGGATCTCCTTGCCGTCCTTGAACTGCACGGCCATCACGCGGCCGTCTTTGTCACCAATCAGCGCCTGGGTCTGCGCGCCGAGCAGAAAGCGCAGGCCGCGCTGCTCCAGCGATTTGCGCAGCAGCTCGCCGGCCTGGTCGTCGAGCTGGCGCTCCATCAGCCAGTCACCCAGGTGCACCACCGTCACCTGCATGCCGCGCAGCATCAGGCCGTTGGCGGCCTCCAGGCCCAGCAGCCCGCCGCCGATCACCACCGCATGCCGGTACTTGGTGGCCGCATCGATCATGGCGTTGGTATCGGCGATGTCGCGGTAGGCGATCACGCCGTCCAGGTCCTTGCCGGGCACCGGCAGGATGAAGGGGCTGGAGCCGGTGGCGATCAGCAGGCGGTCGTAGTCCGCCTCGATGGATTCACCCTTCGGATCCGCGGCGATCACCTTGCGCTTCACGCGGTCGATCTGCGTCACCTGCTTGCCCAGGTGCAGGGTGATGCCCTGCTCTTCGTACCAGGAGAGCGGGTTGAGGATGATCTCGTCCACCGTCTGCTCGCCGGCCAGCACCGGGCTCAAGAGGATGCGGTTGTAGTTGGGATGCGGCTCGGCGCCGAACACCGTGATGTCATAGAGATCCGGCGCGATCTTCAGCAACTCTTCGAGGGTGCGTACACCGGCCATGCCGTTGCCCACCAACACCAGCTTCATCTTTTTCATTGCTGCACCTCGCATCGACTTGAAAACTGTTTTGCATGAACCATGCCCGACCAATAATCGCGGCCATGAGTTTTGACATTGCCATCGGCCTGGCCAGCGCGCGCGGCCCACGTACCGACATGGAAGACTGCGCCGCGGTGCAGCGCGATGCCGCACGCGGCTGGATTGCCGCGGTGGCCGATGGCGTCTCGGCCGGCGGCGGCGGCCGCATGGCGGCGCGCACCACCGTCACCAGCCTGGTGCAGGACTTCTTCGCCGCACCGGCCGACTGGGATGTCAGCGTGGCGCTGGACCGCCTGATCGGCGCGCAGAACACCTGGCTCGTTGGCCACAACCGGCGCCGCCGCCAGGCCGAGCATGAGGAACCCGCCGCGCTCACCACGCTCAGCGTGCTGGCCCTGCATGGCGACCGCTACACCATCGCCCATGTGGGCGACACCCGCATCTACCTCTTGCGCGGCGATGAATGCCTGCCGCTCACGCAGGACCACAAGACCGACGATGCCGGTGGCGGCGCGCATTTCGCGCGCTTGAGCCGCGCGATCGGCCTGCGCGAGAACCTGCAGATCGACTACGCCAGCGGCGAGTTGCACGCCGGCGATCGCCTGCTGCTGTGCACCGACGGCGTGCATGGCGCGCTGAGCGCCAAGGCCCTGGCCCAGCTGGCCGGCGGCCACGGCGCGGACGAACCGCAGGCCGCCGCCGAGGCGCTGGTGCAGGCCGCGCTGGCCGCGGGCAGCCACGACAACGCCACTGCCCTGCTCCTGCAGGTGCGCGGCCTGGGCAGCGAAGGCAGCAGCCTGCTGGACGCCGACCAGGGGCTGCCGGTGCCGCCGCTGCTGGCGCCGGGCGCGCAGCTCGACGGCCTGACGGTGCAGGCCCTGGTGGCCGACAACGGCGTGCACCGGCTCTACCGCGTGCAGCGCCAGTCCGACGGCCAGCTGCTGGCGCTCAAGACCCTCTGCGAGGGCCGCGCCGGCGACCCGCAGGAACGCGCCATGCTGGCCCATGAGGGCTGGCTGGGCCAGCGCCTCGCCGGCGCCGGCCTGGTGCGCGTGCATGCCCATGCCGGCGCTGCTTCCTGCTTCTACCTCTTGTTCGACTGGCAGGAGGGCCAGACCCTGGAGCAGCTGATGAAGGGGGACGAGGGCCGTCCGACCTTGGCGCAGTTCCTGAGCGCGGCCAGCGCGCTGGCCGCGGCCCTGGGCCGCCTGCACCGCGCCGGCGTGGTGCATCGCGACATCAAGCCCGCCAATCTGCAGCTGGGCGCCGACGGCCAATGGCGCATCCTCGACCTGGGCGTGGCGCTGTCGGGCCGCGAGCCCGAGGCCCTGCGCGATCTGCACGCCGGCACGCCCAGCTACATCAACCCCGAGCAATGGGCCGAGCCGCCCATGGCACCCGATGCCGGCAGCGATCTCTACGCCCTCGGCGTGACGCTCTACCAATGGCTCACCGGCCATCTGCCCTATGGCGAGATCGAGCCCTACCAGAGCGCGCGTTTCCGCCGCGATCCGCGCGCGCCCTCGCGCAGCCGGCCCGAGGTGCCGATCTGGCTGGACCATGTGCTGCTGAAGGCGGTGGCGCGCGAGGCCAACAGCCGCTTCGAGACCGCCGAGGAATTGCTGCTGGCGCTGGAGCGCGGCGCCGCCCGCCCCCTGCCCGCCCCCGGCAGCACGCCGCTGGCGCGCCGCAACCCGCTGGCGCTGTGGCAGATCGCGCTGGGCATCTCCTTGTTGTTCAACGCCCTGCTGGTCTACTGGCTCTTGTTCCTGCCGCGATGAATGATCAGGCCTCATAGCTGGCCTTGCCGGTAGGCTTCGCGGCGCGTGGCGCAGGCCCAGCGGGCCTGGCCCGGCCGCCGCGCTCTGCCCAGGTGCGGGTCCAGCGGATCTGCACCACGCGCAGCATCGCCAGCATCGCCAGCGCAAGGACAGCGAAGGCGACGAAACCCCACAGATAGCTGCCGACATGCTGCTTGGACAGCCCCATGGCATTGGGTAAAAAGCCGCCACCCAGCGCACCGATCTCGCCGATCATCGAGCCCGCCACCGCGGTGCTGAGCGGCCAGCGCAGCGGCACCAGCTGGAACAGCGCGCCATTGCCGGCGCCGAGAGCGGCAAAGCAGAGCATGAAGAGCAGGGTCGTCACCGCCACCGACTGGCCGCTGAGCCCGCACAGCAGCAGGCTGCCCGCCACCAGCAGCAGCACGCCGCTGAGGGTGTTGACGCCGCCGATGCGATCCGAGATATAGCCGCCCGCCACGCGCACCGCCGAGCCCATCAGGGTGGCCAGCATGGTGAGCTGGCCGGCCTCGATCTTGGTGACCTTGAACTGGTCGTAGAAATAGGTGGGCAGGAAGCTGGCGAGGCCGATGAAGCCACCGAAGGTGACGATGTAGATCAGGCTGAAGGCCCAGCCGTCCTTCTCCCACAGGCAGGCCAGGTGCTCGCGCAGGCTCTGGTGCTCGCGGTCCGGCGGCTCCTTGGCGGCGAACCACATCACCGCCATCGGCAGCAGCATGGTCAAGGCTGCCAGGCCGTAGACGGCCTGCCAGCCATAGGCGGTGGCCAGCGGCGGCGCGAACAGCACGGCCAGCACCGTGCCCGAATTGCCCGCGCCCGCCAGGCCCATGGCCAGGCCCTTGTAGCGCGGCGGGAACCAGCCGCTGCCCAGCGACAGCGCCACGCCGAAGCTGGCGCCGGCAATGCCCAAGAGCACGCCCATCAGCAGCACCTCGTTGTAGCTGTCCACCATGGTGTAGCCGAAGGCCAGGGCGGCGACGATCAGGCTCATCTCCACCATCGCCGCGTTCTTGCGGCCGATGTATTGCGAGAGCACGCCCAGCGGAAAGCGCATCAGCGCGCCGGCCAGGATCGGCACCGAGATCATGAAGCCCTTCTGCGCGGCATTGAGCCCGAAGCTCTCGCTGATGAAGGGCGCCATGGCACCGTTCAGCACCCAGACCGCAAAGCAGAAGTCGAAGTACAGGAACGAGGCCAGCAGGGTGGGCCAATGACCGGAGCGCACAAAGGTCTTGAAGCTGGACATGCTGCGGATCGCCAGGTTGAGGGACAGAAGAAGAACGCCAAAAGGCCGCGTCGAGCACCGGGCTCGTCGAGGCCTTGAAAAAGGAAGCAGTGAGAAAGAGAACCGCGGCGCGCCATTGCGCCACGCCTGGGTACTTGCAAGCGCCGTGCCAAGGGCGGGTGCGGCCTGCCTTGCCTTATGCTGGCGCCCCATGTCCGAGCCCGATCTGCCCCGCCATCTGCTCCTGCTGAACCCGCCCGATGAAGGCTTGGCGGAGGCCTTGCTTGCGCTGGGCTGCGGCGTGCAGATCTGCCGCGAGCGCCACGCTTTGGTGCAGCACGCACAGGAACAGCCCAGTTCCGCCTTGCTGCTGTGCGCCGCCAGCGCGGCCGAACTCGATCCATGGCTGGACGCCCTGGCGGGGCTGAGTCCTCTCCTGCCCGGCGTCTGCATCGCCGCGGCGAGCAGCGCGGAGCACCAGCAACGCGGCCTGGCCCTGGGCCTGCAGGTCTGGCTGGCCGCGGCGCCGCCGCCCGCCGAGCTGCTGCGCCAGCTGCGCTGGGCGGGCTGGCAGGCGCGCCGCCTGGAGGCCCTTCAAACCCAGCTGGACGAGCGCAAGTGGACCGAGCGCGCCAAGGGCCTGCTGATGGCGGCGCGCGAGATCGACGAGGACAGCGCCTTCCGCCTGCTGCGCGAGACCGCCATGCAAGCCCACCTGCGCCTGGGCCAGGTGGCGCGCTCGGTGGTGCAGGCGGCGCAGCTGGCCGAGGCGGTGAACCTGGCCGGCCAACAGCGCATGCTCTCGCAGCGCCTGGTGAAGCTGATGGCGCAACGCGCCGCCGGCATCGAGGCGCGCCGCGCCAAGGCCTTGCAGGACGAATCCGCCGCCCGCGTGGATGCCAATCTGGCGCGCCTGCCGGCGCTGCTGGGCGCCGAGCATGGGCCGGCGCTGGGCGGCCTGCAACAGGCCTGGCAGGCCCTGCGCGGCCTGCTGGTGGGCAAGCCCACGGCCGATGTGCTGCGGCGCGCCGAGGCCGCCGCCCAGACGCTCCTGCAGCGCTCCGAGCAGCTCACCGCGACGGTGGTGGCGGCGGGCGCGCAGCAGCCGCTGCGCCTGGTGAATCTGTGCGGCCGCCAGCGCATGCTGAGCCAGCGCCTGGCCAAGCAGGCCTTGCTGGCCGATCTCCTGAACGGGCAAGACCCGACCCTGCTGGGCGCGGGCTTGAGCGAGTTCGAGGCCGGCCTGCTGGAGCTGGAGGCGGCGCCGCTCAGCAATGCCGAGATCCGCGCGCTGCTGGCCGAGGTGCGCGAGGAATGGCTACGCCTGCTGCGCAGCCTGCGCGAGACCCAGGGGCCCGAGGCCGCCGCCGGCCTGGCGCGCAGCAGCGAGCTGCTGTTGAGCCAGCTCGACGCGCTGACCGCGCAATACCAGCAGAGCCTGCAGACCCTCCTGGCCTGATCAGGCGGCGTTCTCGACGCGGCGATGCCGCGTGTAGAGAAAATCGATCACCGCCTTGCGCGCCGCAACATAGCGCGCGTCCTCGGCCAGGGCCACGCGTTCGCGCGGGCGCGGCAGGTCCACCGCATAGATCTCGCCGATGCTGGCGGCGGGGCCGTTGCTCATCATCACGATGCGGTCCGAGAGCAGCACCGCCTCGTCGACATCGTGCGTCACCATCACCACCGTGCTGCGGGTGCGCGCGACGATCTTCAGGAGCTCGTCCTGCAGATGCGCGCGCGTCAGCGCATCCAGCGCGCCGAAGGGCTCGTCCATCAGGAGCACCTTGGGCTCCATCGCGAGCGCACGCGCGATGCCCACGCGCTGCTTCATGCCACCCGAGATCTCGTGCGGGCGCTTGAACATGGCGTGGCCCATGCCCACCAGCTCGAGCGCATCCTCGGTACGCTGCATCAACTGGCGCTTGAGTTCGCGCGCGCCGAACACCGATTCCACCGCCAGCAGCACATTGTCGAAACAGCTCAGCCAGGGCAGCAGCGAATGGTTCTGGAACACCACCGCGCGCTCGGGGCCGGGCTCGGCAATCTCGCGGTTGTCGCACAACAGCACGCCGCTGGTGGGGCGCAGCAGGCCGGCGATCAGGTTCAGCAAGGTGCTCTTGCCGCAACCCGAGTGGCCGATCAGGGTGATGAACTCGCCGCGCTGCACCTGCAGCTCGATCTGTTGCAGCGCGTGGAAGGAGCCCTTGCGGGTGTTGAAGCGCATCTCGACGTTCTGCACCTCGATGAAAGCTCGCTGGCTCATGATTCACTCCTCCTCGAAGCTGAAGCGTTTGGCGACGGCGATCAGGGCCCATTCGAGCAGCAGGCCGACGATGCCGATCACGAAGATGGCGATGATGATGTGCTGGACGTTGAGGTTGTTCCACTCGTCCCAGACCCAGAAGCCGATGCCCACGCCGCCGGTCAGCATCTCGGCCGCCACGATCACCAGCCAGGCCGTGCCCACCGAGAGGCGCACGCCCGTCAGCACATAGGGCAGCACGGCGGGCAGCAGGATGCGGGTGATGACCTTCCATTCGCTGAGCTTGAGCACGCGGGCCACATTCAGGTAGTCGGCCGGCACGCGCTGCACGCCCACCGCGGTGTTCACCACCATGGGCCAGATCGAGCAGATGAAGATGGTCCAGATCGCGGCCGGATTGGCGCTCTTGAACACCAGCAGGCCGATCGGCAGCCAGGCCAGCGGCGAGACCGGCTTGAGCAGGCTGATCAGCGGCGAGACCATGCGGCTGGCGAACTCGAAGCGGCCGATGACGAAGCCCAAAGGGATGCCCACCGCGGCGGCCAGGCCGAAGCCCAGGCCCACGCGCTGCAGCGAGGCCAGGATGTTCCAGCCTATGCCCTGATCGTTCGGGCCGTTGCGGTAGAACGGGTCGGCAAACAGCTTGAGGGCGGCATCGAACGTGAGGGCCGGGGTGGGAAAGCTGCCGCCTTTTTGCGTCAGCAAGCCCCACACCCCCACCAGCAGGGCCAGGCCCAGCACCGGCGGCAGCACGCGCATCCACAGGGCGCGCCAGTCGAAGGGTGGCCTGGCGGGCCGGGCGGGGAGCGGCGCCCTGGCCACCGGCTTGGCCGGCGCGGCGTCCTCGCGGGTGGCCGCGAGCGGATCATGAAAGACAGCGGAGACCATGGCGCCCTCCTCAGGCTTTGACTTTGAAGGCATCGGCGTACTTGGCAGGGTCCTTGCCATCCCACACCAGGCCATCGATGAACTTGCTGCTGCGCATCGGCTCCTTGGGCACGCTGATGTTCAGCTGCGCCGCCGCCTGCTTGTAGAGCTCGATCTGGTTGATCTGCCTGGCCACGCCCAGGTAGTCGGGGTGCTCCTTCAGCAGGCCCCAGCGCTTGTGCTGGGTGAGGAACCACATGCCGTCGCTGAGGTAGGGAAAGGTCACCGCCCCGTCGTTGAAGAACTTCATGTGGTTGGGGTCGTCCCAGGTCTTGCCCAGGCCGTTCTGGTAACGGCCCAGGATGCGCTGGTTGATCGCATCGACGCCGGTGTTGACATAGGCCTTGTCGGCGATCACGTCGGCCATCTTCAGCTTGTTCTGCAGGCCGGCATCGATCCAGCGGCCCGCCTCCAGCACCGCCATGATGACGGCGCGCGCGGTGTTGGGGTACTTCTTGGCGAACTCGCCCGTCGTGCCCAGCACCTTCTCGGGATGGTCCTTCCAGACGTCCTGGGTCGTCACCGCGGTGATGCCGATGCCGTCCATGATGGCGCGGTGGTTCCAGGGCTCGCCGACGCAGTAGCCGTCCATATTGCCGACGCGCATGTTCGCCACCATTTGCGGCGGGGGCACGGTGATGACCTTGGCGTCCCTGACCGGGTTCACGCCATGCGCGGCCAGCCAGTAGTTGAGCCACATCGCATGCGTGCCGGTGGGAAAGGTCTGCGCAAAGGTGTATTCACGCTTCTCGGCCGCCATCAGCTTGGCCAGCGAGGCGCCATCAATGGCGCCCTTGTCGGCCAGCTTCTTCGACAGCGTGATGGCCTGGCCATTGTTGTTGAGCGTCATCAGCACGGCCATGTCCTTCTTGGGGCCGGCAATGCCCAGATGCACGCCATAGATCAGGCCGTAGAGCACATGGGCCATGTCGAGTTCGCCGTTCACCAGCTTGTCGCGCACGCCGGCCCAGGAGGCCTCCTTGGTGGGGATGATCTTGATGCCGTACTTCTTGTCGAAGCCCAGCACCGCGGCCATCACCACGCTGGCGCAATCGGTCAGCGGGATGAAGCCGATACGCACCTCCTCCTTCTCGGGCTTGTCGGAGCCGGCGGCCCAGACCGTGGGGTGCAGCGCCCCCACGGCAGCACCGGCGGCGCCGGCCAGCAGCTTGCGACGGTCTTCGCTCATCAAACCCTCCTTGCGCTTCTCGCTCATTGACATCTCCAAACAAGGCCACGGAAAAACAAAAAGGCGCCACGACCATCCAGCGCTTGCAGGGGCAAGCACCAGGGGTCGGACGCCTTTGTCCAGATTTCAGCTGAGCCCGCGCCGTTGCGGCCTCAACCTTGTTTAGCAGGAGCCGTGCCAGCCCCTGCAGCCTTGCGCCGGCGCCGCCATGCACGCTTGCAAGGCGGAATCAGCCGCCGCGCACCCCGATTTGGTGCGGACGCAGCAGGGCCTGCGCCTCGATGATGCGGTCGGCCACCTCGGCCAGCGGCTCGCCGCGGTCCATGGCCAGGCGGCGCAGGCGCTTGTAGGCCGCGTCTTCGTCCAGGCCCAGCTCCTGCATCAGGATGCCCTTGGCCCGCTCCACGCTCTTGCGGCCGGCCAGCTGGGCCTGGGCGCGGCCCAGCTCCTGGCGCAGGGCCAGGTCTTGCTCGAAGCGCGCGATCGCCACCTGCAGCACCGGCGCCAGGCGCTCGGCCTGCAGGCCCGCCACCACATAGGCGCTCACGCCGGCCTTCAGCGCCCGGCGCATCGGGTCGTCGCTGGCATCCTCGGAGAACACCACCACGGGCCTTGGCATGCGCTCGTGCAGGGCCGCCAGGTTTTCCACCGTGTCGCGCGTAGGCGATTCGCTGTCGACGATCACCACATCGGGCTTGAGGCGCAGCACGCAGTCGTGGATCAGGGTGGCCTGCTCGATCACGCCCACCACCTCGCAGCCCTGGCGCGTGAGCTCCTCGCGGATCAGCTGCACGCGGTTGGCGCCGTCGTCGATCAGCAGCACGCGCAGGCCGGGGTTGGGATGGGCGATGGGTGGGTGCATGGTGTTTGGAAGGCTGACAAGCCATACGCAACTTCCATGCCCCACATGACTACCTGCCTCGGTACATGGCACGGCTATATTGCGGCGGCCATAGACCCTGAGGGAGCCCGGCTTGAGCAAAGCAGCGACGAACTACAAGAACAAGACCCCCTGGTGGCACCGCTGGCGCGGCCGCCTCAGCCTGGCGGCCCTGGCACTGGCCGGCGCGGCCGGCTGGCAGTTCGCCCATCGCCCCGCTCCGCCGCCCGCACCGCCCTCGGCATTGGCGAGCCTGGCCGATGTGACGCAGACGGTGCAGGCCGGCGGCGTGCTGCAGGCGCGCACCCGCGTGGAGGTGGGGGCCCAGGTGAGCGGCCAGATCCAGGCCCTGCATGTGCAGCTGGGCCAGGCGGTGAGGAAGGGCGAGCTGCTGGTGAGCCTGGACCCCGAGCTGGCACGCAGCGACGTGGCCCAGGCCGAGGCCGCGCTGGCGCAGCAGCGCGCCATGCTGGACGGGCGCCAGATCGATCTCCAGACGGCCAGGCGCGAGCTGGCGCGTCAGCAGCGCCTGCTGGCCGGCCAGGCCACCGCCGCCACCGAGGCCGAGCGCGCCGAGACCGAGCTGGCCAAGCTGGAAGCCGATGTGCGCGGCCAGACCGCCACCGTGGCGCGCCTGCAGGCCGACCTGGCGAACCGCCGGCTGCGGCTGGGCTATACGCGCATCACCGCACCCATGGATGGCACGGTGGTGAACCTGCCGGTGCAGGAAGGCCAGACCGTGATCGCGGTGCAGGTGACACCGGTGATGCTGACGCTGGCGAATCTGGACACCATCACGGTGCGCGCGCGCGTGCCCGAGGCCGACATCCAGGCCATCCAGGTAGGCCAGCTGGCGCGCTTCAACACCCTCTCCGGCGAGGGCAAGCGCTATGAGGGCAAGGTCAGGGTAATACAGCCCATCCCCGAGCGCACCGGCAATGCGGTGTTCTACAACGTGCTGTTCGAGGTCGAGAACCGCGACCGCAAGCTCTTCTCGGACATGACGGTGCAGGTCGACATCGAGACCGGCAGCGTCAAGCAGGTGCTCAGCATCCCCACCGTGGCCCTGGGCGAGCGCGGCAAGGACGGCCGCTTCACCGTGCAGGTGCTGGACGCCGCCAACAAGCAGACGCCGCGCCAGGTGCGCGTGGGCCTGCAGGATGGCGCCAAGGTGCAGGTACTGGACGGCCTGAAGGCGGGCGAAAAGGTGCTGCTGGCGCCGCCCTCGGCCGAGGCCGCGGCATCGGCCGCGTCGGCCGCATTGGCCGCCTCCGGAGGCGGCTGATGGCCCTGATCGAGCTGCGCGAGGTCGCCCGCCATTACCGCCTGGGCGAGATCGACGTGCCGGCGCTGGACGGCGTCAGCCTCGCCATCGAGGCGGGCGAGTTCGTCGCCGTGATCGGCCAGTCGGGTTCGGGCAAGAGCACGCTGATGAACGTGCTGGGCTGCCTGGACAACCCGACCCAGGGCCAGTTCCTGATCGGCGGCCAGGACGCCAGCGAACTCGGCCCCGACGCACTGGCGGCGCTGCGGCGCGAGCGCTTCGGCTTCATCTTCCAGCGCTACCACCTGCTGCCGCATCTGGATGCGCGCGCCAATGCCGCGCTGCCCGCCGTCTATGCCGGCGTGGGCGCCGGCTCACGCGCCGCGCGCGCCGCGGCGCTGCTGGAGCGCCTAGGCCTGGGCGAGCGCCTGCACCACCGCCCCAACGAGCTGAGCGGCGGCCAGCAGCAGCGTGTTTCGATCGCGCGCGCGCTGATGAACGGCGGCCAGATCATCCTGGCCGACGAGCCCACCGGCGCGCTCGACTCCAGCTCGGGCGCCGAGATGCTCAGCCTGCTGCGCGAACTCAACGCACGCGGCCACACCGTCATCATCGTCACCCATGACCCCAGCGTGGCGGCCCACGCGCGCCGCATCATCGAGCTCAAGGACGGCAAGGTGATACGCGATGGCGGCACCCCCGCCGACCATCGCCCGCCCGCGCAGCCCGACAGCGAGGGCCCGGCCCTCAAACAGGGCGGCCTGCTGCGCCGCCTGCAGGTGCAGTGGCGCGAGGCCCTGCAGACCGCCTGGCTGGCGCTCCAGGGCAACCGCCTGCGCACCGCGCTCTCGATGCTGGGCATCAGCATCGGCATCGCCTCGGTGGTGAGCATCGTGGCGCTCAGCAGCGCGGCGCGCCACTCCATCGAGGGCGATCTGGGCTCGCTGATCTCGGGCCGCATCCCGGTCTGGCGCGGCAACCCCAACCTGCCGCCCGGCGCCGTGGCCAAGGCCTTCCGGCCCTACGAGATCGACGCGCTGCGCGCGCTCGGCGGCGTGAAGGGCATCACCATCAACCGCGAGACCCAGCTGAGCGCGCGCCATCAGTCGCGCGACGCCATGCTGCAGGCGGTGGGCAGCGACGCCGCCACGCTGAAGGCGCGCAAGCTCAAGGTCGCGCAGGGGCGCTACTTCAGCGCCATGGACTATGAACAGCATGCGCAGGTGCTGCTGCTGGACGAGAAGGCGCGCGACGCGCTCTTCAAGCCCGGCGTCTCGCCGATCGGACGCATCGTGTTCGTGAACCCGGCCGGCGGCGTTCCCGATGCGGCCTTGGCGCCGCCGGGGGCCTCGCAGCCGTCGCCCGGCGCTGCCATGCCCTTCACCGTGATCGGCGTGCTGACGTCGGAGGGCGGCGCCTTCAGTTTTGGCGGCTGGCTGGGCCAGCTCTACCTGCCGCACAGCACCTATGCGCGCAAGCTCGACACACGCGCCGAGGTCGACAACTTCGACGTGCTGCTGGACATGAGCGTGCCGCCCGCGCAGGTGCGCGAACAGATTGCGCACCGCCTCAAGGCCCTGCATGGCGCCGAGGACTTCGGCAGCTGGAATGGCGAGGAGGAGTTCCGCAAGTTCCAGAACATCACCAGCGTGATGGCCCTGGTATTTGCCGGCGTGGCCGCGATCTCGCTGCTGGTGGGCGGCGTAGGGGTGATGAACATCATGCTGGTGTCAGTGTCGGAGCGCACGCGCGAGATCGGCATACGCATGGCGGTGGGCGCGCGCCAGGCCGATGTGCGCCTGCAGTTCCTCATCGAGGCGGTGGTGCTGTGCTGCCTGGGCGGCATGGTGGGCGTGCTGCTGAGCTGGCTGGCCGCACAAGGCATCAACGCGGCGCAGCAACAGCTCAAGGTGGAGGTGAGCTGGGCCGCGCTGGCGGTGGCCTTTGCCGTCTCCAGCGCGGTCGGCCTGCTGTTCGGCACCCTGCCGGCGCGGCGTGCCGCGGCGCTCAGCCCGGTGGATGCGCTCGCGCGCGAGTGAACGAAAAGAGAAACGAGACCCTCCCATGACCCGCTACTCCCTCGGCCTGCTGTTGTTCCTGCTGAGCGCCTGCGCCGCGCCGCCCCTGACCGGCCCGGCGCCGGCGCAAGACCTGCCGACTCGCTGGCAGACCATGGGCGACGGTGCCGCCCCCGACTGGGCCGGGCTGCTGGACGAGCAGCTGGCGGCCCTGCAGGCCCAGGCCCTGCGCGCCAACCGCGACATCGCGCAGGCGGCGCTGCGCTGGCAGCAGGCCCAGGCGCAGGCCGCGCTGAGCGATCTGCGCCTCGCACCCAACGCCGGCCTGAATGCCTCGGGCAGCCACGCGCTCGAACGGCAGGGCGACGCGCGCCATGTGGAGGTGGGCGGCGTCAATGTGCCCGTGCCCGGCAACAGCGGCTGGAGCCGCAGCTATGGCGCCTCCGTCAGCGTGAGCTATGAGTTCGACCTGTGGCAGCGCCTCGCGCACACAAACGCGGCCCAGCAGGCGCAGGCCGAGGCCGCACGCACCGACATCGCCGCCGCGCGGGCGTTGATCCGTGCGCGCGTGGCCGAGAGCTACTGGACGCTGGCAGCGATTGCCGAGCAGCGGCCGCTGGCGCTGCAGCAACAGCGCATCAACGAGGAGCTGCTGCAACTGATCACGCTGCGCGTGCGCGAGGGCAAGCTGCTGCCGATCGAGATCGACAAGGCCGCCGGCGCCCTGCAGCAGGCGCGCGTGAGGCTGGGCGACCTGGACGCCGATGCGCGCATCCAGGCCAATACCCTGGCCCTGCTGCTCGACCAGGCGCCGCCCGGCCCGCCCCTGCCGGCGCCGCGCCTGCCCGGCAGCAGCCTGCCGCGCTGGCAGCTGCCTGCGCCCGCCGAGGTGCTGGCGCAGCGCCCCGACGTGCAGCGCGCGCGCCTGGGCGTCGACGCGGCCCTGGCACGCCTGAAGGCCAGCGAGGCGGCGCGTTATCCGCAGCTCAGCTTCAGCGCCAGCGCCAGCAGCGGCGGCACCGCATGGCGCGACTGGCTGGCGCAGCCACTCGCCTCGCTGGCCGCCAATCTGAGCGTGCCCCTGATCGACTGGCGCCGCCTCGATCTGCAGCGCGACATTTCCCGCAGCGAGCTGGAGCTGGCCGCGCTGGCCCTGCGCGACACCCTGCACAAGGCCCTGGCCGAGATCGAGGCCCAGGCCAGCGATGCCGAGCGCCTGCGGCAGCAGCTGGACGCCAATGCGCTGCGCCTGCAGGAAGCCGGCCGCAGCGAGGCGCTGGCGCGCCTGCGCCTGGAGGTCGGCACGGTGGCGCGCGCCGATTGGCTGCAGACCCAGAGTGCCCTGCTGGACGCAGAGCAGGGCCGCATCCAGCTGCGCCTGCGCGCCTGGCTGGCGCAGGCGGGCCTGTGCAAGGCGCTGGGCGGCGCGGCGGGCGCCGACAATCCGGGCACATGAACGTCCGCCGCACCTACGCCCTCGCCGCCCTCCTCCTGCTGCTGGCCCTCGGCGCCGCCGGCCTGTTCTGGCTGCGCGGCAATCTCGACCGCCTGGTGCGCGACGCCATCGTCGGCTATGGCAGCCAGATGACGCAGGCGCCGGTGCGGCTGGTCGCCGTCAAGCTCAGCGCCGGCGACGGCCTGGGGGTGTTGCGGGAGCTCAGCATCGGTAACCCGGCCGGCTTCAAGACCGCCCACGCGCTGCGCGTCGAGCAGATCGCGATCGCCGTGGACCTGGCCTCGCTGACCCGCGAGGTGGTGCTGATCCGGCAGATCGAGCTGATCGCCCCCGACCTGATCTACGAGAAGGCCGGCGGCCGCACCAATTTCGATGCGCTGCAGGCGAATATCGCGCAGCAGCTGGGTGCGAGCGGCGGCGCGCCCGCCGAGGATGGCAAGCCGGGCGGCAAACGCTTCATCGTCGAGAGCTTTGCGCTGCGCAAGGCGCACGCGCAGGTGAGCGCCGGCTTTCTGCAGGGCAACACCGTCTCCATCGCCCTGCCCGACATCAGCCTGCACGACATCGGCAAGGCCCAGGGCGGGCTGACGGCCGACGAACTGGGCCAGGTGATCGCCCAGGCCATCAACCGGCAGCTGCGCGCCTCCATCAGCTTCGACAAGCTGCTGAAGTCCACCGAGTCGGGGCTGGAGAGCGTGGGCCGGGCGGTGAAGGGGCTGTTCAAGTGAGGCTACGCCTCACTGCTTGAGGATCCACTTCGCCATTTGCCTTGCCTCGGCCTCGCTCACCAGCGGGCGCTCCGCCTGGTCGGGCATGGTGGCCTTGTTCCAGTGCGGCCCGCCGGTGGCGGCGCTGCCCTTGCGTATGGTGGCCACCATCGCCACCTCGGCATTGCCCTTGCCCTTCCAGAACTTGGCGATCTTCTGGAACGAGGGCGCGGCGCCGTCCTCCTTGAGAGCATGGCAGCCCATGCACTGCTTGTCCTGCACGAGCTTCTCGTTGGCCACGACCGCGCCGGGCAGAACCAGCATGGCGGCGGCGACCAGCAGCGATGTCTTCATAAGCGACCTCCGTTCAAACAGCGGCTGTTCAAACCATAGGCGCCGGCCGCGTGGCGGCATTGCGCGAGCGCAAGCCTGGGCTGGGCTGGGGACATATGTCGTCAACGAGTTGCATGTCTCGGTGCGCACGATCGAAGTGCACCGCACCCGCGCCTTCGCCAAGCCGGGCGTGCGCTCGGCGGCCCCCTCGAGGGGGCGTTGCCAGGCAAAGCCGAATCCTCGGGCGTCGCTGGGTAGCAGCCTGCGCTGCCGTGGCGGCAGCGGGGCCGCCAGCATGTGGACAGCCCGATCGCACAGCCGCTCGCAAGGTCTCGCTGTTCCACGCCAGCGAGATCGACCCGAACGATCCGAGCCAGCGCATGCGCCGGGCCATCGACAGCCCGCAGGGACGCCGGCTCTACAGTCGCCGCATCGCCACCGTGGAGCCGGTGTTCGCCAACCTGAGGCACAACAAGCGCTTGAGCCGCTTCACGCTGCGCGGCACGAACAAGGTGCGCGCCCAGTGGCAGCTCTACTGCCTGGTGCACAACATCGAGAAGTTGGCGCACAGCGGATGGAGGCAGTGAGGGATGGGCCTGGGCCGCGATATCCCCCGTCAGTAGGGCTCGGCAGCCCTCAAAAGCGCCCGCAGTTGCGGCCACAATGGCTCGAAATGAAAACTCTTCTGTACCAGCCCCAGTCCCGATCGACAAACGCCTTGACGCGTCGGAGATGGGTTATTGGACAGCTTCGTTAGGCGCGCTAAGTGACTCTGCTCAAGTTCATAGTGCTATTCCTTGCCTTGCTCGTAGCGCTAGTCCTGTGTCTCTTGATGCTGCCTTTCGTCGCCTACTGGGGCCTGGGACTGGCTGTCCCGGCGATTGTTGTGGTGGGCATGCCGCTGCGAGTCATCTATGTACTAATCAAAGGCCAGTATCTGTTCAAAGTTTTGTTTCTCGCTCTACTTGCGCCGTGGGCAATCTATCTGTACCAAGTCGCGGTATCGGGCTGGATTTCCAGGGGCGCGAATGAAACGGGTCCTACAGTCAATCCCGTCATTTGGGCGTGTATCGGCATTGCGTGGATTGCCGTCGAAGCACTTCGCTATTTGGCAAGGCTTAAAGCCGATGCTGCTGCTGCGAATGCTGCCGCATGGGAGCGGATTCGCGGTGGCGCCTAACCAGTTACAGGGACTTCCCGCCACGTCACCACCGTCGCATTGAATTTGTTCTCATCAAGACCTGACCCTTGCCAAGGGCCGTCGTGCACGCCGGCGTATTGAATAACTGAACAGAGAACAGACTGCCACTCTACAGACGGCCTTGTTGCATGCCTGTGCGCATGCGGGCCCAGATGCGAGCCGCGCAGCGGGGCTCCATGCCGTTCACGTACCCTTGGGCCCAAGGGTACGCGCCAAGCCGATGGCTTGGCCCTTCGTCAGGCATGAACAGTCCGCCGGACTCTTCATCTCCGGACTCTGCCCGCTGCCGGTCTGACCTGTCGGTGCATCTGCTGCTGCACCCGTTCGCGGTAGCGCTCCTCGAAGCTAAGCGCTATGGACTTGCGCCCGCAGGACGCGCAACATCGCTCACTCGGCCTTCAAGCGCCGATGGGAGACGACGATGGATGCAGCGGCACGCCCCACCTATCTGAAGTTCACCGCACTGAGCTTCGCGCTGGCGGGCCTGTTCGGCTCGGCCGAACTGGCAGCAGGCAGCGGTGCCTACGATCCGCTGCTCTCCGACCCTGGCAATCTGCTCTGCACGCCGGCGGTGGCCGGACGCCCGCCGCTGCTTCAACAGCTCGTGCTGGCGCAGGCCGGGACGAAGAGCGAGACCAAGCCCTTCAAGCCGCAGCCGATGCAGGCGGCCAGCGGCGAGGTGCCGCTCTACGACAACCTGGGCACGCTGTCCCTCAAGGTGGGCACGCGCGACGCGAAGGCGCAGGCCTATTTCGACCAGGGCATGCGCTGGGCCTTCGCCTTCAACCATGCCGAGGCGCAGCGCGCCTTCCAGGCGGCGCAAAAGGCCGACCCCAGGCTCGCGATGGCCTGGTGGGGCGAGGCGCTGGTGCTCGGGCCCAATATCAACGCGCCCATGCTGCCCGAGGCGGTGGCGCCGGCCCTGGCCGCGCTTGCCAAGGCGGTCGAGCTGGCCCCCGGCGCGCCGCCGAAGGACCGTGCCTTGATCGCGGCGCTGCAGCAGCGCTACTCGCCCGACCCAAAGGCCGAGCGCGCCGCGCTCGATGCCGCCTTCGCCGACGCGATGAAGGCGGTGGCCGCGCAGTACCCGGCCGACGACACCCTCCTCACGCTCTATGCCGAGGCCATCATGGACACCCAGCCCTGGGACTACTGGGAGGCGGCGGGTGCCAAGCCCAAGGGCCGCGCGGGCGAACTGCTGGCGGTGCTGGAGAAGGTGCTCGCGCGCAACCCCAGGCACGCGGGCGCGATCCATCTCTACATCCACGCGGTCGAGGCCTCGACCAGGCCCGAGCGCGCGCTGCCGCATGCGCGCCGGCTGGCCGCCTTGATGCCGGGTGCGGGTCATGTGGTGCACATGCCGGCCCACATCTACTACCGCGTCGGCCTTTACAAGGAATCGCTGGAGATCAACAAGCGCGCCATGGCCGTGGACGAGCAGTACTTCCGCAGCTCACCGTCGGACCCGATGTACCGCTCGGCCTACTACCCGCACAACATCCACTTCGTGCTGGTCTCGGCGCAGATGGGCGGTGACGGCCCGACCGCGATCGATGCGGCGGCCAAGCTCGATGCGTCGCTCTCCGACGCGGTGATCGCGCAGTTCGCCGTGCTGGAACCCATCAAGGCCGCGCCCTACCTGGCGCACGCGCTCTTCAGCGCGCCCGAGGTGATCCTCGCCCTGAAGCTGCCGCCGAAGGAGCAGTTGTTGGTCGCCGCGCTGGCGCATTACGCGCGCGCGCTTGCGCTCGCGGCGAAGCAGGACATGGGCGGCGCCCAGCGCGAGATCGACGCCATCGCCGCGCTGGAGCAGCGGGCCGACTTCAAGCCCTACGCCGACTGGGGCGTGCCGGGCAAGGAGATCGTGCAGACCGCGCGCCTGGTTGCGAGCGCGCGCCTCGCGGATGCGCGCGGCGACCTCCCCGGGGCCGCCAAGGCCTATGAGGAGGCGGTCGCGATCGAAGACGCGCTCGCCTATATGGAGCCGCCCTACTGGTACTACCCGATCCGCCAATCGCTGGGCTCGGTCTATCTGCGCCAGGGCAAGCTCGACGCCGCCGAGCAGGCGCTGCGCGACTCGCTGGCCCGCGTGCGCAGCAATGGCTGGGCGCTGGCCGGGCTTGCGGAGGTCTACAAGCGCAAGGGCGACGCGAAGGCCGAGTCCCTGGCGCGCCAGGGCTTTGCGCGCGCCTGGCTCGGCGGCGCCCCCCCCGACGTCGCCCGGCTCTAGGCAGCGGCCGCCGCTCAGGGCTTGGCCGCCGCCATCCGTTTGCCCGCGGCGGCCTCCACAAAGCGGTACTCATGCTGCGCATCGCGCAGGATCAGCGCGCGCGGGCCCTTGCCATCGCCCCGCACGAACTCGATGCCACCGATGCCGGGATCGATGGTGACGAAGGACTGGGTGCCGTCCTCGGCCTTGCGCAGGGCCACCTCGCTCTTCCAGTGGTCGAACTGGAAGAACACCTGGCCGCGCTGCTGGCTGACCTTGATGCTGCCCAGCGCCGGGCTGGCATAACGCGCCGCCAGCGTGGCCGCGACGACCTTGGGCACCGGCATGGTGAGCAACTCGCGATTCTTGGCCGCCTCGGCCTTGCGGTTCTCGGCCGCCAGGCGCAGGCGCTCGTCGGCCTCGGGCTTGCCCTCGAACACCAGCTCGAGCAGCTTGCGCAGGAAGGGGCCGCGCAGCAGCACGCCGGAGTCCGAGTTGGTGAGGATGGTGCCGCCGATGCCGAACTCGGGCAGCCAGAACATATTGCTGTGGAAGCCCAGCATGTCGCCGCCATGGCTCACCACGGTGACGCCATCCTGCTTGTTGATGAACAGGCCCATGCCGTAGACGTTGTCCTCGCCCACCATGATTTGCGGCTGGTAGCGCGCCAGCAGGTTCTGCTCGGACACCAGCTGCTGGCCCTCGGGGCTGCGGCCACGGCCCAGCTCCATCAGCACATAGCGGCTGAAGTCGTGCGGGCTGGTCCACACCGCGCCGGCCGGGCGCGCCGGCACGATGGTGTAGTTGAGGTCCATGCGCGCCGGCTGGGTGCGGCCCTGCAGGTCGTCGCCATGCGGCTCGGCATGGTTGCCGCCCAGCGCCTTGGCGTAATCGAAGGTGGTGTTCAGCATGCCCAGGGGCTTGAAGAGGCGTTCGGCCATCAGCCGGTCGTAGGCGGCGCCCACCTCCTGGCCGGGCGCCAGCGCCGCCGCGGCGATATAGCCACCCGCCGCCACCATCAGATTGCTGTACTGGAACACCTCGCCGAACTGGCTGGTGGGCTTCATCACGCTGAGCTGCTCGAAGCTGGTGGTCGGCGCGGCGCGGCCGTCGCCGAACAGCCATTCCAGGTCCTGGCGCGGCAGGCCGGTGCAGGCGCACACCAGATGCTTGATCAGCACCTGCTTGGTCACCTCCGCGTCGCCCAGCCTGAAGCCCGGATAGGCCTGGGCGGCGGGCTGATCCCAGCGCAGCTTGCCGGCATCCACCGCCTGGGCCAGCAGGGCGGTGGTCATGGCCTTGGTGTTGGAGGCCGCCATGAAGAGGGTGTGGGCGTCCACCGGCGTGGGCTTGCCGAGCTGGCGCACACCCAGGCCGCCCTCGAACACCACCTTGCTGCCATCGATCAGGCTGAAGCCCACGCCCGGGATGTCGAGCTGCTGCATGCCCTTGGCGACAAAGGCCTGCAGCGCGGCGATGCGCTCGGCATCCAGGGGCTTGGGCTTGCGGCCGGCAAAGCTCTCGCGCTCATAGCCCTTGGGGCGCAGGCTGGTGAGCATCTTGCCGATCGGGGCGCCGCGCTTTTCCAGCGTGGCGTCGGCGGCCTCCAGGGTCACCACCACCCAGGCCGTGCCGGCGCGGCGCGCGACCGCCTGCACCGATAGGCGCTCGTTGGGCGAGGTTTCGTAGTCGAACACGCGCTGCTCCTCCCAGCCACTGCGCGGCGGGCGCGGCGTGGCCAGGCGCAGCGTGCGCTTGAAGCCCGGATGGGCCAGGGCCCAGGCCTGGGCCACAGCCTCCTCGGCGCTGTTGGCCTGCGGCACATCGATGATGGCCAGCTGGGCGTCGCCCTCGGGCGCGGTGAGGCGCAGCAGGGCACCCTCGCGACCGAGCGCGAAGCCATCCGCCGGCGTGAAGGTATGGCCGGCCGAGGTGGTTTGCACGGCTTGCACGGCCGCAGCCGCCGCGGCGGCGGCGGGGGCATCGGCGGCCTGCGCGGCGCCCAGCGGCGCCAGCGACAACAGCAGGGCCAGGCCGGCGGCGGCCAGCTGGTTCAGGGGCTTGGGGGCGTTCAATTGGGCATCGGGTCGCATGGCTTCTCCTCAGGTGCGGCGCATGCTAGGTGGGCCCCCAAAGCCCGCCTATAGGTCATAGCCCTTGCCCCGGGCTGACGTGATCGCGCCAATTGACGTTTACGTAAACGTCAATTGGCCTCTAGAATCCGCCTACCTTTGCTGATAGAACCGGGCATTGCCGCTGCTTTGCCCGCTGGAGACACGCCATGACCGATTTGTCCGCCGAGTACAAGGCCCTCGCCGACTACCGCCCCACTCACAAGGTTCGTTTCGTGACGGCGGCCAGCCTGTTCGATGGCCATGACGCGGCGATCAACATCATGCGGCGCATCCTCCAGGGCATGGGCGCCGAGGTCATCCACCTGGGCCACAACCGCTCGGTGGACGAGGTCGTCACCGCCGCGCTGCAGGAAGACGCTCAGGGCATCGCCATCAGCTCCTACCAGGGCGGCCATGTCGAGTACTTCAAGTACATGGTGGAGCTGCTGAAGGCGCGCGGCGGCGAGCATATCCAGGTCTATGGCGGCGGTGGCGGCGTGATCGTGCCGGCCGAGATCCGCGATCTGGCCGAGCATGGCGTGCGCATCTTCAGCCCCGAGGACGGCCAGCGCATGGGCCTGGCCGGCATGATCGGCGAGATGGTGATGCGCTGCGACCAGGATCTCTCGGTGCACGCGCCCAAGCAGCTGGAAGCCATCCAGGGCCATGACGAAGCCGCCTGGCGCGCCCTGGCCCAGCTCATCACCGCGCTGGAGAACGGCAAGGCCGAGGCCGGCCTGGTGGCCGCGCTGCAGGCCGCCAGCAAAGACATCAAGACCCCCGTGCTGGGCATCACCGGCACCGGCGGCGCCGGCAAGTCCAGCCTCACCGACGAGCTGATCCGCCGCCTGCGCCTGGACCAGGGCGACAGCCTGCGCGTGGCGCTGATCTCGATCGACCCCTCGCGCCGCAAGAGCGGCGGCGCGCTGCTTGGCGACCGCATCCGCATGAATGCGATCGGCCCCTGGAAGAACGGCCAGCGCGTCTTCATGCGCAGCCTGGCCACGCGCGACTTCGGCAGCGAGATCTCCAAGGCGCTGCCGGACGTGATCGCCGCGGCCAAGCTGGCGGGCTTCGACCTCATCGTGGTGGAGACCTCGGGCATCGGCCAGGGCGACGCCGCCATCGTGCCGCATGTGGACGTGCCCATGTATGTGATGACGCCCGAGTTCGGCGCCGCCAGCCAGCTCGAGAAGATCGACATGCTGGACTTCGCCGAGTTCGTGGCCATCAACAAGTTCGACCGCAAGGGCGCGCCCGATGCGCTGCGCGACGTGGCCAAGCAGGTGCAGCGCAACAAGGAAGCCTGGGGCAAGAAGCCGGACGAGATGCCGGTGTTCGGCACCATGGCCAGCCGCTTCAACGACGACGGCGTGACCGCGCTCTACCAGGCGCTCAAGGGCCGCCTGGCCGAGCTGGGCCTGCAGTTTGGCGAGGCCCGCCTGCCGCTGGTGCACACCCGCCACAGCACCAACCAGACCCCCATCGTGCCGGGCGCGCGCGTGCGCTACCTGGCCGAGATCTCCGATGCGGTGCGCGGCTACAAGAAGCGCGCGCGCCAGCAGGCCACGCTGGCGCGCGAGATCCAGCAGCTCTGGGGTAGCACGCGCATGCTGCTGGAGGCGAACCCCGACAAGCACCGCGCCCGCGACGCGCTGAGCGAGCTGGCGCAGGCACGCGAGGGCCAGCTCGACGCAGCGGCGCGCAAGCTGCTGGCGCTCTGGCCCGATATGCAGAAGGCCTATGCCGGCGACGAATACGTGGTGAAGATCCGCGACAAGGAGATCCGCACCAACCTCGTCTCCACCAGCCTCAGCGGTACCAAGATCAAGAAGGTGGTACTGCCGCATTACGAGGACCATGGCGAGCTGCTGAAGTGGCTGATGCTGGAGAACGTGCCCGGCAGCTTCCCCTACACCGCCGGCGTGTTCGCCTTCAAGCGCGAGGGCGAGGACCCCACCCGCATGTTCGCCGGCGAGGGCGATGCCTTCCGCACCAATCGCCGCTTCAAGCTGGTGAGCGAGGGCATGGAGGCCAAGCGCCTCTCCACCGCCTTCGACTCGGTCACGCTGTATGGCAACGACCCCGACCCGCGCCCGGACATCTACGGCAAGGTAGGCAATTCCGGCGTCAGCATCGCGACCCTGGACGACATGAAGGTGCTGTACGACGGCTTCGACCTCTGCAGCCCCAGCACCTCGGTGTCGATGACCATCAACGGGCCCGCGCCGTCGATCCTGGCGATGTTCATGAACACCGCGATCGACCAGAACCTCGCCAAGTTCAAGGCCGACAACGGCCGCGAGCCCACCGATGACGAGGCCGCCAAGATCAAGGACTGGGTGCTGGCGAATGTGCGCGGCACCGTGCAGGCCGACATCCTGAAGGAAGACCAGGGCCAGAACACCTGCATCTTCTCGACCGAGTTCAGCCTCAAGGTGATGGGCGACATCGCCGAGTACTTCGTGCACCACAACGTGCGCAACTTCTACTCGGTCTCGATCAGCGGTTATCACATCGCCGAAGCGGGCGCGAACCCGATCAGCCAGCTCGCGCTGACGCTCTCCAACGGCTTCACCTTCGTCGAAGCCTATCTGGCGCGCGGCATGCACATCGACGACTTCGCGCCCAACCTCAGCTTCTTCTTCAGCAACGGCATGGACCCCGAGTACACCGTGCTGGGCCGCGTGGCGCGCCGCATCTGGGCGGTGGCGATGCGCGACCGCTATGGCGCCAACGAGCGCAGCCAGAAGCTCAAGTACCACATCCAGACCTCGGGCCGCTCGCTGCACGCGCAGGAGATCCAGTTCAACGACATCCGCACCACGCTGCAGGCGCTGATCGCGGTGTACGACAACTGCAATTCGTTGCACACCAACGCCTTCGACGAGGCCATCACCACGCCGACCGAAGAAAGCGTGCGCCGCGCCATGGCGATCCAGCTCATCATCAACCGCGAGTGGGGCCTGGCCAAGAACGAGAACCCCTCACAGGGCGCCTTCATCATCGACGAGCTCACCGAGCTGGTGGAAGAGGCGGTGCTGGCCGAGTTCGAGAAGATCGCCGAGCGCGGCGGCGTGCTGGGTGCGATGGAGACCGGCTTCCAGCGCAGCAAGATCCAGGAAGAGAGCATGCATTACGAGATGCTCAAGCACACCGGCGAGTACCCCATCATCGGCGTCAACACCTTCCGCAACCCGCATGGCGACACCGTGCCCGAGACCATCGAGCTGGCGCGCTCCACCGACGACGAGAAGCAGAGCCAGCTGCAGCGCCTGCACGACTTCCATGAGCGCCATGCCGGCGCCAGCGCCGCGATGCTGCAGCGCCTGCAGCAGGCCGTGATCGCGAACCAGAACGTGTTCGAGGTGCTGATGGACGCGGTGCGCGTCTGCTCGCTGGGCCAGGTCACCTCGGCGCTGTTCGAGGTGGGCGGTCAGTACCGGCGCAGCATGTAAACAAGTGGCGCCTAGGCCCTGGCGCGCGCGCGCCAGGCGCTGGGCGCCATGCCGAACTGCCGCTTGAAGGCGCGCGCGAAATGCGCCGCGTCGCTGAATCCGCAGGCATGGCAGATGCTGGTGACGCTGGCGCCCGGCGTTTCTGTCAGGGCCAGGGCCGCCTGCTGCAGGCGCGCCACCCACAGATAGCGGTCCAGGGTCAGCCCCTCGGCGCTGAAGAGTTGGTCCAGATAGCGCCGGCTGACGCGCAATTGCCGGGCCACGCTTTCGGCGTTGAATGCGCTGTCCGACAAATGCAGGGCCACCAGATTGCGCGCCTGAGCCAGCAGCTGGCTGGCGCTACTGCGGCCCGGTGCCAGCAGAGAGCTGCCGCCCAGCAAGGCCTGCAGGGCCATCTGCGCATGCCCCAGTTGCGCAGCATCCAGATGCTGGGCCCGCTCAGCCAGCGCGCTCAGGTAGGAGTGCAGCAATTGGTCGCCGGCGGATTCCTCACGGCTGCCCCTGGCGGTTCGCCAGGCCAGCCCTGGATAGCGCGACAAGGTGGCAGTGCGCGGCAAGCACAGCAGCAGCTGCGCGAACTCGGTGTCCATGCGCAGCTCAAACGGCCGCTCGCCATCCAGCAGGCTGAACTGGCCGGCCCGCAGCTCGCAGTTGCGGCCGCCCTGGGCCATATGGCTGGCACCGCGCAGCTGCAACAGCAGCTTGAGCGGCGCCGGCGCCCGCTGCGGTGGTTCACGCCGCCGCAGCACCTGCGCGCAGCCCTCCATGCGCCAGATCGAGCCCCCGGCCATGGCACGGCCCGACACCCGGCCCTGGAAGCAGTCGGCCGCAACGTCGGTGAGCTCCACGCCGGCAAAGTGCGTACGCAGGCGCTGCGCCCAGGCATCGGCACGCAAGGGCGCGGGGCCAGTTCCAGTTGAGTCAATCGCGCGTTCCATGCAGGGCCTGCCTCCGGGCATCTGTGGATCTAGATTCTGGGGCCACGCAGCCATCCCGGCTGCGGCACAACGCGAAAGCCCTCCATGTCCCAAGAACTGTTCTGGCTGGCCATGAGCTGCCTGCTCACCGCCCTGCTGTGGATCCCTTACATCGTCAACCGGGTGCAGGAGCTGGGCCCGCCCAATATGGGCCGGTTCCCGCTGCCCGACCCGCCGCCGCGCGCGGCCTGGGCGGCGCGGGCCGTGCGCGCCCACCAGAACGCGGTGGAGAACCTGGTGGTGTTCGCACCGCTGGCCCTGGCCGTGCCGCTGGCCGGCCGCTCCAGCGCCCTCACCGCCCAGGCCTGCGCCCTCTACTTCGGGGCACGGCTGGCCCATTACCTGATCTGCGTGCTGGGCCTGCCCATCGTGGTGCGCACCCTCGCCTTCCTGTTGGGCGTGGCGGCGCAGCTGACGCTCGCGCTGCAGTTGCTGCGCTGAACACCCTGCGGCTCGCATGCGCCGCGAAATTGGCGTAAAACGGAACCGTCGCCACGAAGGAGGCCGCCATGAACTGGAACACCGGACTGCTACCCATCGAAGCGCAGATGGACATCCCGCCGGAGGGGCCGGGCGAACGCCCCGCGGAGCCGCCCAGCGCCCTGCCCGAGCAGGCCCTGCTGATCGACGTGCGCTCCTATGCCGAGTACATGCAAGGCCATCTGCCGGGCGCGCATTGCCTGCCGCTGCCCAAGCTCGACGTCATGATCCACGAGCTGGCGCCGGACCCGCAGACGCCGCTGATCGTCTACTGCGCCAGCGGCGCCCGCGCCGAGCTGGCGCTGGGCCAGCTGCGGCGCCTGGGCTACCGCCAGGCCCACTACGGCGGGGCGGCGATGGCCCTGGCCAAACAGCTGCGGCTGCCGCTGAGCAGCGGTATGTAGAGCCGCATCGGGGTGCGGCCCAGGGCCTCGCTCGGCGGGCAGGGCAAGGGCTGCAATCAAGCGTGCGCTACACGCGAGCCCCGCCGCGCCTGCCGGCGAGCCCAGGAGACAGCCATGCGCAAAGGCCTGAACGCGGTCAAGATCACCACTCTGCTGAAACTCGGCTTCGCGGCCGTGCTGCTGCTCTCGGCGCTGATGGCGGCGGTGGGCGTGGTGAAGATGCGCAGCATGGTGCAGCACAGCGAAGAGCTCGCCAGGCTGGACGATCGATCCCTGCTGGGCAACCGCTGGCGTGCCGCCACCGAGCTGAACCTGAATCGCGTGATGGCGATCGCCAAGTCCGGCAACCAGGCCGCGCTGGCCGGCTTCATGGCCGAGCGCATGAAGCAGACCACCGAGCAGATCAACCAGTTCCAGAAGACGCTGGAGGCCGAGCTCGACGCGGCCGAGCACAAGCGCCAGCTGGAAGCCATTGCGGGCGCGCGCAAGCAGTATCTGGACATGCGCAAGAACGTGATGGAACAACTCAAGACCCTGCAGGGAGACGAGGGCATGGCGCTGGTGGACGGCCGGCTGGGGCCAGCGGCCGAGACCTATCTGAAGTCCGTGCAGGCCATGGTCGACATGATTGAGCAGGACAGCCAGCGCTACGAGGCGGCGCTGCGCGCCGACGCGCAGCAGGCCATCTGGACGCTGGTGACGCTTGCCGCCATCGCCATCGCGCTGGGCCTGCTGATCGCCTGGCGCATCACCCGCTCGGTGACCCTGCCGATGGCGCACGCCGGGCGCGTGGCGCAGACGATTGCGCAAGGCGACCTGAGCCAGGACATCCTGGTGGACCGCAGCGACGAGATCGGCGTGCTCTTGGACCAGCTCAAGTCCATGCAGGGCAGCCTGCGCCGCATGGTGACCGAGGTGCGCGAAGGCACCGAAACCATCAACACCGCGACGCAGGAAATCGCGGCCGGCAATCTGGACCTTTCCACCCGCACCGAACAGGCGGCGGCCAATCTGCAGCAGACCGCCTCCTCGATGGAGCAGCTCACCGGCACCGTCTCGCACACCGCCGATTCGGCGCGCACCGCGAACCAGCTCGTCAGCACCGCGCGCGCCTCGGCGGCCAAGGGCGGCGAGGTGGTCGCCCAGGTGGTGCACACCATGGACGAGATCAACGCCAGCTCCAAGAAGATCGGCGACATCATCGGCGTGATCGACGGCATCGCCTTCCAGACCAACATCCTGGCGCTGAACGCCGCGGTGGAGGCCGCGCGCGCCGGCGAACAGGGGCGCGGTTTCGCCGTGGTGGCCAGCGAGGTACGCGCACTCGCACAGCGCAGCGCCGAGGCCGCCAAACAGATCAAGGCCTTGATCGGCGAGAGCGTCGGTCGGGTCGAGGCTGGCACGCGGCTGGTGAGCGATGCCGGCCATACCATGGGCGAAATCGTCGGCAGCGTGCAACGTGTGGCCGATATCGTGGCCGAGATTGCCACCGCCGCGGCCGAGCAGAGCAACGGCCTGGGCCAGGTGAGCCATGCCGTCGGTTCGCTGGATCAGATGACGCAGAAGAATGCCGCCCTGGTCGAAGAGTCGGCCGCTGCCGCCGGCAGCCTTAAGCTGCAGGCTCAGCAACTCAACCAGCTGGTGGCCGCCTTCCGCGTTTGATGCCGGGGCGGCAGCCACGCAGCCCCGCCCATGACCATCACCCTCCATCACTGCCTGAGCGCCCGTTCCTTCCGCCCGCTGTGGGCGCTGGAAGAACTGGGCCTGCGCTACGAGCTCAAGCTGCTGCCCTTCCCGCCGCGTGCGCACCACAAACCCTTCTTCGAGCAGAACCCGCTGGGCACCGTGCCTCTGCTGGTGGATGGCGCCACGCGCATCAGCGAATCGGCCGCCAGCTGCCAGTACCTGGCGGCAAGACATGACCCCGGCGGCCTCGACGTGAGCCCCGGCGAGCCCGACTACGGCGCCTACCTCAACTACCTGCATTTCGGCGAGGCCACGCTGACCTTCCCGCAGACCCTGGTGCTGCGCTACCGCTTTTTCGAGCCGCCCGAGCGCCGCCAGCCGCAGGTGGCCGACGACTACGCCAAATGGTTTCTGGCGCGCCTGCGCACGCTGGAGCCGCGCCTGGCCGAGCAAGAGTCTTTCCTCTGCGCCGGGCGCTTCAGCGCCGCCGACATCTCGGTCGGCTACGCGCTGCTGCTGGCCCAGCATCTGGGCATGGCCGAGCAGTTCACGCCGATGGTGGCGGCCTACTGGCAACGCCTGCAGGCGCGCCCGGCCTACCAGCGCGCGCAGGCCCTGCAGTTCGAGGCCGCAGCGGCGCAGGGCGTGCCGCTGATTGCGGCGCCGGATCTCCGGCCCTGACATGGCTTTGGGCAGGGTCATCAGCGCTGCGCCATACTGCGGCGCTTCAACTGCCACCGAGCGCCCGCCATGAAACACTGGATCCTGCCCCTGCTCACCTCAGCGCTGCTGGCCGCCGCCCCCGCCCATGCGGACGAGGCCCAGGACGCTGCATTGAAGGCCGCCCTTGTGGCGCCGCACCGCACGCCCGCCAACGTGGCACGCGACGGCTGGCGCCACCCCTACGAGACGCTCAGCTTCTTCGGCCTCAAGCCCACGCAGACGGTGGTGGAACTGAGCCCCGGCGGCGGCTGGTACACCGAGATCCTGGCCCCCTATCTGCGCGACAAGGGCCAGCTGATCCTGGCCGGCGACGACCCCGCGTCCACCCAGGCCTATTTCCAGCGCAGCGCCACGCGCTTGAAGCAGAAGCTGGAGGTCCTGCCGGCCGTCTACGACCGCGCCCAGCTCAGCGTGTTCGACGCCGCCACCGGCAAGCTGCAATACGCCAAGCCCGGCAGCGCCGATCTGGTGCTGACCTTCCGCAACGCCCACAACTGGGCCGCGCTGGGCGAGGCGCAGACGCTGGCGGTCTTCAAGAGCGCCTTCGAGGCGCTCAAGCCCGGCGGCGTGCTGGGCCTGGTGGACCATCGCCTGCCGGCCGATCGCGTGCAGGATGCCAAGGCCAGCAGCGGTTATCTGCACCAGGCCTGGGTGGTGCGCATGGCCGAGAGCGCTGGCTTCAAGCTGCTGGCCAGCTCGGAGATCAACGCCAACCCGAAGGACAAGGCCGATCACCCGAACGGCGTCTGGGCCCTGCCGCCCACCTATGCCAACAAGGATCAGGAGCGTGCGCGTTATGAGGCGATCGGCGAGAGCGACCGCATGACGCTGAAATTCGCCAAGCCCTGAGTCTAAGAGCGTGTTTGCGATCCCGTCATGGTGCCCGCAAGGCAGCCCAGGGACGCAATCTAGGCGCACGCCGCAGGCCAGGCTCACCGCCTGGCCAAGGCGGGCAACGACGAGTGCGCCCCTGGGCTGCCTTGCCCTTCGGGTTGCCCCGCAAAGACAGCGTCTGCGGCGTTGCAAATCCTCGCCGGGTGTCCAACCCGGCTGCGGTTTACGCCTTGCATCCCCTGCCTTTGCGGGGCAACGGGCGCCATGAGGGGATCGTAAACACGCTCTAAGATGCGGCCATGCATGCCATGCCGCTTCGCTGCGCTGCCGCGTTGATTGCGCTGAGCCTGGCCGCCGCCGGCGCGCAGGCGGGCTGCGCCAAGGCCTACACGGTGGGCGTCTCGGCGCTGGGCTACAGCGCCTTCCTGCACGACAAGCAATGGCGCGGCGTGGTGCCCGATCTGGTGCAGGCGCTGGAGGTGCGCAGCGGCTGCCGCCTCGTGCTGGAAGCGCGCCCGCGGGCGCGCGTGATGCTGGAGTTCGGCCGCGGCGCGCTCGACATCATCACCTCCTCGCAGCCCACGCCCGAGCGCGACCAGATCGGCCAATACCTGCCCTATGCCTATACCGAGCTGGACCTGGTGGTGGGCGCCGGCCTGCGCCAGCAGATCCGCTCGGCGGCGGACTTCATGGCCCTGGAGGGCCCGACGCTGGGCCTGGTGCGCGGCATCTTCATGGGCGCCGAGCTGGAGGCCTGGGCCGCCGCCCTGCAGCTGGCCAAGCGGGTGGAATGGGCGGCCGACTTCGAGAACCTCGCCACGCGCCTGAACGCCGGCCGCATCCAGGCCGCCATCGTGCCCTCGGCCATCCACGCCAAGCTGTTTGCCGAGGGCCAGATACAGGCGGGCAGCTATGTGGTGGACCTGCCCGAGGCCGAGCCGGTGCCCATCGGTCTCTACCTGAACCGCCAGACCGTCAGCGAGGCCGACCAGCAGCTGCTGCAACATCATCTGCAGCAGCTCGTGGGCGAAGGCCAGGTGGAGCAGATCTACACGCGCTACCTCGGCCCGGCGCTGACGCAGCGCCTCTTCAAGCTGCGCGCGCGCCCGAAACCCTGAGCCGGCTTGTTTGAGTTGGCGCAGACGCCGCGCCGCCGTGCATGCTTCAATGCCACCGGGAGGCCCTCGCGATGCCAGATCCGCAAGCAGATGCCCGCCAGGCCGCGCTGGAGCTGTACGAACGCCGCGCCGGCCGTTACGACCTGGAGCTGGCCGCCTTCGGCGCGCTGCGCCAGGAGGCGGTGCAGGCCCTGCGGCTGCAGCCCGGCGAGACCGTGCTGGACCTGGGTTGCGGCACCGGCCTGAGCCTGCCGGCGCTGCGCGCCGGCGTGGGCGCACGCGGCCTGGTGCTGGGCGTGGAGCAAAGCCCGGCCATGCTGGCGCAGGCGCAGGCGCGCGTGAAGGCGGGGCATTGGCGCAATGTGCGGCTGCAGGGCTGCGCGGTGGCACAGGCGCGCCTGCCGCGCCAGGCCGATGCCGCGCTGTTCTTCTTCACCCACGACATCCAGCAGCAGGAGGCGGCGCTGGCGCGCGTCTGCGGCCATCTGCGGCCGGGCGCGCGCGTGGTGGCGGTGGGGCTCACTTGGGCGCCGCCCTGGCTGGCCATCAGCAATCTGTTCGTGCTGGGCGCGGCGCTCTACTCGATCCGCGCGCCCGGCTATCTCGCCAGCCTGAGCCAGCCCTGGCGGCTGCTGGCGGCAAGGCTCGCCAGCCACCGCGTCGAGAAGCGCTGGCTGGACAGCATCTACCTGCTGCAGGGCGAGGTCTGAGGCTAAAAGGTCTTGGCCCCGGCCACCGCCAGCAGCAGCGCGTACAGCGAGCCGCTGGCGCAGATGAAGAGCCGGTTGCGCTTGGGTCCACCGAAGACCAGATTGGCCACCCGCTCGGGCATGGCAATGCGGCCTATCTGTGTGCCGTCCGGCAGATGGCAGTGGATGGCGCGGCCGGCGCTGGTCCAGAGCCGGCCATCCTCGTCGAAACGGAAACCATCGTAGAAACCGGTGTCGCAGTTGATGAAGACCTCGCCACCGCGGAGGCGCCCAGCGTCATCCACCTCAAAGCGGCGCATGGTGCCGCGATCCAGACCGGTGTCGGCGATGTAGAGATGGCGCTCATCGGGTGAAAAAGCCAGGCCATTGGGGCTGACGAAATCGTCGGCCACCACCGTGAGCGCGCCGCTGTGCGGGTCCAGCCTGTAGACAAAGCAGCCGGGCTGTTCCTGCTCGGCCTTGATGCCTTCGTAGTGCGAGCTGATGCCGTAGTTCGGGTCGGTGAACCAGACGCTGCCATCGGACTTCACCACCACATCGTTGGGGCTGTTGAGGCGGCGACCCTGGTAGCGCTCCGCCAGCACCGTGAGGCTGCCGTCGTGCTCGGTGCGCACCACGCGGCGCCCGCCATGCTCGCAGCTGATGAGCCGCCCCCCGCGGTCCACGGTGTTGCCGTTGGCATAGCCCGAGGGCTCGCGGAACACGCTTACCGCACCCGAGGCTTCGTCCAGGCGCATCATGCGTTCATTGGGAATGTCGCTCCAGACCAGCGAGCGCATGGCCGGGAACCAGGCCGGGCCCTCGCACCAGCGGTTGCCGGTGTGCAGTTGCTCGATCTGCGCACTCAGGCGTATGCAGTCTTCAAAACGGGGGTCGAGGATCTCGTAAGGGCTGTTGCTGCTCATGGAATGGCCGGGCCGGCAAGGAAAGCCAACAGTGTCGGCGCGCGCAGGCGTCGCGCCGCTGCGTTTGCACGGCGGCCCGCGCCGCCAAGCTGCAAGTTCATTGGCCCAGTGGAAGGGCCAGCCCCAGCTTCGCACTTTCCAGCACAAAGGTGCTGCGAAACTTCTTGATATTGGCGTCGTCGAAGAACAGCTCGCGCGTGAGGCGCTCGAACTCGGCCATATCGGCGGCCACGATCAGCAGCACGAAGTCGGCAGCACCGGCCACGTAAAAGCACTGCTGCACCTCGGGGCGCGCCGCCATGCGGCGCTTGAAACCATCGATCACGGCCTCGCGGCTGGCCTCGGCCAGCTCCACCTCCACCAGGGCGCTGACGCCCAAACCCAGGGCCTGTGCATCCAGCAGAGCCACTTCGGCACGGATCACGCCGCTCTCGCGCAGGCGCTTGATGCGGCGCTGCACCGCGGTAGCCGAGAGGCCGATGCGCTGGGCGATCTGCTCCGAGCCGATGCGGCAGTCCTGCTGCAGCAGGCCCAGAATCTGGTGGTCGAACTTGTCCAGCGCGGGCATGGTGTCAGGGCCGCCGCGGCGGCGGCGGGCGCCACAGGTCCAGCACCGGCGAGGGCGGCGTCACCGAGGCGTCGTAGGGGTGCGAGCGCTGGCCGTTGATGGAGGCGATGATGCGGCGCACATAGAGCCGCGTCTCGGCATAGGGCGGCACGCCGCGGTAGCGCTCCACCGCGCGCTCGCCGGCGTTGTAGGCCGCCAGCGCCAGCGTCAGGTCGCCCTCGAAATAGGCCAGCAGCCAACGCAGATAGGCCATGCCGCCGCGGATGTTCTGCACCGGGTCGGTGATGCGGCCGACCTTGAAGCGCGCCGCCGTGTCCGGGATCAGCTGCATCAGGCCCTGCGCCCCCTTGGGCGAGGCGGCGAGCGGATCGAAGTTGGACTCGGTGGCCATCACCGCCAGCACCAGGTGCGGCGCCAGCTTGTAGTCGGGCGCCACCAACTTGACGAAGTTGACGATGGTCTCGGGCGCGTTCTTGGGCGGCGGCGGCGGTGGCGGCAGCGCCCAGGCGCCGGGCTTGCCGCCCTTGGGCGCGGCCACGACGATGGGCTGCGGATCGGTGTCGGGCGGGCGCAGGCATTCGGGCGGTGCGCCGCGCGGCTCGCCCATCGATACCGCCATGTTCTTGGCCTGCTCCAGCCCCTGCTCGGACGCGGCGTTGAAGAGGTGCGCGGCCTGGGCATCGTCGCGCGCGATGCCGCGCGCGTGCACCAGCATCCAGGCCAGGTTGTACTGCGCCACCGGGTCGCCATAGCGGGCCGCGCGGCAGTAGAGCTGGGCCGCGGCCAGCGGGTCGCGCGGCACGCCGTCGCCATGCTCCAGCGCCTCGCCCTCCTGGCGCCAGCGCTCCACCTGGGCCGGCACCACCGGCCCGCGCTCGGGCGGCGGGGTGCTGGGGCGCGGCAGGTTCTCCAGGCTCAGGCCGGGCATCTGGGCACAGACGTTGCCCATCAGCAGGGCAAGCAGAACGGGGGCGAAGCGCATCGCGCGGCAGTGTAGCGGGCGCCTCGTGTTCACAGCCCCTGATCGGAGCCGCGCCGCCACACCGCGGCAAACGCCAGCAGCTTGTGCCTGAGGCTCAGGCGCTCGTCCGAGAGCGCATCCAGGAAATCCGAGAGCCGCTTGGACTTGACCATGGTGTAGACGGTGAGCGCGATCGTCACCCCCAGGGTCAGCATGAACCAGCCCAGACGCTCGAGCAGCGGCGCGTCCGCCTCGGCAAGCAGGTTCATGCCCAGAAAGCCGGTGGTGATGGTGCCCACCAGGCCGAAGATCGTCACCACCGTGAGCCGCACCACCGTGTTGGCCTGGCGGCGGATGCTGTCGGTCTCGAGGTAGGCGCTCATGTCGCCGATGCGCTCCTTCACCTCGGTGTACAGCGCGTCGGTCTCCAGATGGCGGGCACAGAGCCGGAACAGCGCACGCGCCTGCGCCTGCTCGGCCACCTCGTGGAACCAGTAGCGGTGCGTGAAGCGCAGAAAGCCCTCGAAGCAGCTGCGGATGGCGCGCTTGAAGCGGCGCACATTGTCGGGGTCTTGCACGTTCAGGCGGCGCAGCGCCTCCACCAGCCGGTCGGAGAACATCAGCAGCGCCGCCTTCTGGAAATGCGCCAGCAGAAAGATCAGGAAATGCTGGTGACGGAACTGCGCCAGCACGCCGCGGTCGCGGCAGGCGTAGAAGGCGGCGTCGGCGCGGCCCAGCACCACCAGGGCATGGCCGCAGCACAGATAACGCGTGTGTGGCGCGGCACCGCCGGCGGCCCAGAAGCGGTCGTAGCAATAGCGCTGCTCGAAGTCCTGCAGATGCTGCTCGCCATAGGGCAGGCCACCCTCGCCCGCCCCCGCCACCAGGCCCAGGCGCACGAAATCGCTGCGGCTCAGCGCGCCGGGATCGTCCAGCGCCAGATAGGCCATCACCGGCATGCGGTAGTACGCGATCTGGCGGTAGCGCAACCGCCCCTCATGCCCGGCCTGCCCGGACGCCTCGCCATGCTCGCTCACCAGCGGGCGCAGCACGAAGTCCCAGTGCGCGGCGATGCGCGGCGCGCGGTGCGCCTGCACATGCGAGATGAAGCGCTCGCGCTCGCGCGTGTCGGAGCGCGCCAGCACCGCGTCGCCCTCGCCCAGCCATTCGGCAGCGGCCAGGCAATGCAGGGGCTGGCCCTGCGCGTCCCAGCCCGAGGGGTAGGCGCGGCCCAGGCGGTAGAGCAGCTCCTGCACCTGGTGCAGCGGCAGATCGGTGGCGGCCAGCTCGACATTGAGCATCACCACGTCCACGTCGAAGAAGAAGTAGAGGTCCACATGCACCAGCTCCAGGCGCAGCGGCGCGTCCTCGGGCCGCAGCCAGGCGCGCAGCGCGCGGATGTCGTGGCGCCGGAACACCTTCATGCCCGACTCGCCGAGCGCATCGCCGGCGCCCTGGCTGGAGCGGCCCTCGCCGTAGAGCACGCGCTGCACATAGGGCAGAAAGGTCACGAACTCCTGGTAATGGCGCTCGTGGAAGGCGCCGGGCTCGCCGGTGTATTCGTCCTGCACCTCGCGCCAGGGGCAATCGTGGCCGGGGCCGTGCAGCAACTCCCAGGGCCGGCGCGGCGCGCCCGGGCTGTCGCCCACCGGCATCAGGCGCAGCGGCCAGAGCAGGATCTGATGCAGGCGCTGGACATGCACGGCGGCTGGGCTCATGGCGGCGATGATGCGCCCGCCACGGCCGCGGTCAAGCCCCCGGTGTCAGGTCTTGCCGAGCAGCTGGCTCAGCCAGGCGCGCGTCTCGGCCGGGTCGATCACCGCATCGATCTCCAGCATCTCGGCCATGTGCAGGGCGCGGCCACGCTCCACCTGCTGGGCCAGCAGGCGCTCGAACAAGGCCTCGCGCTCGGCCCCCTCGGGCAGGGCCTGCAGCTCCTTGCGGTAGCCCAGCCGCACCGCGCCCTCCAGGCCCATGGCGCCGAACTCGGCGCTGGGCCAGGCCAGGCTGGCCAGCGGCCGGTGCAGGCTGCCGCCGGCCAGGGCCATCGCGCCAAGGCCATAGGCGCGCCGCAGCACCACCGAGACCAGCGGCACGTCGAGCGCCGCGGCGGCCTGGAACAGCTCGCCCACATCGCGCAGCTGGCCGCTGGCCTCGGCCTCCGGGCCCACCATGAAGCCGGGGCAATCGATCAGCGCCACCAGGGGCAGGCCCTGGCGCTGGCACAGGCGCAGAAAGCGCGCCAGCTTGCGCGCGGCCGCACCATCCAGCGCGCCGCCGAGCTGGCTGCAGTCGCTGGCGATCACGCCCACCGGCCGCCCGTCCAGCCGGGCCGCGGCGGTGCGCAGGCTGGCGCCATGGCCGGCGCCCAGCTCGATCAGGCTGGCGCGGTCGAACAGGGTCTCGAGAATGGGCCGGATGGCGTAGCCGCGCACGCGGTTCTCCGGCACCGCCGCGCGCAGCGCCAGCTGGTCGGCGGCCTCACCCACCTGAGCCGCCTGCGCCGGCAGCGCCCGGCCCTGCAGCCAACCCAGCAGCTGGCGCGCGCACGCGGCCGCCTCGGCCTCGTCGGCCACCAGCAGGTCCAGCGCGCCGGCCGCGGCCAGCTGCGGCGCCGGGCCCACCTGCTCGGGCGCGTAGCGGCCCAGGCCGCCGCCCTCGATCATGGCCGGGCCGCCCAGGCCGATATTGGCGCCGCGCGTGGCCAGCAGCAGATCGCAGCAGGCCAGCAGCGCCGCATTGCCGGCAAAGCAGCGCCCGGCCGCGATGCCGATCAGCGGCACCTGGCCGGCCAGGCGCGCGAAGCTGGCGAAGGTGGGCACATGCAGGCCGGCGACGACGGGCATGTCGGTATCGCCGGGCCGGCCGCCGCCGCCCTCGGCGAACAGCACCACCGGCAGGCGGCGCTCGGCGGCGATCTGCAGCATGCGGTCGGTCTTCTGATGGTTGCGCAGGCCCTGGGTGCCGGCCAGCACGGTGGCGTCGTAGGCCAGCACCACCAGGGGCCGGCCCTGCACCTCGGCCAGGCCGGTGACGATGCCGTCGGCCGGGGTCTGGGCGCGCAGCTCGTGCACCGGGCGGCGCGCGGTCTGGGCCGCGAAGGCCAGGCCGCCATACTCGCGCAGGCTGCCGGGGTCGCACAGCGCCGCCAGGTTCTCGCGCGCGCTGCGCAGGCCCTGGGCATGGCGGCGCGCGATGGCCTCGGGGCGGGCGGCGTCGGCCAGCAAGGCCTCGCGCTCGCGCCAGGCCTGCAGGTCGGCGCGCGGGCCGGCCATCGCGGGCGCGCCGACGCCAGCGGCTTCAGTGGCGGCCGGCTGTGCCTGCGCGCGCCAGCGCAGCAGCGGCTCGCCCTCGCGCACCCAGTCGCCCGCGGCCACCAGCCATTCCAGCAGCTCCAGATCCGCCGGGGCCGGCAGCTCGTGCTCCATCTTCATGGCCTCCAGCACCAGCAGGGGCTGGCCCTTGGCAAGGGCCTGGCCGGCCGCGGCCAGGCAGGCCAGCACTTGCGCCGTCATCGGCGCCTCAAGCGTTTGTTTGGACATGGCGCAATCTAGCCCGGGCCGGCGCGGCGCGCTGCCGCGCAGATGACAGCGTCAGAAGCGGTAGCTGCCCTCGACATACCAGGAGCGCCCGGCCAGCGGCAGGTCGCCGGGGAGATTGATGGCTGACTGGCTGGGCTCGCGCGGCTTGGCGTCGAAGGCATTGCGCAGGGCCAGCGCCCAGCCCGGGCCGCGCTGCTCGCCACCGTGGCGCAACTGCAGATCCAGGGTGCGGTAATCGGCCACCGGCGGCCGCGCATCGCCGGCGGCGCGCGCCCGGCCGCCCACCGCATTGAACTGGGCCCCCAGCAGCGCCTCGCCCGTCAGGCGCCAGTCGGCGCGCACGAACAGATGGTGGTGCGGGGCATAGCCGGCGTCCGTGCCCGTGGCCACGTCGAGGGTGTGCTGCAGGGAGAGCTGCGCCGTCAGCTGCAGCTGCCGCAAGGCCTGCCAATGCGCTTCCATCTCCAGGCCCTGGCCGCGCAGGCGGCCCTGGTTCTGGTAGCTGGCGCCGGTGGCCGGCGCCGGATTGGGCACCACGCGCACCTGGTCGCGCATGTCGAAGCGGTAGACGTTGAGCTTGAGCTGCAGCGTGCTGTGGGCCTGCCATTCCAGCGCCAGCTCATGCGTGGCGATGCGTTCGGGCTTGAGCTGCGGATTGCCGGTGGCCACCGGATTGACGGTGTACTGCTCGTTGAAACCGGGGGCGCGGAAGGCCTGGCCGTGCAGCAGCTTGACTGTGAGGTTGTAGGCGGCATCCCAGACCAGCGCGAGGCGCGGGTTGACGGTGCTGCCGAGGTCCGAGTAGCGGTCATCCCGCAGGCCCAGGGTCAGCGCCCAGTCGGGTGCCAGCTGCCATTCGTCCTGCACGAAGACGAACAGATTGCGCCGCCGCGAGGGCGGGATATGCGGCTGGATCGCGCTGTACTCGATCACCGGGCCGGTCGGGATGGGCACGCCGGTGGGGCTCAGGAGAAAGTTCTTGTAGGTGCGCGAGGCAAACAGATTGATGTCTTCATGGCCCAGCCCGACGCGCAGCACATGGCCTTGCCAGCCCGTATAGCCGGCATGGACCGAGAGGCGGGTCTGGCGGTCCCAGCGCCAGGGACCGCCGATCATGCCGTCAGGGAACAGATTGGGGCCGATGCGCGTGCCGGGCGGAAACAGCATCAGGCCCACCGGCGACTCCTCGGTGTAGCGGGTATGGCTGAGGCTGGCGCCCAGCTGCCAGTCGCGGTCCGGACTGGTGCTGGCCCAACCCAGCTCGAGGATGCTGCGGCGCGAATTGGTATAGCTGTCGGGGTCCAGGGCCGCGTTCACGCCGGCGCCGGTAGCGATGCGCGGTCGCCATTGCTGGCTGCCGTTGAGATGCCAGTCGCCCCAGTTCAGCTTCAGGCCCAGGTCGAGGTCGCGGTGGAAGGTGTTGACGGGCCCGGGGGCACGGCTCGCATGGGTGCCGAAGAGTTTGTCCAGCCGGGTCGCGGCATCGGCGGTGATGAGTTCACGCTGGCCGTCGCTGCGCCCGGCATGGGCGTAGGCCACCAGTTGCAGCGGGCCGACGCTGCCGCCATGCTGCGCCCAGGCCTCGCGGCTGCCGAAGGCGCCCAGGCGCACACCGGCCGCGCTACCCCCGATGTCGGCCGCGCTCTTGGTCACCACATTGATCACGCCCGCGAAGGCGTCGGCACCATAGAGCGCCGAGCCGGGGCCGCGTATCACCTCGATGCGCGCCACGTACTCGAGCGCCAGGCCCGACCATTGCGAACCCTTGTCGCCGCTGTAGGCACCCTTCATCGGCACGCCGTCCAGCAGCAGCAGCACATGCGGGTTGGTGGAGAGCGCACTGAAGATGCCGCGCACGGCATAGATCGACGCATAGTTGATCGCGTTGACCGAGACATGCACGCCCGGCACCGACTCGAGCACCTGGTCGAGGTTGGTGGCTCCCATGGCCGCGATATCGGCCGCGGTGATGACGCTGGCCACCGCGGGCGCGCGGCGCAGCGGCTGGCTGCTGCCGGTGGCGATGCTGATGGTGGCGGCCTCGTCATAGGCCAGCGCCAGATCCTCGTCCCGCTGCTGTGCCTGCGCGCCGGCCACCCACAGGCTCAGCAGCGCAAGGCAATGATTTCGCCGCATCGGCCCTCCCGGCATCGTTGATGCGCCATCCTAAGCCAAGCGGGCCGCCGCGCCATCCCTGCCATGCCCCTGGGTCGACCCCAGCATGCACACTCATATATTAATCATATACTTCAATTTGAAACAACCTTCGACAAGGCCCGCCCGCCATGAGTACGCCGCTGTTTTCCGACTGGCACCATGAGCCGCCCGCGCATTGGCAGCAGTTGCAGACGCTGGACATGCACACCGGCGGCGAGCCGCTGCGCGTGATCACCGCCGGCCTGCCCGAGCTGCCGGGTGCCAGCGTGCTGGACAAGCGCCGCTATTTCAGCCGCGAGCTCGACCATCTGCGCCGCGCCCTGATGTGGGAGCCGCGCGGCCATGCCGATATGTACGGCGCGGTGCTGACGCGCTCGCAGAGCGCCGACTTCGACGTGTTCTTCCTGCACAACGAGGGCTACAGCACCATGTGCGGCCACGCCATCATTGCGCTCACCAAGCTGGTGCTGGAAACCGGCCTGCACCGCGGCGCGCCGGATGCGCAGGGCCTGCACCGCATCAGCTTCCAGGTGCCGGCCGGCCGCGTCGAGGCGAGCGCCCGCCTGGTGGACGGCCTGGCGCAGCAGATCCGCTTCGTCAACGTGCCCTCCTTCGTCTATCTGGCCGGGCAGCGCGTCGAGGTCGAGGGCCTGGGCGCGGTGCGCTTCGACATCGCCTATGGCGGCGCCTTCTACGCGCTGGTGGAGGCGGCACCGCTGGGTCTGCAGCTGCTGCCGGAGCAGCAGAGCCGGCTGATCGACACCGGCCGCCGCATCAAGCAGGCGGTGATGGTGGCGGTGCCGATACAGCACCCCTTCGAGCCCGAGCTGGGCTTTCTCTACGGCACCATCTTCACCGGCCCGGCGCAGCACCCGGCCCACCACAGCCGCAATGTCTGCATCTTTGCCGACGGCGAGGTGGACCGCTCGCCCACCGGCTCGGGGGTGTCGGCACGCGCCGCGCTGCACCATGCGCGCGGCGAGCTGGCGCTGGGCGAGACGCTCTGCATCGAGAGCATCCTGGGCAGCCTGATGACGGTGCGCGTGGCCGCCACCGAGACCTTCGGCCCGCATGCGGCGGTGCGGCCCGAGGTGGGCGGCAGCGCGCATTACACCGGCCGGCACCGCTTCTATCTGGACCCCGACGACCCGCAGGGCGTCGGCTTCCTGCTGCGCTGAGGCCCTGGCCATGCTGGCGCTGCAACAGGCCCTGCGCAGCTGCGAGCTGAGCCTGGTCGAGGCCTTGTTCGACCCGCTGCCCGACGTGGTGTTCTTCGTCAAGGACCGCGATGGCCGCTATCTCTCGGTGAACCAGACCCTGGTGCGCCGCAGCGCGCTGCGCAGCAAGCAGGCCTTGCTGGGCCGCACGCCGCGCGAGGTCTTCCCCGGCGCGATGGGCGAGGCCTTCGCGCGCCAGGACCATGCGGTGATCGCCAGCGGCGCCGCCATGCCGCGCCAGCTCGAGCTGCACCTCTATGCCGATGGCGGCGCCGGCTGGTGTCTGACCCACAAGCTGCCGCTGTGCGACGCGGGCGCCGTGCTGGGCGTGGCCGGCATCTCGCGCGACCTGGGCCTGCCCGACCAGGGCCATCCCGTCTACGCCCAGATCGCCGAGCTGGCCGCGCATATCCGCGCCCATTACGACCAGGCCGTCAACCTGGGCGAGCTGGCGCGCCGGGCCGGGCTCTCGCTGGACCGGGTGGAGCGCCTGTTCCAGCGCATCTTCCACCTCAGCCCGCGCGAGATGCTCTTGCAGGCGCGCCTGGACGAGGCGCGCCGCCTGCTGCTCGACGCGCCCGGGCTCAGCGTGGCCGCGGTGGCGGCCAGCTGCGGCTACAGCGACCACAGCGCCTTCGCGCGCCAGTTCAAGGCCACCACCGGCATGACGCCCTCGCAATACCGGGCGCTGCAGCGCGGGGTTGCGCCCGGCGCCTGAGCGCGGCGCGCTAACGCATCAGCTGCTCCGCCAGAAAGCCGTAGCTCAGCGCCCACAGCTTCACCTGCTGCTCGATCGTGGCCGCGCCGGCATGGCCGCCCTCGGTGTTCTCCCAGTACAGCACCTCATGGCCCTGGGCCTGCAGCCGCGCCACCATCTTGCGCGCATGGGCGGGGTGGACGCGGTCGTCGCGGGTGGAGCTGGTGTACAGCACCCTCGGGTAGGCCACGCCGGCCTGGCTGTTGTGATAGGGCGAGTACTTGGAGATATAGGCCCATTGCTCGGGCAGGTCGGGGTTGCCGTATTCCTCGATCCAGGAGGCGCCGGCCAGCAGGCGGTGATAGCGCCGCATGTCGGTGAGCGGCACCTGGCTGACCACCGCGCCGAACAGCTCGGGCCGCTGCACCAGGGCCACCGAGGTCAGCAGCCCGCCCAGGCTGCCGCCCATGATGCCCAGGCGCTTGGGTGAGGTGATGCCGCGCGCGATCAGATCCTCCGCCACCGCGATGTAGTCGTCGAAGCTGCGCTGGCGGTGCTCGCGCAGCGCGGCCTGGTGCCAGCGCGGGCCGAACTCGCCGCCGCCGCGCAGATTCGCCAGCACATAGACGCCGCCCTGGCTCAGCCAGCCCCGCCCCAGCACGCCGCTGTAGCCCGGCTTCATCGAGATCTCGAAACCGCCATAGCCGTACAGCAGGCTGGGCCAGCCACCGGCGGGCGGCGGCACCCCGCGCGGCTTGACGATGAAGTAGGGCACGGCCGTGCCGTCCCGGGAACGCGCGTGCAACTGCTCCACCGCGTGGCTGCTGGCATCGAAGAAGGCCGGCAGCTGCTGCAGGGTCTGGCGCGCATCGCGGCCGGCCTCGGCCAGCTCCAGCGTGGCGGGCGTGAGGAAGTCGCTGCGGGTGAGCAGATAGCGGTCGCTGCGCTGACCGGCCAGCGCCGTCACGCTCAGGCTGCCCAGCTCGCCGGCGGGCAGCGCACGCGCGCGCCAGCGGCCCTGCGTGTAGCGCCACTCGCTGAGGCGCTGCTTCACATCGTCCATGCGCAGCAGCAGCACCGCGCTGCGCAGCACCGTGTGGCTTTGCAGGGCGCTGCCGGGCGTGGGCGCGAACAGGGTCTGGAACTGGCGCCCGCCGGCCAGAAAGCGCTCCAGCGCGATCGCCAGCAGCGAGCCCGCCGCATGGCGCCGGCCGCCCACCTCCCAGTCGGAGCGCAGCTCGATCAGCAGCTGATCGCCAAAGGGCGTGGCGCTGGCGTCGTCAGGCTTGGGCAGCTTGAGGAGCCGGCCGGCGCGCAGCAGGTATTGCTCGCCCGCGAAGAAGCTCGTGCGGCGCTCGATCAGATGGGTGGCGCGGCCGGGCGCATCGTCGGCCCAGGTCCACACGCCGACGTCGTCGGTACCGGCCTCGAGCAGCAGCGGCGCCTGCGCCAGCGGCGTGCCGCGCTTCCACAGCCGCACCTGGCGCGGATAGCCCGAGGCCGTCATGCTGCCGGGGCCGAAATCGGTGTAGACGCTGAGCGTGTCGGCGTCCACCCAGCTGGCGCCGCCCTTGGCCTCGGGCAGCGCGAAGCCGCCCGCCGCGACGTCGACGAAGCGGCCGCTCACGGTGTCGAACTCGCGCAGCACATGGGCGTCGCCGCCGCCACGGCTGAGGCTCAGCAGGCAGCGCCGGGCCTGGGGCGGCAGACAGCTGGCGCCACCCCAGACCCAGCGTTCGCCCTCCTCCTGCGCAAGTCGGTCCAGGTCCAGCACGGTCTGCCACTGCGGCGCCGCGCTGCGGTAGGAGGCCAGCGTGGTGCGCCGCCACAGGCCGCGCGGATGCGCGGCGTCGCGCCAGAAGTTGTAGAGCTGCCCGCCCAGCTGCTGGGCCGGCGCCAGGCGCTGCGGCGAGGCCAGCACCTCGCGCAGGCCCTCGGCCAGCGCCGCCTGGCCGGGCCGGGCCTGCAGCGCCTGCTCGGTGGCCTGCTGCTGCTCGCGCACCCAGGCCAGTGCGCGCTCGCCCTGCACCTCCTCCAGCCACAGATAGGGGTCTTCCTCGGCCGCCGCCGCCCCGCCCAGGCCCAGCAGCAGCAAGGCCAGGCACCGCCAGCGCGCGCACATCACAAGGAAACGCCGGGCCGCCCCAAGTTTCCTTGACCCCCGCGGGGGGCGGGCTGGGCGCAGCCCGGCCCTGGGGGCGCTCAAAACTTCGCCTCCAGCGTCAGCTTCAGCACCCGGCCCGCCAGCGGCAGCGCCGAGTTCGGGCGGTACTCGATCAGGCTCGGCTGGTTGAAGGCATTGAAGAGATTGGCCGAGAGCGTCAGGTTCTTGAAGCCGCCGTACTGCAGCCACAGATCGGTGCTGGCCCAGGCCTTGATGCGGCAGTCGCCCTCGGCCACGCCGCGGGCGGCGCAGCCCTCGGGCAGGTTGTCGCTGTCCCAGTCGGCGGCGGCGAGCTTGGTGGCGCTGCTGTAGTTGACGCGGGCGCCCAGCTTCCAGTCGGCGCGCGCCCAGTTCAGCTTGAGCACCGAGTTCTGGCGCGGCGTGCCGCGATAGCCCACGCGGTTCTCGGTGTAGTCGGCGGCAAAGCTGTCCCAGTAGCGCACGCCCAGCTTGACGTTGGTCTCCAGGTTCACGTCCAGCGTGCCCCATTCGCCCAGCTTCCAGCGGCTGCGCAGGTCCAGGTCCAGGCCCGAGACCTTGGTCTTGCTGAGATTCTGGTACTGCAGGCCAACGGTGCGGATGGAGCCGACGGCAAAGCCGATGTCCTTGCCCGACAGCTCCTTGACCCGCTTGGCGTAGTCCTTGTCCTGCGCGCTGACCGGATCGCGCGGCGCCAGGCCGGGGTGCGCATCCTCGTTGGTCAGCACCTCGTTGATGTCCAGGGTGCCGATCTCGTCGCGGCGCTGGATGTTGTAGTAGTCCAGCGAAGCGCTGATGTTCTGGCTGGCCTGGAACACCAGCCCCAGCGAGGCGTTGTTGGAATGCTCGGGCTTGAGGCCGGGGTTGGGCGTGATCACCGAGGGGAAGCTGATCGAGCAACCCGAGTTGTAGACCGCGGTGGCGTCGAGCTTGTCGTTCGCGTCACCGGTCTTCAGCACATCGCGCATTTGGCGCGCGGTGTCGCAGCGCTTGGGGTCGAGGTAGCCGTTGTTGAACCAGGAGGCGCCGCCATTGCCGGTCTCGGGCAGGCTGGGCGCGCGGAAGCCCTGGCTGGCGGTGCCGCGCAGCATCAGCTCGCGCAGCGGGCGCCAGGCCAGCTGGACCTTGGGCGTGATGGCACCGAAGCCGTTGAAGACCTTGTCGCCGCGCAGCGCCAGCGTGGCCTCGATCTGCTTGGTGAAGGGGGCGCTGAACTCGGTGAAGATCGCCGCCACATCGCGCCGGCCCTGGATGTCCACGCCCGAGAAACCGACGATGCGGCCCTCCAGGATGTTGTCCATGCTGCGGTGCTCGAAGCTTTCATGGCGCAGCTCGGCGCCCAGCGCCATCATCAGCGCCCCGCCGGGCAGGCTGCCGATCTCGCGCGAGCCCTTGAAGTCGGCGAAATGCTGGCTGTAGGTGCCCGAGGAACCCATCTCGGGGAACATCTTCTCGAGCAGCTCCGGCGCGTTCTGCTGGCCGAACTTGTAGGCGCCGCTGGTGATCGCATCGGCATAGGCGTAGCGGTCCCTGTAGAGATGCTGGCGCTGGGTGGCGTGCGAGCGCATCGTGCCCACCGCGCTGTCGATGTCCCAGCCCCAGGCCGTGCCTTCCACGCCGGCCAGCAGGCGGTAGTCGCGCGAGGCGCCGACGTTCTTGAACATCTCCGGGTCGTCGACGAAACGGTAGGCCAGGCCCACCGGGAAGCCATAGGGATTGCTGGGATGGCCGGCCGGCAGCAGCGGGTCGGTGAAGCGCTGCAGCTCGCCCTTCAGCGAGTTGTACCAGCTGCTCACCGCGCCCGGGTTGCTGCGCGGGATGCTGGTGTAGTACTTGGCCTTGATGTCGGCGCCCTGCAGTTCGGCAAAGGCCGTCAGGTCCTTGTTCAGCTGCAGGCGCGCGCCCGCCAGGAAGGTGACGCGCTCGGTGGCCGGGCGGGCGTCGCTGTCCTTCCAGTAGTCGTACTGGCACACGCCGCCGATCAGGTTCTCGGCCGCGCAGCCGGGCGCCGGCGTGTTGATGCGCTTGCCGGCCAGCGCCGGATCCTTGTAGTCGGCCGGGTAGCTGCCCGTGTAATTGCCCGGGAAGGAACCCGCCGAGCGCTGGCCGCGCGCCGGGTTCTCCAGCAGATACCAGTCGGGCAGCAAGGGGCGCACCTCGCTGTCCTTGTAGCTGCCGCGCTTGTAGAGCTCCAGGTGCGCGTAGGCATTGAAGCCGTCGCTGTCGAGATTGCCATGGCCCACCGTCACCGAGCCCTGCTGGTCTTGCGCGAGGAAGCTGCGCTTGAGCGACTGCTGCGCGCTCACTGCCACGCCCACGCCGCTGTAGTCGCGCTTGGTGATGATGTTGATGACGCCGCCGATCGCATCGGAACCGTAGATGGCCGAGGCGCCGTCCTTCAGCACCTCCACGCGTTCGATGATGTTGGCGGGTATGGCATCGATATTGGTGAAGTTCAGCTGCAGGCCGTCGGCAAAGCCGTAGCTGGCCAGGCGTCGGCCGTTCAGCAGGGTCAGCGTGCCGCCGGTGCCCAGATTGCGCAGCGACACGCCCGAGGCACCGCTGGCCCAGGAGTTGGCGCCGCCCAGATCGCTGATGGCGCTGCCGTCGTTGGTGGTGAGATTGGCCAGCACATCGCCCAGGGTGAGCGCGCCCATCGCCTTGATCTCGTCGCCCGAGACGACCTGCAGGGCCTGCGAGGTCTCGCTGTCGGTACGCTTGATGTTGGAGCCGGTCACGACCACGCGGTTCAGCGTGGTGGCGGATGCATCCTTGGCGCCTTCCTGGGCCTGGGCGGCAAAGCCGCTCAAGGCCAGGGCGGCAGCCAGCGCGATGGGGGTCAGGTCTTGTTGTTTGCTCACGGGTCTCCTCGGGGTTTGCTTTTCTGAAGCCCCGAAGCTTAGGAAGCGCGCCCCCGCCCGTCTTGATGCGGGCCGCCGGCGCGGCCGCCGAAATCAGCACATGCGGGTTTAACCGAGCAGCTGTTCCAGTCCCGTCACGCCGCGGCGCGTCAGCCGCAGGGCGCGGCTGTCCAGCTCGTCTTCGACCCAGCGGCGCTCCAGCAGCAGCAGCAGCCAGGCGGCGCCGAGCGCCCCACCCAGATGCGGGCGGCGCTCGCTCCAGTCCATGCAGGCGCAGGCCAGGCGCCGGCGCCTGGCGCCGGCCGCCGCCACGTCCAGGCCCAGGGCCCCGAGCGCAGCCGCACCGCGCGCGCTCAAGGCATAGGCGCGCGCCTGGCTGAGGTCGGGCTGCAGCCAGCCCTGGCGCAGCGCATGGTCGTGCAGGCGCACCGCCCAGCGGCCGGCCATGTGGTCGTAGCAGCGCCGCGCCTCGCGCAGCCGCACGGGGGTGCTTGGCTCGAAGCGCGGCGCGCTGCGCCCAGCCAGCACCAGCATCGCTTCCAGCGCCGCCCCCACCTCGCCGCCGGCCAGGCGGTAGTAGCGGTGGCGGCCCTGGCTCTGGCAGTCCAGCAGGCCCTGGGCCTGCAGCCGCGCCAGGTGGGCGCTGGCGGTGGAGGCGCTGACCTCGCCCACCGCGGCCAGCTCGGTGGCGGTGCGCGCATGGCCATCCATCAGGCAGCACAGCATGCGCGCGCGCGCCGGCTCGGCCATGCACTGAGCCACCTCGGCGAGGGCGCTGTCCGCGAAATTCCTGTCTGCATCCATGCTTCGATGCTAAGCGAAGCATGAACGCCGCGGCCAGTTCACAGTCGCGCCATGAGCTGCCCCCATGCCACCACCCACACGCCCATCCACGCGCTGAACGCCGCGCACCATGCCGAGCCCTGGGCCTTCTACCGCGCGGCCTGCGCGCGCCCGGGCCTGCATTTCGATACCGCATCGGCGCAATGGATGGCCGCCGACGCGGCGACGGCGCGCGCGCTGCTGGCCCACCCCGGCCTGGGCGTGCGCCCGCCCGACGAGCCCGTGCCGCGGGCCCTGCTGGGCCGGCCCTTCGGTGCCGTCTACGCGCGCTGGCTGCGCATGCGCGATGACGCCGGCCATGCGGCCGAGAAGGCGGCCCTGCACGCGGCGCTGGCGTGCTGGACGGACGCGCAGATAAGGCGGCATGCCGAGGCGGCCAGCCGCCTGGCTGCCAGCGGCGGCCCGCGCCACTGGCAATGGGCCAGCCTGCCCTGCAGCATCGCCGGCCTGCTGGGCCTGGCGTTGCCGGATCTGGCCGCGCAGCGCCGCCTGTTGCGGCAGCTGGCCAGCTGGGCCGCCGCGCTCAAGCCCGGTGCCACGCCCGCCGAGCTGGATGCCGCGGACGCCGCGGTGGCCGAGCTGGGCCAGCTCGACGCCCAGCTCGACGCCCAGCATATGGCCCTGCTGTGGCAGGGCTACGAGGCCGGCGCCGGCCTGCTCGGCAACGCCTGGCTGGCCGGCACGGCGCCGGACGGACAGCCCCCGCCCGTGCACCACACGCGCCGCTTCGCCCAGGCCGATCTGCGGCTTGCCGGCACCACGCTGGCGCGTGGCGCCTGCGTGCTCTTGCTGCTGGTGGCCGAGCCGGCGCTGGGCTTTGGCCATGGCCAGCATCAATGCCCCGGCCGCGAGCTGGCCATGCAGATCGCCAGCATCGCCCTGCGGCACGCGCCGGCGCGTCCGCCCCAGCTGGCAGCCGCCTGCCTGCCGCTGCCCAATATTCGCATTCCCGAACTGCCGCTGTGAGCCGCCCATGATTGCCGTGATCTTCGAAGTCAGCCCCGCCCCGGGGCGCCTGCAAGCCTATCTGGACCATGCCGCGGCGCTGCGCGCCGAACTGCAGGCCATCGACGGCTTCATTAGCATCGAGCGCTTCCAGAGCCTGAGCGATCCGGCGCACCTGCTTTCGCTCTCGTTCTGGCGCGACGAGGCGGCCGTGCAGGCCTGGCGCCGGCTGGAGTCGCACCGCGCCGCCCAGGCCGCCGGCCGCGCCGGCGTGTTCAGCGACTACCGGCTGCGTGTGGCCGAGGTGCTGCGCGACTACGGCCTGCACGAGCGCGCGCAGGCCCCAGACGACAGCCGCAGCTTCCATGCCTGATACGCTTGGACCCATGCGCATCCAAACCGCCTTGCCCCTCCTGCTGGCCTTGCTGAGCCTGCCCGCCCTGGCCGAGCCCATCGGCGAGGTCGACACCGTGTTCAAGTTCATCGGCCCCGACCACAAGATCGTCGTCGATGCGCACGACGACCCCAAGGTGCAGGGCGTGACCTGCTATGTCTCGCGCGCCAAGACCGGCGGCATCAAGGGCGCCTTGGGCCTGGCCGAGGACAAGAGCGAGGCCTCGATCGCCTGCCGCCAGACCGGCCCCATCAGCTTTGTGAAGCCGCTGGCCCAGCAGGAGGATGTGTTCACCGAACGCATCTCGCTGGTGTTCAAGAAGCTGCGCATCGTGCGCATGGTGGACGCGAAGCGCAACACGCTCGTCTACCTGACCTATTCCGACCGCGTCATCGAAGGCTCGCCGCAGAACAGCGTCACCGCCGTGGCGGTGGACCGGGGCACGCCGATACCGCTGAAGTGAGGCAGCGGGTCTGCGGCTCAATGGCTGGCTGAGCGCTATGCAAGGCTTGAACGGCACACCTCGTCGGATGGCAGCCAGGTCTGGCTCAACTGCGTGTTGCGCCTGCCCAGCGGCGAGCTGGCCGACTATGCCCAGGCGACGCTGCTCGGACCCGGCATGGCGATTTCAGGTCGCTTGGCCTGTTGCGCAGCCTTGGCTTCCAATCGGCCACACCGCAGCAGGCACTCGAGTTCGGTGCCGAGCCCAACGAGCGCGTCATGCTCAAGTCAGCCGCTGCAACAAGCCACCATGCGGTCTGAGCCCTTGCGCACAAACAAGCCCTGCCCACACCGGCAAGGACGCGCATTCCCACCAGGCGATTCATCCTGCCTCCAAGGCATGTCGAGAGGTGTTCATGAGCGATAGCTACCGCAAACCCCAAGTCAGCGTGCTAGGCAGTGCCGAGCCTGGTTCGCGAGCCTACGAGTTGGCCGGACAGGTCGGCGAAACCCTGGCCAGGCTCGGCATTACGGTGGTGAGCGGGTGCGGCAGCCCCGCCACCCGCGTCGCGGCTGAGCGCGCGATGCATGCGCAGGGTCTGGTGCTGAGCATCGTGCCGCCCGATCGGATGCCGCCACCGGATTGGCCCGCGACTGTGGTGCTGCCCTGCGGCATGGGCGACGCGAGGAACCTCTTGATGGCCCTGGCCGGCGATGCCTGCATCGTGATCGGCGGGCGCGCGGGCACCAAGTCGGAGGTGCACCTGGCCTGGCTGCACCAGCGGCCGCTGCTGCCGCTGGTCGGTTGCGGCGGATGGTCCGACGAATTGCCCGCCCACCCGCCCGACGAGCGCGCCAGCGCCCCTATTCTTCCCTGGCACACGGTGGCCGAGCTGGAGACCCAACTGCGCAGCCTGGGCTTGGTCAATACCGCCGCGTCGCCGCAGGCCGGCGCCGACATGCCGCAGCGATCGGTGTCAACATAGGCCCCGCCACCAATCACTTTCCGGGGGCCCCCTTTGCGCACCCTCCTCGTTGCCGCGCCGACCCGGCGCTGACCGAACGCCCATGACCCACCGCATCACCGCCCTCCTGCTGCTCGCGGCCATCGTCGGCTATGTCCTTGGCTATGCGGCCGAGAGTGGCGCGATCGGGTTTGTGGCCTTTCTGCTGGAATGCAAATGCTGGGCAAACCTGGCACGCCAGCGCGACGCGCCGGGCGACAGCGGCTCGCGCTAAGCTCCCACTGCTTGCACTCCGGAGAAGCCCATGAAGAGAGTCACAGGTATCGGCGGCATCTTTTTCAACGCCAAAGACCCGGTGGCGCTGCGCGCCTGGTACCAGCAGCACCTGGGCATCGACGTCCAGGCCTGGGGCGGCACCGCGTTCAGCTGGGCGGATGCGGCGGGCCAGCCGACCGTGGGGACGACGGTCTGGTCCATCGGCGCGGCCGCGGGCGAGCCCTTCGCGCCCAGCCAGGCCAGCTTCATGATCAACTACCGCGTCGACGACCTGGCCGCGCTGCTGCAGGCGCTGCGCGCCGAGGGCTGCCAGGTGCTGGACAAGACCGACGACTCCGAATACGGCAAGTTCGGCTGGGTCATCGACCCCGAGGGCAACAAGGTCGAGCTCTGGCAGCCGCCGCCGGGGCGCTGAGCACCCGGCATCGCGCCGGCATGGCGCCGCCTCACTGGCGATGCGCCTGCAGCACCGCCAGCAGCTGTTTCACGCTGGGGGCCAGCGCTTTTTCATTGCGCCGGTGCGCCACCGCCATCTCGCGATGCATGGCCGGCTGGAGCGGGCGCAGCTGGATGCGGCCGTGCAGGGCCAGCTGGTGGGGCTCGGCCTCGCCGTCCAGTGGCAGCACCGCGGCGCCATAGCCGGTGGCCACCAGGCTCTTCATCGCCTCCGTGTAGTTGAGCTCGATGCGCGCGCGCGGGTGCAGGCCGGCGGCGGCGAACCAGGCCATGGTCTGGCGGTAGATCTGCGAGACCGGTTCGTTGAGGATCAGCGGCCGCGCCGCCAGCCACTGCGGCGTGATGCGCTTGGGGGCCTGCCATTGCGGCGGCAGCAAGGCCATCACCGGATCCACGCGCCAGCGCTTGAGCACCAGATCGGCCGACTCCTGCACCGGCATGGACACCAGCGCCACGTCCACGGTGCCAGCCAGGACGCGCTCGCAGGCCTGCGTGGTGCCCAGCAGGCTGAGCTCCACCTGCACCTCCGGATGCGCGCGCGCCATCTGCTCCAGCACTGGCGGCAGCAGATGCACCAGCGGGCCGGTGCTGGCGGCCAGGCGCACGCGGCCGGTCAGGCCCTTGGCATGCAGGCCGATCTGGCGCTCGGCCTCATCGGCGTCCTGCAGCAGCTGGCGCGCCCGCGGCAGCAGGGCCTCGCCGGCGGCGGTGAGCGCCACCGCCCGTTTGCTGCGCAGCAGCAGCGGCGTGGCCAGGCGCGCTTCCAGCTCGCTGATGTGCAGGCTGACCGTGGGCGCTGCGAGGTGCAGGGCCTGGGCGGCGGCGGCAAAGGTGCCGAGGTCGGCAATCGCCACCAGGGTTCGCAACTGGTCGAGGTTCAGGCTACGCATCAGGATTTCTGACGTGAGACGTCAGATGATTCAACTTTCCAGATGATAGCGAGCGCGGCACGATGCGCTCATGAACACCCACCCAAGCCCCTCGCTGCTGCTGAAACTGCTATCCCTGCTGCGGCGCGCCCGCACGCGCCGGCTGGCACGCCAGCAGCTGCGCGCCATGGAGACGCGCGAGCTGCTGGACCTGGGCATAGGCGCGGGCGAGATCGATCAGCTCACGGCTGCGCCAGCACAAACACCACCGCGCTGCGCGCCGGCACGCTGAAGCTGCCGCTCACCGCATCGAAGCGCGCCTCGGCAGCGATGCGTGCATCCGCCGCGCCCGCGGCCAGATGCACCGGATGCAGGGTCAGGGCCTTGCCTTTCAGCGCCGGCACCGGCACGGTCTGCGCCAGCTTGTCGGTGTTGAGCAGGTAGACGAGCTCCTTGAAGCCTGCCCCCGCCAGGCCGGCGCCGTTCAGCGCCCCGACCAGCACCGTGGGCACCTGGCCCGAACCGGTGTTGTGGAACACCAGGCGGCTCTTGATCTCGTCGGCGCTCTTCAGGCGGAACAGCGTCGAGCTGGCGCGGATCCTGAGCAGATCGCGGAAGGCGTCGCGGGCCCAGGCGATCTCGGCCGGCGTGGGCTTGATCGAGGCATCGGCCAGCAAGGGTTTCATCACCGACCAGCTGTCGCCGTTGTCGCCCTTCATCGGCAGGCCGACGCCGAAGTTGTTGTCCTGGTAGCTCCAGTCCAGGCGGTTGAACCAGTCGCCCGCGTCGTAGCTGTTGCGGTCCAGCGATTTGCTGCGCAGCGTGTCCACGCCGGCGTGGAAGTAGGCCACGCCCTGGCTGAAGGCATTGATGGCCGCGCCCAGGATCTGCACGCGCGCACGGTCGATGCGGCTGGTGCCCTGCGGCAGGTGGTAGACGTTGATGTCGAACAGCGTCTGGTTGTCGTGGTTCTCGATGTAGTTGACCACCTCGGACGGGTCGGTGACGAAGCCGGCGCCGTTCAGCCGGTCGAGCGTCACATTGGCATCCCAATGGGTCTGCAGCGCGTAGCTGCGGATCGAGCCGGCCAGGCCGGCCTTGATCAGGTCGCCCTGCCACATCAGGTCGCTCTTGGCGCGGCCGCCGCCCTGCGCATTGGAATCGAAGTACAGGCCGTTGATCCAGCCCTGGTTCTTCAGCAGGGCCGAGCCCGCATCGAACGGACTGCCGCCGCGCACCGCGTCGCGGATAAAGGGGTTGAAGCTGCCGATGCCCGAGCCATTGAGGCTCCACATCGAGGCCTGCACGAAGCGCGCACCATCGGCCACCTCGCCGAAATTCCAGCCCTCGCCCAGCAGCTGCACCGGCCGGCCCGCGGCCGCGGCCACGGCGCTCTTGAGCTGCTCCATCACGCTGCGCGGCTGGTGGCCCATCACGTCGAAGCGGAAGGAACTGATGTGATAGTCGCGCGCCCAGACGATCGTCGAGTCGATCATCAGCTTGCCCATCATCAGGTGCTCGGTGGCGGTGTTGTCGCAGCAGGTCGAGTTCTCCACCACGCCGCTGGCGTTGAGGCGGTGGTAGTAGCCGGGCACGATGCGGTCCAGCACCGACTTGCCGTTCTGCCCCGAGGCGGTGGTGTGGTTGTAGACCACGTCCATGCCCACGCGCAGGCCGGCGCTGTTGAGCGAAGCCACCATCTGGCGGAACTCGAGGATGCGCTTGGCGCCGTCGCTCGCATCGCTGGCGTAGCTGCCCTCGGGCGCGGTGTAGTGGTAGGGGTCGTAACCCCAGTTGAAGCAGTCGCCGCCGGCGCTGGCAGCCACCGTGGCCTGCTGGCTTTCGGCATCGGGCGCACCGGCGGGCGCGGGCGTGCTGCAGCCGCTCTCGGGCACGCTGGCGAGGTCGAAGCTGGGCAGCAGATGCACATCGGTGAGGCCGGCATCGGCCAGCGCCTTCATGTGCTTCATGCCGTTGCTGCCAGTCTCGCTGAAGGCCAGGTACTTGCCGCGGTTGGCGGCGCTGACGCTGGCGTCGTTGGCCGAGAAGTCGCGCACATGCAGCTCGTAGATCACCATGTCGGTGGATCCGCTCACCTTGGCGGGCGGGCTGCTGGCATCCCAGCCGGCGGGCTTGAGCTTGGCGGCGTTGAGGTTGGCGATATAGCTGCGCCGGGACTCGGCGCTGAGGCTCAGCGAATACGGATCGGTGACCAGGTTGCGCACCAGGCCCGTGCCGCGCACGAACACGTCGACGGCGAACTTGTAATAGCGGCCCGAGAGGTCGCCGCTCTTGCTGACGCTCCACACGCCGGTGGCGGCATCGAAGGCAAGCTTGTCCACGCTCAGCGCGTCGCCGCTGCCATCGGCATAGGTGAACACCAGCACCTGCTGCGCGGTGGGGGCCCAGAGCTTGAAGGCGGTGTTGCCATTGGCCACCGTCACGCCCAGGTCGTTGACCTGGGCGGCGGCCGCATACAGATCGTCCAGCGCGCCGGGCAGCTGGGCGGTGGTGGCGTTCTGCACATTGCCGCCGGCATCTTCCTGCACCAGCAGCAGCTGCTTCTTGAAAAGCTCGGGCAGCTGCGGCAGATCCGCATCCTTCACCGCCAGCAGCGCGCCGGGGCTGACGAACTTGAAGCGCGTGGCCAGCGCCTGGGGCAGCGCGGCGCCATAGCGCTGCAGGGTCAGCGCGCCGTCGGCACCGGCCACCTTGCCGTCCTTGGGCGCGGTGATCTGGCCGGTGGCGGAGTGGTAGAGCTTGAGCACGCCGCTGCCGTCCACGCGCGGCCACTGGATGATCTGCTTGCTCAGCCAATAGGCGCGCGCGTCGCTGGTGGAGACCGAGCGGGTGTCGGGCGCGCTCGCGTACACGCCGGCATCCTGCTGCACCAGCCAGACCTCGGCCAGCTGGTTCTTGATGACGAGGCTGCCGTAGTCGACCCTGATGTTGTCGCTGCGGCCGTCCTTGTCGTTCTCGTTGGGCGCCAGGCCGTGGATGATGAACTCCAAGGCCTTGCGCGACGCGTCGGCCTTGGGATTGAGCACGGGGATGTCGAACACCACCTCGCTGGCGCCGGCGCTGTAACCCGGCATCTTGGCCAGCGGCACGGCCTGGCCCCAGTCCTCGATCACCACGCCGGCGGGCAGGCGGGCGCTGTCCAGGCCGCTGCCGTTCCACAGATGCAGGCCCCAGGCCGCGTAGTCGGCGCCGTAACGTTTGTAGTGCACGCGCACGGTCGTGAGGTCCGGCGCCGCGGCGCCCAGCGGGTTGCTGAGGTAGGTGGCGCTGTCGTCCTGCACGCGCCAGATCTCGTTCTTTCCGCTTTTCAGCAGGTATTTCTGATCGGTGCCGCCATGGTCCTTGCTGTCGCCCTTGTGGAAGAGGTAGCCCACCTCGCCGCTGGCGGCGCCCAGGGGCACTTCGTAGACGGCGCCGAAGGCGTCGCTGCCGCTGGCGTTGTAGCCGGCATTCCAGCCCGGATCCTTGGCCGCACCCCAGGCATGCAACTGCCAGCCGGTGTAAGCGGCGTCGCTGCGGCGGTAATGCACCGTCAGCGTGGTGGGCGCGTCGCCGCCGGGCGCCGGCCCGGGGTTGGCCGGGCTGGCATTCAGCACGGTCTGGAAACCCTCGCCATTGCCCAGCGCCAGCAAGGGGTCGGCGGGGGCGGGCGGCGGCGGCGCCGGGCTGTCGGCTCCGCCACCACCACCACAGCCCAGCAGGCCGAGACAGGCCAACGCGGCCAGCAGCAGATGGCGCCAGCGGCGCGACGGCTTCACAAAGGTGGGCAGGGCCATGCTTGTCTCACTCGGCTGTGTTTTGGCCATCGTAATGAAACAAAACTACTCACGTAAGCAAGGAATTACCCCGTGTAATTTGGCGAAACAACCAAGAACAAGCGTCTTAAATTTAGTCAAACTACATTTTCTGCCGCTGCCGAACCGCCGAATTTCGGCACGCCCGGACGGCATCACAATGCGAGGTATGAGCTCGCCCTTCTTCGCCCCCCTCGCCTTTGACGATGCTGCCGCGGCGCTGGCCTGCGCGCAGCGGATCTACAGCGCCGGCGTCACGCATCTGCGCGATGCCTTGCAACGCTTCGTGGCCGGCGAGGACCTCGCCCGCACGCGCGCCTGCTACCCCTTTGTGCGCCTGCGCACCAGCACGGTGGCGCGTGCCGACTCGCGCCTGGCCTATGGCTTCGTGTCCGGGCCCGGCAGCTTCGAGACCACGCTGACGCGGCCCGATCTGTTCGGCCCCTACTACCAGGCCCAGTTCGAGCTGCTGCTGAAGAACCATGGCGTGAGCCTGGAGGTGGGCAGCAGCCACCAGCCCATCCCGCTGCACTTCGCGCTGGGCGAGCACGACCATATCGAGGGCGCGCTGAGCCCCGAGCGCCGCATCATGCTGCGCGATCTGTTCGACCTGCCCGACCTGGCGGCGATGGACGATGGCATCGCCAACGGCACGCACGAACCGGCGCCCGGCGAGCCGCATCCGCTGGCGCTCTTCACCGCGCCGCGTGTGGACTACTCGCTGCAACGCCTGCGCCACTACACCGGCAGCTCGCCCGAGCATTTCCAGAACTTCGTGCTCTTCACCAACTACCAGTTCTACATCGATGAGTTCGTGCGCATGGGCCACGAGCTGATGCTGCGCGCACCCGACCCCGCAAGACCCGACCCCCTGGACGATTGCATCGCCTTCGTCGAGCCCGGCAATGTGGTGACGCGGCGCCTCGGCTGCGCCGCCGAGCCGCTGGATGGCTTGGGCGCACCGCCGCCACGCCTGCCGCAGATGCCGGCCTACCACCTGCTGCGCCGCAATCGCAGCGGCATCACCATGATCAATATCGGCGTAGGCCCGGCCAACGCCAAGACCATGACCGACCATGTGGCGGTGCTGCGCCCGCATGCCTGGCTGATGCTGGGCCATTGCGCCGGCCTGCAGAGCAGCCAGGCCCTGGGCGACTATGTGCTGGCCCATGGCTATGTGCGCGAGGACCATGTGCTGGACGAGGAGCTGCCGCTGTGGGTGCCGATCCCGGCGCTGGCCGAGATCCAGGTGGCGCTGGAGCGCGCGGTGGCCGAGGTCACGCAGTTGCAGGGCTTCGAGCTCAAGCGCGTGCTGCGCACCGGCACCGTGGCCTCCACCGACAACCGCAACTGGGAGCTGCTGCCCAGCCACCACAAGGGCGGGCCCGAGCGCCGCTTCAGCCAGAGCCGCGCCATCGCGCTGGACATGGAGAGCGCCACCATCGCCGCCAACGGCTTCCGCTTCCGCGTGCCCTACGGCACCCTGCTGTGCGTCAGCGACAAGCCTCTGCATGGCGAGATCAAGCTGCCCGGCATGGCCAACCAGTTCTACCGCGAGCGTGTCGACCAGCACCTGCGCATCGGCCTGCGCGCCGTCGAGCTCTTGCGCTCCGGGCCGCTGGGCCAGTTGCACAGCCGCAAGTTGCGCAGCTTTGCGGAAGTGGCCTTCCAGTAGGCGCGCACATCCACCACAATCGGCCAGCGCCCACACAACAACACCCTCATGCGCCTGGACATTCCCACGCTTTTCAGTCTGCTGCTGATCCAGTCGCTGGCGATGGCCTTGATGCTGCCCCTGCTGATGGGCTGGAAGCAGAGCCGTGGTGCCCGCCTGGCCCAGGGCGCGGCCGAGTTGCAGGCGCTGGGCTGGCTGCTCTTGATGATCTCGCCGCTGGGCCTGCAGCGCTGGCTGGCGAGCGCCGCGATGCTCTCGCTGAGCGCCAGCCTGGCCCTGCTCTGGTTCTCCATCCAGCATTGGCTGGGCCACCGGCCCGGGCGCTGGCTGGCGCTGGCGATCCCGCCCCTGCTGACGCTGGGCTATCTGCTCGGCTTCGACAGCTATGCCTTCCGCCTGGGCTGGAGCAGTGCCTTGTTCGCGCTGCAAATGCTGGCCATCAGCCTGGCCCTGCTGCTGCAGAGCCCGCATGCCGAGCGGCACAGCCTGCGTTGGCGCGGCCTGCTGGGCGGCAGCCTGGCGCTGATGGCGCTGTTCAGCCTGGCGCGCGGCCATCTGGCCGTGACCGACACCGCGGCCCTGCCCGCCTACACCGCCGAGCATTGGATCAACACCGGCTTTGCGTTGATGGGCAATATCAATCTGCTGGCGGTGATGCTGGCGGTGCTGGTGGCCTGGCGCGGCGAGACCGAGACCCAGCTGAAGCGCCTGACCCAGCTCGACGACCTCACCGGCCTGTGCCACCGCCGCGCCTTCGGCCTGCGCGCGGTGGACATGATCTCGATGGCGCGCCGCTACGACGAACCGCTGGCCCTGATGCTGATGGACCTGGACAGCTTCAAGCAGATCAATGCCGAGCATGGCGAGGCCGCGGGCGACCAGGCCCTGGCCCTGTTTGCCAGCTGCCTGCAGCAGCAGATGCGGCTGGGCGATCTGGTGGCGCGCGTGGGCGGGCAGGAATTCGCCGTGCTGATGGCGCGCAGCGACGCCCAGGGCCCGCGCGCCATGGACTTGCGCGTGCGCGATGCGCTGGCCGCCCGCAGCCCGGCCGAGCTGGGCTTTGCGATCAACTACTCGGCGGGCTGGGCCAAGCTGCGCCACGGCGATCGCAATGTCGAGGACCTGCTGCGCCGCGCCGATGCGGCGCTCTACGAGGCCAAGCGCACCGGCAAGGGCTGCCTGGTGGCGGAGCCGGGGCTGGAGGCCTGAGACCGGCCGTGGCGAGGCCTCGTGGCAAGACCTGGCAAGACCTGGCACAGGGCTTGCGTTAGGGAATACCAGATCCCGTCCACAAGACGGGCGGAATGTTTGATTGATCGAACTCTGATCTGGGAGCCCTCACCATGCACGTCGCCTACAGCCCTTCCGCCGTTCCCGCCCGCGCCCCGCGCGCCCTCACCGCGCTGGCACGCGACAGCGGCGCTCAGACCAGCCTGCGGCGCACGCCGGTGAAGGTGCTCAAGCTCAACTCGCGCGATCTGCAATGGCTGCCGGCGCTGGCCGATCTGCTCATCGACAGCGTGCACCAGGGCGCCTCGCTGGGCTTTCTGGCGCCGCTCTCGCGCTATGCGGCGTTGGACTACTGGCATGGCGTGTACGCCAAGCTCGGCCAGCACCACAGCCTCTGGATCGCCAGCGAGGACGAGGGCCATGGCCCGCTGCAGGGCGCGGTGCAGCTCTCGCTGTGCCCGCAGGCGAATGCGCACCACCGCGGGGAAGTGCAGCGTCTGATGGTGCACAGCCATGAGCGCGGACGGGGCATCGCCAGCCAGCTGATGAGCCGGGTCGAATGCGAGGCCATCAGCCAGGGCCGCCATCTGCTGGTGCTGGACGCGCCGGCCGATTCGCAGGCCGAGGCGGTCTACCAGCACCTGGGCTGGCAGCGCGCCGGCGAGATCCCCGACTACATGAGCTGCGCCGAGGGCCGCCTGCACAGCTCGGCGCTCATGTACAAGCGCCTGCCGGGGCGCTGATCAGCAAAAGCCCGCTTCGATCAGGCGCGCCAGCCCGTCCAGGCGCGCCTCGAAATCCCGCCAGGGATAGCCGGCCTCCCGGGCCAGGCTTGTTTCCAGCAGGGCCGCGCCATGCAGGGCCGCCCACAGCGTCTGCGTGGCCAGGTCCAGGTCTTGCCAGCCGGCCGCCAGCCGCAGCTGACCCAGGGCCGTGCGCAAGAGCGCGTAGGCCTCCAGCGCGGCCGCCTCGTCCAGCGCCGGATCCACGCACAGCAGCCGGTAATGATGCGGATGCGCCACCGCCCAGCGCACATAGGCGATGGCCATGCGCCGCAGCGTCAGCCGGCGCTCGGCGGCGCCGGCTGACGCCGGCCCGGCCTGCCCGGCCAGGCAATCGCGCAGCAGCTCGGCCCCCTCCTCGCTGAGGCGCGCCAGCAGGCTGCGCTTGTCGGCAAAAAAGCTGTAGATGGTGGCGTGTGAATAGCCCACCGCGGCCGCCACCTCGCGCAGCGTGACGGCCTCGTGGCCGCGCTCGGCAAACAGGGCGCGGGCGGCATCCAGGATGGCCTGCTCGAGCGCCTCCTTGTGCGCCGCCCGACGCAGCTTGGAGGCACTGGGCGCCGCATCGTCGCCCACGCTCTTGCGCGCCTGCCGCTTCAGCGGCCCTTCCGGCCTCGCCAATTTCTGGCGCGTGCGCGGCACCGGCTTGGCGGCCGGCCGATCTCCCTCTGGTGCAGGCGTCACCACCCCGGTGCTGGGGTGCAAGCCCTTGGCGCCGGCGGGGCGGGCAGTGGGATTTGCGTTTTTGCTAACCATTGGTTAATAATTTGTCACTGGATAAATTTTTACCGCAGGCTCTACCATGCCACAGATTGCCGCCGAACCCACCGCCCATCGCCTGCTGCCGCTCGACCCGGCCGCGCCGGTCGCCCTCGAACTGATGCGGGCCTTGAACGCCGAGCTGGCGGCCATCAGCGGCGACAGCGGCGCCGCCCGCTTCGATCCGGACACGGTGCGCGGCGAGCGCGCGCTCTTTATGGTGGCCCTGGGCGCGCAGGGCGAGGGCCTGGGCTGCGCGGCCCTGCGCCCGCTGGGCACGTCGCAGGCGGGCGTGGCCGAGCTCAAGCGCATGTATGCGGCGCCCGGCACGCGCGGTGTGGGCAGCGCGCTGCTGCGCCATCTGGAACGCCAGGCCCTGGACCTCGGCTACCGTGAGCTCTGGCTGGAAACCCGCCCCGCCAACGCCCGCGCGCTCGCCTTCTACCGGCGCCATGGCTATCGCGAGATTGCCAAGTACGGCGATTACGTGCTGCGGCCCGATTCGATCTGCCTGGGCAAGGCATTGACGCCTGCCCTGCTGCTGAGTGACACGACGCAGCTCGACACGCGCCTGCGTAGCCAGCTCTGCGAACTGCTGATCGACAGCGTGCACCATGGCGCCTCGGTCGGCTTTCTCAAGCCGCTGTCGATGGCCGAAGCCGAGGCCTATTGGCAGCAGGTGGAACGCAGCCTGGGTACCGGCCACCGCCTGCTGCTGCTGCGAGAAGGGCAGCAACTGCTGGGTTCCGTGCAGCTTGCGCTGTGCCAGAAGCCCAACGGCCGGCACCGCGGCGAGGTCCAGAAGCTGTTTGTGCATAGCGCCGCGCGTGGCCGCGGCCTGGCAACAATGCTGATGCGCCGCGTGGAGGAAACCGCACGCGCCGCGGGCTGCAGCCTGCTGGTGCTGGACACCGAGAGCGGCTCCAAGGCCGAGCAGGTCTACCGGCACCTGGGCTGGCAGCACGCCGGCAACATCCCGGACTACGCAAGCACCCCGGAAGGCGCGCTGCACCCGACGGCGCTCTACTTCAAGCAGCTGTAGACATGCAGCTGGCGCCGGGGCTCAGGGCGCCATCGCCTTGAGTGCCCGCACCGCCACCTCCCGCACGGCTTTGTCGGCCTTGGCGTCTTCGCCGGCATTGCTGACCACCAGCACCGCATCTTCGCTGTCGGGCTTCATGGCGATGAGCGCGAACCAAAGCTCATTGCTGCCGGTATGCGCGAGGTGGCGTGCAGTCACGCCCGCCATGCTGCCCTGCAGCCGCCAGCCCAGCGCGAACTTGCCGCCCGCGCGCGCCGCCTGGTGCAGGAAGCGATAGCTCTCGGGCTTCAGCAGCTTGCCACGGCCTTGCTCGCCAGCCATCTGGTCGACAGCAAAACGCGCCCAGTCCGCCAGGGACATATGGATGCCACCGGCCGGCGCCAGCACGGCCGGGTTGTCGGCCTCGGGCCCCTCTACCGGCACGCCGGCCTTGTGCCCCAGCGGCTGGCCGCGGTGGGTGGCACCAAAGCCCGCGCTGGCCAACCCAAGTGGCTCGAACAGTTCGCGCCGCATCAGCGTCTCGTAGGGCAGGCCGGTGGCGCGCTCGGCCACCAGGCCGGCAATCAGCACGCCGCTGTTGGAATAGCCATCGGCGCTACCCGCCGCAAAGGCCGGGGTCTGGGCCAGCGCCAGGCGGGCAAATGCCAGACGCTGCTCATGCAGGCTACGCTTGTCCTTCTGGAACACCGGCGCCCAGGACTCGTCAATGTCCGGCTGCAGGCCGGCCTGATGGGCGAACAGATCGCGCAGCGTGGCGTTGCGGTAGCTGGGCTGCATGTCGGCGGCCAGTTCGGGCAGCATTTGATGCAGGGGCGCATCCCAGGTCAGCAGGCCGCGCTCCACCAGGCGCGCCACCATCACCGCCGTCATGGCCTTGCCATTGGAGCCGAGGTGCCAGACATCGCCGGGCTGCACCTTGTCAGCCGATCCACTCGCGCGCAGGCCCAGCACGGCTTGCTCGCGCAACTGCCCCTGGCGTATCAGCACGGCGCCCATGGCGGGCAGTTTGTGTTCGGCCAAGGCGGCCTGCAGCAAGGCGTCCAGGCCCACGGCCGGGGCGGCAGGCTGGGGGGCCGCCACAGGCTTGGCCGCCTCGGTGGCCGCTTCGCTGGCCCAGGCAGTGGTCGTGGCGGCGGCAGCGCACAGCAGGGCGGCGCGCGCGGCCAGGCCCATGATTGTCATGTTCATCATCTTGGATGGGTCGCTTGCAGAGGAGGAAGGCGCGCAGTGTCGCCAGGCACAGGCCGCCGAGCCGCGACGGCGCGACGCAGCGCCCAGCCGGCGGCATGAACTGCCGTGGCGAGCGATGCACAGTGGCTCAGGAAGCGTCGGGCGCGGGCGCACCGTCCTTCATCCAGTAGCCGCTTGCCAGCAATTGCTCGCGCACCTGGGCGCGTGCGCGATGCAGGCGGCTCTTCACCGCCTCCAGGCTGAGCCCCAGCTGGGCGGCCACCTCGGGCGCCGTCAGCTCATGCACATCGCGCAGCAGCAGCACCTCGCGATGGGCCGGGCTGAGCCGCTCCAGCGCGCGCACCAGGTCCAGGCGCAGATCGGTGGGCAGGGTCGGCGCGCTGGGCTGCTCGGCGGGCGCCAGTTCGTCCAGATCCTCGGCCTTGCCGCGGCCGCGGTAGAGCCGGTAGCACTCGCGCTCGACGATGCGGAACAGCCAGGTCGCGAAGGTGGCCACGGTGCGCAGCGCGCCGATCTTGCGGTAGAGCTGCCAGAGCGCGATCTGCACCGCGTCCTCGGCGTCCTCGCTGCTGGCGCAGGTGCGCCGGGCAAAGCGCTTCAGGTCGGGCTGGCAAACGCTCAGCAGGCTGGAGAGTGCACCCGGGTCGCCGCGGGTGGCGGCCTCGATCAGCGGGGCTTGGGCACGGATCATGGTGGCTCAGTTCTTCAGGGCGCGGCGCCCCAGCATCGCACAGGCCGGGCAGAAGCCGACCAGGGCGGTCGAGGCCAGGGTGGCGGCGGCGGCGCCCGCCATCCAGCTCAAAAGGCCGGCGCCGAACCAGCCCATGAAGACGGCCCCGCCCATGAGCAGGCCCATGAGGATGCGCAGGGCGCGCTCCCAGTGCGGCAGATTGCGTTTGATGAAGAACATGTGTGGCTCGGCTTGGAAGTGATGGACACCGACCTAGAGTGCGAAGGGCCCCAAAAGGATTCGGCATTGCGAAAAGAATTCGCCCGCCCCCGGCCCGCCCCGGATGGCGCAGCGCCAGCGACTGCGCTCTACTTCCGGCATCAACAAAGCGAGAGCATGGAGACCGGGGTATGTGGCAGACGCACAGCATCAGCAACCAGGTCGATGACTACGCCGACTACAACCTGTTGGCCACCGACCCGATCCTGCGGCAGGCGCTGACGCGCGCCGGCGCCGATTGGGCCGAGCCGGCCCTGCTCGATTTCGGCGCGCAGCTGGGCCGGCGCGAGAGCTATGCCCAGGCCGAGCTGGCCAACCGCCACGGCCCCGAGCTGAGGAGCCATGATGCGCGCGGCCGTCGCGTCGACCAGGTGGAGTTCCACCCGGCCTGGCATGAGTTCCTGGCGCTGTACCGCGGCCAGGGCCTGGTGAGCCTCGCCTTCGAGACCGAGCGCCGCGGGCGCTGGAGCGCCTTTGCCGCCGGCTTCTACCTGCATGGCCAGATCGAGGCCGGCAGCCTCTGCCCCGCCACCATGACGCAGGCCTGCATCCCGGTGCTGCAGAAGGAAGCGGCGCTGTTCGAGCGCCTGCGTGGCCAGCTCTACAGCCGCGCCTACGACCCGCGCGACCTGCCGCTGGAACAGAAGACCAGCCTCTGGGTAGGCATGGGCATGACCGAGAAGCAGGGCGGCTCGGACCTGCGCGCCAACACCACGCTGGCCACCCCCCTGGGCGCGGGCGGCCGCGGCGGCGAGTACAGCCTGCGCGGCCACAAATGGTTCTTCTCCGCGCCGATGTGCGACGCGCATCTGGTGCTGGCGCGCACCGAGGCCGGGCCCAGCTGCTTCTGGGTGCCGCGCTGGCGGCCCGATGGCACGAAGAACCCCATCCACATCCAGCGCCTCAAGTCCAAGCTGGGCAACCGCAGCAACAGCAGCAGCGAGGTCGAGTTTGCCGATGCCTGGGGCCTGATGCTGGGCGAGGACGGGCGCGGCATCCCCACCATCATCGAGATGGCCGGCTACACGCGGCTGAACTGCGTGATCGGCAGCGCCGGCATCATGCGGCAGGCGCTGGTGCAGGCCCTGCACTATGCGCGCGAGCGCATGGCCTTCGGCAAGCGCTTGGCCGAGCAGCCGCTGATGCGCAGCGTGCTGGCCGATCTGGCGCTGGAAAGCGAGGCCGCGGCGCTCCTGATGATGCGGCTGGCCCAGGCCTTCGAGCGCGGCGCGGACGCTCCCGCCGAGCGCGCCTGGCAACGCATCATGACGCCGGCCGCCAAGTTCTGGGTCTGCAAGCGCGCCGTCGAACTGAGCGGCGAGGCGATGGAGGTGCTGGGCGGCAACGGCTATGTGGAGGAAGGCGTGCTGGCGCGGCTGTACCGCGAGGCGCCGGTGAATTCGATCTGGGAAGGCTCGGGCAATGTGATGTGCCTGGACGTGCTGCGCGGCATCGCGCGCGAGCCGCAGGCCGCCCATGCCCTGCTGGACGAACTGCAGCAGCTCGCCGGCGACAGCGCGCCGCTGCGCAGCGAACTCGCCGCCCTGCGCGACCTGCTCACGCGCACCCCGGCCGCCGACTTCGAGGCCCTGGGGCGCCAGTTCGCGCAGCGCCTGGTGCTGCTGGCCCAGGCCTGCCTGTTGAGCCAGCATGCCCCCGGCGAGGTGGCCGAGGCCTTCATCGCCAGCCGCCTGCTGGACGCGCAGAGCGGGCGCGTGTTCGGTGCGCTGGACACGCGCGGCATCGCCATTGACGCGCTGCTGGCGCGCGCGCTGCCGATCTGAGTCGGCGCGCGCAGGGCTGAGTCAGAGCGCGGCGAGGGCCTCGCGCAGGGCCTGCTGGTATTGCTCGAAGCGCTGCAGGTCGTTGTGCGCCGCGCCCGGCACGCGCACCAGCCTGGCCCGCGGCTGCCGCTGCCGCAGGCTCTCGCTATGCTGCGGCGTGATGAGCTGGTCCTGCTCACCATGCATCAGCAGCAGCGGCGCGGTGAGTTGGGCAACGGTGGTGCCGGTGTCGAGCGGATAGCGCAGCAGCGCGGTCGGCACCCAGGGGAAATGCTCGCGCATCAATTCGGCCATGCTGGCATAGGGCGAAACCAGCACGGTCAGCTCGGGTCCCACCTCGGCGGCCAGGCCCGCGGCCAGGCCGGTGCCCAGCGAGCGCCCATAGATCACGTGCTTGAGCCCGCGGTAGCGTGGCGCCACCGCGTCCCAGGCGGCGCGAACGTCGGCGCGCAGTTGCGCCTCGCTCTCGATGCGGCCGCTGCTCTTGCCGTAGCCGCGGTAGTCCAGCATGAAGAGGTCGTAGCCGGCCCGGCGGTAGAAGTCGGCGTTGACGAACCAGGTCTGCAGATTGCCGGCGTTGCCGTGCAGAAAGAACACCAGCCCCTTGGGCTCAGGCAGTTGCAAATGCAGGGCCGAGAGCGTCGCGCCCGGCACCGCAAGGTTCAGCTCATGCACATCGGGGCCCAGTTCGAAGCGATGCTCCCGCGCCAACGGCACCGGCTGGAACAGCAACTGCTCCTGGCGCCAGTAGAGCCAGGCCATGGCCGCACCATAGGCCAGCGGCAGCAGCAGCACCAAGCCCAGCAGAATCTTGCGCATCCGGCCTCCGGTCACCATGCCTCAATCTACGCAGTGTCGCCCGCGCTGGATGCACGAGCCTCAGCGCGCCAGACGCAGCAGCTTGCCGCTGTCGGTGAGCAGCAGCATGGCACCGTCGGGCGCCTGCCGCACGTCGCGAAAGCGTTCGCCCAACTGGCCGAACATGGCCTCGCGCTCCACCACGCTGTTGCCATTGAGCCTGAGCCGCCAGAGCGCCTGGCCGGCCAGCGCGCCCGAGAACAGCTGGCCGCGCCACTCCGGGAACATGCTGCCGGTGTAGAAGGCCAGACCGGCCGGGGCGATCGAGGTGGGCACCCAGATGCTGAGCGGCTCGACATAGCTGGGCGCGTGCACCCCGCCACCGATGCGGCAGGCATCGCCCACCGGGTCGCCATAGTTGCAGCCATAGCTCTTGTTGGGCCAGCCATAGTTGGCGCCGGCGCGCGCGATGTTGATCTCGTCGCCGCCCTGGGGGCCATGCTCGCTGACCCAGAGTTCGCCGGTGTCCGGATGCAGGGCCGCGCCCTGGGGATTGCGGTGGCCCAGGCTCCAGATGCCGGGCCGGGCGGTAGCACCGAGCTGCGGGTTGTCGGCCGGCAGGCTGCCATCGCGCTGCACGCGCACCACCTTGCCCAGGGTCTGTGCCAGGTCTTGCGCCGGGCTGCCCAGCTGGCGCTCGCCCAGCGTGATGAAGAGCGTCTTGTCGCGCGCAAATGCGAGGCGTGAGCCATAGTGGCCACCGCCGCTGACCTTGGGGCTCTGGCGGAAGATCACCTGCAGCTCCTGCAGGCTCTCGCCCACCAGGCGCGCGCGCGCCAGCGCCGTGCCGCTGCGGCCCGCCTCGGCGCCGCTGCCTGGCTCGCTATAGCTGAAGTAAACCCAGGGCGCGCTGGCGAAATCGGGATCGATGGCGATGTCCAGCAGGCCACCCTGGCCGGCCGCGTCGACCTTGGGCAGGCCGACGATCTCCGTCTTGCGCTGCGCGTCGGCACTCAGCCTGAGCAGGCTGCCGCCGCGCTGCGTCACCAGCATCTGGCCATCGGGCAGCAGGGCCAGGCCCCATGGGCTGGCGAGATCGCTGCGCAGGGTGCCGAGCTGCGGGGCCGATGCCGGCACGGGGTTTGGCGCCGGCGCAGCCGCGGCCTCCGAGCCCCCGCCGCCACAGGCGCACAGGCTCATCAGCAACAAGGCCGCCGTAGCGAGCATCGGGTTGGCGCAGAAACAAGCCATGGCACACCTCCGTGCCTGGAGTCTAGGGCGCGCCGCCGCGCCGCGTTGACCCACGATTGCAACAGCCCGTACACTGCGACCCGGATTCAGGAGAGTGCGGCCCGCCCAGCGAGCCGCCGCCGAAGGCGCAAGCTCCCATACTCGCTCAGGCCCCGTACTGGATCCGATTTCAAGCCGAATGCTGGAGAGTGCCTCATGTGCAATGCATGGGGCCGCCGAAGGAGCAAGGCGCGGGCCGCAAGCCAGCGCTGAATCTCTCAGGCACCAAGGACAGCGGGAGCGGCGCGCCCAGGCGCACGCATCCCTTTTGGCATCACTTCCGCCGGAGACTGCACGCCTGCGCGTTCAACCCGAACGGAGTATTCGCAATGCATGTCATCGTCCTGGGCGCCGGCGTCACCGGCATCACCACCGCCTGGTATCTGCGCGCGGCCGGCCATGAGGTCACCGTGATCGAACGCCAGCGCGCCGCCGGCCTGGAAACCAGCTATGCCAATGGTGGCCAGATCTCGGTCTCGCACGCCGAGCCCTGGGCCAATCCGGGCGCGCCGCTGAAGGTCCTGAAATGGCTGATGAAGGAGGACGCGCCACTGCTGTTCCGCCTGCGCGCCGACGCCGCGCAATGGCGCTGGGGCCTGCAGTTCCTGCGCGAATGCACGCCCGGCCGCACCGCCCACAACATCCGCAACATCGTCAGCCTGGGTCTCTACAGCCGCGCCAAGCTGCAGAGCCTGCGCCAGGAGCTGGGTCTGCAATACGACCAGCGCAGCCAGGGCATCCTGCACTTCTACACCAGCGAGGCCGAGTTCGAGGCGGCGCAGGAGCCGGCGCGCATCATGCGCGAGCAGGGTTGCGAGCTGGACATGAAGACGCCCGACGATTGCGTGGCCATCGAGCCGGCGCTGGCGCAATGCCGCGGCAAGATCGTCGGCGGCAGCATGACGCCCAGCGACGAATCGGGCGATGCCCATGCCTTCACCCAGGCGCTGGCGGCGCGCTGCGCGGCGGCCGGCGTGCGCTTCGAGTACGAGACCCGCATCCTCGGCCTGGAACAGGGTCGGCAGGGCGTGGAGCGCGTCATCGTCGCCAATGCCGCGGGCGTGGTGAGCCGGCGCAGCGCCGACCGCTTCGTGCTCTGCATGGGTTCCTTCAGCCGCCAGCTGGCGCGCGAGCTGGGCGTCTCGCTCAACATCTATCCCGCCAAGGGCTACTCGGTCACGCTGCCGGTGATCGCGCCGGCGCACAGCTACCAGGTCTCGCTCACCGACGACGAGTACAAGCTGGTGTTCTCGCGCCTGGGCGACCGCCTGCGCATCGCCGGCACGGCCGAGCTGAACGGCTACAGCACCGAGCTCAATCTGGTGCGCTGCGAGGCCATCGTGCGCCGCACGCGCGAGCTCTTCCCGCACATGACCGATGGCCAGGGCGCCCAGTACTGGACCGGCCTGCGTCCGGCCACGCCCTCCAACCTGCCCTATATCGGCGCCAGCAAGGTGGCTGGCCTGTACCTCAACACGGGCCATGGCACGCTGGGCTGGACCCATGCCTGCGGCTCGGGCGCGGCCATCGCCGACATCGTCAGCGGCCGGCAGCCGGCGCTGGATTACGCCTTCACCGCCGCGACATGCAGGCCACGGCAGCTGCAGGCGGTGGCCGCCTGACAACAGTGTGGCGGCTTTGATCTGACCCCTTGCCGCCGGGCAGCGCATCCTCTACGCTGGGGCCATCCCAGAAGGAGGATGCCATGTCCCCGAGCCCATCGATGCACAACGACGGAGGCGCGATGGCCTCCGACAGCCCCAACGGTAGTCGAGGGGGCGCCGGGGGGCCGGCGGCCCAGGCCGAGATCGCCAAGATCCGGACCCTGGCTCTGCTGGGCCCCGCCGGCGCGGGCAAGACCAGCCTGATCGAGGCGCTCTTGCATCACTGCGGCGTCATCACGGCGCCGGGCTCGGTGGAAAAGGGCAACACGGTGAGCGACCACGATGTGCTTGAGAAGCGCATGCAGCATTCGCTCTATGCCTCGCTGGTGCACATGAAGCACCAGGGCCTGCGCATCCACGCCATCGACACCCCCGGCGCCCCCGACTTCGTGGGCCTGGCGCTGCCGGCGCTGGAGGCGGTGGAGAGCGCGGTGCTGGTGATCAATGCGCAGAACGGCATCGAGCTGATGGCCTCGCGCATGATGGAGGCGGCGGCGCAGCGCGGCCTCACGCGCATGATCGTGGTGAACAAGATCGACGCCCCCGGCGTCAATCTGCCGGCCCTGCTGGAACAGCTGCAGGCCGCCTTCGGGCGCGAATGCCTGCCGCTCAATCTGCCGGCCGGCGGCGGCACCCGCATCGTCGACTGCTTCTTCAATCGCGCGGGGGAGTCGGATTTCGGCTCGGTGGAAGCCGCGCACCGCGCCCTGGTGGAGCAGGTGGTGGAGGTGGACAGCGCCTTCGTCGACCGCTATCTGAACGAGGGCGACGTGGACGCCAGCGAGCTGCATGCGCCGCTGGAGCAGGCACTGCGCGAGGGCCATCTGATCCCGGTGTGCTTCACGGCCGCGAAGTCCGACCTCGGCATCAGCGAACTGCTGGATGTGGTGGCCAAGCTGCTGCCCAACCCCTTCGAGGCCAATCCGCCCAAGTTCCTGGAGGGCGAAGGCGCCGACGCCAAGCCGCTGCAGGCCGAGCCCGATGCCGGCAAGCATGTGATCGCCCATGTCTTCAAGATCAATGCCGACCCCTACCTCGGCAAGATGGGCGTGCTGCGCGTGCACCAGGGCACGCTGACGCGCAACAGCCAGCTCTTCGTGGGCCATGCGCGCAAGCCCTTCCGCGTCTCGCACCTGTTCATGCTGCAGGGCAAGGAGCATGTGGAGGTGGACCAGGCCATCCCGGGCGATCTGGTGGCGATCGCCAAGGTCGAGGAGCTGCACTTCGACGCGGTGCTGCACGACGCGCAGGAAGACGAGCACATTCACCTCGCGCCGCTGGACTTCCCCACCCCCGTGCACGGCCTGGCCATCAGCCCCTCGCGCCATGGCGATGAGCAGCGCCTGTGGGAAATCCTCAGCCGGCTGGTGGACGAGGACCCCTGCCTGAAGGTCGAGCATGTGGGCCTCACCAACGAGACCCTGGTCTACGGCCTGGGCGAGTTGCATCTGCGCATGCTGCTGGACCGGCTGCGCGACAGCTACAAGTTCGAGGTCAAGACCCAGCCACCGCGCATCGCCTACCGCGAGACCGTCTCGGCCCCGGCCGAGGGCCATTTCCGCCACAAGAAGCAGAGCGGCGGCGCCGGCCAGTTCGGCGAGGTCTATCTGCGCATCGAGCCGCTGGAACGCGGCGCCGGCTTCGAGTTCCGCGACGAGGTCAAGGGCGGCACCATCCCCGGCCAGTTCATGCCGGCGGTGGAGAAGGGTGTGCGCCAGGCCCTGGCCAGCGGCGTGGTGGCCGGCTATCCGCTGGTGGATCTGCGCGTGGTGGTGTTCGACGGCAAGCACCACAGCGTGGACTCCAAGGAGGTGGCCTTCGTGACCGCCGGCCGCAAGGCCTTGATCGCCGCGGTGCAGGAGGCCCGGCCCCTGGTGCTGGAGCCCATCGTGCATGTGGAGATCGTCACCCCGGAAAGCGCGATGGGCGACATCACCGGCGACCTGGCGGCGCGCCGCGGCCAGGTAAACGGCACACGCAGCGCGGTGCCGGGGCTGATCACCGTGCAGGGCCTGGCCCCGCTGGCCGAACTTGCCAGCTACCAGAGCCGGCTCAATGCCATGACCAGCGGCCAGGGGCGCTACAGCCTGGCGCTCTCGCACTACGAGGCGGTGCCGCCCAACACCCAGGCGCAGCTGATGGCGGCGCACAAGGTCAGTGACGAGGAGTAGACAGGGTCTGGCGCGACACTATCTTGCTCACCCTGGGCAACTGGGGTGAAGCCGGCTTTATCATACGCAGATGTGTTCCGCTGCCCGGGACGTCGCCCAGATCCGCTTGGACAACGCGATGCTCCTGTTTGAAGAGTTCGTTGCCGCCACCGTCAAACACGCCGATGCCGCCGCCCTGCGCGGTCTGGAGCGGCGTTTCGCGGAGCGCTTGCAGATCCAACCCAGCTATTGGAGCCAGATCAAGGGTCGCTCGCGCCAGATCGGCGAACGCCTGGCGCGCCAGTTCGAGCTCTTGTGCCACAAGCCGCAGGGCTGGATGGACCTGGAGCATGGCGCCCATGGCCAGCCCGCCGCCGCCGGCCCGGCGCCGCAGGACAGCACGCCCAGCGTGCCGCAGGATGACGACGAGCGCTTCATCGTCGGACTGGTGCTCACCTATTACCGCCGCCATCCGCAGCGCGCGCGCACGCGCTTGCTGGATCTGCTGGGCGAGGTGCTGACGCCCGAGCCGGCGCCGCTCGGTGCGGCCAGCGCCGGCAAGCCCGTGGCGGGCCTCAAGCCGGCGGCCCTGCCGGGTCCCAAACCCGTGCCCGCCCCCAGCCCGGCGGATGAGCTGGACGCCTGGCGCCGCCTGCAGCAAGGCATCGCGCCGCTCAAGCCCAAAAAGCGCTGATAACGCTGACCCCTAATTTGTTTATCAGATCCGATAAATAACACTTGCGCAAGATAATCAATCGTTTATCATTTGCGCAAGTCGCGGATGGTTCACCGCGGCGAGGCCCCTCTTTCCATTGACGCCTTGACCGGGTGCCGCTCGCCAGAGCTCACCATGCCGCCCGCGGGTCCGAACCGGCCCGCCGTGCCCCGCATGTGCCGCAGCTCCGCGCGACGCTAGCGCCCAAACCGAACTCAGTGCCAGGCTGAGTGCTCTCGTTCCCAGTTAACGCCCCGGTGGTCCGTCCGGCCGCTGCGCTTGGCATCGCCCTTGTGTTCCCCATTGACGCTGCAGCGCCGCAGTGGCGCCGCCGCATTGCCCAGGAGTTTTGCACCCATGACCCAGTTCACCTCACCGCGCCCCATGAGCCTGCGCCTGAACAAGCCGCGCAATCCGATCGTCGCGCCCAGCCTGCTGCGCCAGGCCGGACGCCATGCGCTGGGCCATCAGCGCCAGGCCCAGCGCCGCGATCTGCACAAGCAGCTGCTGCAACTCGCCAGCAGCGACAGCAGCCCCTGAATTCACCGGCAAGCCTCTGAAGAAGGCTGGTCGGGTTGGAGACCCACCATGAGATTGACCGAATTGCGCGGCCCGCAAGATGCCGCCCAGAGTTACGAAGCCTGGCGCCAGCGCCTCGCCCCCTTGCTGCAATGGAGCAGCGCCGCCTTGCTGCGCACCGCGCGCCGGCTGGCCCGCGTGAAAGCGGCCTATTGCCAGCCCGAGCTGGAGTTGTACGCCGAGGCCGCAGCGCCCGAAGGCGCCCTGGTGGTGCCGCTTCTATCCAAGGACCCAGGCGCCCGACAGCGCAGCAAGACGCGGAGGCAGCATGTACGCGGATTGGCGTGAGCCCACCACCCGGCTGCTGCTGCGCGGCAGCGCCCTGCTGACCCGTACCGCACTGCGCCTGGCGCAGGTGCGGCCGAGGTCGGAACGCAGCATCGTGGAGTTCCATGCCGAGCGCGGCGCCGAGGGCGGCACCTTGTTTGTGAACGGCCAGCGCGTTGGCATGCTCACCGGGGTGCGCAGACTGTGACGAATGTCGCCGGAGTCCGGGCGCGCCGACGCCCGGACTCAAGTCGGCGACTGGGCTGTCGATATACGATGAACGCAAACCTCGCGATGTCGCGGGCGCGCTTGCCACCTCATATCGACATGTCGCTGCCATGAACTACGCGCCGCTCACCCAGCCCCTGCCGGACCTGGCACGTTGGACCGCGCATTTTCGTGGCGAGGAAATCCCCGTGCTGGCCCGCAGCGCCGAGCAGCTGGAGTTCTGGCGCGCCAACGAGGACGATGTGGACGCCAACAGCCTGGGCGAGGAGATTGCCTGCGATCCCCTCATGACGCTGAAAGTGCTGGCCTACGCCTCGGCGCATCGCTCCGCGCGCCTGCTGGCGGATGCCGAGACCGTCACCGCGGCCCTGGTGCTGATGGGCATCACGCCCTTCTTCAACGCCTTCGGCCCGCAGCCCACGGTGGAGCAGCGCCTGGCCGACCGGCCCGATGCGATGGCCGGCCTGCAGCGCGTACTCAGGCGCGCCGAGCGTGCCGCGCGCTTTGCGCTGGGCTTTGCCGTGCACCGCACCGATCCGGATGCGGCGGTGATACACAGCGCTGCGCTCTTGCATGACTTCGCCGAGATGCTGCTGTGGTGCTATGCGCCCGACCTGGCGCTGGAGATCCAGCAACGCCAGCGCCTCGACCCCGCGCTGCGCAGCGCGGTGGCTCAGCGCGCCGTGCTGAACATCGAGCTGGGCGATCTGGAACAGGCGCTGATGCAGGCCTGGCGCCTGCCCGAGTTGCTGGCCCACATCACCAACGACAAGCGCGGCAACGATCCGCAGGTGCAATGCGCCAAGCTGGCCGTGCGCCTGGCCCGGCATACCTCCGAGAGCTGGGAGAACCCGGCCGTGCCCGACGATCTGCGCGAGATCGGCAGCCTGCTGAATCTGGGCCCGGACCACACGCTCAAGCTGCTGCAGGAACTCGACGGCGAACTATGATCCTGCGCCATGGCAGGACCTACCCTCGAGTTTTGGCAGCAGCGCTTTGAATCCGGGCAGACGCCCTGGGATCGCGGCGCCGCACATCCCCAATTGCTGCAATGGCAGGCCGAAGGCCGCTGGCAGGCCGGCGAGGCGCTGCTGGTGCCCGGTTGCGGCCGCGGCCACGAGTTGCTGGCGCTGGCCGCGGCGGGCATCACCGCCACCGGCCTGGACTATGCCCCCGCGGCGGTGACGCTGGCCCGCGAGGCCCTCGCCGCACGCGGGCTTGCCGGCCGCGTGGAGCAGGCCGATGTGCTGCTGTGGCAGCCGGAAGCCCCGGTCGATGCCGTCTACGAGCAGACCTGCCTGTGCGCCCTGCATCCCGATCACTGGCAGCGCTACGCGGCGCAGCTGCGGCACTGGATCAAGCCGGGCGGCCGGCTGTTCGCGCTCTTCATGCAGGCCCGGCGTGACAGCGCGGCGCAGGGGGTGGTGGAGGGCCCGCCCTATCACTGCGACATCAACGCGATGCGCGCGCTGTTCCCGCAGGCGCTGTGGGATTGGCCGGCACCGCCCTATGCGGCGGTGGGCCATGGGCAGGGCTGGCAGGAACTGGCGGTAGTGCTGACGCGCCGCCCGGATTGAGCCCGGCGGCCGGCCTCAGATCGGCACGGCCGTGGTGTTCTTCAGGCGGTCCAGCACGAAGCTGGTCTTGCAGTCCTGCACGCTTGGGTGCTTGAGCAGGGTCTCGGTGATGAAGCGGGAGTAATGCTGCATGTCCTGCACCAGCACGCGCAGCAGATAGTCCATCTCGCCGGTGAGGGCCGCGCATTCCACCACCTCGGGCCAGGTCTGCACCGCGGCGCGGAACAGGTCCATGGGGTTGCGCTTGTGGCTCTCGGTATGCTTTTCCAGCCGCACATTGATATAGGCCGTCAGCCCTAGGCCGACATGCTCGGGGCTCACCAGGGCCACATAGGCCGCGATCACGCCCGCCTCTTCGAGCCGCCGCACGCGCCGCAGCACCGCCGAGGCGGACAGATTGACCTGCGCCGCGAGGGCGTCATAGGTCACGCGCCCGTCGAGCTGCAACGCCCTCAAAATGCGCTTATCAATGGCATCGAGCTGGGTTTCCTTGTCCATTTCTGCATTTTTGCAGTTTTCCTGCGCACCCAAACAAAAGTCGCGCGCCAATCGCATGAATCCTGCAGGCCCCTGGACCTACAGTCTTGACCCATCGCAAGACATCCGCTGCAGGAGACAACATGGCATTCACCCCCTGGGACAACCCAATGGGCACCGACGGCTTCGAGTTCATCGAGTTCGCCGCGCCCGATCCGGCCGCGCTGGGCAAGCTGTTCGAAACCATGGGCTTCACCGCCGTGGCCAAGCACCGCCACAAGAACGTGACCCTGTACCGCCAGGGCGAGGTGAACTTCATCATCAATGCCGAGGGCGACTCGTTTGCCCAGCGCTTTGCGCGCCTGCACGGCCCCTCGATCTGCGCCATCGCCTTCCGCGTCAAGGACGCCGCCTTTGCCTACCAGCGCGCGCTGGAACTCGGCGCCTGGGGCTTTGACAACAAGGCCGGCCCGATGGAGCTGAACATCCCGGCCATCAAGGGCATCGGCGATTCGCTGATCTATTTCGTCGACCGTTGGCAGGGCAAGAACGACGCGCCCGCCGGCGCGATCGGCAACATCAGCATCTACGACGTGGACTTCGTGCCCCTGCTGGATGCCGAAGGCAAGCCGGTCCCGTCCAAGCCGGTGGGCCATGGCCTGACCTATATCGACCACCTGACGCACAACGTGTTCCGCGGCCGCATGAAGGAATGGGCCGAGTTCTACGAGCGCTTCTTCAACTTCCGCGAGGTGCGCTACTTCGACATCGAGGGCAAGCTGACCGGCCTGAAGTCCAAGGCCATGACCAGCCCCTGCGGCAAGATCCGCATCCCCATCAACGAGAGCAGCGACGACAAGAGCCAGATCGCCGAGTACCTGGACCTCTACCACGGTGAGGGCATCCAGCACGTGGCGCTTGGCACCGACAACATCTACGCCACGGTGGAAGGCATGAAGGCGACCGGTGTGGTGTTCCAGGACACCATCGCCACCTACTACGACCTGGTGAACAAGCGCCTGCCCCAGCATGGCGAGAACCTCGAGGAGCTCAAGCGTCTGCGCATCCTGATCGACGGCGCCGCCCACGAAGGTGCGCCGCACGAGCTGCTGCTGCAGATCTTCACCAAGGAAGTAATCGGGCCGATCTTCTTCGAGCTGATCCAGCGCAAGGGCAATGAGGGCTTTGGCGAGGGCAACTTCAAGGCCCTGTTCGAGAGCATCGAGCTGGACCAGATCCGTCGTGGCGTGCTGAAGGTCGACGAGCCCATCTGAGCGCCGACGATCAAGCCGCGCCGCGAAACGCCTTGAGCCCTGCGCTCAAGGCGTTTTTTCTTGCGCGTCCTGCAGCAAGGCCATCACTGCGGCGCGCAGACCGGAGTGAAACAGCAGGTCGAGGTGGCCGCAGGCCTGCACGTGATGATTGCGCGCGCCCGGCAAGGCGGCGGTGCCGGCCGGGCAGACGATCTGGTCGGCATGACTGAAGAAGCAGTCGAAGCGCTGATAGTGCTGCGCCTGCTCCAGCTGCGCCAGCGTCGCCAGCCACGGCGAGTCCCGGCGCATCTGTCGGGCGTTGGCCGCCGATGAGAAGCGCGCCATCAGCGTGCCCGCATGCGGCGAGCCCAGGGTGACGATGCGGTGCACGCGGCTGCCGTCATGCCCCGCATGGCGCCACCAGGCACGTGCGGCCAGCCCACCCATGCTGTGCGCCACGATGATGGGCGCACGGCCGCTGCAGACCTCAAGCCGCCGCAGCGCCGCGTCGATGGCCGGCACATAGGCATCGATGCTGCCGAACGCCGGCTCCAGCGTGAGCGCCATGAAGGGCTGGCCACGCTCGCGCAACTGGCGCATCCAGGGATTCCAGAGTCCGCGGTTGCAGGTGAAGCCGTGCAGCAGCAGCACGCCGCGCTGCGCACTGTGGGTGGGCAGATGGTCGGGCTCGGCCCGGTCGGCAAAGGGCTGCTGCCAGCTGAACACACGCTCCAGCGCGCCGCATTCGCGCCACCAGGCGGAGATGGCCTGCCGGCGCCCCAGGCGCGGCACGCCCGCGGCAAGCGGCAGGCCGCGCAGCCAGAAGAACACCGGCAGCAGCGCGATCTGCTGCAGCATCAAGGTCGCAAGGGCCAGACTGAGCCCCTGCCAGACGCCCCAGCGCGGCAGCGCCCAGGCCAGCGCCACCGCGGCAAGCATGAGGCGCAAGCCCATATGCAGGCGTTGCCAGCGCGCATTCACTCCCGCCATCTCGACGCCCTCCTCTAAGCTGTGAGCCAGTGTAGGCCGCCGGCAGCGGCACAATTTGAGTCCAGACTCTGAAGGTGGTCGATGCAAGCCGAGATCCTGGGTTTCCTGCAGCAAGTGGAGGCGGAGCGCCGGCGCCGCGCGGCCGACCCGGCCCTCGAGGCCCGGGTGCAGGCCGTCAAGAGCTATCAGCAGACGCGCTTTTCGCGCAGCTATGCCGACCTGCTGGCCAGCACGCGTTATGCCGGCGCCGCGCGCTTCTTTCTGGAGGAGCTCTACGGCCCGGGCGATTTCAGCGAGCGCGATGCGCAGTTCGCGCGCGTGGTGCCGGCGCTGACGCGGCTGTTCCCCGCCGAGGTGGTGAAGACGGTGCGCCTGCTCGCCGAGCTGCACGCCATCTCGGAGCAGCTGGACAGTGCGATGGCGGGCCAGCTGGCCGCGCCCCAGCTCTCGGCCCAGGGCTATGTGAGGGCCTGGCAGGCGGTGGCCCAGCCGCGCTACCGGCAGCAGCAGATTGACCTCACCATGGCGATCGGCGCGGCCCTGGATGGCTACACGCGCAAGCCGCTGCTGCGCCAGGCCTTGCGCATGATGCGGGGCCCGGCCAGCGCGGCCGGCCTCTCGGCCCTGCAGCATTTTCTGGAGACCGGCTTCGACACCTTCAAGGCCATGAAGGGCTCGGGCGAGTTCCTGGCCTGCGTGCGCAAGCGCGAAGAGGCGTTTGCGCGGGCCTTGTTCGCTGCCGACGCGGGCGCGCTCGAACTATCTCGCCCCGCTTGTCCCACAGGTGACGATCCACTAGGGCAACTCCCCTAGCTGCGCAGGGCCCGCAACGCTGACCATCGGAGATCGCCGCCGACTACAAGACGAGGAGACATGGCCGCAGTACTCGCAGACAAGCCCTGGTTGAAGAGCTACCCCGAGGGCGTTCCGGCGGAGATCCGCACCGACACCTACCGTTCACTGGTGCAGTTGCTGGAAGAGGCCTTCCGCAAGCATGCCAAGCGCGACGCGGCCGCCTGCATGGAGCAGCGCCTGAGCTTTGGCGAGGTGGACGAGATGTCGCAGGCGCTGGCCGCCTGGCTGCAGGGCAAGGGGCTGGCGCGCGGCGCGCGCGTCGCCATCATGATGCCCAATGTGCTGCAGTACATGGTCGCCATCGCCGCCATCCTGCGCGCCGGCTATGTGGTGGTGAACGTCAATCCGCTCTACACGCCGCGCGAGCTGGAGCACCAGCTGAAGGACTCGGGGGCCGAAGCCATCATCGTGCTGGAGAACTTTGCCGCCACACTGGAAGAGGCGATTGCCCACACCGATATCAAGCATGTGGTGCTGGCCTCGCTGGGCGACCTGCTGGGCTGGTGGCGCGGCCCGCTGATCAATTTCGCGGTGCGCCATGTGCGCAAGATGGTGCCGGAGTTCCGCCTGCCCACCGGTGCCGGCCACAGCGTGACGCGCTTCAACAAAGCGCTCGACGAGGGCCGCGGCATGCGCATGAAGCCGGTGGAGGTGGGCCCCGACGACGTGGCCTTTCTGCAGTACACCGGCGGCACCACTGGGATCTCCAAGGGCGCCACGCTGCTGCATCGCAATGTGGTGGCCAACATCCTGCAAAGCGAGGCCTGGTTCGGGCCCATGCTGGCCCGCATCGGCAACAAGCAGCTCACCACCGTCTGCGCCCTGCCCCTGTATCACATCTTCGCGCTCACGGCCTGCTACATGCTGGGCGCGCGCCTGGGCATGATGAACCTGCTGATCCCGAATCCGCGCGACATCCCCGGCTTCATCGCGACGCTGCAGCAGTACCGCGTCAATATGTTCCCGGCGGTCAACACGCTCTTCAACGCCCTGGCCAACGAGCCCTCGTTCGCGCGCCTGGATTTCAGCGAACTGGTGATCTCCAACGGCGGCGGCATGGCGGTGCAACAGGCCACGGCGGAGAAGTGGCTCAGCATCACGGGCTGCCCCGTGGTGGAAGGCTACGGCCTGTCGGAAACCGCCCCCGTCGCCACCATCAACCGGCTCGACCTGCACGACTTCAATGGCTCGATCGGCCTGCCCGTGCCCAGCACCGAGATCGCGATCCGCGACGACGCCGGGCAGGACGTGCCACAGGGCGAGCGCGGCGAAATCTGCATCCGCGGCCCGCAGGTGATGGCGGGCTACTGGAACCGCCCGGACGAGACCGCCAACGTCATGTATGCGGACGGCTTCTTCAAGAGCGGCGACATCGGCGTGATGGACGCGGCGGGCTTCATCCGCATCGTCGACCGCAAGAAGGACATGATCCTGGTCTCCGGCTTCAACGTCTATCCCACCGAGATCGAGCAGGTCGTGAACATGCATCCCGGCGTGCTGGAATGCGCCGCCGTGGGCATCCCGGACGCCCGCTCGGGCGAGACCGTCAAGCTCTATGTCGTGAAGAGCGACCCCGCCCTGGCGGAAGAAGACCTCAGCGCCTTCTGCCATGAGCAGCTCACCGCCTACAAGCGTCCCAAATACATTGAGTTCCGCGACGAGCTACCCAAGAGCAACGTCGGCAAGATACTGCGGCGCGAATTGCGCAGCTGACGATGGTGGCCGCGCACGCCTTGCTACCGCCACAAGTACGCGTGCTGGAGCGGGGCTGGCTGTCGTCCAACTCGATCCTGCTCTTGGGCGACCCAAGCGCCGGGCCCATCCTGATCGACACCGGCTACGCCAGCCACGCCCAGCAGACGCTGGCGCTGGTCGCCGAGGCGATTGCCGGTGAAGCGCGCGGCCTGAGCCGCATCATCAACACCCATCTGCATTCCGATCACTGCGGCGGCAACGCGGCCCTGATGGCGGTCTATGGCTGCCCGGCCTGGATCCCGCCCGGCCACTACCAGGCGGCGCTGGATTGGGACGAGGCGCAGCTCAGCTATCGCCCCACCGGCCAGCAATGCCCCCGCTTCACGCCCACGGCCATGCTGGAGCCGGGCGCCTTGATCGAGCACGCCGGGCTGCGCTGGCAGGTCCATGCGGCACCCGGACATGACCCGCATTCCCTGCTTCTGTTCGAGCAGCACTCGCGCACTCTTGTTTCGGCCGACGCCTTGTGGGAGCACGGCTTCGGCATCGTCTTCCCGGAAATCGAGGGCGAGGGCGCCTTCGACGAAGTGGACGCCACGTTGACGCTGATCGAGGCCCTGAATCCCCGCGCCGTGATACCCGGCCACGGTGCGGTCTTCGATAACGTGAGTGCGGCCCTGAGCGAGGCTCGTTCCAAGCTCGCCTTTTTTCGCAAGGAGCCGGCCAGGCATGCCAAGCACGCCTCCAAGGCCTTGATCATGTTCCATATGCTGGAAGTGCGCACACAGCCTCGCGCTGATCTGTTGGCCTGGCTGCAAGAAACCCCGATCCAGCGCCTCATGTGGGAACGCTATTTCGCCGAACATGAGATGCAGGCATGGTGTGGCCGCGTGATTGCCGAGTTGCTGGCGGGCGGCATATTGGCCATTGACGACCAGGAGCGGGTGAGCATCGTTTGATCGAATTTGCGGCCCTTCAAAGCAAAAACCCTCCGACTCATAGGAGGCGGAGGGTTTGCTTTGGATATTAGCCTGACGATGACCTACTTTCACACGGGAATCCGCACTATCATCGGCGCTGAGTCATTTCACTGTCCTGTTCGGGATGGGAAGGAGTGGGACCAACTCGCTATGGTCATCAGGCTTAAC